>OBZA01000001.1_pt1 | contig 464000 bp, 399 predicted proteins | sample 1476871 | NCBI WGS metagenome assembly OBZA01 (sample SAMEA2580227, study PRJEB22360) | human gut metagenome | biome: human gut; feature: human-associated habitat; material: faeces | place: Denmark | collected 2008/2010
TCATCTGGAGACTTTCCACACGCTCACACGGCCCACTTTCTATTGAACAGACACAGGCCGGCCGGGAGCGGTTCTTCCGAAGCATGATCGAACGCGGGTTGAGGGGCGTCGGACCGGTGGTCGGCGACTGGTGCGCCGGACTTCGTCTCCACGGTCAACTCGATGCCGCCGAACGCGAAATACCAGCGGTGCATGGTGCGTTTCATGCGCGACGTGCCTTCCAAGACGCCGCCCGGTCACAGGGAATGGGCGTCCGCTGCCCTGAAGGCCATCTTCGCGCAGGAAAACCGCGAATCCGCCATGGCCAAGGCAGGGACGGTCGCGGGCGAAACGGAGGAACGCAAGCTCAAGTCGGCCGCGAACCGCCTGCGCGGGGGCGTCGGCGAGACCGCCGCCTGCCTCCTGCCGGGGTTCCCCGCGAACCATGGGATCAAGCCGCGCACGAACGACATGATCGGGCGATTGAACAGGGAGATCCGCCGGCGCACCCGGGTCGTGGGCGGCTTCCCCGACTCCGACAGCGCGCTCATGCTCGTATGCGCCGGAATCCGCTACGTCACCTCACGCTCGTGGTCGGACCGGCGATACATGGACATGTCCCGGCTCGATGACGACCCAGGCGCAGCGGCATGAAAGCCACGCCAACAGCTGGCCAACAGCCAATCTGCGCAAAGAAGCGGGCACTATCATTTAACAAATGAGAAATACAAGTAACAATTGAAGGAATACCGTTGAGGGGAATAATAACCAGCTAGGTGAAGAAAGGAGTTGTTATGGTAGACGTCAAGTTACGTGGTATTGCCGAAGGCCGTCTGGGAACTGGTTCAATGTGCTACGATTTGGCAAATGGTAACACAGTCGCAGATGTTGTAAAGCATGTAGCTCTACAAGATGAAGGCCTGACAAGGACCCTAATTGATGAATCTAGACAAAAGCCTCGTCGACTTTGTCGAATCATGATTAACGGCAAGCTTGTCAGCATGGAAGATGAAGTTCACGATGAAGATAGTGTCATATTTGGCACTGTTGTCACATGCGACGGCTGACTTTTATTGAAAAGCATCAGGGTAGATACTTCAATTCTTGAAAGCATCTACACTGATGTCAATTTCGAACAATCATTGGGAAGTTAACATGGAATTTTCAGACACCAGATATAACAGGCAAATGGTTATGCCCCAGATAGGAGAACAGGGGGCAGCAAAAAATTTCTTCGGGAAGTGTCGTAAGTGTAGGAGCAGGCGGAGTAAAATCACCCCTTCTATACTATTTAGCTGCAGCGGGTGTAGGAAAAATAAAAATAATTGATTTTGACCGTGTCGAATTAAGTAATCTTAACAGACAGATTTTATATACCACTAACGATATCGGCAGATATAAGGCAGAGGTTGCTGCAGAGAAACTCAGAATGCTGAATCCTGATATTACGATTAAATTCTGCACAGAGCGTGTTACCAATGAAAATATTGATAGCATGCTTGGAAATTTTGACGTGCTTTTAGAGGGTGGAGATGGTCCGGATCAAAGACTAATGGTTAACCAATTTGCTGTGGATAATCAATGTCCAATGGTGCATGTTTCAGCACAATATGCTTATGGGTATGTGTTCACAATGATTAATAAAGAGGATCCGTGCTTAAACTGCGCCTTTCCAGATTTGCCTGCAAGTCGCAAAGGACCTGTTCCCGTCTGGGGGCCAGCAACAGGTATTGCGGGAGTGATGGGAGCAAATGAAGTTCTCAAAATACTCCTAGGAAAGGGAGAATGAGCACGCGGATATTTGATGTCCTGTTCCAATTTTCAAAACGATTATTATCGCCTTCCTATTCCGAAAGATCCACATTGTCCTTCTTGGGGAGCAGGTAAATGAATTCTATTGAACAACGGCTGCAACGCGCTGCTTTATTGGCTTCTGGTATTGATGCGTTTGGTACGGGCTCGTTTGTCAGCGCTGCGGCGGTAATTTTTTCTTCATATAATCATGTTTCTGCAGGCATTATTGGTCTTGGACTGACCTTTTCAGCTGTTTCTGGCATGATTGCTTCGATGCCTGCTGCGTATCTCGCCGACCGTATCGGAGGGTTGCGCGTTTTCACTTACTCGTATTTGCTACGAGCGGTAGGAATGCTTGGATGGCTTACTATCTCTGGTAATGCTGCATTTCTTGTCTATATGACGCTGTTCGGTATTATCGACCGCTCAGCAGCATCGCTTACACGAGGACTGATTATCGCACCGCTGAGCCGAGAGCAAGCCACAATACTCTTGGGTCGCATGGCATTACCGACGAATGTCGGTTACGCGCTTGGCGCGGCACTAAGCACAATGATGCTGCTTATCCAGTACGGGAATGTGATCATAGTGGCAGCAAATTCACTCTCGTTCGTTGTCGTAGTTATGCTATATCGCAGAGCACTCAAAGGTTGCAATGTAACCGCTGCAAAGGTGAAACGTTCACCGCTAACTTCGTGGACGGTTTTTCGCACTGCACTAACTTCAAGGTCTCGTTCTCGGCTGATTATCGAAAATTTCCTGTTCTCGTTTCATCGTACACTGCTCAATGTGTATCTACCATTACTGATTATTCATTACGCGCCTACCGACACATGGCAGGCGCCAGCCATATTCGTTGCCAATACGGTAGTTATTGCACTAGCCCAAGGTCCTGTCAACCATTGGGCCACGAAAGCACATAATTATGCGCTGGCCTGGCGCTGCAGTGGACTACTGCAGGCAATTGCATTTATTGCTGTAGCCTGCATACCTTTCCTGTCACATGATTTTCCCTTCATAGCACTGGTTATGTTGCTTGCCATGCTGCAGATTATCGCTGAACTGCTCAGCACCGCAGGTATTACCATGTATATGGCATTGCTGAGCAGAAAAGATTATCTGACTACTGACTTAAGCGCTATTAATCTTGGTGGACAATTCCAGAATATTGTAGGGCCATCACTCTTTGCTAGCACGATTACTGCCGCTAATTGTGTGCTTCCTGCTGCTATGGGTATTGCCATTATGCTCGCTGCTGCGCTACCTAGAAAATCCGAATAAAAGCATAACAATCGTGTATACCTCATTGATAGAAAATCATAATTCGCACAATTCACCTCTTCCAATCTGTGATTATGTAAGACTGTTTTCTTCTCCTTTGGACAAAGGACTCTACATAGGCTGCGGAAACGGAAGGAATGCGTTTCCACTCCTCTCAGGGGGATGGAACTTATATGCATGCGACGTATCTAATTTCAATATACAAAGAGCCCAAAAGTATTTGCCACAATATGCTGAACGATTTGAGGCTCTTAGCTATGACCAAGCTTTCTCTTACATACCAGATTTTGACATTACTCATCGGTGGTTCTTTCTTTGTTGAGATGAGCGTAGGCTCCGATACCAATCATGGTCAGTATCAGGATTTCGACGCCTGACCATAGGACGGCGTTCCTCGGGCCGAAGGTGTTCGACAGGGTGCCTCCGTATATGAAACCGAGCGAATTGACCCCGATCAGAACCGCCTTGTATATGCTCGTCACCCTCCCGAGGTAACGGGTTTCGACCAGATTCTGCCGGTTCGTGATAATGATGATGTTCAGCACGGACTGGCACAGGTCCACCACGAACAGCGCGCCCGCCACCGCGAAGATGTTGCCGAACGCCACAAACAGGAGACGGAAGCACATCTGGACGAGGAAGTTCGCGATCAGGACCGTTTCGAACTTGAAGCTTCTGTTCAGCAGGTTGACGATGAAGGTCCCCGCCAACGCGCCCATGGCCGTAACCGACATGACCAAGCCGACCTGGCCCGACGTGAAGCTCAGACTTTTGCGCATGATGACGAGGCTGTCGTTCTGGAAATTCCCGGTCAGCACGTTGAACAACGCGCCCAGCACAAGCGGGTAGAGAACCACACGCCTGGTCTTCAGATAGGAAAGCCCCTGCCGGGTGTCGCCGATGACCGTTCGCACCGCGGCCGGCACGGGGCCACTCAACCCGCCGGCGCCCTTCGAGGAACCGACCCTCATCAGGAGAATGGCACCCGCACTGAGAAGAAAACACGCGGCGCAGATCAGGGCCAGCAGCCCCATCGACACCACGGAGTAGAGCGCCCCGCCGGCAAGCGGGATGAGCAGCCCGGCCGTGTACTGGATGCCGTACACGATGCTGTTCATCTTCGAATAATCCGATTTCGACACGAAATACGAGATGAACGTTATCTCGGAAACGGAGCTGAACACATTGGTGCACCCTATGACCAAGGTGACGAGATAGATGGCTATCAGCGTCACGGTCGCGTTGCTCCGAGCCGAAAGAACCGCCGCGAGCAACGCGTATCCTCCGAATCTGATGGCATCGGAACGGATGAGCACCTTCCTGACGTCGCACCTGTCCACAATAGCGCCGAAAGGCAGACCCAGCAGCAAGAACGGCAGCGTCTCGAACGAAGAGATGATCGAAAGATGAATACCGGAAACGGTAAGGTCGAGCACGATAAGCGGCAACACGAAAGTCATCAACGAACTGCCGAGATTGTCGCTTACAACGGAAAGCAGATAAACCCAGTTATTCCCCCTCCTTGATAAATTTTCCATGTGAATACGCGACCCCATCCCCACCAAACAGAACAACCCTATAAGAGGGTACATCGGGAGACAGACTGTCCGTGTACATTCTGATGTTCTCACCACACTCTCCGAATTGCTCATATGCAAGAGTGCCATGAGTTTTATCATACAGTCGGAAATAGTAAAATTCATACCCTGTAGTGGCTATCGAGAATGCTGTATTCCCTGCTTCATTAGTCACAGAATAATGCTGAATGAACTTTTCGCTGCCCACTTGGATGGAATAGATTCCGCAGATGGGACATGTCCTCATGCATAGTTGGTAAGAATGCGTTTTTGAAAAATCAAAGAAATCTATTTTTGAACAGCACCTGCCGCACCGTTCTGTAGGAATTTTGACTGGATACCCTATGTTATTGTTGCGTACGAATGCCTCAAACTGGTCAAATAGGTATCCATTGCTTGAAAGCAAACGTATTTGCTTTCCTACAATTTCTTTCATTTTAGTCAATAGTGAAAAAAGTTCGTAGTACTCATCCTTGCTAATTATTTTGAATCGATTTGCTTGGATGACCATGATATTGATGTTCTGAAGCCTCTGCCTAAACAGATCAGCGATTCTTTGAAGAAGAGTTGCTATCTCGTCATTCAAGTATTGATTCAAAATAAGGTATGAAGAAAAATCTTCAAAAAACGGATAAATGAGCATATCCGGCGCTGCTCATCCTTCAACGATTTTATCGAGCGCGTTTCATATTCCAGTTTCTTATTGGAAAAGACTAAGAGACTTTCTGGTAAGCGAAAACATTTGCCTTTTATCCATGAGGGAACTATTGCAATAACACTACCGTTGATAGCTTGGATTGAATGGAAACTACAGGATAGGTTGCAGTTTGTGAGTTCATCTGGTAGCTTCCGTGTGCAGCAGACGAAGGGGTACGTTCCTTGATGCATGAAATAAAGCTGATTGAGGTAATAAGTAACTTCTGTAAATGACATTCCAGATTTTAATGCTTCAATAGCGATACTACAGCACGAAAGGATCCTCCGTCTGAGAGCAAACGACATAGCCTCACACCAGTTCCAACGTCTTGAAGGCGTTGGCCAGGCCGTTCTGGTGAATGTCGGTGGTGGTGAAGTCACAGAAGGCTTGGATGCCGTGAATGGCGTTGCCCATGGCTACGGATGTGCCGGCGGCCTTGAGCATGGCAGTGTCGTTGTCGGAGTCTCCGATGGTGATGGTGTCGGCAATGGCATAGCCCAGCAAAGAAGCCACGTCGCGCACAGCGGTACCTTTGTCGATGCCATTAATCAGCAACTCGCCATTGTTCGGGGAAATCTTGTCATACGAACCATGCACGAGCTCAAACCATGGGCTCAAATCATGTTGAGTCTCCTCGAAAGTCACGTCAGGATTCGGCGAGGTGAAGTATGACCCCTTGCTCACACGAATCGTCTGTCCCAAAGTCGAGCCAGCCGGCACCTCCACCTCATCCAACAGGTGCCAGAACCGCGCGAATTCGCCACGATTCCAGGTCTTGCCTTTCGATTCCAGATGTTGACGGTAGCCTTCCGAGATGTACATGCCATCCGCACCTTGCCATTGGTAGCTCTCGATATGATGCTTGGCAAAATACGCCATCGCCGCATCGACCGCTTCAGGAGGGACGAGATGCTGGAACAGCAGCCTGTCTCCGATATTCGCCTGAGCGCCCGCCACGGAAACCACGCCATCGAAACCGAGGTCGAGGATGCTGCGCTCGATTTTCGGCACGGAACGCCCGGTGCAGATGAAGAGCTTGTGGCCGTTGGCCTGGGCTTGTTTGCAAGCGATTTTGGCAGATTCGGGTACGACGTGGTTTTCGTCGGCTAGGGTGCCGTCGATATCGATGAATACGAGTTTGCTATTGGTTGTCATGGTTGCCTTCGTAACTGGTTGCCCCCAGTCAGCTTACGCTGACAGCCCCTCTCCAGAGGGGGCGAAGAAAATCCCGCCTAAAAACCTACAAGCATCACACGGCGTAGGCGGCCCAGCGGCCGTGGGTGTGCTGGACTTCGATGGGCATACCGAACAATTCCGACAAGCGTTCGTCGGTCAGGCCATTCTCCAACGAACCAGTGTAGACGATGGTGCCAGCACCGGGATTACCCATTGAATCCACGCCCGCTTCGGTGGCGTCCTCGGCAGGAATCGGCTTGCGTCCCATGATAGCGATGTGGTCGAAACCGGCCGGAATCTCCTCCAAGCGATGGGTGACCAGCACCACGGCACGCTCGGAGTTCTCTTCGCCGATTCGGCTCAATGTGCGCATCACCTGCTCGCGGCCGCCTAGGTCAAGGCCGGTGGTCGGTTCATCCATGATGAGCAGCTCGGGATCTCCCATCAGCGCACGGGCGATCAATACGCGGGTGCGTTCGCCTTCGGACAGTCGCCACATCTCCTTGCCTTCCAGATAGGAGACGCGAAAATCGCGCAGCAGATGGCGGGCGCAGGCGTATTCCTCTTGCGTGTAGGTGTCGCGCCAGCGCCCGGTCACGGCGGACAGGCCGGTGACCACGGCGTCCAGCGGGTCCTCGAACTCGGGGAACTGCCGGCCCAGGTCGGCAGAGGCGAGACCGATGCGGGTGCGCAGTTTGAATACGTCGTATTTGCCGAGTTGATGACCGAGGATGAATACGCGGCCCTCTGAGGGGAAGGTGCGGGTAGCCAGCATGCCGACCGCGGTGGATTTGCCGATGCCGTTCGGACCGAACAGCACCCAACGCTCCCCCGCGTTGATGGTGAGGTTCACGTCGGTGATAATGACGCGACGGTTACGCCGGAATTCGACGTTGTCGAGTTGGAGGACGGTGTTTGTCATGAGTGAAATACTAACTATGATTCGCGATCTGAGGACTCCCCTCAGTACGCTTCGCGGACGACTCCCCTCAAAGAGGGGAGCCAAGAAACACGATATATGACTCCCCTCAGTCACCTACGGTGACAGCTCCCCTCAAAGAAGGGAGCCAAGAGACAATATTCTGGCTCCCCTCCCCTGAGGGGAGCTGGCCGGCGCAGCCGGACTGAGGGGGGGCACTCGTTGCAGCGCTACTTACTTCTTCTGCTCGTTGAGCACGGACTGGTAGACTTCCACGGTCTTGTCGGCGATGGTCTCCCAGCTGAACACGTCGCGGGCGCGTTCGTAGCCGGCCTGGCCCATCTTCTTGGCGAGTTCGGGGTCAGCCATGATCTTGTCGATAGCGGCGGCCATATCGTGTACAAACTTGTCCGGATCGGTGGGGGTGCCGGTGCCGTCGTGCAGCTGGTCAATCGGGACCAGATAGCCGGTTTCGCCGTCGACCACGACTTCCGGAATACCGCCGGTGGCGGATGCGACGACCGGCAGACCGCAGGCCATGGCCTCAAGGTTCACGATGCCGAGCGGCTCATAAATACTCGGGCAGATGAAGGCATCACAGCCGTGTTCCAAAGCATTCAGCTCAGGCTTCGGCAGCATTTCTTCAATCCAGACGATGTTGCCGCGCTCTTCGTCCAGCTTGGCGAACGCGGTCTTGACCTCTTCGGCGATTTCCGGGGTGTCGGGCGCTCCCGCGCACAGCACCACCTGAATGTCCTTGGAAATCAGATGTAGGGCCTTGAGCAGGTATGGCAGACCCTTCTGACGGGTGATGCGGCCTACGAACAGCAGGGTGGGCTTCGAGCGGTCGATGTGGTAACGCTCGAACACCTTCCAACCCGGATCGTCTGGTGCCGGGGTAGCGAAGTCGGCCATGGTGATGCCGTTGTACACCACAACCACCTTGTTCGGATCGAGGTTCGGGTAAGCAGTCAGAATATCCTTGCGCATACCACCGGAAACGGCGATCACACGATCGGCGTGCTCGTACGCGTCTTTTTCGGCCCAGGAGCTCAGATTGTAGCCGCCGCCGAGCTGTTCGCGCTTCCACGGGCGGAACGGCTCCAGAGAGTGCGCGGTAATAACCAATGGAGTGCCGTGCAGCATCTTGGCCATGTAGCCCGCCAAGCAGGCATACCAGGTGTGCGCGTGGATGATGTCGGCGTCCACATCATTGGCGATCTGCAAATCAACGCCGAAGGTCTTCAATGCGGGGTTGGCATCAGCCAGCTCAGAAGGCGCGTCATAGCCGACGACCTTCAAGCTGCCCTTAGCATCGGTAGCATTCGGGATAGCAGGAATGTCCGCCTCGGTGCGCTTGCCATCAAACGCACGAACGGTTACGTCGATGCGCTCGGCAAGCACCTTGGACAGTTCCTCGGCGTGTACACCGGCCCCACCATAGACGTGCGGCGGGTATTCGCGGGTTAGAATATCAACTTTCATCGGACTGCCTCTCCTTCGTGCGTCAGAAAGAAACTCAAGCACTTCTTACTTTAGGGCACCGCATACAAGAAAACGCACAACTTCCGTCGTGCGTTTTGCTTTTCAAGCCGGATTTACCAGGCAAAAGATCAGACGGCCGTGCCGTTCTGATCCAAATTCGGATTATGCTTGGAATCGCCAGCCGTAAAGAACAGGCTCAGCACACCCACAATGAACACCGCTGAAACGGTGATGATCAGCCACATCGGATGGCTTGGCAGCCACATAACCACGAAGAACGCGATAATCGCGATGGCGATCAGCGTCCAGCTGCCCACGCGGAACCACTGACGCAGCGAATGCGGTGCCTTGAACATCTTCGGATCCGTGTAGTTCGGGTTAGTGGTCAGCAGGGTTTCGGTGTCCGCAATCGTACCGCCGCTGGGCTTCCATTCGGTGCCGTCGGTGCCGTCCTGCAGACGCTGGGACTTCTGCTGCAGCTGATATTCGTCAATCATTCCCGAACGGCCACGGCCACGGGTCTGGTCATACTGCAACGGCACTCCCCTGCGGCCTGCTTTGGCTTGGGCACGGCGTTCTGCACGATTCGGCATTTCACTACTCCTGTTTCGACGGTGACACTGTTGGCTATATTACCCGCTTATCGGCGGCAATTTGCCACCAGTCCATCGGAACCCACTGTGTGTCATTGTTTTTTCAGTCAGTGATGCGGTCAATCGGTGATGCGATAGGTTTGCGTATGGAAGTCGCAAGTGACCGCAGTGCCGTCCACGAATACCGAACGCTGCACCAGCGGATCATCATCCACGAACTCGTGACGAACCAGTTCCTGCATGCCGACCCGCTCATGGAATGCAGCGACCGTATGGCAGCGTTCGATGTCGTTTTCCGTGCGAGCGCGCTGTTCGTCGTCCATGTCGCCGTCAACGCCGATGTATGCGGCATCGCGAATCAGGTATGGAGCTCCGCCGTTCAGCAAGGCGTACAGCATGTAATCGTCGCCGTTCACCACACGCTCCATCATCCATGGTTCGATAACGCAATCATGGTAGACGAGGTTATACAGCGGCACCGGCACACCTTGGCGCGGCTCGTTGGGTGAGCGCATCTGGAAGTCGTATGGCGCGTAATGGCAGAATATCAGGCTTGGCACTGCCCAATCCGATACCTCTTCGGACGAGGAGAGGATGCCGTGCGAGAGCAGATATTCGAAGCATTCGGTGCGGCGGTCAAAGCATTCGCGGCGGGTCATGCGGTGTTCGGGGTTCGAGCATTCGTCGCCTTCGTTGCAGGTGAAAACATCCAAGTATGCACAGTCGAGCTTGATGCCATGCGCGGCAATCTGGGTGAAATTGCGGCGTACGTAGTCCGGTGCGAGCTCGGCGCACAGGTAGGTCTGGTGGCCGCCCGCCCAGCGTGCGTGTTCGGGCATCGTACCGTCTGCCAGCCGAATCGCATTGTTGGCATCAAAGGTTTGCGCGGTGAAGTAGTAATCGCGGTACTGGTCATGCGTGCCGAAAATATCGCCTTGCTCATGGCAGGCGTCGACCAGCGACTTCATGCCTTCCCAGCCGCCCGCTTCCTGGCAGGCCGGCAGATAGTCGGGGTGCGCATTGTCGTATCCGGGCTGCGCCCAACCATCCAAGTGCATGTACAGTCGGCCTGCACCCATGCCGTGCAGTGTGCGCATCTGCTTCTCGCGCTGCGCAAAGGTGACCAATGAATCGTTCTTTTCGGGGTGGTCCTTGTCATAGTAGAACGAGTCGGGCTGCACTTTGGTTTTGATGCCGACGTGCACCCATGAACGACCAATCAGGTCGCGCACGGAGGGATTGCGCGCCGCCTTTTCGGCGAGCGTACGCAGGCGACCTCGTTCGTTGACGTACGAACGATAGGCCTTGCACACCGCCGTATGATCGGCGTGGTCGAGGAACTGGTAGCGTACCACGCGGCGATAATTCATTGTGCCGAGGCTTGGCTCAAACCAAGTATTGATATGGGTGTACGGGCCATTGCTGGGATGGTCGATGCCGTAACCGGCATTCCATGGAGTTTCGCAGATGGCGATATACCCGTGTCCGTCTGCGCGGAGCTGCGCGAACCACGGCATGTAACCGCCAGCCGTTTCGAAGCGGCCGTCGAAGGTGATATCTTTGGTGCTCACGGCGGTAGGCCATGTGTTGGGAATCATCACGCCCTGTTCGTGGGTAATAAGCGTCACGTCGTGGGAGTCGTCACGGTCGAAGGCGATTGCCGCAGGCCACGTCACACCGGTGACGGTCAGCCCTTGCTCATTGAGCGGAATCCATTCGAAGAGCACATCGCCGGAGGCGCGCTCCACCCATACATAGGTTTCAAAGGAGTATGCGCTGTGCCCAAAGCCGGTGAAGATGCTGAGAATGCCGGTTCCCGTGCCGGTTTCGCGTTGTTCGTGGGTGATGGAAGTGGCATCGGCGAACGCGAAGGTGCCTTGCGTGCATTGCAAGGTCGGCTTGAAATCAGCGCAGGTATTCCATTCGGCACCGTCGCGCGTAAAAGCGAACTGCATTGTTCGTTCATCGAATCGCACGGTAGTGCCGGATACGGTGAATTCCATAGTTAAAGTGCTCCTGTATGTTCTCGATTGCTCCCGCTTACGGGAGCGCGCCCATATAACAAGATTAGGGGTGGTCTGCTGTTTTGAGACCACCCCCAGTCGGCTTTGCCGACAGCCCCCGCCAGCGGGGGGGGCTAGCGCTGTCTGTTTATTACTTACTGCTTCTTGGTCAGTGCGGTGAACACTGGGCCGCCGCCGTAGTCGAATGCGACACCGGAGACTGCGGAGGTGCTGGCTGCAGTGGCATTCTGGTTCCACAACGGGATAGCCGGAAGGTCCTGCAGCAGAATCTCCTCACCTTGCTGATAATACTTGTCGGCTTCCTCGGTGGACGGGGCGGAAAGAGCCTTGTCCATCATGGCATCGAACTCGGGGTTCTTGTAGTTGCCGCTGTTGCCGCCCTTGCCGTCGGCCGAACTGGAATCGTACAGCTGTACCAGATAGTTGTCCGCGGATGGATAATCAGGGCCCCAACCACTGCGGTATGCGGAGGTCATCTTGCCCGAATCCACATTGGACAGGAATTCGTCGGAAGTGGACATCGGGATGCTCTTGGCATCGATATCCAGCGTGTTCTTGACGTAGTTGCAGATTGCCTCAACCCAGTTCTTCGCAGTGCCATCAGCATTGTATGCAATGCCGAACTCACCGCTCCACGGGGAGATGGCGTTGGCCTTGGCCCACAGTTCCTTAGCCTTCTTCGGGTTGTACTTCAGCACTTCATTGCCCTTAAGGTTCTTGGAGTAGGCGCTGATTGGCGCTGCAATGAAGTCAACGGCCGGCGTGGACGTGTTGTTGAAAATCTTCTCGGCGATGGTTTTGCGATCGATGGACATGGAAATGGCCTGACGACGCAGATTGCCTTCCTCATTCTGGCCGAAGTGGTCAAGCCATTCCGGAATGGTGAAGGTGAGGGTGTTGCCACCGGGCTGATTGTAAGCCTTGATTGACTTATCGGACTGGAAGGTCTTCAGTGCGGTGGATGGGATGGCGTGAGTGAAGTCCAGGTTGCCGCCGCGCAAATCAGCGTAGGCGGAGTCCGGAGATGTGTAAATCATGAAGTCAAGGCCATCATTCTTGGCCACGCGATTGCCCTTGTAGTCAGGGTTCTTGACCATCTTGATGCTGCGGTTATGGCTCCAGGAAACAAACTTGTACGGGCCGTTGCCAACAGGGTTCTCACCGAACTTCTTCGGATCCTTGAACGCGGATTCCGGAAGCGGCATGTACGCGTGGCTGCCGGACTTGACCGGGAATGCGGAATCAGGCTGGTTGAGCTTCACATCGATGGTGTAATCGTCCACAACCTTCAGACCGGAGAGCGTTGCGCTCGGGTCAACATCCGACTTCTGCAAATCGTCATAACCCTGAATGGTGCTGAAGAAGCTGGCGCTACCCTGCTTGTTGGCACTGTTGGCGGTGTAGTTCCAGGCATCAACGAATGAATGAGCGGTGACCGGCGTGCCGTCGGTGAACTTCCATCCCTTCTTAATCTTGATGACATAATGCGTGGCATTGTCGCTGGAGGTGATGCTCTCAGCCACCTCGTTGTGAATGCCGCCCTTGACATCATAAGTAACCAAGCCTGCAAACAGCTGATCGACGACCTTGCCGCCGCCTGCCTCGGTCACAGCGCCTGGGAACAGCGGGTGTGCCGGTTCGCTGCCGTAGACGGAAATGATATTGGAGCCTGACGTGCTGCTGGCATTGCTGAATGAACCAGTCGATCCGCAACCGCTGAGCAGCATGACGATAGCCGCTCCGGCCGCAACCAATGAGGTGATGTGGCGTGTTTTCATAATTCTCTCCCACAGTGTTGTTGTCGCATTGTAGCGATGAAAGAACATCATAGGGGTGTCATGTTAACTAATTATGCATAATCTCGAAATACAAACAATTAAATTGCAGACACAAGAATTCCACACGAACTTCTCTAGACGACACACAAATAATGATTGTCCATTCGTATGATATGACATTAATATCTATTTAATACATTGAGCTATAATTAACTTATCGCTCATCCAAGCGAAAATGTCAAAGGAGACACATATGAGCAAAAAGAATCTTAATGGGATTAATCATACATTTGCATCAGGTATGGTATACATTATCACCATAATCCTTCTTTGCTCTACCTGCATCACCAGCAAACAGGGAAATCTAATCTCTTTTATTGCTGTCACTTTCAATATAAGAGAAATGATAACATGGACATTAATTTCCATATTATCATTTACATCAGGTTTAATAGGTTTCAATCTATATCAAAAAAGTAAAAGGACACCTCTACTTATTTGTTTTATCATTAATTTTTACTATTTTGTTATAAGTATTCTAACCCTGTAAAGGATAATGCCATGAATAAGCTACAATCAATAATAGGAAGTACCGTCATAATTATAGCTTCATTTGCCTTTTTTTCAACACCAGCATATGCTGAACAAAACTATACTTCCAATGAATCAATCAACAATGCTGTAAGTTCCATTGTAAGTAAAGAATTCAATAATAGAGCACAGCATGACCCATCAATTGCAGAAATTGGCCCAGTGACCGTTGAATTGACTCAGACTTTTATACAAGAAAACGGAACTGATCCATCACAATTGGCAGATATATTTTTACATAACCTTGATAACATCACTACAGATAACACTATGGACGAAAAATTTAATAGCCCATTAATCCTACGTGGAACTCAAACGTATTCTGCATACGTTTCAAGTTTTTTGATGCAAATCGGCATTAAATGGATCTGTCAAGATTTTAGAGCTAGTGTTTTAAACGGAGCTGTCACTAATAAGTTAATGCTTGGCACCTCATACGATAAAGGAATAGGAATAGGCGCCTGGTCTCATAATAGAAGTTGGTTCGAACAACCAACTTCAAAAGAACTTGATGTTAACTATAAAGGTAATGTATCTGCTGTGATAAAGGGAGGATCCATTAGTTATCCTTTAACCGTAATGGCGATTTTCGACGTCAATGCGTCCAATCTCAAACAACATTTCCAGTGAATAAATGATTAGCGGCTGTTTTGGTCCGTACTCATGTACCAAAACAGCCGCTAATCATTTTCGCAGACTGTGATTCATAAAAACCTTCAGCGAGGCAGCATCATCGGGCGGTCAGATGCCTTGATTGGTGCCGGAAGCTCGCTGGTCTTCTCGCTGGAGAGGTATTCGTCCACGGCGGCAGCGCAGGAGCGGCCTTCCGCAATGGCCCAGACCACGAGGCTCTGGCCGCGGCCGGCATCACCGCAAACGAACACGCCATCCTGAGAAGTGGCGAACTTGTCGTTACGGGCGATGTTGCCACGCTTGTCGAGTTCGACAGGCATCTGGTCGAGGATTGTCTCGGTGTCCGGGTGCAGGAAGCCCACGGAGATGAGGACCAGATCGGCCGGCAGCACGCGCTCAGTGCCGGGCTGGCGGGTGAACGGACCGTTCTCGCCGGGGGCCACGGAGACGACCTTCAGGCCGGTGACGTGACCGCGCTCGTCGGCCACGAAGCCTTCGGCAGTGGTCGAGTTATCGATGTTGACCTTGGCCTTCTCTTCTTCGATGCCCTCGAAATTCACGGAATCGGTCGAGTAGATGTACTCGCCGCCCTCTTCCATGGAGGAGGTCTTCTGGTAGGTGCGGGCGAAGGTCGGCCACGGGCTGTTATCCGGGCGAGAGGTCGGCTCTTTCGGCATGATCTGCAGCACGGTAACGTCCTTCGCACCCTGACGGATGGAGGTACCGAGGCAGTCGGAACCGGTGTCGCCACCGCCGATGATCACCACGTGCTTGTCCTTGGCGGTGATATCGTGCACCGGCTTGACACCGAAGATACGACGGGTGGCGTCCGGCAGGAAGTCAAGGGCGAAGTGAATGCCGTCGAGTTCACGGCCCGGAATCTTCATGTCGCGCGGCACGCGAGAGCCGATGGCCACCACGACGGCGTCGTAACGGTCACGCAAATCATCCCACGTGATGTCCTTGCCGATTTCCACATTGGTGCGGAAGCGGGTGCCCTCGGCCTCCATCTGCTTGACGCGGCGGTCGAGCAGGCCCTTTTCGAGCTTGAAGTTCGGGATGCCGTAACGCATCAGACCACCAATGGCATCGTCCTTCTCGTAGACGACGACAGTGTGGCCGGCGCGGGTGAGCTGCTGTGCGGCGGCGAGGCCAGCAGGGCCGGAGCCGACGACGGCAACCGTCTGGTCGGTCAGACGCTGCGGCGGCAGCGGCTTGACGTAGTCCGAATCCCATGCCTGATCGATGATGGTCTGCTCGTCCAGCTTAATCATAGTCGGCGGCTGGTGGATGCCAAGCACGCAGGACTGCTCGCACAGGGCCGGGCAGATACGACCGGTGACTTCAGGGAAGTTGTTGGTCATGGACAGACGGTTGTACGCGTCCTCCCACTTGCCCTGACGGACCAGATCGTTCCACTCAGGAATCAGGTTGCCCAGCGGGCAGCCGGTCATGCAGAATGGGGTGCCACAGTCCATGCAGCGGGCCGCCTGTTCTTGGGTCCACGGCTGCACGCCTGACTCGGCGTGGACGTCAAACCAGTCCTTGATACGCTCCTCAACAGGACGTTCGGCCAGCTCCCGGCGAGTACGGACCTTCAGAAATCCTCTCGGGTCGCCCATGTCAGCGCGCTCCTTCCATAACCTGCTCGTACACCTTTTCCCAGGCGCCGGGCGCATTGAAATCTACATTGTTGGCCTTGGCTTCTTCCATGGCCTTGGTCATGGCCACGAACTGCTTCGGCACCACGTGCGTGAATCGCTTCACAGTCTCGTTCCAGTCCTCAAGCAGAGCAGCGGCGAACTGCGAGCAGGTCTCCTCGGCGTGCTGCTTGACCAGGTCGTACACCACCTTTGCAGTTTCGGAGTTCAGGGACTCGAAGAGCAGTGCACCGGACTTGATGGCACCCGGGTTGACCTTCTTCATATCGAGGTCAAGCACATAAGTGTTACCGCCGGAGAAGCCTGCACCGAAGTTGCGTCCGGTGGGGCCGAGCACCACAACAGTGCCGCCGGTCATGTACTCGCAGCCGTGGTCGCCCACGCCTTCGACCACAAACGTGGCACCGCCGTTACGAACGCCGAAACGTTCGCCGGCGCGACCAGCCACGAACATCTGGCCGGAAGTGGCACCGAAGCCGGTGACGTTGCCTGCAATGACGTTGTCATGCTTATCAAAGGTGACGCTATCTTCCGGGCGCACGATCATGCGACCGCCGGACAGGCCCTTGCCGGCGTAGTCGTTGACTTCGCCGTAGATGCGCATGGTCTCGCCGCGCGGGATGAATGCACCGATGGACTGGCCTCCGGAACCATGCAGGGTCATGTCGATGGTGTCGTCCGGCAGACCTTCCTCGCCGTAGCGGCGGGTGATCTCGTAGCCGACCATGGTGCCGACCGTACGGTTGACGTTGCGAATCGGCATTTCGATGCGCACGGGCTCCTTGTGTTCGAGGGCCGGCTGGGCAAGTTCGATGAGCTTGTTGTCCAGCGCCTTCTCCAGCTCGTGGTTCTGCTCGATGGTCTGGTGCAGGATCGTGCCGGGTACCGGACCAGCCTGCTTGAGCACGTTGGTCAGGTCGATGCCGCCGGACTTCCAGCGCTTGATGGCCTCGTCCTGATCCAGGCACTCAACGTGGCCGATGGCCTCCTCAAGAGTCCTGAAGCCGAGCTGGGCGAGAATCTCGCGCACTTCCTCAGCGATGAACATGAAGAAGTTGACCACATGCTCAGGCTTGCCACGGAAACGAGCGCGCAGCTCAGGATCCTGGGTGGCAATGCCCTGCGGGCAGGTGTTCTTCTGGCAGGCGCGCATCATGACGCAGCCTTCCACGATCAGGGCTGCGGTAGCGAAGCCGAATTCCTCGGCACCAAGCAGGGCGGCGATGACCACGTCACGACCGGTCTTGAGCTCGCCGTCGCACTGGACGACGATGCGGGAGCGCAGACCGTTCAGGATTAGCGTCTGCTGGGTTTCGGACAGGCCGATCTCCCACGGGGTGCCGGCGTGCTTGATGGCGTTGAGCGGGGCTGCACCCGTACCGCCGTCATAGCCGGAGATAAGCACCACGTCGGCATGGCACTTGGCCACACCTGCGGCGATGGTGCCGACGCCGAACTCGGAAACGAGCTTGACGTGGATACGTGCCTTCGGGTTGGCCATCTTCGCATCGTTGATCAGCTGCTTCAGATCCTCGATGGAGTAGATGTCGTGGTGCGGTGGCGGGGAGATGAGTTCCACGCCCGGGGTGGCGTGGCGAACCTTGGCAATCCACGGCGGAACCTTGGCTCCAGGTAGGTGGCCGCCCTCACCAGGCTTGGCGCCCTGGGCGAGCTTGATCTGCAAATCGGTGGCGTGTACCAGGTAATCAGAGGTGACGCCGAAACGTGCGGATGCGATCTGCTTGATGCGGCTGTAACGCTGCGGATCGTTGATACGGTCGTCGGATTCGCCGCCCTCGCCGGAGTTGGAGCGTGCGCCAATCGAGTTCATGGCGATGGCGAGCGTCTCGTGGGCTTCCTGCGAGATGGAACCGTAGCTCATGGCACCGGTGGAGAAGCGCTTGACGATTTCGGTGGCCGGCTCGACTTCGGAGATGTCGATGGGCTTGCGGTTGTTGTTGAACTTCATCAGGCCGCGCAGGGTCATGAGTCGGTTCGACGTGTCGTTGATGTGGTGCGAATACTTCTTGAACATCTGGTAGTCGCCACGGTGGGTCGACTGCTGGAGCAGGAAGATGGCCTCGGGATCGTTCAGGTGGTCCTCGCCGGTACGACGCCACTTGTAGTCGCCGCCAGTGCGCAGGTTGCGGTGCGGGGATGCGCTCCACTGGTTCGGGTAGGCCACGCGGTGACGAATGGCCACTTCTTCGGCGATTTCGTCAAGGCCCACGCCACCCACACGGGAGGTGGTGCCGGTGAAGTATTCGTCGATGACTTCCTTGCTCAGGCCCACGGCTTCGAACAGCTGTGCGCCACGGTAGCTCATGATGGTGGAGACGCCCATCTTGGACATGATCTTGAGCACGCCGGTGGACAGGGCCTTGGTGAGGTTCTTGACGGCGGTGTCCGCGTCGACCTTGAGGTAGCTGTTGCGGGCCAGGTCTTCCACGGATTCGAATGCCAGGTACGGGTTCACGCAGGCGGCACCGTAGGCGATGAGCAGCGCGACATGGTGAATCTCGCGCACGTCGCCGGCCTCGACGGCCATGGAGATCTGCGTACGGGTGTGGCGGCGCAACAGGTGGTGCTGCACGGCGGAGGTCAGCAGCAGGGACGGAATCGGGCCCCAAGTGTGGTTGGATTCACGATCGGACAGGACGATGAAGTTCTTGCCGTTATCAATGGCCTCGTCGATTTCGGCGAAGATCTCGTCAAGACGCTCCTGGAGGGCCTTGCCGCCGCCGGCGACCTGGTACAGGCCCTTGACCACGTACGGACGGTAGTAGCCGCCGAGGATACGGGCCTTGTCAAGTCGCTTGAGCTGGGCCATCTCATCAGAGTTGACCACGGGCAGCGGAATCAGAATCTTCTTGGCGTGCAGTTCGGAATCGGACAGCAGGTTCGGTTCAGGGCCGATGGCGGATTCAAGCGAGGTGACGATTTCCTCACGCTCCCAATCCAGCGGCGGGTTGGTGACCTGCGCGAACTTCTGGGTGAAGTAGTCGAACAGCATGCGGCTGCGGCTGGACAAGGCCGGCATCGGGGTGTCGTTACCCATGGAACCGAGCGGTTCCTTACCGGTGTTGGCCATCGGGGTGAGCAGCAGCTTCAGATCCTCTTCGGTGTAGCCGAAGGCGCGCTGACGGCGCTGGACGGACTGTCCGGAGTGGCTCACGTGCTCGCGGCGGGGCAGGTCGCTCATCTCGACCGAGTTGCCTTCCACCCACTTGCGGTACGGGTGCTGGGAGGCGAGGGTCTTCTTGATCTCCTCATCGGGAATGATGCGGCCTTCGGCGGTGTCGACTAGGAACATCTTACCGGGCTCAAGACGGCCCTTGGACACGATGTGTTCCTGCTCGATTTCCGGAATCACGCCGGCCTCGGAGGCCAGCACGATGTAGCCGTCGTCGGTGAGCTGCCAGCGGCCGGGGCGGAAGCCGTTACGGTCAAGCAGTGCACCCACCTGAGTGCCGTCGGTGAAGACGATGTCGGCCGGGCCGTCCCAAGGCTCAATCAGCGTATTGTTGTACTCGTAGAAGGCGCGCACGTCCGGGTCGAGGTCGGGGTTCTTCTCCCACGCCGGCGGCAGCATCATGCAGATGGCATGCGGCAGGGAACGGCCGGCGAGATGCAGCAGTTCGAGACACTCGTCGAAGGTGCCGGAATCGGAGTAGCCCGGGGTGGTGATGGGCAGCAGCGGCTCGAACTCGCCGAGCAATTCGCTGCTCAGGCGACCTTCACGGGCGGAGAGCCAGTTGCGGTTGCCCTGGATAGTGTTGATCTCACCGTTGTGGGCCAGCAGGCGGAACGGCTGAGCCAGCGGCCAGCTCGGGAACGTGTTGGTGGAGAAGCGGGAGTGGACGATGGCGATGGTGGCCTTCATGCGCTCGTCGTTCAGATCCTCGAAGAAGTGAGTGAGCTGCATGGTGGTGAGCATGCCCTTGTACGTGATGGTACGGGCGGACAGGGAAGCGAAGTAGACGCCTACCTCATGCTCGACGCGCTTGCGGATGCGGAAGGTCTTGCGATCCAAGTCCACGCCGGCCAGAGCACCGTCCGGAGAGGCGACCACGAGAGTCTTGAATCCCGGCATGGCGGCAAGGGCCTGCAGGCCAAGGCCGTCCGGGTTGGTGGGCACTACTCGCCAGGCGAGAACTTCAAGGCCTTCCTCGCGCACGATTTTGGCGATAGCCTGTTCCTGCTGACCGGAGGTTTCGATATCGCGGTCAAGGAAAGCGATGCCTGCGGCATAGTGACCGGCTTCCGGCAGTTCGGCGGGCACAGTGGCACGCATGAACTCATCCGGCATGCTCATCAGGATGCCTGCGCCATCACCGGTGTTCTCCTCGGCGCCGACGGCACCACGGTGATCGAGGTTGACCAGCACCTCGATGGCGTCGGTGACGATCTTGCGCTCGGGGCGCTTGTTCAAAGTGGTGACCATACCCACACCACAGGCGTCATGCTCATTGGAGGGGTCATACATACCGTCCGGAGCGTGGACCGTGAGATCGAGCGGGGCTTTGAATGTCACCGAAATCACCTCAATTGCTTGTGGGCACGTAAGGGAATCGTGCCTCTTCGTTCATTGCTGTTGACACAGTACCGTTGCGTCATGTCATTTACGTTTCGCGTGTCCATATACCGAGTCGCCATAAAAGTCAATAGTGATTCTCAAGCAATCTGTTATAGCCAATTATGGGGTGTTTCGGGCGTTTTAGCTCGCAATGTCTACTAGACCACAAAAAATTCGACACAGAAACGTCCGTATTGTGAACAGCAATCAACAGTTCGCTCAATGAATGTCGAGCAAACCGACGGAGGTGATCGCCGTCATACTGCATCATCATGTGCAGGCCGGTCATGAGGAACAGGTGCTACATCATGGTTCAGGCAAGCCGGTATTGGTCATCGGTGATCGCGAATCGTTTGTCAACATCAACTCCATGGATACTGCATGCGCGCGAGGCGCAGCGGCGGCAGCGGAGCATCTATGGCAGACTGGCTGCCGGCGCTTCTTTGTACTGGGAGCGCCACACCCTGATGAGCAAAACATCAAGCGGAACGGCAATGGCAACGGCTTCGGTCCGCGACGACTGACCGCAATTCTGCAGCGCAGAGCAAGTAGTAATCGGGAAAAACCCCAGACCCTTCAGATCTCTCGTTCGGAAGCGCGTAGGCAAGGCTGCCCCTGCACTACTTCAATCTGGGAAGGTGGCATGTCGGCACCCGTACGCTTGGCCTGAATCTGCTCAAACAGCATGCGGAATGACCGCTCCCCCATGTCCAAGAAATTCTGGGTATAGCTGGTCAGAGAGGGTTCCCATAGGGCACCGAAATTACGATCGTCGAATCCGACCACGCTGACATCATCCGGCACACGTCGACCGGTCTCTCGCAAACCACGAATCACAGCGATCGCGGTTTCGTCACTGTCGGCAAAAATCGCGGTCGCCTCGCCACGACGGCCGAGTTCATGCCCTGCCTTGACGGCTTTCTCCAGATTGCCGTCGGATACAACAATGGGTTCGGGAGCCTCAATCCCCCGCTCCTCCAACGCATCTTTCCACCCATTGGCACGGGTGTTGTCAGTAGCTCCTTGCACCCGTCCAACGTAGAAGACGGTTTTGTGGCCGAGATCCAACAGATGCATGGTCATCCAACGACCACCATCTCGTTCGGCGTTGATGATCTGGTAGTCGCCGTCGCCGAAACTGCCACCGACCACGACCTTCGGCATATCCTTGGGAATATAGTCAAGTGCCGCGATACCGGCCTGATCGTATTCGTAAACAACCACTCCAGCCGGTCTGATCGACAGACCCATGCGCACACGTGCCTCGACGGATTCCATGTCAGATTCATCCAAGGACACGATGTTGAGCAGGAATCGACGTTTGCGGGCGGCGGCCTCAACGCCATGATTCGTTTCGGAGGTGGAAAAGGCGGCGGGATTGGCAGCGAATACCACTACCGAATCCATTTCCCGGTTCGACAAGGCACGGGCCACGATGCTGGGTTCATAGCCCAGTTCCTTGATGGCTTTGGCGATGCGCGCACGCCTGTCCCCGGTCACATTGACCGTGCCATTGAGATAACGAGACACCGTGGGAGCTGAAACTCCAGCCAGCTTGGCCACGTCTTTGATTACCGGACGGGTGCGTCCCGTACTTCTCGCCATTGTTTTCGAGCCCCCATTGTTCGCCGACTCGTCTCAGTCGTTACGCTTCTCATACAAATGTACACGCAAGACAACGGGTGCTGACTCCGTAGCATGCGCGGAACCAGTGAGAAACACCGAAGGTTGGCCGTATCTCTTGCATTCGTCATTGATATGCGTTATTCTGAAACCGGTTTCAGAAAGAAGCCAAAGAAATAAATCAAAGCTGCAAGGCTTTGACCAATGAAAGGAAACAGCCATGTCCTTCAAGGATTCCATGATTCGCGGTTTCGCTATGTACGGTCTGAGCTCCATGAGCCAGTGCGGTCACGCCAGCTCCAAGGTGTTCGTTGACCTCATGAAGGGTGACGACAAGGACGCTCGCTGAATCACTTCAGCACAGCGTTCCATATGAGATTGCACGTTATTAATGAGCGTCAATCCCCCGGCGTCAATTCGCTAATTCGATAATTGAATATCGCAATAACTGAACGATAACCGGACAACGGTGTCCATATATATACTTTTCTATTTCTTAGTAATTGTGAATTTCTCCAACCGGCATCTTCATTTCGTTACGCCGACTCCGCCCTATGAGTCGGTAAGCAAGAAATCTCCTGCTATGAAAAAGACATCCGACAATTGATACCACTGTAATCAGAGGCAAGCCATGGCGTTGGCAATGGCATCCGTGATTCTCCCCTGATTCCACTGCAATCGAGGACGAGCCGGTCAGATGCCGGCAAGGCCGAAGAACCGTTCGATAACCGAATCATTGAGCAGGCGCCCTCGGCGGGTGGGGATGACACGATTGCCGGATATGGTGATCAGACCTTCGTCAACCATCGGTCGAAGCGGATCGACGGCAATGGTCTGCCATGAAGTGTTCTCGTTGGCTGCGATGGCCTGATTGATGCGGCCGAGGTCAAGGCCTTCGCGCAAACGCAGGCCAAGCATGATGAGCTCTTCGAGGTTCTCCTCCGCAGTGATTGCCTCGCTATCGGCCCACGGTATGCGATGCTCGTTGATGGCAGTTCCCCACAGTCGCGGGTGCGCAATATCCCAGCTGCGCAGGCCGTGGGAGACGGGAACCACCCCCAGTCCGGCTTCCGCCGGACAGCCCCCGCCAGCGGGGGCGATGGCCTCGGTTGTGCCCCCGCTGGCGGGGGCTGTCAGCAAAGCTGACTGGGGGCGGTCAATCTCAGTCACATTGTTGTAATGAGAATGAGCACCCGGCCCTACGCCAGCCCAGTCGACATTGCGCCAGTAGCCTAGGTTGTGCTGGCTTTCGTATCCGGGGCGGGCCCAGTTGGAGACCTCATACCATTCGAGGCCGGCGGCGGCGAACAGGTCGTCAGCGATCTCGTATTTAGCGGCCTCGTCATCGTCATTGGGTTTGGGCAACGTGCCGGCGGCAATCTGACGGCCCATTTTCGTGGTCGGCTCCACGGTCAGTGCGTAGGCGGAGATGTGGTTCACGCCAAGATCGATGGCGGCCGTAACCGAGGTACGCCAATCGTCAAGGCTCTCCCCCGGAGCGCCGTAAATCAAATCCACGCTTGAGCGCAGCCCAGCCTTGTTCGCCGCATTGACGCCTGCGGCCACATTGGCCGGCGTATGTGTGCGGTCGAGAGTCTTGAGCACATGTGGTACGGCGGACTGCATACCGAAGGAAACACGGGTGAAGCCGCCGGCTGCGAGCTCATTGATGTAATACTCGTTGACGGTGTCCGGATTGGCTTCGGTAGTGATTTCCGCGTTGGACGCGATACCCCAAGTCTTGCGGATAGCATCCAGCATGGCTACCAAGTCACGAGCGGCAAGAATCGTGGGTGTACCACCCCCGAAGAATACGGTAGAAACCGGCGGCTCCGCGATGCCGTGATCGAGCTGCCACTGCTTGGTCGATTTCATTTCCCGAATGACCATATTGGCATAGTTGCCACGCGAGGCCCCCGCACCAAGATCCGTAGCCGTGTAGGTGTTGAAGTCGCAGTAACCGCAGCGCCGCAAGCAGAACGGGACGTGGATGTAGACCTCGAACACTAGCCCTCGGTCTTCTGAGCGGCGCGGATCTTGTCTTTGGTGTCGCGGTCGTTGGAGTCCTCGCCGGTGGACAGGGCTGCGATGAACGCCTCCTGCGGCACCTCCACATGGCCGAGCATCTTCATGCGCTTCTTACCGGCCTTCTGCTTTTCGAGCAGCTTGCGCTTACGGGTGATATCGCCGCCGTAGCACTTGGCGAGCACGTCCTTGCGCAGGGCGCGAATGTTCTCGCGGGCGATGATGCGCGAACCGATTGCGGCCTGAATTGGAATCTCGAACTGCTGACGCGGAATCAGGCCACGCAGCTTCTTGGTCATCATCACGCCGTAGCTGTAGGCCTTGTCGCGGTGCACGATGGCGCTGAATGCGTCCACCTTCTCACCCTGGATGAGAATGTCCACCTTGACCAGGTCGGCGGACTGCTCGCCGTCCTCATGGTAATCAAGGGAAGCGTAGCCTTTGGTACGGGACTTCAGCTGATCGAAGAAATCGAACACGATTTCGGCCAGCGGAATGCGGTAATGCATTTCCACGCGCTCGGTGGAAATGTACTCCATCGTGCCCATAATGCCGCGATGGTCCTGGCACAGATCCATCACCGCGCCAATGAATTCCTTCGGCGTGATGATGTCGGCGGCAACCATCGGCTCGACGATCTTCTTGATCTTGCCGTCCGGGAACTCGCTCGGGTTAGTCACGTGGTGTTCGCTACCATCCTCGGCGGTCACGTCGTAGGTGACGTTCGGAGCGGTCTGGATAAGGTCGAGGCCGAATTCGCGTGACAGTCGTTCGTTGACGATTTCCATGTGCAACAGACCCAGGAAGCCGCAGCGGAAGCCGAAACCCAGAGCCACGGAGGTTTCCGGCGTGTAGATCAGGGCGGCGTCGTTGAGCTTGAGCTTGTCGAGCGCGTCGCGCAGTTCGGGGAACTGGGCGTTGTCGATCGGGAACAAGCCGGCATAGACCATCGGCTTGGGGTCGCGGTAGCCGGGCAGCGGCTCGGCGGCCGGGCGGACGGCCGAGGTCAGGGTGTCGCCCACCTTGGACTGGCTCACATCTTTCGCACCGGTGATGATATAGCCGACTTCACCGGCGCCGAGCGCCTTGGTTCGGGTCATGTCGGGGCTGATCACGCCGATTTCAATCGGATCGTGGGTCATGCCAATACCCATCATGTGCACTTTTTCACGGTCGCGCAGTTCGCCGTCTTCCATACGGATGTAAGTGACGATGCCACGGTAGGAGTCGTAGACGGAATCAAAGATAAGCGCGCGGGCGGGCGCTTCGGGATCGCCGTGCGGAGCAGGCACATCCATGACGATCTGGTCAAGTAAATCGGCCACGCCTTCGCCGGTCTTGCCTGAGACGCGCAGCACGTCGCTTGGCTCGCAACCGATCAGGCCGGCGATTTCCTCGGCGTGCTTGTCCGGTTCGGCGGACGGCAAATCGATTTTGTTGAGCACGGGGATGATGGCCAAATCATGGTCGATGGCCATGTACAGGTTGGACAGGGTCTGCGCCTCGATGCCCTGGGTCGCATCGACGAGCAGCACCGCACCCTCGCACGCGGCCAACGCACGGGACACCTCGTAGGTGAAGTCCACGTGACCGGGGGTGTCAATCATACCGAGCGTGTATTCGGTGCCATCGAAGGTCCACGGCACGCGTACGGCCTGGGATTTGATGGTGATGCCGCGCTCCTGCTCGATATCCATACGGTCAAGGAAGCGGTCGCGCATCTCACGCTCAGGCACGATGCCGCTCAGCTGCAGGATGCGGTCGGCCACGGTGGACTTGCCGTGATCGATGTGCGCAATAATACAGAAGTTGCGAATCACCGACTGATCGGTGGAACCCGGCTGATTGTGTTGGACGACCAACGCATTCCTCCTCTTGGCATATACTCAAACTTCACCTAGTGTAGCCGAGGGACTGTATTCGGCGTGGCATTGCACGGGTTTTTCCGGGGCACATGCTATCCTCTTTTATTTGTATGTCCTTATAACACACATCGTTTGGAGTAAACGTGGCAAACATTAAGTCGCAGAAGAAGCGCGTGCTCACCAATGAGAAGGCGCACCTTCGCAACGTGGCTGTGAAGACCGGCCTGAAGACCGCCATCCGCGCCACCCGCGAAGCCATCGCCGCCGGTGACAAGGCTGCCGCCGAGGCCGCCTACAAGGTTGCCGCCCAGAAGCTCGACAAGGCTGCTGGCGCTGGCGTGATCCACAAGAACCAGGCCGCCAACCGCAAGTCCGGCCTCGCTGTTGCGATCAACGCTCTGTGAGCATAAACCTCTTGAGGTTTTAGAAGGTCCCGCAAGTCATGTGATTTGCGGGACTTTTTGTATCTCCGTTCAAAGAGGTACATTGACATTCTTGCGAAATGATATCTCCGTTCAAAGAGGTACCGAATACGGAAAACCCAAGTATAAACACCGTCATTGCAACACTTATACTCAACGTTTCGTGCTTTAGACACCTCTTTGAAAGCAGTTAGCATTCTGCAGAGGGCCAAATATACCTCTTTGAAGGCAGTTAGCCCTGAGATAGCCTTGAACCATCCTGAGGCGTATCCTCATCATCCACGGTATTAGCGTTACCTCGGCCACCTGATTGCTGAATATGCCGATTTTCGCTAGGCAAATACACATGTCGCCGTTCGATGGCACCGGGCAAGGTGACATTGAAACCGACCGAAAGCAGTCGCAATGCCACCACAATGATGACAATCAGCACATCAAGCAGCATTTCCGAGCGCATATCAAACCAGCCGTATCTCACGCCACGCCATACCAGTACAGTCAGAATGCAGCCGATGAACGAAGGTACGGCATAGAGATGCTTATCACGAATAATCATCGGTACGTCACCGATGAAGAGATCTCGAATAAGGCCACCGGCGAGAGCGGTGAACATGCCGAGGAATACGGCGGTCATGCCTGAAGATCCGTAGGCCAGTGCCTTGGCAGTGCCGTTGACCGCGAACAGACCGAGGCCCAAGGCATCGATGACAGTCATCGTCCATTTGAGTTTGGTGATTTCCGGATGAGCCACCACCGCGATGGCGCCAGAGAACAGCGTGGTGAGTACATACCCTTTATCGGTGATGCCGACCGGAGGCAGAGCACCGAGCATCACATCGCGCACGAGACCTCCGCCGAGTGCAGTCAGCCAGCCGCACAGCATAATGGTGAAGATGTCATAGCCCTTGCGAATGGCGGCAAGTCCGCCGGACAGTCCCCAACACAAAATAGCGAGGTAGTCGATGACCACAAAAACGATGTTGTTCTCCAACGCCACCTGCATGAGCCGCTCCCCTCTTGTACCACTTCGGTTCGTCTCAGTCCGTCTTCGTTCTGTTCTCTTTCATCCTCATTCGGCGCTGCCGTCCGTCGTGCCTGAGCCTACCCCAAGCCTTGCCCGAGACAGAGGAATGGGAGGAAGGCACACGGTCAAAGCATGAGCGAGCTAGGGAAAATAGGACCAATCCGCCAAGCACTGGCAAGTTAGCACCGTTGAGACATATGGAACGCTGCTAACCTGCCAGTCTTTGGCAGACAGCACCGCTAGGTGTAATAATCAAAATCAAAAGCCACTCATGACCTAACCGTTGTTGATTTCTGATTCGATTTGAACAACTTTTTCTTCGATATCACGCAAGCGGTTGCGCAGCGCTGCCTCGATATCGATACCGTCGGTACGGGCCTCGCGCACGATAGCAAAAATTTCATCCGCGTAGGCATCGGCCTTTCCCCGTTCAACGGAATTGCCTCCGTTCGATTCGGATTGATTTGCCGCTTGGGTCTGCTCGACATCTTGCTGCGTGCTAGCCGAAGACGAATCAACAAACGCAGCGAACAATTCATCAGCATTCGGTGATTTGGAGATGCGCGAGACTACCTTGGCGGCACGCGGCAATGCACCTTGAGCCCGAGAAATACCTTCTAATACAGATTTACGATGCTTCTCCTGCTGCTTCATCTTTTCCCACAGTGCCAGCACGGCTTCCGGGGATTCGGATTGGGAGGCTGCTTCCCCACCATTGCCATCAGCATCAGAGGAATCAGCAACATCATCAGCAGCAAACACGTGCGGATGACGGGTAATGAGCTTGTTCACCAGACGGTCGGCGACCTCATCAATATCGAATGGATCCTCAGCATCCGATTCACAGACACGTGCCTGAAACACGGATTGCAACAACACATCACCCAGTTCCTCGCGCATATTGTCGCGGTCGTGAGTTTCCACCGCGTCAATGTATTCGTAAGTTTCTTCGAGCAGATTCTTGAGCAGCGACTCATTCGTCTGCTTGCCATCCCACGGGCAACCGCCCGGCGAATACAGCACATCCACCACAGCCTTGACCCGGTCCAACGCCGTCGCTGCCTCAACCACCGGCTTCAACTTCGAGCAGTGTTCGAAGCCTCCCGGTAGACGATAGTCTGAGTTATGGTATCCAGTCTCGCCACTGATCTTACTCATAGCTTTTTGCTCCTTTTCTCATCTGGACGCACCAGAACAAGCCTCCGCAACGTACAGAAACCTAAATCATATTATTTGTTGCGAAATATTGCTTCCCTCATCTGAATCTCTCCAGATACAGAATATTCTAAATACGCCAAGACCCCTTGGAATTGTTGCTGTTCCAAGGGGTCTTAGTCAGAAATAAAATGCGCTGTTTCAGCACACCTTCCACATCCAGTTGTGCGGGTCTTCGACCTCACCAAGCTGGATGCCGAGCAGTTCGTCACGCAGGGCAACGGTCAGCTCGCCGGAGCCGCCGTCGGCGACGGTGACATCGAACTTCTCGGACTTGAAGCGACCGATCGGGGTGATGATGGCGGCGGTACCACAAGCGAACACCTCGGTGACTTCGCCGGACTTGATGTCCTCGAGCAGCTGGTCGAGGGCGATCATGGTCTCGACTACGTCGTGGCCCTTGTCCTGCAGCAGCTGAATCAGGGAGCGACGGGTCACACCCGGCAGAATGTTACCGGTCAGGGACGGGGTCTCCACGTGGCCATCCTTGTGCACGGCCATCATGTTCATGCCGCCGAGTTCTTCGAGGTAGGTCTTGGTGGCGGCGTCCACGAAGCAGACCTGCTCGCAGCCGTTCTCGATACCCTTATACTCACCGAGCAGGGAGGCGGCGTAGTTGCCACCGCACTTGGCGAAACCAGTGCCGCCAGGGCCGGTACGGAACCACTTGTCTTCGACCCAGATGCTCACGGGCTTGACGCCGCCCGGGAAGTACGGGCCGGACGGGGAAGCGATCACGCAGTAGTCGACTTCCTGCGGAGCGCGCACGCCGAGGAAAGGCTCGGAAGCGAACATGAACGGACGCATGTACAGCGTGTACTCGCGGCGGGACGGCACCCAGTTGGCGTCGCGCTTGACCAGCGCGGCCACGGAACCGAGGAAGTCGTCAATCGGCAGCTCAGGCAGGTACAGACGCTTGGCGGAGTTCTGGAAACGCTCGGCGTTCGCATCCGGGCGGAACAGCCAGGTGGAGCCGTCGGCATGACGGTAAGCCTTGAGGCCCTCGAAGCACTCCTGTGCGTAGTGCAGCACGGAAGCACCCGGATCCATCTTGAGCGGTGCGTACGGTTCGACGCGGCGGTCGGACCAACCTTCGCCCTTGGTCCAGGTCATGTGGGTCATGTTGTCGGAGAACACCTGGCCGAAAGCCGGCTTGTCGATGAGGGACTGACGCTTCTCATCGGATGCGGGGTTGTCGTTCGGCAGTACGGTGAACGGTTCGGCGAGCTTATCAAGCGCTGCCGGATCGTGGTGCGTGTTTTCAATCATTTGGCTACTTCTTCTTGACTTTGGCGGCACGAAGGCCACCAGATGGGGTATGTGCTGTGCGCTTGTGGCGCGAGCTCTGTTGCATACTTTTACACACCCATGTGTTGCCCGTGTGGCAGAGTTCACATGGTGAAAACAGAGGAACCCGTACCGTTTCCACGGTTACGGGTTCCTCTGTTGCAATTATGATTCAGATCGGCCGCCATGAAGACGACCGGTTTCATCACTTGGCGTCAGCGTCGGCGGCAGGAGCAGCGGCAGTGGCGTCAGCCGGAGCAGCAGCTTCCGGAGCAGAGGTGAACTCGGTGGCGTCCTCCGGAACCTCGATGGTGACGACGGATTCCTCAGCGTGCTCGACGTCCAGCTCGGCGCCTTCCGGCAGCTCGATGTCCTTGGCGAAGACCTTGGTGCCGTCGGTCAGGCCCTCGACATTGACCACAATCTTCTCGGGCAGGTTGGAGATGTCGGCGCGAACCTTGAGCTCCTGAATGTCGACGAATGCCACTGCAGCACCCTTCGGGGTACCCTCAACGAACACCGGCACCTCAACGTCGATCTTCTCGCCGGCCTTGACCTCGAAGAAGTCGATGTGCTCGATGATGCGCTTGACCGGGTTCTTCTGCACGTCCTTGACAACGGCCATCTTGGACTCGCCGCCGAACTCGATGGTGAACAGGGCGTTGGTGTGGCGCAGAGCCAGGGTGGTCTCACGCATCGGCAGGGTCACGAAGGCCGGGTCGGCGCCACCGGCGTAAATGGTGGCCGGGATCTTGTTGGCAACGCGCAGACGGCGGGCAACGCCTTTGCCGAACTCGTTGCGGACTTCGCCTTCAAGCTTAATGGTGGTAGCCATATATATCTCCTTGAGAGTTTCGTTCATGGTGTTTCGGCGCATCAACGAGCCGTGAAGAAAACCCAAGAGGGTTTGCGAACCACACGCCGAGTCGATTACGGAAGCATGCGCCTCCCTCGCCAAGACAACATTGATGAATTATACACACGCGCCGGACAATGGCGGCGACGGCCCGACGCGCCCCGCGAGAACCGTGACGATACTCACATGAGATTTTCCTCATGATTACTCCCGGAGCGAACATCAACGATGTTCATTTTCCAAAAAACCCAGTGATACCAACGTTTCACAAGCCCCCCTCCGCCACCGTCCACGCATATCGAGGCGGGCCACTCTTCCAACTACGTTGTTGCTTGTTCGCCGCAGGGCGAACACAACAAGAGAGGAACGAATAGTACATGGTCAATCAACAGCATGGGGAAAACCGCTGGGTGCGCGCCGTTATTCCGGCGTTGCTCATTCACATCTCAATCGGCACCGTATACTGCTGGAGCGTGTTCAAACAACTGATCGCCGATCAGATGCACGTGGCGCCAGGCATCGTCGAATGGGGCTTCTCGCTTGCCATCTTCTTCCTTGGCATGTCGGCCGCCTTCCTTGGACCCTTCGTCGAAAAGGACATCAAGAAATCGGCCCTGATCTCGACGGTCTGCTTCGTCTGCGGATTCGCCGGCACCGGAGTCAGCATCGCGGCGGGATGGCTCCCCGGCGTGTTCATCTTCTATGGCGTGATCATGGGCATCGGACTCGGCGTCGGTTATCTGACGCCGGTGAAGAACCTGATGCTGTGGTTCGCCGACAATAAGGGTCTCGCCACCGGCATCGCCGTCGCGGGATTCGGTCTGGCCAAGGCCATCGCAAGCCCGGTCATGCAGTGGCTGATCTCCACCGTCGGACTGGCGCCCATGTTCTACATCCTCGCAGCCGTCTATGCGGTGATGATGCTGCTGGGATTCGCGCTGATCAAGCGCCCCGCCGGATACGTGTACTCCGCTGAGACCCGCATCCGTCGTCGCGACATCATGAAGAAGCCGGTGTTCTGGGCGATCTGGCTGGCCTTCTACCTCAACATCACCTGCGGTCTGGCATTGATCTCCCAGGAGAAGGACATCCTGCATGATGCGTTGTCCATTCTTCCGAAGTACGCATCGCTGAACGCGGCCCAGCTGGCCACGGCCATCGCGGGAAGCATCAGCGTCGTCCTGGCCGTCGACGCCGTGTTCAACGCGGCCGGACGTGTCGGGTTCTCCACGCTGTCCGACCACTGCAAGCGCCGTGAGACCGCATATCTGGTGATCTTCATCATGTCCATCGCGGTGTGCGCGCTGCAGATCTTCACGCATTCGATCGACAACGGCACCCTGTGGCTGATCGTGACGATGCTGTTCCTCGTCAACGCCGGATACGGCGGCGGATTCTCCACGCTGCCGGTGCTGCTTGAGCAGCACTTCGGCATGAGGTCGGTGTCGACCGTGCACGGGCTGGCTCTGAGCGCGTGGGCGTTCGCCGGATTGTCCGGCAACCAGCTGGCGTCCTTCGTCGTCTCCCATACGGCGGACGCGGCCCACCGCTACAGCGCGCTGATCCCGATCATCACCGTGCTGTACGCCATCGCTCTCGCGTCCATCATCGCCGTGGTGCTCGGCACGAAGGGCAAGCGCGCCGCCGCTCAATCGAACTGACCGGCTTTATGTGACCGCCCATTGAAATGAGTGGGGGTGTGCCTTCTTGCGAAGGCACACCCCCACTCATATTCTCATGCGGCAATGCGCGAACGTCGCGGCACCATCAGCTGATGAGCTCCTTGACCGCAGCGATCACGGCCTGCAGACTGGCCTTGGCGTCGCCGAACAACATCTGCGTGTTGCCTTCGAAGTACAGCTCGTTCTGGATGCCGGCATAGCCCATACCACGGCCACGCTTCATGACCACGACGTTCTGGGACTTGTCAACGTCGAGAATCGGCATACCGGAAACCGGGGTGCCAGGGCGACGGGCAGCCGGGTTGGTCACATCGTTGGCGCCCACAACCAAGGCCACGTTGGCCTGCGGGAACTGCGGGTTAATCTCATCGAGATCCACGAGCTCTTCGTAAGGCACGTTGGCTTCAGCCAGCAGCACGTTCATGTGGCCGGGCATACGGCCTGCGACCGGGTGAATGGCGTAGGAGACTTCCACGCCGTGGCCCTTGAGCAGTTCGCCGAGGTCGGCGAGCTCGCGCTGGGCCTGGGCCTGAGCCAAGCCGAAGCCGGGTACGAAGATGACCTTCTGCGCGTAAACAAGCTGAACAGCCAGATCGTCGGCAGTGGTTTCCTTCATGGTGCCTTCCGGACCGTCGCCAGCAGCGGCGGCATCGGAGCCGCCACCAAAGCCACCGGCCAGCACGGACAGCAGCGGACGGTTCATGGCCTGAGCCATGAGAATGGATAGGGTCACACCGGCGGAACCGACGAGCGCGCCGGCCACGATCAGGGCGACATTGTCAATCGCCAGACCGGACATGGCCACGGCCGTACCAGTGCAGGCGTTGAGCACGGAGATGACGACGGGCATGTCGGCGCCGCCGATCGGGATCACGAAGACCAGGCCGTAGCACAGGGCGAACACGGTGGTCAGGATCGACCAGAGCAGTCGCTGCTCGGGCTGGACGCACAGCATGACAAAGCTGACGATGGTCAGCACGATGAACAGGATGTTCCACACGCCCTTGCCCGGCATGGTGAGCTTCTTGACCCACTTGATGCCCTGCAGCTTGCCGGCTGCGATCAGCGAGCCGGTGAAGGTCACGGAGCCGATGAGAATGCCTAGGCCAGCGGTGATGAGCACCACGATGTCCGGAGTGCCTTCCTTGGTCAGGATGTCGTTCAGGGCCACGAGCGCGGCGGCGCCACCACCCACGGTGTTGAACACGGAGACCAGCTGCGGCATGTCGGTCATCTTCACCTTCTTGGCAGAGACGACACCGGCCACGGCACCGATCAGGATGCCGACGACCAGCACCACCACGGCCACGACGTTCACGAAGCCCTTGGCGAAGAGCACGATGAATGCCATGAGCACGGCCACGACCATGCCGAACGCGGAGATTTGGTTACCCTTTCGGGCGGTCTTCGGCGAGTTCATAAAATGCAGACCGACCACGAACAGGACGGCGGAGAACAGGTAGACGAACCATGCGACGATGTCGATGGCTCCAACGGTTGCGGAGGTCATTACTTCGACTCCCCCTTCTTCTCGTTCTTGCTGGACTTGAACATCTCGAGCATGCGGTCAGTGACCACATAACCGCCGACGACGTTCATGGTGCCGAGCACTGCGGCCAGGAAGATGAACACGTAAGCCAGCGGGGTGTTGGCCTCGGCGGCCACAATCACCACACCGACAATGACGATGCCGTGGATGGAGTTTGCGCCGGACATCAATGGCGTGTGCAGGGTGGCGGGCACCTTGCCGATGACCTCGATACCGATAAGCAGCGCGAGGACGAACAGGGTAATGGAAACAACGAGAGTAGGCATAATATTCCTTCTTCCTTACTTCTCGGACTGCTCGGACTCGGCGGCAGCAGCCGGAGCCCCTGCGCGACCGGCGACCACCAGTGCGTCGTCGAGCTCTTCGGTAAGATCCTGGCCGAGCTTGCCGTCACGCACGAAGTGCACGAGTATGTCAGCCACGTTACGTGAAAGCAGGTTGGACGCGGTGGTGGCCACACCGGAGGCCAGGTACGGGGCGCCAATCAGCTTGACGCCACCCTCGGTGACCTGTTCGCCTACGGCGGACCCCTCGACGTTGCCACCAAGATCAGAAGCGGCGCAGTCCACAATCACGGCACCGCGCTTGAGGCCGTTGACACCGGCCGCAGTGAGCAGCACCGGAGGCTTGCGGCCCGGAACCTTGGCGGTGGTGATGATGATGTCGAAGCCAGCGGCCTTCTCATCGACAGCCGCCTGCTGCTGGGCCTGCTCTTCGGGGGTCAGCGCACGAGCGTAACCACCCTCGTCCTGGCCCTTGGAAAAGTCAAGTCCCAGATCAAGGAACTTGGCGCCCAGGGATTCGACCTCACCTTGAGAAGCGGGACGCACGTCGTATGCAGTGACGACCGCACCAAGGCGCTTCAATGTACCGATGGCCTGCAGACCGGCGATACCTGCACCGAGCACCAGAGCCTTGGCCGGGCGAATCGTGCCGGCAGCAGTGGTCATCATCGGCAGGAATGCGCCATAGGCATCGGCGGCGGTGATAGCGGCCTTGTATCCCATGACGGAGTTCTGCGAGGTCATCTCATCCATGGACTGGGCGCTGGAAAGCTTGCGGGGCAGCTTCTCGATGGCGATACCAACCAGACCGGCCTGCTCGAGTGCGGCCACGTAATCGGCGTCGGTAAAGGAACCGAGCATACCAATCACCCACTGGCCTGCCTTGAGCTTGCTCACGATATCGGTGGACGGACGGTCCACGAAACCGAGCGCGTCGGCTTGAGCGAGCACTTCGTCACGGCTGGTCACCTTTGCGCCGGCCTTTTCGTAATCCTCATCGGTGTATTCGGCGGCAATGCCGGCACCGGTCTCAATAATCGAGGAGACTCCACTCCTCTTCAGCCGGGTGACGATATCCGGCGTCAACGCGACGCGGGATTCCGTTTCAGACGTTTCATTCAAAACGCCGAACACCACGGTGGCTTCTGGGTTTTGCGCCATGAGAGCCCTTTCTTGTTCTACTTTGAATGGACATGGTTATCCGATGCGCAATTGTAGCCGAAGAGTGAAGGATATGGGCGATTCGACTCGTTAGGCGGAACAATCGGGGCAAAAGACCCGCATTTTTCGTCTTCGCATCCCTGCTGCGTCAACTCGATTGGATGACATCTAGGCAGTAGTCGAACGATCTCCAACCACTATCGGCAGTCTGTTACCCAACAATCAGAGCGCCAGTGTCCATCCACCACATAGAACCTCCCAAAACCTACGGTTGCGTAGGCTTTTCCTACGGTTGCGTAAGGTGACGAGTTCGATGTGAACGATTACAATCTAAGGTTTGAGAGCGTTCGGCTTATGCTCGAACGGCACTGAAAGGTTTACAGGAGCAAGAGTTGTCGGTTATCAATTCCTTTACGCAGCACACCATCAATCTGACCCGCAAGGCACTCAGGTTGGGATCCGACTTCGTTCACCCGGTTCACGACGACACTCCGGACGAGCCCGATTATCTGTCCAATGCCGATGTGCCGCAGGAAGCCAACATCGAACTGCCGCACAGCGACGATTGGGATGACGGTCATTTGACCGTCACCGACATCGACCCGGAAACCGGACTGCTTACCACGTCCACTGCCGGCAATCCGCCTCTGGACGACGGCACGTCCATCTACGACCTGTATGCGGATCGCGCCAAGCGCATGGGTGACGAACCGCTGTATACCTACAAGTCCGACAACGAATGGGTGACCGTCACCGCCAATGAGTTCCTCGCCGAAGTGCGTGCCGTGGCCAAGGGCCTGCTGCACTACGGCATCAAGAAGGGCGACGGCGTGGCGTTCATGTGCCGCACCTCCTATGACTGGGATCTGACCGATGCGGCCATCATGGCTTGCGGCGGCGTGCTGGCCACCATCTACGACACCGACTCGGCCGAACAGATCCGCAATATCGTCAACAATTCTGACGCGCGTCTGCTCATCGTGCAGGATTCCGCCATGCGAGAGAAGGCGGAAGGCGCCGTGGAGGAATGCCCCTCACTCGAGCGCATCCTATGCATCGAGACCGGCGCTCTTGATGAGATCAAGGCCTATGGTGCCGGCATCTCGGACGAGGAACTGGATAAGCGCATTGATTCGGTCAAGAAAACCGATCTGTGCTCCATTGTGTACACCTCTGGTTCCACCGCCGCGCCGAAGGGCGTGGAGATGACCCACGAGCACTACTGCCAGACCGCACTGAACCTGCCGGACTACATGCCCGAGCTGCTGCACAACAAGAAGAACACCATCCTGCTGTTCCTGCCGCAGGCCCACTCCTTTGCCCGCGCCATCAATTACATCGTCGTGGCCTCGAATATGCATATCTACATCGCTGCCGGCATCAAGACGCTGATTAGTGATTTGCAGGTGGCTAAGCCGTCCATCATGATTGTGGTGCCGCGTGTGCTGGAGAAGGTGTACAACGCCGCCTCCCAGAAGGCCGGCCATGGCCCCAAGGGCGTGGTGTTCGCCTCCGCCGTGGTGGCTGCCCAGAACTACATGAAGGAAATTTCCGCCAACGGCAAGGCCAGTGCATTGACCCGTGCCCGCCGCGCGGCCTTCGATCCGATTGTCTACTCCTCACTGCGTGAGGTGCTGGGTGGACGCATGAAGTGGATTGTGGCCGGCGGCGCGCCGCTTGACCCTGAACTGCTTGCGTTCTTCCGCGGCGCAAGCGTGCCCGTCTACGAGGGCTATGGTCTGACCGAAACCACCGCACCATGCGCGTTCAACCCGCTGGGAACCCCGTTCCACGCCGGGTCCGTGGGCGTCGCGTTCCCCGGCTTCTCGCTGCGTATTGCCGAGGATGGCGAGATCCAGGTCAAGGGTCGCGCCGTGTTCCCGCGTTATCACAAGAACGATGAGGCCACCGAGCTGTCGTTCACCGAAGATGGCTGGTATGCCACCGGAGATTTGGGCCGTATCGACAACGATGGCTTCCTGTACATTACCGGCCGCAAGAAGGATCTCATCATCACCGCAGGTGGCAAGAATGTGGCGCCGGGTCCGATTGAAGAGGCCATTCAGCGTTGCGAGTTCGTGTCCCAGGCACTGGTGCTGGGCGACAAGCGTCCGTTCATCTCCGCGCTGATTACGCTGGACGAGGAGTCTTTGCGTCCTTGGCTGGCTGCCAAGGGATTGGACGAGAACATGTCTCTGGAGGACGCCTCTCAGAACGCCGCCGTACGCGCTGAGGTCCAGCAGTGGATCGATCAGGCCAACGAAGGCGTTTCCCGCGCCGAATCCGTGCGTAAGTTCATCATCCTGCCTGAGGAGTTCACACAGGAGAACGGCCTGATGACCGCCTCCATGAAGGTCATCCGCCCCAAGGTCATCAAGCGCTACTCCACCCTCCTCAACACCCAGATGTACACCAAGAAGAAGTAAGCAGGGCTCGAGTACAGCAAAAGGGAGATTCCATTGGAATCTCCCTTTGTTATAACCGGCCGAAGGCCGATTCCTAGAAGCCGAGGCGTTCTAGTTGCTTGGGGTCGGACTGCCAGCCTTTGGCGACCTTGACGTGGAGGTCGAGCTTGGCTTTTTGGCCGACGATGCGGTTGACCGGGGTGCGCAGCTTCTTTTTGACGTAGGTGAGGTTCGAGGCGCCCTTGCCGATGATGATCGGCTTCTGGGAGTCGCGCTCCACATAAATGGACACATTGACCTGAGCCTTGCCATCGTAGCCCTGACCGGTCTCGTTGTCTTCCGGATAGTCGATGGAATCGACCACCACGGCCAGGGAATGCGGCAACTCGTCATCCAACGTCTCCAGGAACGCGCCTCGCACGAGTTCGGCGATGGTGTCCTCGGGACGCTCCTCGCTGATCTGGTCGTCCGGATACATCTGCGGCCCCTCGGGCGTGTGGTCGATGAGCACGTTGCGCACTTCGGCCAGATTGTCATGCTTCAGGGCGCTCACCGGCACGATGTCCGCAAAGTCGGCGAACTCGTTGATCTCGATAAGCTTGTTGATGAGCTGCTGACGGCCGAGTTCATCAATCTTGGTGACGATGGCGATCAGCGGGATGCGCCACGCGAACGAGCCGTCCTCTCGCTTGGTGGCAAAGTCGGTACGCAGACGGGACAAAATACGCTTGTCACCAGGGCCAATTTCCTGATCAGCCGGCAACAAGAACGCCACCACGTCCACGTCAGACAGCGACTCCTCCACCACATCGTTCAGACGCTGGCCGAGCAGCGTGCGCGGACGGTGAATGCCCGGCGTATCCACGAGTACAAGCTGTGCATTATCAGTGGTCAGAATGCCGCGAATGGCTTTACGCGTGGTCTCCGGTCGGGAGGAGGCGATGGCAATCTGCTTGCCGATCAGAGCATTAATCAGCGTAGACTTGCCAACGTTCGGTCGGCCGACCACAGCCACAAAGCCAGAGCGGTACGGCACTTCCTGCCTCACTGACTCGCTGGTAGCGGCGGCAACGCCATCGTTTGAGATGTTTCGGTCGTCCATATCACTCCTTGTCGGCGGTTTCATCGCTCTCAGCGGTCTCACCGCCGGCTTCTTCATTGGTCTTGCCATCTTCCTTGCTGCCCTCGACGTGGGCCGGCTCAACCACAATGGTGGAGACCTTCTTACGGCGTCCGGCCGAATCCACGGCAGTCAGACGCAGGCCGCGGGTCACAGCGGAAGCCCCCACAATCGGCACACGACCAAGAATCTTGGTCAGCAAACCGTACACGGTATCCACGTCGTCCTCATCGATGTCGATCTCAAAGATCTCTTCCAAATCGGCAATCGGCGTTCGCGCAGGCATCTCCCACTTGTTCTCACCGATTTTCTCCGGTTCGGTGTGCTGCGTACGGTCGTGCTCATCCTCAAGTTCACCGACAATCTGTTCGATGGCATCCTCGATGGTGACCATGCCGGCGATGCCGCCATATTCGTCGACCACCACTGCCACATGCTGACGGGAACGCTGCATCTCATGGAACAAGTCGTCCACCGGCTTGGATTCAGGTACCAGCATCGGCTGGCGAACGATGGACTCCACATCACGTTCCATAGCGGCCGGGTTGAAGGCCGTGGCGCGTACCGCATCCTTCAAATAGGCCACACCAATCAGATCGTCCACGTCCTCTCCGATCACCGGAACGCGGGAGAATCCGGAGCGGGAGAACAGTTTCAGAGCAGAAGCAAGCGTGGTATCCCGCTCCATGCAAATCATGTCGGTACGAGGCACCATGATTTCGCGGGTCAAGGTATCCGACAAAGTGAGCACATTGCGGAGCATCTCGGAGACTTCCGGATCGAAATCGTTGGATTCCACCAAGCGATCAATCGCGGCCTTGCCCTGTTCAAGCTGAATCTTCTCCAGCTCCTCGTCATCGGACAAGCTGGAATCCTTGGAACGACGACCAGGGCCTTTGACTGAAGACTTGTCGCCGCCAATGCGAGCGAACGGCGTGAGCTTGCAGCCAAGGTCCACAATGCGCGAGTGGGCAATCATGATGTCGACCGGTTTGGTCATGCCGGCGGTACGCGGGCGCACCAGTACGGAGACCACGGCCACGATAATCGCGAACAGGAAACCGGCGAGCAGACCAACCCACAGCTCGGCGCCCCATAGAGCCGCAATCGAGGAGACGAGTACACCATCGAGCACATTGCAGGCGATGCGGAAGAACGCGCAACTGCCGGCCGTGGCATACCGGTCGGCGATGAGACGCTGAACGCGATGAATCTTGTCGATTTTCTTCATCTTGATGAACTGGCTCGACTCGGAGTCAGTCTGCACCTCAAGAATGAGGTTGTTCAAGCTGGCTCGTGTCACGCGTGCCACGGCACCTTCCGCAGCGGCCATGGTCAACGAGAACCAGACGAACAGTGCCGCCACCACAACGAGGATGACGGTAATAACGATCAAGGTGGTACTGGAATACTCCATAATGGTTTCTGGTGTCCTTGTGTTTTATTTCCTGGAATCGAGGTCACGGCCCTTGCCGTGCGCGGCATCGTAAAGAGCCAGCGCATCGGGAGTGCCAGATGGAAGAGTAGCCTGCATGTTTGCATCGCCTCGCAGGGCAAAAAAAGTCAATAGCAACTGCCGCTGCAGTCCGAACATCTGTCGTTCCTGTTCAGGAGTCACATGGTCATAGCCAAGCAGATGCAAAATACCGTGGATGGTGAGCAGCAGCATTTCCTGCATGGTGCTATGACCGGCTGCGGCGGCCTGTTGGGCGGCCACCCACGGGCAGATGACAATGTCGCCGAGCACGCCTTCCATCACGGTTTTGCCGTCGCCGGGGCGCAGCTCATCCATGGGAAAACTCATCACGTCGGTCGGCCCTTCAAGACTCATCCAACGCATATGCAGTTCGGCGATGGGATCGGGGTCCACGAACATGATGGTCAGATCGGATTGTGTGCTGACACGCATCTGATCAAGCACCCAAATACCCAGGTCGGAGAACACCTTGGGATCGATGACCCACTGGGTTTCATTAGTGACATCAACGCTCATCGGTTGTCTCGCTTCGATTCATGGATTGCTTATCGTTGCCGTTATCCGCTTCCTGACGGTGTTTGCGTCCACGCAGCCTGCGCTCAATGTCGCGATGATCGCCGGCGATGGCATCATAGTGATCGTAAGCGGCCACGATCTGTCCAACAAGCTGGTGACGCACCACATCATCGGTTCCCAGATGAACAAATGCGATGTCTCCGATGCCCTCCAGAATCCGCTCAATAGTGGCCAGACCCGAACGAGGCACCGCCAAATCAACCTGGGAGATATCACCGGTGATGACCATCGTGGTGTTGAAGCCCAATCGGGTCAGAAACATCTTCATCTGCTGTTCGGTGGTATTTTGCGCCTCATCGAGAATCACGAACGCATCGTTCAGGGTACGACCACGCATATACGCCAGAGGAGCCACTTCGATGGTGCCGTCATCCATATACCGCTTGAGCTGGTCGGCTCCAAGCATATCGCCGAGCGCATCATAGAGCGGTCGCAGGTATGGGTCGACCTTGTCGTTGAGCGTGCCGGGCAGGAAACCGAGGTTTTCGCCGGCTTCCACGGCCGGACGGGTGAGAATGATGCGACGAATCTGCTTGTCCTGAAAAGCACGCACTGCTTTCGCCACGGCCAGATAGGTCTTACCGGTACCTGCAGGGCCAATGCCAAAAGTGATGGTATGCGATTCAATCGCATTGACGTAGGCCACTTGGCCAGCGGTTTTGGCACGAACCGGCACACCTGCGGCAAACGTGATCACACCGGGAACCGAAGGCTTGCGGTACAACGGGTCATGCGTGCCCGAGCCACGCGAATGGCCACGATCGGCCGCAGTGGCCGATTGCACGAATTTGTCATGTGCCGGTCCATGACCGGGGTGCTCAAGTCGAACGCGATTTTTCAGCACATTCTGATCGAGCATACGCCTCACGGTATCGGCGTCCATGGGAGCGGTGTAAGCGGCTTGGATAATGGTGTTAACCAGATCCTCGGCTTGTGCCGCCTGAGCCTCGGTCTGCTTAGACCGCGAGACAATTGCCACGCGGTTGCCTCGCACGATAATCGTCAGCTCAGGGAAAGCGCGCTCAACCTCACGAAGAACCTCGTCAACCGGGCCAAGCACGGCTACGGGATCGAGCTGAGGTGGAATGGTGATGGTGCGTGTAGTCGTTGCCACGAAGCGGAAATTCTCCTACTACTCGTCGAGCTTTTCGCCAGTCATCACGTGCGCATGCACGTGGAACACGGTCTGACCCGCATCAAGACCTGTGTTGAATACCAAACGGTACGCGCCATGGAATTCATGATCGGCAATGCCTTGGGCGACCGAAACGATATGAGCCAGCTCGGCCGGATCTGCGGCAGCAAGTTCAGCAACGTTGGCATAATGCTTCTTCGGCACTACCAGCACATGCACTTTGGCTTTGGGATCGATGTCGTTGAATGCGTAGGTCGTCTCGTCCTCGTACACCTTGCTGCTGGGAATCTGCCCTGCGATGATCTTGCAGAACAGGCAATCGTCGGATTCGCTCATCATGCTCCTTGGTTTACTGTGTTGCTATGCACCAGCTTAGCGCGGGGACGTTACTCTGCATTGCATGAATCGGCTTTCAGCCAATACAGCGTCCGCAGAGGCATTCGCCGCTACTCATACCGGCCAAGCGCGCGTGACAGCAGCGAAAGGGCCACGGGCCCTGCAGTGGCTGCCCTGAGAATATTGCTGCCCAACACGCAGCTCACCGCCCCGGCCTTGGTGAAGTCAGCCACTTCCTGTTCGCTGATGCCACCTTCCGGACCGACCACCACGCTTACCGTGCGCGGCTTGCCGTCCGACAACGTACGTTCCACCAGCTGTGCGACTTTGGCCTCCACACCAGTCCAGGTATCGGTGGCATCCTGATGCAGCACGATGACCAAGTCACCGTGCACGCATGCCCTGCGGCATATCGCTACGACCTCTTTGCTGTTTGCACATGCTTCCAGCTGCGGCTTGTACGCGCGCCTCGCCTGCTCGGTAGCGGCGTCCAGCACCGCGTTCCACTTCTTATCCGTGCGCCCGGCCTTCCATTTGGCGATGGATCGATCCGCCTGCCATGGCACCACTTGGTCGACGCCGATTTGCGTGGCCATATCAACGGCCTGTTCATCATGCCCGGTCTTTGCCAACGCCTGAATCAATGCAAGACGTGTCAACGGTTCAGGCTCACGGCCAACGGTGACCACTTCGGCAAGACCCGCTTCAGGATCCGCCATCACGGCGTGGATACGCAGTCCCCTACCATCGGAGAGCTGGAGGCTGTCTCCCGCCTTAAGCCTCATGGCCTGCACGGCATGGCGTTTGATATGGGCGGGGAGGGTCAGTTTCCACCCGGTATGCAGCTCGTCACTGTTCACCGGTACGTCATCGACCTGCGGGTTGAAGAGAAAAAGGGCATCGGTCATGGTTTCTAGGCTACACGCGACACGCGCGGCACACACCCGAATTGCATACCTGTGATTTGATGCTAAGCTTATCTCTCGTTGTCTCAACGACACCTGCCCGGGTGGCGGAATGGTAGACGCGCTAGCTTGAGGTGCTAGTGCCTATTTTTAACGGGCGTACGGGTTCAAGTCCCGTCTCGGGCACAGATAAACCCCTTGCATTGCAAGGGGTTTTTCGTTATCTGCTCACACGAAAGGCCACCATGCAGTTCATCACGTTGGATACCGTTGACGATCCGCGCGTTGAGGCATATGTGAGCCTCACCGAAATGCAGCTGCGTAATCGGCTCGAGCCCGCCAAAGGCGTGTTCATCGCCGAATCCCCCAAGGTCATTGACCGTGCTCTGGCAGCCGGCCGTGAGCCGCTCTCTTTGTTGGTCGAAGAACCTTGGTTGGAAGGCATGACGGAGACTTTCGACTTCATCGATGACCGCTGGGGTGCCGATATCCCCGTCTATGCGGCCTCTCCCGAACAGCTCAAACGACTGACCGGCTACCGTTTGCATCGTGGAGCTCTGTGCGCCATGCGCCGCTGGCCGCTACCCTCCGTGGCCGAGGTCTGTAAGGATGCTCGTCGCGTAGCTGTGATGGAGAATATTGTGGATCACACCAATGTGGGTGCGCTGATGCGTTCCGCGGCCGCGCTCGATGTGGATGCCGTGCTGGTCACGCCCTCTTGCGGTGATCCGCTCTACCGCCGCGCCGCCCGCGTATCGATGGGCACGGTATTTCAGATTCCTTGGACCCGTATCACCGGACGCAATGAAGACGGCACCGAGAACAAACATTACTGGCCATTCCAAGGCATCGACGAATTGAAGTCGCTGGGCTTCACCACTGTGGCGATGGCACTTGAGGATCGCTCGATCTCGCTGGACGAACTGACCAGACGCCTGCACGCCCCGGCCGAAGATCCGACGCATATCGAAAAACTGGCATTGATTTTCGGCACCGAAGGCGATGGGCTGTCCCACCACACCATCGCTCGCGCCGACCTGACCGTTAAGATTCCCATGAGCCATGGAGTCGACAGTCTCAACGTAGCCGCATCCAGCGCAGTGGCATTCTATGCCACGAGGTAGCTTTCTTCATTTTTTATCGGCTCGATTCGCCAAACCACCAGCAAATCCCATAACTGTTCATCGCAAGTTCACGGCACGCGGGAGCGAAAGCCTTGCGTGTTCGATTTTTTCTGCAATTATTAACTATGTAGACCGAATGCAATGAAGCATCCGGCAAGCAGTGCGGTGTCAAAAGACGCTCGGTAACAGAGAGGACAGTTACGATGGCCAAGAATCCTAAGATTCTGTCGATAGTGCTTGCAGGCGGCGAGGGGACCCGTCTGATGCCGTTAACCCGCGATCGCGCGAAGCCCGCCGTTCCTTTCGGCGGCGTATATCGTTTGATCGACTTCCCGTTGAGCAATCTGGTTAATTCCGGATACCGTCAGGTCGTGGTGCTCACCCAGTACAAGTCTCATTCGCTTGACCGCCATATCTCCCAGGTTTGGCGTTTCTCGCCGTTGCTTGGCTCCTACGTCTCTCCTGTGCCCGCTCAGCAGCGTCTCGGTAAGCATTGGTATCTCGGCTCCGCCGATGCCATCTACCAGACCATCAACATCATCGAGGATGTCCAGCCGGACATCGTGGTGATCGTGGGCGCCGATCACGTGTACCGCATGGACTTCGAGCAGATGGTGCAGCAGCACATCGAGTCCGGTGCCGAGTTCACGGTGGCCGGTATCCGCCAGCCCATCGAGGAATCGAACCAGTTCGGCGTGATCGAGGTCGACCCGGACCACCCGAGCATGATCAAGAACTTCCAGGAGAAGCCAGCCACCACCACGGGACTGCCGGACAACCCCAACCAGATTCTGGCTTCCATGGGCAACTACGTTGCCAACACCAAGGCCCTGTTTGAGGCATTGGCGCTCGATGAGAAGGCTCCCGATACCAAGCACGACATGGGCGGCGATATTGCGCCATACTTCGCTTCCCGTAACGAAGCCGGTGTCTATGACTTCAACTCGAACGAGATTCCGGGCTCCACCGCCACCGATCACGCCTACTGGCGCGATGTGGGTACTATCAAGCAGTTCTACGATGCGCACATGGATTTGATTGCCTATGTGCCTGAGTTCAACCTGTACAACCAGGATTGGCCGATTTACACGATGTCCGGCAACCTGCCGCCGGCCAAGTTCGTTCATGCCGGTCGTGACCGCCTGGGCCACGCCACCGACTCGATCGTCTCCCCCGGTGTGATTGTCTCCGGCGGTGAAGTGCACCACTCCGTGCTCTCCCCCAACGTGCACATTCATTCCTGGGCCCAGATTGTTGACTCCGTGCTGTTCGACGGCGTGGTCATCAACCGTCGTGCCCGCGTATACAAGGCGATTCTCGACAAGAACGTGGTGCTCACCGAGAACTCCACCGTCGGCATCGATACCGAGCACGATCTGGCCCGTGGTTTCACGGTCACGCCGGACGGCATCACGGTCGTGCCGAAGAACACCATTGTCGATGACTGATTGACGGTCTAGGTATGGAAAAGCCCCGCATAATGCGGGGCTTTTCTCGTATTGGTAGTCGACTCCCCTCAGTCAGCTTCGCTGACAGCCCCCCTCAAGGGGGGCAGAACTATCAAACTCAGTACTTCGGCATGTTTTCGAAGTTGAAGCCGAGCGCGGCAAGCTGATCGCGGCCTTCGGGAGTAATACGCTCCATGGTCCAACGCGGATCCCACGTCCAGTCGATACGGAACTCCTCAACCAGACCAGCCAGCGTGGAAGCGCATTCGTCCTCGATGAGATCGGTCAGCGGGCAAGCCGGTGTGGTCAGCGTCATCGTGATGATGGCACGGCCAAGCTCGTCGATTTCAATGCCGTAGACCAAGCCCAGATCGATTACATCAATGCCCAGTTCCGGGTCGATGACCTGATGCAGCGCCTCGCGCACATCCTCGGCAGTGGCGCGGCCGATGTCATCAATCGCTTTAATCGGAATGTCGCTGCCATCGGACTCGTCATCCTGGCAGCCGCACTTGCCGTGATGATTGCCGCAGGCACAGGTATCGTCATCTGATGTGCGCTCAACCGGGCGACCATTGGGGAAGCCTTTAGCCAAAGCCGGATTAGCCATTACGCGGCGCGCTGCCTCTTCGTCTTGCAGTACGCCATTGACAGCGTCGAAGACGGAAGGCTGCGGTTCGGGAACCAGATTATCGTTGGTCATTGTTTCCTCAGTTCTTGGCGGCTAGGGCCTTGGCAATGGAATCCTTGAGCCCTTCCCAGCCTAGCAGGGCACATTTGATACGCATAGGGTATTTTGATACACCTTGGAACACCACGGCATCGCCGAGCTTGTCGTCCAATGCATCATCGTCCAGACCGGCACCACGTGATTCCATCAGCTTATGGAAGGTCTGTTCCAAATCCATGGCCTCGTCCACGGTTTTACCGTCGACCAAATCGACCATCACGGACAGACTGGCTTGTGAGATGGAGCAGCCATGGCCGTCCCAGACCAATCGCTTGATGGTGTACGGCTCGTCGTCGGAAACCTCAACATGGATGGTTGCCTCATCGCCGCAGGTGGGGTTGAACTGGTGCGATTCGCCGGGCGTGCAGTACTCGTGGCTGGCGCGAACCGTAATATTCGCCGCTGCCTCACCGGACTGCTCGGATGCGGCGTCAGGTGCAAAGGACTCTCTGCCGTGCGGATGTTTGGATGCCTCGAGGATGACCTCCTGGTACATCTGCTCGAGGTCGTCGCCACTCATGCCAAAATCATTCATGTTCTCTCGTTTTACTCCACTCCGAAGAACTTGCGGATGCCCTTGGCCGTTTCGACCAACGCTTGCGCGTCCTCAACCGAATTGTAAACACCGGACGAGGCACGATTAGAAGCATACAGTCCAAAGTGACGATGTACTGGCTGTGCACAATGGTGGCCAACACGAATCGCAATCCCCTGGGCGTCAATGAACTGTCCCACGTCATGCGGATGCACGCCTGCCACGTCAAAGGCCACGGTGCCGATGCGGTCCACGTTCTCGCGCGGACCAAGAATACGGATGCCCTCGATGTCACCAAGCTTCAGCAGCTCGGCCGCGATGGTCTTTTCATGGGCTTCGATGTTCTCCAGCCCGATGTTCATCATCCATTCAGCGGCGACGCCTGCGGCCACCACCTGGGCGACCGGCTGGGTGCCGGCCTCGAAACGGGCGGGAGGAGCCATGTACTGAGCCTCATGGTCCATGTAGGCGAGCTCGACCATGGAGCCACCGAAGTTGGCCGGAGGCAGCGCTTCAAGCAGCTCACGCTTGCCGTACAGGAAGCCCACGCCGGTCGGGCCATACATCTTGTGTGCGCTCCAAGCGGCGAAGTCCACATCAAGAGCATGAAAATCGACCTTGAGATGCGGCACTGACTGGCAGGCATCCAGAATAAAGATCGAGCCGACCTCGTGCGCACGCTTGATAATCGGAGCGATATTGGTGATGGCACCCGTGGTGTTACCCACATGGGTGACGGCCACGACCTTGGTCCGTTCGGTAATGACCTCATCGAGATTGTCCGTGCGCACACGGCCATTCTCAGTCAGGTCAATCCACTTGAAGGTGGCACCGGTGCGGTAGGCCAGCTCCTGGAATGGCAGCAGCACCGAATGATGTTCCGCCTTGGATACGACGATCTCGTCGCCTGGCTGCAAGGCAAAACGCTTGGCGGCTGCTCCCCCACGGCCCAGCGAAGCGTTGCCGAAGGCAGTGGCCAGCAGGTTCAGGCCGGCCGTGGCACCTCCGGTGACGACGACCTCTTCCTCACCTTCGGCCGTATTCGCGCCAACGAGTTTGGCTACCTTGGCGCGGGCCTCCTCAAAGGCCACAGTGCTGCGTGCGGCAAGCTCATGAGCCCCGCGGTGCACGCCGGCGTTAATCGTACGATAAAAATTCGCTTCGGCATCAATCACCGCATTCGGCTTCTGCGAGGTGGCCGCAGAATCCAAATACACCAACGGATGCCCATGAATCTCCTGATCCAGAATCGGGAACTGTGCCCGAATCTCCTTAAAATCAACCATTTTTTCCCCTCCGATGTTTCCAATTCCTACGAGATATAGCTTTTCCTACAGGTAACGTTGGGCCGGGATGTTCTGTTCCCGGGCGTAAAGCATGGCCCGAGCGGCCTGGAGCGGTCCCGGGAACAGAACATCACGGCCCAACGCGTCAGCTACATGAATCGGTCAAAATCAGGCCAGTGCGGACTCGGAGTCGGCGCCTTCGGGCAGGTACTGGTCGTAGCCGTTCTCTTCGAGCTCATCAGCCAGCTCGGGGCCGCCGGTCTTGACGAAGTGGCCGTCGGCGAACACATGCACGATGTCCGGCTTGATGTACTTCAGGATACGGGTGTAGTGCGTGACCATAAGGATACCGAACTGGTTGGCTTCCTTGGCGCGGTTCACACCTTCGGAGACGATACGCAGGGCATCCACGTCCAGACCGGAGTCGGTCTCGTCAAGGATGGCGAACTTCGGCTTCAGGAGTTCAAGCTGGAGGACCTCGGCGCGCTTCTTCTCACCGCCGGAGAAACCTTCGTTCACGGAACGGGAGGCGAACTTCGGATCCATCTTGAGGCGCTTCATAGCCGCAGACAAATCCTTGGCCCACTGGCGAATGCCAGGAGCTTCGCCGTCGATTTCGGTCTTGGCGGTGCGCAGGAAGTTGGTCATGGAGACACCCGGCACTTCGACCGGGTACTGCATGGCAAGGAATAAACCGGCCTTGGCGCGCTCATCGGGGGTCATCTTGAGGATGTCCTGGCCATCAAGGAGGGCCTCGCCGGAGTCGACCACATACTTGGGGTGACCGGCCAGCGTGTAAGCGAGGGTGGACTTGCCGGAGCCGTTGGGACCCATGATGGCGTGAGTTTCGCCAGAGTGAACGGTCAGGTTGGCGCCCTTGAGGATCGGCTTGATGCCTTCCTTGGTTTCGACGTGGACGTGCAGGTCCTTGATTTCGAGTGTTGACATTGTTGTGCTCCTAAAAAATGCTGTTCTTACTTGTCTTCGAGGACCTGAGCCATGGCATCGTTCTCGCCACGTGCCAGTCGTCGGTCAATCACGGTCATCAGATGTTCGGAGATGGCCGGGATGCCGATCTCTTCAACAAGTTCACCAAAGAAGCCGCGCACCACAAGCTTGCGGGCATCGGTTTCGGGAATGCCGCGGGATTCGAGGTAGAACAGCTCCTCGTCATCGAAGCGTCCCACCGAAGAGGCATGGCCGGCACCGATGATGTTGCCGTTCTCGATTTCGAGGTTCGGTTCGGAATCGGCGATGGCACCCGGAGTCAGCACCAGGTTACGGTTGAGCTCGTACGAGTCGGTGCCGGGTGCGGTCGGCTGGATGAGCGCATTGCCCACCCAGGTGGAGTGTGCGCCCTTGCCGTCAAGCGCGCCCTTGTAGACCACGCGGGACTTGCAGTCGGGGTGATTGTGCACCACCATCGTGCGGTGCTCGATGTGCTCGCCGGGATCGACAAAGTAGATGCCGAGCATGTTGAGGTCGCCCTGTTCGCCACCGAAGTCCTGATCCATACGGATGCGCACGATATCGCCGCCCAGGGTCACGACCGAGTGACGCAGGGATGCGCCTTTGCCTACGTGGATACGATGGTTGCCCACATGCTTGGCGGTTTTGGCCCATTCCTGAATGAACGTGGTGGAAACATGCGAGTCCTTGCCGGTGGTGATTTCCACACCTTCGGCCAGGCGTGCGTCGCCGTCGTGTTCCACGACGACGTCCGCATGGGCTTTGTCGGCAGCGGCGATCACCAGATGGAAGGCATCGAGATCGGCTCCTGCGCCGTGCACCTTGACCAGCACAGGCTGAGTAATCTCGCCGGTGAGCTCAAGAATGGTGGCGGTGGCGCCGGACTCCCACTCGACCGCAGAGACGCGGTCATTCGGCTTGGAGACAGTACCGGACAGGCCTTCGCCCATCTTGACCTGGGTAAGCTTGATACCTTCGGCGAGTGGTGAGCCGTCGATCATCGAGACTTCGATCTGCGTTTCGCCGGAGGGTTTGAACACGGTGAAGAATTCGTTGATGCGCTCAATCGGCGTGTAACGCCATTCGTCCTGTTTGCGGTTCGGTTCGGGGTAATCACTGGCGTTGAAGGAACGTACGGCATGATCCACGGAAGACGGCATGGCGGCCGGAACCGCGTACGGGTCGTTGGGGTCGGCGACCGGAATCTGGATTTCCTTGACGGGTGCTGTGTTATCGGTCATTGGAATCAGCCCACCGATCCTTCCATCTGAAGTTCCACAAGTCTGTTGAGTTCGAGCGCGTATTCCATAGGCAGCTCACGGCTGATCGGCTCAACGAAGCCGCGCACAATCATGCCTCGCGCCTCCTCTTCGGTGAGTCCTCGGCTCATCAGGTAGAAGAGCTGGTCTTCGGAAATCTTGGAGACGGTGGCTTCGTGGGCCATCGAGACGTCGTCTTCACGCACGTCGACATGCGGGTAGGTGTCGGAGCGGGAGAAGTCATCGACCAGAAGAGCATCGCACACGGTCGAGTTGGAGGAGCCATAGGCGCCCTTGACGATTTTGACGAGGCCGCGGTAGGCGGAACGTCCGCCACCACGGGAGATGGACTTGGCCACGATGGTGGAGCTGGTGTGAGGAGCCAGATGAATCATCTTGGCACCGGTGTCCTGATACTGGCCCTTGCCGGCGAAGCCAAGGGACATAGTGGATGCCTTGGCATACGGCTCGGCGAGAATGCAAGCCGGGTACTTCATGGTGGCCTTGGATCCGATGTTGCCATCGACCCATTCCATGGTGCCGCCCTCGCGCACGTAGGCGCGCTGGGTGACCAGGTTGTACACGTTGTTCGACCAGTTCTGCACGGTGGTGTAGCGCACGCGAGCGTGCTTCTCGACAATGATCTCCACGATGGCGGCGTGCAGTGAATCCTCGGACCAAATCGGAGCGGTGCAGCCTTCCACGTAGTGCACGTAGGAGCCTTCGTCGGCAATGATCAGCGTACGTTCGAACTGACCCATGGCCGGGGTGTTGATGCGGAAGTAGGCCTGCAGCGGGATGTCCACATGCACGCCCTTCGGCACATACACGAACGAGCCACCGGACCATGCAGCAGTGTTCAACGCACCGAATTTGTTGTCTTCCGGAGGTACCACGGTGCCGAAATACTTCTTGACGAGTTCGGGGTATTCACGCACTGCGGTATCGGTGTCGACGAAGATTACGCCCTGCTTTTTCAGGTCCTCGCGAATCGAGTTGTAAATCACCTCGGATTCGTACTGGGCAGCGACGCCGGAGACCAGACGGTTCTTCTCGGCTTCGGGGATGCCGAGTCGGTCGTAGGTGGAACGAATGTCATCGGGCAGGTCGTCCCAGCTTTTAGCCTGCTTCTCAATCGGCTTGACGTAATACTTGAAATCATCGGCATTGAAACCAGACAAATCCACACCCCAATCGGGCATGGGCTTGTCGAGGAACGCCTTGAAACCGCGCAGACGCATGTCGAGCATCCATTGCGGCTCGCCCTTGTCGGCGCTGATGGCGCGCACGACGTTTTCGTCTATGCCTCGTTTTGCGGCTTCGCCGGCGGCGTCGGAATCATGCCAGCCGTAGCTGTAATCGCCGAACTGGCTGATGATCTCGTCATCCTGCTTGATCTTGTCCTCGTTGACGCGAGTACGATCGGCCACATACTGGCTCATCTCCACGTCAGCGGCGGCGTTTGGTGCTGTGTTTTCGGTCACCATCCTGCCTTCCTTGTTTCACACATGGTCCTACGTAAACCTAACAGAACCCAGGCTGAAACACTACCAACCCGACTGAATATTGGCTATGCGCATACGTGATGTATCGCACACGTGCACAGCTATGGCAAGAGCCCGTCCGCAGACGGGCTCCGAAGTCGATTCATATGCGATTGTACGGCTACAGCTGCACGTGCACGGTAGTGCCGTTCAGGCACCAGTCATAGAACCAGTCGGACACATCCCAACCGATGCCCACGCAACCGTGGGAGATGTTGTTCATGTTGGCGATGGTGGCGTCGCCGGTGAAGCTCGACTTGGCGATACGGTGAATGGCGCAACCATCCTTGGAGAAGTAGTTGACGTCACCCACACCCTTGACGCTCCAGTGACTGACCGAGCCGTCGGACAGGGTCACGTTGCCACTCATGTCCTGTGTGGGGTACTTGAGCCAGACCTTGAAGTCGCCGGTCGGCGTGCACAGGTCACCCTGGCATACACCGGTGGTGCGGTTGTTGTCCTGGCCCACGGAAGCATGGAAAGTCTTGATCTCCTGATCATTCTCGTACACGTGTACCAAACGATCAGAGAGGTCTACGACCACATGCCGCTTGGTGGCCTTGGTCTGCATCGGGTCAACCGTACCGTCAAGAGTGACTGCCCCGTTGCCCTTGGCCAGCGCTTCGACGACCTGCTGTCCAACGTTCGAGTCGGTGCCATCGGCAAGGGTGACTCCGTCATGACCTTCCTTGATGACCTGCAATTCGTCGCCGTCATTGTTGACGATGACTTCGCGGTCCTCATGATCGGTCTTCAGATTGGCCTTGATGGCGTCGTTGTAATACTGCTGCAGCTTGCCAGCGTCGAACACCACATAACCGTTTCGGGTCTGGCCATCGGTCAGCTTCGCGTTCTCGTTCGCGTTGATGCTCATAGCCGCGGCAAGTGCGGGTGCGTTGATGGCGGCAATCTGATGATCTTGAACCTTGATGGCCACAGGGTTCTGCAGCAAGGTGTCCAGTGTGGACTTTGCCTGGTTGGCGATATCGTCCGTCACCACCGGATCGGTGGCCTTCAGGCTGACGTTGACGGTCTTCGGCTCATATGAGCCAAGAGACTGCACCGACTTTACTGCTGCATCGGCCACGGGAGCGACATCAGCACCCTCACCTTGGGCGCCGGCAACAACATCGAAACCGGTCTGGTCACCGTTCAATTGCACAGCTGCATCTACCGGCTTGACTTCGTTGACGCCGAGCTTCTGGTTGAGCGTATCGGAGACTGCGGCACCAGCATTGGCCGGGGCGGTGGTCACGTCCTTCTTCACCCAGAATGCGTAACGCTGCCAGAAAGCGTCGCCGCGCTTGGCGTTCACCACTTCGGATGCAAGGGCATCCGAGTCGACGCTGAGACCCAGATCCTTGAATGAAATCTTGGCGGTCTTGCCATCATACGATACCGGAACAGTGGTGTTGTTCACCGTGTCATCAATGGTGGCAGCGATTTGGGACTGGCTGCGCCCCATCATGGGGTTGCCCCACAGAGTCGTTCCCGGCAAGGCGTGGGACTGGAAGAACCAGAAGCCTCCGCCCAAGCCGGCACCCAGCACTACGACAACACCCAATACAATCCAAGGCCATACGTGACGCTTGCGGCGCTTGGCCTTCACGGCGTCGCCATCATCAATCGACTGATCCATAGGCTGAGCTACATCGAACGGGGTGAATACCGCTGTTGCTTCGGCATCGCTGAAGCTCCCCGCAATGTTCGGCTGCGATCTGCCCACAGGCTGTTCATAATTATCGGTCATATGAACTGTTACACATTCTCTCGTTTACTGGTTATATGCGGCATTATGCATTTGAGGCCATTATGCACCATGGCCATGAATTCCAAGTGATTCATGGCCATGGTTTGTCATAGGCTGGCGCGATTTACATCACGTTGATATTGCCGTCAATAGTCCGGGTTCAGCCGCGAGCTTCCTGGTGCTCCAGCGAAGCCTTGACCAGACCGGCGAACAGCGGGTGCGGCTTGGTCGGGCGGGACTTGAACTCCGGGTGGGCCTGGGTGGCCACGTAGAACGGGTGCACATCCTGCGGCAGTTCAACGAACTCGGTGAGTTCGCCGTCCGGGCTCTGACCGGAAATGCGCAGTCCGCCCTCACGCAGGCGATTCTTGTAGGCCACGTTGACTTCGTAACGGTGGCGGTGACGCTCGGTGACATGCGTGGTGCCGTACAGCTCAGCAACCAGCGAGCCTTCTTCGAGGTCAGCTGGGTAGGAGCCGAGACGCATGGTGTGGCCCATGTCGCCCTTGCCTGCCACGATGTCCTTCTGCTCTTCCATGGTGGCGATCACCGGGTTGGCGCAATCGGGCTCGAACTCGGTGGAGTTCGCGTCCTCGATGCCCAGCACGTGGCGGGAGTACTCGATGACCATGGACTGCAGGCCCAAGCACAGGCCGAGGGCGGGCAGCTTGTTCTCGCGGGCGAACTTCAGCGCACCGATCTTGCCTTCGATACCGCGGATGCCGAAGCCTCCGGGGATCACGATGCCGTCGATGTTGTCGAGTGCGGCGGCAGCGCCTTCCTCGGTTTCGCAACGGTCGGCCGCAACCCACTTGACGTTGACCTTGGCCCAGTTGGCGAAGCCGCCGGCCTTGATGGCCTCGGTGACGGACAGATAGGCGTCCGGCAGGTCGATGTACTTGCCGACGATGGCGATGTTGACTTCATGCTTGGGGTGGTGCACACGCTCCAGCAGGTCGGCCCATTCGTCCCAATCGACGTCATGGAACGGCAGACCCAGCTCACGCACCACATAGGCGTCGAGGCCCTCCTCGAACAGGATCTTCGGCACGTCGTAGATGCTCGGCGCGTCCACGCAATTGACCACGCCTTCCGCATCGACATCGCACATCAGGCTGATCTTGTCCTTGATGGACTGGTTGAGCGGGCGGTCGGAGCGAAGCACCAAGGCATCCGGGGAGATGCCAAGCTGACGAAGCATCATCACGGAATGCTGGGTGGGCTTGGTCTTGAGCTCGTGTGCGGCGGAGATGTACGGCACCAGGGAGACATGCACGAACATGCAGTTCTCGGCACCGAGATCACGGCGAACCTCGCGGGCGGCCTCGAGGAACGGCTGGGATTCGATATCGCCGACGGTACCGCCGATTTCGGTGATGATCACATCGACATCATCGGAAGCCTGAGCGCGCATGCGGGACTTGATCTCGTTGGTGATGTGCGGGATGACCTGCACGCACTGGCCGAGGTATTCGCCGGCGCGCTCCTTACGCAGCACCTCCTGATAGATCTGACCAGTGGTGACGTTGGCCTTCTGGGAGAGGAAAACGTCAAGGAAACGCTCGTAGTGGCCGATGTCGAGATCGGTCTCGGCGCCATCTTCGGTCACGTAGACTTCACCGTGCTGGAACGGGTTCATGGTGCCCGGATCGACGTTGATGTACGGGTCAAGCTTCTGCTGGAGCACCTTGATACCACGGCTGCGCAGCAAACGACCCAGAGACGAGGCAGTCAGACCCTTACCGAGAGAGGAAACAACGCCGCCGGTGACGAAAATATGCTTGGTGACGTGTTCTTGAGAATTACCATGTGTTCTTCTAACCATGGAATTTCACTCTATCATCCGCGTATGACCCGGCGTGTTACCGACATACGGTTTCGTTGAATCCCTTTGCCGCCGCATCCACCGCGGCGGCAAAGCCTTTCCATAAGGATATATCGCGACTATTCGGACAGCAGATGGGCTACGGCGTCGAGGGCGAGCTTGTAGCCGTAGAAGCCCATGCCGGTGATGGTGCCGGTGGCGACAGGGCTGATGACCGAACGTTTGCGGAATTCGTCGCGGGCGGACGGGTTGGAAATGTGGACCTCCATCAGCGGCAGATTTTCGTCGATGACCATGTGGGCAGCGTCGGCGAGAGCGTAGCTGTAGTGGGTAAAGGCCGCAGGGTTCATGACCACAGGGGTCTTTTCGTCGGCGGCCTGATGCATCCAATGCACCATTTCGGTTTCGTCGTCAGTTTGACGCACTTCGACTTCGAGACCAAGCTCCTTGCCCCACTGGGTGCAGAGTTCACGCAAAGTGTCGAGATCCTGACGGCCGTAGACGTCTGGTTGACGGACGCCCAAACGACCGAGGTTCGGGCCGTTGACGACGATTACTTTGGTCATGTTTTGCTCCTTCGTCAGGTTCCCCTCAGTCAGCTTCGCTGACAGCTCCCCTCAGGGAGGGGAGGCAAGGTCTTCTCTGGTTCCCCTCCCTGAGGGGAGCTGGCTCGCGTAGCGAGACTGAGGGGAGCCAGGAGCGGACGGTTGCTCAGATTTATTGCTGGATACGGCGGAAGGCTTCTTCCACGGCATCGGCGGGCGGGTTATCGAGATGAACCACGTGGCCGATTGAGTCGAGCACCACGAAGCGCAGCTCGTTGCCGCGGGCCTTCTTGTCGCGGTGCATCAAAGCGAGCACGTCATCGAACGAGCCACCGTTCCATGAAGTCGGCAGGCCCAGCGAAGTGAGCAGCGAACGATGGTAATCAACCAGATCCTGATCGATGTGACCGGTCAGATGCGCCAGTTCAGCGGCATACACCATGCCGACTGCCACGGCATTGCCATGCCTCCAGCGGAAGTGCTCCAGCTGCTCGATGGCATGGGCCAGTGTGTGACCGTAGTTGAGGAACTCACGCAGGCCTTTCTCCTTGAGATCGGAGGAAACGTGATAGGCCTTGACCGTTACCGTGCGTTCGATAAGTTCGGCGACCACATCTTCCAACGGCGAGCCAAGGAATGTGGAGCCGTCGAAAGCGCGCAGTTGCGCGGCATGTCGTTCAAGAATCGTCAGGATTTCGGGGTCGCGGATGAAACCGGACTTAGCGACCTCTCCGAGACCTTCGATGAAGATGTCGTTGGGCAAGGTGACCAGAGCGTTCATATCGGCCAGCACGCCGGCTGGCGTATAGAAGGATCCGACAAGGTTCTTGCCTTGCGGGGTGTTGATACCAGTCTTACCACCGGTGGAGGCGTCGACCATGGCCAGCAGGGAGGTCGGGCAGTTTACATAGCGTACGCCACGCATCCACGTAGCCGCCACAAAGCCCGCCAAATCGGTGGCGGCACCGCCGCCCAACCCCACCACGGCATCGGAGCGGGTGAAGCCTTCGTTGCCGAGACGTTCCCAAATGCGATTGGCCACAGTGATGGTCTTACCGGGTTCGGCGTCCGGAATCACGATGTCAGACACCTCATAACCGCCTTGACGCAGCAATGCACGAGCACGGTCGGAGTGCCGCTGCACCGGCTGAGTATGAATCAATGCGATACGGACCGGCTTGGAACCCAAAACATCGACCAGACGGTTCATCGCGCCTTCGCCGATGACCACGTCATAAGGTTCAATGGCGGCACCATCGACATGCACCGTTCGTTGGGAAACCATATCTATCACCTTCTTGGCTGCTCCCTGCGGGGTAAGTCCGCGGGTATGCACATGAACATTGGCCACGTTGCGGAACACGGGATCGCGTTCCTTGAAGAGCTTCTTCCAGCGGGCATTGGCGTCACCATTGAGCATGGGACGTCCGCCGCCACGATTGGCGCGTTCCATCGCCTCTTTCGGGTCAGCATCGAGATACACCACGCAACCGCCCTGGGCGATATAGCCCACCAGTGCTTCCTGTGTGGAAGGCGTCATGGGCGCTCCCCCACCAAGCGAGAAAATGCCGTCAAAATCCTCAAGAAAATCAGCGATGAGATCGGCCTCAACCTCGCGGAAGGCGGGCTCACCATGCTTATCGAAATAGGCGGGAATTTTCATACCCACCTCGTGCTCGATTTCCACATCGGCATCGGCGAATGGCAGCCGCAGCATGTGCGCCACTTCCTTGCCAACACGGGTTTTGCCGGCACCCATCATGCCGATGATTACGGCGTGGGGACGTGCTGTCATAGCGTATGAACCTTCTCGATCGTGTTCCGGCGACTCAGCGCATGTGCTCGGGCCATGAAGCGAGGTACGCCTCAAGGTTGCGGTGAGTCTCCTCCACGCTGTCGCCACCGAACTTCTCCAATGCATACTTGGCGAGCGTCAGGCGCACCATGGCTTCGGCCACCACGGAGGCGGCGGGCACTGCAGTGCTGTCGGAACGCTGGTTGATGGCCGCGGCAGATTCACCGGTCAGCACATCGACGGTACGCAGAGCCTTCGGAATGGAGGGAATCGGCTTCATGGCGCCACGTACGCGAATCACCTGGCCGTTGGACATGCCGCCCTCGATGCCACCTGCACGGTTGGAGAGTCGGTCGATGCGGCCGTCCGCGTTGACCACGATCTCATCGTGAGCCTGAGAACCGGGGCGAGCCGCTTCAAGGAAGCCATCGCCAATTTCCACGCCCTTGAATGCCTGGATTCCCATGATTGCCGAGGCCAGCGCCGCGTCCAAACGGCGGTCGGATTCCACGTAGGTGCCGATGCCTGCGGGCACACCATAGGCAAGTACTTCAATGACACCGCCCAACGTATCGGCAGCCTTCTTGGCCTCGTCAATGCGCTCCATAATGCGAGACTCGGCTCCCTTGTCCAAGGTACGAACGGGAGAAGCGTCAAGGGCTTCCAAGTCATCCGGAGTGGGCAGCGGCAGGTCGGGGCTGGTCTGCACGCCGCCGAGCGCCACCACATGAGCCACGGTACGAATGCCGAATGCCTGCTCAAGGAACTGCTTGGCGACTTCACCCAGAGCCACGCGGGAGGCGGTCTCGCGGGCGCTGGAACGCTCGAGCACAGGACGGGCATCGTCGAAGCCATACTTGCGCATGCCGGTCAAATCGGCATGGCCCGGACGCGGACGGCTCAGCGGCGCATTGCGACCTTCACGCGGCAAATCGTGGTCGAGGGCATCGGTGCTCATTACTTCGGTCCACTTGGGCCATTCGGTGTTGGCGATTTCGATGGCCACCGGAGAGCCGAGCGTCAATCCATGACGTATGCCAGTGAGCAGTCGCACCTGATCCTGTTCGAACTTCATACGGGCGCCACGACCATAGCCGAGCCTACGGCGGGCCAGCGCGGAGACGATGTCGTTGGTACTGATGCGAATGCCGGCCGGCAGCCCCTCGATCATGGCCACCAAGGCCTCTCCATGCGACTCCCCTGCTGTCTGCCAGCGCAACATAGCATCCCTCGTTTCGTATGTTCAGTAACTAGGGGTTAATGTTAAGCCATGCCATACCTGTTCACCTTGCCCGGTCTGCTATGTGGGCTTGCACTGTCCATTGAAGATGTGCGGTGCAGGCGGGTGCCGATTGCATGGGTCGCGGTAGGTGCGTTGCTGCAGCTGGCCGCGGATTTCGCCTATGGCGTGGTGGCAAACGATTTGTTCGTGCTGTTACAGGCACTGCTGTTTACCGTGTTGTGCTGCTTGGTTCAGTTTGCATTGGCGCTCATTGTGCCCAAATCACTGGGATTCGGTGACGTGACCGCATTGGTTCCTATGGGGTTGTCCGTCGGCTTATTCGGACTGCTGCCTGTGGTGGTGTGGTGGCTGGCCATGGGTATGTGCGGTATCGCGTGGATCGCGTGGTGGACGAGGTTCGACCCGCAACGCAAATCACCGGCGTATGCGGGCAAAGTGCCGTATGCACCGGTGATATTGGTGGGAGCCGCTGTAGCGATTGTTGTTGGGGTTGTCTTGTAAGTTCTCTCCCCCACCCGCTTCGCGGGAGCCCTCATCAGAGGGGGCTACAAGAATGGGCCACCTGCCGTTTTCTCCACTAGAGGGACTAGCAGGGATGGACTACTGCCCGTTTGCAGCCTGCCACTGGCGCAGCTCTGCAACGTTCTGATTGTGTTCGTCGGCAGTGGCGGCAAACTTGGTTTCGCCGGTGTCGAGATTCACTGTGCAGAAGTACAGCCAGTCACCCGGTTCGGGGTTCAGCGCAGCCGAAATAGCGTTGTCGCCAGGATTGCTAATCGGAGTGGGAGGCAATCCGGCAATCTGATATGTGTTATACGGGTTGGAGGCATCCTGCGTCATAGCAGTAGTGACTTCTGCCGACTTCACATTATTGCCATAGGCCACCGTAGAGTCCATGCCCAAGGCCATGCCCTGATCGAGACGATTCTCAATGACACGTGTCACCTTGGCGTAGTAGTCGGATTTATTGACCTCGGCCTCGGCGATGGATGCAATGATCATCACCCGTTCACGATCGCTGCCACTGGGGACTCCCAGTTCATCGAGTTTGGCGATGCGCTTGTCGACCATGGCCTTGAGGATGTCCGACGCGCTGGTCATGGATTGCACGTTGTAGCTGCCTGGTTCAAACCATCCTTCAAAGCTGCCACCGGCCTCGGCCGGTAGGATGCCGGATCCGCCACCGTTCACGATGGTATCGAACTCGCTGCGATCAATGCCGGACAGGCTTGCGGCCGCATCAAGAACGTCAGCGACGCGTTCGCCCGACTTGACATCCAGGAATCCGGAAGCGTTGGATGAGTCAGATAAAATGGCCAACACGTCGCTGGCTGCCATGTGCTTTTTCAGCGAGAACGTGCCGGGGTACAGCTTGGCATCATTGGCCATGACCACGCTGGTGAATGCGGCGGCAGACTTGATGATCTTCTGCTTGAAGAGGTTCTTCGCAATGACATCAGCACCTTGTCCCTCTTCCACAGTGAATTGGACGTCGCCATCGCCAGGACCTGGATAATCAGCGATGACAGCGGTCGTCTGGCTCTGGCTGTCTCGAATAGACTTGAGCTTCTTCACACCAAAATATCCGCCGCACACCATCAGTGCGATAACCACGATAACCGCAATGATGACCATGGTATGGCGTTGCTTACGCTTCTCGCGGCGCTTGCGCATCTCCTTGCGGGACTTCGGCGGCTGCGGAGGTTCCAGCGAGCCGCCGGGCGGATTCGCGTTCCCTTCGACCCAATGCGTGTTCTCGTCGAAGAAATCGTTGAAATTGTCTGCCATAAAACCGGTCCCTCACTGTTCCCCCGCACGGTCAAGTGCCGTCTGCAAAATCACCACTGCCGACTGCTGGTCCACCATTGGCCTATGCTTGGTCGAAGCCTTCTGAGCCTCAAACAGCTGACGATGAGCGCTGACCGTTGTCAATCTCTCATCTACCAATACTACCTGCGGAATCTGGGGTTCTTGGGATTCTTCTCTCTCGGAACGCAAACGCTTCTCAAGGTTTACGGCCCATCTGCGCGCCTTCTTGGCGCTTTTGCCTTCAGTGCCGTCCATCTGCAACGGCAGTCCCACGATGATATGGGTCACGTGCTCGTCCTCAACGACATTCAGCACTTCATCGATGGCAAAGAAATAGTCACCGGCAACATGAATGTTCCCGGCTGGGTGTGCAAAGGTAAGCTCCGGGTCGGACAATGCGAGTCCGACCCGGGCGTTACCCAAATCAACGCCTAACCACACCACGGGCGTTATCAGGCCTTCTGCGCCTCGTGCTTGAGCGCCTCAAGTGCCTCGTTGATCTTGGAGGCATCGGCGCCGCCGCCCTGGGCGAAGTCCGGCTTGCCGCCGCCACCGCCGCCGAGGATCTTGGATGCGCCGCGCACCAGATCGCCGGCCTTGATGCCGGCCTTGCGGGCGGCTTCGTTGGTGGCCACGGCGACCATGGGCTTGTCGTCCTCGTTCACACCGGCGAGAGCCACCACGGCGGGGGCGTCCTCACCGAGCTGGCCGCGTACGTCGAGCACGGTCTTGCGCAGGGCATCAACCGCACCGAAGTGGCCCACGTTCTTGATGGCCACCTTGACGGGAGCAGCAGAGTTCTTGGCGTCTTCGACCAGAGCCGGAACAGCGGCGGCGAGCTGGGCCTCGTACATGGAGGCAAGTCGACGGTCGGATTCCTTGAGCTTGGCGAGCAGGGTGTTCACACGCTCGGCGAGCTCGTCCGGACGGGCGTTGAGCTTGTCGGACAGCTGGGAGACCAGCGCGTGCTCACGAGCGTTGAAATCGTATGCGCCCTGGCCCACGACGGCATCGACACGACGCACGCCCGAACCGATGGAGGCTTCGGACAGGATGTTGACCATACCGATCTTGCCGACGTGGTCGACGTGGGTGCCGCCGCACAGCTCACGGCTCCAGCCGTCCTCGCCGATGGAGACCACGCGCACGACGTCGCCATATTTCTCGCCGAACAGGTGCATGGCACCGAGGGCGATGGCATCGTCGAACTTCATTTCCTTGGTGGTCACGGCGAGGTTGTCGCGCAGCTTGTCGTTGACGCGCTCCTCAACAGCGGAAATCACGGACTTAGCCGGAGCCTTGGACCACTGGAAATCGAAACGCAGACGGTTCGGGGCGTCTTCGGAACCACGCTGAGTGGCCTGCGGGCCGAGCTCTTCGCGCAGCGCCTTGTGTACCATGTGCGTGGCGGTGTGCGAACGGGCAATGGCGCCACGGCGGGCCAGATCGATGTTCGCATTGACTTCAGCGCCCACGACCAGCGTGCCTTCAGTCAGGCGGCACTGGTGAACGATGAGGTCCTTGATGGGCTTCTGCACGTCATCGACTTCGAGCACGGCGCCGTCATCGGAGAGAATCTCACCCTGATCGGCAAGCTGACCGCCGGCCTCCGCATAAAACGGGGTACGGTCGAGGATGACCTCGACGTTGGCCGGGCCGGTCACGGCAGGTACGGAGCCCTTGCCTTCCTGCATGATGCCGATCACCTTGGCACGGGCGGACATGTCCGTGTAGCCGAGGAAGTCGATCGGCTTGGCGAGCGTCTTCTTGAAGTCGTCATAGACCGACAGGTCCACGTTGTGACGCTTCTTGAGGGCGTCGGCGCGGGCACGGGACTTCTGCTCGGCCATAAGCTCGCGGAACTTGGCCTCGTCGACTTTCACGCCTTGGTCAGCGGCCATTTCGAGAGTCAACTCGATCGGGAAGCCGTAGGTGTCGTGCAGAGTGAACGCATCAGAGCCGGAGACCACCGGGTCGGCGGTCTTCTTGGCCTTCTTGACGGCCACGTCGAGAATCTCGATGCCGTTCTCCAGCGTACGACGGAATGCATCTTCCTCGCCGTAGGCCGCTTCGGAGACATCGTGGAAGGTGTCGTTAAGCTCCGGGTAGCTGGCGACCATGGCCTCCTTGGAGACGGGCAGCAGCTCGGGAATCACCGGATCGGTCACGCCAAGCACGCGCATGGCCTGCACAGTACGACGCAGCAGACGACGCAGCACGTAGCCGCGGCCGACGTTGGACGGGCGCACGCCATCGGACATAATCATCAGCGCGGAACGCACGTGGTCGGCCACGACACGGAACTTGACATCCGCGGCCTCGTCCTCGCCGTACTTGCGGCCGGACAGGCGCTCGGCGGCCTCGATGACCGGGAAGACCTCGTCGGTCTCATAGATGTTCTGTTTGCCCTGCATCAGGTAGGCCAGACGTTCCAGACCGGCGCCGGTATCGATGTTCTTCTGGGCCAGCTCGCCGACGATGTGCAGGTCGGTCTTGGACTTGACATTGTCGACCTCGTAGTTCTCGAACACGAGATCCCAAATTTCGATAAAGCGCGTCTCGTCGGCCGCAGGGCCGCCATCACGGCCGTATTCGGGGCCGCGATCCACGTAGATCTCGGAGCAGGGGCCGCCGGGGCCAGGACCGCCGGTGGTCCAGAAGTTGTCTTCCATGCCGAAAATCTGCATGTGCTCGGGATCAAAGCCCTCGTTCTTCCAGATGGAACGGGCTTCCTCGTCGTCGGTAAAGGTGGTGACCCACAGCTTTTCCGGGTCAAAGCCATAGCCGCCCTGGTCCTGCGGGGTGGTCAGCAGCTCCCAGGCGTAGTGGATGGCCTCTTCTTTGAAGTAGTCGCCGATGGAGAAGTTGCCAAGCATCTGGAAGAAGGTGCCGTGGCGGGTGGTCTTGCCGACCTCGTCGATGTCGAGCGTGCGCACGCACTTCTGGTTCGAAGTCATGCGGCGCTTCGGCGGGGTCTGCTCACCAAGCAGGTAGGGAATGAACGGCACCATGCCGGCGATGGTGAACAGCGTGGTGGGGTTCGGGGAAATAAGGGACGCCGAAGGCATGACGAGATGGTCGTGCTTGGCGAAGTAGTCGAGGTATCGCTTGGCGATGTCCGCAGTGCGCATGAGCGGATGAACTCCTTGTAGGTTTGTTTCGGGCGCAATTGCGCCACTATCAGTGGAAAGTATGGATTAAAGGATTGCGTAAGGCCGTGCGCGTGTCAGTTGGCGCGCTCAGTGTACTGACGATTGAGCTCAGCCTCACGGGCTCGACGGGTCGCATTGAATTCATTGACCAGGCCTTCGAGCGTCTTCATCGGTACATTGTCTTGATCGGGACCAAGCAGGAACTGACGGGCCGCGTCAGGCGTATTGGCCTTGACATAGGCCTGTGCCTTGGTGACGGCCATCACGCCGATGGCCACACCGACGCCCACCCAAAAGATGCGTTTGAACATCACTCCCCCTTCTGAGCGGTCTTGTTGGCGTTCTGAGCCAGGAACGACTGGCCAGTGGCCTTCAAGGCATAGAAGGCCGAAGCGACCTTGATAACCGGCTTGCCAAGGAAGGATCCATACAAATCGGTCAGGGCACCCACGTTGTTGGCGGTGGTGGAGGCCGCAGCGGAAATCTTGTTGACATCCTCAAGCGACTTGTTGACCTGCTTGACGGTGGTCACGCCCTCATCCAATGCGGGGATGGCATGCTCACCGGATTCCTTGACGGTCTGCGAAATCTGGTCGAACATCTTGCCCAACCGAATTAGCGGATAGATCATGAATCCGGCCAATACTGCGAACGCGATGGCCGCAATCAGGCCTGCGATCTCTCCGACTCCCATTGTTGCCTCCTTGAGGTCACACTTACTCGGATAAGGGTAGCACTCCTCCCCTATTTACCCGCGCAACTGACGATGAAATACGCTATTTGCCGTATGAGACGATGGTCACGGCCTGCGAAAACGGTTTGGTCGTGTCGAAGTCGAGTACGGTTACCGAGCCGTTGGCCGGTCGTTCGCTAAGGTCAAGATCGGGGCCTCCGAAACGGTGGCCGAGGCTGAGCAGCGTGTTACCGTGCGAAATCTGAAGCACATCATCGCCATCCTTGAGATTGGGGTTGCTGGCGATGAGCTGGAATGCTCCTTCGACGCGCGTCCAGTATTCTTCATCGGATTCCGCGTCATGGAAGGGGTCGGCCTCTTTCAGGAAATCACGGGAGGCGGCCAGACCAAATTTGGCTACGATGTCGTTGTAGTCCTTCGCGCCGTGAGGTCCACCCGCAGCGGTCCAAGCCAGCGACATGTCCTGACCCTCGAAGTATCCGTAGCATTGTTCGCGGAAATGCATATCGGCCGTGAGTTCTGGCCGTGCATGTCCGGCAGCCTCATTGATATCGAGAATTCGCTTCGCTGTGATTTCGGCGCGAGAGGTATCGGAACAATATGCCGCCGCAAAATCATAGCCCTCAAGTTTGTGCCCGGCCCTGTCGGCATCGGCAAGTCCGGATGCGGTGAGCGGCGCATTGCACCATCCCTGAAGACGGTTGTATTTATTGAACGTGGTTTGCCCATGACGAACCAGATGCAAATGCAGAATCATGGTTCCCATGCTACCGCAGTCCGCTAAAACGCAGGAACCCCCCGTTGTCTAAATGAAAGTGCAACACCCGTTAGATTGGAGATTGTCCAGATAGCCAATTTCGCCGACCCGTACAGCTCGTGGCGGCGCGGCGGCAACGAGAACGGGAACGGCATGATCCGCCGCCACCCGCCCAAACGCACGCCCGTCGCCCCCTCCATGGCACGCGAACCGCAGGAGACCGTCGACGAAACCGACAACAGGCCCATGCGAGTGCTCGGCTAGCGCACCCCTGCCAAGGCATTCGCCGACGAACCGCCAGAATCAGCCGAAAACAAGGATGCTGCACTTACAAATAGACAACGGGGCCCCAGCTGACATGACTGATTTGAGGTATGATATACGTATGTCACACCACTGTTATAAGGAGTAATGATGGCTATCAAGGAGAAGACCACGATCAGTCTGGATGCGCAGACCAAGCGTGACGGCATCGCCATACTTGACGCCATGGGGTTGAACCTGAGCACGTTTGCCGAAATGTCTCTCAGACAATTGGTACGCGACGGGCGTCTGCCATTCACGCCAAGCGTCCGCCCTTCATTCGAAAAAGACAACGAGGGATATCCCCTGTTCAAAGCGAACATGGATGATCCCCGCATCGTGACGCCCCAGATACGTGATGGTGCCGTGATCCTGCCGGAGGGTTGGGACGATGATGAAGACTGATCCGCACCAGTTCGAGATATGGTGGGTGCCGTTCACTTTTCCCGACAAGCCAGGCAAAGCGAAGAACCGTCCCAGCGTGATCCTCCAATGGGACGACGGCACCCGCATCGCCTTGGTGACCAAGGTCACCGGCAACACCTGGCGCGACGAACCGGGCTATGTGGTGCTGCGTGACTGGCAGGACGCGGGACTGAGCAAGCCCAGCGCCGTGCGATGCTCGCAACTGCTGCGGCTGCCAAGCAGTCTTTTCCTCGACGACGGCCCGACAGGAAGACTTTCGGCATATGATGCCGGCCGCGTCACCTGGGCGATCAACGAACTCTATCCGGGCCTACTAGCCTGAGAGCAACCGATACCGTCACCATCCCTGTCGAGGTGCTTGCCGCAGCACGGGTCACCGACGTCACTCTTGTCAAGTTTGGCGTGATGGGCTGTTGTCGCGGGCGGATCGTTCCCCGCTAACCGCTAATGCAGTCCGAACCAGCCGCTGCCTCCTGCCTCCCGATAAAAATGAATTCGTCAAATTCTTTCGGGCAGCGAATGCAGATACATGTATAGAGCATCTGTACTATTTTCAAGAATGCTCATTGTCTGCGGCAACGGTTCGGCATACACAGTTTTATAATCCACCTCATCGTACTCTTTCCGAATGGGGAAAGCCAAACGTTCATCGTCAACAGAAAAGTCTGCTTGTACACCCTCTTTATTCCCTCTTGCATCTACACGAATCCATCGGTCAATGGATCTCAGATAAATGGCATTCAAGGCATGGATGCAGTATCCGCTTTCAGGCGTACTGCCTAACGTAAGCCTTTGATAGCATATTCCGGCAGGAATGCCATTTGCCCTTAATAGGGCGGCCAATAAATTAGATTTTGCCCAACAAATACCGACGCCCTCCCTTAATGCGTCTGAGGCTGTTGCCGTGACTCTTTTGTCTTGGACATCCCATGAATGCTTGATTTCATCTCTAACAAAATAGTAGGCGGCTTTTGCCAGTTCGATTTCGCCTTCAGTGGAGTCTTTTAGTTCCTTGGCTTTTCTTTGTACACTCGGTTCATTCCAATCGATATAGTGCGAAAAGGCAGGGTAGCTACTGATATCATCTTGAATATCCAACATATAACACCTCCGAGAATCCCGATTCGTCGCTCTCTTACTTTTTACCCCGTTGCGAAGTTGGTTGTTTCAGCAAGTCCGACATAGCGGCTTCTCGCCAAGCTATCTCATTTTCGTGCAGACCGATCTGCCACAACAACGACGACCAGATTGGCCAGCACCATGACAACAAGCGTGGCCACCAACGCAATCAATGCCTCCGATGCCATGTTATTGAAGTTCTTCTCCATGGCCCCGCCAATGATGATTTCGAGGGCGATGAGGAACAGGGCACATGCATCAACGAGGAATATCGGAGCGTACTGCTTGTGAATCCGATTCCATGTGTCTTCGGATGACATTGTTGCCGGCGTTTTGATGCCTACCGAATTCTGCAAAGGCAACGTTCCGTTCTTTGCATCACGATAGACCACGACCAAAAACACGCCGACGACCACGGCCACAACTACTTCGACGATAAGCATGCGTCAAGGATATCTCCCCCCCCCTAGACTAGTAATGGTTTGAATCCCGCCTGCCCACCGATGGCAGGTCGATTACGCGAGGTGACCATATGGCTCCAGTGGAGCGTCATATCGAGGAAACGCTGTATCGCAGTGCCGTGGAACTGATCGAGCGAAGGTATCCGACAGGATGGGGAGGCGCGGCGGCGATGCGACTCGCCGGCAAAGACAACGGTAAACATGACGGAAGCAACGGCTCGGATGCACTTATCGTCACGAGCGTGGCGATTGAGACACCCAATGCCGCCGCTTCGCTATGCATCGAGGTCGGAGCGATGTGCGAGGCGATGAAGCTTGATCGCCGTGTCACCCACACCATCTGCGTCGTACGCGATGACGAACACGCCCCGTTCACCGTGTTGTCTCCATGCGGCATCTGTCAGGAACGGCTGCGCTATTGGGGCGACGACGTGATGTGCGCCGTGTCCGACAACAATCAGGGAGAGCATCCGTTGTTCGTGCCGCTGCGCGACCTGCAGCCGCACCATTGGACCCAGGTGTACCCACCAGCCGAATTGGAACACTACGAGCGATAAGCCGCCCTTGATTGAAATCCCTACCCCCCCCCTAAGCTATGCAGTAGACTCCGCCCACAAGTCACACTGGTACAATTTTTCAGGTTCGAGACTGTAGCAAGTTGAGTCGCTTTATCAGTAAGTACACGTTTGGAGGTAGCGATGGCCCACCGTCCGCTTATCGGCGTGGTCCCGTTGTGGGACGACACACTGAACAGCCTGTGGATGCTGCCCGGCTATTTCGACGGCATCATCGAAGCCGGCGGCATCCCGGTGATGCTGCCGCTGACCGACGATGAAGCTGCAATCGAACAGCTGGTCGGCCAATGCGACGGATTCCTGGTCACCGGCGGCCACGACGTGGATCCGGAACGGTATGGCGAGGCGGCCGGCCCCAAGACGGTCAAACTATGCAAGGCCCGCGACCGGATGGAGGAGCGCCTGATCCCCTCCGTCATCGCGGCGGACAAGCCATTGCTGGGCATCTGCCGCGGCATCCAGAGCCTCAACGTCGCCTTGGGTGGCACGTTGTGGCAGGATCTGCCGGACGAACATCCCAGCCCGGTCGTGCATCATGGCGACAAGCCGCCGTATGACCCGGTGGTCCACGAAGTGTCGATCGCGCCCGATTCGCCGTTGGCCCGCGCGTTGTGGCCGCTGGGAGACAACGGCCCAAGTGAGGCGGAGGCCGATGAGGTCGATTCCTTCGGCAAGCCGTATCATCCGCGCGCCTATACGCTGGGCGTCAACAGTTATCACCATCAGGCGATTCGCACGCTGGGCCAGGGACTGGAACCGATGGCCACCGCGCCGGACGGCATCGTGGAGGCGGTCTGGATGCCGGCCAAGCGTTTCGTCTGGGCCGTCCAATGGCATCCTGAGTTCTCCCACCGCGCCGATAGCAACCAACGTCGCATCCTCAGCGCCTTCATCGACGCCTGCTGATGCAAGCTCCCGCCAATCTCGACGAAACGCCTTCCAAGAAATGGCTTGCCCGCATCCGTAGACCAGAAGATATTCGATCAATGTGCCGAACGGACTCATCGCAACAACAACATCCAGATCACCCACAATGCAGATGACAAGACCGAGATGAGCGCCCGGCGCCGCAGCTCAAGCCCAAAGTCCGCCCCATTCCTCCTGCGCAGAACGGCGTGATTCCAGTGCTCCGGCAACCGGAGCCGTCGGAATCACGCCGTTTTGATGCGCCTGTGGTCGTGCCAGCGGATACAGTCGTCGATCGGGACGAACACCTCGTCACGGACACGCTCCTCCCAATGCCCGGGGTGGACGGATTCCGTTCATTCAGTCTCCGGGAAAACGCCCGCCCTCCGGAACGCGAGAACCCCGCGTCCCTTGCGGGAGCGGGGTCCAAGCGGTATGTCCTTGATTCTGATGTTTCAGATAAGGGGGCCCTAATCAGCGGGCGTAGAATTCGACCACGTACTGGATGTTGACCTGCACCGGAATCTCTTCGACCTCGGGCTTGCGGGTCAGGGTGGCCTTCAGGGAGGCAAGGTTCACGTCGAGGTAACCGGGAACCGCGGGCAGCACATCACGGTGCACGCCTTCGGCGGCGATCTGGAACGGAACCATGGTCTGGCTCTTGGCCTTCACCTGGATGGTCTGGCCGGGCTTGACGCGGTAGGACGGACGGTCCACCACGTTGCCGTCAACGAGGATGTGACGGTGCACCACGAACTGACGGGCCTGGGCGGTGGTGCGGGCGATGCCGGCACGCAGAACCAGGTTGTCGAGACGGGTCTCGAGGTCGGTCAGCATGGCGTTACCGGTCTGGCCGGCGGTACGGGTTGCCTTCTCGTAAGCGGCGCGGAGCTGCTTCTCGGAGATGCCGTACTGAGCGCGCAGACGCTGCTTCTCGCGCATACGCACCGCGTAATCGGATTCGGTGCGGCGACGGTCGCGGCCGTGCTCGCCAGGAGCGTACGGACGCTTTTCGAAAATGCGCTGAGCCTTGGGGGTCAGTGCGATGCCGAGGGCGCGGGACAGGCGCACCTGACGGCGAGAACGCTGAACGTTCGTCATTGGATTATTCCTTCTGTCGTTATCTGAACGGAACGCTCGGTTTCATGCGATTCCAAGCGCTGAGTCGGGCCTCTCCAACGCTTCGTCGTGATTGCTCACGAGCGGGTTGGCGTTCTTGCGATCGCCTACCGCCGACCCGTTGACGGGCTATGACTCCAGACGGTATCTACCAGTTGGCAGACACCAACGGTTAATATTACACTGCAGCCATGGACAGCACTCCGGCATCCATGCGGTATACCTTGTCCGCATACTCCAACGCATCCGGATCATGCGTGACCATGAGAATCGCCGTACCGTTATCGGCTTGGCTTCTCAGCAGTTGCATCACGATGTCAGTGCTCTCTTGGTCGAGATCGCCGGTCGGTTCGTCCGCGATAAGCAATTTGGGCTGATTCATCAGGGCGCGGGCGATGGAGACACGCCGCATCTCACCACCGGATAGTTCGCGCGGATAGCTGTCTGCCAAATCGGCGACACCGAGCTGGGTGAGCAGATGCTTGGCGCGCTCGGTAAATAAGTCGGGCTGGCTTGCAGCTGAGTTTGACGGTTTACCGTCAGCATCTGCAATCGGCGCGATAACATCCGGCATAAACGGATCCGGCTCGCTGGAAGACTCGGTACTGTTCTCATCGGATGCGGAACCGTTATCGGCCTCAGATTCGATGCAAGGCTCGGTCTCGGCCATATTGTTCTGTTTTTGCACGGCTGCATCGTCCTTATTCTCAGCCTCCATGAACGACAGAGCATCCGGGAACATCGTCGCGGGCAGAATCACATTGTCGAGCACCGTGAGATTGCCGAGCAGGGTCTGGCTTTGGGTCACGAAACCGATGGTTCGGTTGCGCAGTAGGGACAGTCCCTTATCGCTCAGCTCAGTCACTTCACGCCCATCCACACGCACGGTTCCCGAACTTGGGCGCACCAATCCGGCGACCATATTAATCAGGGTGCTTTTACCGTTACCCGAGCGACCGACGATGGCGACGAATTCCCCGGCGTCAATCGTGAGATCGACGTGACTGACCGCGTCAAACGGCGTGCCGCGACGGACGAACTGGCGGGTCAAATCCACCAATTCCAGCAGATGAGATGCAGTTTCGGTCATGTCACTCCCCTTCTCGCAGGGTCAGATAGGCTTCGGGGCGGCCAAGCCGCCACATGGTCAGCAACGAGCCGACAATGCCGATGGCGGTTGAGCATACAATAGTTATGGCAATGAATCCGATAACGACGGCCGGTCCGGCTTGCAGATATGGCAATTGCAATTGTTTGCCGATTAGCGAACTGAATGGGAAGATCACGAGGCTCGCCACGCCTACGCCGATTACGCCACCAATCAGTCCGATAATGGCCGATTCCTTGAGAATGATGACATCCAGCATGCCGCGCGTGGCTCCCATAATGCGCAGGGACGCGAACTCGCGCTTGCGTTCGTTCACCGAAGAGGCGAATACGGCGAGCAGCACGATCACACCCATCACCCAGATCACGGCCACGAACACCTTGAGGTAGGTGACCAATGCGGTCAGCGAGGTCTTGGTATTGGCGGTGATGCCGCCGGGATACACGTAGCCCAGATCGGCGAATCGGGAGTCAATGCGTTTGATGTTCTCGGCCACGGTTTGCGCCTCATACCCCTGCTTGACCTTGATCATCACGGTGGAGACGGCCTTGCCCGCATATTCCATGGGCATGACCTGCTTGGAGACCTTGGACGATGCGGCGACCATGTCGGGCACAGTGGCCTGGTTGATGAACACCGAATTGTCGAGGCTGGTGCCGGTATTGGCCAGCTGAGCGACCACCGGCCATTTACGGCCGTATAGCTCAATGGTGCCATCGGTCGACACATTCACGTTCGCGCCGGCGATCATCTTGCCGTCTTCGAGGGTGCCTTTGAATTGGGACGCAACCCATGGCTCGATAACGAAGTCGGTGGACGGGTCGTAGCCGATGATCTGCAGTTTTTCGTCGCAGCAGGCGGCGGCCAGTGACGATATGTAGGTTTGTTCGCTGGCTTGTTCGATGCCATCCGCTTGCTTGACCTCAGTGGCGATGTCTCTGGTGAAATAGAACGTGCTGGGGTTGCCGTTGGTCAACAGCGCTTCGGCTTTCTGCGCGGTGTCCTGAGGCACAACCATCAGGTCGGCGCCGAGGCGCTTCTCCATGCTGGTCATACCGGTGTTGAGGTTCATGGTCAGCATGGTGCCGCCGAAGAATGTCAGCGCAAGAATGGTGACGACGGCGAGCAGGGCGCCGGTGCGGAATGGCTTGCGCTTGAGATTTTCAAACGGCAGGCCGCGCAATGCGATATGCGATGGCACGATGGGGGTCCTTATCAATTATGGTGCGGTTGCAATAAGCGAGACCGGAACCCGACTCCTGGAATGAAATCGGACCCCGGTCACACGAGGTCAAGTTCAGTGCTTGGCCGCTCGGGAATCGAGCCAGATGGCGACAGCGGCGAACACGAGAGTGAGCACGCCGAGCACGATAAGCGTGGGCAGCATGACCATGCGGCAGTGCATCATGGCGCCCTTGCAGATGCCGATCAGGAAGGTGGGCACAGCAAGCAGCAGCAACGCGTTAGCGATGGCGGCGATGTTCAGACCAATACGGACCTGGGCGTTGACGAACAAGGCCACGACGCCGAGCACCAGAATCACAACGCCGATACCGGTGGCGGCCTGCTGCGAGTAATGGCAGGCACCCGGCATGTCATGGCCGGTGCAAGCGTGAGCAAAGGTCTGGGGTGCGATGGCAATAAGCGCACCGAACAGAATATTGGGCACGGATGCGAACAGCTTGTTCTTCATAACTTCCTTCCTCTCCCCTGCTACCAGGGGTTCGTGAGCACAACCTCCGCATTATGGCCACAGTATGATGAGGAACACAAGTCTTGTTTTTTATGAAATTATCTGGTATGCGCTTTCAGCTCACAGCTTTTCGATCGGTGCCACGCGGAGCATAAGGCGTTTGACGCCGGCGGAGCCGAAGTCCACGGTGATGACCGAATTGCGGCCCTTGTCCTGCGCGTCGGTGACCTTGCCGAGACCGTACTGGTCGTGGCTGATCATGTCGCCCACGGCAAAGTCAGAGATATTCAGTCCATTATCTTTAGCGAGCTTGGAACTTGGCATGGAAGATCCGGCGGAACCGGACTTCGGCGTGGTGTGGCGCGTAGTGACCTTGCCACCACGAGTGCCGCCGGACGCCGAACTGGAACGGGAACGAGAACCATATGAAGAGCCGGAACCCGAACCATAGGACGAACCCGAGCGCGAGCGGGAACCGTAGGAGGAGCCGGAACGTGAGCCATACGATGAACCGCCCGAACGGGAGCCATAGGACGAGCCAGACCCATAGCTTGACGAGCCGTAATGAGATCTCGAGCCATACGACGAACCCGAACCGCGAGAGCCGAATGTCGAGGACCCACCGAACGTCGTACCGCCAAAATCGTCATCATCCCAGCCGCCGTAATCGTCGGCGAATCCATCGGATTCCCAGTTGGCGCGCATGCGTTCCACGCCGGCCTCACGACGCTTCCAGTCGATCAGCGAATCCGGAATCTCGTCAAGGAACTGGCTGGGCATCATATCGGCGGCCTGACCCCACTGGGAGCGTACAGCCGCGCGCGTGACGTACAGCCGCTGCTTGGCGCGGGTAATACCCACATAGGCAAGTCGGCGTTCTTCCTGCAGTTCTGTGGTGTCTTCCATCGAGCGCGAGTGTGGGAACGTACCCTGTTCCATACCGGTCAGGAATACCACCGGATATTCGAGGCCCTTGGCCGTGTGCAAGGTCATCAGCGTTACTTTGCCGAAGTCTTCGTCTTCGCTGGGCAGCTGATCGGAATCGGCCACGAGCGCGGTGGTCTCCAGGAATGCGGATAGCGTGGCGTCGGGCGTGTTCTGCTCGAACTCGGCTGCGGTGGACTGCAGCTGGGAGAGGTTTTCCAAACGGGAGGCGTCCTGCGGGTCCACGGACTTTTCCAGCTCTGCACGCAAGCCGGACTTCTCCAGCACTTCGGCCACAATCTCGCTGGGCTTGGCGTCATGTGCTCGCGTGAATTGCGAGAGCTCACCCATCAAATCACGGAAGGCCTTGAGCTGCGTGGCGGTACGTGTGGGCACGTCCTGAATTTCATCCAAATGCATGAGTGCATAGAAGAAGCTGGTGCCACGTTCGCGCGCATAGGCGAGCAGGATGCCCTCGGCACGATCGCCGAGCCCGCGCTTGGGCACGTTCAAAATTCGACGCAGGTTCACGTCATCATCCGGGTTGACCAGCGCCTGCAGGTAGGCCAGCGCGTCCTTGATTTCACGGCGTTCGTAGAACTTGGTGCCGCCGACGAGCTGGTACGGCAGCCCTGCGTTGATTAACGCCTCTTCGAGCGAGCGGGACTGCGCGTTGGCGCGATACATAATCGCCATGTCAGAGTAGGCGATATCTTCTTCGGCGTGCAGTCGGGCGATTTCGGTGGCCACCCACTGGGCCTCCTGCTGGGCGTTATCCGCCGCGTAGCCGACGATTGGCTCGCCTTTGCCGAGTGCTGTCCACAGTTTCTTGGGCTTGCGTCCCTCGTTGTTGCTGATCACCGCGTTGGCCGCGTCCAAAATGGTCTGCGTCGAACGATAGTTCTGTTCGAGCATGATGGTCTTGGCGTTCGGGAAGTCCTGTTCGAAATCCTGGATGTTGCGGATGTCGGCGCCGCGGAAGGCATAGATGGACTGGTCGGAATCGCCCACGACGGTGATCCAAGCAGGGCCCGCCTTGCCGGCGTTCGGCGCGCCCGGAATGGCCTTCTCCCCTGTGTCCACGCCGGCCAGCTCGCGTACGAGCACATACTGGGCGTGGTTGGTGTCCTGATACTCGTCGACCAGAATGTAGCGGAAACGGTGATGGTAGTACTCGGCGACGGCCGGGTCGGTACGCAGCAGTTCGACCGTGCGCCCAATCAGATCATCGAAGTCGACGGCGTTGGCCAGGGCGAGCCTGTGCTCGTATTCGGCGTATATCACCGCGTAGATGGCTTCAAGGTCACCCACTGCGCCGAACTGGTAGCCGCGCTGGCCGGGCGTGAAGTCGGGCGCATGGACGGCGAGGTTTTCCTTCCAGCCGGTCAGGTTGTTTTTCAGGTCGGAGATGTGGCCGAGGATCGAACGCGGGGTGTAGCGCTTGATATCGAGGTTGAATTCGGTGGCGATGATCTTGACGAGTCGCTCGGAGTCGGCGGAATCGTAGATGGAGAAGCCGGATTTGAGGCCGATGGATTTGCCGTCGCGGCGCAGGATGCGCACGCAGGCGGAGTGGAAGGTGGAGACCCACATACGCTGGGCCACCGGGCCAATCAGCAAGCCGAGTCGTTCACGCATCTCGGCGGCGGCCTTGTTGGTGAAGGTGATGGCCAGGATCTGGCTGGGCCATGCGCCGAACTGGCTCAGGATCCATGCGATGCGTCGGGTGAGGACTCGGGTTTTGCCGGAACCGGCGCCGGCTCCGATCAGCAGCGCCTGGCCGCGGTATTGCACGGCTTCGGCCTGCTGCGGGTTCAGGTCGCCTACGAGTTCCTGCGCGCTGCGGGCGATGACTTCCGGCTCGTCGTACACTGTTGCCTCCCTTTGAATCGCGACATTCATGTTTACCACATGCACGGGTCAGCGTCGGCGTGACGAACCGGCCCGGGGCTGGGCGGCCGGCGGACGGTTCCGTTACAAGCGAATGACGTTCCGACGGCCGACGGTATCACTCGGCGAAGAACCGCCGACATGCCGCTCTCGCATCGGACAACGTACACTTTCAGATATCCATATCATCCATATCGGTTGTGGCACACGATGACAGGAGGTCCGATGCAGGAACTTGAGGAACGAATCCAGAGCGAGGGAACGGTAAAGGAAGGTGACGTGCTCAAGGTGGACGCGTTCCTGAACCACCAGTGCGACGTACGTCTGTTCGACCGTATGGGAGCCGCGTGGGCCAAGCATTTCGCCGGCAAGCACATCACCAAAATTCTGACCATCGAAGCGTCCGGCATTGGCATCGCATGCGTGGCCGCCCAGCATTTCGGCAATGTGCCGGTGGTGTTCGCCAAGAAAGCGCAGTCCATCAATCTGGACGGCGACCAGTACACCACCACCGTGTATTCCTTCACCAAGCAGAAGGAATTTCCGGTGATCGTGGCCAAGAAGTATCTGAATGCGGGCGACCATGTGCTGCTGATCGACGATTTCCTGGCCAACGGCAAGGCGCTGCGCGGCCTGATTGATCTGTGCAAGGCGGCCGGTGCCACGGTCGAGGGCATTGGTATCGCCGTGGAGAAGGGCTTCCAGGGCGGCGGCGACGCGCTGCGCGCCGATGGTTACGACGTAGATTCGTTGGCCATTGTCGAATCCATGGATCCCGGAACCGGCGAGATCACCTTTAGGCACTGAGGACTATTGCCCGCTCCCGCTGGCGGGAGCTGTCACGACAGTGACTGAGGGTGGTTCATCTTGACCGCAGACCACCCTCAGTCGGCTACGCCGCCAGCTCCCGCCAGCGGGAGCAAACACAAAAAGGGAACAGAGAGAAAGAGAATCATGTCAGAGAAGAAAACCAAGAATTCCATATCATTTGAGGCATTGTCCTCGCTGGACGCGCCCGTATCCTTCTGGAAGGGCATTCCGTTCGGCCTGCAGCATGTGATGGCCATGTTCGTGGCCAACCTTGCCCCGATCTTCATCGTCGCATCCGCCGCGAAGATGACGCCGGCCCAGTCGGCCACAATCATTCAGGCCGGTCTGCTGGTGGCAGGTCTCGGTACCTGTCTGCAACTGTATGGCGCGTGGCTCATCGGCTCCCGGCTACCGATGGTCACCGGCATCTCCTTCACCTACGTGGCGGCCGCCGTGGCGATTTGCGCGGACAAGGGTTATGGCGCGGTGGTCGGCGCGGTGATGGTCGGCGGCCTGCTGGAACTCGTGCTGGGCTTAACGGCCAAATATTGGCGTCGGTTCGTGCCGCCAATCGTCTCCGCCATCGTGGTCACCTCCATTGGTTTCTCCCTGCTCAACGTGGGCGCCACGAGCTTCGGCGGCGGCAGCGGCGCCAAGGACTTCGGCAACTGGCAAAATCTGACGCTCGGGCTTATATCTTTGGTCGCCTGCTTGGCATTCCAGCTGTTGATGAAGGGCACGGCCAAGCAGCTGTCCGTGCTATTCGGTCTGGTGGTCGGTTACGTGGTGGCCATCTGCATGGGCAAGGTCGATTTCTCCGGTTTCCAGAACCTTGCCATTGTGTCCGTGCCGCAGATTATGCCATTCAAGCCCGAGTTCGACTGGGGTTCGATCATCTCCATCGGCCTGCTCTATGTCGTCTCCTCTGTTGAGGTGCTGGGCGACACCGCCGCGCTGACCAAAGTGGGTCTGAACCGTACGCCGACCGAACGCGAGACTGCTGGCGCCATCGCCGGTGACGGCCTTATCTCCACCGTCTCCGGCCTGTTCGGCTGCCTGCCGCTGACCTCCTTCGCGCAGAACATCGGACTCGTGGCCATGACCAAGGTCGTCAATCGTAAGGTCATTCTTTCCGGTGGCGTAATCCTGATTTTGGCGAGCTTCGTGCCGGCCATCGCCGAGGTGTTCAACTCGCTGCCGCAGGCGGTGCTCGGCGGCTGCACCATCATGATGTTCGGCAATATCATTCTTTCCGGCTTCCAGATGATTGCCGAAGCGGGCTTCACGCAGCGCAATATCACGATTGCGGCGCTCTCGCTGACCATCGGCATCGGCTTCACGCAGGTAAGCGACATCTTCGCGCAGTTCCCGGCCCTGTTCCAGCAGATTTTCGCCTCGAACTGCATCGCCGTGGCGTTCGTGGTGGCCGTGATCCTGAATGCCGTGCTGCCCAGTGAGGAGCATTTCCTCTCCGCGCCCAAGGAGGCGTCGGTCGCGGACGCCGAGTGATAACAACGCGACATATCAGCTGCGCATAATCACATGATGATGCCCTATCGTCTTGCAGGATGATAGGGCATCATTGATTTTGGGAGAGACTACAAGTTGAACCATGAGTTCGAGCCGGTGGCGTGTCGATCAATCGTCATCTTCCCATTCGAGGATGTCTCCGGGTTGACAGTCGAGCGCCTTGCAGATGGCGTCCAATGTGGTGAAGCGGACGGCTTTGGCACGTCCGTTCTTCAGAATGGACACGTTGGCGGGCGTGATGCCAATTTGTTCGGCGAGCTCGCCGACGCCAATCTTGCGTTTGGCCATCATGACGTCGAGATTGATGCGAATCGTCATCTCAAATCACCTGCTCGAGTTCGCTCCTGAGCCGGACAAGGAGAACAGTTTCCATACGGCCACGAACGCCGCTTCGATGCAGAGCAGGAACAGCACGCCCATAATGAGATATGGCCAGTGCATCGACGTCTGGCTCGGGTAGAGGCCGGCCAGCGCGCCGCTCAATCCCGGTACAGCGAGTAGTTGGCCCCATAGGCAGGCCAGCCAGACCAGAATCACGATGGCTTTCAACGCGAGCAACACCCATCGGTTCATGTAGTTTTTCATAGCCCGGTCCTTTCAGGTGCCGACGTTTTTGACGACACCGCGAACATCGATATGACTATATCGAAAAACGATATACCATGCAAGGTGTATTGCGTCAACTGGCATTGGTCGCTCGTATACATATAGGCTTCGGCAGACCGTCATCTCAACGGAGCGAACGCCATATGAGCCACCCATTCGCGTACAAGCGTGATGACGGCTTCGGGTTGGTCGATGTGCGCGTTGTGACCGGCATTGTCTAGCGTCACGAAGGTGGCGTTGGGATAGTGCGGCAACAGGGCTTGCTGGTCTTCGTATCCGACGATCTGGTCTTGTTTGCCGGTGACGATGAGCACCGGACCTGCATATGTGCCGAGTGTTTTCTCGGGGTCGTCATCCAGCCAATAGCGTTGATCCAGTCGTTCGCACGCCGAACGGTCACACAACGCCACACCAGGCAAGATGAACCGCTGGTAGCGCCGCCATGCATCGAATGACTGGTTGACGCCCATGGTGATGAAGTCGAACACCTGTTCCTGTGGCAGGGAGTGCGTCAGTCTGGGATTGGGATTCGCAACCACGTGTTCGGCCACATGCCGGCCGGCATGCTGCGGGTCCACAACCGGCGCGATCAGCGCCATGCCGGCCACTTGGCGAGGTTCGCGCGCCAATACTTCACGGACAAGCGCACCGCCCATCGAGTTGCCGACCATGGCGAATGGGGTTGCTTTGCCGACAAGGCCGTCAATGACCGTTTGCAGCCAATCAGCCATTTCCGGCAGTCCACAGGCATTCTCGGGCAATGCCGGCGTACGCCCAAAGCCGGGCAGGTCCAGATATATGCGGCGAATCGAATCATTGCCGTCGAATGCTTCATCGAGCATCATCAGCGAACGATGGTCCACACCCATGCCATGCACAAACACGACGGACAATCCATTATCATTGCCCTCGATGGCGTAATACGGCTGCGGCTGTGCCATACGTTCCTCTCTCAAACCGGGACTGGGTGTATTTCACACAATAGCGTCTACGGTTCCTTCGCCGCCGAAACAGTTTCGAACGGCATTCTCGGTTTCAAGGGGCTGATTCTGTTATCCGGGAACATCTACTTCCACTTCGAGGGGCTGGTCGAAGCTCAAACCAAAAGTAGAAACGGCGTAACGACAACGCCATCCCGCCATTTTCATGATCTGTCTACTTAACCATCCGCCCCTTGAAACGGAAGTAGATGTTCTGGAAATGGCGAATCAGCCCCTCGAAGCGGAAATAGACGATTGCAACCCAGATTATCAATCTTGGCCACGCTGAAACACGGACATTGGAACATTCTTCTCGGTTCGGCTTGTGCGAGAGTCAAAGGGCGTGAAGAATTATGGCAAAGTCATCGGTGCTATGAGCATTCATCAGGCAGATATGACACTCTGACTGGTGGTGATCAGATTGACGTGACGATATGACATAGACGCGCAATCAGGCGAAGACCGATAAGGCCAGGAAGGAGGCGAGATGGTTCGGCGAACGCGATACCGGGCTCGTCGCCGCTCGGGCGGCAGATGGGTGCTGGTGTTTATCGTCGCTTGCGTCATCGTCGCGATTCTGGCCGCGCTCATCTATCTGCCACGCATTTTCTTTTCCTCCGGCACCCCTTCCCGCGCCTCCGACGACGCCTATTGTTCGGCGAAACTAGCCGACGGCCCAAGCTATTCCCTCATGCCGGAACAGGCCCAGAACGCGGAGCTCATCGCCAACATCGCCATCAATCGCGGACTGCCGGATCATGCGGCGACGGTGGCCATCGCCACGGCCATGCAGGAATCGCGAATCACGAACCTTTCCTATGGCGATCTGGATTCCATCGGACTCTTCCAACAGCGGCCGAGCCAAGGTTGGGGAACCGTGGAACAGGTGTCCGACATGACGTATGCCACGAACATCTTCTACGACCATCTGATGCAGGTGCCGGACTGGGAGACGATTCCCATCGAGGACGCGGCCCAGGAAGTGCAGCGTTCAGGATACCCGGATCTGTACGCCACATGGGACGCCATGGCGCATGCTTGGGCTGCGGGACTGACCGGTGAATTCGGAGCGACTATTTCATGCGCGCTGGAGCCGGCAACATCGTCGGATGCCGATGGGCTTATCGCTGCGCTTCCTGTTGCTTATCCGAGTGTTACCGCCGCTACTGCGCCTGCAACTGCCGAGGGAAACGGTAATAATTCATCAAACGGTACGACAATCACCGTAGCTCTGCCCGACGGCCTGTCCGCAGACGACCACAATCGCCTGTGCTGGCAAGTTACGGGCTGGCTGGTCACGCACGCACGCCAATACGGCATCGACGCATTGCATGCGAACGGCATAGAATGGAATCGCAAAGACGGTGTTTGGACAAGAAACAAAACCGCCGAGCAGACCATCACCGTCACATTGGTCTAATCCGGCAATCAAACGTCTAACTTTTGACGAATCCGGCACTCCCCTATTCAGCAATAAACCACTAAGATAAAAGCACATTACAGGCCTATTCAAAAGAAATGGGGAATCTATGAGCAAGGCGTTGATTGCGGTGGATGTGCAGCCGACATTTTGCGAGGGCGGCGAATTGGGTGTTGAGGGCGGCAACGCGGTCGCCGAACGAATTGCCGATTATGTGAATGCGCATCGTGGCGAATACGCGTATATCGCCACCACGCAGGATTGGCATATCGAGCCAGGCGCTCACTGGTCGGCTGAGCCAGATTTCGTGGATACATGGCCGAAGCATGGCGCGGCCGGTACGTCGAACGCCGAACTGCATCCGGCGATCAAGGCGCTGGGCGTCGAGCATCATTTCAAGAAGGGCCAGTATTCGGCGGCATATTCCGGGTTTGAGGGTATCGAGGACAATACCGACCGTATCCAGACCCGTGAGGAGGTCTCGGCTGAACAGGCCGCCGGCAAGACACTAGCCGACGCGCTGAAGACGGCCGGCGTGAGCCGCGTGGATGTGGTGGGCATCGCCGAATCGCATTGCGTCAAGGACACCGCGCTCGATGCCAGGAAGCTCGGTTTCGAGGTCACCGTGTTCGAGGACCTGACCGTACCGGTCAGCGAGGAGCTCGGTGTCGCGGCCCGCAAACAGATGGCGGCAGCCGGCATCGCGCTGGTCGAGTCGCGCTGATCGATTCGGATATACCCGCAGCGAACGCATAGCTGTTTCCACATATTCAGGACTTACACTGCCGCATAGTCGATGTGTAAGGAAGGCGATTATGGTTACGATGCTGCTGACTTCGATGTTCCATAACGTCTCGCCCACCGTGCATGAAATCGAGCCGCGGCCACAGGGCAAACGGGTCGTCTTCATTCCAACGGCGAGCGCTGTGGAACCGTGGGGACCGGCTCATACGGCATTGAGCAAACACGCGCTACAACGGCTCGGCTTCGAGGTCGAACAACTGGATGTGGAAAACATGCCGAGCGACTCCGCTGAGGACATCACCCACAAAATCACCGAGGCTGATTGCATCTATGTGGGCGGCGGCAACACGTTCTTTCTCTTGCAGGAGTTGCGCCGCACCGGTGCCGACCGGGCCATCATCAATCAGGTGCGCGCCGGCACGCCGTATATCGGCGAGTCCGCAGGCTCGGTCATCACGGCACTCGACATCGGCTACATCAAGCTCATGGACCGCACGGACAAAGCCCCCGATCTCACCGATTACGCAGGATTGGGCTTGGCTGATTTCCGCGTGGTCCCCCACCATCATGCAGCGGCCATGGGTCACGCCGCACAACGCATTCTCGACCGGTATGGCGCCGATCTCAGTCTCAAGCCTCTTACCAACCGGCAGGCCCTGCTTGTCAAGGATGGCAAAACCCGGCTGCTGCGATGATGCGGGTCGTCGGCCCGTCGCCCATTCGGTATCGCCGTGGTGTGTCCGGCCTGACATGCCTATCGAGCGGCATCAATCACACAGCAATGTGGCTGGGAACCTCGCCGAACGTCAACACCTGCGTACATCAGCACGGCAAAATCTGCCGAAAAACGCCCGGCGCACTGAGATGCCAGCCGGCCCCATCCGTCACCTCAGTGCCGTACCGGGCCAGGCATGGCCTTGAGCAACGGGATGAATCCGGCGCACAGTACCAGGGCAACGACGGCGAGTATCTGCCAGTGGGCGGAGCCGAGCCAGCCGCCCCACGTGCCGACGGCACCGCCGATCGCATACGCGAACCTGGCACGGCCGCTGAATTTGGCCAGGTCACCACCGCTCAGCAGCAGTTGTCGCGATACGATCACGCCATGCGCCAGCAGGCCATAGCCGAGGTTGTTGATGAGCCATCCGACGCACACCGCGGCAAACTCGGGAACCAGTACGGCGGCAAGGGAAATCGCCGTGGCGATTGCCCCGATGGCGGACACGGCGCGCATGCCGAGTTTTGCGGAGAGCCGCATGTAGACAAACGATCCGATGATGCTGCCCACGCCGCCGAATGCGTAGACCACGGTCAGCATATCGCTGCCGTACCGGGAGCCGATGCCCAGCAACGCATAGCTTGCCCACAGCGACGGAATCAGCGCAAGCAGCAGCGATGCGATCAGCAGTCTGACCCGGGTCAAGCGGGTGACCGGAGTGCGCTGCGGCGCGTGTGACGTGTCGGCCGCCGTGGATTCGTCGGCGGAGCCGTCGCCGTCATCGCCGCCCTCACCATCGTTGCCGAATCCCGGCATGAACTCGCGGGTGCGGAATCGCGTCAGCGCGCAGGCAAATGACAGTGCCGACGAGGTGAGCAGCATGGCCATGATGGAGGCGTTGGCCAAGGCCGATCCGGCAACCTGGCCCAGCAACGTACCGGCCACGCTGGCAATCACGGCGACGTAGCCGCTGTACTTGACGAGCATGTTATCGTCGTCGCCGGCCGCATCCACCTCGAACACTTCGGAGGCCACGTCGATGACCTGCCCGGTCATCAGCAGCAGGCATGACAGGGCCAGCAGCAGCCACTTCCAATACGTCCAACCGTTGGGCACCAGCGCGACCGCCAGGCACAGTACGCCTTCCACGCCCTCCGTGGTCGCAAGCGAACGGAACGAGCCGAACCGCTGCACGATCCATGCGGATATCGGAGAAGCGAAGTCGATGACCAGATTAAACGTCTTGCGGAACGCGATCACCCATGCCGGCAGTCCGACGATCAGAATCGAAGGAATCACCGACCCCTCGAAAATCGCGTTGGACAGCATCGAAAACGTCATACCCACCAACGCCCATCGCAACGCCCTGCTCAATACCGATAATCCGCGCATACCCTAATTCCTCGTCCTTGCTAGTGTAACGGAATTATGACTTCTCAATCGTCCCCCCGCTGTCTAAATGAAAGTGCAACACCCTTTCACTGGTTATCTGGACAATCTCCAATCTAAAGGGTGTTGCACTTTCATTTAGACAGCGCCCCCCATATCCGCATGTCACTGCTGCTATCATAATGAGCCAGTAGACGCCTTTAAGCGTTCTGACAACCATGGAATCGAAAATCGCTATGCACATCACAGAACAGCACTGCCAAGGCAAGAGGTCTGACCAGTCGCTCAATGAGGACGGGCTGATCATCACCGATGGTTTCGCGGCAGTGGTGGATGGAGTGACCAGCAAAAGAGTGCACCACCTTGCCGGCCTTGTTCTTGGCCGCGTCTAGCACCGGGGTGATGTCAGCGGCCCATTTTCACGCACCGAACATCCGGCGAGCATGTCGTTGCTGCCCACGCACACGATCAGCACGTCCGGCCGGTCGTTGATATCGCCAATCATCCGGTAGCGCACGCGCCGGGCGGTCGCGCCGAGCTTGCCGACCGTACGCCAGGCCACCGGCCGACCGGTACGCTTGGCGACGCGCGCGGCGAGCAACGGCATGATGCCTTTCGACTGGCCGTCCACGCCACCCAACATAGTCCGCCCGCCTCGACCGGCCGATCTCGTCAGTGAACACGCGGAATCGAACCCTACATCGACGTTCGTTTCGTCTGGTTTGGCCCATGAATTCTGGATGAATTGGGGTGAACCGGCGGGGCTGGAGGCGAGCGGGCGGCGGATTATGGGGCACAATGGTGTCAAGGAGGCCGCCATGGTCGATGACTATACTGCCAAAATGACTGAGCTGATCGAACTCATGCGTCTGATCGGCAACGATACGCAGCAGTGCGAGGTCAAGGAATGCAAGCGCAAGATCTCCTCGACCATCACCGATACGCTGTCCGCGTTCTCCAATGGCTCCGGCGGCTGGATCATCCTGGGCCTGTCTGAAAAGAACGGGTTCACGCCGGTCGAGGGATTCGACGCGCGCGCCATGCAGGAGGCGCTGAGCCAGGCGTGCGAGAAGATGACGCCGGTGGTGCGGCCCGTGATCGTCACCTGCCCGTTCGAAGGCGCGAATCTGGTGTTCGCGCGCATCGACGAGATGCTGCCGCGCGACAAGCCCTGCTTCACCACCGCGCTCGGACCGCACAGCGGCTCGTTCATCCGCACCGGCGACGGCGACCGGCGCATGACCTCCTATGAGGTCGACCGGCTCATCGAGGAGCATCTGCAGCCCACATACGATCTGGATATCGTGCCCGGCGCCACGACCGATGACCTCGACCCGCAGCTTGTTGCCGGATTGTTGGCGCGCGTGCGCGAACAGCATCCGCGCGTGTTCGCCGACCGAGATGGCATCGATGTGCTGCTGGATCTGCAGGTGTTGCGCCATGATGATTCCGACGAGTCGGAGGTCGGCGGAATACTGCGTCCCACCTTGGCCGGACTGCTGGCGTTGGGCCGCTATCCGCAGAAGTTCTATCCGCGGCTCGGCATTTCGATAGCCGTGTTTCCGGGGACGAGCCGGGACGATGTGTTCCGGGGCGACGAGCGATTGGTCGCCTCGAAGTCGGTGGTCGGTTCGATTCCGGTGATGATCGACGATGCGGTCGACTCGTTGATGCGTTGGATTGGCGCGAAGAAGCCCGATTATCCGCCGCTCGTGTTGCGCGAGGCGATTGCGAACGCGCTCACCCACCGTGATTATTCGCCCGATGCGCGCGGCACGCAGGTGCATATCAGCGTGTTCACCGATCGCATCGAGATCACCAATCCGGGTGGCCTGTACGGCATGGTGACACATGACGTGCTGGCGAGCCCGCATCCGGTGACGGGCGCGCCGTTCGTCTCCACCCGAAACCAGTTCCTGTTCACGCTGCTGGAGTCCACGCCGTATCCGGGCGGCGGGTTTGTGAACCCAGAAGGCGGCGACGGCTACCAGCGCATCGCCGCCGCGTTGCGTGAGGCCGGCATCGAGCCGGCGACCACGCGCAACGACATCAACACGTTCACGATGACCATCACCAAGCAACGCACGATGGAGAACAGTTCGCCGGGCGACGTGGTCAAGGCGATTATGACCGTACTGGAGCGGCATTCGGCGATGAGCGTCAAGGAGATCATGCGCGAACTGCAGTTGACGCCGCTGGCCGCCACATCCGGTATGCGCGAGCTGATGAAGGAAGGGCGGGTCGCCCGAGTCAAGTTCGCCGACGACTCGGTACAGCGGTATCGGTTGAAAGGCTGATTTCTCACTCGGCCAGCTGCGTGGTGGCGGGCGCGGCCAGGGTGGGACGGGATCGGCGGAAGCGGCCGGCGGCCAGGCCAATGCAGATGAACATCACACCGAACAGTGCGACCAATCCCAGCGAGCCGGCCCAGCCGGCGACGCTCACGCCGCTCTCCGCAGCCGTGCCGGAGCCGAGCGCGTTGTCGATCGCGGTGCAATACCACCAGCCGGGCAGGAACTTGGCTATGGTCACCATCACGCCGGGCATCATGTCAACCGGCAATGCGACGCCCGACGTGAACATGATGAGCAGGCCGAAGATATTGGCGAATCCGTTGGCAGCCGCCTCCGAAAACCCGAATTCGCTGAGCATGAATCCACAGGCGACAGTCATCAGCGCATATACGCAGGTTGCGCAGAACGTCATCAGCACTCCCCCGACGCTCAGGTGCAACGGATCGAGTCCCGCCGCCATCATCAGACCGATCGAGAGCACCAGATAGCCGACGCATACGACGAGCGCGAATCCGCCCAACGTCAGCAACCGCTGGAGTCCCATCGACGACATACGTTGCGGGGATGCGGTGAGACGACGGCGAACCTCCCCGGTGGTGAATGTGCCCAGAATCATTGATCCGCAGACGGTCATCGCCAAAAACAGCGGATGCAGCGCGGTTTTCATGGTGTTGCCGAATCCGCTGGCCGCCATGTCCGAAGCACTTTCCGCGTCCGCGCTTGCCGTGTCGATCACAGCGACCTTATGGTTCGCGTCCATGTCACTCGCCGATGCGGCAGCCGCTTTCGATGCCTCGAACAGATCGCCGACGCTGGGTTTCTCAATCTGACCGGCCGGCAGCATATCAAGCATGTCCTGATTCGAGAATTCACCAAACCCGCCCATGCCATCTTCAGACGAATCACCCGCAGTGTCTCCAATGTCGATGCCGGCCATAGCTGCGAGCGCCGCACTATCGACCGTCGTATGCGAGCCAATCAGTGCCGTACGCGTGAGTGAAAGGAACCCGATGACGTTCATCCGGGCCATCGAGCCTGCGCCGGACGTATAGCTGGTGACCGTGTCCACGCTTGGTGGATTCTCGCCTGTCGCCGCGGCATCAATGAAATCGTCGGCGAAACCATCGGGGATGATGACGATCAGATCCACCCAGTTCGAGGCGACGGCTTGTTGCAGAGTTTCACTAGCATCGTCAACGTTCACCAGTTCGCTGGAATCCGACAGGTATGTGCGCATCGATGACGCGATGCCGCCCCTGTCCGAGTCTCGATCGATGACGGCGACACGCATTTTGGCCGGCTCGAATGCCGCGGCTGCGGAATCGGATGTGCCAGACAGCATCGACCAGCTGATAGACAGCATCATGATGCCCACGAACACGAGGTAAATCAACAGGTAGGCCCTGTGCGAGAACAGTACACGCAATGTGGCTTTACAGGTGTTCATAGCGTTGCCTCCTCAGCATTGCGATGCCAGCCAAGAGGAATACCGCGCTCATCGCCAGCAAAATGGCACAAGTGGTGATGAACGGCTGGTAGCTGTCGTAGTACAAAATGTCGTAAAACAGGTTCGTCACCTGTTGCGCGGGGTTGATGGTGCCGAGGATGGGCGCGTTGCGTGCTATCCAGTCACTGATCTGCATGGCGAAGCCGCCGTACAGTCCGGTGAACAGCGACAATATGCAGGCGATTCCGCTCGACAAACCGTATTTCGTGTCGTAGGAAAGCTTCGGTACCGCGCCGAGCAGGGTGCCTGCTGAGCTGGTCATGAACGAGGCGATGATGACCGCGAAAATCGCTGCCGGTTCGCGTCCGCCGAGCGAGACGTTGCAGGCGAGCCGGATATAGGCCAATGCGATGGACAGGGCGACCGACGAGCACAGCCAGCAGGAGAGGAAGCCCGCGACGAGCTGTTTGGCCCGGCTCAGCGGCGCTACGGTCCGCCGTATGCCCAGCGCGGACAGGTTCGCCTGTGCGGCGGCGACTGTGCTGATGGAGTATCCCATGGCCATCATGCAGGACATGGCCAGCAGCGCGTAATAGTATCGGGCGATCGCGTCAGGCTGGAAATGCGTGAGCGTCGTCTCATGGGTCATGTCGACGTTCTGCCCGACGCTGTTCCAGAAGTTCCGGCTGAGCGCGGCCTGTGGATTGTCGGCGATGGTCTGCCGGGTGACGGCGTCGGTGCGGTTGTACAGGTCGATGACGCCGCGCAGGGCCGCGAGGCTAATGTCCAGTCCGCTGCTTTGCGTGGAGTCTTTGGCTGTGACGGCGGTTTCCCGGCTCACGGTCATCGCCAATCGGCCGTTATTGTCGGCGGTCAGATAGCCGTTGGCAGTGCCGTCGGCGAGCCGTTGTTCGGCCTCCTTCACGGTGCCGACTGTGGTGATGGTCAGCAGCTTTTGGTCGATTCCGGCGTAGGTCGTGTCGTCTGAGGCCGATTCCGTTTCCCCGGCCAGCGCGTCTACGAAGGTGCGGGCACCGTCCGCCTGCTGCCAACGGGTGTCTTCGATGACGGCCATCGGCACCGGCTTGAGTTCATATGCTTCGGCCAGCCCGCCGAACAGTCCGTTGAACATGGTCGCCAGCACGATCGGGAACACGGTCATCCAGAACAACGCCGACCGGTTGCGCAAGTTCGCTTTCAATGCGACCAGAAATGTGGTCCACATGATGTCTCCTTACCTGCTCCCGCTGACGGGAGCTGTCGGCGAAGCCGACTGAGGGTGGTTGTTGCAAGGCCACCCCCACTCGCTTCGCGGGAGCCCCGCTAGCGGGGGCAAGATTGTTAGTCCCTTAGCGCCTTGCCGGTGAGTTCCAGGAATACGTCATTGAGGGTGGGCGGGCGACTGGTCAGGTGGCCGATGTTGGCGCCGGAGCGTTTCACCGCGTCGAGCACGTCGGTCAGGTTGTGTTCGCCGCGACGGCATCGCACGTCGAGTTCCTTGCCGTCGTAGGTGGCTTCGATCACGCACGGCAGCGCACGGACCTCGGCCATCGCCGAATCCGCCAGATCGAGCGTTTCGATGGTGATGCGCTCGCCCGTGTCGATCATGTTCTTGAGCTCGTCGGCGGTTCCGAGCGCCAGGTGCCGGCCGTGGTCCATGATGAGGATGCGGTCGCAGATCTGCTCGACCTCCTCCATGTAGTGGCTGGTGTAAATCACCGTGGCGCCGGCCTGGTTGAGCCGCTGGATGCCTTCCAGAATCGAATTGCGGCTTTGCGGGTCGACGGCGACCGTGGGTTCGTCGAAGAAGATCAGGTCAGGCTTGTGCGCGATGCCGCAGGCGATGTTCAGGCGTCGCAGCAGACCGCCGGACAGTTTGCCGGGCCGGAACTTGCGGAAGTCCTGGAGTCCGACGAATTCGATGGACTCCTCGACCAGCGGCGCGCGGTCAGTTTTCTTCGGCACGTACAGCGAGCAGAAGTAGTCGATGTTTTCGGTGACGGTCAGTTCGTTGAATACGGCCACGTTCTGCGGCACGATGCCGATACGGCGCTTCAGCGCGTATGAGGTCGGCGTCATCGGCTGGCCGAATACGCGAATCGTGCCCGAATCGTAGGTGAGCAATGCGAGGATGCAGTTGATCGCAGTGGTTTTGCCGGACCCGTTCGGCCCAAGCAGGCCGAAAATCTCGCCCTGGTTCACGTCAAGGTCAAAGTAGTCGAGCGCCACCATGTCGCCGTAGCGTTTGACCAGTTGGCTGACGTGCACGGCCAGAGCCGGGTTGGTTGTCGAGTCGTGTTCGGAAGCTCTGTTGTCGGTTGCCATAGCCACTCCCTTCCTTGGTGATTCCATCATCCCGAGAAAGGGTCGGCCGCCGCCACAGACAAAAGTCACGACTCGGCCGTGCGGGCGTGACATTTGTCATTATTCCGTCAATACTGCCCCCTCTGGCGGGGGCCAATTTCGCTATATCGCTATACCAACTCAGTCGGGAAACGATGCCGCCAGATGAATTTGCGGAGCTCTTCGATGGCGAGAATCACGAACGGGATGCAGCAGAGGTAGAGGTATTCGTCCCAACTCAGTGGTGCGGTGTGGAACACGGTCTGCAGAATCGGTACTTCGGTGATGAGCACCAGCAGCACGATTTCGGTCGGATCGCCATACACTTGCCAACGGCCGTTGGCGGAGGGCATGTGATCGTCGCGCACGTCATGGTCCGGTTCGGATTCGTGCAGGTGCGCGTTGGAGCAGAGCGCTCCCCCAGTAACCAGCTCGCGCAATACCGCATCGTCGGCGGCATGGTGCACAGCCCCGTCGATCGTGATCTCGCCTTTCGGCGCGTATCCGGTGCCGCTTACCTGATACTCGTGGTTCAGGGTCCACAAGTATTCGACGGTCATCTCGTTGCGGGTCAGCGTGCCGGTTTTGTCGGTGCAGATCACTGAGGTGGAACCCAAGGATTCCACGCTGGAGAGCTTCTTGACCAGTGCATTGCGTTTGCTCATGCGCTGCACGGCCACGGCGAGCGCCCGGGTCACGGTGGGCAGCAGCCCTTCGAGGATGAAAGCCACCACCATGCCGAGGGAGAAGATGAATGTTTCAGCCAATGGATTATGCACGAATAGCACGTCCAGAATGAAGAACACGACACCGATGCATAGGGCGAAGATGGTGATTTGCCGGGTCAGATGGTTGAATTCGCGCTGCAATGGACTGACATTGTCTTCCACATTCTGTGTCAGACGCGCGATTTTATCGAATTTGGTGATCCTGCCTGTGTGAATTACCACCGCCCGGCCGTTGCCTTGTGCCACTGAGGTGCCGGCGAACACCAGATTGGGGATTTCGGCGGCCTGCAAGCCTATACCGCGGAACCGGTACGTGAATAATCCCGCATGCCCGGCAAGTTCGTTGTGTTCCACACACCGCTAGACTGGTGGGTGGAAGAGCATCAAGCCAGGGAGGTGCCATGCGTGTGTTGGCCGAAAAGGTCTCGCTGCTCGTGTTAGGCCCGACACTGGCTTTGCTCGTTGGAACGCGGTTCGATGGCTTCTTCATCGCCGGCCTGTTGCTGGCTGTGTCCATCGCCGGATTGGTGGAATGGCTGCGCCCCGCTGCGCAATGGTCTTGGGTATTGTGCGCGGCGTTTCTCGCCATCGCTGTGACGGTGCCGTCATGGTGTGCGTTCATGCCGCTCATCGCCTACGATATGGCACGTTTGCCAGCCGTTGCCTCACCCGAAACCCGAGCCGCGGCAAGCGACCGCTTCCCCAGTGCCTCACAATCCCCGGCCTCTCGTCGTTCGTTTGCCGACGCTGTGCGCACAGTCCCATGGCTCCCTGCCGCCGTACGCTGGATATGGGTGTTGCCGCTACTCACGCTTTGGTTCACCCGTGGCTCCGACTGCCTCCAAACGCTGGCGATGGCGCTGGTTGCACTGCTCGGATTCGTCCTGGGACGGGCCCGAGTCTCGTCGGATGTGGCGCGGTGCGCGCTGCTGCGAGCGCAGGATATGGCTCGAGAGTCCACTCGTTCGAATCGTTTGCGCATTGCCGATATCGATGAGGAACGCGCCCAATCCGTTCGTATGGCAATACTCGGTGAACGCACACGTATCGCCCGGGAAATCCACGACAATGTGGGCCATCTGTTGACCCGCGCAATCATGCAGGCGCAGGCCGGCAAAACAGTGGCCGAGGCGACAAATGATACGGTCGCCGCACAGGGTTTCGCCACATTGGGCACGACCTTGGATGATGCGATGACGATGGTACGCCGGTCAGTGCACGACCTTGAGGATGATGGCACTGATTTCGCCGCGCAAATCAATGATGCCGTTACCTCATTTGATGGTATCTCCCCCGGTTTCGCCGTGACGCTGGCCAACGATATCGCCAAGGCACCAGCGCCGGTCTCACGCTGCTTCGCGACCGTGATTCGAGAGGCATTGTCGAACGTGGTGCACCATAGTGCGGCGCATGAGGCGAGTGTGACGTTACGTGACTTCCCCGCGTTCTGGCAGTTGGTCATTCAGGATCCGGGACCGTCTATGCCCAAGTCCGATGAGTTCCAGACGACCGCAACCCAGCCACGTACGATGCGCGCCACGCGTGTCGGCTCACGACTCGCCGCCGATGGCGCTGCCGATATGCGTGGTTCGGCCGATGAACTGATGCGCGGCATGGGTTTGGCGGATATCGAATCACGCGTGCGTGCCCTTGGTGGCACTGCGGTTTGCGGACCATATGAGGGCGGCTGGCGCGTGTTCGTATCCGTGCCGAAGCAGCGTTGGACCATGGAATCGAGGGAACAATGAGAATCGCAATCGTGGATGATGATCCGATTGTCTGCCAGTCATTGGAGACGATTCTGACCGCCACCGGTACGGCCGACGTGCTGTGGACGGCGAATGATGGCGGTGCCGCCGTGCAACAGTATTTTGCCTCACCGGCCAATCACCCGGATATTCTGCTCATCGACATTCAGATGCCCGGCAAGGATGGGCTGGATGCCGCGCGTGAGATTCTGCCCAAGGATCCGGCGGCGCGCATCCTGTTTTTGACCACGTTTGCGGATAAGGATTACATTGCGCAGGCGATGGCGCTTGGCGCCAAAGGCTACCTCATCAAACAGGATGTGGCCGCCGTGGGCCCTGCATTGCAGGCGGTCATGGCCGGTCAGGTGGTGCTCGGTGCGGAAATCCTCGGCAAACTCACCGAACGGACTACGAATCCTGCAGATTCCAGCAATTCCGGAAATGCCAACGATTCCGCTACCAAACTTCTGAACGACCGCGAACGTGAAATCGCCATGCTCGTTGCCAAGGGGCTTGATAACCGCGACATCGCCGCCAAACTGTTTTTGAGCGAAGGCACTGTCCGCAATCGAATCAGCGTGATATTGGACAAGCTTGGACTGACCAACCGCACGCAGCTCGCCATCATATGGCTGAACGCGCACCAATAAATCTACGTGCAGTGCCGGTAATTCGGTCAGCTGTTCTTCATGACGATGCTGTCGATAGTGTTGGCCACGCGCTCGCAGTCGTCGGAGCACTGTTCAAGGTGACGATACACATCATGCCATGCAAATACCTGCAACGGATCGGTGCAGGTGGTGTGCAGCGTACGCATTGATTCAATGAACAGGTGATCTGCCTCCGTCTCGATGTTGTTGATGGCAAACACCAGTTCACGCAGCGTCTTGGAACGCCTGAATCGCGGCAGCTCGTCTACCAGTTCGCGGATGCTTTCCGTGGCACGCACTACCATGTCCGACATCTGCACGGCGTCATCACGCATATCGGTCACATTGTCGTAATACATGCGGTTGAGCACGCCTTCAATGCTGTCGGTCACGTCATCGAGCACACGGCCGAGCTCATCGATGTCTTCACGGTCGAACGGCGTGATGAAGGCGGTCACCAGCTCGTCCATCATGGCATGACGAACCCCGTCTGCGGCCTTTTCGAGCGCATGCATGCCGTCCATGCGCTCGCGCAGCTGATCGGGATTGAAATCGTGCATCACTTCGGACAACAGTTTCGCGGCCTGACATGCGTAGTCCGCACTGCGACGGAATCCGTCAAAGTAGAACGCATCTTTTTGTCTCGCCATGATGAGGGGATTCCTTTCTAGAACACGACCATGAACAGTTTGGCCATTACGAAGCTGATAAGACCGCAGCCGGGGAACGTGAACACCCAGGTGAGCATCATGTCGCGCACCACGCCGAAGTTGATGGCGGAAATGCGGCGTACCGCGCCCACGCCCATAATGGCGCTGGTCTTGGTGTGCGTGGTGGAGACGGGAATGCCGAGCACGGTCATAACGAGCAGACACAGTGCGCTCGACAGGTCGGCGGAGAAGCCCTGGTATTTCTCGAGTTTGACCATGTCCTGGCCCACGGATTTGATGATGCGCTCGCCGCCCACGGACGTACCCACGCCCATAATGGTGCTGCACAGAATCATCAGCCAGACCGGGATCATCACGCCCACCACACTGGGCTGACCGTTGCAGAACGCCATGCCAAGAAACAGCACGCCGATGAATTTCTGGCCGTCCTGCGCGCCGTGCATGAAGCTCATGGCGGCCGCGCCCACAATCTGCGCGTACGTAAAGAATCCGTTGGTGCGGCGGCGGTCCATGCCAGCGCAGATCAGCGTCACGACCTTGCACACCAGCCAGCCGATGGCGAATCCGAACAGAAGGCTGGCCACCAGACCGTACAGCACCTTGACCCATTCGTCCATGTTGATGCCGCCAATGCCGCCCTGGATGGCGATGGCCGCACCGGACAGGCCGGCGATCAGACTGTGGCTTTCCGAAGTCGGAATACCCAGCAACGAGGCTCCCACGCTGTATACGACGATGGAGAACAGTGCCGCGCATAGGGCAATCAATGCCGCATTCGTATCACCTCCGAAATCGACCATATTGCTGATGGTGGAGGCCACGGAGGCATTGAGCTGCGTCATGATGAAGACGCCGAGGAAGTTAAAGATGGCCGCCATGATCACGGCGGAACGCACGCGCATGCATCGCGTGGTCACACAAGTGGCGATAGCATTGGGCGCATCGGTCCATCCATTGACGAAGATAACCCCCAGTGTCAGCAATGTTGTCACGAACAGAGCCGGGTTCGAGAACACCTGCTGAATGAAATTCGCCAGGGAGACATCCAAGGAAATCAACACCTTCTTCTTCGGGGGCGGAAGCTGTCACACTGATTGTAGCGGAAGAATGGCTACGTAGTTTCCGTGGCGCGCGGATTTTATGGTGTTGTTATGTTGCGCGCCGCGCATCCTTTCGTGAAAACAGAGCGGGACAGTCGTATGCTTCGATTCGGCGCCTGCATCGACAACTCTCGTCATCTACCGAGGATTCGGTCATGCGTGTGCGAAAATGGACGCGGCGTCAATCAGGAGGTGCACGGTGGCGGTAAGCGCAGATTCGGCTCACGAGCTACTCGAATGGGTGAAGTACGGGATGTTCTGGCACGTGTACCCGTTGGGATTCTGCGGCGCCGATATCCGTCCCGCCGGCCCACGCGAATTCCATGGCCGTGGCCTTGACGCGCCGATTCCTTGGCTGGAATATGCCCGTGACTTGGGCGCTTCCGGTCTGCTGCTCGGTCCGATATTCGAATCGGCGACGCACGGGTATGACACGCTTGACCATATGCACATCGATGTGCGGCTGGGAGGAGATGCTGCATTCGATCGGCTGATCACTGCCTGCCGGGATATGGGTTTGCAAGTGATATTGGATGGCGTGTTCAACCATGTAAGCCGCAATCATCCTGCCGTTCAGGCGTCGCTTGACGAAGCCGCCGGCCGCTTGGATCCGGCCGATAACCCGTGGCACGGTCTGGTCCGCACGCATGTCGGCGATAATGGCGAACCCACTTTGGATGTGTTCGAGGGGCACGACGATCTGGTAGCGCTGGACCATTCGTCCGATAAGACCGTTGACTATGTGGCCCGTGTGATGAACTACTGGCTGGATCGTGGGGCTGCCGGTTGGCGACTTGACGCCGCGTATGCGGTGCCGAGCGTGTTCTGGGCGCGAGTGTTGCCACAGGTCAAGGCCACGCATCCGGATTCGTGGGTTTTCGGCGAGGTGATTCATGGCGATTACCCGCGCATCGTCGAGGAATCCACGATGGATTCAGTCACGCAGTATGAGCTGTGGAAGTCGATTCAGCATGCGCTGGAGACGGAGAACTTCTTTGAGTTGGATTGGAATCTCAAGCGGCATAATTCGTTCCTGGATTCCTTCGTGCCACAGACGTTCATCGGCAATCATGATGTGACGCGCATCGCCTCGCAGATAGGCTCGGCCAAAGCGGCGTTGGCGGTGGCGGTGTTGCTGACGGTTGGCGGCGTGCCGAGCATCTATTACGGTGACGAACAGGGCTATGTGGGCGTCAAGCAGGAGCGGTTCGGTGGCGACGATGATATTCGCCCGAAGTTCCCCGACTCCCCCTCCAATCTCTCCACATTGGGTGAGCCAATATACCGGTTGCATCAGGCGCTGATTGCATTACGCCGCCGCAATCCATGGCTGATTGACGCGCGTACCGAGGCACTCGAACTGGAAAACAAGCATTTCGTCTATCGCTCAGTGAGCGCCGACGCCCAACACTCCCTAACCGTGGACCTCAACATCGAGCAATCCCCCACCTTCACCATCCACAACGCCGACGGCTCCGTAGCGTACCAATATTAACCAGCGCTTGGCCCCCTCCCTGAAGGGAGCCAAGGAACGTCATCGACGTCCGTTGCGGGTACCGGACGAGCGGAATGGCGAGCTGTTCTTCTTGGAATGGTGACGCTTCGGGCCTTGTGTATTGCCGTATTTGGCGATCATACGGCGCTCGTGACGCTTGGCTCCCTCGGAACGCTCATCACGCACGATGCGGTTCTCGTTCTTGCGGTGGATACGCTTGCTGCCTTCATGCTTACGCGAGCCGAACTCATCGCTTCGATCGTAATCGAATCTGTCTCGCCGATTGGACTTGCCGTTCTTGGAGTACTTATCGCCGCGACGGTCATCATAACGGTCATCAGATTTCTTACCGCGACGGCGATCACGGCGATCCTCATATCGAGTGTCGGCACGATCCTCGCGTCGATTGCCACGACGCTCATCGCCATGCTCGAACAGATAATCGCGACGCTCGGCCTCGGGATTGCTCATGCCGGCGCGACGTTCCGCACGGTTGCGGTTCTTCTTCATGGCCTTCTTGTTAGCTTTGCCGCCGTGCTTGTGCTGCGGCTGATCATCGTAGGACTCGCCGTCGACGTTCTCGTAGCGAGTTTCGGTCTCGATGACGTTCTGCTCGTCACGGCTGCGATTGCGGTTACGCTTGCGCTTGCCGCCGCGGCCGGACTCGCCGCTCGCCGCGTTCTTGGCACCCTTATTCTTGCCCTTGCGCGGGTTGCCGACGGGCTGCGACTTGTCGAGACTCCAGCCGTCCACGCGCTCGGCTCGGTCGCCCACAAGCTCAAGCACTTCGGGCGAATCGTGAGTGACCTCAATCATCTTGGTTTTGATACCGGCCTGATTCAGCAGTCGGCGCGTTTCACGACGCTGTTCTGGCAGCACCAGGGTGACCACGTCGCCGGCCTTGCCAGCGCGGGCGGTACGACCGGAGCGGTGCACGAACGACTTCGGGTCGGCCGGCGGCTCGACCTGCACCACAAGCTCCACGCCGCCGACGTCGATACCACGGGCGGCCACGTCGGTGGCCACCATGACGCGCACATCACCGGAGTCGAAGGCAGCGAGATTGCGGTCGCGCTGGTTCTGGCTCAAATTGCCGTGCAGTTCGGCGGCCGGAATGCCGTTCTGAGTCAGGTTCTTGGCGAGCTTCTTGGCCTGGAACTTGGTGCGGGTAAACAGGATACGACGGCCAGTACCGGAGGCCAACGTACGTACAAGCTCATGCTTGTCACCGCGCGTGGTTTCAAACACATGGTGGGTCATCAGGTCAGGTTCGGCGGTGGCCGAATCGACCTCGTGCACCTTGGGATCATGCAGGAATGTGTTCACCACTTCATCCACGCCATGATCGAGCGTGGCGGAGAACAGCATATGCTGGGCGTTGGGAGAAATCTGCTCAAGCAGTCGCTTGACCGGCGGCAGGAAGCCCATGTCGGCCATTTCGTCGGCCTCGTCGATTACCACGACTTCGACGGACGAAAGCGTGAGCGCTTTCTGACGCAGCAAATCCTCAAGACGGCCCGGGCAGGCGACCACGATATCGGCGCCGGCCTTCAAATCACGCACCTGATGGATGTACTTGACACCGCCGTAAATCGTGGTGGTATTCATGCCAAATGTGCGCGCCAACGGCATCAGCACGTCATTGATCTGGTTGGCCAGCTCACGGGTGGGGGCCAGCACGAGTCCGCGCGGATGGGGCAGGAAATCATCGGAGCGGCGCTCCTCAAGACTTGCCTTCTTGCGACGCTTAATTTCATCGCGGAATTCCTTCATCGCGGTTTGGCCAAGCGAATCATAGGATCCAAGACGAGTGACCAGAGGAATCGAAAAGGCGAGGGTCTTGCCGGAACCGGTACGGCCTCGGCCGAGAACGTCGCGCCCGGCCAACGAGTCGGGCAAAGTATCGGCCTGAATGGGGAACGCGGTCTTTTTCCCGTCCGCCGCGAGCACGCGTACCAACAGTCCGGGTACGCCAAGTTCACCAAAGGTAATGGGTTTGAATTCCTCGCCGTCATTCATCGGGAAATCGGCGGAATCCTCGAAATCATCAAAATCGTTACGGGGCACAATGGCCTTTCATGTCAAAGGTTGCGCAAATTACGCAAGCTTTCCAAACCTAGCGTAAGGCCCCTACTTTGCTTGTGAATACCACGGATCTTGCTATTTCACGACGTTACTCGCACATCTTGCTTTCAACGTTTCATGAATCACTTTTTAGCCCGCGTCATATGTGTTCTTTAGCGTCAGGAAATCAGGAAATGACCCCACTCATCCTAAAATCCTGTCATTGAGACACCCTCAGTGACAGAAATTCAGGAGCATGGGTGTGATTTCCTAAAATTCTGTCGCTCACTATGACTCAGCGACAGAAATTCAGGACGAAGCCACTCTTTTCCTGAATTTCTGTCGCTGATGAAGATAAGACGGTCGATCGGGCAACTACAGCACGTCCGGATCGTCCTTGGCGATGGTGCCGGTGGCCTTGCCGATGGCCTTGAGGCCGTGGTAGGCCACAAGAATCACAATCGTACCGATGGCAATGCCGTTGAACGACGTGCCGCCGATGGTGAATGCGAACTGGCCGATGGCGATGATCATAGTAATGGCAGCGACCATGATGTTAATCGGCTTGTCGAAGTTGACCTTGTTCTCCACCCAGATGCGAATACCAATCATGCCGATCATGCCGTAGAGCAGTGTGGTCACACCACCGAGCACGCCGGCGGGAATCGTGTTGATCACGGCGCCGAACTTCGGGCACAGGCTCAGAATCAGGGCGAAGGCGGCAGCGCACCAGTAGGCGGCGGTGGAGTAGACCTTGGTGGCGGCCATAACGCCGATGTTCTCGCCGTAGGTAGTGGTGCCGGAGCCGCCGCCGAAGCCGGCGAGCATGGTGCCAAGACCGTCGGCCATCAGGGCGGTGCCGATCTGGTTGTCGTAGTCACGGCCGGTCATCTGGGCCACGGACTTGACGTGGCCGACATTCTCGGCCACAAGCACGAGCACGACGGGCAGGAACATAGGCAGGATGGAGAAGTCGGCCTGCGGCAGGTGGAACTTCGGGAAGCCGATCCATGCGGCGTCATTAATGGCGGAAAAGTCGACCTGGCCGCGGAAGCAGGCATAAACGTAGCCGATGATCACGCCGACCAGAATATTGAGTCGACCAAGCAGTCCCTTGAACAGCACGGCGATAAGCAGCACGGCCAGCAAAGTCACGACTGCGGTATCAGGCGCGGCCTTGAAATTGGTCCATACGGAGGGCGCCAGATTGAAGCCGATAATGGCCACGATCGCACCGTTGACCACCGGCGGCATGATGATGTCGATCCACTTGGCACCGGCGTAATGCACGAGCACACCGACCAAAGCCAGCAGGATACCGGTGCACATGATGCCGAAGCTGGCGACCGCGATGCCCTTGTTGGCGGTGGTGACTGCGGTGATCGGGGCGATGAAGCCGAAGGACGAGCCCAAATAGCTTGGCAGCACGTTCTTGTTGATGAGCAAGAACAGTGCGGTGGACATGGCGGTAAAGAACAGGGTGGCGGACGGATCAAAGCCCGTGAGAATCGGCACCAGGAAGGTGGCGCCGAACATGGCGATGACGTGCTGCGCGCCGATGCCGGCGGTACGCGTCCAAGTCAGACGTTCATCAGGCTCGACCACCTCGCCGGGCTGCAACGTCTTGCCGTCGCCATGCAATTGCCACTGGAAGATATTGGACATTACTACTCTCCTCGCTCTCGGCGTCAGGCACGGCATACACACACATCCGACCGCGCTGTGCGCCATTGTATCTCATAGAGATTTTGCGAAGACGCACTTTGCGCAAGCTATTTGCCGTAATACTCCAGCAGGTGCGGGTCGACGGCCTGCACCACATCGACCAGATCGCCGTTGGACAGGTACGGGCGCTTGAATTCGCGCCACGGCTCCACTTTGACCTCCCAGCGTCCGCTCGCCTCGTCAAGCACGGGCCGGGCGGTCTGCTCCCAACGCACACGCTTGGACGTGCGACCGGTTTCGGGGTCTCGACGCGTGTAATGCAGGCACGTGCAGTTGGTGATCTTCCAGTCGTCCGAATCGGCGCGATGCAGGAACTCCTCGTCGGCCAGATCCTCGATGGTGAGCATCAGGGCGAGCATGAAGTCGCCGTGCGTGACCATGACCACGGACTCCGAGTCGGACTTGCGGCTTAGCGAGGTCAGAATGTTGTGCACGCGGTCCTCGGCCACGTCGGCGATGGATTCACCTGCCGGCGGACGCCAGTACAGCGGGTCGGTGTTCTTGAAATTCCAGTTGCGGGCGTAGTTGTTTTTGAACTCGTCCTTGGTGATGGTGTTGATCTCGCCCCAGGAGCGCTCGCGCAGCACACGGTTCTCCTCCCATTTGGCTTTGGGCAGGGCCATGGTGGCCGCGGTTTCGCGAGTGCGTACGTATGGCGAGACCATGTAGCGGTCGAACAGCTGCTGCTGGCTGACAAGCCAACGGCCAATGCAGTCGGCCTGTTTGCGCCCGGTGGCGGTGAGCCGCCATGAGCGGTCGGGCACGGTGACGTTGTCCTGCGTGTACAGGGAGTTGTCGCCTTGTTCGCCTGCTTCGACGATGACGTTCGCTTCGGATTCGCCATGTCGGATTACGTAAAGATCGAGCGGCATGCTCATCTGTGCTCCTCCTTCGTTGTCGGTGACGCTTCGTTGTTCCGCGCCGTCCGCTATTTCACCCGCGTTATGGTATTCCCTTTGACCATGAACGCACGACGGGCCATATCGATCATCGGCTGGTCGAACCTCGAGTCGGTGTAGAACTCGTCGACAACGGCATCCGGACCGTACAGCTCGCGGAATCGTCTGGCCTTGTTGGTGTTGAAGTTGAGATACGTGACCTTCATCGTCTCCATATCGACCTTGCTGGCCACGAGGTTCCGCACGCCGAGCCTGCGGCATGCCTCCCCCACCGTCAGGTCGAAGGACGCGGTGAGGATCACGTCATCCGGTTCGGGCTGGTACCAGGGCTTGATGCGCGGGTAGTTCCGATCCCAGAAATCGTTCACAAGCTGTTCGACGCTCGCCACACGCCGGGAACGGTTCAGTTCCGTGAGATAGCCTTCGGCCATCCTGCCCACGCCGTATTCCATCTGTTCAAGCGTGGCCCGCCCGAGTTTGTATTTGACCGCGTACCGCAGCACGGGTGCGATGAAGCGGAACACCTTCGGGTCGTGTCGGGCGGAATACAGGTACAGGTCGAACAGGCTTTCGCCGTCGTAGATGGTTCCGTCAAAATCGAATACGCGCATACCCTCTGCTTCTACTCTGCTGTTCTTGGTTCAAGGCTAATCATGGCGGGCCGGCCACAACGCGAATATGCGGTGAATTTCACATGAACACTGTTTTTTTTGGGGGGGGGCTTGCCCGACGGTCATCACCCCCGGACCGGCGCCGCCCCGGCACGTCCGCGCGTCTGACCGAACAGATAGACGCCGATGGGCAGGGTCAGCACGCCGCCGATGACGAACACCAGCGAAATCGGGATCATATCGGCCAGAGGCGCGAAGACCAGCATGCCCAGCGGCATGCCCAGCGTGCTGAGCGTGGTGTCGAGACCAAAGACGCGGCCGACCACATTCTCATCGGACTCGGTCTGCATGATGGTGCGCATCGGACCCACGCAGATGGCGGAGGCGACACCATTCGCCACGTCGACGAACAGGTACGCCAGCAGATTGGGCGCGACCCCGAGACCCATCACGGTCACACCGACCAAGGTGACGCCGAACGCGACCATGCGCATGTTGTCGCGCACGACCTTGGCCCCGACGGTGGACATGAACGCGCCGCCAAGCAACATGCCGATGCTCCAGCCCAGCTCATTGGCCGCGAGCTTGTCGGAGGCGGTGGTCAGGTTGATGAACCCCAGATTCAAATCGATCCCCTCGTATTCGCGGGTCATGAGCAGCAGGGTCAGATTCATCGGGGCCACGGCGATGAAACAGGTCAGCGCGTCGCCCAGCACCACGTTGCGCAGATTCGGCCGACGCCACGTGTAGTCGAATCCCACCTTGAGATCGGCGAAGACACGGCGGACGCCGGCGAGCGGCGAGCGTCCCTCCCCTTCGGGCACGGCGTGCGCGGCACGCTCCGCCGTCGCGTGTCTCTTCGGCACCTTGATCAACGCCACGAACCCGACGCCGATGACCGCCGTGGTCACGTCGATCAGCAGAATCGACCACAACGGCACCATGTTGATGAGCACGGCGGCCACCGCCGGCGCCACTATCATGTTCGCCGAATTGATCACACCGTATATCGAATTGACGCGCAGCAGTTTGCCGGAGGGCACGATGTCCGGGATGAACGACTGCACGGCCGGCGTCTGGATGCCGCCGCCCGCCGAACGGATGAGCAGCACCACGAAGATCGTGGCCAGTCCGGCCCACCCCATCGCGAAGCCCAACGACAACACGACGGTGACGGCGGCGATCACCATGTCCGGCAGCATGATCAGCAGTTTGCGATTATGGCGGTCCGCCCATGAGCCGCCGAAAATCGAGACCACGGCCTGCGGCACCACGCCGAACAGAGTGGCCAGCAGCATCGCCGAACCGGTTCTGGTCTGCAATACGATCCACCACCAGATGGCGTACTGCACGATGCTGGAGCCCAACAGCGAGAACGCCTGGCCGACGAGCAGCAGTGCCACACGCCGAATCCACGCGGCATCGGCCTCCTCGTTCGACATGGCACCGGCATATGCGCCGGGCCCGTCCACCCCATCGGACGCCACGGGCATGGTCGCTCCAATCTACTCATCGCTTCAGGACGCATGGGCCCGTTCCCGGCCCCGCCTCATCTCACACCAGTACCATAGAATGAAGGTCTGATATACCATCCGGCGTCTTCCGGAAGATGGTCGAGCGTAAGGAACCCGCTATGAGAATCATCGGCAATATCCTATGAATCGTTTTGGGCGGATTGGCGATCGCGATCTCCTGGGTGCTAATCGGATTGGTTCTATGCGTCACCATCATCGGCATTCCTCTGGGCATTCAGGCGTTCAAGACGGCCAAACTCGCGCTCTGGCCGTTCGGGACGAGCATCCACGGGCTGTAGGGTCATCGCGGCACGGGCGGCAACGGCCCGGACTTCGCGACCTTCCAGAACGCCGCCCTTCCGATTCACATCGTTTGCCATCTATCATGGAATTCGGATACACGACACATCGAACACATGAAAGGACAGATCATGATCAACCATGTGACCGTCAAGGTGAAGGATTTCGACAAGGAGGAGGCGTTCTACGAGGCCGCCCTGGCGCCGTTGGGCTACGGCAGGGGCCCCGCTTTCCCGGGCGTTCAGGCATTCGTGGCGGAAGACGGTTCGTCGGTGTGGGTTTCCACCGCCGCTGAAGGCGATGTCGTCGCGCCGGCCCACGTGGCGTTCGAAGCCGCCGGCGACGACGCCGTGAAGGCGTTCCACGAGGCGGGTCTGGCCAACGGCGGCACCGACAACGGCCAGCCCGGCCCGCGTCCGAACTACGGTCCGACCTACTATGCCGCGTTCGTGCATGATCCGGAAGGCAACAACATCGAAGCCATGCACAACTGATAAATCACCGACTGATCGAACGGGGATCCCGTCGGACGGAACACGTCTTCCATCCGGCGGGATCGTCATGTTTCCCCGCCCACGCCCATGAATCGTCGCACCGCCGCGTCCGTCCGACATGCCCCAGCGGCCGAGGCCATCACAGGTACGTGCTCCAGCCAAGCCTGACGGCAAGGATGATGCCGGTCAACACGGCGGCGGCCCGCATGACGCCCTCCGGAATGCGCCGGGTGATGGGAGGCGCGATCGCACTGCCGATGGTGCAGCCAATGCACATCATGATGACGAACGGCCAGTAGACGGAACCACGGATGATGAACATGATTGCGGCGGAGATATTCGCGCCGAAGCCGACCACGGTTTTCAACGCGTTGATCTGATGGAACGGGCCGATTTTGCCCAAATCGAGAATCGCCAGGGCGAGCGTGCCGGCGGCCGCGCCGAAATAGCCGGAATAGACACCGACGAAGCTCACGCCGACCCACAGCCACCACGGATCGTCGCACAATGCGCCGTTCGTCGTCGCGTCGGCGATCCGCGCACCACATCATTGCCCGGAACGTGAAAACACCGGCGCCGGCCGTCATGGGAATGCCCTGCAGCAACCATAGCGCCACGATCATCGGGATGATGATCACGTTGGCGCCGCGAACGAATCCCCATAGGCGCAGCAGCACCGAGCGAACCAGCTGCAGGGCGCGGGGGCACTGGTATGCGGGAGCGCCAGCATGAGCGGCTCCGGTTCAAGCCCACGGAACATGGTGTGGCGGAGCACCACGCCGACCAGCAGGATGATCATCACCGAAGCGACGTACATGAGAAACACCACGAGACCCGCGTATTTCGGGAAGAACGCATGGGCGAGCACCAGGAACACCGACAGGCGCGCGGAACACGCGACGAACGGCACCAGCATGCCGGTCAGCACCCGCTGACGGGAATCGGGCAGGGTACGGGTGGCCGCCAAGGCCGGCAGATTGCAGCCGAAACCGACGATGATCGGCAAAAACGCGCGACCGTCCAATCCCAAGGCGCGCATGGCGCGATCCATCACGAATGCGGCACGGGCCATGTAGCCGGAATCCTCCAGGATCGACAGCATCAGGAACATGATGCCCATCACCGGAATGAACGTCAGCACGGTGATCACACCGTCAAGCACACCATCGACCAGCAGCGAACGCATCCAGCCGCCGTGATCGGCCACGCCGAACAGGCCCAGCAACCAGTCGAGGCCGGATGCACACCAGCCGCGGAACGTCACATCGATCCAATCCTGCATCGGGCTGGCCAGCGTCGTCGTGGCCTGGAACACCGTGAACAGGACCGCGAGGAACACGATGACGCCGACTACGGGGTGCAGCAGCACGCCGTCGATGCGGTCGGACAAGGTGACATGACCGTTGTCGTGGACGTCGAGGCCACGCAATACGCCGGCGGTCCAGTCAAGGCGGGCATCGGCCCGTGATTCAGCCCAGGAGCGCAGGTCATCGGCGGAGCGCCCATCGGCATCGGCCGTGATGCCGGACCATGCGGTCAGCCCATGGGGAATGGGGGCTCCCGGAAACCCGCCGCGATGGCATCGGCCAATGCCTTGGCGCCGTCTCCGGTACGCCCGTCGATCGCGACGACCGGCATGCCATCCAGCAGACGGGACAACCGTTCCGTATCGACGCCACGGCCATTGCGAAACGCCAGATCGTTCATGGTAAGCGCAACGACGGTCGGCAGTCCGAGCTCCACCACCATCGACAGCAGGTAGAGCGAACGGGACAGCGCCGTGGCGTCCAACAACACGACGGCGAGATCGGGAGCGGGCATACCCGACGCGCCCGTCAGTGCATCGACGGCGACCTGTTCATCGGGGCTCATCGGCAGCAGCGAATACGTGCCGGGAGTGTCCACGAACTGCCAGAGCCGCGTGTGCAACGCAGCGTTCGCGCTCTTGTACCGGTACTGCCCTCAAGTGATGGAGGTGGTGCCCAGAGCGTTCATCGTGCGGGCCCTCGCGCCAAGCAGCGCATTGAACATGGAGGATTTGCCGACGTTCAGATTGCCGACGAATACGACGCGCCTCATCGCCGCCGCGCGACCAGCATCACAGGCGTCGCCGTGAGCACCGTCACGCATGACGCCGCTCGCGGACGTTTCCGCATGTCGATCGCGACGCCGACAGCAATCTGGCTTTGCCAAAACCGACGCGCGTTCCGACGTGTTCTCTTTGGGCTGACTGCTCAGATTCATGCTGACCGGTGCCTATCCAGACGACAACAACTACGATCAGCTGCTGAACGACAATGCCATCGTGACCCCGCACCTGCGCGCTGTAATCAGTCATGCGTGCGCGTTCGAGCCAAGCCAACGACCGCAAAGCGTTCCCGAATTCCATCAGACGCTGCTCTCCGCAACAGACTCGGCTGCCGTCAGCACGCAATTGCCAAGCGATGCACAACACGCAACACGCGTACCACGAATATTCGATCGCCTGAACTTGAGCAAACGCGCCATCGTCTTATGGTCCGCCGCCGGCGCAGTACTGGTGATTGCGGCCATTGTGGGCGGCATCATCTCCGCCGGGCATCTCGGCATTACCGGGCCGGCGAAGTCGCCCGATTCCTCAATGCGATCCGATGGCTCATCATCGAACGGTTCAGGCGCGGGAAACGCTGACAACGCCGATGGGGCCGATGGGGCCAGCGGCAATAACGGTACCGGCACAAGCGGCGCCGACGCGGTTGCCGACAATCCGCTGGAGCTGGTGGAATCCGGTTGGTCTGTAGGCCAACAGGGGTACGTTAGCTACGCATTCGCCCTGCGCAACACCAGCACAACCCTGCAGGTACAGTATCCAGAAGTCGCCATCACCGGGCGAGCCAAAGACGGCTCCATCGTGTTCTCGCAGACGCAAACGCTGAATATGGCGTTCCCGAATCAGACTATATATGACGCCGGGCAAGCGGGTCAAGGTACCGCACCGGCCACCGTGGACTTCGTTGTGCTCAGTCCGAATGAGTACAACGTCACGGAAGCACAAGGCACTGCCACTTTCCCCATCAGCGGAATCTCCAAAGTGCGCAACAACGACGGCGGCACGACCTTCAATGGCGAAGTCCGCGCCGTGACCGATGGTTTCGAGCCTTCAGATGGACAGCAAATCAAGGTTTCCCTAGTGTTGCGGGATAAGCAAGGTGCCATCATCTATGGAGAAATGGCATTTGTGGATTGGCCGGACAATGGCCAATCCATGCCTTTCTCGATACTGGTGTACGACTTGCCGGACTACACGTCCTACGAGTCGTACGCACAAATTTGGTAGTTCGGCTTAATCGCCATCAGGCCGCGTTACGCGCCGCTGAGCAGCATACCGACACTCCACCCCAGCTCGTTGGCGGCGAGCTTATCGGAGGCGGTGGTCAGGTTGATGAATCCGAGATTCAAATCGATGCCCTCATATTCGCGGGTCATGAGCAACAGTGTAGGTCCATCGGCGCCACGGCCACGAAGCACACCAAGGTATCACCGAGCACCACGTTGCGCAGGTGCCGTAAGACTCCGCGGACAAAGCAATGAGGCTTCCCCGCGAGAAGGGAAGCCTCATGGTCCATTCATTCTATTCAGCGATGATGGCGCCTAATCACCGATCATCCTTTGGGAACAGCGCGTCGAAGGCATGTTCCATCACGGACTTACGGCGGATCACACCGACGAGTCTGCCATCACCATCCACCACCGGCAGTTTCTTGAACTGCTTCTTGGCGAGGATTCGGGCCACCTCTCCAACATGCTGGTCGGGCGTGGCGGCAACGACCTTACGCGTGGCGATGTCCATCACCTTCTTGCCGGAGAGCGCCTGCACCTTGGAGGCCACGGTTTCGTCGTCGAACACCACCATCGTCGAACCGGTGCCGGTGGAAACCGTACGGGATTCATAGGTGGCAATCGATTTCAGGACATCGCCGTCGCTGACGAAGCCGACGAGCCTGCCATCGCCGTTCACCACGGGAAGGCTGGAGACGTTGAGGCGGATGAACTCGCGCACCACATGCGTGATGTCATCGCTGTCCAGGCAGCTGTAGGGCTGATCGTCCATGATCCCGCCGATGGACTGTTCCTGGGCCTGCTTGAATAGGGAGGCGGCGGGGGCCACGTATGCGCCGGCGTAGTGATGCTCGGCGGGCTGACCTTCAGTGGTTTCGGCCGCGACTTCGGCGGAGGCTTGCGCCTCGTAGGCCTTGGCGTTGCGTGCGGCCTTCTCCTTGGCACGGCTGGTGACGGTGAAGATGCAGATGATCAGGGCGACCAGCGAGATGGCGGCGCACAGCAGGTAGGAGAACGCGATGCCGCTGGCCGTGGCGGACTTCACACCCTGGGACATGTGCGAGGCGGTCACGGATGTTTCTGCGGTGACCAGAAGCGAGGTCGCAATGGCTGCCGCGATCTGGCGGCCGGTGTTGGCGATGGCGTTGCCATGGGCGATCATGTCGTTCGGCAAAGCGTTGACGCCCCAAGTGTTGATCGGCATGTTGGCGATAGCCTGACCGGATGCCTGCAATGCGCAGAACACGGCGACAAACAGCACTGATGTCCTGGTGTTGATGGTGCCGAGAAGACCAAGAGAGATGGTCATGAGCGCAAGGCCGCCGAGACCCACGCCGCGCGGGCCGAATTTGTCGAATGCGGCACCGGCGACCGGACTCAGGATGATGCCGACCGCCGCGGCGGGCAGCATGACCATGCCGGTGACGGTGGCGGATTGGCCGAGCACATTCTGGATGAAGATAGGCAACGTCACGTTGGTTGCGGCGACTGCGGCGTTGATCAGAGTGACCAGAATCGCGGAGTTGCGGAAGTTGCGGGTGACAAGGGTGTCAACGCGCAACAATGGCTCATCGAGCTTGACTTGCTTGTATACGAATGCGACGAAGGCCACAAGACCAACGACGATTGAGGTAATGACGACCGGACTGGCCCATCCCATCGTGGAAGCGGACGAGAAGCCATAGAGCAGGCCACCGAACGCGATGGTCGAAAGGATCACGGACAGGATGTTGAGCTTTGGGTTCTTCAACTCGCTGACGTTCTTGAGCATCATCGTGCCTCCGACAAGGATGACCAGTGCCACGACTGCGATGCCAATGAACATCGGGCGCCATCCGAAACTGTCAATCACCAGACCACCGACAACCGGGCCGATAGCCGGGCCAGCGGCCATGACGATACCGGCCATGCCCATGGCGGTGCCGCGCTTATCCGGCGGATAGACGAGCATCGGCACTACGGCGACCAATGGCAACAGCACGCCGGAGCCGACGGATTGCAGTATGCGTCCGACGAGCAACAGCATGAAATTCGGCGCGACGGCACACAGCAGTGTGCCGACCATGAAAGTGGCAAGAGCTCCGGCGAAGAGCTTTCGGGTGGAGAATTTATCAATCAGATAGCCTGAAATCGGCACCATGATGCCCGAGACCAGCATGTAGACGCTGGTCACCCACTGCACGGTGCCGGTGGCGATATTGAAATCACGCATCAGTGCCGGCAAGGCCGGTGACATGACGGTCTGGTTGAGCAGCGCGATGAACGAGCCGACGACGATCACGCCCACGACGATGAATCGGGTGTGCGGATCAATAGGCTTTACGGAACTGGCGGCGGACCCGAATTCCGCGTTTTTCTGTGAGGTCACAGCATTTCCTTCTGTTGGTAACGTCATGTGTGGCGATCCGGCCCCATGCTTGTGTCAAGACGCGAGGACACCGATGAGTCCGGACGTAAAGGAAAAGCCGCCATCCGTTCCGCATTCATATACGGCAAACGATTCGCGGCTTTGCGTAAGTTGATGGCTATGGTGAGCGATTCATGCGACGTCGACTGCGGATGGGCCATCGGTACATCCCGGCATAAGGCGTGTCCCCGCTACACCAGCATCGAGAATAGGGCCATTTGTGGATTGGCAAACAGAACATTGCCGACGAACGACCCACGGCAGGCGCGTGCGATGAACATCGCGTAGCGATACAGGTTCATGGCATCTCCTTGATGGGGTCTTCGTACGGCAGACATCGAGAAGCCTATCATCATTCAAATCGACGGTGAAACCCACGCATGCCTGACAATACACAAAATCTTCACAAAAGGATTGGGCTTACCGCATACGCTCCGCCTGAATAACGGTCCGGGGATGAATCAGGGGCGAGCTAGGGGTTGCGTCTCGTGTTTCCGTCATGATGTCTGGCAAAATAGTGAAGCTGAACATGCGAGGCATCGACCGGAATCGGAAAGGGACTAATCATGCGAGTTCTCGGCAATATCCTGTGGATCATTCTTGGTGGATTGGCCATCGCAATCGGATGGGCATTGGTGGGACTGATTCTGTGCATCTCCATCATCGGCATCCCGCTCGGCATTCAAGCGTTCAAGATGGCGGGACTCACCCTGACGCCGTTTGGCAAAACCGTGCAATACGGCGGCGGAGTCGGCTCTGCCTTGGCCAACATCCTGTGGGTGGTGCTGGTCGGCTGGTGGATGGCGCTCGGCTATCTGGGAGCCGGCGTACTCAACTGCATCACCATTATCGGTATTCCGTTCGGACTGCAATCGTTCAAGATGGCCAAGCTCGCGCTCTGGCCGTTCGGCGCGGAAATCGTCAACCTGTAGATTCCAAATACTACAAAGCCGCCAAAGCAACCCTTGACGAGGCGGTCACCGACGTCAACAATTGGATTGACCAGCAAGCCGCCAAGGCCGAATAATAAAACACACATTATGCTGCTGCAGCAGCCAGTCCTTGCAGAACAATGTCATGACAAAGGCCTGAGAAGACGACTTCTCAGGCCTTATCCGTGCCGCTCCTCAGTCGCTTGTAGCGACAGCTCCCCTCAAAGAGGGGAGCCAGAGAAACACTTACTTCGAGATGTTGAACTTGAACTCCACAATATCTCCGTCGGCCATGACATAGTCGCGACCCTCCTGACGGAGCTTGCCTTCTTCCTTGATCTTAGCCATGGAACCATCGGCGGCCACGAAATCGTCGTAGGAGACGATGTCAGCCTTGATGAAGCCCTTTTCGAAGTCGGTGTGAATCACACCGGCGGCCTGAGGGGCGGTCCATCCCTTGTGAATCTGCCAGGCGCGTACTTCCTTGACGCCTGCGGTCAGGAAGGTCTGCAGGCCGAGGATGTCGAAGCCCACACGGGCCAGCTGGTCAAGGCCGGATTCGCTCAAGCCGGCGTCGGCGAGCATTTCACGGGCATCCGCCTCGTCAAGCTCGGTCAGGTCGGCCTCGAACTGGGCGTTGAGAAACACGGCCGGGGCCGGGGCCACGGAGGCGGCAAGTTTGGTCTGAAGGTCCTTGTTGGCCAGCTCGTTATCGTCCACATTGAACACGTAGATGAACGGCTTGGCGGTCATCAGGTGCAGGTCGTAGACGGAATCCTTGTCGAAACGACCTTCACGCGCAGCCTTGTCGAGCGTCTCGCCAGCCTCAAGAATGGTCTTGGCCTGCTTGACGGCGTCCATGTAAGCCGGCTCGATCTTCTTGCCACGCAGATCTTTCTCCAGCTTGGGCAGCGCGTTCTCGATGGTCTGCAGATCGGCGAGAATCAGCTCGGTGTTGATGGTGTCGATGTCGTCGGCCGGATCCACCTTGCCGTTGACATGCACAATGTCATCGTCTTCAAAAGCACGCACGACTTCGCAGATCGCGTCGGCCTCGCGGATGTTGGCCAGGAACTTGTTGCCCAAGCCTTCGCCTTCGGAGGCGCCCTGGACGATGCCGGCGATATCCACGAAGGTCACCGTGGCAGGCACGACCTTCTCGGTGTGAACCAGCTTGGCCAGCACCGGCAGACGATCGTCCGGCAGTGGCACGATACCGGTGTTCGGCTCGATGGTGGCGAACGGATAGTTTTCGGCCAGCACGTTGTTGCGGGTCAGTGCGTTGAACATGGTGGACTTGCCGACGTTGGGCAGTCCGACGATTCCGATAGTAAGAGACATGCCTTTAAGTCTAAAGAGCCAAGCGACAAGCGCACGGGAACCGCGAAATGCTCGACTCGCACAATATGAACATCCCCATTTCGGAGTATCCGATAGCAGGGTATAAACGGCGTTCATAACGCAAAACCCGGCCGGCACATCATCAATGCATATTGCGAAGCTCATCAATCACATGCCATCGGTTGCGACTACTGGGTTTTGCGCATCAGCCGGCTGCGAGTTCGAGCAACGGCTCTTGCAATACACCACCCCGACCTCCAAGTCAATACCTTTATCCGCACTCGTCGAACGTTCTTTTCTTGGCGAAATACACCCCCGCCACCCGTTATCCTTATGGGGTAGCACACGGAGCCGCTACGTTTTACCCCATACATGCGGCCCGCAACCATTGAGAGAGACCATGCAACAAGCATTACTACGTATACGGAAGGAGGGCCGGCTGTGAACTGGGAAGTCATCCAAGCAAGTCTTCCACTGTTCGGGAAGGCGTTCGTCTTGACGTTACGTCTTTCCGCAATCAGCGTGGTGCTGGCTACCCTTCTGGGATTGGTGCTGGCATTGCTGCGCGAATACCGCGTGCCTGTGCTCGCCCAAATCAGTACCGTATTCGAGGAGCTGTTCCGCAACACCCCTTTGCTGATTCAATTGTTCTTCCTGTATTACGGATTCCCGTCCATCGGCATCAAATGGAGCGCCGAGATCTGCGCTGTCGTCGGTATGTCCATTCTGGGCTCCGCATACATGTCCGGCGCATTCCAAGGCGGCTTCAGCGGTATTCCGCAGGTGCAGAACGAGTCCGCACGCGCGCTGGGACTCTCGCCTTTGCAGATGATTCGTCACGTGACCCTGCCGCAGGGACTCACGCGCAGCGTGCCGGCCGTCGCCGCGAACATGATTTTCATGGTCAAGGAGACCTCCGTGTTCACCGTTATCGCGGTACCGGAACTGACCAACACCGCACGCGACCTGATCGGCATGTACTACCGCAGCGACGAATACCTGCTGGAGCTGGTCATCGCCTACGCAATCATTCTTATCCCGTTGTCCGTCATCCTCACACTGCTGGAAAGGAGGGTCCGTCGTGGTACTTTCGGCGATAACTGAGGCCTCCGGCGCCAGCGTGCTGTTCACCGGCGACAACTTCACCCGTCTGCTGGGCGGACTCGGCACCTCCATCACGGTGGCCGGACTGGCCCTGCTGGTGGGCACTCCCCTGGGCATCATCCTCGGCGCACTGCGTATCCTGCGCAATCCGGTACTGCGCGCGGTGCTGAGGCTGTACCTCGAGTTCTTCCGCATCGTGCCCACGCTGGTACTGCTGTTCCTCACCTATTACATCCTGCCGCGCGAACTTGGCGTGCAGGTCGACGGCGTGACCGTGGCAGTCGTGACGTTCGGCCTATGGGTCGCGGCCGAAATCAGCGATATCGTACGAGGCTCGTTGATTTCCGTATCCGATCATCAGGTCGATGCCGGCAAGGCGCTGGGCATGAACGGACTGCAGGTGCTGTGGTACGTGCGTATCCCCCAGTCCATCAACCTGATGGTTCCGGCCACCATCAATCTGGCGGCGCGCGTCATCATGACCACGTCCCTGCTGCTGCTCATCAGCGTGATCGACGTGATCACGGTGGGCCAGCAGATCATGGAGGCCAACCGTATGACCCACCCGGACGCCGCATTCTGGGTGTACGGATTCATTTTCCTGCTGTATTTCATCATTTGCTGGCCGCTGGCGATGATCGCCAAGGCCCTGGAGAAGCGAGCCAAGGAGCGTAACAATGGCTGATTCAGAAGAAGTGTCCGTGTCCAACGACTCCGAACCGCTGCTGTCCGTCCGTCATCTGCGCAAATCCTATGGCGATCACGAAGTGCTCAAGGATGTCAGTTTCGACGTCAAGCGCGGCCAGGTGCTGGTGCTGCTCGGTCCCTCAGGTTCCGGCAAGTCCACACTGATTCGTTGCCTGAACGGTTTGGAGACCATTCAGGGCGGTGAAATCTGGTTCAAGGGCCAGAAGATCGCGAATAACAGCGAGAAGACCTGGCGCAAGCTGCGTGCCGAAATCGGCATGGTGTTCCAGAGCTACGACCTGTTTCCGAATCTGACCGTGGCCAAGAACATCGAACTGGGCCCCACCAAGGTGCAGAAGCGCCCGAAGGCCGAGGTCGCCAAGCAGATGGATCAGCTGCTGGCCGACGTGCAGCTCACCGAATACAAGAACTCGTACCCGCGCGAACTGTCAGGAGGCCAGAAACAGCGCATCGCCGTTGTGCGTGCGCTTGCAATGAACCCCGAGCTCATGCTGTTCGACGAAGTCACCGCATCACTCGATCCGGAAATGGTGCGTGAGGTGCTGGAGCTTATGCTTCGTCTCGCCAAGCGCCATATGACGATGATCGTGGTGACCCATGAGATGGAGTTCGCCCGGCGCGTGGCCGACACGGTGATGTTCCTGGAGAACGGCGTGATCCTGGAACGTCAGCCCGGCGACGAGTTCTTCACGAATCCCAAAACCGACCGTGCCAGGAACTTCCTAGAGAGCATGGCTCCGGTCGGCGATGAGGCATGAGTACTCCGTTCATGCCGAATCATCAAGATTTGCAATAACCAACAAGAAAAGGATAAAGGGGAAAGAATTATGTTCAATGTCAAGAAAGCTTTGGCCGGTGTGCTCGCCGGCGTCACGCTAATTTCCGTCGCGGCTTGCGGCAATGGCCCGGATCCGGCTGCCGGCGGCTCCTCCTCTCAGCAGGGCCAGACCGTCGAGCAGATCAAGAAGACCGGCAAGATTCGTATCGCCACCTTCGGCGACCTGCCGCCCTACGGCTATGTGAAGAACGACGGCACCCGCGCCGGCTATGACGTGGCGCTCGGCAACCAGATCGGTAAGGACCTTGGTGTCAAAGTCGACTGGGTGCAGGTGAACGCCGATGGCCGTGTGGACTCGCTGAAGTCCGACAAGGTCGACCTGGTGCTGGCCAACTTCACCGTGACCGACGAGCGCAAGCAGGTGGTCGACTTCGCCGATCCGTACATGAAGGTGTCCATCGGCGTGGTCTCCCCCGACAGCGCCAAGATCACCAGCGCCGATCAGCTCAAGGGCAAGCAGCTGGCCGTGACCAAGGGCACGACCGCCGAGGCCTTCTTCACTGAGAAGTACCCGGATGTTCAGCTGCGGAAGTTCGATTCCAAGACCCAGCAGTTCCAGGCCTTCAAGGATGGCCGTGTGGCCGCCCTCGCCGACGACAACACCTACCTGTACGCGTGGGCCAAGGACAACCCGGGCTACACCGTGGGTATCAAGACCATCGGTGACGAGTCCACCATCGCCCCGGTCGTGAAGAAGGGCAACAAGAGCCTGCTCGAATGGACCAACAAGGAGATCAAGACCCTGACCTCCAACGGCTTCTTCAAGGACGCCTACCAGAGCGAGCTCGCCCCGAGCTTCACCTCCGACATCAAGCCGGGAGACGTGATCATCGAGTAGTTTCGTCTGCTTCAGACTGCTCCCGCTGGCGAGGGCTGTCATGCGAAGCATGACTGGGGGTGGTCCTGTGATTCGGGAGACCCCCAGTCGGCTTCCGCCGACAGCCCCCGCCGGCGGGGGCAATTTTTTTGCCGAGTGCAGTCAGCCGACGATGGCGTCGACGGCGTCAATGACCGCGCCACGGAAGCCGTCTTTTTCGAGCTGGGCGACGCCCTTGATAGTGGTGCCGCCAGGCGAGCAGACAGCATCCTTCATGGCACCAGGGTGGGTTTCGGTGGCCATGTACAGCGCTCCGACGCCCTCGACCATCTTGGCCGCCAAGCGGTAGGCGGTGGCGCGTTGCAGACCGTACTGCACACCGGCATCGCCCAGTGCCTCAATGTACATGTCGGTGAATGCGGGCGCGCAGCCGGCCACCACCATGGCGATGTTCATGTGTGCGGTATCCACGCGCTCAATGAGGCTGATGGGCGCGAACACCTGCTCGAAGGTCTCGGTCTCCTCATCGGTCAGGGTGTTGACGGATTCGGTGACGAGCACGCCCTCGCCCACAGCCATCGGCGTATTCGGAATCGTGCATTGAATGTGGATGTCCGGAGAGTCGACGGATTCGCCGTCTTCGGTGGTGAACAGATCCTGATATTTCTTGAGATTCCAGCCGGCCGCAATGGAGACGACGATTTTGCCAGGCTTGGCGAGTTCGCTGGCGAGCGGCTTAACGACGGCGTCAATCTGATAAGGCTTGATGGCGATGATGACCACGTCGGCGGCCACCACCACTTCCAGCGGATTGTGCAACGGGCGCACGCCGAGCTCGGCAGTGGTCTTCTCGAGTTTGTCATAGCGGGCGGCGCAAGCGACCATCTGGCCGCCGGTGACCACGCCCGCGTCGACAAGACCTCGGGCGATGGCCTGAGCCATGTTGCCGTATCCGATGAATCCAATGGTGAGATTCCGGGTCATAAGATTTCCTTTCGTCCGTACTTGGGCTCCCCTCTCTCTAAGGGGGCTGTCAGCGGAGCTGACTGAGGGATGTTTTCCGCACTTGACATACTCCCCTCAGTCTCGCTCCGCGAGCCAACTCCCCTCCAAGAGGGGAGCCAAAAAGGTTAGAACAGTTCTTCGAGGTCGCCTCGGTTGAGGGCTTCGTCGTAGAGGTGCTTGAACACCACCGAACCGTGCAGTCCGTCGTGCTCGAACTCGTTGGTGGTCCAATAATGGCTGTTGCCCACGCGGCTCAATGTGTCGAGTTGCATGCCTGAGTCGACGTACATGTCGTCGAAGTAGACACCGGCCTGCAGCGGCACTTCGTTGCGTGCCAGCTGGTCCTCGTCATAGATCACGCCGAAGCTCGTGTCTTCCATCAGCAGGTCCATGGCGGGCTTGAACGGGCGCAGCGCGGCCTCCTGCTCGAACATCCACGGGAACATGGCCTCGCCGGTGAAGTTGAGCGGGCGCACATCGGCACCGAACTCGGACTTGCCGTCGCGCACACGCTGGGCGGCCCAGCGAATCGGCTGGTCCATCTCGCCGTTGGCGTAGATGAATTCCTGCAACGGCCAGTACAGCGGACGCGATGAGGTGGCGTTCATCACCTTGGTCAGGAATTCGTCGGACAACGGCGATGCGGCGGAAGCGGAGCCGTCGCCATCGAGGAAGGCGCTGTCGAGGATCCAATGCACTCGCTCGAAACTCGGCTTCTTACCGAAGTCGGAGCCAAGGCACTGCAGACGTTCCACGGTGAGCGGGTCGCCGTTGGGCATGATCGGGAAACCGTGGGCCGCCATGCCGGCGATCACGCCGAGACGATGTTCGACTTCGGTTCCCGCCATCGGGTTCAGTACGGAATCGGTCAGCTTGCCCACGAACTCGGAGACTTCCGCGGCGGTCGGCAGCTTCTCCACAATGGCCGCCACACGCTCCTTGTCCTGCGGATAACGCTCGTAGAACTGGGCGGTCTTGCGAATCACACGCGGGAAGGTGTGCTCATAGACCTCGGTGGCGCAGGCGGGCACGTGCGGAATGCCGCCGGTGGTGAAGCTGGCGATCACACCGGCCGGGAACAGGGACAGCGTGGTCAGGGTCAGGAAGCCGCCATAGCTTTGGCCCATTGTCACCCACTTGCGCCCGCCGAACTCGGTCAAACGCAGATGCTCGAAGTCACGCACGATGGAATCGGCGAGGAACTTCTTCAGGTAATCGGCCTGGGCGCGAGCGCCGGCTGCGACATCACCTTCATGGGCGGCGGCAATACGGGCCATGGTGTGCGTGTCCACGCGCGAAGAACGACCAGCACCACGCTGGTCGGGCAGAATCACACGAAAATGCTTGGTGGCCTCTTCAATCCAGCCATCGGAGGTGGGACTGTTCAGACGCGGGCCCTCACCGCCGGGACCTCCCTGCAGGAAGATCAGCAGCGGCAGGTCATCGTGCACGTGTTCGGGCGTGGTGACCACACGGTAGAACAGTTTGATGGTTTCGCCGTCGAATGCTTGGCCTGGCTCATGGCCGGACCAAGCGAGAGGAACGTCAATGGAATGGTCCTCGATGGCGAGGCCCGGTACATAGTATTTGCTCAGCAATGTCATGGCTCAAATTCTAGCCCACAAATCCGTCTGAAGGGTGATGTCGGCTTGTTAACGGACACGCTAGCCTTGGGACGTATGGAAATGGTCGCGCACGTGAGGGCATGGTTCGCTCGGAAGCCGAGTCACACCCTGCTATGGGACACCCTGCTCGCCGCAGTACTGACATTCGGACTCATCCCGTTCATCAGTTCCACCAGTTCCTCTTCGACTCCTGGACTATTGTTCGTGTCGAACAATTATTCATTGTTGTTCTGGTCGCTACCGACGTTCGTTCCGCTGATGCTGCGACGATACCAGCCGGAGATCGCCGCTTGGTTGTTCGTGGCTCTGACCGCCGCCCATCTCGTCTTCGGCCCGTCGACGGCCTACGGCGACTTCTACACGCTTATCATCCTGTATTCGGTGCTCGTGTACGGCAATCCCAAGCAGTCCTTGCGATTCATTATCACCGCCTTTGCCATGGGATTGGCCGCGGCTGCGGTCTGGGCGGTGTCAATGAACGTCGGCCCGCTGTTCAAAAGCGGTTCCTCCAATGCTTGGACCGCCTGGATCAGCTGGCTGACCACCGCTGCGGCCATGCCCATATGCCCGGCCTCTCCCGGTCTCATCAGCGAGCCGAGCGTATCCAACTGCGGAATCAAAATGCTGCGGGATATGGGCGTGCTGGCGCTGTGCATGGAAATCAGCGTGCTGAGCATTATCATCATGGCGTTATGGCAGCGTGCGTGCAAGGCCACGCTCACGGCCATGCGCGAACGCAATGCTTCCATAGTGGCCCACGAAGCGGAGGAGACACATATCGCGGCGCTGGCCGAACGCGCGCGCATTGCCCGTGATATGCATGATGTGGTGGCCCATACGCTGTCGACGATTATCGTGCAGTCGGATGGCGGCCGATATGCGGGCGCGCATGATCTGGCCGTCGCCAAGCATACGATGAGCACGATTCGCCATGAAGCGGAACGCGCGCAGCGTGATATGCAGCGACTGTTCGGCGTGTTCGGCACGGATGATGATGCCGGGTATGCGGACATCGATTCTCTGTTCGACGGTCATCTGGTCGTATCCCGGCGTGTGACCGGCAAGTCACGGCCGGATCGTTTGACCTCCGATGCGGATGCCGCCGTGTTCCGCTTGGTACAGGAGGCGCTGACCAATACGCGCAAGCATGCGGGCGAGGGCGCGAAGGCCTCCATCGATGAGGTGTGGTCGGATGACGGGCTTGCGATTACCGTGTCCGACAACGGCCAGGGAGCGGCATCCGCCGCCGACGGGCACGCACCCGGCTATGGGCTGATGGGCATGCACGAGCGCATCGAATCGTTGGGCGGCAGCGTCTATGCCGGCCCTGGCCCGAACGGCGGGTTCATCGTGGCGGCCACGATTCCCCTCTCCCCCGAAATCGCACAGACCGCCATAGAACCGTCTGACGCTTTGTCCTCCACCATCACACGACTACGGAAACTCCTGGATTCGATACGCCCCAAGCCGCTCGATCAGGGAGATACCGGTGAGTCGAATTGGGTGGCCCGCTTCGCACAATGGACCGAACGGCATTATCTGCTGGTGGATATTCTCATCACCGTGGCGCTGATCGCGATGTTCAGTTCCGCGACGCGCAGCGAGCTGCAGATGATGACGGTCAGCAATGACCCAGTTCAGCCCAACACTGTGCTGAACATGACACTGACCATCATCATGCTTGCCCCTCTGGCTTTCCGACGTCGGTTCCCGGAGGGCAGCGCACTGGTCATGGCGATTCTGTCCACCGTGCAGCTGCTGTTTCTGCCATCCATCCTGACCGTCAACATGTTTGCATTGGTGTCCGTACACGCCGCCGCACTGTATGGACGGGAACAGGCATGGAAATGGGTCAGTGTGGCGCTGGTCGCGGATTCGTGGCTGGCCGGCATCAAGGTAATGTCCGGCTGGAACGGATATGACATGCTGATTCAGATGCTGCTGCCCCTCAACGGCGAATCGGCGATGTCCCGCTGGCTACTGGTGCTTTCCGGCCTGATACCGGGTGGCGTGGTGATGCTGTTTGGCTTTGCGTGCATTGCGATGGCCCGGTGGAGCCGTTCACGCGGCTCGAACGCGCTGGTGCTCATGCAACGCGAGGAGGCGCTCAAGGCCGAGCAGGAGCGGCAGAAGGTGCTGGCCGCCAATCTGGAGCGCAATCGCATCGGCACGGCCATGCAGGCCGAGGTATTGAATACGTTGGAATCGGTGATCACGCAAGCCGATGATGGGCTGGCCATGCTGAACTCCGAACCGGCTCCCGATGGCGAGCAGATCATCGCCGCGTTCACGGTCATCGGGGAACGCGGGCGTGCGGCTCTGGCGCACATGCGGCAATTGCTGACGGTGCTGCGCGAAACCGGATTCAGCGACGAGATGCATGAAGGCGCACAACCCGACATGCAACTGCGACCGGCTGCTCCTCTGTCCAGCCAGATGAGGCAGGTGGAATCCACATCTCAGACGGATTCGTCCACGAACATGAACTCAGGGAACAATCAGGGTGTCCATGGAGCGGCACTCGAATAGGAATCGGATACAGTGGAGAGCATGAACGAGAGCAGAAGCATTCGCGTGATCATTGCGGACGACCAGGAGCTGGTGAGGGCCGGCTTCGCCATGGTAATCGGCTCGCAGCAAGATATGGAAGTGGTCGCTCAGGCGTCCGATGGCGCCGAGGCCGTGACGATGGCGGAGACCCTGCACCCCGATGTGGTGTTGATGGACGTGCGCATGCCGGGCATGGATGGCATCGAAGCCACCCGCCGTATTACTTCGCTGACCGCCGGCACGGATGGCACGCAGCCGACCCGTGTGATCATCCTGACCACATTCGATTTGGATGAATATGTGATGGCCGCCATCAATGCCGGCGCTTCGGGTTTTTCTGCTCAAAGACACCGAACCGGAGACGCTGCTCAATTCGATTCGCACCGTGTTCCAGGGCAATGCGATCATCGCGCCTTCGGCCACCAAGCGTCTCATCGAGAAAATGATGCAGGACGGCTATGCGCAGCATGGGTCGTTGAGTGGCGGCGTTTCGAACGCAAGTTTCAATGGCAATGCTGGCGGCGTCGCCGACACTACTGGAACGGTCGGAGCTACGGGTGCCGATTCGACGAACGGCATTGGCACCGCACACCCCACATATACCGATCCCGAGCTGGAACTGCTCACAGATCGCGAACGTGAGGTGCTGGTGGAAATCGCCCATGGTCTAAGCAACCAGGAGATCGCGGACAAGCTCTTCATCTCCTTGCCCACGGTCAAAACCCATGTGGCGCATATTCTGGCCAAAATCAACGCCCGAGACCGCGTCCAGGCTGTGGTCTTTGCGTACGATAACGGGTTGGTGTGACCTCCCCAATACACACGATACGGCAGAACAAGTGGTATCCGCCTCGAAAGAGGTACATTCGCCTTTCTGCAGAAAGCTATCTGCTTTCAGAGAGATATCCGAGACCTGATAACACGAGTACGATCATTGCAATTCCAACGGTTGTACTCGCGTTTTCGTATATCCGGTACCCCTTTAAAAGCAGATAGCTTTCCGCAAAGGAACGAATGTACCTCTTTCAAGGCAGATAGGTCTATTCGCAGCACACGAATAGACCTATCTCTTCGCTCTTAGACTATGACCGGGCCACTAGGCCTCAGCCAAAGCCTCGACGGGCGGCGTCTTGACGGCTCTGCGGGCGGGGGCAACACTGGCGAGCAGCGCGGCAAGCGCCGCCACGCCAAGCACTGCACCATTGGTGGTCCACTCGAACGGGAACACAGTGTCACCATACAGGCTGAACACCATATAGGACCCAAGCCAGCCGAACAGGGTGCCCAGCGCCACACCCACCACGCCGGAGACGAGCGACAGCAGTAAAGCCTCCACTGCCAGCGAACGCCGCAGCTGGCCGCGCGTCATACCGATGGCACGCAGGGTGGCGGATTCGCGGGTGCGTTCGATCACCGATAGACTCAGCGTGTTCGCCACACCGACCAGTGCGATAAGCACAGCCACCGCAATCAAGCCGACAAGCAACGCCATCATGCCGTTGATCATGGTCTCCCACTGCGTGCGTGCGGCCACCGGACCAGACACGTCAATGTCTGCACTGGCGGAGAATGCATTCTGCACGTTGGTGAATACGTCGTTCAGCGTGGTGCCCGCGCTTTCGGCGTCGATACGCATAAGCATGATATGTCCGTTCGCTTTTACATCACCGTTGGTGAAGTGACCGGCATCCACGAAGGCGACTGCGGCATAGTTGGCTGAGATGCGACGATAATCCACCTTCTGCGGCGCGAGGGTCAGTGTCTGCACGCCATCGGATTGTCCGCCATCGTTCTCAGTATCACTCGCGGCAGCATCAGCTGTACCAGTCTGCGAGCCGGATACATCACTGGTGAAGGTGACGCTCTTACCTAGCGGAATGTCCTTGCCCGTGGCAGCGGAATACTTGGGCATAAGTACGGAGTCACCGCTGATGGTCACGCCAGACAGGTCGGCACGCACCACTTTGCGCAGCGCGTCAACACCATCCACGCCAACGATGAGTACGTTCAGATCCTTGCCATTGGCATCCTTCATGCTCATCATGCGAGTCGGCGCGTAGATACTATCCTTAATGCCCTTAATCTTGGCGACCTCATCGGCCTGTTTGCTGGTCATATCAGCACCGGCCGCGATCATGTCGACGCTGTAGCGCGTGGTCAGCGCCTCGTTCATGGTTTGCTTGGCGCTGGCGGCACCGGTGGCGATGGTGGAGACCAGCGTCACGCCGATAAGCAGTGCGGCACCGGTGGCGGCCACGCGGCGCGGATTCTTCTGGATGTTCGCATGCGCCACCTTGGCGGACGGCCCGGCAAACGCAACCAGCGCGCCCACACCGCGCATCAATACCGGCAGCCAGAATGTGGCGGAAAGCACCAGTCCGAGGAAGATCAGCGCGCAGCCGGCGATGGCGGCGAGCAGTACCATCGGATACTGCTTGTCGGCCAGCGAATCATGTCCGGCGATCTTTTCGTTCATCTGCCAGGCGGAGAATGCGGCCAGACCGATGCCGACGAGCACCAACAGACCCGCAAGTATGGCACGGATCTTACCGGCCCGACGGGTATCGTTCAGTTCGATGGGCCGCAGCGCTTCCAGTGGAGTCACGGCGGTGGCGGAACGTGCGGAGCCAAGCGAGGCGATCACGGTCATAGCGATGCCGAACGCAATCGGCACCACGAACGCCGGCCAGGACAACACCAATCGCATGGTCATGCCGGTGGCTTTCATCAGGCCGGATTGGCACAGCGCCGCCATCAGTCCGATGCCGAGGCCCACGCCCAGCATGGAGGCGATGAGTCCCAGCAGACCAGCCTCGAACAGTACGGAGACATACAGCTGGCCTTTGTTCGCGCCGATGGTGCGCAGCAAGGCAAGCGTGCGACGGCGTTGGGCGACGAGCACTTGGAAAGTGTTGGCGATGACGAGCGCCGCGACCAGCATGGCGAGGATGCCGAAGCTCAGCAGGAAGATGGTGGTGATACTCGTATCGCCCTTGCTCACGGATTTGATGGATTCCTCTTCCATCGCTGCGCGGGATTGCACGGTGAAATGTTTTGGCAGCAGCTTGTCGATTTGTTTCACGGTGGCGTCGGCGGACGGCTGATCGGCATCGTCGATATCGAGGTAGACAAGATAGACATTGAGTTTGCCGAAATCGTCGATACCGTTCATCGCGGTGATCACGTTATCGGAAAGCACTGAGGCTCCGCCGTAGTACGCATAGGCGCCGTTCGGGTCTTCGGTGATACCCACTACGCGAACAGTCATACCGGAATCAGCGGCAGTGTCGTTGCCGGCGGAACCGTAGCCCGTCGAAGCTACGGCCTGCGCGGTACGGGAGTTCACGGTCACGCTATCCCCCACCTTGACACCAAGCTGATCGGCCACGGACTTAGTCAATGCTATTTCGTTGCTATCGACCGGCTGGTCGCCTTGAATGATGCTAACCGGCAGCAGATCACGCTGTGCGGCGGGGGTGATGGCATAGCTGCTGGCATGCTTGTCGCCATTGGCCACGGTTACGGAACTCGAGGATTCGACGCGCACATCCTTGACACCTTCTGTGGCGCGGATACGGTCGAGTTGGAAGTCGTTCACCGTGCGAGCGTAGATGTCATTCTGCTCCTGTTCGCTCAGTCCATCGCTGGCATTAGCGCTGATCACATAGTTCGCGCCGCCAAGCTGTGCGGTGGTCTGACGGGCCAGGGAATCGTTCATGGCGTTGCCGAACAGGAATGTGGCCGCAATGAACGCGGTGCCGATCAGGATGGCGATGCCGGCCGGAATCAGCATTCTGGCGCTTTTCTTCATGAGTTTCACTGTGATGGAAAACATGGGTTCGTCCTACTCTCTTGCTTCCCGTGGGTCAGCGGGCGTGGCGTGCGGCGGCACGGGCGTGGCGCAGCGTTCCCTCACGCCCAGAGGTGGGAACGGCCGGCGGCAGCGGCGCATCGGTGATGGGCAGATCCGGCACGTTGCGCACGCCTGCCATCTGTGCCATCTGGTCAGCAGGAGTATCGGTAAGAGTGGTGCGGGTGGTGCGCTCTCGCTCGGCCATAAGCAGTTCGTTCATGACTTCGGCGTTGGGATGCTGTTCGTCGGCCACGATCCGTCCGTCGGAGAACACGATGGCACGGTCCGCGTAGGAGGCTGCCACCGCATCATGCGTGACCATGACGATGGTCTGTCCGAGTTCGTTGACCGAACGCTTCAGGAAACCGAGCACTTCGGCGCTGGAAACGGAGTCGAGGTTGCCGGTCGGTTCGTCGGCGAACACCAGCTTCGGCTTGGTAATCAGCGCGCGGGCGATGGCCACGCGCTGCTGCTGGCCACCGGACAGTTCATTCGGTCGGTGGTTCAGGCGCTGCTTCAGTCCCAGGGTTTCGACGAGCAGGTCGAACCAGGCGCGGTCGGGCTTGTCTCCGGCGAGAGTCAGTGGCATGAGGATGTTCTGTTCGGCGGTGAACATGGGCAACAGGTTGAAGCTTTGGAAGATGAAGCCGATCTTGTGGCGGCGTAGCAGGGTGAGCTGCTTGTCGTTCATACGGGTCAGGTCTGCCCCGCCGAACAGGATATGGCCGGAAGTGGCGGAGTCGAGGCCGGCGAGCGTGTGCATAAGCGTGGATTTGCCGGAACCGGACGGGCCCATGATGGCGGTGAATTTGCCGCGTTCGAAACTGACGTTCACGTTGCGTAAAGCATGAACCGTGTTGTCTCCGGTGCCGTAGTCCTTGACGAGGTCAACGGCCTGAATGGCGATGCCGTGTGATGCGGCGGGGTTTTGTGCGTTCATGACGTCTCTCCATAATTTGACCGGGCCCATTGCCCGGATGATGATTCCAACTTATGAAGAAACGGCGGCGCTCCCCATCGTGCGCCAGGCTGAATTATCGGTTCATCCTCATCCTCGAGGATTACGGGATTATATGCGCAGCGAATGGTTCTCAATAAGAAAACTGTGAAGCCTATTAGCAAAGAAACGAACACGGGTTTTCCGGAATCGGCCTTATGTTGCGGTTCGACGATATGTGCGATTGATTGATAATGTGCGTTTGACTCACACTTTTCCTATTGAGGATCATTCGCTGTGCAGTCAAACACAAGAAAGCTCGCACTGCATGACGTCAGTGCGAGCTTTCTACTCCTTGAGTCAAGTTATCGGACGGAAGGTCCCCCATGTGCCTTTGCATTGTGCGGCGCACCCCATAAGCGCCGCTCCCCTTCCTGCCTCAGCGCGCCTTCCTGCCGTCTCACTTGGCCAAGCCGGAAGCGCGAAGGGCTTCGAAGCCGCCCTTCAGATCGTCGAGGATGTCCTCGATGTTCTCGGTGCCGATGGACAGGCGGATGGTGCCCTGGTGGATGCCCTGGTCCTCCAGCTCTTCCAGGGTCTCCTGGGAGTGGGTGGTGGAAGCCGGGTGGATGACCAGCGACTTGGCGTCGGCCACGTTGGCCAGCAGGGAGAACAGGTGCAGGTTGTCGATGAACACGCGAGCCGCGTCCTTGCCACCCTTGATGTCGAAGGTGAAGATGGAGCCGGCTCCGTTCGGGAAGTACTTCTCGTACAGGGCGTGGTCCGGACGGCCCTCGATGGACGGGTGGGAGACGGACTCGACTTCCGGCACGGTCTGCAGGTACTCGACGACCTTCAGCGCGTTCTGAACGTGGCGCTCGACGCGCAGGGACAGGGTCTCGGTGCCCTGCAGCAGCAGGAAGGCAGCGAACGGAGACAGGGTGGCGCCGGTGTCGCGCAGCAGAATGGCACGGACGCGGGTCACAAAGGCGGCTCCGCCGAGGGCCTCGTAGAAGTTCAGGCCATGGTAGGAGGGATCCGGCTCGGTCAGAGTCGGGAACTTGCCCGGAACGGCGTTCCAGTCGAACTTGCCGCCTTCGACGATCACACCGCCGAGGGTGGTGCCGTGGCCGCCGATGAACTTGGTGGCGGACTCGACCACGACGTCAGCGCCGTGCTCCAGCGGGCGGAACAGGTACGGGGTGGCGAAGGTGTTGTCCACAATCACCGGCAGGTTGTGCTTGTGGGCGATTTCGGAGATGGCTTCGAAGTCCGGCAGGTCGGCGTTCGGGTTGCCGAAGGTCTCGAAGTAGACGAGCTTGGTATTCTCCTGGATGGCGTCCTCGAACTCCTGCGGGTTCTCGGCGGAGACGAAGGTGGTGGTGATGCCGTCGCGCGGCAGGGTGTGGCGCAGCAGGTTGAAGGTACCGCCGTAGATGTTCTTGGCGGCGACGATGTGGTCACCGGACTGGGTGATGTTGCGCACGGCGTATTCGACGGCGGCGGCGCCGGAAGCGACGGCCAGACCGGCGGTGCCACCTTCAAGGGCGGCGATGCGGTCCTCGAAGACGCCCTGGGTGGTGTTGGTCAGACGGCCGTAGATGTTGCCCGGGTCAGCGAGGCCGAAACGGGCCTCGGCGTGGTCGAAGTTGTGGAAGACGTAGCTGGTGGTGGCGTAGATCGGGACCGCGCGGGAGTCGGTGGCCGGGTCGGCCTGCTCCTGACCCACATGCAGCTGCAGGGTCTCAAAACGGTACTTCTTGTTGTTCTCGGCCATGGTATTCTCCTTGGTTGTGCTAGGTCGCGAGGATATTTTCCTTGCCACCCGCCTGCCGTGTTCGGGCGGTTGGCGAGGTGTTGGTTATGAAGTTACGACGCTCAAGGTGCATGTCGCAAGCTGAGCGTTATCGGGGTTGCCTATAGACCCTTATAAACCCTTGGAATCATTGGGATATGAGGCGGTTACGTCGGGCAAAATAGTCATCAAAAATCTCACGACACGCCGAGACACTTCCACGTCTCTTCGCGACAGAAATCCAGGAAATCATCCTCAATTTCCTGAAATTCTGTCACTGAGGTGACGTCAGCGACAGAATTTCAGGACGAATGGGTTTATTCCCGAAATTTCTGTCACTGAGACGGATTCAACGACAGCAATTCAGGGGATCAGGGATGATTTCCGAAATTTCTGTCGCTCAGATGGAACCAGCAACGGAATTTTTGGGGTGGATGGTTTTATTTCCAAGATTTCTGTCGCTAGGAGTTTGAGCGATCTGTTGAATTCGGCGACGGAACCTCACCAGATGAATACCGGTTAGCGTGTCCGTATCCCTACAGACTAGTGTCAACTGTGATTATGTGACATCCGTCTGATTGATTGGAGTTTTCTAGTGTCCGACGTTACGTTGTACGACCGCGATCCGAAGTACATCCCGCGCGTGGCCGCCGTGCATGACATGTGTGGCTATGGCAAGTGCTCGCTGACCGCCGCGATTCCGATTCTTTCGGCAGCCGGCTGCGATGTCTGCCCGGTGCCGACCGCCCTGTTCTCCGCACACACGAAGTACGCGGTGTTCACCTTCCATGACACCACGGATATCCTCTCCGGCTATCTGGATGCCTGGCAGAAGGAAGACGTTGAGCTTGACGGCGTGTACTCGGGATTCCTGGGCTCCCCCGATCAGGTGGCGATTATTCAGCGTCTCTACCGCGAATATCCGAATGCACTACGTTTGGTCGACCCGGTGATGGGCGACGCCGGTGAAATGTATCCCACGTATACGCCGGAACTGTGCGAGGCGATGGGTGCGCTGGCCGACGGCGCCGATGTGCTGATGCCGAACCTGACTGAAGCGAGCATTCTGACCAAGCGCGACTACCCCGGTCAGGATATCGATGAAGCCACGGTTGACGAGCTGTTGGGCGCGCTGCTGGAGCTTGGCGCGAAGAACGTGGTGTTGAAGGGCATCGACCATGGCGACGGCAAGATCATCAACTATGTGGCCAGCGCCTCCACTGGTGTTACCGGCAAGATCGAACTGGCACATGACAAGCTGCCGTACATGATTCACGGCACGGGCGATGCATTCGCTTCCGCCCTGTGCGGTGCGGTGATGGCCGGTCGCGGACTGGCCGAGTCTGCTGAGATTGCCGGCGAGTTCGTGCGTCATGCAATGGAAAGCACGCGCAACCAACCTCACTTCGAGGATCGCGGCGTCAGCTTCGAGCTCAATCTCGGAGAACTCACCAATTTGGTGAAGTGACCCACTTTGGCTCCCGCTGGCGGGAGCTGTCAACGAAGTTGACTGAGGGTGGTCTACTATCTGCACGCACCACCCTCAGTCTAGCGGGAGCATCCCAATCTACCGATTCTTGAAGTACTTGAGCAGGTGGCTTTCCCGCGTGCTGAGTACGGCAACTAACGCCCCAACCAGCACACCAACCACTACGCTTATCGGCACCCGAAGCAGCGTGTCGGTAAGCGCCATTGCCTCTGCATTCCCGTTCTCCAGCCGTACCCATACCAGTAACAGGCTTGATATCAGTATGCCGGCAAGTGCCCACACCCTGAGTTCTAAATAGAAGCGCAACACCCGCTCTATGGTTGGAAGTGTTCAAGTTCATAACCAGAGAGAAAGCGTCGCGCTCGATATGAAAGCCTATTCCCACCTGTCGGCAGAGGAACGCATCCGGATCGACGAGTTGAGGAACCGCGAGGGGCTCGGGGTCCGCCAGATCGCCCTGAGGATCAGCCACGGCAAGCCCACCGTCAGCCGCGAACCGAGGCGCGGCCCGTGGCTCGCGTCCAACGAGAACGAGTCCTACCGCCCCTACCGGCCGAAACGGCTGAAGACGGACGCATCCGCCGTTACCTGCCCAAGAGGACCAGCCTCGACGGCCTGACGGACGAGGACCTGCAGGCCATCGTCCAGGAGATCAACGACACCCCCATGAAGGTCCCGGACTGGGAAACGCCCAACGAGGCTTGGTACCGCAAACTCGGCAAGGTAATGTCGAAGACAAGCCACCCACAGACAAACGTTGCACTTACAAATAGGTAACGGGATCGCGAATGTCATCCGCTGGATGACATAGCGAAGCACATACTTTCTGAACTAATGGTGGATAACCGCACTTTCATCCACACGCTGTCCACAACACGCCAAGCCGCGTCATGGTATCCACATTTGCCGGTCGCCCTTGCGTCCCGATATCACCAACCCGCACAGTGGAATCATGAATGATGCAGCAACTTCCACGGAACACATCGCAGCCGCAATGGGCGACCGCAATTTGTCACCCAAGCAGTTCGGCGCTCTTGGCGAACGATATGCGGCTGTTTGGTTGGAGAAGAAAGGATGGACCACACTGAGCCATAACTGGCGTACTCGATACGGCGAACTGGATCTTGTGATGCTCAACGACGAGCACACTGTGGTGTTCGTCGAGGTGAAATCGCGCCGCACCATCCAGTACGGCTGCCCGCAGGAGGCCGTGACGCCGTCCAAGCAACAGAATCTCAGGAAAGCTGCTTGCGATTGGCTGCTTGATTGCCGCAACCGTATCTCGCACAAAGCCGTCAGATTCGATGTCATCACCATCGTGTTGCGCGTGGGTAGACCGCTGGTGCATCACATTGAAAACGCGTTTTAGCGAAAGGATCAAGCATGGCCATTGGCAGCGCCCTTTCGGTCGGTCTGATCGGACTCAAGGCCTTCATTGTCCAGGTACAGGCTTTCATCAGTCCCGGCCTGCCATATTTCAGCATCATTGGACTGCCAGATACCTCACTGTCCGAAGCGCGCGAGCGAGTGAAATCGGCATGTCAAGCCAGTGGTTTCTCATGGCCACAAACCCGTGTGACCGTGAATATGAGCCCCGCTTCCCTACCCAAACGCGGCTCATCACATGATCTGGCCATTGCCGCCAGCGTTCTCTGCGCAGCTGGAGCCATTGGCCACGATTGTCTGGAAGACACTATTGTGCTTGGCGAAGTGAATCTTGACGGTTCGGTACTGCCTATCCATGGATTACTGCCAATCATGTTGCATGCGCAGGAACGCGGCATCCGAAAAGTAATCATTCCCTATCGCAATCTTGACGAGGCTTCGATGGTGGAAGACATGGATGCAATCGGCGTAAGACATGTGGGCGAGCTCATCGAGCTCATGGGAGGCAATGCCTCATATACAATCCCCGATCTGCAGCTCGCGGAGGATGCAAGCGCCTCCGAACAAGCCGAAGTCAGTGAAAACGGATACGCAGACATGAATGAGGTGTTGGGCCAGGAACATGCCAAATGGGCGCTGCAGGTGGCGGCCGCCGGAGGCCATAACCTCATCATGACCGGACCTCCCGGCACGGGAAAAACCATGTTGGCTTCACGATTACCCGGCATCATGTGCCCATTGGAAGATACCGAACAGCTGGAAGTCGCTTCGATTCGCTCGCTGTGCGGCACCTTATCGCAATATGGCATCACCGATGTGCCTCCGTTTGAAGCGCCGCATCATACCGCTTCCACAGCGTCACTGGTCGGCGGCGGCAGTGGCATCGCAGCACCGGGCGCGATAACCCGCGCTCACCGTGGCATTCTGTTTTTGGACGAAGCACCGGAGTTCAGCGCCCGGGCCTTGCAAACGTTGCGCGAACCATTGGAATCCGGCTATGTGGCTCTCTCCCGTTCCAAAGGAAGCACGTATTACCCAGCTGCATTCCAGCTGGTCATGGCGGCAAATCCTTGCCCATGCGGATATTATTACGGCACTGGCGAGCGCTGCAGGTGTCGGGAAAAAGATCGCATGAGGTATTTCTCCCGTTTATCGGGCCCGGTACTTGACCGAGTAGATATTCAGATGACAGTGCCGCCCGTCCCCCGCATCACCGTGCAGCATGAACCGCTCGGCGAATCCAGCGCCACAATTCGTGCACGCGTGATTCGTGCAAGAAACGCCGCCAAAGATAGGTTCCAGCAATTCGGGTGGACATGTAATGCTCAGGCATCCGGCACGTGGCTGCATGCGAACACCTCGCTCAAGGCGATGGAACTGGTCAATCGTGCCTTGTCCTCGCAGCAGCTGACGTTGCGTGGAGCTGATCGTGCCATGCGATTGGCCTGGACCCTCGCCGATCTGGCCGGCCGGATTTCCCCTACCGAACAGGATGTCCATCAAGGTATCGAAATGAGAACGAGAGTGTCATGAGTACCACCAATATGATTGCCGAGCCCGCTTCAGTTCACGGCTCCCCTCACACAATCGGAAAAGCCGAAGCGGCCGCACAGACCGTGCGCTCACGTATTATCGCCGCTCCTTCACTAGATGCCCTATACCGTGCCGCGCTCACGTTCTGCATCGATGGCGCGGATGCGATGATGTACGCCACACTCAAAGGAGCCGAACATGCTGAGGCATTATGGCAGGTCTTGTCACAGTGTCACCCTGACCGGCCTTCCGATGTTCGCCAAAAAGCACTGACCTGCATTGATCGCATGTTCATCAATGGTCTGACCCGCTGGGGTCGCAAACCCACACCCAGCGCGATGAACGCTTTTCGCAATGCCCTGTCCGGCTGGCATCAGCGGATGGACGCCCTGCCCTCGCAAGACATCGTTTCCTTGGCCGACTGGTTCACCATGGATGGCACACAATGGATTATCGGCCCGGGACACCCATGCTGGCCTGCGCAATTGACCGACCTATCCATCCGCTCCGACTGGGCACCTCCCTTATGCCTTTGGGTCAAAGGCGATCCGCGGGCCCTGACCAGCTGCGCAAAACCGGTGGGTATTGTCGGCTCCCGAGACGTCAACGAGTACGGACGGTATGTGGCCCATACGGTTGCCGAGCAAGCCGCGGTGGATGGTCATCTGGTAGTTTCAGGAGGCGCGATGGGCACGGACGCGGCCGCTCATTGGGGTGCTCTGAACGCTCTGCACGGCCGCAAACCAGGATGCGTGGGCAGAACCGTCGCCGTATTCGCCGGCGGACTGAACCATATGGGGCCAGCTCGCAATCGCACACTGTTTGAACGCATCGAATCGCAGGGAGGCGCGCTCATCAGCGAACTTTGTCCCGGCACCATTCCCGAGGCGCGCAGATTCCTGCTGCGCAACCGTATTATCGCGGCATTGTCTTCCACACTGGTTGTGGCACAGGCGAGATTGCGCTCAGGCGCACTGAATACTGCGGGCTGGGCCTGCGAGCTGATGCGCGAGGTGTATGCAGTGCCAGGAGACATCAATCAGCCATGCAATGCCGGCTGCAACAAAATGATTGGCGACCATCAGGCCACGATTCTATGCGCCGCCACCTCCACGAAAGACATCTGTCACAAGCGCCATCAGCCGATTATGGAACGATGCCCAGGCATGGCGGACAACGCACAGCGCGATGCCAGTGATCCAGCGCCTTCGTGTACGACCAAGGCGGTCCACAAGAAATCCGAGCAGCCCACGCTATCCCAGGCTGTCATCACGACTCCCTTGCCGTCTCGCACAGACTCCAAGGATTTCTCCTCATCCCACCACATGCCAGATTTGCGCGCCCAGGCATCGTTGCAACCCGATGCGGAAGCGCAACAGACGATACAGGTCAGCACATTGCCGGAAGCGGAACGCTTGATGGTCGGCCTTATCCGCGAATGCCGTACGCATCGCCTCGCCATCACACCGGACACCCTGCTGCGCGCGGCCAGGAATAACAACCTCGAGGAAATACCGGATATCGCCACCGTACTGGAACTGCTCGGAGCGCTGGAACTGCGAGGAGCGATTCACCGGGAGACCGGAACGGTCACGCTCAGTTGTCGCCTCATCTGAATCATGGAGACGCCAGTCTTACACACCGCTAGAACAAGAATTGTCAGCACCCTCATGACACGATGACGGCGCTGTTCGGCGGGTGTGCAAGAATCGAATCCATGAGTCCGAAACGTTTGGAAGATATGTATGATGCAGTGATCGTCGGTGCCGGTGCGGCTGGTTTGTCGGCGGCATTGGGACTGCTGCGATCCCCCGAAATCGCCGAACTCAAGGAACAAGGCGTGGACCCGAAGATCCTTGTGGTCTCCAAACTACAGCCGCTGCGTTCGCACACCGGTTCGGCTGAAGGAGGCATTGCCGCAAGCCTGGGCAATGTGGAGTCCGATGACTGGCATTGGCATTACTACGACACCATCAAGGGCGGCGACTGGCTTGTTGATCAGGACGCGGCCAAGCTGCTCGCCGAGTATGCGCCGCAGACCGTGATCAATCTGGAGCGTCAGGGCGTGGCCTTCTCCCGTACCGAGGACGGGCATATCGCACAGCGCCGATTCGGCGGCCATACGCGCGAGTTCGGTGGAGCCCCGGTCAAGCGCGCCGCCTATGCGGCCGACCGTATCGGCCACCAGATTCTGCATGCCTTGTGGCAGCAGTGTGTGGCCGCCGGCGTTGAGTTTGCCGAGGAATGGTATGTGACCGATCTGGCGCTCGCCGATGATGGCAAGCAGGCGGCCGGTATTGTGGCTTTTGATACGCATACGGGCAAGATTCAGGCCATTCACGCGCGTAATGTGCTGCTGGCCACCGGAGGCGCGGGCCGACTGTTCCACACCACGTCGAACTCTTGGGACTTGACCGGCGACGGCATGGCGCTGACCCTAGCTGCCGGACTGCAGCTTGAAGACATCGAATTCGTGCAGTTCCACCCCACCGGTCTCGCACACACCGGCATCCTGCTTTCCGAAGCGGCACGCGCCGAGGGCGGCATCCTGCGCAATGCCGACGGCGAGCCGTTCATGGAACGTTATGCTCCAGAGCATAAGGATCTGGCCGCGCGCGACGTGGTCTCCCGCTCCATCATGGCGGAGATCGACGCCGGCCGCGGCGTTGCCGACCCGAAGGATCCGGATGGTCCGAAGGACTGCGTCTGGCTGGACATGACCGACATCGACCCTGAACGTATGAAGGAAGTGCTGCCGCAGGTGGTCGAAACCATCGAACAGTACGCGAACCTCGATCCGGCCAAAGACCTGGTGCCCATCAAGCCCACCGCGCACTATACGATGGGCGGCATCCCCATCACCACCAATGGCGAGGTGTACCGTTGGACGGACGATGCCGTGCAAATCGTCGATGGCTTGTTCGCCGCTGGCGAATGCTCCTGCGTTTCCGTACACGGCGCGAATCGCTTGGGCGGCAATTCGCTGCTTGACGCATGTCTGTTCGGCACGCGCGCCGGCCAAACCATGGCCACGCGTATCGCCGAGAATCCGGTCGACTCCCCCATGGCCGATGATTCGGCCGATGACATGTTGACGACGGCCGCCGATCATGCCGCCGAATCCCGTAAGTCCGAACTTGACGAGCTGCTCGCCGGCCAGGGCGATGATGTCGATGAGGGTTCCACGGCCAATCCTTATCAGCTCATGGCCCAACTTGGATCAGTGATGGAACAGGCTCTGGCTGTACGCTGCACCGCTCAGACCATCGATACGGCTCTGGCCCAGCTCAACAGCGACATCAAGCCGGTTTCCGATATCTTACGGGCACATGACAAAACTGCCGCCTTCAACCAAGAGGTCACCGCCATCTGGGAGGTCCGGCATTTGATTGAGCTGGCCGAGGCCATGTTGCACGCTTCCGAGTCTCGTCAGGAATCTCGTGGGTCCCTGCAGCGTCTTGATTTCCCCGAACGCGATGATGAGCATTTCCTCGCTCACTCGTTGGTCGCCGATGCCGGCCCGGTGAGCTTCAAGCCGGTGCATATCACCGACTACCCGCCCAAGAAGCGTGAATACTAAGCCGCCCAGGGCTTGTGACACAATAGATTGTCGAATAATCGAACTGATATCCACGGTTTCTGGAGGCAGAACATGGTTGAGGCGAACAACACGACGGTTACCCTGCAAGTGCATCGTTTCACGCCGCGCCCCGAGCGCGCCGAACGTGCACGCGGCGGCAGCCCGTTCGCCAAGAAAAGCTCCCCGTTCGGTGGCGGCTCGGATTCGGCGGCACGCCGCCGCCCGCGTGGCAAGCAGTGGGTGCAGGAATACACCATTCCCGCGCGTCCATCGGACACCGTGCTCGACTGTCTGCTGACCATTAAACGCACCATCGACCCGACGCTGGCCTTCCGCTATTCATGCGGTCACGGCATGTGCGGCTCTGATGCCGCAGCCATCAACGGCACACCCACTCTGCTGTGTACGGCCACCGTCCGCGACTGGGCCAAGCAGCCTAGTACAGCTCCGGAAGTCGATGATGAGGGATTCCGACGCACCGGCGACGAAACCGCTAACGAACCCGACGTTCCCGCCGAAAACGTCAAAAACAACATCCCTGAAGGTTCTCTGGGTGTTATCGAACTGGCTTCCTTGCCTGGATTCCCGCCGCAACGTGATCTCATCGCCGACATCGACCCGATGCTCAACCAGATTCGTAAACTCCCCCCGTATCTTCAGGCTGATGGCGTGCTTGCCACCACCGCCGAAGGCAAAGTGGACGTTTTCGAATACCTGCAGAACCCCGAGCAGCTCGCCAAGTATGAGACGCTGAGCAATTGCATCGCCTGCGGTGTGTGCGAGGGTGCCTGCCCGGTATACGCCGGCGGCGATGCATTCGTTGGCCCGGCCGCATTGATCTGGGCTTCCCGCTTCATCAACGATTCACGTGATACCAAGGCCATGGATCGCATGGATGCCATTGATACCGCTGACGGTGTGGCCGGATGCCAATCGGTGCGTGCCTGCTCCCGCCACTGCCCGCGCGGTATCGATGTGGGCGAGGAAATGTGGCAGATCGTGGCCAAAGTCCGCGAACGCTGAATCATTGCCGGGTAGATACCGGAAAGTCATAGTCTGAGAGAACGAACATCGAAGGAACGGTTATGGACAGAACACAGTACACGAATCTCGCCAAGGCATGGGAATTCACCGAAGAACATGCTCGCGAACTTGAACCGTCCACACTGGCTGATGCCCGTACCGCCGCCGACGAATCCGGACAACTGCAAGGTCCAGCCGCACAAGCCCGACTCCTGGGCCTGCTGGTCCGTTTGACCGGAGCCTCCTCGGTAATCGCCGTGGGCACCGGCTCCTTGGTGGAGACTCTGCAACTCGCCTATGCCTTGGACAACAAGGGACAGTTGACCGCCGTCGATTCCACCGCACAGGGCATCACACTGATTCGCAAGGCGTTTGCCGAACTGCAGGACGAGACCGCTACCACGCTTCGTGCGGTGAATGCCCCGGCCAGTGTGTTTCTGCCCAGGCTCAATGCCAATGATTACGATTTGATTGTGGTGGCCGGCGATGCGGAGAATTATGCCGCCACATTCGCCCAGGCGTCCCGCCTGCTACGTGATCATGGTGCCATCGTATTCACGGACGCATTGGCTTTGGATACGGAGCAGGGCGGTGTGATCAACCCGGCCGACCGCAGCGGCAAGGCCACGGCCATGCGCGAGCTCATCACTACCGTCGAGCAGGATGAGGAATTTGAATCCACACTTACTCCGGATGGTACCGGACTGCTCATCGCATACAAGAAGTAATATTTCTTGGCTTCCCTTGACGGAGGGGGCCAAATGCCCTCAGACAACCATACTCGTGGCCACGTCCACGGCTTCGTCGGCATCGTCAGTCACGGTAACCAGCTTGGGATCTATCTTCGAAATCATGCCACGCTCGGAGACCGGCCCATCCAACCAGTCGAATAGCCCCTGCCAATAATCCTTGCCGTACAACACCACCGGAATGTTCGCCACCTTGTGGGTCTGAACCAGGGTCAACAGCTCGAACATCTCATCCAACGTGCCGAACCCTCCCGGGCAGACGATCACACCGGAGGAATACTTGACGAACATCGTCTTCCTGACAAAGAAGTACCGGAAGCTCATGCCAAGGTTCACCCACTGGTTCAGCCCCTGTTCAAACGGAAGTTCGATGCCGAGCCCCACCGACTTGCCGCCCGCCAATGCCGCTCCCCTGTTCGCGGCTTCCATAATGCCCGGCCCGCCACCAGTGATGACGGCGATATTGCGCTTGGCGATCTGGCTGCCCATGCGACGAGCCGCCTTGTAGTCCGATTCGGTGCGTTGTGTGCGCGCGGAGCCGAAAATCGATACCGCAGGCCCCAGCTCGGCAAGCGCACCGAAGCCATCCACGAATTCGGATTGGATGCGCAGCACACGCCACGGATCCATATGCAGCCAATCGGTATCCTGATCCGGCTTGAGCAGGTTCGCGGTGGTGTTGTCCGAAGGAATCATCTGGCCGCGCAGAATCACTGGGCCTCGATGATAGGTGTCCCCCAGCGGCGCGGCGTCCTCCAAATCAACCGGATTCATCGGAATTTGTGCGACTTGAATGTTGGCTTGTTCTTCGGCAATTGTTCCGACGTTCGGATTCCCGTCAACACCGGTGTTTGTCGGCTGCTTTATACCGGATGCTTTTTTGCCATCGGCCTTTTGGGATTTTTTCTGCTTCTTCGCCATTTGGTACCTCCATGGGCTCTAGCAGTATCCTAGGCAGATTAACGACGGAAGTCGATTTCAACGCTTTCCGTGCCGTCCGCAAGGGTGATGGAATGCTCCGCCAGCTCGTCGGAATGCGTATTGACGTCGGACTCGGCGTCAGCCTCAGCAGCTGCAACGGCCACAGCCTGTTCAAATCGCTTGGATTGGCGGCTCAACAATACGCCGGAAATCGCGGCGGCGATCAGCGAGGCCACCAGCACACCGAATCGGGCTTCGGCGGACAGCTCCTGGTTCGTATAGGCCAGAGAGGCGATGAGGAACGACACCGTAAAACCGATTCCACAGGCGACGGCAGCGGGAATCATATCGCGAACGCGTAGCCCCTTGGCCATCTTGAGCCCTCCGACATGTGTGGCCAGCCAAGCGGTGACGATGATACCCAACGGCTTGCCGACCACCAGCGCCACAATCAGGGCGATGACCAGTGGCGAGAGCAGCAACAGCGGACTCAAGGATTCAAAATGCACGCCGGTGGCGAACAAGGCGAAAATCGGCAAAGCCAGCAGAGCGGAAAACGGCTTGAGCTTGTCCGCATATCGTTCGGCGCGCGGTGCGTATTCACCGTGCATCACACGTGCCGGGGTCAGCAAACCAACCAATACACCGGCCAACGTGGGATGGATGCCGGCTTCAAACATCATGATCCAGGCAAGGATGCCGACCACGCCCACCGCGATCCATGGCACTTTCTTAAGACGAACCAAATGTGCCCATACCACGGCACACACGGCGATGCCAATGAACCAGTACCAAGCATTGACCGAGGAGAAGAACACCGCTATCAAGATGATGGCCAGCAAATCGTCGACCGTGGCCAAAGTCATCAGGAATGCGCGGATCGAACCGGGCAGCGCCTTGGCAAACAGTGCGAGCACCGCCAACGAGAACGCGATATCCGTGGCTGTGGGCACCGCCCAGCCGTGGGACATCTCGGCGAACGGGATGCTGCTGCCAGTGGTGGCCAGGATCAATGAGCCAGGCTCCCCCGGGCCGAACTGCGAAAACAGTGCAGTGGTGGCCAGAAACAGGATGGGCGGGGTGATCATGCCCCCAACGGCACACAGCATCGGCACAGCGGCCGCCTTGGGATTAGCGAGCGAGCCGGTGGTGAGCTCCTGCTTCAGTTCGAGGCCAACAGTCAGGAAGAAGATAGTGAGCAAACCGTCCTGAGCCCAATGGCCGATCGGCAGATCAAGATTGGTATGCGGAATGAACACATGCGTTTCCGCTACGGCCTCAAATGCATGCGCGGTGAGGGGAAGATTCGCCAGAACCAGACCGGCAAGGGCAAAACCGAGCATAATCAGTCCAGATATGCGATCAGAGGCGGCTATCCGCCTGATCATGGGCCAAATGCCTCGTTTTGCGCCGGTGGTTGTGGCCATCGCGTCTCCTCGCTCGATAATGAATGATCTGCTGCTATGGTACGGAATATCTCAGGACGTTCAGCCCGGGGCGTACCCCCCTACTGACGGTCAGCCAAAGCGGTCTCGATGTTGGCAAGCACCTGTTCAAGCAGCCTGGTCGGACAGGCAAGGTTGACACGCTCGAAGAAGTTTCCAGATTCGCCGAACATCGAGCCTTCATCAAACCACACACGGGCCTCATTGCGCAGAAAATCGCAAAGTTCTTCAGGAGTATCGAAGCCCAGGCCTCGGCAATCGAGCCAAGCCAAGTAAGTGCCTTCCGGTTCAATCAGACGAATGCCGCTTACACGTGCAGTGAAGTCGCGGATGAGCCCGAGATTGCGTTCCAGCACTTCCATCAGTGCGTCCAGCCACGGTTCGGCATGGTCGTAGGCGGCTTGGCATGCGACCATACCGAAATGGTTGACGGTCAGGCCGCCGATATTATCCGCCGCCGCATCGTAACGACGCTTGAGGTGCGGGTTCGGGATGATGGTGTTGGAGCACAACAGACCAGCCAGATTGAAGGTTTTGGTAGGCGCGGTGAATTCAAAGACGATATTCGCGTACTCAGCCCCCAACGTGGAGAACATGGTGACCTTATGTCCAGGATAGGAAAAGTCGGCGTGAATCTCGTCGCACAGCAGACGCACACGGCGTTTGATACAGATATCGCCAATGCGCCGCAGTTCTTCAGGCGTCCAGACACGGCCCACCGGGTTGTGCGGATTGCACAGAATCATGGCCGTGCAGCGAGGATCGGCGGCCTTGGATTCGAGATCATCAAAATCAATGCCATAGTGGCCGTTCTCGTCCAGTACCAGCTCGTTGTCGAGAATGGTCAAACCATTGTGCTCGGCGGCAAAGGTGAACGGGTAATAGACAGGCCGCTGGATAATGACCTTATCTCCCGGTCGGGTGACGGATCGCAGGGCCGTGTTGACGGCAGGCATCACGCCGTCGGACAGGCTCACCCACGAAGGGTCGATATGGAAATTATGACGATGCTCCATCCAATTGAGAAAAGCTGTGAAGTAGTCTTCAGTGGCGTAATCGTAACCGAATACGTCATGGGTGGCAGATTGGATGAGAGCCTCGACTACTTCAGGAGCCGGTTTGAATTCCATGTCTGCCACGGACAAGGGCACCACATCTTTGCCGTCCTCACCCATCTGTTCCACGACCTCATGCCATTTGGCGGACGAAGAGCCATGACGCTCAAGAATCGTATCGAAATCGTAAGGGGCATGCTGTGCCAGAATCACTGTTTCTCCTTCTTCACTACCGGCGAAAACAAACCTGACCCATCGTAAAGGAGGTATGTAACGAGAATTGGAAAAGCCTCGAAGGCATTTCGCTTCCGAGGCTTTATCGTGCGCCAGACAGGATTCGAACCTGCGACCTGCTGATCCGTAGTCAGCTGCTCTAATCCGCTGGGCTACTGGCGCATACCACCGTTGTCCCCGTGGTTCGGGAGTGCGCCAGACAGGATTCGAACCTGCGACCTGCTGATCCGTAGTCAGCTGCTCTAATCCGCTGGGCTACTGGCGCATATTGTCTTTCAGACAACTCGATACATATTACTCAAGGTTCGTGTTTGTGCAACCCATTGGTTACTCGGCGTGTCACAGGAACAGCGAGTCACAGTATCCGACAATCATGCTGTACGACGACGCTCCGCGGATTCCTGGATGACCGTTTCACGCAGCAGTTTCGGCGCACTGGTGCCTTCCACGGATGCCTTGTCGACAACCACCTGCTTGACATCCTCAAGACTGGGCAGCTGGAACATCGTGTCTTGCAGGGTGCGTTCGATAATCGAACGCAGACCTCGTGCGCCAATCCCCTGCTTGATAGCCGTATCGGCAATCGCTTGGACGGCCTGGTCGGTGAACTCCAGATCAACGCCGTCGACGGCAAACAGTTTGCGGTACTGCTTAATCAGCGCATTGGCCGGCTGCGTAAGAATCTCCGTCAAATCATCCACCGTCAGCTCCTTGAGCACGCTGGTGACCGGCAGTCGACCGATGAATTCAGGCAGCAGACCGAATTCGGCTAAATCATCGGCATTGACCTGCTTAAGCAGCTCCTCGTCTTTCAGGTCGGCGTCATGCCAATTGGCTCCAAAACCGGTTTCCCGGCGGCCCAGACGCTTGCGCACGATGTCCGTCAATCCTACGAATGCGCCGCCACAGATGAACAGGATGCCACACGTATCCATCTGCACTGTGTCCTGCTCTTTGTGCTTGCGAGTGCCTTCCAGTGGCACGGAAGCAATAGTGCCTTCAAGGATTTTCAATAGTGCCTGCTGCACTCCTTCACCGGATACGTCACGGGTAATCGAGGTGTTCTCGCCGGATTTGCGGGCGATTTTATCGATTTCGTCAATATAGATAATGCCGTGCTGGGCTCGGCTGACATCGCCGTCCGCGGCCTGCAGCAGACGCTGGAGCACGGTCTCCACGTCATCACCCACGTAGCCGGCTTCGGTGAGCGTGGTGGCATCGGTGATGACGAACGGCACGTTCATCACACGGGCCAGTGACTGGGCAAGATAGGTTTTGCCCACACCGGTGGGCCCCAGCAACAGAATGTTCGACTTGGCGACTTCCACATCCGATAGCGGATCATTAGCCCGCTGAGACTTGCGGGCTCGCCCGGCTGATTGGAGCGCGGCATTGCCGTTCGCGCCGTCAAGTTGTTCGGCGGATTCCTGCAACTCCATATTGACGCGCTTGTAATGGTTGTACACGGCCACGGAAAGCGCCCGTTTGGCTTCTTCCTGGCCGATGACATATCGATTGAGATAATCGAAAATCTGCGTTGGTTTGGGCAGGCTCAGCGAGTTGACTTCGGCGTCTTTGCTACGCTCCTCGGAGATGATATCCACGCATAGGGCAATGCATTCGTCGCAGATGGAGGCATTGGGACCGGCCACCAGTTTGCGAACCTGACGCTCGGTTTTGCCGCAGAACGTGCAGCGGGGAATGTCCTCGTTGTAGCTCACCACACGCCCCATGAGATCTCCTTTGCCGATGAATACCGCACTGCCTGCTGTGCTTGTCTGTATGTTTACACGACGCACACATTGCCGTCGCCTTTCAACACAATACCCCCGGTCAGACCGACCGAGGGTATTGCAATGCCTAGTGTCCGGACGAATATCACTATTCGTCCACATGTTTGAGACCGTTACTGGCGGTGAGCCAGCACTTCGTCCACGATGCCGTAATCCTTGGCTTCGTCGGCGGTCAGGAAGGTGTCCACCTCGATGTCGCGGCGAATCTTCTCCACGTCCTGACCGGTGTGATTGGCGAGGGTTTCCTCCAGCCATTCGCGCATGCGGAGCATTTCCTTGGCCTGGATTTCAATCTCCGTGGCCTTGCCGAAGCCCTGGTCGATGGCCGGCTGGTGGATGAGCACACGGGCGTTCGGCAGCATCAGACGCTTGCCCTTGGTGCCGGAAGCCAGCAGAATCGCCGCTGCGGAGGCGGCCTGACCGAGGCATACGGTCTGCACATCGGGCTTGATGTACTGCATGGTGTCGTAGATGGCGGTCATGGCCGTCATCGAACCGCCGGGCGAGTTGATGTACATCATCACATCACGGTTTGGATCCTGGGATTCCAAGACCAGCAGCTGGGCCATCACATCGTCGGCGGAGGCGTCATCCACCTGCACGCCGAGGAAGATGATGCGATCCTCGAACAGGCGGGAGTAGGCGTCCTGGGTCTTCATGCCGTACGGGGTCTTCTCCACAAACTGCGGCATGATGTAGCGGTTGGTTGGGGCCGCGGCCGGCATGAAGCCGGCTACACCCTGGCGGCCGGCCAGTCGGTCGGCGCGGGCGGCAAACTTTGCTTCTTCACTTGCCATAAGTCTCACTCCCCTGCTGGTTGTTGCCGATGGTGTCCGGCGTGGTCACGAGCTTATCCACGAAGCCATAATCGAGGGCTTCCTGAGCGGTGAACCAGTGATCGTATTCGTTGTCGCGGTAGATTTCCTCGACGGTATGGCCGGTCTGTTCGGCGGTCAGCTCGCTCATGGTCTTCTTCATGTCCATGATGAGCTCGGCGTTGATGCGCACGTCGGTGGCGGTGCCGCCAATGCCGCCGGAGGGCTGGTGCATGAGTACACGGGCGTGCGAGGTCAGGTAACGCTTGCCCTTGGTGCCGGAACTCAGCAGGAACTGGCCCATGGAGGCGCACATGCCCAGACCCACGGTCGCCACGTCGGGCTCGATGAGCTGCATGGTGTCGTAGATGGCCATACCGGCGGTGATGGAGCCGCCCGGCGAATTGATGTACAGCCAGATATCCTTCTTCGGGTCTTCGGCAGCCAGCATCAGCAGCTGGGCGCAGATGCGGTTGGCCATATCGTCCTTGACCTCTTCACCCATCCAGATGATGCGGTCTTTGAGCAGACGGTTGAAAATCGGGTCGACGGGGCCGGCCGGGACGTCATCGCCCGCCATGACCGGCAAGGTCGCAAAGGCATTGCTCACCTTGATTCTCCTTCTAAATTACTCGAACATTGTTCAGACTACCGCCTTGAAGCGACTGAAGACGGCTTTTCACGTGCTTTTTGGCGGCCAGCGTAGGATATCTCTCCCTCCGTCTCGACTTCGTCGAGCCACCTCCCTCGTCAGAGGGAGGTTATTCGAGAGTATCGAGGACGTCGTCGATGAGCAGGCGAGTCTGGGCCGAATCGTCTTTGAGGCGGGGGAACCGGCGCATTGCATTGGCTGGACTAGCCCCGGCGGCACGGGCCACATTCGACTTGCTGGCACCGCGCGAGACGGCCTTTTCCGCGAGTCTGTCAACCAGTGAGTCCGCGACTTGTCTCATCTGTTCGGCCACCCACAACTGGGCCATGTCCGTAGGCAAATCATAGTCTTCAGCCACACCGCTGGCGGCCTCCTGGATGGCGGCCCACAACACCATAAACGGCTTGCGGTAATAGTCGATCTGCTCAGACAATGGCTCGGCAGCAAGCGATTCCAGCGCCGCACGAATCTCAGTGTTTTCAGACATAGCTTATTCTTTCCGCTCCCGCCAGCGGGAGCCAAAACAACTTCCTACTTACGACGGCTCAACATCCACTTCGACACCAGTGACGATGCGGCCACGGCCAACCCGACCGGCATGAAGAACACACTGGGCGCTTCGGTCAGTTCCATCACCAAACACATGGCCATCAACGGCGCTTGCTGCGATGCCGAAAGCAATGCGGCGGCACCAATCAGCGCACAAGCAGTCACCGAGTCAGCCGGGAACAACAGTATCCAAATGAGCCCCAGCATTGCACCCAGCGTGGATCCCAACGCGATGCCCGGCTGCAATACGCCGCCTGAGGCACCCGAACGAATGGTCATTAGCGTAACCAGCGCTTTGGCAACAAACGTCAGCGCAAGCACACCCAGCAGCATGGCGATATTCGATTGAGACAACTGGAAACCGGCATTACCCGCCGTAGAAGCCGAACCGGAAACGTTGCCGCCGCCCGCCAACAGATTCCAAGGCGAGGCCGCCGCCGAAGAAGCCGATTGCGATGCGCCGGCAGCGGCATAGCCCTCCGGCACGAATGTACTGAAACCAAGCTGCGCCGCAGCGCGCCCGTTGCCCATCACCTGCGGAACAACAATCGCCGCCAATCCAGTCACCAGACCAGCCAATGGCATCTGCCACAAAATATGCTTGTCATGCGATTGATGGGATTCCGCCCATTGCGAGCCTTTGCGAAACCATGCGCCAGCCACACCGCACGCTGCGCCGCACAGCACCGCAAACAGCATCAGGGTAGGCGTGGATTGCGGTTGCATGGCGGTGATGTCATAGAACGTGTGATGGCCCTTAATCGACGCCGCCACGAACGCGGCAATCGCGGACATGCCCAAACCGAAAGCGACCTTCTCAAGGGTCACGTCCACCAGCAGAATCTCCACGGCGAAGAACATGCCGGCAAGAGGGGCATTGTAGACGCCGCCCAAGCCGGCACCTGCTGCCACTGCTACCACCATACGGCGGTCAATGCCGTCGGCCCCTTCGATATGGAACAGGTCGCAGAAACGTTGCGCCAACATGGCGCCGAGTTCACGAGGAGCGACTTCTCGTCCAATGGACGCGCCCGAACCGACGATACCGATCTGCAGCACCACATGCACCAAGGTCTGCCATACAGGCATCCGCTCCCCCGCCACGGCTTTTTTGACCGAGGGCACCTTGGTGGTCTTGTTGCGCAGAAAATACCAGATAATGCCGGCTAGGGTGAGACCGATGGTCACCGAAATCGCACGGCGTATAGCGGGCACACCGAATGGACCGGGCAATTCCGAACCCTCGACATAGCCGAGCATCACGTGCTCGACGCCGTAGAGCAGCAGCGTCAGCAGACCTGCGCCCGCGCCGATGATCACGCCAAGGATGATGGTTGTCGCTGCAAGCCAGCCAAGACGTTTGGCGGTAACTACTGGTTGCATGTCGACCTCCGCACTTTATGCAACGAGTATGCCCTTGGGAACTCCCCTCAGTCTCGCTACGCTCGACAGCTCCCTCAAGGAGGGGAGCCAATGGAACAATACTTCTTTAAGAATAGAAAGAGCCCGGAACCATGAAACACGGTTCCGGGCTTAACAGTTACGCTAACGCAAGCAAGCTAGGCTCACTCAGCGTCCTTGTCCTTGGAGGACAGCTCGTCAGCCACGGCAGCGGCGGCGGAAGCGGCCTCGACGGATTCGGACTCCTCTTCCTCAGCGGCTTCACCGAGGAAGTTGGAGAGGTCGACAGCCTCGCCATCGGCGGTGAACTTGACGGCGCGCATGCCGGCGAGCAGGCCCTTGGAACGTCCGACTTCCTGCACGGCGGAGCCGAGCTGGCCGTTCTTGATGATGGCCTGAATGAAGTTGTTCGGATCCATGCCGTACTGCTGGGCGATGGAAGCGAGGAAGTTGAACACGTCGGACTGGGAGACCTGGACGTCCAGCTTCTCAGCCAGAGCGTCGAGCACCATCTGGTCGCGCAGTTCCTTCTCGACGGTTTCCTCAGCCTGAGCCTTCTGCTCCTTGGTGGCCTTCTCCGGATCCGGGGTCATGCCCTTGAGCTGCTCCTCGACCATGTTGGCCTTGACGCCCTTCGGCACCGGAATCTCGAGGCCTTCCTGCAGCTTGGCGATGAAGGCATCGCGAGCCTCGGTGGCCTGACGGCCTTCGGCGTCCTGAGCGGCGGCCTTGCGGATATCGGCCTTGAGCTCGTCCAGGGTGTCGAACTCGGAAGCTTCGGAAGCGAACTCGTCGTCCAGCTCCGGCAGCTCCTCAGCCTTAACGGAGTTGACCTTGACCTTCACAGTGGCCTTCTGACCTTCGTGGTCGCCAGCTTCCAACGTGCCTTCGAAGGTGGTCTCCTCGCCGGCGGACAGGCCATCAAGAGCCTCATCCAGACCGTCGAGCATGGTGTTGGAGCCGAGCTCGTAGCTCACGCCTTCCTGGGAGTCAACGGTCTCGCCGTCGATCTCGGCAGTCAGGTCGATGTTGGCAAAGTCACCCTTGGTGGCCGGGCGATCCACGCCGACCAGAGTGCCGAAGCGCTGGCGCAGCGCCTCAAGGCGCTTGTCGACGTCCTCATCCTTGACTTCCGGCTTGGCGATGGCGATCTCGAGGCCATCGATTTCCGGCAGCTCGATGTCGGGGCGACGCTCGACGGTGGCGGTGAACTTCAGCTTGGTGTCGTCGTTGGCGGCCTGCGGCACGTCCTGCACGTCGAACTCCGGCTGAGCCATCGGGCGAATCTTCTTCTCGTCCAGAGCCTTGGAGTACAGCTCCGGCACGGCGTCGTTCACGGCCTCGCCGGCGACGGCAGCGAAACCGATACGCTGATCGATGATCTTGCCGGGAACGTGGCCCTTACGGAAGCCGGGGACGTTCACCTGCTTGGCGATTTCCTTGCGGGCCGCATCCAGGTACGGGTTGAGCTCTTCCGGTTCAACAGTGACGGTGAGCTTCACCTTGGTGGGCTCGAGGTTACGAACGCTGATCTTCACGCTAATGACTCCTCAAAAGTCGTATTTTCTTACAGTTCTGCCGTAAGGCAACCTCTACATAATAACGCCACTTACGGACGGTGCAATGAGTTTCACCTGCCAGTTTCTTGCGCCCTGCGCGATCAGGAACTCCTCGACGTCCACTTCGGCCGGATTCTCCACCCAGCATAGGTTGCGCAGAATCTGCGGCTTGATAATCATCTCGGCCGGCGTACGCGTATCTTCGGCTATCGAAGTGATCACGCGGCGGACCCTTTGCAGTCGGTCATATCGGTCGGGGTGCCTTTGCTGCCAGAGTCGCATCGAACGCGGTGCATTCACTATGCCGTTCTCGTCCGGCGCGGGTGCCGGCATACTCGGCCATTGGGAGGGGTGCAGCGCCATGGCCCGATCAATGGCCTCTTTCCAAACCTTGGGTTTGACGGCACGCTGGATTGGGGCATAACGTTCAAACATCTTGTCTTGCTCGGTGCCGGTGCGAATGCGCACACGCTCATTGAGCGAGCGCAGAGCCCGAAACTGGGCGGCATTATGCGGCTTGCGCGTCGCAGCCTCGATAATCGAGGAATCAGACAACAGCAGGCTGGGGGCAATGTCATGCTGCCGGGCCAGTTTGTCCCGCTCCTGCCACAGAGACTTGGCGATGGCCAATCCCTGCGGATCACGGCTCAGCTGGGTGATGCGGGAAATGCGCAGCCACGGAACCGGATGGGGTTTGCGAGGGGCGAGTCCTTCGGACAGTGCATGGGTAAATTCCTCTTCAGCCCACTCGTCCTTGCCGGCGGCTCTCAGATCACGGCGCATCAGGTTTTCGAGCTCGATCAGCACTTCCACGTCAAGCGCCGCATAGTTGCGCCAGTCTCGTGGCAGCGGGCGGTAGGACCAGTCAGCCGCAGAATGTTCCTTGGCCAAAGTGATGCCAAGATAATGTTCGGTGACGGCGGCTAATCCGAATCGATGCAAACCGAGCAGACGCGCGGCGATCTCCGTGTCGAACAGCGCCTTCGGCTGAAGTCCCAGATCAGCGAATCCCGGCAAATCCATCAGAGAATCATGCAAAATCCAAGTGGCATCGCCCACGGCATCATTGAATTCATTCCAGTCGGCACCAGATTGGGTCAAGGCGATGGGGTCGAGTAATGCGATGCCCGCACCTTCTCGTTTGCATTGAATCAGCCAATCCTCGTGGCCATAACGGAATCCAGATGCGCGTTCGGCATCGGCGGCCAAGGAGCCAGAAGCATCAGCCAACGCTTCGCAGACGTGATGATAGCCTTCAATCGTCGAGGTAACATCCGGCACTCCCCCGCGCGGCTCTTTCAGTAACCGTGGTTCGGTGTCATGGATGTCACTCAACTGGCATCATCCTCCTCACGACGGGTAGTTGATCTGATGAATGCGGCCCACGAGTTCACTTGTGCGCCGGCGTCCATAGTACCGTCTGGCCCGGTCCCGTCAAGTGGCGTCCATGAGACACGTATCTCGCAACCGGCGCTAGTGCTGCCGGCCATCAGGCCGAATGTGGTGTTCTGGGTGACGGTGACCGTTCCGGAAATCGAGTCCGGTTCGACTTCGCCAAGATAATCGCACATATCTTCCCAATACATGCCCGGGGCGAGGGAGTCGTTTTCGGAAGGTTCCAGCGGCAGGCGCGCGAACGCCACGCATCGCCAATTGGAATTCCAATCAGGGCGCAGCTCGTACGAATACAACGTCATTACCCATCCGGTGGCAACATGCGGCTCGGAAACACTGTCGACGGCAAAGGGATGGCTATCCATCCGCTTGCCTGCTTCAAGTTCCACGCCGATGCCATAGTCGGCAAGGGTGGAGGGAACGGGAATCTCCCGATAGCGCACGTCATACAGGCGCTTCATGGCGCTCACGGATTCAACGGCCGCCCATACATCATCCGGTACGCCCTGCGGGCGTTCGGGGTGCCCCTCATTGGGCGCACCCGTAGGGAATGCGTAAATATCGGCCATATCTCTAGGGTATGGGCGATTTGGCGCAATCGCGGTATAACGCGCGGCGTGGCGCGAGTTTTAGCCACTTTTAAGGGGAATTTTATGTCCCCTAAGTCGGCTCCGTTCGACAGCTCTCCTCAGAGAGGGGAGCCAGAGAGATATAACTTGGCTCCCCTCTCTGAGGAGAGCTTCATCGAGATTTAGTACACAGTGAAGCCATGATCTTTGAATTGCTTGGCCACACGTTCGCGAGTAGCGGCGTTGGGCCCCTTCTGGTTCTCCAACGGATATGGGATGCGCAGCTCATGCCACTTCGGGCGACCGAGCTGATGGAAGCCCAACACGTCGATATGTTCGACGGAATCACCGAAGGTCTCGCAGATCTTGGCTACGTTCTCCACGTTTTCCTCGGAGTCGGTCAGTCCCGGCACCAGCACGAATCGCACCCAAATCTTCTTGCCGGCCTTGGCGAGCCTCTGGCCGAAATCGATGGTGGGCTGCAACGTGCCGCCGGTCACCTTGTGATAAGTCTCCTCGTCGCCGGACTTGACATCGAGTAGACACAGGTCGATGTCCTCGAGCATCTCGTCAGTGTAGTTGGTGTTGAGGAAGCCGGATGTATCGAGGCAGGTATGTACGCCCATCTCCTTGGCCGCGTGGAACACACGCGAGACGAAGGCGGGCTGCATCATGGATTCGCCGCCGGAGAATGTGATGCCGCCATGCGTGGCCTTGAACAGGTCCTTGTAGCGGTCGACCTTCTTGATCATGGCATCGAGATAGACGGGCTTGCCGTCACGCATCTTCCAGGTGTCAGGGTTCTGGCAGTACTGGCAGCGCAGCGGGCAGCCAGACATGAACACGGTCATGCGGGTGCCCGGACCGTCCACGGAAGTGTTGATATCCCAGGAGTGCACGAAGCCGATATCGCCGGATTTGAGGGCGGAGAGGCGGTCACGTCGGTCGAGTCCGATTGGGGATTCAAAGCCGGAAAGGCCGCCCATCAAAGTCTGTGAGGCATAGGTCTTCGATTCCTTGAGCATATGCCTGGTAGTGGTGCGGAACGTGGGTGTTGCGGGCATCGTCGTCCTCCTGTCCCAAATGATGTGAAAGTCTATGTGGGGAAATAACGAAGGGGTGGAGCTGAGCCCCACCCCTTCGATTAGTCATTGCCGCGTATCGCGGGGTTGGTCATCAGTCGACGACGGCGCCCTGGTGGAAGGTACGGGAGATGACGTCGAGCTGCTGCTCCTTGGTGAGCTTGACGAAGTTCACCGCGTAGCCGGAGACGCGCACGGTCAGGTGCGGGTACTTTTCGGGGTGCTCGACGGCGTCCTCCATGGTCTCCTTGCGCAGAACGTTGATGTTCGCGTGGTAGAGGCCGTGGCCGTTGCCGGCATCCAGGATGCCGACCAGGTTGCCGATACGCTCGTCCTCATCGCGGCCCAGGCCATCAGGGGTGATGGTGTTGGTCAGCGAGATGCCGTCAAGAGCGTCGTTGTAGTCGATCTTGCCGACGGAGAACATGGACGGCAGCATGCCGTGGGAGTCCATGCCGTTCTCCGGGTTGGCGCCCGGAGCGTACGGAGTGCCCTTCTTGTGGCGGGACGGGAAGGAACCGGTGTTCTTGCCGTACTCCACGTTGGAGGTGATGGTCAGGATGGACTGGGTCGGGACGGCGCCACGGTAGACGGGCAGGCGCTTGACCTGGCCCATCACAGTGGAGACAACCCACTTGGCGATGTCATCGGCGCGATCGTCATCGTTGCCGTAGACCGGGAAGTCGCCCTCAGTGCGGTAGCCGACGACCAAATCGTCGTCAGCGCCCTCGACGTACTCGTACTCGTGGCCTTCGAGGTTCTTGGCATCCTTGTTGTAGATCGGGTAGACCTTGGCATACTTGATGGCAGCCAGGGAGTCGGCGGCGATGGACAGACCGGACATACCGCAACCAAGGGTACGGTATACTTCCTTGTCGTGCAGGGCCATCTCGATGGACTCGTAGGCGTACTTATCGTGCATGTAGTGGATGATGTTCAGAGCCTCGACGTAAGTCTCGGACAGCCACTCGAGAGCCTTCTCATAGTTGTCCTTGACCTTCGCGTAGTCCAGAGTGCCATCGGCTTCCGGGGTGATCGGGTCGATGATGCCCTTGTCGATGACCTGCATGCCGGTCATCTCATCGCGGCCGCCGTTGATGGCGTACAGCAGAGCCTTGGCGGAGTTCACACGAGCAGCGAAGAACTGCATCTGCTTGCCCACGCGCATCGGGGAGACGCAGCAGGCGATGGCGGCGTCGTCGCCCCAGTGGGAGCGGATTTCCTTGTCGGACTCGTACTGAATAGCCGAGGTGTCGATGGAGATCTTGGCGCAGAAGCGCTTGTAGCCTTCCGGCAGCTTCGGATCCCAGAAGATGGTGATGTTCGGCTCAGGGCCAGGTCCGAGGTGCTCAAGGGTCAGGGTGTTGAGCAGACGGAAAGAGGTCTTGGTGACCATCGGACGGCCGTCGTCGCCGAAGCCGGCATCAGACCAAGTCGCCCAGTACGGGTCACCAGAGAAGATGTTGTCGTAATCCTTGGTGCGCAGGAAGCGGACGATGCGCAGCTTCATGACGATGTTGTCGATGAGCTCCTGAGCATCGGTCTCGGTGATCTTGCCGGCCTTGAGGTCGCGCTCGATGAAGACATCGAGGAACGCAGAGTTACGGCCGAAGGACATTGCGGCGCCGTCCTGGGACTTGATGGAGGCCAGGTAGCCCATGTAGGTCCACTGCACGGCTTCCTGAGCGGTCTGAGCCGGGCGGGTCAGATCCAGGCCATACTCGTTGCCGAGGTTGATCAGCTGCTTGAGGGCCTTGATCTGCTCGTCGTGCTCTTCACGGAAGCGGATCCAGTGCTCGATCTCCGGCTCGGTGAAGTCGTTGCGGTACGGGATGGAGTCCTTGTCGCGCTTCTTGAAGGCGATCAGCTTGTTGACACCGTACAGAGCCACACGACGGTAGTCGCCGATGATGCGGCCACGGCCGTAAGCATCCGGCAGACCGGTCAGAATCTTGTTGTGGCGGGCGATCTTGATGTTCTTGGTGTACACACCGAACACGCCGTCATTGTGGGTCTTGCGGTACTTGGTGAAGATCTTCTTGATCTCCGGATCCGGCTCCTTGCCGGCTTCCTTGATGGCCTGCTCGACCATACGCCAGCCGCCGTTCGGCATCATAGCGCGCTTGCAGGGCACGTCGGTCTGCAGACCAACGATCACATTGTCGACTTCCGGGGAGTCGATGTAGCCAGCCGGGAAGGCGTCGATGCCAGCTGGGGTGTGGGTGTCCACGTCGTAGACGCGCTGCTTGCGCTCTACAGCCAGGTAGTTGTCGTCGAGGTACTTCCACAGGTGCTTCGTCTTCTCAGTGGCAGGAGCCAGGAAGCTCTCATCACCCTCGTACGGGGTGTAGTTCTTCTGGATGAAGTCGCGGACGTCGATATCCTTCTGCCAGTTGCCCTCGGTGAAGCCGGCCCACGCCTTGGCGTCGAGCTCCTCTTGGGAGACAGCTGCATTTTCTACTGCGGTCATGTCACTCCTTAATGGGGTTGTAGGTTTCGCATCTTCACGGAACCCTTGCTTCACTAGTGTAGTTTGCACAGTCTTGAGAAAAGCTGAAATTGGGAGTGAGCTATCTCACATTCTTCTGTGAGCGCTACCAATCCAGCGGTTTCCAGCATCCGCCGTCCGATTGTCACGGCCGATATTAGACAAAACCGCTCAACTCTCGATGTGAAGTTGAGCGGTGTAGCTATCTGTCATTCGTCATCGGCATGTTCGCCGATCGCGGTGAAAACACATATGGTCAGTCGGTATCCGACGATTTGCCGGCGGACGGTTTGACGCCGTAGTTATCCCAGCGGCGGTTTTCCTCATCCCATTTGGCGTTACGGTCCACCACTATATCCCACGCATGTTCGGCGTCTTCTTTGGTCTTGTACGGACCCATACGCTGTTCTATCGGCGAGATCTTGCCATATTCAGCCCGCTGCTTGACGGTGTTGTAATACCACTGATTCTTTTCATCATCTGCCATTGGTACCTTCTTTTGTAACTATTCACGGAATGCGTTGGTGATGGGCAGACGACGATCGCGCCCGAAGGCAAGAGCTGTGACCTTGGGACCCAGCGGGTATTGTCGGCGTTTCCACTCTGCGCGATCGACCAAACGCATCACGGTGTCCACCGTGGCCTCATCGAATCCTTCGGCCAACAGGTCTGCACGGCCGTGGGCATGTTCGATATAGGCGGCCAGCACCTTGTCAAGCAATGCATATTCAGGCAACGAATCGGAATCCTTCTGGCCTGGGCGCAATTCGGCCGAGGGTGCCTTTTCGATGGACGAGACCGGAATCATCACGCCATTCTTCAAAGGAATGCCCGCATTGCCTTCCTCATTGCCTACAATCTTGAGCCCGCCGATGCCAACGCCCGCAGCTGCGGCCTTGTTGCGCCAACGGCTGATCTCCCAGACACGGGTCTTCAGCAAATCCTTTATTGGCGCATAGCCACCGACCGCATCGCCATAGATGGTCGAATAGCCGCACGCCAGTTCGGATTTGTTGCCGGTGGCCACGGCAAGCAGACCACGTGAATTGGAGCTTGCCATCACGATGACGCCGCGAATGCGAGCCTGCAGGTTTTCTGCGGCCACGCCATCGAGATCAAGCTGCTGCTGGTATGCGACGAACAGCGGCTCAATGGGCTGAACCTCATAGTGTGCACCGATGTTGGCGGCCAGATCTGCAGCATCGTCTTTGGAGCCATCAGAGGAGTACATGGACGGCATGGAGATGCCCCAGACGTTCTCGCCGCCGCAGGCATCGGCGGCCATAGCGGCCACCAACGCGGAATCGATGCCGCCGGAAAGTCCCAGCGTCACACCGTTGAAATGGTTCTTGGCCATGTAATCCTTGAGGCCAAGCACGCAAGCGGTGTACACCTCTTCGTCCGGGTCAAGTTCGGCCACGATGGTGGATTTGGTCTGATGGTCGGCAGCGGCATCGAAATCCCAGAACGTGAGGTCTTCCATAAACATCGGGCTGCGCTCGAGCAACGTACCGTCCGCATCTACCACGAAGCTACCGCCGTCGAACACCAAATCATCCTGACCGCCCACCTGATTCAGATAAATAAGCGGAGCGTTGACCTCGGCAGCACGGCGTTGCGCCAGTTCAAAACGAGTGTTGGTCTTGCCTTCCTCATACGGAGAGCCATTAATAGTCAACAGCAAGTCGATGTTTTTGGTGGCGAGTTCAGCCACCGGGCCGCCGTCCTGCCAGATATCCTCGCAAATGGCCACGCCGATAGTGGTGCCATTCACCTCGAGGGTCACGGAACGGTTTCCTGCGGAGAAGATGCGGAACTCATCGAATACGCCGTAGTTGGGCAGGAAGTGCTTGTCATAGCCGGTCCAGACCACGCCCTCATGCAGCACCACCAGACGATTACGCGGCTTGCTGGTCTCCCGATCGGTACCCACAGTGCCGACCACCACGAACAAATGGCCAAGACCTTCGTCCTGAAGCTGACCGGCCAGTTCATTGGCCTTGTCCCACGCGGCCTGGCGGAAGGTGCGGCGCAAAGCCAAATCCTCAATGGGATATCCGGTGAGCGTCATTTCCGGGAATACCGCTACTTGAGCGTCCCCAGCAGCGGCCTTGCGGGAATAGTCGAGCACTTTGGCGGCGTTGGCGTCGAGTGCACCGACGCAAGTGTCAATCTGGGCGAGTGCGAAGCGAAGCTGTGTCATAGCTTCTTAGTGTACTCACCGTTGACCTCCACCTGGCTCCCCTCAGTCGCCTGCGGCGACAGCTCCCCTCAGAGAGGGGAGCCAGAGAAGAATTTACCTCAATTCGTTGAGTACGCGCAGGGCGGCGTTGACATAGAAGTTGACGAACGTGGGGATGGATTCATCCAGACCCACGAAGTGCGGGCTGTGCCAGTCGGCGCAACCCTCTTGGCCGTTTGAGCCCACGAACGCAAACACCGGCAACGTGACTTTTGCAAACTCGCAGAAGTCCTCCCCCGCCATTGACGGACGAATCGGCTCAAGCTGCGCATAATCGTTGACGTCGGCGGCCACGGCCTTGGCGAGGGACGGATCGGAGACCAACGGATCCTGAAAATCGTTCCAGTCCACATCGGCCGTAATACCGTACGCCTCAGCCGTATGTTCAACGACCTCCTTGAATCGACGACCCACCAGATTGCCATCTTCCTTATGGAAGTAACGCACCGTGCCTTGGAAACCGGCTTCGGCGGGCACCACGTTCCACACGTCGCCGCCATGCACTTCCGTGACGGACAGCACCAGCGGATGGAAGGGCGTCACATTGCGGCTCACGATGGTCTGTAGGCTCAAAATCATGCTGGCAAGCGCCTCAAGCGGGCCGGTGCCTTTGTACGGATAGGCGGCATGCGTCCCCTGAGCGTGGAGCGTCACATGGAATTTCACACAGCCAGCCATCATCGGTTCAGCACCGATGGCAAGCTGACCAGGGGCATAGTTCGGGTTGTTGTGGGTACCGATGATGGCATCGACGTCATCCACCAAGCCGGCGTCAATCATCGCACGGGCACCCTGCCCCGTCTCCTCACTGGGCTGGAACAGGATCTTGATGGAGCCGGCGAATTTGTCGCGGTAATTGGCAAGCCAGAAGGCGGCTCCGAGCAGACCGGTCATGTGCAGGTCATGGCCGCAGCCGTGCATCACGCCTTTGTTGACGGAGCTGAATTCCAACCCGGAATCCTCCACAATGGGCAAGCCGTCGATGTCCGCGCGCAATCCGATGCGTGGCCCGGGCCCGGCTTCCCCTTGGATAAGACCCACCACACCAGTTTCCATGGAGTTGGGCAGGATTTCGATGCCGTGCGCCTTGAGCTGGTCGGTCAGGTAGATACTGGTGTCGAATTCCTGAAAACTGCGCTCGGGGTGGGCGTGCAGATAGTGACGGATGGTAATGAGTTCGTGGTCGATATCGATATGTTCACTCATGGTTCTCGATTGTAGTAGGACGGGCAATATGACGAAGCCCCCGCTTCATATTGGCGAGGGCTCGGCAGACATCATTGATCATTGCTGCCGCTTGAGCAGATGCTTGGCAATGGCGTTGGCGATGCCCTGCACCACCTGCACCAGCACGATCATGATGATCACTGCCGTCCATGTGACGGTCTGGTCGAACTTCTGATAACCGTAAGCGATGGCGAAGTTACCAAGTCCGCCGCCACCGATGTATCCGGCCATGGCAGACATGTCGAGCACGCCGATGAACAGGAACGCATAGGCCAGAATCAACGGGGCCAAGGCCTCGGGAATCAGCACGGTACGGATGATGGTGAATTTGCTGGCACCCATCGAACGCGCCGCCTCAATGACGCCGGGATCGACCGGAACAAGATTCTGCTCAACCAGACGAGATGTGGCAAAAGTGCACATCACCACCATCGGGAAGATGGCGGCCACGGTACCGATGGAGGTGCCGACCACCACAATGGTCAACGGCTGCATGGCGGCCAGGAAGATGATGAACGGGATCGGGCGGACGATATTGACGATCACGTCGAGAATCCGGTAGACGATGGCGTTCTCAAACAAATTGCCTGGACGCGTGCCATAGAGCACCACACCAAGAATCAATCCAAGAAGTCCTCCTACGACAAGAGTGATAAGCACCATCGTCAGCGTCTGACCGATAGATTCAAACAGGAGCGGGCGCAGCACAGTCCAATCGCTACGGGGGTTGGCAAGGGTAATCATGCGTTGGCTCCTTCATGGCTGGCGGAGATTTCCGCCGACTCATCCTGGCTCACGGATTGCTGGTTGGCTATGGCCGCTTCGGCACCGGCAATATGATTGGCGACCGCATCAGCGTATGCCACTGGTTTCTCGGCGGTGCCGAAATCAATGACATCGCTGTGTTGCGCGAGTTCACGCAAAAACTCGTCCACATGCCATCCAGGGCCGTTGAATTCATAGGTGATTGCGCCGATAGCCGATCCCTTGACCGTATCGATGCCGCCATACAGCAGACTGGATTCCACACCATATTTGGCGATCAGCTCTGAAATGTTCTGCCCTGAGGCATGCAATGTGCGCCCATGGTCATCAGAGACATCCTTTTGCCGGATGAGTACGGTGACAATGCGTCCCGACCACTCGCCATGCAGACGTTCGACACGGCTTTCCTCAGGAAGCCCCGACAAAGCGGTGGCAATGAACCGTTTGGTGACTGGCTGGCGAGGCGCGGCGAATACGTCGTACACGTCACCGGATTCGACCACGCGTCCGGAACTCATAACCGCCACACGGTTGGCAATCTGCTGGACCACGTTCATCTGGTGAGTGATCAGCACGATGGTGATGCCGAATTCCTCATTCACTCGCTTGAGCAACGCCAGTACCTCGGTGGTGGTTTCAGGGTCGAGCGCGCTGGTAGCCTCATCCGCGAGCAGGATTTCCGGATTGGTGGCTAGCGCGCGAGCAATGCCGACACGTTGTTTCTGACCACCGGACAGCTGTGAGGGGTACTTATCCGCATGCTCGGCCAATCCCACGAATTCCAGGAGCTCTTTGACGCGCCGATCCTGATAGTCCTTGCGCCAATGATCAAGCTGAAGCGGATAAGCGATGTTTTGCGACACCGTTTTGGTGGAGAACAGGTTGAACTGCTGGAAAATCATGCCGATTTTCTGCCTGATAGGGCGCAACTTGCTCTCGTTCAGTGCCGTGATGTCGGTACCGAGCACGGTCACCGTGCCGGAAGTGGGACGCTCCAGTGCGTTGATCAGCCTCACCAGAGTGGATTTGCCGGCACCGGAATAGCCGATGATGCCGAAAATGTCGCCACGGTCAATGCTCAGGCTGACATCATTCACGGCTCGCGCGGTCTCGGCCTTTCGTCCTCGTATCTTGAACTCTTTGACCACGTGATCAAAAGTGATGATGGGATCGCTCACTGTTGCTCCAATGCTGTATGGGCTGGAATACCGGCGATTGCGTCCGGTCTAGTTATGCCGTAACGGAGCGGGCCTTATGCAGGCGGCTCGCTCCGTTACGGTTCAGCAGGCTATGCGCATCGAATACTCGCTACTACAGCTCGGTGCGGAAACCAGCCGATGGTTCTCTTACTTCTGGGCCTTGGCGTCCTTCTCGATGTCGGACAGGAAGCCCTGCAGCTGCTTGGCGCTGAACTTGTCGGCAAACACCGCGGTGCCGCCGGAGTTCTCCTGGAGGGCGTCGAGCACGTCCTTCTGCTGGAAGATGGAGACGAGCTTCTTGTAGGTCTCGTTGTTCACGTCCGTCTTGCGGGCCACCCACACATTGATGTATGGGCGGGCTTCCTCGGATTCGACGTCATCCTGATAGATGGCGTCTTTCGGGTTGAGGCCCGCGTCGGCCACGTAATCGTTGTTGATCACACCGGCGGCGATGGTCGGATCCTTGAGGGTGGTGGCCACCTGTTCGGCCTTCAGCGGGGTGACCTTGACCTTGCTCTTGGCTTCATCGATGTCGGCCGGGGTGGAGAAGGCGGTCCAGTCGCCCTTGAGCGTGACGAGACCTGCTGCCTTGAGCACGCCGATGGCGCGGGCCTGGTTGGTCTCATCGTTCGGAATGGTGACGGTGTCGCCCTGCTTGATGTCCTTGATGTCCTTGACCTTGGTGGAGTACACGCCGAGCGGGTAGATGGCGGTGCCGCCGATGGGCTGCAGATCCTTGTTGTTGCTCACGTTGTAGTTGGCGAGGTAGAGCAGGTGCTGGAACTCGTTGAGGTCCAGCTCGCCGGAATCAAGGGCCGGGTTCTCGGAAGTGTAGTCCTGGAAGTCCACGATATCGACATAGATGCCGGCCTTTTCGGCATTCTGCTTGAACTTGACCCATTCCGGGTTGGTGGCACCGACCACACCGATCTTGACCGGGTTGTCTTTGCTACCCTTGGCGCTGGATTCGTTAGCGCCGGCCACCGCGCGGTAGCCGAAGAACGCGGCCACGGCGATGATCGCCACGACCACGATGGTAATGATGATGTTACGGGCGGTGTGGTTCACGCGCACCGGTTCGTTGCTGTTGGGAGCGGCCGGAGTTGTCGGCTGGGTTGCTGCTGTCATGATGAATGATTCCTCTCTCTCATGGAAATTGCTGTTGCATCTTCTTACGGTGATTCGCTTCCCCAAGCGAACCCATCACGTTGATGACAGGTTTCACCGTAGCACCCAAAATCCCAGAAATGGTCAAAAATGGCGGATTGCCGTATAGGTGTCTTTTATGGCGCGCATGCAACACATTGCGTTGCCTGATGTTGATAGCACGCTATAAGCATGTCTGGCGCGTCGAGAGGAGCCTCGAAAATAGAAGCATGACTACCACCGACATTAAAGCTGTGTTTTTCGACATCGACGGCACGCTCACGAGTTTCGTCACGCACAAGGTTCCCGATTCCACCGTTGAGGCTATTCAGCGGCTTCAATCAGCAGGCATCAAGGTGCTTGTCTGCACCGGCCGCGCTCCTTCTCAGATGAAGGTGGTGCTGGACACCATGCCGATCTCATTCGACGGCATTGTGGCGTTCAATGGTCAATATTGTTTTGACGAACAGGGATATCTTGAATCACAGGCCTTGGATCAGTCTGATATCCGCGTGATTTTGGATTGGCTCGACCAGCATCCCGATGTGGTGTGTGATTTTGGTGAAAAGGATTACGTCTACTTCAACCATACCAACGAGGCATTGCAGCAGACCTGGAGTGGTCTTGGCAAAACCGCCCCCGTCCAATATTTCGAGAATCCTCGTTTGCGGGCGTTGACGCACGAGACCTTCCAGATCAGCCCGTTCATCAACCCCGAACTGGAAGACGAACTGGTGGGACTGTGCAGCAACATACGCGGCGTGCGCTGGCACCCGGACTTCACCGATCTGATTCCCGCCGATGGTGGCAAACCACGGGGCATTCAGCGTTTTATGAAGCATTATGGCATCACTCGAGAACAAACCATGGCCTTTGGTGACGGCGGCAACGACACGGACATGCTGGCCTATGCCGGAATCGGGGTCGCCATGGGCAACGCCACGGACGAGCCCAAGGCCGCTGCCGACTATGTCACGGATGATGTGGATCATGACGGCGTATTACACGCCTTGCTGCACTTCGGAGTGCTGCACGACTAAGGTGCACGCCAAATACAGAAGGCCGGTGCATATTGCCCCGGCCTTGTTTGTGGAGCTAGGGGGATTCGAACCCCCGACCCTCTCCATGCCATGGAGATGCGCTACCAGCTGCGCTATAGCCCCGAATGAAGCTATCCGATTCATGGGAGTCGTTCGACCCGCCATGAACCAGCGGAGAAACCACCAGATGCATGCCGATGGCTTCGTCGTGGAGCTAGGGGGATTCGAACCCCCGACCCTCTCCATGCCATGGAGATGCGCTACCAGCTGCGCTATAGCCCCGTTTTCAATTGTCAGTCCATTTTTGAACCTTGTCTACATTACGACGGGTTCCTGTATCCTGCAAATCGGCGTGTCGCCAAATGACATTGGCGTGATTTGGCGACACCACAATCACCGGCTGTTCAGATCAACGTTCCCGTTCCCACTCGTCGGTATCGGCGACGGCTGGACCGTGGTTGTAGTCCATGAGCCGCCAACGAATCGTGTCATCAGGCTCATCCATGGGAACCAAACGCACCCAGTGCGCGTTGCGCATGGATATCACCGTCGAAAAAGTGGGATCGACTGCGGTGATGCCCAGCAGCGTCTGAAGCGTCTGTGCAATCCACGCACCATGGGAGAACACAAAGAGATCGGTGTCCGTGCCGGCACGCGTGGACCAGTCACGCAGGGCTTCGACGCCACGCTCCCCCACATGTTCTTTGGCCTCGGCGCCATACTTCATCTCGCCGCCTCGATGCTCCATCCAGGAACGGAAGTCCTCAGGATATCGCTCAGCCAGTTCGGATACGGCGTGACCGTCCCAATCGCCAAAACTGCGTTCGCGTACGCGAGGATCATCGTGCACTTCGGCGCCATCCAGTACATCTGCAAAAGCCTGTGCGGTGGCATGCGCACGGCTCAGATCGGAGCACACGATGATGCGTTCGTCGGTTTCCGGCCTGCGATCGACGTATAGGTTCTTCAGCGCTGCAGCAGTCTGACGCACCTGCCATTGACCTACGGCATCCAGCGGAATGTCGACCTGCCCTTGCAACTTATGGGCCGCGTTATACGACGTACGTCCGTGCCGAACCAAGAATATGGAACGAACATGCTGAGCCGTCATGCCGCCACGCTTTCAGGATGCCCGAGCTGAAGATCGATGCTCTCGCAATCCTTCCACAAACGCTCAAGACCGTAGAATTCACGGGCTTCATCATGCATGACGTGAATCACGAAGTCGCCATAGTCCAGCAATACCCACTGCCCCTCGGTCAGACCTTCGCGCGAACGCGGCTGACGGCCATCGCACTTGAGGAAGAGATCCTTCTCGATTTCCTCGGCCACGGCCAGCACCTGACGCTCGTTCGAGGCACCGGCAATCATCATGATGTCGGTGATGCCAAGCAGGTCGGCAACGTCGAAAGCCACGATATCAGTGGCTTTGATACGGTCTGCCGCCTCGGCGGCCACGCGGATGGCGTTGATGGAATCCTGTACTGCGGGCATGATTCAGCGCTCCCAAGCGGGCTTCCAACCCTCGACGTTATGCTGCGTGTTTTCGGAGTAGACCATCGTATCGTCGGGAACAGCGTGACGGATCACGGAACCGGCGCCGGAGGTCACATTATTGCCGACTTCGACCGGGGCCACCAGCAGGTTGCCTGCACCGATGTGGCAATCGGAGCCGATCTTGGTACGGTTCTTGTGCACGCCGTCATAGTTGGCGGTGATGGTGCCACCGCCAACGTTCGTGTGGTCGCCAAGCTGGGCGTCTCCCACATAGCTCAGGTGCGGCACCTTGGTGCCGTTACCGATGTGAGCCTTCTTCATCTCGACGAATGCACCGGCCTTGGCGTCCTCGCCGAATTCGTTGCCCGGACGCAGGTAGGTCCACGGTCCGATGTTCGTGCGCGCGCCGATGTGGGATTCCTGCACACGGGAACGCTCGACCACGGCACCGTCATCGACCGTCGCATCGATCAATGTGGCGTACGGGCCGACTGTAGCTTCCTGTCCGATGACCGTGTGGCCCTGCAGGAAGGAGCCGGGGAGGATGGTGGCGTCACGACCGATTTCCACGTCGTCTTCAATCCACGTGGTCTCCGGGTCGAGAATGGTCACGCCATCGCGCATCCAGCGTTCGCAGATGCGGCGGTTATAGGCTTTGGACAGCGCGGCAAGCTGCACGCGGTCGTTCACACCTTCCACGGTGAGCGGATCTGGCGCGGCGAATGCGCCGACCTTGCCTGCGGACTTGGCGGTCTCCAATGCGTCGGTCAGATAGAACTCGCCTTGGGCGTTATTGGATTTGAGGCCGGCGATGGCCTCGACCAGTACGGAGGCCTCGAACACATAGACGGAGGTGTTCACTTCCTGCACGGCCAGTTCGCTGCGGTTGGCGTCTTTCTGCTCGACGATGCGCAGCACGTTGCCCTCACGGTCACGGATGATGCGGCCGTAGCCGGTCGGATCATCAAGCATGGTGGTGAGCACGGTGGCGCCGTTTCCGGATGCGGTGTGGAATTCGACCAGTTTGCGCAGCGTCTCACTATCCAGCAGCGGCATGTCCGAGGCGGCGATTAGCACCGGGCCGTCAAGTTCGGACTGGGCGGCGAGCTGGGCCATCGCGCACTGCACGGCACGGCCGGTTCCGGGGATATCGTCCTGGTTCACGATGGTGACGTGCTCATCGTAGGATCGGGCTGCTTCGCTGACACGCTCGGCTTGGAAGTGCACCACTACTGCAAGAGTGCCGGGGTTCAGCGCGAAGACCGAATTCATGACCCTGTTGAGGAAGGTCTTGCCCGCGAAGGTGTGCAGGACTTTGGGCTTGTTGGAACGCATACGGGTGCCTTCACCGGCAGCGAGAACGATGGCTGCGGATAATGCCATAACTGACGTATTCCCTTCGATTGGAATGTCTTGAAGTAATCTTCAGTGTTCAGAACACTTCAACACAATAGACGGTTGCCCGGATGTCGGGTGGGAAGCCCCGGCAATCGGGGCAACGAAAAGGACCCGGGATGAATCCCGGGTCCTTCGTGTTAGCGAACTAACAACACCGAAGTGGTGTCATCACTCGTTGTCGCCAGCGGTGGCGGCAGTGGCGGTGACGGCGCCCTTCTTGTCGGTGTTCACGCCGGAGTACACCCAGTCGGTGTAGTCCGGGTGGTCGTAGCCCTTGTCGACGGCGAACTGGAAGGCCTCGTCACGGAACTTCTCGAGCTCGTCGATCTTGTCGGCGTACTTGTCAGCGTCAATCATGCGCAGAGCCTCGGCGGTCAGCTCGTAGCGGTCGATGCGGTTGACGCGAACCATGTCGTACGGGGTGGTGGTGGAGCCCTCCTCCTCGTAGCCGTGGACGTTGAAGTTGTCGTGGTTCGGACGATCGTAGATCAGACCGCGCACGTCGTGAGCGTAGGAGTGGTATGCGAACAGCACCGGCTTGTCGGCGGTGAAGATGTCAGCGAACTCCTCGTCGCTCAGAGCCTCGTCGTTCTCCTTGGCAGACTGCAGAGAGAGCAGGTCGGCAACGTTCACAACCTTGAACTTGACGCCCAGTTCCTTCAGCTTGTCAGAAGCAGCCATGATCTCCTGGGTCGGGACGTCGCCAGCGGCGGCGAGCACGACCTCGGCCTCATCGTTGTTCTTGGCGGTGGAAGCCCAATCCCAAGCGGCGGCACCCTTGGCGAGCTCGGCACGAGCCTCGTCCAGGGTCAGCCAGGTGGCAGCGGGCTGCTTGCCGGCGATGATGGCGTTGATCTTGTTGGTGGACTTGTAGCACTTCTCGGCGATGGCCAGCAGCATGTTCGCATCGGTGGCGAAGTAGATGCCGATGACGTGGTCGTTGTGGAAGCACTTGTTCAGCAGGACGGAGGTGACACCCGGGTCCTGGTGGGAGAAGCCGTTGTGGTCCTGACGCCAAACGTGGGAGGAGACCAGCAGGTTCATGGAGGCAATCGGCTTGCGCCACGGAATCTCACGGACGGTAGCCTCAAGCCACTTGGCGTGCTGGTTGAGCATGGAGTCAATCACGTGGACGAAGGACTCGTAGGAGCTCCAGATACCGTGACGACCGGTCAGCAGGTAGGCCTCGAGGAAGCCTTCCATCTGGTGCTCGGACAGCTGCTCGACGACCTGGCCGGAGACGTGCATGTGCTCGTCGACCTCATCGGAGATGTAGCCGGCATCCCACTGCTTGTTGGTGACCTCGTAGGAAGCCTGCAGACGGTTGGAAGCGGTCTCATCCGGTCCGAAGATACGGAAGTCGCGCGGGTTGTTGCGGATGATGTCGCGAGTGTAGGCACCCAGGGTACGGGTGGCCTCGAGCTGGCCCCAGCCATGGCCGTACTCAGCCACTTCCTTGACCTCGTAGTCCTCGAGGTTCGGCAGCTTCAGGTCGTCGCGAATCACACCACCGTTGGCGTTCGGGTTGGCACCGATACGCAGCTCACCCTTCGGCATGAAGGCAAGGACGTCGTCCTTGACAGCGCCGTTGGCGTCGAACAGCTCTTCCGGCTTGTAGGACTCGAGCCAGTTCTTGAGGACCTCGAAGTGGGCCTCGGTGTCGCGAGCGGAAGCCAGCGGCACCTGGTGAGCGCGCCAGGAGCCCTCGGTCTTCTTGCCGTCGATGTACTTCGGGCAGGTCCAACCCTTCGGGGTGCGGAAGATCAGCATCGGGTAGAACGGACGGTGCACGTTGTCGGTCTGAGCGGCGGCCTTGATGTCGCAGATCTCGTCCCAGATGGTCTCCCACAGCTCGGCGAAGCGGCGGTGGATGGACATGTGATCTTCATCGTCGAAGCCAGCGACGAACTCGTAGGGCTCGTAACCCATGCCGTGGAAGAACTCGTGGAGCTCTTCGTCGGAGATGCGGGACAGGATGGTCGGGTTGGCGATCTTGTAGCCGTTGAGGTGCAGGATCGGCAGCACGATACCGTCGGTGCGCGGGTTCACGAGCTTGTTGGACTGCCAGCCGGTAGCCAGCGGGCCGGTCTCAGCTTCGCCGTCGCCGACGATGGCCGGGACGAACAGGCTCGGGTTGTCCATGATGGCGCCGTAAGCGTGAGACAGAGCGTAGCCCAGCTCACCACCCTCGTGGATGGAGCCCGGGGTCTCCGGAGCGAAGTGGGACGGGATACCGCCCGGGTAGGAGAACTGACGGAAGAACTTCTGCAGACCAGCCTCATCCTTGGTGATCTTCGGGAAGGTCTCGGTATAGGTGCCGTCCAGGTAGGACTGGGAGGTACCAGCCGGGCCACCGTGGCCCGGGCCCATGATGATCACGGTGTTCTGGCCGTGGTCAGCGATGAAGCGGTTGATGTGGCCGATGAGGAAGTTCAGGCCAGGGGTAGTGCCCCAGTGGCCGACCAGACGGTGCTTCACATCTTCGCGGGTGAAGGGAGCCTTCATCAGCGGGTTGGAACGCAGATAAATCTGGCCGATGGAAAGGTAGTTGGCAACGCGCCAGTACTTGTCAACGCCTTCGAGGGACTCCTCGGAAACCGGAGCGTTGAGCTTCTTCCAAGGGGTGCCAATAACAGGACTCGTCATGTGTACTCCTGTACTCCTGCACGTGATCGTGCGATTGATTATTTCCGTTAGGTCGCGGGCCTTGGTTCCTTGCGGCGCCAAGGATTCCCGTTCCCAATCAATCGTCATGGTACGAGGACAACACGACTTTTGAACGATTTCTTGCGGGTGTGTTCGAAATTGTGCCGGAAATTTCAATATTTGTGCGATTCAACCATTGGTTTGTGAGCATTCGGTTCACATGTCAGAAATGCGCAAATGGGCGAGAATAAGCGGGATACCCATTGTTCATGCCATTGTCGTACGTTCGATTTGCCATGTTCGAAACCGGCGTGTTGTTCCTGTGAAGACCAGAAATTTGTTCGTTTTCCGCACAGAGCCATCGCGTGTCGGGCTTGTCGTATTGACCGGTGATAATCGTTGATGTTCAACCCACGGTGAATCCCATTAAACGTTAGGGGAAAATCAATGGCAAACGGTCCTGTGCTTGTCGTCGACTTCGGCGCCCAGTACGCCCAGCTCATCGCCCGCCGCGTACGCGAGGCCGGCGTCTACTCTGAACTGGTCCCTCATTCCATGCCCGTTGACGAGATCCTGGCCAAGGATCCGAAGGCGATTATTCTGTCCGGTGGCCCGGCTTCCGTATTCGAGCCCGGTGCTCCGACCATAGATACTATGGTATTCGAGTCCGGTGTTCCGGTGCTCGGCATCTGCTACGGCTTCCAGGTCATGGCCTACGAGCTCGGCGGCAAGGTGGATAAGGCCGCCCTGGGCGAATATGGCAAGACCGAGGCCGCGATTGATGATGCCGAGGGCATTCTTGCCGACTCCCCCGCCGAGCAGACCACGTGGATGAGCCATGGCGTGGCCGTTGAGCAGGCTCCGGCAGGCTTCACGGTGCTCGCGCATACCGAAGGCGCACCTGTTGCCGCCATGGCCGATGAGTCCCGCAAGCTGTATGGCGTGCAGTGGCATCCGGAAGTCAAGCATTCGCCGCTCGGCCAGAAGCTCATCGAGAACTTCCTGCACCGCTGCGCCGCGTTGCCCAACGATTGGGATGCCTCCTCCATTATTGAGGACCAGGTCAAGAAAATCCGCGAGAAGGTCGGCGATGCCGAAGTAATCTGCGGCCTGTCTGGTGGTGTGGATTCTGCCGTGGCTGCCGCTCTGGTACACAAGGCCATTGGAGACCAACTCACCTGCGTGTTCGTGGATCACGGTCTGCTGCGCAAGGGCGAGGTCGAGCAGGTCAAGCATGACTTCGTGGCCGCCACCGGCATCAAGCTCATCACCGTGGACGCGGCCGATGACTTCCTCAAGGCGCTGAAGGGCGTCTCCGAGCCGGAACGTAAGCGCAAGATCATCGGCGAGAAGTTCATTCGCACGTTTGAAAAGGCCCAGCGTCAGGTACTCGAAGAGGCCGGCGCCCGCGGCAAGGAAGTCAAGTTCCTCGTGCAGGGCACGCTCTACCCGGATGTCGTTGAATCCGGCGGTGGCGACGGCGCGGCCAACATCAAGTCTCACCACAATGTCGGCGGCCTGCCCAAGGACATCAAGTTCCAGCTCATCGAGCCGCTACGCACCCTGTTCAAGGATGAGGTGCGTGCCATCGGCACCGAACTTGGTCTGCCCGACGAAATCGTATGGCGTCAGCCCTTCCCAGGCCCCGGCTTGGGTATCCGTATCATCGGCGAAATCACCAAGGAACGTCTTGATCTGCTGCGTGAAGCCGATGCCATCGCCCGTGAGGAGCTTTCCAAGGCCGGCCTTGACCGTGACATCTGGCAGTGCCCGGTCGTGCTGCTGGCCGATGTCCATTCCGTCGGCGTGCAGGGAGACGAGCGTACATATGGCTCCCCCATCGTGCTGCGTCCGGTGTCTTCCGAAGACGCCATGACCGCTGACTGGTCTCGCGTGCCTTATGACGTGCTGGCCACGATTTCCACGCGCATCACCAACGAGTGCCGCCAGATCAATCGCGTCGTGCTGGATTGCACCTCCAAGCCGCCCGCCACTATTGAGTGGGAATAAAGCGATAGCAATATAGACAGATTGCTTAGAGGGGAACGATGTCATTCGATGTCGTTCCCCTCTACCATGCTTGACCCTGATTCTTTTGTGAGGTTCGAAGAGAAGAGAATCGTGAAATCGCAACAGCAAAGGGATGAAAAACTGTGAAGCGTTTTGTCGGACTTGACGGTATCAAAGGTCTGGCACTTATCGCCATCGTGCTATACCACTGCGTGCAGCAGAAGATGACAGGCGGATTCTACGGCGTTGACGTATTCTTCACGGTATCCGGCTTCCTTATCGCCATCAGCCTTTTCCGTTCGCTGTCCACCACTGGCTCGTTGAATCTTAGGCGGTATATTCCTCGACGCTTGGTTCGACTGTATCCGGCTTTGCTTTTGCTGATTCCCGTTATCGTCTCCGTCTGCTGGCTGACCGAACGGGATTTGCTGGTTGCCATCCGCAATCAGGTCATCACCGTGCTGTTCGGCTGTTACAACTGGTATGCCATTGCCGGCGGGCAAAGCTACTTCGAGCAGATGAATCCACAAATTCTACGGCACTTGTGGTTCATCGGTGTGCTGACGCAGTTCTATATCATCGTGCCGTTCATTGCATGGGCGATGTGGAGGATTCGCGATACCCGTTTTGCCTCGCTTATTCCTCTGGGTCTTGCTGCCCTCAGCGGCGCTTCCATGTGGCTGATGTACAAGCCGGGCGCAGATCCGACCCGCGTTTATTTCGGCACCGATACCCATAGCGTGGGTCTCATGCTCGGCGTGGCCCTGGCTTGGTGGCTGATTCGCCACAATCAGGCAACGCCGCAAGCTCCCCGAGTCGCCGGAGCGGCAGCGGACTCAGGTTCCGTGCATGTCAATATTCCCGCAATACCCAACAATATTCCCAACGACATTGCCGAAGTCGCAGCGAAAACCACACGGCAACGTCTCTGGGAAACGATTGCACCAGCGATGTCGCTGACAGCGCTGGTGGCACTCATTATCATGACGGTGAATGGGCAGCAAGATGACTTTGCATTCCGCGGCGGCATCATTATTGCCAGCGTGCTGTCTGTGGCACTGATTGCAGGCACCATCAGCGATGACTCGTGGATGCAGGACCTGATGAAGTTCAAGCCGCTAGCGGCATTGGGACGCTACTCATACGGTATCTACCTGTGGCACTGGCCAGTGTGGATTATCATCCAGTCCACGTTACCTCACATGATTCAAGGTCCGTCGTACAGCATCATTCTGGCTATCACCGCCATACTAACCGCCCTGGCTGTGGCGTTCTCCTGGCTGATGGTTGAAAAGACGGCCGCTGCTCAATCGGCACTGGAGGTTCTGGTGCCGTACCGTAACCCTGTTGCAAAGCAGATAGTCTGCGCGGTGGTAGTGGATATCGTTTGGGCCGTTGCTCTGGTTGGATGTGTGCAGGGCCTTGTGCATGCCCCGGAGAAAACCTCTGTGCAGATTCAGTTGGAGCAGCAAGCTCAGACCCTGCAGCAGCAGAAGCAGTCGCAACAGGCAAGTCAGGCGCAGCAGACAGCCAGCGATCTTATGCGATCCCCCACACCTCCGCCAGCCAAGCCACGACATGGCATGCCGACCGGTGACCAGATCACCGCAATCGGCGACTCCGTGATGCTGGCTTCCTCGCAGGGATTATCCGCTGTGTTTCCGGGAATTCAGATTGACGCCGCCGTGTCACGCTCTATTATGGTGGCCCCTGGCATGGTGAACAATGACTTGAATGCCGGAACGCTGCGCAGTTGGGTCATTCTCGGGCTTGCCACCAATTCCGCAATAAGCACCGGTCAACTCGATCAGCTGCACAATCAGATTGGCCCTGACCGTGTGCTGGTGCTCGTCAACGGCCATGGCGACCGCAGCTGGATTCCCGTGGCCAACCAAGCGTTGTCCGACTATGCGAACACCCATCAAGACAACGTCGTGCTAGCAGACTGGGACTCCGCCGCACAGACGAATACGCAGCTGCTGGCCTCCGACGGTATTCATCCTTCCGCAGGAACCGACCTGTACGCGCAAACGGTGAAACAAGCCATAGAGCAATGGGTGCAGGCCGGCCACTAAACAGCCGCGATGCAGACAAAGCAAATCCGACCCGCCCTGCAAAGCCGTTAGGTGAACGCCAAGCAACGCAAGGGTGTCTTTACGGTCGTTAAGAACAGCTATGCTGGTGGGTGCATCAGCGAGACCACATGTTGGGAGTAATGGTGAGCGCAATCCTTGAAGGAAAGCCCGATAAGAACCTCATTCTCGTCACGGGAAGGGTTCATCCGAAGTTAGCGCAGGATGTCGCCGATCAGCTCGGTATCGATATCTTGGAAACCACCACATACGATTTCGCCAACGGCGAGATGTATGTGCGCTACACCGAATCGGTGCGTGGCGCCGACGTGTTCGTGCTGCAGAGCCATTACAAGCCGATTAACAAGGCGATCATGGAACAGCTCATCATGATCGACGCCTTGAAGCGCGCCTCCGCCCGCTCCATTACCGCCGTGTGCCCGCTGCTCGGTTATTCCAGGCAAGACAAAAAGCACCGCGGCCGCGAACCCATCTCCTGCCGTCTGGTCTTCGATTTGCTCAAAACCGCCGGCGCCGACCGCATCATGTCGGTCGATCTGCATGCTGCCCAGTCCCAAGGCTTCTTTGATGGTCCGGTCGACCACCTCATCGCCATGCCGGTACTGGTCGATTACATCCGCGATCGTTTCCAGGGGCATCTTGACAACGTCGCTGTCGTCTCCCCCGATGCCGGACGTATCCGTGTGGCCGAGCAGTGGGCCCAGCGACTCGGCGGCGGTCCTCTTGCCTTCGTGCATAAGACACGTGACATTACCCGCCCGAACCAGGCCGTGGCCAACCGTGTGGTCGGCGACGTGGCTGGCAAGGACTGCGTGCTGGTCGACGATTTGATTGACACCGCCGGCACTATTGCGGGCGCATGCCACGTGCTACAGGAAGCCGGTGCGAAGTCCGTGACCGTGGTCGCCACCCATGGCGTGCTGTCCGGCCCGGCAATCGATCGGCTGAAGGAAAGCGGTGCACGCGAGGTCGTGCTCACCGACACCGTGCCGATTCCGGACGAGAAGCGCTGGGACGGTCTGACCGTACTGTCCATTGCCCCCTTGCTTGCCAGCGCCATTCGCGCGGTATTCGAGGATGGCTCGGTGGCTGAACTGTTCGACACTTACCCCGAACATCACGGTCAAGGATTCCTCTTTGCGTGAGTCCTGTTGCTTCTCATGAAGCGACGCGAACGACATGGCATGGGCTTTCAGTAATTCCAGCCGTGTGGTATAAATGAACACTTGTGGGCGCAAGCTCACTGCTCCCCCATGGTGTAATGGCAGCACACGGGTCTTTGGAACCCTTTGTCTTGGTTCGAGTCCAGGTGGGGGAACCCAATGGCGGTTCCTTGTATGAGGAATTGCCGCAAATCAAGAAGCGCGAGTCGTATCAAGGCTCGCGCTTCTTGTTTTCTCTGTTCACTGCGTTATTGCCGATTTCGTATGGTTTGCTGGATTCGATGGCAATGCTGGGCCTTGTCTTCGGGCATCCCGCCGCGACACAACACCGTGAACGATAACAACGACCACTACAATGAGATATGGTTCCACATATGTTGCACATCAAAGGAGACAGACACAGTGACCGTGACCCGTGTATATATCGCCAGCCCCGAAGGCGCTAATGGCCGCAACGTCGTTGCGTACGGCGTGCTCAATGCATTGACTTCCAAGTACAAGACCATGGTGTTCCGTCCGGCCGTGTCCAACCACGACGACTTCACCCCCATTCTGCTCGCCGCGTCCAATGCTGGCCTTGGCGTGGCTCTGTCTACCGGACTTGACGTGCACAAGGTGCGCACCGACAAGGGCACCGCCCGTGGTGACATCGTCGGTGCCTTCAACGACGCCATGGATGTGTCCCGTGCGGATGCCGCACTGATCGTCGGCACCGACAAGTCGCATGTCAATGATCCGACCAGCTACGAATTCAATGCGAATGTGGCCGCCGACCTGAAGGCCGGCGTGTTCCTGGCCGTGTGCACCATCGACCGCTGGCCGCACGAGCTGGACGAGACCGTGCATCTGTCCATCGAGGGCATGGAAGCCGCCGGCAACAAGGTGCTCGGCATTTTCGTGACCGGCTGTGAACCGCGCCACGCCTTCTCCGTCAAGGAAACCCTCGCCAAGTACGGTCTGCCCGTCTGGACGCTTCCCCAGATTCCGTTCACCGACGAATCCACCAAGGATCTGGCGCTGGCGACCTTCCGCAAGAACGCCCCCACCGATGAAGTGCTCGCAGCGCTCGATGTGGAGAACACCGCACCCATCACCCCGTATGCCTTCCAGTTCGACCTGCTCGGCAAGGCCAAGAGCAACAAGAAGACTATTGTGCTGCCTGAAGGTGAGGAAGACCGCATTATCAAGGCGGCTGACTACCTGCTCGAGCGTGAGATTGTGAATCTCATCATCGTGGGCGATAAGAATGCCATTCTGGCCCGCGGCGAGGAGCTCGGCCTCAAGTTCCTGGACCGCGCCCGTTTCCAGGCCATGGATGACGAGAACGTCTTGAAGCCCATGGTTGCCAAGCTGTGCGAGCTGCGCGCCAAGAAGGGCATGACCGAAGAGCAGGCCCGCAAGCAGCTGGCCGACGCCAGCTACTTCGGCACAATGCTCGTGGTGCTCGGCTACGCCGACGGCCTGGTCTCCGGTTCCATCAATTCCACGGCCAACACCGTGCGTCCGGCCCTGCAGGTCATCAAGACCAAGCCAGGTCAGAAGCTCGTTTCCGGTGCCTTCCTCATGTGCTTCAAGGATCACGTGGCCGTGTTTGCCGACTGTGCCATCAACCTGAACCCGGATGCGGAGCAGCTCTCCGAAATCGCGCTGCAGTCCGCCGAGACTGCACGCGCCTTCGGTATCGACCCGAAGGTCGGCATGCTCTCCTACTCCACGCTCGGCTCCGGCAAGGGCCCGGATGTGGATATTGTCGAGGAAGCCACCAAGCTGCTCAAGGAGAAGGCACCGGACCTGCCGATGGTTGGTTCCATCCAGTTCGATGCCGCCTGGTCGCCCGACGTGGCCGCCACCAAGGCCAAGGGCAACGATGTGGCCGGACACGTCAACGTGTTCGTGTTCCCGGATTTGTGCGCCGGCAACATCGGCTATAAGGCCGTGCAGCGCTCCTCGGGCGCGCTGGCCATCGGCCCGGTGCTGCAAGGCCTCAACAAGCCGGTGAATGACCTGTCCCGTGGTGCCCTGGTGCAGGACATCATCAACACCATCGCCCTCACCGCCATCGAAGCGCAGTGATTCCGACTCCGGCTCTCCTCTCTGAGGGGAGCCGCTGTAATGCCACATTTTGTAGCAAGCAACGAGTAATCTAATCAACGGTAACCCGTGTATCCACGGGAACATTCAATTCACAATGGAGGATGCCCACAATGGCGAAAACCGTCCTTGTCATCAATTCTGGCTCCAGCTCGATCAAGTACCAGCTGGTTGATCTCGAATCCGGCGAAGGCCTCGCTTCCGGTCTCGTCGAGAAGATCGGTGAGCCGGTCGACGGCCACTACAAGCACGAGTACAACGGCGAGAAGCACGAGCTTGAAGAGCCGATTCACGACCACGAGCAGGGCTTGAAGCGCGTGCTCGGCTTCTTTGAGGAGTACGGCCCCAAGCTGTCCGACGCCGGCATCGTTGCCGTCGGCCACCGTGTGGTGCAGGGCGGTTCCATCTTCCCGAAGCCGGCCCTCGTGACCGACAAGACCATCAACCAGGTCAAGGATCTGGCTGTGCTCGCCCCGCTGCACAACGGCCCGGAGGCCAAGGGCGCCGAAGTCATGCGCTCCCTGCTGCCGGACGTTCCGCAGATCTTCGTCTTCGATTCCTCCTTCTTCTTCCAGCTGCCGAAGGCCGCCAGCACCTACGCGCTGAACAAGGAAATCGCCGATCAGTACCACATCCGCCGCTACGGCGCCCACGGCACCTCCCACGAGTACATCTCCTCCGTGGTGCCGGACGTCATCGGCAAGCCGGCTGAAGGCCTGAAGCAGATCGTGCTGCACATCGGCAATGGTGCTTCCGCCTCCGCTGAAGTCTCCGGCAAGCCGGTTGAGACCTCCATGGGTCTGACCCCGCTCGAGGGCCTCATGATGGGTGGCCGTACCGGTGACATCGACCCGGCTGTGGTCTTCCACCTGATCCGCAACGCCCACATGAACGTGGACGAGCTCGACGCCCTGTTCAACAAGCGTTCCGGCATGATGGGCATGACCGGCTTCGGCGACCTGCGCGAAGTCCACCGTCTGGTGGGCGAAGGCAACGAGGACGCCAAGCTGGCTCTGGACGTCTACGTGCACCGCATCGTCAGCTACATCGGCAACTACACCTACCAGATGGGTGGCTGCGACGTGATCACCTTCACCGCTGGCGTGGGCGAAAACGACGACATCGTGCGCAAGATGGTGTGCGACAAGCTCGCTCCGTTCGGCGTCAAGCTGGACGAGGAGAAGAACGCCACCCGTTCCAAGGAACCGCGCATCATCTCCACTCCGGACTCCTCCGTGATCATCGCCGTGATTCCGACGAACGAAGAGCTGGCCATCGCCCGCAAGTCCGCCGCAATCGCCGAAGCCGGCACCGACACCTACGGCAACACTTTCGCCAAGTGAGTGGCCGCCGTTAGGGCATTAACTAGTCTCTAGTTGCAACACGAGTGTGGGGCTGATTCCGGTTGGAATCAGCCCCACACTCATTTGTAATGCCGTGATTTGCCCGATGCGTCGCGCTCCCCTCGGTCGCCTCCGGCGACAGCTCCTCTTAAAGAGGGGCGCCGGACTCTTTAACTTGGCTCCCTCCCTGAGGGTAGCTGTCCGCGCAGCGGACTGAAGGGAGCTGAATTATGCCAGCATCCCGTTCCACATACCAACGAAATCAGGCAGGGTCTTGCGCGTGGTGGCCACATTAATGACCTGAATATCGGGAATGCGTAGTCCCAGCATCGCGGCAAACGTGGCCATACGATGGTCGGCGTAGGTTTCCATATTCGCCTCATGCAGTGTCTCAGACGGCACTGGCTCGATGCGCAGTCCGTCGGGCAATTCCTCGGCCACTCCCCCGATGCGGCGAATCTCATTGACCAAGGCTTCCAGACGGTTCGTCTCGTGGCCGCGCAGATGCCCTATACCGACCATATCGGTGGGCTTATCGGCGAATACCAGAATCGCCGCCAGCGAAGGCGCAATCTCTCCCGCTGCGGTCAAATCAAACGAGCCTAGGCCGCGTACAGTTCCATCGCCGGTCACTTCGCAATAGCGCACGCCGTCAATCGTCGGGAACGATACCTTGGCACCCATTTGCTCCAAGTATCCAGGCAGCAGACCGCCCGGCTGGGTGGTGGTTTCCGGCCAATGCGGTACACGGACCGTACCACCGGCAATCAAGGCCGCACCGAGGAATGGCGCCGCATTCGACAAGTCAGGTTCGACAGTCACCTTATCCGACAGCTGTATCGCGCGAGGCTCGACCGTCCATGTGCGGGTGGACTCATCGGCTTCAATTGCACCGCCAGCACCGGTCACATCGACCACGGTCATGCGGATGTGCGGCAGACTCGGGGTCTTTTCTCCTGTGTGCGTCAGTCTCAATCCACCGGGCAGTTTGGAACCAATCAACAGCAAGCCGGAGATGAACTGGGAGGAACCGGACGAATCGATACTGACCCGAGCCTGAGCAGCCGGAAGCTCGGTTGGCGGTGTAATGGTAAACGGCAGTCGTCCGACTTCCCCGTGGTATTCGATCTTGGCACCAAGTTGCTTCAGACCGTCAAGCACCGGCCTCATCGGGCGGGCGTAGGCTTGTTCGTCACCGTCGAAATGCACTGGCCCATCGGCGAACAGTGCCAGTCCCGGTACAAAACGCATCACCGTACCGGCCAAGCCGCAGAACACATCAACGTTGCCATTGAATCGGCCGGATGAAGGCGGTGTGACCGTTACGGTGGTGTCGGTTGTGGTATCGACATCGCATCGCACGCCCAATGCTTCAAGAGCGCCCATCATCAAGTCGGTGTCACGCGAACGCAGCAATCCGACCAAAGTGACGGGTTCATTGCCAAGTGCGGCAAGTATCAGATAACGATTGGATAACGATTTGCTGCCCGGTACCGTCACCGTGGCGTTCAACGGTCGTGTAGCAAGCGGCGCAGGCCAGAGATTCGAGAGTTGTTCAGTCATAAGGCCAAATCTAGCAAATGAATGGGCTCATCGGTCGGCAGCGATGCGAGATTCAATTTGCTGTTCCGGTTCAGCAGCGGGCTGTTCCAGTCCACCTTCGATGGCTTGGGCATGCAAGAGCTGCGCGGCAATACGATCAGCTTCGATGGCAGCGATTTGACGAGAGAACACGATGAACCAACCGAGGAACGCCAGTCCAGCCAGAGCCTCCACATTGGTAAGCGTGTTGTGCCCCATCATCATATTGACCCAGAATGCGGCGCATACGAGTGCAGCCAAATCGGAGGCCACCATCACCGCTTTGGACAGTCGGGGCGCCAGCCATGGCAGGAGGACAAACAGCAGCAACATCACAAACGGCAGGCCTTTGGCGCAGATGTTGTGCAACAGATTGTGCGGTGTATAGCGGAACACGCCAATGCCGATGAACGCCAGGCCGGCCACGGTCAGCAAAATGGACAGGACGACTATACGGAACATGAAATGCGAAATCTCATAACCGCGGTTCGGGTCGGCTTTGGTGTGGTCATGCCACAGGCGCTGCAGCCGTTCGGTGGTCACCAGCTCGGAGATGGCGAAGTAGCTGACGATGATGATGCACGTGCCGGCCAGAATCAGCGTGGAGTTGAACATGCGTGCCGCGAATGTGGTGCGGTCGCCCAGCTGGGAGAAATTGTTGTGATACCAGTACGGATCGTCGGTGGTCATGCCGGCGGTAACCACGCCGGAGATGACGAAGAACGGCAACAGGCTGGCGATGGTTTTGGCATTCATCATCTCCGCCTGCACGAAGGTCATATACCCCACCACGCCGGCGAAGGCCGCGCAGACGCTGGAAAGATAGCCGGAGAACAGTGCCTTGCCCATCATGTCACTGGCCGCGCCGATCAGGGCGAAAGAAGACAGGAAGATGGTCGAGGCGTATACCACCGACAAAGCGATGATTTCGAACATGCGACGAATCGGCGCGAGCCAACCGTGTTTGAGGTTCAGCGAGCGTGACTTGCTGGCGTATCCGATGATGAACGAGATGACACCGCACGCGGCCACGATGCCCGAACACACCATGAAACGGCGTTGGGTCAGCTGCCAGATGGCCGGCGCGAATTGCAGGTACAGGTTCATGGACACCGCGCCGACGACGGCACAAATCAGAAAGGAGATGAGGCCGGAGGTTTCCGCACGTTGGTGACATCCCATGCCGGTCCTCCCCTATCTATTCGATACCGCGTTATCTTTCAACAACAAACAAAGCTCCCCCCGAGGACAACGCTTTACTAGCAAGCCAGCGGGATTTGGCTGTCGCCATTCTACTGAAAATCTGAAACACTACAAAAATCTTGTAATTCCCGTAATGATGTTCAGAATTGCTTGCGACGTAGAATCTTGAGATAGTTCTTGCGGAAGTCTCTCCGGTTCTTGAATATTTTCCGATCAGTAGCAATTTCCGTGCCTTTATCGAACTTCAACGCAGTCAGTTCGACAGTACACATCAGATCTGCCGCCTGTTCAAGACGATAGTCCTTTGGCTGTGCATCACGGTATACAACGGCCTCCTTAGACAGCGCATAGCTGATAGAAGTCTTCAATGCATTTGCAACAATCTTCTGACCATTGTCGTAATACACCTTGATTATCTCGTACGACTGGAATTCGTCCAGATGCGACAGGAAGAAGTCGGCTAAGTCACGTTTGAGCTGAGCCTCAAATCGGATTTTGTTGCCATCAAACATGGTCTTGAGATGCGCGAATGTCACATATCGGAACGGAAGGTTACGAGCGAGCGTGAAGAACGCGAAGAACAACCGCTTACGGTCCGCGAATGAAATGTCTTCGTAACCGTCATGCCCATTAAACAATGGACCAGCATGGAATGGAATATCAGGCAAGCCTGAATCAGCCAGATGGCGTTCATACTTATCAATATGTTCCGCTACAGAATCGGACTGGACGTGAAGCACCAATGTGATGAGATAGTATTCGGACAGCTTACCGTTGTAGATGACTTTGTTTTAGCTTGTCGCTAGAGCGAAGTCATCTGCATGGCCTCGTTGCCGAGACCAGCTCCAAGCCTCACGCGACCCTCGCCGCCGCTTGGTTCGCGTTTCGCCGGATGCCGCATTGTCCCGCACTCAAGGCGGGTCTGTCTTCCGCTTCCTCCACGCGCGTTTGACGTCTCCGGGGCACTCCCGGCGACTTGGATGTTGATGGCCGCGTTCACATCACGGTCGATGACAAGCCCGCACTCCTCGCAATGGTAGACGCGCTCGGACAGGGGCAGCTTGGCTTTCACCGTCCCGCAGTTCGAGCAGGTCTTCGAGCTTGGATACCAGCGGTCGATGACGTGGAGCCTCGCGCCGGCGCGTGCGGTCTTGTAGGTCAGTAGGCGTCGGAACTCCGCGAACGCGGCGTCCTGAATCGATCGGGCGAGCCCGTGGTTTCCCACCATGCCCGCCACGTTCAAGTCCTCGATGCTGATGTCCGCGTAGGTATGGGCGAGCATGGCGGTGGTCTTGTTGAGCGCGTCCGAACGCAGGTTCGCCACCCGTGCGTATAGTCGGGCGACCTGCGCTCTCGCCTTGCGGCGGCGGTTGGAGCCTTTCCGTTTGCGGCTCAGATTCCGTTGGGCTTTCTTCAACCGTCTGAGGTTCGATTTGAGTGCGTGCGGGTTGTGTATCACGGTGCCGTCCGACAATGCGGCGAGCTCCTTCACGCCCAAGTCGATGCCGACGCTCCCGCCTTTCGGCGGCGATGGAATCGGCAGGTCGGCGCGTTCGACGGTCAGGCTGGCCTGCCAGCGTCCACCACGCTTGGATACGCTCATGCGCAGCACCTTCGCGCCGTCCACTCGCCTGGACACGTTCTCCATGCAGTGCACGCGGCCTATCCTCGGGAGCCGCAGCGCATGAGGGTCACAGTCAATGAGACCAAACGAGCCCGTCGTGTACGCGAATCCGGGAACCGCCTTGTCCTTGGATTTGAAGCGCGGGAAGCCCATCCTGCGGCCTTTCCGCCGCCCCTTGCGGGACTTGGAGAAGTTCTTCAGGGCGTCGGCCAATGATTCGAGGCCGCTGTTGTATGACTCCTTGCTGTTCCTGGGCCACCATGGTTCTCCCGTGGTCTCGTCCACGGCGAGCGTGTTCTTGGCTTGATTCCACCACCTGCGCAGCCCGTAGTACGACCATTCGGGTTTATCGCCGCGTTCGAGCATGTCCTTGACATGAGCGAGTCCCGCGTTGTAGGCGAACCGCGCCGCACCAGCATGGGACTCCAAGAGTCGTTCCTGCCGCGGAGTCGGGTCGAGCGCCACCTTGACCGCCTCAAGCATCGCGCGCCGCCTTCAACGCCGCGTCCGTCTTGCGCTTGGCCGCGCGACGCCCGTACAGCCGGGCGCAGAACGAGGTCAGCACCTCGGTCATGTCGCGCACCAGATCGTCGTCCGGCTCCGTGTCGTCCACCACGATGATTCGGCGTCCCTGCGCCTTCAACGCGCTCTCCACCAGCCCCGCGTTCATGCGGGCGAGCCTGTCCCTGTGCTCCACGATCAGCGTGCCCACGGTCGGGTCGGACAATAGCCGGTTGAGCTTGCGCCGCCTGTCGTCCATGCCGGAACCCGTCTCCGTGACGATTTCCGGCTTCTCTACTCCCATGCCAAGGGCGAACGCCTTCAACCGGTCGGCCTGACGTTGCAGGTCGTTCTTTTGGTCGCCGCTGGATACTCGCGCATAGCAGACGGTGCGGGGTCCCATGCTTTTCGATTGCGGCATGGTCTCGTATTTCGGGTCGTGGATGAGCCACATGCCGGTCGGCGTCTGTTCCACAGGAACGGGCATGGTGCCCTGACGGCACCATTTCCACACGGTCTGCGGATGCAATCCTTCCAGTCTGGCCCATTCCTTTACCAACATGAGATTTATTATAACATAGGATTACTTAAGAAAACAAAACAGTTCAGTAACAGGCAACAACCCCACTCGCCAGATTCGTCCACGAAGATGCTCAATTCGCTCAAATGGGCTCCTGACAACATTGGAGGAAAAGGAATGCCGGGGGAATACCCCCGGCGACTTGGAGCCTCGCCCTTGCGGGCCAAAGCACTGTTTATTATGCCAAAATACGTGACGACTCGCAACATCCTCATGAATGTTGTTACTGAATTTGATAGAAATAGCAGATGCAGATTCAAACCTAGTCGTTGTAGAGCATTATTGTATAAAGATGTCGCTCATACGCTATCAAGAGAATCCGGAACCTTTTTGAATTCATATGCTCGACACGCAATGTATCCAGCGTCGTTTATAATAGTTCCTTGTGCCTTAATGGCGTATCGGGCTATAGCGCAGTTTGGTAGCGCGCCTGCTTTGGGAGCAGGATGTCGTGGGTTCAAATCCCGCTAGCCCGACAAACAAAAAAAGCCTGGAATCTCAACGATTCTGGGCTTCTTCTTTTATCCGGCCGCTAAACGATTTATCCGATTTTATCCGATGACCGTAGAACCTATATGGCCTTGCGGTCTAAGGGACTTTTGTGATGTTGGGACCTCACCTGCTAGTCAGTTCGATTCCATGCGACATCGATTTCCGCTTCCCAATCTCAAATGACACCAAAATACCTGCAACGCATTCCGGGATATCCAGGCGTCATACGGCAGTTTCGACGACTATATTTGGCGGTTCACCGGCCGTCACGTCATCTACGAGACAGGCATGACTACATCCCCTCTGTCCGACGCCATCGCAGCGGATCTCAAGACGTACGGCATGCGATTCATCGGTACCACCATCGTCTACGCCTATCTGCAATCCATCGGCGTCATCAATGCACATGAGCCTGGATGCTTCCTGCATCGGGAAAGATGACCTGTGCCGGATTCATAAGGTCGCTCGGGCAGAATCTCTCCGAGAGGAACCAGTGCTTCTAGTTATTTTGCTTATCGAGTTCTTGGTAGCGCTCTTTGACCACGGTGAGGATTCCGGCAGATTGTTCGCGCTACTGCGCGGTGAGCGCTTCGAGCAGTTCACCGAAAGTCAACCCACCTTCACTACCGGATGACGGATGACGGTTTTGAGGTTTTCCGGTTTTGCTCGGCGCGGATCGGATATGTAGATTTCGTGATGTCGGCGGGCGTCGGAGAGGTCGAGCTCGTAGCCTTGCGAGCGCGCGTAGTCATCCAGAATCGCCACGGTTGCGGGCTCGTCGTCGTACGGGCCCTTGTGCATGACCTGCGCGACCACGCCTTCATCGAAATCGAAGAGATATGCGCGATTGACGTCGGATTCCGGGTGTTTGGCGGCAAACGATGTCTTGGCCCACGCAAAGACCTTATCGGTCACGAATTCCGGCAGACGAATCATCGAAGTCCAATGGAAGTCGGCTTTGTGCGCGTAATCGACGCCGGACACACCCTCCCCCATGCTCCATAAGCCCTCCAGCGGAGGCACGGTGTAGTCGAAGTACCCGTCGATATGCTCGGCCGGGTTCTTTGACTTCTTGCTCATTTTGACGGTGAACGAAATGCCGTAAAGCAGTTGCATCGCCTTGGCGTAATCGCCGCCTTCTTCGTTCGGGTCGCCCACACCGTCCACCGCGACGAACCGCATCGCCGGTACCATGACGATGGCCGGCATGGTCTTCGGCCAATACAGGTCCTTATACTCCTTCTTATAATCGAACGCCATCGCTCATTCCCCTTCCGCCACCGCATCGATCTCGTCCTGACGCCGCCACCGCTTGAGGTTTGGCAGCAGCGCCGACATGCAATCCTCGGCCTGTTCGACGCTGATATGGCAGGATTCCGCCATCATCGGCGCACACGCGGCGACCAATTCATCGCTATTGGCATAGTCCTGAAGAAAAACGCCGTCGTCATAGCAGTAGTTGCAATAATCTCCGCTTCGCGTTCCATCCGGTTCGGTGCCATGGTCTTCCGGGCGATAGAACGGCATGGCGCAACTTTGGCAAAAACCGTTGTCCGGCATCTCCATAAGCCTCGCCATCGGCACCTCAAAACGGGTGCTGATAAGCCGAATCATGTCGATGCTCGGCTCTGCCGTTCCCTTCTCCCAGCGGGAAAGCGCCTGTTGGGTGACGAACAGCTTGTGCGCGAACTGCGACTGCGTAAGACCTCGCTCCTCGCGAACGACTTTGATAACCTGACCGATCGACATGACTACCTCCCGATATCGGAAAACGATTCGAGCGCCTCGCTGTGCGCTTGCTGATTCCAGTCTAAGGGCATGGCCCGTTCGCCAAGCGCGGGTACAACAAACCGTTGTTCGCGCTTGCATCCCGGAGGAAGAAACGGCTCGGTCGAACCTATTTCCTCTCCGCACCCTTCAGTTCTCCCGGTTCCTCTGACTCCTTTGCAAGCGCGGCGGACGGGATAAGCACGCTCACGTATGGGGTTGCGTCGGATAGGACGTTGTCGTAGAAGCGCTGTTTGGCGTCGATGAAGTCGATGGAATCCTGGATTTCCGCAAGCTGTTCGACCAGCCACGCCCGCTTGTCGGCAAGCATCCGCTTGCGCTCGGGGATGCTCGGCTCGTGGAGGAGCGTAAGGGGCGTGAGTAGGGGTTCGCGGCTTTGCTGCGGTCTCTCCCTCACCCGGCTACACCGGGAGATCCCTCGTCAGAGGGAGCTTAACTTCGGTCTGGTTATAGGCCCATGGGTTTCTTGGGCTTTTTGGCGCTCATGAGCATGAGGAAGCTGCGGGACTGGGCGGTGATCATGAAGCCCGCCTCATAGCTCAGTTCCGGCCCATTCGGGTTGTGCGTATCCACGACCAGCTGCCACTTACGGCCGTAACGCTCATCCGGCAGAGTGAACATAATCGGCTCGTAATGCGCGTTGAAGATCAGGATGAAGTCGTTGTCGACCATCCGGTTGCCATACCAGTCGACCTCGGGAATATCCGATCCGTTCAGGTAGATCATCATGGAGAACGCATGGGTGTTCTGCCAATCGTCCATATCCATGATGGAACCGGTGTGGTCAAACCATTCGACCTGCGGAATCGTGTTGGAGTCGTCGCCCGGTTCGCGGCCGGTGAAGAAACGACGACGGTGCAGCACCGGATGTTCCAAACGCAAATGAATGAGCTTGGAGACGAACGCAAGAAGCTCTTCCTGGTTCTTGTCGAGATTCCAATCGGTCCACGAAATCTCATTATCCTGGCAGTACGCGTTATTGTTGCCCTGCTGGGTGCGGGCCACTTCGTCACCACCGCAGATCATCGGAATGCCTTGGCTTAGCAGCAGAGTGGAGAACATGTTACGCATCTGACGCTGGCGCAATTCGTTGACGTCGCGAATGTTGGTGGGGCCTTCCACACCGCAGTTCCAGGAACGATTGTTGCTCTCACCGTCCCGGTTGCCTTCACCATTGGCTTCATTGTGCTTCTCGTTGTAGCTGACCAGATCGTTCATCGTGAAGCCGTCATGCGCGGTGATGAAGTTCACGGATGCCACCGGTCGGCGGCCATTGACCTGATACAGGTCGGAGCTGCCCATCAGGCGAGAAGCAAATTCAGGCAAAGTGGACGGTTGCGAGCGCCAGAAGTCGCGCACGGTATCGCGGTAGCGACCGTTCCACTCGGACCAGCTGGACGGGAAGCCACCCACCTGATAGCCACCTGAGCCCAAATCCCATGGCTCGGCGATCAGCTTGACGCGCGAGATGATCGGATCCTGTTCCACGATGTCGAAGAACGCGGACAGCTTGTCGACCTCCTGGAACTGGCGAGCCAGCGTGGCGGCCAGGTCGAAGCGGAAGCCGTCAACATGCATTTCGGTGACCCAGTAGCGCAGCGAATCGGTGATCAGCTGCAGGGCATGCGGCGAGCGCATAAGCAGCGAGTTTCCGGTGCCGGTAGTGTCGAAGTAGTGCTGCTGATCACCTTCCACCAGTCGGTAGTAGGAGGCGTTGTCGATACCCTTGAAGCTCAGAGTGGGGCCCATATGGTTGCCCTCGGCGGTGTGGTTGTACACCACGTCAAGAATGACCTCCATGCCGGCATGATGATATGCCTTGACCATGGCCTTGAACTCGTTGACCTGTTCGCCGCGTTCCCCGGAAGAGGAATAGGCGTTGTGAGGTGCGAAGAAACCGATGGTGTTGTATCCCCAGTAGTTCGACAGACCCTTTTCCTGCAGGAAGGAGTCGTTGACGAACTGGTGAATCGGCATCAGTTCAATGGCGGTGACGCCAAGCTTTTTCAAATATTCGATGACACTCGGATGAGCCAGACCCGCGTAGGTGCCGCGAATATCCGGCGGCACATCCATGTTGAGGTTGGTCATGCCGCGCACATGCGCCTCATAAATCACCGAATCATGGTACGGAATATACGGATGCTGATCATTGCCCCAATCGAAGTAGGGGTTGATGACCGCGGACTTCATGGTGTGAGCCGCCGAGTCGAGGTCGTTCATCGCCGTGTTGTCGTCCGGACTCTTGAACCAGTACGAGAACAGGCTTTCGTCGCCGTCGATATTGCCTTCGATGGCCTTGGCATATGGGTCAAGCAACAGCTTGTTAGGATTGCACCGCAGACCGTTCGCCGGGTCGTACGGCCCGTAGACGCGGTAACCATAACGCTGCCCGGGCTGCAGTCCGGGAATATAGTTATGCCATACGTAGGAGTTCTGCTCGGTCATCTCGACACGCGTCTCCGCATCATCTTCGTCGAACAGACACAACTCCACCTTTTGCGCAACCTGCGAGTACAACGCGAAATTCACACCGGCGCCGTCATAGCTGGCACCCAGCGGATACATTGATCCTGGTCTGATCTGCATACTCTTCAGTATCCCACTTTCTTGTGTTACCGATGTTCGGGCACGGTGAACGTCAGGAGAATAACGTCGGCTTGTCTTTGTCGGAATTCTTGACGAGGAGCCTGCGCAGCGCCTCGTGCTGGATGGCGATCATTGAATTGGAGGAGGTGATGCGCGTGGCGGCCAGATCGCTCCATGGAATCCATGCGGACTCCACATGCTCATCCGGATCGAAATGCCGTGGCTCATGTTTGAACGGACCGAGATGCAGCACCATGATGTGAGCCAACTCGTCGGTCATGCCCTCAGAGGAATAGAAGTCACCGACATAGTCGACGCCCATGGCATCACAGTCAGGAACCACTCCGGTTTCCTCACCCAATTCACGCAATGCGGCGTCAAGCACATCCTCGCCCTCGTCCATAAGACCCGCGGGCAGCCCATAGGCGAACATGTCCGAACCAGCACGATATTCACGTTCGATAAGGTATCGGTCATTGGACATGTCATGCACGAGCATTACTACGCAAGGCGCGTGGCGCAACACCTGACGGCTGATTTCATGTTCTTCGCCGCCTTTGTCGGTCAATGCAATACGCATATCGTCCACATGGAAGATGCGGCCGGTATACACGGTTTCACTGCTCACCACCTTGGCGGGCACATCCATGTCGATACCGTCAGAAGTAGCGTTCAGCTTATGGTCAAGCCGGCGCTCGAGTTGTTCCCGCTTGCTTTTGCCAAACATGCCTCTCCTTCGCAAACGTTTTCAATACCATACTGTAGTGGCTCAGTCTTGACGGGAGGTGATGGACAGCGTCCATGGGTCAGTCGTGTCGCGGAACCATTCAACCTCGGGACGAGAACCTGTCGCCCGTTCGACGGCAACAGGCACATCCTCAAGCGCATAATTGAACCACATGGATTCGATGGCAGCATGCGGTGTGTTGATGAAATAAGGACGCACATGCCCATCACCGCTCTCCCCCTGCCCGAGGGCAATGCCTTGACCGCGCATTCGTGCCTCGTAACGCGCCTGTTCAATGGCATCAGTCACCGGATGATGCCGTAAATCGCTGGTCACGTATACATCCGCGCCTGTCGCGCGCACTTCATTGAACAAGGAATCACCGGAGCCTGGCAAGATGGCTATACGCCGCACCAGAGCCTCTGGATCGCCGCACATCTGGATACCGAGGGCAGTGACCATGCCATGGTCACTCACCTCATCGAATACGCGCTGAGCAAAATCCTTGAGCGTGATTGGCTCCGGCAAACGACCCACACGTCCAAGCCCGACCGGATGCGCGGCCGCCGTATCTTCGATGGGTACAAGCGGTTGCGAGCCAACAAGCCCGAAATAATCGGCTGCGGCCTGTCCCACGCCGCGGTATGCGGCATCGGCATTCGTATGTCCCACCCATAATCCACAACCGTGCTGGTACAGGCGACGGACAATATCGCCGCGGAAACCAAGTCCGCTGGCCTCATGCACGGATCGGAAGAATAACGGATGATGGGTGACGAGTAGGTCGGCGCCGGTGGCAACGGCCTTATCCACTATGGCCGAGGTCGGGTCGGCCGCGAAGACAATCCGATTCACCTCATGGTTTAGATCGCCCACAATCAGGCCCGGCTCATCCCATTCCTCGGCGTAACGCAACGGATACAGGGTCTCGAGAACGTCGATAACTTGCTTGAGATTCGGCATAGGTCTCATTGTAGTGGAGATGACAGCGATTGCGGTTTGCGGGCACCCTTCATCAAATTTCCGCAGTCCGCTACGGTAATGGTTGCCCTCGGTGGGAGGGCAACTCATACTGCGCGGCAAAAGAAACCGGCAACGAATCAGTGGGCGGCGAGCTGCCAGTCCGATCCGATACCGCAGGACACATCCAGCGGTACGGCAAGATCGACGGCATGTTCCATGGCATTGCGAATCAGCTCGGTGACCTGCTCGCTTTCGCCCGGAGCAATCTCCACCACAAGTTCATCGTGAATCTGCAGGATAATGCGGCTCTTCACACCGGCCTCGTCCAGAGCCTGCCCGGCACGAATCATCGCGATTTTCATGATGTCTGCGGCGGAACCCTGAATCGGCGCGTTCAGCGCTGCGCGTTCGGCAGCGTCACGCGCCATGCGGTTCGTGGAACGCAGCGCCGGAAAATAGCGCCGACGGCCGAAAATCGTTTCGGTATAGCCTTTCTCGCGGGCAGTCGATACCAATGATTCAAGGTAGTCGTGTACCTTGCCGAAGGTGTCGAAATACCGGTTTTTCAGGGCCTCGGCTTCACGCTGCGCAATGTTGAGCTGCTGAGCCAATCCGTAGGTGCTCAATCCGTAGGCAAGGCCATAGCTCATGGCTTTTACATGGCTGCGCTGGTCACCGGTAATCTGATCCACCGGCACGCCATAGACCATCGAGGCCACATATTTATGGAAGTCCGCACCGGAGCGGAATGCCTCGATCAGAGCCTCATCGCCAGACAAATCGGCCATAATACGCAATTCGACCTGCGAATAGTCGCAGCTCATCAGCGCCTCATAGCCTTCTCCCGGCACAAACACACTACGAATCTCACGTCCGACCGCATTACGGTTGGGAATATTCTGCAGATTCGGGTCCACCGAGCTCAATCGGCCGGTGGCGGCCACGGTCTGCTCGAACGTAGTGTGGATACGCTCGTCTGCCTTATTCGTGGCATCAATAAGCGTCTGCACGATTTGCTTAAGCTTATTGGTTTCCCGATGACGCAGCAGCGCCCCGAGGAATCCATTGGCCTGCTCATTATCCACGGAATGGATGTAGAGATTCTGCAATGCCGCCGCATTGGTGGTGTAAGAGCCATTCTTGGTGCGTTTGGTGGGCTTCAAACCCATATCTACAAACAGCACCTTCTGCAACTGCTTGGGGCTCTGCAGATTGATCTCACCGCCTGCATACTGCCATGCCATTTCCTGTGCCTGACGGGCATCGGCGGCAAACCGGTCACGCATGTCGGTGAGCCTGGAACGGTCGATTTTTGCCCCCGAATGCTCCATGCCGTGCAGCACCCGGGAAACCGGCAGCTCAATGGCACGCATCAGCCAGTATTGCCGACGCTCGTCGATGACCGGCCCCAAAGTAACGGCCAGTTCGCGGATAACAGCCAAATCATGCACACGCCGTTCGTTCAGGTCTTCCTCGGTGTGTTCGTCGTCGAAATCCAGCACACCTTGGGCCGGCTGCTCGGCATCGACAACATGAATATCCAGGAAGTGTTCGGCTGCCTGATTGAGATTGTCGGCATGGAAGTCAGGCTGGGCAAGGTATCCGCCCAGTTTGGTATCGAACATCGGCAATGCCATGCCCAATCCGGCGGCAGAAAGCAGGTGAAGCAGTTCCTTGTATCCGTGGACGATGGTACGGAAATGCTCGGCTTTCAGGAACCGATCAAGAGCGGTCTGCACTGATGATGCCATCGGAGCCTCGATAATGGCTGCTGAGGATGCCGTAGCAACGGCGCATGCCTGCACATGGGCGCGCCCGGGCCGCGCGTCTCCCCATGCGGTCACCGTCCAGGCATGACCGACCGCGTCACCGCACATGATGTGACGTTCGGCCTCATTGCTGTAATCGGAAACCGGGAAATCAACAATGTCGTCAGGAACATTGATCTCATGACGATGGGCTTCGACCCACTGCTCGAACTGTGCCGCGGATTCAATAACCGTGATTTTCGGTGTGTCCAAACCGGAACCCAGCTCGTCTTCTGCAGGACCATCCGACTGTGCGGCCGCTGCTCCCTGGGCGGTTCCAGCTGGGCTCACGCCACCATTGAAAATCTTCATCACGCGGGTCTTGGTACGCGGACCGAACTCGAGCTCTTTGAAGAGAGCATCAACCTGGGCCACATCCACTGAGCCGAACGTCAGATCCTCGATATCGACACCGAGATCCACGTCACGCACCAGCGCATTGACCTTGCGGTTCAGCTTGACCTGATCGATATTGGCGCGCAACGCCTCACCTTTTTTGCCGGTGACCTCGTCTGCGTGTTCGCAAATGGCATCCAGCGAGCCATACTGGTTGATCCATTTGGCCGCATATCCGTCGCCCACGCCGGGCACACCGGGAATATTATCGGCGGTCTCACCACGCAGAGCCGCCAAATCAGGGTATTGTGCCGGCGTGACCTTGTACTTGTCCACGATGGACTGAGGCGTCATATGCTTCAGGTCTTTGAAGTGATGGCCTGGGTAGAGCACGGTGACGTTGTCGTCCACAAGCTGGAAGGCATCTCTGTCGCCGGACAATACCAGCGTGTGATAGCCGGCGTCGTCTCCCATAGTGGCGAGAGTGGCGATGATGTCATCGCCCTCGTACCCCTGCTTTTCGATATACGTGACGCCCAGGGCCTTGAGCATGCGCTGAATCAAAGGCAGCTGGGTGAGCAGCTCCTCGGGCGCGGCCTCACGGGTGCCCTTGTACTGCGGAAGCATGTCGTTGCGGAACGTGCCGCCCTTCATATCGAAGGCTACACCTAGATGGTCTGGCTTCTCCGCTTCAATCACCTGAGACAGCATGGTGGCAAAGCCCCATACCGCGTTAGTGGCTTGCCCTGCTGCGGTACTGAAATTTTCAACCGGCAGGGCGTAAAACGCACGAAAGGCCAGCGAGTGGCCATCCACCACCAGCAAAGTTTCATTGGTGGGCTCGGTCACGCTGGCCTCTCCCCTAATCGGTTCATTTGTTTGTTGGCTCAGCGCTCGTCGGTCTCGGACGGCTTCGGATCGCCGTACTTGGCGATGATGGCCTGCGCAAGACGCTTCTTAGGAATGCGCTGATCCATGGATGTCTTCTGAATCCAACGGAAAGCACCCTGCTCGGAGAAGTCGGCCTTGTCCATCAATAGACCCTTGGCACGATCCACAAGCTTGCGTTCCTCAAGGGTGTCCTCAGCCTTCTTGAGCTTTTCCTCGGTCTCCTTGAGCTGATCGGTGGTTTCCTGAAGCTTGCGTTCGCTGCGCTCGACGTTGTCCAGAAGATCGTTGATTTCAGCGAAACGACCCATGGCGACTTCGAGGGTCGGCAGGAGCTTGGATTCCTCGTACGGCTTGGTGACATATGCCATGGCACCGGCACCGGTGGCCTTCTTGACCAAATCGGTCTGGGAGAAGGCGGTGAGCATGACCACGGGAGCGATGTTCTCGTCGCAGATGATGCCGGCGGCGGCGATGCCATCCATACGCGGCATCTTGACGTCCATGCACACCACGTCCGGGCGGAACTTGCGGGTCAGTTCGACGGCTTCCTCGCCATTGGCGGCCTGGCCGACGACCTCGTAACCATTGTCTTCGAGCATGGCCACCAAATCCATACGATTCACGGCCTCGTCCTCGGCCACGACAACGGTACGCGGGCCGTTCTCGGGCTTGGTTTTGCACTCAGCAGGCTCGCCGTCTTCCTCGGCCACAGCCTTGAGTTCTTCGTCGGTCAGCACCTCGTCGACGTCGATGCTCGGTTCCTCGGACTTCTTCCTTGCAGCCATGCCACCCTCTTTTCCGATTGTGACCAAATACAAATGACCCCTCGCGATTCGCGAAGGTCGTTATTTGAGTCTGACCTTTTTGCGAAAGTGCCCTCGGTGGGACTCGAACCCACACTGCGCAGATTTTGAGGCTGCTTCCTCTACCAATTGGGATACGAGGGCGTGCCAAAGCACTCTTGCAGAGCTTAGCATATCAATTCGACTCTCCCGCCATAAGACACGCGATAGCCGTCATCATCGCTAACGGCGTACCCGAGTGTTGCCTATCGTCAGGCGTGTCGCCGCGGCCTACAATAGGCCATAGGTTGATGTTCCGCTTCTGTTAGGAGGGCATATGAGCAACGAAACCTACCGCCAGTTTGACCCGTGGCGTCCTTCTCCGGTCAAGGAGATTTCCCGCAGGCAAATCGTGGAGACGCATTATTTCAATGTCGATCATGTCTCGTACGAATCGAATCAGATCGGCTCGTTTGAACGCTATTTTGTCCAGGAACTCAACGGCGACACCGTCGCTGTGTTGGCCGTCACCGAAGACGGCATGATTCCGTTGGTTGAGCAGTACCGTATTGCCAACCATCGGTGGACATTGGAGATTCCGGCTGGGCACGCCAACAATCCTTCCGAACGCCCGACCGATGTGGCCAAGCGCAAGCTGGCCGAGGAAGCCGGATTCGACGCCGACAAATTCACGCAGTTCACCCGGTTCATGAATACGCCGAGCTATTCCACCCAGCACACCTCGATATTCTTTGCCACCGGTCTCAAGCCGGTGTCTCGTCAGGAGATCGGGCCGGAAACGCCTCGTTCCGACGTCCGACTGGTCTCGGTGGACGAGGCCTATGAAATGGTGGTCAACGGCACGATTCTCGATGCCAAAACCGTGATCGCGATTCTGCGACTGAAGAGTGGCAGCCTGCAGCATCTCAATGACTAAGTGAGGAGACAAGAGCCGCAATTCGCCTCGAATGCGACTCCTCTCCCTACGCAACAAAAAGTCCCATCCAATCGGATGGGACTTTCGTCTACTACTAGCGTGTGCTAGTCAGCGAGCGAATAATCAGTCGCAAGCGCCAACAGTGTGCACGTAGATGGAGTCGGTGCGGCCCGGCTGGTGATCGCCCTGAGCGGAGCTCAGAATGACGATCTTGTCGCCGTCAACAACCTTGCCGGCGTCCTTGAGGACCTTGTCGGTGAAGATCATGAGGTCCTTGCGGGACTTGTCGTGGTAGTCCTCCTTGAGCAGGAAGGCTTCGGTGCCCCAAGACAGAGCCAGCCAGTGGTAGGTGTGCTCGTTGTTGGTCAGGCCGTAGATCGGGGCGGCCGGACGCTCGCGGGACACGCGGTGCACGGTGGAACCGGTCTGGGTGTAAGCAACGATGGCCTTGGCGTTGAGCTTGTCAGCCAGATCCACAGCAGCGGAGGAAACAGCGCCGGTGGAAGACATGTCAAGGTTCTTGAGCTCCGGGATACGGTCGAAGCCGTGGTCGGTGGCGTAAGCGGAAATACGGGCCATGGTAGCCACGGTCACATCCGGGTACTTACCAACGGCGGTCTCGTTGGAGGTCATGGTAGCGTCGGAGCCGTCGAGAACGGCGTTGGCGCAGTCGGAGGCCTCTGCACGGGTCGGGACCGGGGAGTTCACCATGGAGCCGAGGACTTCGGTGGCCACGATGACCGGCTTGGCGTACTGGCGGGCCAGCTCGATGATGCGCTTGGTGGCCAGCGGGACCTCTTCCAGCGGGCACTCAACAGCCATGTCGCCGCGGGCGGCCATGACGCCGTCGAAGGTCTTGACGATCTCTTCGAGGTTCTCCAGAGCCTGCGGCTTCTCGATCTTGGCGACGATCGGAATACGACGGCCTTCCTCATCCATAATCTCGTGGGCGCGGTCGATGTCGGTGGCGAAACGCACGAAGGACATGGCGATGATGTCGGCACCGGTGCGGATGGCCCAGCGCAGGTCGGCCTCATCCTTCTCAGTCAGAGCCGGCAGAGAGACGGCGACGCCCGGCAGGTTGATGCCCTTGTGGGAGGACACGGGGCCAGCAACGACAACCTTGGTGTGCACGTTGTTGCCCTCGACCTTGGTGACCTCAAGGCGAACCTTGCCGTCATCGATCAGAATCGGGTCGCCCGGGTGGCAGTCACCCGGCAGGCCCTTGAACGTGGTGGAGGTGATGTGCTCGTCACCCTCAACGTCGTCGGTGGTGATGATGAATTCCTGGCCGAGCGTCAGCTGGACCTTGTCCTCGCCCTCGGCGTTCTTCTTGAACCAACCGCAGCGAATCTTCGGGCCCTGCAGATCAACGAGAGCGGCCACGTTGCGGCCGGTGGCCTCGCTGGCCTTGCGCACGTTGTTGTACACGTTGAGGTGATCTTCGGGGGTGCCGTGGGAGCGGTTCAGACGAGCAACGTCCATACCGGCTTCGACGAGCTTGAGAAGGTTGTCGTAATCCTCGGTGGAAGGACCGATGGTGTCTACGATCTTGGCTTTACGCATGAATGCCTGCCTATTCTTGTTCTTTTTTGGTTCGAGGCGCGATTGCCTCACTTGCCGCAGCCCAGTCTACTAGCGCAGACCGGCTCATGACAAGTTTATTCCCCGGTGTGTTGTGAGCGCTCACACTGTTGCGCCGATTGGGTTTTGAGGGGTTGATTTCCCTATGATTTCAGGCCTTCTCAGCGCTTTCCACTTGCTTCATCTTGACCACAGAAGCCAAAGCCGCTCCGCCGATTGCCAGGACAATCACAGCAAGGGAGAGCCATGTTGGCACTTCAGGCACCCAATGCACGCCTTCGCCGCCGTTGATGAACGGCAGAGTATTGCCGTGCAGCGCCTCCATAATGAGCTTGACACCGATGAAGCCCAGCACCACGGACAAGCCAATCGGCAGATAGACAAGCTTGTCGAGCAAGGCGCCAAGCAAGAAGTACAGCTGCTGCAGGCCAAGCAATGCGAACACATTGGAGGTGAACACCAGGAACGGGTCCTTGGTCAGACCGAAGATTGCGGGAATCGAGTCAAACGCGAACATAACATCGGTGGTGCCGATGGTCAGGAACACGATGAGCATCGGGGTCCAATAGCGCACGCCGTTCTTGGTGGTGCGCAGCTTCTCGCCGTCGTAATCGTCGGTAATCTTAATGACCTTACGCAACGCACGGATGATGCCGTTTTCGTGGTATTCCTCATCCTCATCGCCGCCAAGCACCAACTTGAGCGCGGTGTAGATCAGGAATGCGCCGAAGATAAAGAACACCCAGGTGAAACGGGTGATCAGAGCCGCACCAATCAGAATGAACAGACCACGGAAAATCAACGCGATGGTGATACCTACCGACAGCACATATTTCTGGATCTGCTTGGGTACTGCGAAGTTCGACATAATGATGACGAACACAAAGAGGTTGTCAATGGACAACGAATACTCGGTCAGCCAGCCGGAATAGAACTCGATGGCCGGCTTGGAACCAGCGAAAAACCAGATGAATCCACCGAATATGAGCGCCATGACCACGAAGAACGCGATATGCTGCACGCATTCCTTGGTGGAAGGCACGTGCGGGCGACGGCCAATGACGAACAGGTCGACGATGAAGAACAGTGCAAGCACCACAAAGGTGATGATTTCAAATGCGAGTGGGGTTTCTGCCATGATTCCCTACACTAACTTATGTCTGTGACGGGTTTACTTATTCGCCTCAGTCATTTGACGCAGCTCTTTTTTGAGGTCGCGGATTTCGTCGCGTAGACGGGCGGCGAGCTCGAATTGGAGCTGTTCGGCGGCGGTGTGCATCTGTTCAGAGAGTTGACGAATCAAATCAGCCAGGTCCTGTGCGGGCAGTCCGGCCTTGAGGATTTCCTCATGACGCTTGTCGGCTTCGTTGGGATCGAGCACGGGCACGCCCAGATGCGTGTTGCCGGCCTTGCCCGCATTGCGATAACCGCCCTCGAGCAGGGTCTGGGTGTCCACATCCTCTTTGGCCAGCATGTCGTTGACATCGCTGATTTTCTTAATCAACGGCTTCGGATCAATGCCATGTTCCTTGTTGTAAGCAATTTGCTTGGCGCGGCGACGATCGGTCTCGTCAATGGCCTTGCGCATGGCATCAGTGGTCTCATCGGCGTACATGATTACCGTGCCTGACACGTTTCGTGCGGCACGACCGATGGTCTGAATCAGTGAACGATAGGAACGTAGGAAACCTTCCTTATCGGCATCGAGAATCGCCACCAGGGAGACTTCCGGCAAGTCAAGGCCTTCTCGCAGCAGGTTGATGCCGACTATCACGTCGATTTTGCCCTCACGCAGCATGCGCAGCAGTTCGACACGACGCAGCGTGTCCACGTCGGAATGCAGGTATTCGACCTTGATGCCGCGTTCCAGCAGATAGTCAGTCAGATCCTCGGCCATCTTCTTGGTCAATGTGGTGACCAGCGCACGCTCGTTCCTGTCTACGCGCGCCTTGATCTCCCCAAGCAAGTCGTCAATCTGACCCTTGACCGGTCGCACATCGATTTTCGGATCCAGCAGGCCGGTCGGACGGATGATCTGCTCGACCACGCCATCCGAAAGTCCCAGCTCATAGTCACCTGGCGTGGCGGAGAGGTATACGGTCTGGCCCACGCGCTGCAGGAATTCCGGCCATTTCAACGGACGATTATCCATTGCGGAGGGCAGTCTGAAGCCGTGCTCGACCAGCGTGCGCTTACGGGAGGCGTCGCCCTCATACATGGCGCCGATCTGCGGCACGGTGACATGCGATTCGTCAATGACCAGCAGGAAATCATCAGGGAAAAAGTCAAGCAATGTGTGCGGCGGAGTACCGGCGGCACGACCGTCGAAATGACGCGAATAGTTCTCGACGCCGGAACAGACACCCACCTGGGTGAGCATTTCCAAATCATAGGTGGTACGCATGTTGAGGCGCTGGGCTTCCAGCTCCTTGCCCTGCTTGCGCAGCTCGGCCAGACGCTCGTCAAGTTCCTCGCGAATGGTTTTCAGGGCCCGTTCCATGCGTTCGGGACCGGCCACATAATGCGAGGCCGGGAAAATGTGAACCTCGTTTTCCTCATCGATTTCGTCTCCGGTCAACGGATGGAGCGTGGAAATGCGGTCGATCTCGTCACCAAAGAATTCGATACGCACCGCCAGTTCCTCGTAGACAGGGATGATTTCGACGGTGTCGCCCCGCACGCGGAACGTACCGCGGGTGAAGGCGATGTCGTCGCGTTTGTATTGCATGGCGACAAATTGACGCAGCAGGTCATCACGGTTGATCTCTTGACCCACCTTGAGGAAGAGCATACGGCCGGCATATTCTTCCGGCGTGCCCAAGCCGTAGATGCAGGATACCGTGGCCACCACCACGCAATCACGCCGGGTCAGCAGGTTTGCGGTGGCCTGATGACGAAGCCGTTCCACATCGTCATTGATATTGGAGTCTTTCTCTATATAGGTATCCGTCTGCGGGATATAGGCTTCCGGCTGGTAGTAGTCGTAGTAGCTCACGAAGTAGCTGACGGCGTTGTCCGGCATAAGTTCGCGGAATTCGGCGCACAGCTGCGCGGCCAGCGTCTTGTTGGGCTCAATGATGAGGGTCGGGCGCTGCAGTTTCTCTATCAGCCAGGCGGTGGTGGCGGTTTTACCAGTACCGGTGGCACCCATCAGAACCACGTCATTTTCACCGTTTTCGATGCGTTCAGACAGCTCGGTGATAGCCTGTGGCTGGTCGCCAGATGGTTGATAGGGCGATTTGACGACGAAAGGCTTGTCCGCACGCTCGATATTGAATCCCATGAGGCTTTATCTTAGCGGTCCCGGTTCACAGCAAATTATTCTCAATAAGAGAAGTGTGAGGATTTCGCTTTGACAATCGAACACAATTCCCCGAGAAACAGCTCATTCCCGCCATTCCTTCCAATGTGCGATTGAGCGATATTGTGCGTTTGCCTCACACTTTCTCTAGTGCCGTTCATTTTGTGTGAGCCATCCCACGTATATTTCATCCACTTGGGCCAGCATCTCAGGTATTGGATGGGTGGAGTCGATGACGATGTCAGCGATAGCCCGACGTTCCTCCTCGCTGGACTGGTGGCGGATGCGCGCTTCAGCCTGTTCGAGACTCATACCGCGTTCCTCGATCATACGGTCAAGCCGTATGCACACCGGTGCCTCGACGGTGACGATATGGTCGAAAGTGAAAGGAATGGTATCGATTACTTCGGCGAGCAGCGGGATGTCATGGACGATGACGATTGTTTCGGGATGCTTACGTTCCAGACGCGCCGCCTCGGCGTAAATCAGCGGATGCTCGATGGCATCAAGGCGTTCACGCGCGCCCGTTCTGGCATCCTTGCCAAAGATATGGTCGGCAATCCATTGGCGATTCATGGTGCCGTCAGCGTTAAGGGCATCAGAACCGAATTCGGCGACAATCTGCGGCAGCGCCACTCCCCCAGGTTCGACGATCTGGCGGGCCAGGGCATCGTAGTCGATATGCAACGCGCCCAGCTCACGCAACCGTGCGGCCACTGTGCTTTTGCCGGCTGTGATACCGCCAGTCAGTCCTATTCGCATCATGGTGCCTATCGTAGCTGCAACTCCCCTCAAGTCGACTATCGCCGACAGCTCCCCCTCAGGAAGGGGAGTCATTGGCGGATAACTCCCGAAACGCAAGAAACCCGGCCCACTCGGACCGGGTTTCTTCAGACGCTAAGCGTTAGCTTCGCGGCAAACTCACTTGCCGAGCAGCTGGTCGCGCAGGGCGGCGAGCTGATCGGAGTCGGCGAGGGTGCCGGTAGCCGGAGCAGCGGAAGAATAGTTGGAGGTCTCCTCGACCGGCTTCTCTTCCTTCTGGTTCTGGCCGTCGGCGGCAGCGGACTCGGCCGCATTTGCCAGTTCCTTGGCCACGAACTCCTTGTGCTCTTCCCACAGGTCGTGAGCGGCGGCGTACTGGGCTTCCCACTCCTCGCGCTGCTTCTCGTAACCAGCGATCCACTCGTTGGTGTTCGGGTCGAAGCCTTCGGGGTACTTGTAGTTGCCCTGCTCGTCGTACTCGGCCGGCATACCGTAGATGGCCGGATCGAAGTCCTCGGAAGCCGGGTCAACGGAGTCGTTGGCCTGCTTGAGGGACAGGGAGATGCGGCGACGATCGAGATCGACGTCGATCACCTTGACGAACACGGTCTCGCCCGGCTTGACCACGGTCTCCGGGTTCTCGACGTGACGGTTGGCGAGCTCGGAGATGTGCACCAGGCCCTCGATGCCGTCTTCGACGGAGATGAAGACACCGAACTGGACGATCTTGGTGACCTTGCCCTTGACAATCTGGCCGGGAACGTGGGTGCGAGCGAAACGCTGCCACGGATCCTCCTGGGTCGCCTTGAGGGACAGGGAGATACGCTCACGGTCGAGATCGACGTCGAGCACCTCGACGGTGACCTTGTCGCCGACCTTGACGACCTCAGACGGGTGGTCGATGTGCTTCCAGGACAGCTCGGAAACGTGGATCAGGCCGTCAACACCGCCGAGATCGACGAAAGCGCCGAAGTTGACGATGGAGGACACCACGCCTTCACGGATCTGGCCCTTCTTGAGCTGGGACAGGAAGGTCTCGCGGACCTCGGACTGGGTCTCCTCAAGGTACTGGCGGCGGGACAGAACCACGTTGTTACGGTTCTTGTCGAGCTCAAGGATCTTGGCCTTGATCTTCTGACCGATGTACGGGGAGAGGTCGCGGACACGACGCATCTCAACGAGGGAGGCAGGCAGGAAGCCACGCAGACCGATGTCGACGATGAGGCCGCCCTTGACGGCTTCAATGACGGTGCCCTCAACGACGCCGTCAGCTTCCTTGATCTTCTCAATGTCGCCCCAAGCACGCTCGTACTGAGCACGCTTCTTGGACAGAATCAGACGGCCTTCCTTGTCTTCCTTGGTGACGACAAGGGCCTCGATGGTGTCGCCGACCTCGACGACTTCGTCAGGATCAACGTCCTTCTTGATGGAAAGCTCGCGGGAGGGGATGACGCCCTCGGTCTTGTAGCCGATGTCCAGGAGGACCTCGTCGTGATCGATCTTGACGACGGTACCCTCAACCAGATCACCATCATCGAAGTTCTTGATGGTGGAATCGACTGCCTTGATGAAGTCCTCTTCGGTGCCGATGTCGTTGATGGCAACCTTGGTGACTTCAATGTTGTTCTCTGCCATGTAAATATATGGTTTCTAATAGTGGATGGATAATTTCTCGATATTCAGTTATACGTATGCCCTCGCAGACATACAGATATTTACGATACAAGCAACTCTGCCCAAATTTCCTAGAAAAATTCGGGTGTGTCGCACGCTTTAATTTGCGTTGACCACAGATGGGCTAGGATGTTCTGTTGCCGGGACCGCTCCAGGCCGCTCAGGCCAAGCTTTACGCCCGGCAACAGAACATCCCGGCCCACCTGTTCCTCATCGGGAGGAACGCTCGGCCATTTCTACAACGTTGGCCAGAAGCATGGCTCGGGTCATGGGGCCTACGCCACCGGGGTTGGGGGTGTATGCGGACGCCTTGTCATAGCAGGCCTTGTCCACGTCGCCCTTGATACGGTAGCGACCGGCCTCCTCATCGAATACGCGGCTGACGCCCACATCCACCAGTACCGTCCCCTCCTTGATCTTGTCAGGGGTCACGAAGCCGGCGGAGCCCATTGCGGCGATGATGACATCGGCACGGCGCATATGGTCGGCCACGTCGCGCGTACCGGTGTGGCACAAGGTGACGGTGGCATTGACGGCATTGCGCGTGAGCAGCAGGCCGATGGTGCGGCCGATGGTAATGCCACGGCCCAACACGCACACTTCCTTGCCTTCCAGGTCAATGTTGTAGGCATCAAGCAATTCAAGCACGCCGCGTGGGGTGCAGGGCAACGGTGTTGCGATGTCTGCGCGTACATGCAGCACCAGTTCGCCAAGGTTGTACGGGTGCATGCCGTCCGCATCCTTGGCCGGATCGATCATGTTGATGATCGCGTTTTCATCAACGCCCTTGGGCAGCGGCAGCTGCACGATAAATCCGGTGCAAGCCGGGTCGTCGTTAAGTTCACGCACGGCCTCGGCAATCTGGCCGAAACTAGCATCGGCAGGCAGTTCCTTCTTGACCGAGGTGATACCCACCTCCTGGCAATCGGCATGCTTGCCGGCCACGTACTTCATCGAGCCGGGATCCTCCCCCACCAGCAGCGTGCCCAGTCCAGGCACCACGCCTTGCGCCTTGAGCTTGTTCACACGTTCGGTGAGATCGGCTTTGATCGTGGCAGCAACCTGCTTGCCGTCGATTTTCGTGGACATCCATACCCTTCCATATTGTTCGGCGCATTCTATCGAAACGATAGGCTATCGTTGGAACAAATCAGGATTATATCGTTCGTCCATCTCAACGAAGAAGGCACGCCATGGGGATTCGGATTACACGACTCACGAAACTCGCCGCAGCCGGCCTAGGCGCCGTCATGCTGTTCGCTTCCGCGGCTTGCGGCTCGGCCACAACCCAAACTGAGCTGAACACCAAGCAGAACGTACCCGAGCCCACCGGTCCGATCAACGTGGTCGCCTCCATCAACCAATGGGGGTCGCTGGCCGCGGAACTTGGTGGAGATGACGTGACGGTCACCTCCATCATGAACTCCACCAATGTGGATGCCCATGATTTCGAGCCGAAAACCTCGGACGTCGCCAAACTATCCCAAGCACAGATCGTGGTGGCCAACGGCGCCGGCTATGATTCCTGGGCGACCAAGCCGTTGTCGAAAAGTTCCACCTTGGTTTCCGCCGCTTCCGTTATGGGCGCCATGGAAGGCGACAACCCTCACCTATGGTTCTCCAAGGACGCACGCTCGAGCATGGCCTCCGCCATCACCGAGGCATATGTCAAGGCTCTGCCCAGCAAGAAGAGAATATTCCAGAAGCGACTGAAGAATTGGCTGAACAGCGAAAAAACACTGGAAACCTGGGTCAACGACTTCACCAAAACCCATACCGATCTCACGTACGCGGCAACCGAACCCGTGGCCTACTATCTCATGGCCGACGTGGGGTTCAAGGACGCAACCCCCAAGGGCTATACGCAGTCGACGGCTTCCGGCGGCGAACCAGCACCGGCGGATCTGCAGGCTTTCCAGACGCTTATTGAAGACAAGGGCGCGGATGTATTGATCAACAACACGCAGGAAGCCAGCGATGCCACCAATATGATCACCGGCACCGCAGGCAAATCCGATGTGCCGGTCGTCGATGTCTCCGAGCAAATGCCCGCGGACGCCACCACGCTGAATGCTTGGATTAACCAGCTCATCAACACCATCATTGACGCGGTGGATCCGACTTACGGCTGTGATGCCGGCACCGGCGACAACACCGAAGGCGATGCGTCCGGAGAAAATTCCTCCGACACTGCCGCAAACCAGTCCGACTCCGCCAACGATGCAGGTACCACGTATATCCGCGAATGCAAGGCCACAAACGCCGACTCCGCCAGTGATTCAGCAAACTTCGGGACCGACAACTCCACCACCGATACAGAAGGCACCACTCCTTCGAACGAGGGCCAAACCGATCCGGGCAAATGATCGGGGTCCACGGCGGCGAGCTGTGACCATAGTATGCATATGCGCGAAGGCCATGCTTCCGATATGACATCGGTTGCATGGCCTTTGTCATAACCGCATAACCGCATCATTCGATATTGAGAACGATTGTCAGCATCATTTGCCACAATCGAGCTCTATGAACGAATCTTCCGCATGCATCGTGTTCACGGATGCCGCCATCAAGCGTGGCGATCGCACGATATGGCAACATGGCAACTTCACCATCCCCACCGGTTCGGTCACCGCCATCGTTGGCACTAACGGCACCGGAAAAACCACGATGATGAAGGCCGAGTTGGGCCTGCTGCCTCTCTCGCACGGCTCCCTGACCGTATTGGGCAAGCCGGCCGGAGAGATGAACAAACGCATCGGCTATGTGCCGCAAAGCTATGTTTCCGACGTCGATTCCAATCTCACCGCCGAGCAGTCGGTGCTACTGGGACTGACCGGTACACGGTTCGGCATTCATCCCGTCACCAAAGCACAGAAGGCCAAGGCACACGAAGCCATGGAATTCACCGGCATCGCGGACAAGGCCCATTACCGTCTGTCCGAGCTGTCCGGCGGCCTGCGTCAGCGTGTCGCCATCGCCCAGGCGCTGGTATGCGACCCACAGCTGCTCATGCTTGATGAGCCGTTGGCCAATCTGGATCTGGCCAGCCAACGATCCACCGTACATGTGCTTGCCAAACTCAATCGCGAACTTGGCATGACTATCCAAGTGGTGGCGCATGATCTCAACATGCTGTTGCCGATTCTGACCGGCGCCGTATATCTGCTGGACGGCCATCCGCATTACGCCGATATGCACAAGGTGCTTGATTCCGATCTGCTGACACATTTGTATGGCACACAGGTGCAGGTGGTCACCACCCCGCAGGGAGACATGTTCGTGACCCCCACTCCGGACGAGCCACGCGACCAGCCGCAGGATATGCATACCGCCGCCGAAGTGGCGCAGCTGCACCATCACGAACACGGCACCGATACCGCGATCGCGCACCAATAACGTCTAGCACAGCAGTCAGCACCGTACAGAATCACCGCGCATACCAAGCCGCGGCATGAGGAAACAAGAGACACAGAGATATCAAAGACCATGAGCACCATCAACTTCTCATATGATCCCGAATGGCTCAGCACGCTATCTGCCCCGTTCATGACCAATGCCTTCATCGCCGGCCTGTGCATCGCATTGGCCGCAGGCGTTATGGGCTACTTCACCATCGCACGACGATCCACCTTCGCCGCTCACGCATTGGCTCATATCGGACTGCCCGGTGCCACCGGCGCGGTGCTGTTCGGCCTGCCCGTCTCGCTGGGCATGGGCGTGTTCGCGCTCGGCGGCGCACTGATCATCGGCGCATTGGGCAAGCGCGTCTCCGAACGTGAAATCGCCACCGGAACCGTACTGGCCTTTGCCACCGGTCTGGGTCTGTTCTTCGCACGACTGTCCAGCTCGGCTTCCCAGCAGATGCAGTCCATTCTGTTCGGCTCAATCCTGACCATCACCACCGGCCAGATCATTGGCTTCGCCGTGTTCGACGTGCTGCTGCTAGTCCTCTTGGCGATTATCTACCGTCCGCTGCTGTTCAGCTCGCTCGATGAGCAGGTGGCGCAAGCCAAAGGCGTGCCGATTGGCCTGATGAATGTGGCATTCATGGCGATTATGGCCGGTGTGATTACCATTGCCGTGCCGGCTGTGGGCACACTGCTGATTTTCGCTCTGGTAATCACGCCTGCGGCCACCGCCAATATTCTGGCCGGCTCGCCGTTCAAGGCCATGGTGATTGCCAGCGTGCTGTGCCTGGTGTCCATCTGGGCCGGACTGGTGCTTTCCGCGATGTTCCCCGCTCCCCCAAGCTTCACTATCGTGACGCTGTCCACCCTGTTCTGGGCACTTGCCAAAGCTGTGGAAACGTTGCGAAAGTAGCACTCCGCACTACTCTCAACGAGAGGAGCCCCTTTCCGCATGGGAAAGGGGCTCCTCTCTTATGGCTCCGTCATCAGCGACGCTCCACCAAAGCACTGGCGATGGCGGCTATGCCTTCGCCTCGACCGGTAAAACCCATATGGTCGGTGGTGGTGGCGGTGACCGATACCGGGCAACCGACGGCCGCGGATAACGCGGCTTCCGCCTCGGCGCGGCGGGTACCGATTTTCGGGCGATTGCCGACGATGGCCACGGACGCGGAGACGGGCCGATAGCCGCTATCCGCAAGATGGGCAACAGTTTCACGAAGCATATCCGAGCCGTGCATACCGGCACCATGCGCATGGGAGCCCACGCCGAACAGTGAACCAATATCGCCCAGACCGGCAGCGGCGAGCAACGCATCAATCAAGGCGTGAGCGGCCACATCACCATCGGAATCACCTTCGATGCCCTCATATCGGGCAGCCTCAGCCGGTACAGCGTTCTCTGGGACCGGCCAATACAGTCCGGCCAACCATAATTCACGTCCGGAACCGGAAGCGGCAAACCGATGGGCATCAAAGCCCTGGCCGACGCGCAGGATCACTTCTTCTTGGACTTCTTTTCGGCTTCGACGCGCGCCAGCGTGTCTGCGGCCGCTTCTTCAGGCTCAGCAGCGTGATGCTGGTCATCACCCACCTGGGCAGGTGCATAGCCGAGGTTCACGTCAAGCAGACGCTGTGCTTCCGTCTCATCGATCTTCTCGGACAGCGCGATCTCGGAGGTCAGGATGGCGCGGGCCTTGGTCAGCATGCGCTTCTCGCCTGCGGACAAGCCGTGTTCGTCCACGTCGCGCTGCGCGAGATCGCGCACCACTTCGGCGATTTTATTGACATCACCGGTGGCGATCTTTTCGACATTCAGCTTGTAACGGCGGGACCAGTTCATTTCCTTTTCGATGATCGGGGTTCGCAGAATCTCGAACACCTTGGCTACCTCGGAACCGGAGACGATGTCACGCACACCGACTTTCTTGGCGTTTTCCACCGGCACATTGATGACCAGACCGTCGGAGGAAAGTACGGACAACTGCAGATATTCGCGCGTCACGCCCTTAACCGTCCGCTCGGTGATGGCCTCCACTTTTGCTGCACCATGACGTGGGTAGACGACCATATCGCCGACTTGATAAGACATGTATCCTCCGAGAACTGACGGATTACTCACAAAAACTCGAATAATTGTGCCATATGGTCTGGACTGGGACAATGAGAGCGTTCACAATCAGGCGACAACACTCTAAGCGGCATAAATTCGCCATTTTCGACGCGCCAATGTAGCGTTTCCGACACCAACGCACGTAGACTTTGGGGCATGGCTAATGAAACGAAGATCAAGGAAGATACCGTCACCGTGCCTGTTGCCCAAAGTGACCTCGACGCGGTGAGCAATGCTGAATTCTACAACCCCCACGGAGTTCTTGGCGGGCATCTCGGCATTGGCAAGCATGCCGATACCGCCACAATCCGTGTGCTGCGTCCACTTGCCAAATCCGTGACCATTCTCACCCAAGACGGCGAATATCCGATGACACACGAATACAACGGCGTATTCGTGACCACCGTTCCCGCCGCGGGGACCAAGAAGCAGCCCACCATTCCCGATTACCGCGTGAAAACCGAATGGGAAAGCGGCGACGTGCTCATCGAGGATGACCCCTACCGCTACATGCCCACACTTGGCGAAATGGACACCTACCTGTTCGGCGAAGGTCGCCACGAAAAGCTCTGGGAAGCCCTCGGCGCACATGTGCTGCGCTATGACGACCCAATGGGCGGTGCCGATGGCACGCCCGGCGAACAAGTGGTGGGCACCGCCTTCTCCGTATGGGCGCCAAACGCCCACGCCGTGCGCGTGGTCGGCAACTTCAACGCCTGGGACGGCCGCCGCCACGCCATGCGCGAGCTCGGTTCCTCCGGCGTGTGGGAAATCTTCATTCCCGGTCTTGGCGCAGGCGAGAACTACAAGTTCCAAATCCTCAATGCCAACTACGTGTGGGAGATGAAGGCCGACCCGATGGAGCGTCAGCACGAAATCCCGCCGAACACCGCATCCATCATCACCGAATCCTCCTACGAGTGGGCCGATGACGCCTGGATGCAGCACCGCCGCACCACCAACCCGCACAACGGCCCGGTCTCCATCTACGAGGTGCATGCCGGCAGTTGGAAGAAGGGCCTGAGCTACCGCGACCTAGCCACGGAATTGGTGGACTACGTCAAGCAGGAGGGCTACACCCACGTCGAGTTCATGCCGTTGGCCCAGCACCCGTTCTCCGGATCCTGGGGCTATCAGGTCACCGGTTACTACGCGGTGGATTCACGCCTCGGCTCCCCCGACGATTTCCGTTACCTGGTCGACAAGTTCCATCAGGCCGGCATCGGCGTGATCATGGACTGGGTGCCCGCTCACTTCCCGAAGGATGCCTTTGCGCTCGGCCGTTTCGATGGCACCCCGCTGTACGAGGATCCAGACCCGCTGCGCGGCGAACACCCCGATTGGGGCACCTATGTGTTCAACTTCGGACGCCGCGAGGTGCGCAACTTCCTGGTGGCCAACGCCCTGTTCTGGCTTGAGGACCTGCACGTCGACGCACTGCGCGTGGATGCCGTCAGCTCCATGCTCTACCTCGACTATAGCCGCGAACCCGGTCAGTGGCGCCCGAACATCTACGGAGGCCGCGAGAACCTGGAGGCCATCGACTTCCTCAAGGAGGCCACCGCCACCGCTTACAAGAACAACCCCGGCGTGATGATGATCGCCGAGGAATCCACCGCATGGCCGGGCATCACCGCCCCCACTTCCGCCGGCGGCATCGGCTTCGGCCTCAAGTGGAACATGGGCTGGATGCATGACACCCTTGAATATCTGCATGAGGAGCCCATCAACCGCAAGTGGCATCACAATGAAATCACCTTCTCGATGGTGTATGCCTACTCCGAGAACTATGTGCTGCCCATCAGCCACGACGAGGTCGTGTACGGCAAGGGATCCGTATATGGCAAGATGCCGGGCAACGGTTGGCAGAAGATGGCCGGCGTGCGTGAACTGTTCGCCTACCAGTGGGCTCACCCGGGCAAGAAGCTCTCCTTTATGGGCAACGAGCTGGCACAGTGGGGCGAGTGGGATCACGATGCCTCCATCGACTGGGATTGCCTGAACTGGCAGGATCATCGCCAGGTGCAGACCATGGTGGCCGACCTCAACGCCTTCTACAAGGCGAATCCGGCACTGTGGAGCCAGGACTTCGATCCGGCCGGTTTCCAGTGGCTCACCAGCGACGATGCCGATCACAACACGCTGAGCTTCCTGCGCATCGGAACCAAGGGCGAGACGCTGGCCGTGGTGGTCAACTTCTCCGGCGAGGCATGGTCCGACTACCAGGTGGCACTGCCCACCGGCGGCAAATGGACCGAAGTGTTCACCACCGATGATGCCAAGTATGGCGGTTCCGACATCCATAACGGCACGTTCGAGGCGGACGCCGGAGAATACCATTCAAGGCCTTTCTCGGCTAAAATCACCGTTCCAGCTCTCGCAGTTGTATTCTTGAAGCCAGAGAACTGAATTAGCCAACAGGCTGAAAGGTAACTATTCATGCTGAATTCCACAGCGCGTCAGAACACGGCTCCGCGCACGGTGTTGGTAGTGGAGGACGAGCCGACGCTCGCCACTGCCATCGCCCAGCGCATCACTGCTGAAGGATGGACCGCCCGTGTGGCTGGAGATGGCGCTTCCGCCGTTCAGGCCGCCTTGCAGCTCAAGCCCGATCTGGTCATCATGGATATCATGCTGCCGGTTATGGATGGTCTTGAAGCCACTAAGCGTATCGTTGCCGAGCGCCCGGTTCCTGTGCTGATCCTCACCGCCCGTGACGATGAAACCGACAAGGTCATTGGCCTGGGTGCCGGTGCTGACGATTACATGACCAAGCCGTTCTCCATGCGTGAGCTCATCGCCCGCTGCAAGGCGCTGCTGCGCCGCGTGGAACGCGCCAAGGTCATCGCCAAGAATTCCGAGAACGAGAAGATTCTTGATTTCGGTTCCATGGTCATCGATCCGGCCCAGCGCATCGTCACCGTCAACGGTGAGCAGGTGCACCTGACCCCGACCGAATTCGATTTGCTGGCCACGCTGGCACGTCGTCCGAAGTCGGTGCTCACTCGTGAGAAGCTGCTTGAAGAGGTGTGGGACTGGGTGGATGCCTCTGGCACCCGCACCGTCGATAGCCACGTCAAGGCCCTGCGCCATAAGCTTGGCGCCGATATGATTCGCACCGTGCATGGTGTGGGCTACGCCTTCGAACCGCCGACCGAGTAATGGCATCTCCGCAATCAACGAAATCCCGGCTCGACAACGCTACCAAGCGTGTCAAGCCGGTTGATTTGTTCTCTTCGCTCAAGCTGGAGCTCAGTGCGCTTATCGTTTGCGCCACCGCCATCGCCTTCGCGATGTGCTGGTTTCTCCTGAAGTTCGGATGGTCCGGTTGGATTGCCATGCCACTGACTCTGGTAGTGGCGCTGGGCATTACCTATTTCTTTTCTCGAGGTATCACCGCACCTCTGCGCCAGATGCGTGACGTGGCTGAAGCCATGGCCGAAGGCGATTACACCGTGCGTGTGAACATCGATCAGGAACGTCATGATGAAGTGGGCCAGCTTGCACGCTCCTTCAACGAAATGGCCGAAGAGCTAGAGCATGCCGACAAAATGCGTCTGGACATGATTGCCAACGTTAGCCACGAACTGCGCACACCGGTGTCTGCATTGCAGGCGATGGTCGAGAACATGGCTGATGGGGTCACTGAACCCACGCCAGCCAATCTTGAGGGCATTCTTACCCAGACGCAGCGCCTGAGCGATCTTATTGCCTTCCTGCTGGATCTGAGCCGCATGGAAGCTGGAGCCGCCAGTCTGAACATCGAGCAGTTCAACGTCGCCGAATTCCTGGACGAAACCGTTGAACCGTTGGAAATCGCCGATGGCGGGCATGCTCATGATATTCAGATGCGCGTGAGCGATGACATCACGATGGAAGGCGATCAGGATCGTCTCCGTCAGCTGTTCACCAACATCATCGCCAACGCGCTCAAGCACTCCCCCGATAACACCACGGTGCTGGTCGAAACGCATGAAGACAAAGACAACGGCACCATTGTGACCAATGTGGTCAATTTCGGCTCACAGATTGCGCCTTCCGATCGTTCCGATATTTTCCGCCGCTTCGTCAAAGGCAAGACAGGACCGGGTACTGAATCCGGGGGCACCGGCCTGGGCCTGTCCATCGCACGATGGGCCGCCCAATTGCACGGTGGCAGCGTAAGGGTCGTGGATGACACCCGTGGCGCCGATTTTGAGATCACCCTGCCCAAATATCACATTGCCAATGAGTGATCTAGGGCCGCACGGCCGCAAATGAATCCGCGTCGATCCGGCGAGGATTCTTTGTTGTTATACCACCCTTTTGGCTTCGGTAAGCGTCATTGCCCCTATGACCTCGGCGCCGGCCTGTCTGCAGGTTTGCGCGCATTGGCGCAACGTTGAGCCGGTGGTGATGATGTCATCGACCAGTACCACCTGTTGGCCTTGCATCACGGCATCAGAGACAAGTGCGATTCGTCCACCGATGCGTTGGGCGCGTTGAGCCGATGACGCCTGCTGCACCGATCGGCCGCCCGATGCAATACTGGCCAATACCCGATATGGTTTCGCATCGAAGCCGTAATCGCATAATGCGTTTGCCACGGCCTTGGATAACGGATCGATATGCCGTCTCCCTCTGCGCCGCATCGAAGCCGGCGATGAAGGTACCGGAACCACGAGCACGGCGGTCTGCCGATGGCAGGAGCGGTGAATGGCGCTGTGTTCCAGTAATGAGGCCATTACCTCGCCGAATATCGTATCGAGCTCGGTATCATCATGGTCTTTCCACGCAAGAATCGCATGCCTGACGACTCCCTGATATGTTGACGCGGACCATGTGTGCACAGCACCCTGAGTTTCTTGACCTGATACCAGTTCCCGGTTGCGCCAGTTGGCGAATAGGGAACGACAGTCGCCGCACAGTACCTCATCCGGTCTGTCACACCCGGCACAGCCACGAGGAAACAACGCGTCACGCATCATGCCCAGCAACGAATCACGGCGATCCCAGCTCAACACGCATCCCCTTTCGTCCAGGCAGGCCTCCCGACCGTTTAGGCCGATGCTCCCACACGTTGCAGCAATGCATCCATCAGGCCCAACGCATCCTGGGGGTTCTCGACCTTCATGCCCACGGCACCGGCTGCGACGGCTGGATAATCGTTGCCGTCAGGAGTCATGCGATCTCCTACGAATACGATGCCGCCGACCGGCACATCAAGTATCTCAGCAAGACGACGCACCGCATAGGCCTTGTCGATGCCATGTTGACTCACATCCACGCTGGAATATCCGCCGGAGCGCACCCTCAAATCTGGCAAATCCGCTTTCACCGCTTCAACAAGCGCTCGTTTCTTGATATTGTCCGGATCCCATGACTGCTTGGCGACAACGGGCGCATACTGACCAAGCGCCGAGAAGGTGATCTGGCTGCCGCGATTTTCAATCCGACTCCCCCAGACATGTTCTTCCCACATGCCCAGTTCCTTGGCGCGCCGTTCCAGACTGGAGGTGATGGCGGCAACGGTGCGGTCATCCAAATCATGTGCGTAGACCAGCGCCCAGCGCTCCCCATCCCATCGATAGTAGCGGGAGCCTGACGTAGGCATGACATGCAGGTGGCCGCGATCGGCATCCGGGCCCAATACATCCAGCACCTGTGAGGTGACGACGTCCATGCCGCCTCCGGAAATCAAAGCCACGGTCGCGTGCGCGGTCAACGCGCTGAATCGTGCGATCATCGCGGGTTCCATAGGTTGTTTGGAACTGGCCAGCGTGTTGTCCAGATCAAAGCCGAACACTCGTGCATGCGCGCATATGTCATCCAAATCAAGTTCGGCCCACGAACGTACCACCATTCGCCGTGTCCTCCTTGCTGATGAGATTCGATTCGATGAACCAATCCTAGCGCATGTTGCCGTCGCCTTGGCCTATGGTGGAACCATGCTTCAGCCACCTTGGAATGCCCGCGTGTACCGCAATCGTCACGGCAGGGGTACGCGCACCCCGATGTTCGGCACCCGACTGCCCCGCTACCGCACACGTACCGGCATGTTCGACGATATGGTGGCCGCTCAGGTGCGTCGCCTCGGCGATGCCTGGCCCGAACTGGTGCGCCCGTTACAATTCGCTGTGGAAGATGTGCCGCCGTCGGATCCGGTGCCGTGGCAGGTCGAGCCGAATATGACCTCGCAATGCTTCCCCGCAGGGCATGGCATTCCGGCACGCATCGTGCTGTACCGCATGCCGTTACAGACGCAAGCACCCACCAAAATCGAACTGCAACTGGCGATTCGTGACGAGCTGGTTTCCCGAATGGCGGAACTCTACGGCCGCAGACCCGAGGAAATCGACCCTGACTTTGGACTGTAAATAAACCCAGGGTCCACTCGCCTAGTGGACGATCGAGGGATTGCTGCGCGCCCAGACATGGGTGGTGGCAGGCATCAGCGGCGTGGCACCCAGCGATGCCAGACCGGCGACTTTGTCATCGCCAAGGTTGGCGTGGGTCAAGCGCACGCCCCAGCCAATCTGCTGAGACTGGTCCTCGAGCATCAACAGTACCGCCGATTCATTGTCTTTCGACAGATCCTTGATATCTATCGTCGTGGCGGCATTGGCGTCAATCTCCACTTCCTTGGAGGCGGTAGCCTTGCCGTCGGCGTCATAGGCATGCAACGTGGCCTTACGTGACTGATTGGACGAGTTCGCCAACGATACCGTGGCATCCACATCATCAGGAATGGCAAGACCAGTAAACGAAGCCGGAGCCGCGGCATTAATCAGGGCGAAATCAGCCTGATCGTCATCACCGGACTGGGACGCCTTCACACTGAAAGCCACATCGTCTTCGGCAGTGGACATCACGCCCAATGCATCTTCGGGAGCCTCACCCAAATCGACGACGGTCACCCGATTGGCCTGCAATGTTGCATCCTTTGCCTGTACCAGACCATGCTCGGTGATCCACGACAACGTGACACCCGTCGCGGAAGCGGCATATAGGTAGGCATCCACCGCATCGCCCTTCGCGATCGACGTGGCCACTGAGGCATTGGACGCATCATGAAGCGGCAGCGCGAAATCCGAGCCTTTTGACGTCAGTCCATTCATGGACACCGTGCGGACAACAGCCGCGATCGGAGTCTCCTTGCTGGATACGGTGACGTACAGCCCCTGCTGATTCGGTGCGGCAGCTGCCAAGTCCAGTGCATTCTCGCCGCTGGCGGGAATGGCCAATGAGGATTGCGTGGACAATGCCATCTCGCCTGACTGCTTCGATCCCCAAATCTTTATCTCCACGGTAGTGGGCTTGGTGGAGGGATTGGCGATAATCAGCTGCTGCGTGGTGCCGGTCGCCGTACCGGACAGCAGGAATGATTGGCTTAAGGCCGTGGTCTCACATGATGATGCGGATACACCTTTGAGGTCACCGTCATCCGCCCAGGAGGCAATGGAGCCGACAGTGCCTGTGCCTTCAGCAGCCTGCAGCATGCGTGTATCGAGAAGGCGAGACCCGTTGTCGATTGACTGGGCACCTGTTTTGACGGCGTCGTTATCGGTCGGATCGGCATCCTTCAAGGTGATGTTGTCAGCGGAATCATCACCGAACGCGGATACCGTGGCGCTGTATACGGAGTCAAAAGCGGCATAACGCGCTTGTGTGCTGAGGTTACCGGTTGTCGCTTGGAAGGCGCTACCCCCGTACCTGCCAGTATCGGCCAACCCCATAGGGGCAGGACAATAGGCCTCAGTCTGCGTGGGACTGACGGTCTGGTCGATGGCGTCGTCGGTGGCCGCCACCGCATCCACCCACTGCTTGGATCCAGGAAGCACCACCAAAACGGCCAGCAACGCAATCAGCACAATCATGGTGATCGCACCGATCACCACGCTGGTCACACGCCTAGACTTGGAAACTATCTCCTTGCTCATGCTTCCACCTCCAATCCGGCAAGCAACCGTCTGCGCGGCACTGCGACAAGGCAATACAGCACCAGAATCACCGATAGGCAAATCAGCCATGCATATCGCCAAGCGCTCTGCTGTGTACGCTGCTGCCAAGAGGTGTCAACATTCTGGGCATCGGCGTTCTGCAGCGTGAGTCGGTAATAGCTGCCGGCATCGGTGGAGACCAGCGACTGCGTGCCGTCCGAAGCGGCGATATTGGTGCTCAACTGTTCGTAAGGCACTGTATCGGCATCGGATTGCGTATCGGCGACCACATAGATGCCACCAAAACCAAGAGCGCTGATATCGGCAATCGCCTGCTCGTCCGGATTGGACAGCAAAGTCGCGCACGCCTTGGCCAGCACCTGATCGACGTCATCATGCTTGCCATCGAGCAAACGCACCCGTTCCACCGGCGAACTATCGATCAAATCGCCTCTGGAGGTGCGCATCACCGTGTAATTGACCGTATTGCGTGTCTGAGCGCTGACCGCCAGCACACGATGGTCCACTCCGGACTCCAGGTAATCGGTGACCACCATGGGCAGGCCGGAACCGGAAACATTAAGTCCCTCATCTTGATGGCGCACCAGTCCATACCAACATTGAATACCGATGCAGACAGCCAGCAACACCGCAAGAACGGCACGACCGAAGACAATCAACGGGTGAAGACGATTCTCCGTGGTCTGCTCGCCGGACGAAGAATGCAGCGGAAGGAACCGCTTGACGGCACCGCCGGCCACCAGACAGACACAGGCCAGGAAACCCATGATCATCATCAGCATGCCGGGCTGGGCGGAACCCGCCACCACGCCATCAGCATCGACTGAGATGGCAATACGGCTTGAAGACATGGCCAGCACACCGCCGCAGACGATGACCACCCACATCAGTCGTGATGTTCTCAGTGCAAAAGGCAACACCAACGAGGCAACCGCCAGGATGGTAATCGCTATGAAGACCACAGCCATTGCAATATCGACGGCCTGTCCGGACAAAGGATTCCAGCCCAACGCCCGTTGAGCCGATTCAAGCAGGCTCAATGAGGCCGGCGATCCGTTCTGCGCCGAGGAAGGCAACATGATATCGCCGAACAGCTGACGCCAAAATCCTTCGTCTGCGTATCGGATGGAGTTGAGAATGGTGGGGGCCACGGCAAAAGCTGCAGGCACGGGAATCAGCAATAATGCGGCGCGCTTGCGCTGCACGAACAGCAGGAAAATAAGGAATACCACAATCAACGCCAGCAGCAGTTGCGGCTCAGCGGCCACCACGGGAACAAAGCACAACGCGGAGATGGCCGCGGCTTGTACGGACGGGTGAGGCTTCAACGGATCCTCGGTGTGGTACATGCCCACTGCACGGAACACGAATGCAAAAGCGGCAGGCAAAAACACCAGAACAGTGAGCATGGGAAGATTCGCCTGTGCATACCAGCCAAACATCATGCCGGTTGAGGCCCATAGCAATCCGCCCAGCACACGGACGACATCCGAACGCGTAAAGATACCCGCCAGTGCCCAGAATGACAAGGCGCTCAACGGCGCAGCGGCAAACAAGATCAGTCCCAAGGCGGCAGGAACATGACCAGCAGTGACGATGGACGCGACCATCAATACCAACAGCCACGGCGTGGGGGGTGCGGGAAGGCCAACGCCGGATCCAAACACCCACGGCGTAGTGGCGGACTGCACCAATTGCTCGAAACTTGCGCCCGTGGGCAACAACGCATTGGAATACAACGATCCGTCAGAGAACAGCGAACGGAACACCGGCCAATACAGCAGCATCACCGCTACAAAGCACACCACGGCCAATCCCAAGGCCCCCGCCCAGCGGCGCATCAGACGAATCCTGAGATGGGCACGTTCCAGAGGGCTCAGCAATACCAGCCCCTTCTGGGCCATGAACGCGTCACGACGGTCATGGAATTGCTTGATTTGCTGGCGATCGGCAGTCAGCACCTGCAATGAGGACATGGACACTTTGGATTGCCGAGTCACCAGACTGCGCGATCGCATGGCACCGGCGATGGAGGTCAACGCCAACCACGGCAGACACAGCTGCACCCATGCCTCATATGGCTTTTTGCGGAACAACATCGCGATGGCCATGCCGAAACTACGCAATAAACGCCACAGCCATACCACCATCCATGCCGAGCGTGCAATGTCGGTGTACAGATACCGCTGCTGCGAACGAGCCACCGTCATGGCCGGATTGATGGCACTCTCCTCATTCAACGGTTCGCCGCCACGGGTACGGATGCCCTCATAGCGTGCGCGACGATGCGAGATTTCCGCCTGCGGCACAATAACCACGCGCCTGCCGCTTAAGCAGACACGGCGGCAGAAGTCAACCGATTCACTGTAGGTAGTGAACCAATGATTAATGCCCTTCAGTCGTCTGAGTTGCGATAACGGAACCAATGCTCCCGCAAGGGAAACCGCGAAAACATCCTGCCGACCATCATATTGCTCTTGATCGGGCTCACCGTCGACCACGAGGGAGTGCACGGCATGATTGCCGGCGTACATACCAACATCATGCAATTGGGTGCCTCCCCAATCGCACTGTTTGCATCCTAGGATGCCGGCTCCGGAAGCATTGCGCCACGCCTCGAGCAATCGCTCCAGGCACCAGTTATCCGAAGGACGGGAATCATCATGCAGCATCCACACCGCACGCGTGGAAGAATCAAGATCGGCGGCGGCGAGCGCCTTGGATACGGCATCACCAAATGAACGCGCCCCCTTGGCACGCACCACTTGCACGCTCACCTGCTTTGCCTGCGGCACCTCCATTGCGGGACCTGCAGGTGAGTGAATCACCTCAAATGAGGTTTGCACCGATCGCGTTGTGAGCCCAGTGGCATCGGCTATGACGATAACGCCCGGCAATACGCTTTGCGTGAGCAGCGAGCGAAGCGTGGCATTGAGAAAACGCATATCCGCTTCAACGGTGACTACCGCCACTATGCCGGCATCCACATCCTGCCGGTGCGTGTATGGCCTTGCCGATATGGCATCGACCACAGCTTCATGGATATCGCTATTCGCTGTCGGATTCATAAACTCCCAGTGTACGCACTGACCTTGAAGTGGCCGTGCATATAGCTATGCCTGTTCCCTGTGGTCCTTCTTGTACCGGCGGCGTTCACGCTCGCTCATACCGCCCCAGATACCAAAACGCTCGTCATGGTCAATAGCCCATTTCAGGCATTGCTCGCGGACTTCGCATTTGGCGCATACACGCTTGGCGTCGCGTGTCGAACCACCTTTTTCCGGAAAGAACGCTTCGGGATCGGTCTGTGCGCACAATGCTTTGTGCTGCCAAGACACATCACCATCGGGCTTGAACAGTCCCCACAACTCATTCAAAGGCTCTTCGGCAGAATCGTCAATCGCACCCCACATGCGACCCTCCTTGCCTATGAGTTGTACTTGTACCCACAAATTACACACATGTGACTTGGAATTTGTCAAATCAAGTCTCGTGTCATTACAGTTTTTTCCGCCTCAATGTGCTATATGCCGTCCACCGAGCACTGCACTCCATAACCAATTGAGATGAATATTGTGCCGTTCCTGCACAGGAACAGCGCTCCCTAGGTATGGCACGGCACAGCATGTGCAAAAGTGTCATTCAGTAAATTGAGCAGTTTTGGGAGGATTGCATGACGCAGGAATCAGGTGGGGCAGATCCGCAGATCAATCCGCCGAGTTTTATTCCTTCGGCAGGCCGACGTTCACGAGCATCGTCACAGACACCACGTACCATCACTCCCTCATCATCGTCGCGAACACCCAGAGCCGCCGGCGGCAACGATAACGGCATACCGCCCAGCTTCTCCCCCAATGTGAACCGATCCGCTCGCAGAAGCACCTCGGCCTCCTCCCAGCCGCAAAGCATTCCACCGACGCAGGCACGCCGCTCGTCCGGCTCATCTCGCAATGCCAGCACGCCGGCATCATCCGTCATTCGCTCCGCCACCCCCTCCAGAACGCCCGTGGTAGCTATGACGTCCGGGCACAACAGCGCCATAGCGATACGCGGCCGTGGTCATAAAGTCCGCAATGGCGTCATCGGCGCAGTCATATTGCTTATCGCAGCACTGGTGCTCGCCGTGTTCGGCGCCTGGGGCTGGGTGGACGGCAAGCTCAACAAAGCGGATTGGCTGACCACCGCAGCCGACACGCCGGCTTCCACCTGGCTTATTCTCGGTTCCGATGAGCGTGACGGTTCCACTAACTTTGGTGGCGTAGACGATATCAGCGGATACCGAACCGACACGATTCTGGTGCTGACCAAGCCTAAATCCGGCCCCAGTTCACTGATTTCCATTCCGCGCGACTCCTTGATGAACGTGGACGACCAATACATGAAGATCAATGCCGTGGCTCAGCTGGTCGGCAAAAAGGCCTTGGTCGGCGAGATAGAGCAGTTGACCGGACAGAAAATCGATCATGTGGCACAGGTCAAGTTCGGAGGCTTGCAGAAGGTCGTAGACGCTTTGGGCGGCGTGGAATTGTGTTACGACCAGGACGTACAGGATGCTTATTCCGGCCTGAACTGGACAGCTGGATGCCATAACGCGGACGGTTCGACTGCATTGTCGTTCTCTCGTATGCGTTATGCCGATGCCACCGGCGATTTTGGCCGCAATGCCCGCCAGCGTCAGGTCATTTCCGCCATTGTCAAGAAGGCCTCCAGCAAGGAGACGTTGACCAATCCCAAGACGGTGACGACCATGGCTGAAGCCGGCTTGAGCGCGCTTACCGTCGATGGGAAAACCACGCCGCTAACCTTGGTGAATATGGCGTTGGCGTTCAAAGACGCCACAGGAAGCAAGGGCATATCCGGCAGCGTGTACTGGTCCAATCCCGATTATTACATGGATGGCGTCGGCTCCTCCGTACTGCTTGACGATGCCAAGAACACCGAACTGTTCAGCCAGCTGGCTGCGGGCACCCACGCCGCAGGAACCGTAGGTACACTCGCCGAAAGCTGATAATTCAGCCAATCAGCTTGCCGCGACGCACGCCCGGCAAGCTGGAACCACATATCCCGTTATCGCTTGCGCTACGCGCATCCTTCATTCACGCTGAAAGCATGACTCGTGAACGGCAACGCACAATACGATTTCATCGTTCATTACCGGCCCCTGCAAGAAAGGGCACCGCAGCCGCTCCGCGCGGCGCACGCTCCCGCGTGATGGTGCTCGCTGCGGCCGCCCCGATAGTGGCACAGATCATGATGCTGGCGATGATGACACTGCACGGGCAATGGATGTTTGCCCTAGTCATGGTTCCCGGCATCGTCGGTGGCCTTGCATCGATGCTCGTCACATTGCCGCTGCCATATGTCGAACCGTCCCAAAGCCCTGTTGAGTCCACTGAGACACACCACGCTCCCCGAGACCCCTCCCCTGACGCTGCCGACATGTTCTGCGCTTCCGATGCGCCCTCCATCGAATCCCTGCTGACGTTCGACCGCCTTGGCTGGCGAACCATAGTCCGCAACTGGCTTGAGCCTTCCGATTACGATGTGCCGCTTGGCGTCACCGCGTCCGGCCCGTTCATGCTCAACCTGCACAGGCAGGGCCCTCATGCTCTGGTGGCCGGCACCACCGGCTCCGGCAAATCGGTACTGCTGCAAAGCTGGTGCTTAGCTTTGGCGGCCATGAATGGTCCGGATCAGCTTAATTTCGTTTTTCTTGATTTCAAAGGCGGTGCCGCTTTCCGTAAACTCGAGCAACTGCCCCACACCATCGGAAGCGTCTGCGATCTCGATCTGGCCCATGCCGCACGGGCGCTCAAGGCCTTGGAAGCCGAACTGACCCGCCGTGAAAAGCTGTCTGCCGACCTGCATGTATCCGATATTGATGACATGCGCGACGCACCGCCTCGACTTGTCGTGGTCATCGACGAATTCCATGCGCTGAAAGACCAGCTGCCGGATTACATGCCGCGCTTGGTGCGTATCGCCTCGCTTGGCCGCTCCCTGGGCATGCATCTAATCGCCTGCACGCAGAATCCGCTTGGTCAGGTCAGCACCGATATGAAAGCGAATATGGCCATTAGCATCTGTCTGCGCGTGCGAGACGGATTGCAATCCACCGAGCTGCTGGGCGATTCCAGAGCTGCGACCATAAGTCCCGCACTGCCGGGTGCCGCCTACTGCAATGACGGCGAACACGTGACGGCATTCAGATGCGCGCCAGCCGACAATATCGATGTATATTGCCGGCAAATCGCGTTCGCTGCCCAATTCGTGGGAACACGTTCGCGACCGCCACTGTTCACCTCTCCCCTGCCACGGAGTGTCCAAGACCATCCGGTATCCGGGCAGGTGGATCGTATTCGGTTTGGTCTATCGGATAACGGCATCACACTCACCGATGCGGTTGTGCCCCTTGACTGCGGCAATATCGCCATCATCGGACCTCAGGGACGGGGCAAAACCACGCTGCTCGAAGTCATTGCCCGCCAGGTAAGTGCCATGGACGGCCTGATGCTGCATATCAGCGGTCTATACAGGGGCCAACGACTCACGACGACCGAGCATCGTCCCCGGCTCAGTGCCGCATCAACGCGCATCGCACCGGCACCACCACGTTTGATATGGCTGGTTGACGACGCCGACGACCTGCTGGATCCGCTCTGCTGCGATACGCAGGCCGTACGGTTCAGGCAAGCCCTTGCCGATTCGTCCATTATCGTGGTATTCGCGGTGCGCTCACCCCGCCACATACGGGTCCCGGACCATTGCAGCACACGCATTGTGTTCCCCTGCGGAGATCGAACGGCAGATTTGGTAGCGGGCATACCATCATCACTGGTGAACACGATGAGTCAGGAGGATTTGGACACGCCTGGCCGCGCGGTTCTGATTGCGGGTGCCTCGGCATGCCTTGTGCAGTGCGCGTCATAAAATCTCCGCTTTTTTCTGGGCAAAACCTCTTGAAAAACGCACCGGTTCGTGGTTACCTTGTACAGGACTTAAGGAAAATCACATCAGCCACAGGGCTTTTAAGGGAGGCAAGCAATGAGCAACGCTTTTGATTGGCGAGCCAAGGCCGCATGTCGTGACAAGGATCCGGAACTGTTCTTCCCGGTGGGCAACACCGGTGCCGCATACAATCAGATTGAAGAGGCCAAGGCCGTATGCCGTACCTGCAAGGTGATTGATGCATGCCTCAAGTGCGCATTGGACACCAATCAGGATTATGGCGTCTGGGGCGGCCTGAGCGAAGACGAGCGCCGCGCTCTGAAGCGCCGCGCCATGCGCGCCCGCCGTTCGCAGGCTATGCAGATGCAGATCTGATATTTTTGCTTGTTTATGCAAAACCCTCCCGTTTGGGAGGGTTTTTGCGTTAGGGCTATTACTCGTCCTGTGCGGCACGCAGCTTCATATCCAGCACCACACGGGTACCGCCTTCGCGGCGAGGCTCCCAGTTCACGGAACCACCGAAGTCGTTGGTCACGAAGGTGTTGATGATTTGCGTACCCAAGCCGGAACCGGAGGAACGTGCCATGCCGCCCTGCTCTTCAGAGCCGAGGCCGGAACCGTCGTCCTCGACCACCACATTGAGGTTCGGACCGGAACGTCCCACGGAGATCGTGATATGTCCCTCCTTGCGCCCCTCGAATCCATGCTCCACGGAATTGGTGATGAGCTCGGTAAGCACCAAAGACAACGGCGTGGCGTCTTGGGCGGGCATCATGCCGAATTTGCCCATGTAATTGATTTCGATGTGCTGATCCTTCATGGTTGCCAGATCCACAGCCATGCGCAGCAGGTTGGCAATCACCTTGTCAAAGTCCACCACTTCATCGGCTGTCTGGCTCAGTCCCTCGTGCACCATGGCGATGGTCTGCACACGGCGCTGAGCCTCCTGCAGTTCCTTCTTGACCTCGTCGGACTTGGTTTTGCGCGCCTGCAACCTGAGTAGCGCGGAAACCGCCTGAAGATTGTTCTTGACACGATGGTGAATCTCGGAAATCGTGGCGTTCTTGGTCTGCAGTTCCTGCTCGCGACGGCGCAGCTCGGTAACGTCACGACATAGGATAATCGCACCGACACGGCCGTTATTGTCGTACAGCGGCAGCGATCTCATGGAGACGGCGGAACGGTTGGCGTTGAGCTCGGAGTCAACGGCCGCCTTGCCAGCCAGCACCAGCGGCAAAGTATCCGGCACCGGATCGTTCTCCTTGAGTAGCTGGGTGCCCAGCTCGCTCAGGTATTGGCCGGGCATGGTATTGAGCAGGCCGAGACGGCGGAAACAGCTGATGGCGTTGGGAGCGGCATACCGCACCACGCCGTCCACGGTGAGGATGATGAAGCCGTCCGCCACGCGCGCGATATGACGCTGGCTCATCACCGAATCCTTGTAAGGGAATTGACCGCGCGGAATCATCTCATACAGTTGCTTTCCGGCATTGATGCTTTCGGATTCGTAGCGACCATTGGATTCACGCGTGGCCATGTTCGTCTCACGCACCACCAAGCCAAGCGTCTTGCCATTGTGCCGCACCGGAGCGTATACATTGCACACCGTGGCCTTGCCTACGGTACGCAGCACAGTGGAACGGAACACCACGCTGGATTGCATGGCGGCGTCCAGCTCACCGGTCATATCATCGGGCATGGTGTCTCCCACCACATCATCACCGCGCAGGGTCATCACGGTGGAGGGGCGGCACTGTTCCGCAACCACGTACTTGCCGTCGCCGTTCTGCACGAGCAACAGCAGATCAGCGAAGCTCAGATCGGCGATGACCTGCCAGTCGGCAACGAGATGGTGCAGCCATTCGCGGTCGTCGTCGTCGAAATCGGGGCGCGTTGCGAGAATATGTGAAAAATCAGCCATGTGTCCATCATACGCAGATAGGTTCCGCTTATCGCCGAATTACGTGATGTGATCTGATGATAAATTACAGGTGAGTCGGTATTGACAATCCAGTAGGTTACGCTAACGTAAGTTACGGAAACGTAAGGAATGACCGTCAGCTCGCGCGGAACGAGGAATCATATGGCATCAGCAACCGACGACAAGATGGCAACGACCCAGCAGACCAATTCCAAGGCCGCCAACGAACCGTCCGACTCGTATGTCGAGACGAAGCGTCAGGCCGTCATAGAGGCACGCGAACAGGCGCTGCAGGCCAAAGCGGAAGCAGTACGCGTCAAGGCGCAGTTCAGGGCCGAAGCCATTCGAGCCAAAGCCGAAGAGAAGGCCAGCCGCACGCTGGCCAAGGCAGAGAACCGGGCACTGAAAATCGAGGGCATCGCCCCTGCGGAAGTGGAGCGCAAGATTCGTCTCGATGTTCACGGCCGTCCGAAGCCCGCTATGCGCGGCTGGATTCATGCGGTGGCCGCTCCCCTGTCTTTGGCCGCAGGCATCGTACTGATCTGCCTGGCACACGGAGCCAGTCTGAAATGGGCATGCGCCGTATTCATGACATCATCGTTGGTGCTGTTCACCAATTCAGCCTGCTACCATCTGGGTGATTGGAGCCCCCGCGTCACCGATGTACTGCGCCGCATCGACCATGTGAATATCTTTCTGCTCATCGCCGGCACATACACGCCGGTTTCATTCGCGCTGGAACCATTCTGGCGCAATATCATCATTATTTCGATGTGGGCATGCACGGTCATAGCCATCATCATCCACGTAATTTGGATCAATGCACCGCGATGGCTATATACGGTGGTGTACATCATCTTCGGTATTTATGGTCTGGCCTATATGGTGATGTTCTGGAATTCGCCGTATGCGGGCCCCGCCGTGGTGGTGCTGTTGTGCTCGGGCGGTGCCTGCTATATCCTCGGCGCCATCGTCTACGCGCTGCGCAAGCCGGATCCCTGGCCGCGCGTATTCGGATTCCATGAAATCTTCCACTGCGGCACCGTAGCCGGCTATGCCTGCCACATGGTGGCGATCTATATGGTAATCGTGGCACTGTGGCATTAATCGCAACGCGCGAGAGCCGATAGAGCAAGAGCCTGAAACCTCGTATTGAGGTTTCAGGCTCTTGCTCTATGCGCTTCTGCCTACTCAGGCCAGCGGCTTGGCGGCCTTGACGGTCACGGACAGCTCACGGCCGTTCGGTGCGGTGTAGGAGACGGTGTCGCCCACCTTGGCCCCCTCGATGGCCTTGCCGATCGGGGAATCCGGGGTCATGATCTCGTAGTCGGTGCCGGCCACGATGTCACGGCTGCCGAGCACGTAGGTCATCTCGTTGCCGTTGAGCTCGATGGTCACCACGGAACCGTTGCCCACGGTACCCTCGGGAGCGTTTTCGATAATCTTGGAGTCGCGCAGCTTGACGGTGAGCTCGGTGATACGGCCTTCGTTCTTGCTCTGCGCCTCGCGGGCGGCCTGATAACCGCCATTCTCGGACAGATCCCCCTCGGCACGAGCCACGGCAATCTTGTGAGCGATTTCCTCACGCAGCTCGCCCTCACGATGGGCCAGCTCTTCCTTCATCTTGTTATATGCTTCCTGCGTCAGCAGGTAGACCTTGTCCTCAGCCATATCGTCCTCCTGAACCGTTTGATGCTGAATGAAGATACGTTATCTATAACAAAAACGCCGGCTGCGACCCCGGCGTTCGTCACATGCTGAACAGGCGTCAGCGGGTGGAAATGATGTCGATGACGAATACCAGCGTGTCCTCGCCGCCGATGCCGGCCTGCGGAACGCCGCGGGAACCGTATCCGTATTCCGGCGGGATGGACACCACGAGACGGGAACCCACATTGTGGCCCGGCACGGTCTGGTCCCAACCCTTGATGACCTGACCCACGCCGATGCCGAAGCTGGCAGGCTGGTGGCGGTCGAAGCTGGAGTCGAACGGGGTGTCCTTGCCCCACACCACGCCGTGGTAGTTCACGGTCACGGTGTCGCCGCGACGAACCATCGGGCCGTCACCCTCAGCCAACTCAACGGCCTTGAGACCCTTCGGGGCCTCGGGCGCCGGAAACTCGATAACGGGCGTGGTGCCGAATTCGGCATTCACCTTGGGCATCTGATCTGCCATGAGTCCTCCTTCACAGACACAATGCGCCCTACAATAGCACTATTGGCAAACCTGCGGAAGTCAGCATTCAACGACGTTGACGGCAAGACCGCCTTTGGACGTCTCCTTGTATTTGGCCATCATGTCTTCGCCGGTCTGCTTCATCGTGGCTATGGCCTGATCCAAGGTCACGATATGCGAGCCATCGCCGAGCATGGCCATACGTACCGCATTGATGGCGGTGTTGGCGGCCATCGCATTGCGTTCGATGCAGGGAATCTGCACCAAACCACCCACCGGATCGCAGGTGAGCCCCAGATTATGCTCGATGCCGATCTCCGCTGCGTTCTCTACCTGTTCGGGTGTGCCGCCCATAACAGCGGCAAGACCTGCAGCGGCCATCGAGCAGGCCGAGCCGACCTCACCCTGGCATCCGACTTCAGCACCGGAAATCGAGGCATTACGTTTGAACAGGTAACCGATGGCTCCGGCGGTCAGCAGGAACGTGGACACACCCTGATCATCGGCATCGTCCACGAAGTGCCAATAATAGTGGAGCACGGCGGGGATGATGCCTGCCGCGCCGTTGGTCGGCGCAGTGACGATACGGCCTCCCCCGGCGTTCTCCTCGGAAACAGCCAGAGCAAATAGATCCACCCATGCGGCATCCGAGGATTCCAGCACGGCATCCTTACGACGGCTGTTGCGGCGAAGCACATCGGAGTTGAAAGCAAGACGCTGATACATCTTGGGCGCGCGCCGGGGTACGTCAAGTCCGCCGGGCAGCACCGTCTCCTTGGATGTGCAGCCGTGGCTCACGCAGTCGCGCATCACCTGCCATATGCCATCTAGCTCGGCCTTGACAGCCTCTTCCGGGCGGAGCGCAGTTTCATTGGCCCATACGATATCGGCAATGCTCATATCGTGACGCCGGCATAGTGCCACCAATTCCGTACAGGAATGGAACGGATACGGCACCTCGGTTACGGGTTCCACAGCGGACTCGTCTTCATCGGCGAAGGACGTGCCGGCCGGAGGACGGTCATGGATGCCGATCATGGAATCATCGGGCGCACCCTGACGGATGAAACCGCCGCCGATGGAATACCAGACTTGTTCGTCGACCAAGTTGGCGGCATCATCGAATGCCTGGAATCGCATGCCGTTGGGATGGGCGGCCATGCGCTTCCACTGCTCGAAAATCACGTCATGGTCATAATCGAAATGAATACGCTTGGCCCCGGCGAGATTCAAGGTGTTATCCAGCGCGCAAGTCTCGCGAATATGCAGCATATGATCGGTATCCACTGTGGCCGGTACATTGCCTTCGAGTCCGGCCATAACGGCGCGATCGGTACCGTGGCCGAGCCCAGTCAAGGCCAATGAACCGTACAGCGTGGTTTTGACGCGCGTAACACGATTCAGCACATGCTTCTGCTGCAACGAGGAAGAGAACGCGTATGCTGCCGCCATAGGCCCCACGGTATGCGAAGAAGAGGGACCCACGCCGATGGTGAACATGTCAAGTACGCTGAACAATAGCTCTCCTTCTCCTGAACAAGCGTCGCCGTATAGCCATTAACGACATATACCAGCATACGTCCATGCCGCGAAGGAGACACGGCACTTCGGCTCTGTGCCAGTTTCAGTGCGGCACGGCCGAAAATGCTTTAGTGGGACAATGCCGAGAACATCATCACCAGCACGATGATGCCGATAATGGCGAGCACGATCTGCACCACCATGAGCCCAACGGTCAAACCCTTTTTAGTGGCGATTTTCGGCGTATACGCCTGCGCCAGCAGGAACGCGATGAATCCGAACACCGCATAGTTGACGGTCAGGGCAATGACATCGCCATTAGCCAATACCACGCCGTTCAACGGCTGGTTGAGCGAGTTCATCATGGCGCTCATGACGAACATGCCCCAGATGCCATAGCCGAGCAGCCCCACGACGCCATAGGTCCACGGCTTGAAGGCGTCCTTCATGCGCATGGTCAGCGCTTCGGAGCACCATAGCAAAGCGAATCCGACGACGTAGGAAAAAGCCACGGCGATCAGCACCATGACGGTCATCCACGGCAGCAAAGCCACCACATTGCCGATCATGGACAGGTAGAAGCCGGAACAGGCGATGGCGCCGATGGTCAGCGCGGTGCCTGCGATGACAGCCTGGGCGAGCATGGTGGGCAAGGCGCCCTCATCGACCCGTTCGACGTCGGTCCAGCGTGAAGCCATGTGCGTCCCTCATTTCATCAGATTCATCGTCACAACATCACACAGACTAACGGCTGTTTGTTTCGGGAAGGCGACCGATACGAAAAATCCCCGCGGCAAACGATGCTGATCACGGGGAGTGAGGGTGCCTCCAACGGGACTCGAACCCGTAAGCCGAAGCGGTCGATTTTAAGTCGACTGCGTATACCAATTTCGCCATGGAGGCCTGCCGGATTTTCACCGGCTTAGTTATTGTACGCTACCGAGCAAGAAGACGGCGCCCATAATCGAGCACAATGCCATCCAGCAGACCATGTTCACTCGCGACGAACGAGTCGATGGCCTCGCCGTGATCGGCTTGGGCCGCCTCGCTCACTTTGGCGAGCACGCGGCTCCAGACCACAGCGCCACCACCGACCACATCGATACGGCCCGGATGAATGGTCTTGTATGCGCTGCGTTCGGCTCGGGTCATGCGCAGGAATCGGTCATCCACTGCGTACGCATCTTCAAGGTTCAGTCGATGGCCATCGACCACGGTGTGATCGTATTCCTTCAATCCCATGGCCAGGGCGGTCATGGTGGTCACCGTACCGGACACGCCGATGATGGTACGTGCCTTGCCAGCGTCCACAGTACGGAACGCCTCATCGATATGCTCGTCGATATCGGCTATCGCCTCATCAATCTCCGCTTGTGTGGGAGGATCGGTGACGAGATGGCGTTCGGTCATGCGCACGGATCCGATATTCATGGAAAATGCACCCTGCACCTGTGTGGTGGGGGCGTTCACGCCATCACCGCCGATCACCAGTTCAGTGGAGCCGCCTCCCAAATCAACCACCAGATAGGGTGCCGGCAAATCATCTCGGTTGACTACGGAAGTGGCACCCAAGAAGCTGAGATCGGCTTCTTCGGTACCGGGAATGACTTCAGGACGGACACCAAGGATGCTCTCGATGCCATCCTCAAATTCCTCACGATTCTCGGCATCGCGCGTGGCAGAGGTGGCCACGAATCGCAGGCCGTCGACCGGATGCTCGGCGAGTACGCCGGCGAACTCACGGGCGGCTTCATACGCGCGTTCCAATGCTTCGTCGGCAAAACGATGGGTTTTGTCCACGTCCTGACCGAGTCGGATTACCCGCAGGATGCGGGGTACGACTTCATGCATGCCGTCGGCGTCCACGCGCGCGACTTTCAATCGGATGGAGTTCGTGCCGCAATCAATACCGGCAACGGTTACGGATTCCTTGCTCATCGCTTTCCTCTTCTTCTTGTACGGACAATGGCACACGTGCCATGCGCGGAATCGTTGCTCAGTCCTCCAGCGAGCAGCGACAGAGGGCGGGGTCGAACTCATCCTTGATTCGTTCGAGTACCATGTCTCCGATTGGATTGGCTCCCGGCCCCATGACCAGCGATTGGGCCAGTAGCGCATGCAGGCATTTGACACGTACAGGCATGCCGCCGGCCGAGGTCCCCTCAATGTGCTCCTCGCTGTCGTCCAAACGGGTTGCCAGTTCATGGCGGAAGGCCAGATACAGTTCATGTGCCTGCCTATAGGCGGCCTGCAGTTCCTCGCCGGCGCCCAGCATGTCGTTGTATTGCTGCATGATGCCGGCCGCTTCCACGTGGGAGGCGGCCTTGACCGCCTCAGGCCCCGTCAGGTAGCAGGTGGTGGGGAATGGTATGCCGCCGGGCAGCACGGGCCGGGTGATGACGGCGAGCGGACGCCCGCATACGCATCGGGCACCCACAGCAACCATGCCGCGCGGATAGCGTCCAAGCTGGCGTTGCACCACATCGATGTCATGGTCGGTCGCGGGTTCGGCAAGAATCGCGTCAACGAGAGCCTTGGCCTTGGCGTCGATATCGATGGTCACTGCTGGGTTCCCTCCCCTGTGTTGGTCTGATTGCTGTCTTGCGTGTTGTTCTGTTCATCCTGCGTATTGCCGGAATCAGAGCCGCCCGAGCTGTCATCTTTTGATTGAGACACAGGCTCGTCGGCTTTCTTGAACGAGTAGGCGAGCTCGCTGTACCATGGCAGCACTTTCTTGTTGGATTCCGAGGACGAGGACGAATCAGACTCGGAATCCTCGCTACCGGTCACGGCTTCCGGATGAAGCACATGAACTGCGGTCTCCCCGGGAAACACAAAGCCGAGACGCTCACGAGCTTGGGCGGTGACGTAGGCTTTGTCATCCCAACGTTTGATATCGTTTTCCAATTCCTGTTTTTTGGCCACCAACGAGGCTTCCTCTCGTTTGAGGCCATTGAGTTCGGCAAGGTTCAGCGCATAGGTGTGAAACGTGGAAACCAATTGAATGGTGCCAAGAGCCACGATAAACAGGGAAACGAAAAATGCGATTGGTCCCGCACTGTTTTTCTTTCTGGCCGTTGCTTTGCCGGGTTTACCGACTTTGCCAGATTTACCGGACTTGCCGGTGCGGAACGACTTGCTCATGACACACGAAAATACCCGTCGCATTCGACTTGACGAATGCGACGGGCATCAAGCTTGCGCTGAATATCACGCCTTTACGGGCGTTTCAATTCACTTGGCCAGGTACTTCTTGCAGGCCTTGAAAGCGCTGTAGCCGGCGTACTGAGCGGTGGAGCCGAGCTCCTCCTCAATCTCGAGCAGGCGGTTGTACTTGGCAACGCGCTCGCCACGGGCCGGGGCACCGGTCTTGATCTGGCGGGTGTTCTTAGCGACAGCCAGGTCGGAGATGGTGGTGTCCGGGGTCTCGCCGGAGCGGTGGGAAACCATGGAGGTGTAGCCGTTGGCGGTGGCCAGCTCGATGGCGTCGAGGGTCTCGGTGACGGAACCGATCTGGTTCAGCTTGACCAGCAGGGAGTTGGCGGCGCCGAGGTCGATGGCCTTCTGCAGACGAGCCGGGTTGGTGACCAGCAGGTCGTCGCCGACGAACTGCAGACGATCGCCGAGGCGAGCGGTAATGGCAGCCCAGTCTTCCCAGCCTTCCTCGTTGAACGGGTCCTCGATGGAGACGATCGGGTACTCGTTGATGAGGTTCTCGTAGTAGTCGAGCATGTAGGCGGAGTCGCGCTCTTCACCGTCGAAGCGGTACTTGCCGGTCTCCTTGTTGTAGAACTCGGAGGAGGCGACATCCAGGCAGATGCCGATCTGCTTGCCGGGCTCGTAGCCGGCAGCGGAGATGGCGTCCATAATGTACTTGAGGGAGTCCTCGTTGGACTTCATCTTCGGGGCGAAGCCGCCCTCGTCGCCGAGGCCGGTGTTCAGGCCTTCCTTCTTCAGGACGTTCTTCAGGGTGTGGTAGACCTCAACGCCGGCACGCAGAGCCTCGGAGTAGGTGTCGAAGCCGTACGGGGAAATCATGTACTCCTGAATGTCGGTGGCGAAGTCAGCGTGAGCGCCACCGTTCATGATGTTCATGTTCGGGACCGGCAGGATGTGGCCGTTGGTGCCGCCGATGTAGCGATACAGCGGCAGGCCTGCGGACTCAGCGGAGGCGTACAGAGCGGCCAGGGAAACGCCGAGGATGGCGTTGGCGCCCAGCTTGCCCTTGTTCGGGGTGCCGTCGAGCTCGATCATCAGGTCGTCGAGGGCGCGCTGATCAGCGGCATCCATGCCGATGATCTTCGGAGCGATGACCTCGTTCACGGCCTTGACCGCGTTGAGAACACCCTTGCCGCCGTAGACGGACTTGTCGCCATCGCGACGCTCCCAAGCCTCGGCCTCACCGGTGGAAGCACCAGAGGGAACCAGACCCTTGCCCTGAGCACCGTCTTCGGTCTCCAGGTAGACCTCAACGGTCGGGTTGCCACGAGAATCCAGAATCTGACGTGCGTACACGCTTTCAATTGCTGCCACAACTACTCCTTAAAACGGTTGTGTATCTTGAATGACATTCATAAGAGTAGTGCGATTTGTGGACGTTGTGAACAACACGCCCAAAATTTGATGTGAGCGCTCACAATGTCGGTGTGCCGCGTGATTGCAGTCAACTTTGGAGGAAAACGCTTAGGCGCTGATTACATCATTGAGATAGTCGATTTCGCTATCGGACAATTCAAGAGTGACCGCTTTGAACGAGTCCTGAATCTCCTGTGGGTTTCTAGCGGAGGGAATCGTAAACAGATTGCCATATTGTGCAAGCTCCCAAGCAAGCGTGACACGCTGGTAGGAGCAGCCGTGATTGTCGGCGACTTCCTTGAATCGGTCGAACAGATGCTCATTGAAGGGATCGAGGAAGCCACCAAGCGGCGACCAGCAGACGAAAGCCAGTCCAAGCTGTTCGCAGGTTTCCATCGTGTGGTCGGGATCGCGGTGGACCGGCGAGAACTGGTTTTGGACGGCGACCAGCCTGTCTCCCAGAATGGTATGGGCAATTTCGATGTCCTTGTTGTCGATGCGCGAGATGCCGATCGCTCTAGCCACGCCCTCATCCACGAGCTGCTTGAGCGCACCCATCTGGTCCTCGTAGGGCGCCTGCGGATCGTTGCAATGCGAGTACAGCAGATCAAGCGTTTCTACACCGAGGCGCCGTGCGGATTCCTTGGCGTTGGCAATCATGGTTTCAGGGCGGGCATCGGCCTGCCAGCTATAGTTTCCATGGTTGTCGAGTGTGCGCAACCAGCCGGTTTTGGTGGCCACGAGCACCTCGTCCTTCGGGCCGTGCCACGAGTTCAACGCGTCACGAACCAAGTATTCGCCATATCCCATGTCCTCCGGCTCGCCGGTTCCTGGCTTGCTGGGCAGGTAATAGGACCACGCCGTGTCAAGGTAACGGACCCCGGCATCCAGCGCGGCATGGATGGTCTCGATCGCCTGATTACGATTGGTCGGCCGCCCCTCGATGGCGAGCGCCATCGTGCCCATGCCGAGTCGAGGAATTTCGTAGCCGGCAAGTGTTGCCGTGTGTTGGTTTTTCATCGTTGTGGCCTCCATGCCAAGTCATCGAGGAGCTGATTGGTCCAAAGAACTACTTGATCGGAACTCATGGGACCTTGGCCCAGGGAGCCGGTGAACGGGGTGGGGACGATGAGCTGGTGAGTGACCGGGCGGTATTGGGTGCCCTTGTAGATTCTCGTCATGCGCATCTGAATGGATTCGGGCGGGTCAATGCGTCCGATACGCACGCGGTTGGATTGCGCCAGAATCTCCGAAACGCCGAGCTTGCGCGCCTTGAACTTCAAGCGAGCCACGTCGAAGAGGGTTTCGAATTCGACCGGAGGCTTGCCGTAACGGTCGGTGAGTTCTTCTTTCAAATCCTTGAGGTCGGCTTCATTGCGTGCGGAAGCGAGCTTGCGGTATGCCTCCAAACGCAGCTTGTCGGAATCGATGTAGTCAATCGGAATCGACGCCTCGATAGGCAGATCGATGGACACGGACACCGGCTCGACGTCCTCATCGGGTTCCTTGTATTTTTCAACGGCTTCGGAGACCATGCGCACATACAGGTCGAAGCCGACGCCCTCGATATGGCCGGACTGCTCGTCACCCAGCAGGTTGCCGGTGCCACGCAGTTCCAAATCCTTCATGGCCACGTCGAAGCCGGAGCCGAGCGCCGTGTTCTGCGCAATGGTGGCGAGTCGGTCGTGCGACTGCTCGGTCATCGGCTTGGACGGGTCATACAGGAAGTAGGCGTAGGCGCGTTCGCGGCCACGACCAACGCGGCCACGCAACTGATGAAGCTGGCTCAGACCGAAACGGTCGGCATGGTCCACGATCAGCGTGTTCGCATTGGAGATATCAAGACCGGTTTCGATGATCGTGGTGCATACGAGCACGTCGATGTCGCGATGCCAGAAGTCGCGGATGATCTGGTCGAGCTGCTTCTCCCCCATCTTGCCGTGGGCGATGCCGACGCGCGACTCGGGCACCAGCGTGTGAATCTTGTCAGCGATGGACGAGATGTCCTGCACGCGGTTGTGCACATAGAACACCTGGCCGCCGCGCAGCAGTTCCCGGCGTACGGCCGCGGTGACCTGCGCGTCCTCGTAGGCACCCACATAGGTCAGCACCGGCAGGCGGTCTTCGGGCGGTGTGGCGAGCGTGGACATCTCACGAATGCCGGTCACGGCCATTTCCAACGTACGCGGAATAGGCGTGGCGGACAGGGATAGCACGTCCACGTTGGTGCGCAGGGCTTTCAGCGTTTCCTTGTGTTCCACGCCGAAACGCTGCTCCTCGTCGATGATGACGAGTCCCAAATCCTTGAACTTGATTTTCGGGTTCAGCAGTTTGTGTGTGCCGATGACCACGTCCACCGTGCCGTTTTCCAGGCCTTCGATGGTCGCGTTGATCTCCTTGGTGGTTTGGAAGCGGCTCATGGCGGCCACATTCACCGGGAATCCTTCAAAGCGGTCGGTGAAGGTTTCCTGATGCTGTTGAACGAGCAAAGTGGTGGGCACGAGCACCGCCACCTGCTTGCCGTCCTGTACGGCTTTGAATGCGGCACGTACGGCGATTTCGGTTTTGCCGAAGCCCACATCACCGCAGATAAGACGGTCCATGGGCACGGGCTTTTCCATGTCGGACTTGACTTCGTCAATAGTGGTGAGCTGGTCGGCGGTTTCCTGATAGGGGAAGGCGTCTTCCAGTTCTTTCTGCCACGGGGTGTCTGGGCTGAATGCAAAGCCTTTGGCGCGCTGGCGGGCGGAGTACAGCTTGATTAGGTCGTCGGCGATCTCATGGACGTGCTTGCGGGCCTTGGCCTTGGTGGCCGCCCAGTCGGAGCCGCCGAGTTTGTTGAGCTTGGGGGCTTCGGCACCGATGTATTTGCTGACCTGGTCGAGCTGGTCGGTGGGGATGAACAGTTTGTCCGCCGGTGCACCGCGCTTGGAAGGCGCGTATTCGATGACCAGGTATTCGCGGGTGGTTTTGTTGGCGCCGGTGCCGATGGTGCGCTGGCGCATTTCGATGAACCGGCCGATGCCGTGCTGCTCATGCACCACGTAATCGCCTTTTTTGAGTTCCACTAAGTCGATGGCCTTGCGCCGGCGTTTCGGCGTTTTGGCCACAGCAACCGCAGAGCTTCGACCGGTCAGGTCGCGTTCGGTGAGCAGGGCGATTTTGGCGGCATTGTCCACGAATCCATCGATAGCCTGAGACCGGATGGTATCGAACGTGGTGATGCCGGTGGTGTTGAGCGCACGCTTCAGACGAGCCAAGGTACCGGCGGCAGCAGCGGTAATGGTGACGTGGAAGCCAGCATCCAACAGGCCGTCGATTCCTTGTGAGGCCTTGGCTTCATCGCCGCGGAATTCGGCTGGGTTTTGCGCGTCGAGCTGCACATGGCCGGCCAGCGTGGTGTCTACACCGAAACTCGTCAGGCGAATCACCGGGTGCTCGGAATACTCGAGCGAACTGATGGTTTCCGCATAGTCAAGGAAACTGGCTTCGTCGAAGCTGATGGGCGCGCCGGCGCCGTGGCCGGATGCGGCCACATGCCAGCTGGCGGCCAGGAACTCGTTGGCGGTTTTGGCCAGATCTTCAGCGGAACGGCGTAGTTTTTCAGGGTCGCTAAGCAGCACCACAGCATGCTTGGGCAGCATGGAGCCCACCGGTTCCAAGTGATCCACAAGCGCGGGCATCAGAGATTCCATACCTTCGACCGGAATGGCGTTGGCGATGGACTCGAGCATGTCTTCGGCGTTGGGAATCGAACCGATCAGGGCCTTGGCACGGGTGCGCACGGCATCAGTCAATTGCAGTTCGCGGCAAGCGGTGGCCCAGATGGTTTTGAGACCCTCGCCATAGGTGCGCTGGTCGGAAGCGTGGAATTCCTTGATAGTGTCGATTTCGTCACCGAAGAATTCGATACGCACCGGGTGCGGCGCGGTAGGTGGGAACACGTCGAGAATGCCACCACGCACGGCGAATTCGCCGCGATCCATGACCAGTTCCACGCGCGTGTAGGCGTTTTCGATGAGTCGCTTGGCCGCCTCGTCAAGCGGCAGATCCTCCCCTACCGTGAATACGAGTGGTTCGACGTCGCCAAGGCCTTGGACCACCGGCTGAATCAGCGAGCGAATCGGCATGACAAGGATGCGAATCGGCCCGAACATCGGATTGGCGTCACTCGGGTGCTTCAGTCTGCGGAACACGGCCATACGGCTGGCCACGGTGTCCGCGCGCGGGCTCAGGCGCTCGTGAGGCAGGGTTTCCCACGCCTCGAGCTGGGCGATATCGTTCGGGTCGCCGTCATACCAGGAGCGCAGCGATCCCACGGTTTCCTCGGCTTCGCGGCCGGAAGCCACGACCAACACCACCGGCTTGCCTGAGTTGCCGTTCGTGCCCTGAGCAATGGCCGCGGCCAGTGCCGGGCGAAGACCCTCAGGCACACCGGCCAGAATGGAATTGTCGACGTCGTCCGAAGCTTCGATGTCGCCTGCGGCGAGGCTCAGGAATGTCTTGTCCCGCTCAAGTTCGGACAGTATGCCGGCAAGCGTGCCGTTGATCAGATCTGGATGCACGGCCCGGCTGTCTGCCGCTTGTCCACGGGAAGACTGCGTGTCGGAAGTTTTCGCCTTAGCGGCCATTGAACTTCTCCTGGGTCTTGGCAAGACCATGGAAGATGATTCCTTCGGCGGCATCGGCACCATCAGCCAGGAATTCAGGCAGTTGCTTGCGCTGATCCGGACCAAAGCCACCCAGCACCCAGTTCACCGTGTTGTCATGCGCATGCGCACCACGCTTGGAGTGGCCGACACCCATACGTACACGTGCATATTTCGGTGTGCCAAGCGAGCGGTCAATGGATTTGATGCCGTTATGTCCGCCCGCGGAGCCACCAGCCTTGACCTTGATGCGTCCGAATTCCAAGTCCATGTCGTCGTGAATCACCACGATGTGGTCGGGCTCGATCTGATAGTAGGCGCTGATGGAGGCCACGGCATTGCCCGAGTCGTTCATGTAGGTCAACGGCTTGGCCAGAAAGAACTTGATGGTGCGACCGTCAAGATTCATCGTGCTCTTACCGAGCATGGCAAGACCCTTGTGATCGGCGAAGTTCACGCTCCAGCGTTCGGCGAGCACGTCGGCTGTCATGAAGCCCATGTTGTGTCGCGTGTCCTCATATTTCTTGCCCGGGTTGCCCAGTCCCGCAATCAGCCAAAAATCCGATGCCATATCCGTTCCTCGTCTTGTCTCGCCAGCCTACAAACGCAACGATTGTACTTAGAGGTCGAGATACCAGTAGGACATATCACGCATGGTGCCGGTGGAGTCGGTGGCGGCAGCGGGCATGAGGCCGAACTGGGTGAAGCCGAATCGTCGCATGAGGGCGATTGAGCCGGCGTTGTCGGCAAAGATGATGCCGCAGGCTTTGCGCATGTGACGGGCGCGGGCCTCGCGTAGGAGATTGTCCAGCATGAACGTGCCCGCTCCCCTGCCTTGCCATGCGGGGGCGATGTAGTAGGCGAGATCGGTGACGCCGTCATAGCCGGCACGATCGTAGAACACGGAGAGTGAACCAAAGCCGATGACTTGCCCGCCCTCTGATTCCGCCACGAATACGCCATATGGAGGTTTATGGGATTCGACCCACGCACGGCGCTGGTCGAGGGTGCGCGGAGTCAGGTCCGCGGTGGCTCCGCCGACCACCACCGAGGCGTTGTAGATGTCGGTGATGGCTTGGATATCAGACTCGACGGCTGGACGGAAAGTGTATGGCATGACTCCAGACAATAGCATGGCTCCCGCTGGCGGGAGCTGTCGCGGTTTATCCGCGACTGAGGGTGATAGCATTAGTCACTCTTGACCACCCTCAGTCAGCTGCGCTGACAGCTCCCGCCAGCGGGAGCCACCTTGTTTCGGTGAACTACTTGTCGAGCTCTATGGCCTTGTTGAGGGCTTCTTCGAGCTGCTGTTGGGCCTTGCCGTAGGCGGTCCAATCGCCGTTCTTCATGGCGGACTGGCTGTCTTTCATGGCTTGGGCGGCATCGCTCAATGCCTGCTGGAGTTCGGGACTGCGAGCGGTGCCGGACTGCCCGGATGACGTGCCAGAATCCGACTTGCCGTCCGTGGTGCCGGACTGGCCATCAGACTGGGACTGGTCGCCGGAGGTGTCGGAACCGGGCTGATTGCTGGCATCCTGTCCGCCGGTGTTCGAGGAGTCGGATGATCCGTCGCCAGACACATTCTCGGCATCGCCGGCCGCTGCACCGGAGTCACCACCGAACACCTGATCGAGCGCCTCATCAAGCGTGTCGGCAAAGCCGACCTGATCGCCGAATGCCACCAGCGTCTTCTTCAGCAGCGGGAACGACGTGGCACCCGAAGACTTGACGTACACGGGCTGCACGTACACCAAGCCACCACCGAGCGGCAGGGTGAGCAGGTTGCCTCGCACCACCTGCGTGTCACCGGACTGCAACAAGTTCAGTTCCTTGGACACATCGGCATTGGCGTTGAAATTGTTCTGCGCCTGGCCGGGGCCCGGCACATTCGAATCCTTGGGCAGCTCCTGCAATCGGATGGTGCCGTAATTCGGTCCTATCTTGCCTTTCTCATTACCGGCGTCGGAGTCGACCGAAAGGAATCCGGTCAGAATCTCTCGAGTGGACTGGCCGGCCGGAATATAGGTGGAGGTCAGCGAGAACACCGGCTCCTTGGTGCCACCGGTCTGCAAGGTCAGGTAGTAGGGCGGCTGCAGGATGTCCTGATCCTGCTGGGACTGTGATTCGGTGGGGTCGACCGGTGTCTGCCAGAAGTCCTCGCCCGAGTAGTACTGGTTGGCGGAAGTCACATGGTACTTGGAGAGCAACTCACGCTGCACCTTGAACAGGCTTTCCGGGTAACGCAGGTGACTCATCAGGTCACTGGAGATTTCGGACAACTGGTGATACTGGCCGGGGAAGATCTTCTCCCACGCCTTGATCACCGGGTCGGATTGATCCCACACATACAGGTCCACGGAACCGTCGTATGCGTCAACAGTGGCCTTGACCGAATTACGGATATAGTTGGCCTGCTGCGAACCCAGGCTGGACACCGTCGACGAAGACACCGTGGTGGAGTCCTTGGTGGCATTGCCGAGATCGGTCATCTGCGAATACGGGTAGGCGTCGGAGGTGGTGTAGCCATCGACGACCCACTTGACGCGGCCATCGACCACGGCTGGATACACGCGACCGTCAAGTGTCAGGTACGGCGCGACCTTGGCCACACGTTCCTTCGGGGAACGGTCGTAGAGAATCTGGGATTCGCTGGTCACACGGTCGGAGAACAGAATCTGGTCCGAACCGAAGCGGATTGCATAGAGAATCCGGGAGAACAGGTTGCCGACCGACGGTCCGCCATCGCCCTTGAACGTGGTCAAAGCGCCTTCGGAACCGGTCGGGTAATCGAATTCCCAAGCCTGCGTGCCTTCAGGTGCGCCGACAATCGAGTATTCGGTGGTGTTCGGCGAGAAGTAGATGCGTGGCTCGTACTTTTCGGACTCGGTGAGCTTGCCTTGGGTGGGGATGCCCGATTCAAAGAATTCGGGCTGGCCGTCGGCAGTCACCTTGTTGCCGTAAGCGGCCACCACGCCATAACCATGGGTGTACACGGTGTGGTCGTTGACCCAGTTGCGGTTGTCGTTGCCAGCCAGGTCAAGCTCACGCGCGGCGATCACGGTGTCTTGGGAGATGCCATCAATCTCATACTTATCGACGGCAAGCGTGTCGGCGAAGGTGTAGTACTGCTTGGACTGCTGCAGCTGCTTGAACGTGGGGCTGACGACCTGCGGGTCGAGCAGACGAATCTGCGCGGTGGTGTCGGCCTCCTTGGCCAGTGCACCTTGCTCGCCCTTGTCGGTCACCTTGTACTGCTCGGTTTTGAGCTTGTCGAGACCGTAGGCGGCGCGAGTGGCATCGATGTTGCGCTGGATATAGGTGGATTCCATCTCCTGCGCATTCGGGTTGACGCGGAAACGTTGCAGCAGCATGGGCCAAGCGATGGTGAGCACCATGCCGACCACCACGGTGACGGCGATGGCAGTTACCGGCACGCGCCAGGCCTTGAACGCAGCAGAGGCACGCACACCGATGGACGCCTGGCCTTCAAGCGCATGGGACTGCATCAGCCATACGCCCAGCACCACGCCAAGGATGGCGGTCAATGCGGCCATGATGAAGGTGACGGGAATGTTGGCATGCACTGCGGTGTAGGAAGCGCCAGTGATACGCGAGCCCTGCACGGTGAGCTGTTCGAAAACACCCAGCACCTGACGTACGGACCACGCAAGCATGTTAAGAATCAGCCAGATGCCGAGCTGACGGCGAGCGCGCTTGGTGATGGAGAACAGGCCACGACCGTTGACCGGCATGGTGATGCGGATGCCGCCCATCAGCACATGCGTGACCAATGAGAACACGAGGCCTACGCCCAGCAGCATGGCCACGGCTGCGAGCACGAGCTTCAGGCCAGGCAGCACGAACACGTAGAAGCCGTTGTCGAGTCCGAACTGCGGGTCTGTGGTACCGAACTTCTGCGCGTTGAACATAAGCAGGATCTCGCTCCAGTTCGCGTTGAACTGGGAGCCGAAAATCACGCCGACAATCAGCGAAATCACCACGGCCACGCGACGTGCGGTCTTGGAGCTCGCCGATTTGCCGACTTCCACCACATCACCATTGATGCGAATCGTGGAGCCATCCGCGGAGTCCGGGCGGGCGCGAATGGCCAGCCATGCGGCGATAAAACCGGTCAAGGCCATCAGCAATGCGTATGCCACCCATAGACCGATTTTCACGCCGAGCTGGGTCCACACCACGGATTGGAAGCCGAGCTGTCCGTACCACATCAGATCGGTGATGAATCGGGACAGACCGAAGAACAGTGCGACGATGATGACCAATGCCAGCACCACGCCGATGAATATTTTGGTGCCTCGGCTGTTGCCATGGCTGCCGGAGGGTCTGCGGGGCAAGCGCGGACCGGCCGGACCTCGCCCTGAGGGGTTGGAACCATTCCTGTTGGGGGTGTCTCCATCGGCCTCAACATTAAGAATGATCGGATCATCATCATTCGAGTTATTGCGCCGGGAACCGCCGCCATTGCCGAACAGTATTGAGAAAGGATCATTAAAAGACATGATTCAAGCGTAGCGAAAGGTCGGGAAAGTAGGTTATGCCCTGAGCACAGCGCACTGGATTTCGGCTTGTATTCAGCTTGGCGGGTTCCTCACAAACCCTGAACACATACTGCCAGCGGATTGCCAGCAAGCTGTATGAGATTCCCCTATGCTGGAAGATTATGAGCAATCGTCCTGAGCAACCGTCGGCACGTCCCTATCGGGATGGCCATAGGACTTCGCATTGGGGCGTGTTGGTCGGATCCGTATTGTGCGTACTAGCGCTGGTAGTCACGGCGCTGTATGGATGGCGCATCGGCTGGTTTGCATCGATGACTGGAAATGATGCCGCGGCAAGTTCCGCTACAGCAGACGCTGCACGGAACACTCCGCAGCAGTTGGCACGTTCGGCGACCCCCAAGCCGGATCCCTCCCCTGCCAGCAAAGCTCATCGCATGGTCAATGCCATGGATATGGACACTCGAATTGGTCAGTTGGTGATGGCACCGCTGTATGCCGGCAACGACCCGGCCTCACTGGCTTCACTCATCGCCGACCGCCATGTGGGATCGGTGCTCATCATCGGCAAATGGACCGGAGGGGTTGCTTCGGTGCGGGCTGCGGACGACCAGTTGCAGGGGTATGCCCCGGTGATAACCGCCTGATTATCTCCACCGATCAAGAGGGAGGCTGGGTACAGCATCTGACCGGCCCTGGTTTTGATCGGATGCCCACGGCAGTGGATCAGGGAACCATGTCGACCAATCAGTTGCGTCAATCGGCCAGCGTATGGGGCTCACAGCTGGCAGCCGCCGGCATTAATGTCGATCTTGCACCCGTGCTGGGCACGGTAGTGGTGAATCGGGCCGCCAACGCCCCCATTGGTGCGCTCTATCGCGATTTCGGACTGGACGCGGAAGGCAACGCGGCTCATGGCACGGCGTTTGTGCAGGGCATGGCCGATGCCGGAGTCCAGTCCGCCATCAAACATTATCCGGGATTGGGCGCGGTGACCGACAACACGGATTTCACCGCCGACGGCATCCTGGATACGACCACCACCTTGGATGGCACGGAAATCAAAGCGTTTGACACCACCATCGACCAGGCCAACCCTGCCATGGTGATGATGGCATTGGCCACCTATCAGGCCATTGACCCCAATAATCCCGCGGTGTTTTCCTCAATCATCATTGACGGGCATCTTCGCGGCGATCTGGGATATGACGGCGTAGTGATTTCGGATTCGATGTCGGCAGCGGCTGTGAGCGCCTATGACACCACTCAATTGGGAGTCAAACTCGTGGAAGCCGGCGGCGATTTGGTCTGCATCGGAGACACCAACTATGTCGTGCCGATTCTGGATGGATTGTCTACGCGGGCGGCATCGGATCCCTCCTTCGCCAATAAGGTCACTCAGTCGGCGATTCGTGTGATGACGTTGAAAATCAAGATGGGGTTGGCTTAAATAATCCGCTGCGGTTGCCGTCAGTGCTGCTTGGAATACAGGCCATGCTTGCCGATGTACTGCACCACGCCATCCGGGACCAGATACCAGACCGGTTCGTCGTGCTCGGCACGACGGCGCACATCGGTTGAGGAGATGGCCAAAGCCGGTATTTCCAGGGTATCGACCTTACCTTCGGGCAGCGTGATGCCATCCGGGCTGGAATATCCGGGGCGCGTGACGGCCACGAAGTGGGCAAGATCCCACATCAAGTCGGCGTCCTTCCACTGCATGATCTCAGCCACGGCATCAGCACCGGTGATGAAGAACAACTCTGCATCGGGATGCTGGGCTCGAATGTCTTTAAGCGTATCGATGGTGTAGGTGACACCTGGACGGTCGATATCCACGCGAGACACGGTGAACTTGGGGTTGGATGCCGTGGCAATCACTGTCATCAGATAGCGGTCCTCGGCGTTGGTGACTTCCTTATCAAGCTTGAATACAGGCCGACCCGTGGGCACGAAAATCACTTCATCAAGGTCGTACACCCATGCGACTTCGGACGCCGCGACCAAGTGGCCGTTGTGAATCGGGTCGAATGTGCCGCCCATAATGCCGATGCGCAGACGAGTGTGCCAATTGCCGCGCGCGGAAAGGCGACCTTTGCCATGGCTATTCGCGCCGCCCGGCACAGACAGATCAGACATACGCCGTTCGGCTTCGCCCTGTGCGACAGCAATGATTTCAGCCGGATCGCTGCTGCTCATGCTTTGCCACCTTCGCCGCCTTCGTTGGCGCTTTCGGTTTCCTGCTCGATTTCATTGGCAGTGGGATTGTCTTCCTTGGGATCGATCTTACCCATGTCTTCGTCCCACTCATCCTGCACCACGCGGCGAATCTCAGCGAACGTAGGCAGAGGGAAGTCCGGCTGATACAGTCGACGGACCTCGGCCACGCGTTCGGTGATGCGAATCAGCGTGTCCGTCATGCCATCGATATCGCCATCATGCTCCATCTGCGTGTATTTGGCGATGTAGCTTTCCATCAGATCCATGTGTTCGCGCACGGTTTTGAGCTGGGCATCAGTCAAATCCGCAATCTCCGGCGATTCATTCTCCGGCCAACCGATAAGCACTGCATCCGCGTACTCGAGCGACGCTCGCTGCGCCGCCGAAGCGATGCCATCCTCAATCTGCACGAGAAACACGTAGCGCACAATGCTCAGGCGCTCAGCCGCAATCTTGAGATTGAGTTTGGGATCGTTGAGGTCAATATCCGGCCGTAGCTCAACTGCGGCGTTGCCCTCGCTCTTCACATTCTCGCTCATGCGCGCACCTGCCCCGTTCCGTAGCCAATCCACTTCGTGGTGGTCATTTCCCTCAAGCCCATAGGTCCGCGCGCGTGCATCTTTTGGGTGGAGATGCCGAGCTCGGCGCCGAATCCGAACACACCGCCATCAGTGAAACGGGTGGAGGCGTTGACCATGACCACGGCCGAGTCGATGCGCTTGGTGAATTCCTCGATGGCCGCATAGTCCTCGGCAATGATGGATTCGGTGTGACCGGTGGAATGGATGTTGATATGGTCAATGGCCGATTCAAGGCTTGGCACCACCTTAATACCCATCTTGAGCGCCAGGTATTCGGTATCCCAGTCCTCCTCGGTGGCATGATTCAGTTCAAGCCCTTCAATGGCGTCGCCTTCGAGGATGTCGTACGAAGTTTCATCCGCTTGCAGCACGACGTTCGCCTGCGTCAACGCTGCGGCAATCTGAGGCAGGAATTCAGCGGCGACGTCCTCATGCACCAGCAGTTTCTCGGCCGCATTGCACACACCCACACGCTGGGTTTTGGCGTTCAACACAATCGGAATGGCCTTGACGAGGTCTGCGGACCTGTCGATATAGATATGGACGTTGCCGGCACCGGTCTCAATAACCGGCACCTTGGAATTGCGCACCACGGCTTGGATGAGCCCCGCACCGCCGCGTGGCACCAACACATCGATATGGCCACGGGCCTCCATCATGGCGGTGGCGCCGGCACGGCCATACTGGTCGACGGACTGCACTAGAGCCGGATCAAAACCGTGAGCTTCCAGCACTGGGGCGATAACGCTCAAGGTGGCGGCATTGGTACGTTCGGCGGCGTGCCCACCTCGCAGCAGCGCAGCATTACCGGACTTCAGGCACAGGCTGGCCACGTCAACAGTGACGTTGGGGCGAGCTTCGTAAATCATGCCGATGACACCCATGGGCACTCGCGTTTGGGTGAGACGCAATCCGTTAGGCAGGTTATAGCCACGCACGATTTCACCAACCGGATCGGGCAACGTTGCCACATGGCGCACGTCTTGGGCTGCGGCGGCCACGCGCGGCGTATCGAAAAGCAGGCGATCGAGCTTGCCCGCGTCCATGCCGTTTTCCTTGGATTCAAGCATGTCCAGCGCATTGGCGGCCTCGATATCGGCGGCATGCTCGTCCAGCGCATCCGCAATGGCCAGCAGCAGCTCGTTCTTGGCTTCGGTGTTCGCCTGGGCAAGGCGTTGCTGTGCGCTCGCGGCCTGATCGGCCTGACGGCACACCGCGTCGAATACCTCAGGACTCAGTTCATCACTCATAACATTCAAGCCTAACTCACCAAATGGTCTAACGCAGTGTAATTTCCGCGGTTGTTGCGCCCCACGGCTATATTTTCTGACCTTTTGCCCTCATCACTATCCCTCCAGCATCCTTCAGCGACAGAATTTCAGGAAATGACCCCTATACTTCTAAATTTCTGTCGCTCAGCTCCGCTCAGCGTCAGAATTCTCGGAAATAAACCCATTAATCCTAAATTTCTGTCACTGAGTACTTCTTAGCGACAGAAATTTAGGAGCATAGGACTAATTTCCTGAATTTCTGTCGCTAAACAATCAAAACGAGACGTCCGCGACGTCTGACCGAGGCAGACGATAGAATAATGAAGATTTGTAGTATCTTTCATTCCCGAGAATAAGGATTCAACCGTGGCTACCACCTTCCATTCCACTCGCAGCACCACCGATTCGCTGACCGCCAAGCAGGCGATTCGTAAGGGCATTGCCGACGACGGCGGCCTGTTCGTCTCTGACGCATTGGGCGAGACCAAGGTGGATGTCGCCTCGCTGCCGGGCAAGACCTACCAGCAGATCGCCGCCGAAGTGCTGGGCGCGCTGCTGCCGGACTTCACCGCCGAGGAACTGGGCCAGTGCATCGCCGATGCCTATGGCGAGCAGTGGTCCGACGAGCGTATCACTCCATTGAAGCCTCTGGGTGACGATTACGTGCTCGAACTGTTCAACGGTCCAACCTCCGCATTCAAGGATGTGGCCCTGCAGATTCTGCCGCGTTTCATGGCGCACACCACGCCAGCCGACGGCGACGCGGACGAGAAGATCATGATTCTCACCGCCACCTCCGGCGACACCGGCAAGGCCGCGCTGGCCGGCTTCGCGGACGCTCCGGGCACCGCGATCACCGTCTTCTACCCGGAAGGCAAGGTCTCTCAGGTCCAGGAGCTGCAGATGACCACGCAGGCCGGCTCGAACGTGCAGGTGGCCGCTGTGGAAGGCAACTTCGACGACGCCCAGTCCGCGGTCAAGCGCATTTTCGGCGACCGTGCCCTGGCCGAGCGTCTCGCCGGCAATGCTCACGTAGTGCTTTCCTCCGCCAACTCCATCAATGTGGGCCGTCTGGTGCCGCAGGTCGTCTACTACTTCTCCGCCTACGCCCAGCTGCTAGCCGATCAGGTGATCAACGTTGGCGATGAGGTCGAGTTCGTGGTCCCGACCGGCAACTTCGGCGATATCCTCGCCGGCTACTACGCCAAGCTGCTCGGCCTGCCGGTCAAGCACCTCGTGGTAGCTTCCGACAAGAACAACGTTCTGTTCGATTTCCTGACCACCGGTACCTACAACCGTCAGCGCCCGTTCTTCCAGACCATCTCCCCCTCGATGGACATCCTCATCTCCTCCAACCTGGAGCGCATGCTGTACTACTTGTCCGAGGGCGACACCCGCCTGATCTCCATGCTGATGAACGACCTCAACCAGTGGGGCACGTACGAGATTCCGGAAGAGCTGCTGGCCAAGATTCGCCAGATCTTCGGCACCGGCTGGGCCGACGAGGACCAGGTGCGCGAATCCATCAAGCACTGCTGGGATGAGAACCATTACGTAATCGACCCGCACACCGCCTGCGGCTACTACCTGCTTGAGCAGATGCCGCGCGATCCGCTGACCCCACGCGTGCTGCTCTCCACCGCCAGCCCCTACAAGTTCCCGCGCGTGGTGAACGAGGCTCTGGGCTTCGACGCTACCGGCACCGACTTCGAGTGCATGGACGTGCTGGCCCGTGAGACCGGTACCACTGCCCCGGGCGCCCTGCGTGGCCTCGAGACCGCCGACGTGCGTTTCAAGGACGTCGTGGCCATCGACGGCATGGAGGACTACGTAGAAAAGGCCGCCCAGTCACTGTAATAGTCCACGTGACGTTTGTATAACGGTCATTTTTTGAAACCGATACGTGCTTTACCGGCGCGTATCGGTTTTTTGATGCCGCAAGCCAAGCGTCCGAGTATGCACGGGCATTGTCAGGCATGTGTCAGGCGTTGTTTTCTTGTGAGCTTCCGTTAATTAGTACCGAATTACCTGCAACGAATATTCAGTTCGGTCAATTGTCGAGTCATTGCAGGTATAAAGGGTCGAATTAGATCCGCCAGAACGTCCAATTCTCGTATCTCTCATATATTGCAGGTATTTCGGTACCAATTACGGAGCATTTTTGCAGGTAGAAAGGGCTCATTTAGCCAATTGCAGGTATAAGGGTGCGAGTTACGGCGCAAAATCGCCCATAACTCACACCCTTATACCTGCAACCTCAATAACGTAAAAAATACGCTTACAAAAGCACGGGCAATCCTTATCCCGGAGGCAAAGATAGAGAAACGGCTATATGTCCATATTGTGGAGCGGAAGGTCCGTCCGGGTTTATAAGTGGTTTTATTTATACATATAAACTTGATGAAGAAGGAAACATTATTTACTGATTTCAGAAAAATAGCCTCAGGCCAAAACGGTCTGAGGCTATTAATTTTATGCAAATATAATCTCCTTGTTTACCACTTCGATAGCTGCGTTGCGGATTGAGTTCATTTTACCCACCCACACCATTTGGTTCTTTGTCTTTAATTGCTCAGTTACACCCTGCATTTTCGCCATTTCTTTTACCAGCGAGAAAACATATTTTCTGCTTGCTCGTTAATATCGGCAAGATAAGCGTTCAAATTTCCGCTTGTAAGCAAGTTTGTATAAGTCACTCGCTTATGGTCTTGTAGATAGCGTTTATGCCGCTGTCCTCATATGCCAATAGGTTGTGTTTCTTCTTCGGTTGGTAGGGCAAGGTCGGGTAGATAGTAATCGCCTTGTAGGGTATAAGTGCCTCCGAGTTGTTCAGATAATGATTTCATTGCAGTCTCCTCCAAATTTAAGTTTTAGATTTTCTGCAATATACCGTACCGATTGTCTTTACCACTTGTTTTCAAAACCTTCGTTACGGCACCTCATCATTCCTGTCGGTCTCTTTTCATTCGCGGTCGGACAAATGCGTGGCTAGAGTTCTTTGGCTCGGTAGATGCGGATGGCTATAAGCATGGAGCCAAAATATGCGAGCAGACACAGCACGGCGAGAACAAGCGCCGTATGCCACCAGATCGTCAGGAAATCGGTAATATTCAGCAAAAGCCATTGCCAGTCAACAGGCAATCGGGCCAGCAGCGCAATGACGGCATACAAGCCAACCATGACCGCGACAGAGGCCACCATCATCTTGCGGAAGGTGAACCGGTATGCACAGGCCAGCAGCACCGACCCAAGAATGATAGCCAAAGCGAAGATGAAAGCACCTGCTGCCAAGGTACCGATCCACCCCATATCTGCTATATCGCCAAAGACAATGAAGACGCCGCTGCATATCACCACGTCCAAAGCCCAGAGCAGGCCAACCACCAACAGAAAAAGGTACCGACCTACAACTTGTGCAGTGCGTGAAACAGGAATCAGCCCTCGCATGGCACTGTGCCCTGCAGATTCCTCGGATGACGCAGGCCCCAATGCACTCATACATGCCATCGTCGATGCCAAACCTCCGAGTCCGCCCATCAGACCACTGGCAACGTGTTCATCGACGTGGGTCGATATCATCGCCAGCGATACCACGATAGACAGCACCGGGAGAACCAGCAGAAATACCATATTCGCCACGCTAAACAGACCCATCCCGACACAATCGAATCGACATTGCTTTACTACGGATTTCCAGTTCATCGTCACCATTCCCTTGAAGCAAATATGCGAGAGGCAATTACATACGAGATTCCATATGCCACAACCGTCGTTGTCAATACCGCAATAACCAGCCACAATCGTTGCGCGATGATGGCATTCGCGGCATGGGCCAATCCTCTGGTCACCGAAGCAGGCAAAATAGATAGCAGTATGGATACAGCCAATGCAACGACATAGATCACCATCATCGTGACTTGAAGACCGCCTAGTTTGGTCCACAGATAACCCGTGGGCACGATAAGCGCGACCATCAGCGCGGTGCAGAAACCTCCCAACGGCGCCGCCCACAGATTGCCCGCGAATGACCAATCTGGATTGACCAGCACTTGCAACCCGTCAATCAGAACAATCATCGCTATCGACAATACGGAAATCACCAATCCAACCACATATCGCGCGGCCACCTGACTCTTCCTCGAAGCCGGAATAATGCCACGAAGTCGATATCCGTTCTGTAAGTCAGCAACCGCCATGGTTAGCACCCACATGGTGCAGGTGAATACCGTCATGATGACACCCATGCGATAGCCGAAGCCATCACCATAAGCTTCACCTTGAAAGATGACGGAGAACAACGGTGCCAACAACAACGAGAGCACAGTCCGTACGTCGACGCACAGGTAGGCCATATCGACGCGCAATGCAGTGGTCAATGCATGTTGCCGAGACCGCGACACCCTCAGTATTGCCTCCATGGCCGCTCACCTCCCGCTCAAGTCACGATTGGAATCATGGGCATTGGTCAGTCGAATGATGTCATCAATGGAAGCCGATTCAACGACAAGCCCCGAAACCACCGACGCAACAGCATCAAGCCTGTCTGACCGGACCAGCGCATCGAATCCGGTGGCATACGTATGTGAGCCCAGCACTACGTCCGCAGGCAGTTGTGCCAGTTCGTCTGGACCGCCCTTAATCAGGCGGAACGATTCCTCAAACTCGTCTTTCGGACCGGTGTAGTAGAGACGGCCATCGGTGATGTAGGTAATGAAGTCAGCAGCACGTTCGAGGTCGGCAGTGATATGGGTGCTGAACAGTACCGAATGTTCGCCATCCTCAATGTAGGCATGCAGGATATCCATGAGTTCGTCGCGGGCAAGCACATCGAGTCCGCTGGTCGGCTCGTCGAGAATCAGCAGTTTGGCGTCATGGCTCAATGCGATGGCGAGCATCAGCTTCATCTGCATGCCGCGGGAAAGATCCTTGATATGTTTCTTGCCGTTCTGTGCGTCACCAAGGCCAAAAGTATCCAGATACTTGTAATAGCATCCACCGTCCCATGATGGATACAGTGGCGCGACAATACGTTCAATGTTCTTGACTTGCCACTGTTCATGCATGTAGCTGAAGTCGAACACCACGCCGAGTTGTTCTTTGACGGGCTCCTCGTTGGCGATGTTGTCGAGGCCGAGCACGTGAATAGAACCGGCGTCGCGGTGGATCATGTTGAGGATGAGTTTGATGAGGGTGGATTTGCCGGCGCCGTTCGGGCCGATCAGTCCCATGATGTAGCCCTTGGGCAGGTCGAAGGTCACGTCGTCCAGCGTGAAGCCGGAATCATAGTGTTTGGTGACGTCGGTGACCTGCAACGCCATCGCGTCGGATTCGGATATGGCGGTCATGTCCATGGTCCTTTCTTGAGGTTATTCCTTGCGGTATTCCTCTTCGAGCATGCGGTCCAATGCGTCCAGCGGAATGCCGGCGGCTTTGGCGCCCCGGCTTGCCTCGGCCAGGCTTTCACGAATCCGGGTTTCGAGCTGACGTTGCATCAGTTCGTTGCCCTTGTCCATCACGAAAGTGCCTTTGCCTTGAATGTTCTGCACCACGCCCTCATCGGCCAGTTCGTTGTACGCCCTGGTGACGGTGAGTACGGAGATGCGCAGCTCCTTGGCGAGTTTCCTCAAGGAAGGCAGGGCCTCGCCCGCCTTCAACTCGCCGCTGAGCACCGCCGAATGGATTTGGGTTTTGATTTGCTCGTAGATGGGTTCACCGGACACGGATGAGATGATCAGTTTCACCTATGCCCCTTTCGATTGTGGTTGACTAGCACCCCAGCTGTTTAGCTGTTATACAACACAGTATAACTGTTCTGCTTAACTGTCAAGGTGTGTTGCATAACAGCTAAACAGTGAACAAACACCTCGCCAACATACAGTGTCGAAATATGGGCCGCGCCTACAATGGCCTCGGAAAGGGGTACCTATACCGAACAACGCCGTTACGCTACGCCATACCGAACCGAACGATTATCCGGAACTTGAGATCTGGTGGAACGATCACGCCATCGCCGACGATTGCCGTCATACGATGGAGAAAGTGCCGGACAAGACCATCGACCAGATGTTCCATACGTGGAGCGACGAGGATGACGATCGGCGCTTCGGCCGCACGACCCTCGGCCCGGACGGGCATCCGGTGGGCCATATCATCGCCAAGGACTACACCGCGCCCGACCACAACGCCACGATGACTATTCTCATCGGCCCGTACTACCAGAACCACGGGTACGGCAGCTTGGCGATGAAGCTCGGCATCAAGCTGGCCGCCGAGCAGCTTGGCGCGAAGACCATCACGCTGAAGGCGTGGTCGTTCAACCTGCGGGCACGTCATATGTATGAGTCATTGAGATTCAAAGAGACAGGTCGCGCGGAGCACGCGGTGGAGCGTGACGGTCATTGGTTCGATGAGATGGTGTACGAAGCGCCGGTCAGCATGCTGCTGGAGCGTATCGCCGCTGAGGAGTCCGCGCGTGCGGAGGGTGAGAAGCTGGAAGAGCAACGGTTTGAGGCCGAAAGGCAGTCTGGCAGGACTACTCGACGGTAGGGACTGAGTAAGCGCAAGTGGAATCGGGCTGTGCCCGATATTGAATCGCACGGCTCATGCCATGACTTTTCTCCCCCACCCGCTTCGCGGGAGCCCCTCATCAGAGGGGCTTATTGTATGTGCTTACAACGGACGTGGGGCGTCGTGAAAATCGAAGAGGACGCCGTCCGCGATATCGCAGATTTCGGGCCAGTCGGCATCAGACGAATCGTCGTGCATAGCCCATACTTTCATACCGACCGACTTGGCTGATTTGATACCGACCAGCAGGTCTTCAAACACCGTGCAATCAGCGGGCTTGGCGCCCAGCCGCTCGGCGGCGAGCAGATATACGTCAGGCTGGTCCTTGCCGACATCATTGGCGTCATCGACGGAGACGATGTCATCGAACATGTCGAGCATGCCGACATGTCGCAACGCCGGCTCTCGCAGCTGCGGTGGCAACGATGTGGCAACGCCCATCTTCACCCCGGCACTCTTGAGATCACGCAGATAGTCGAGCGCGCCGGGCTTGGCCTCCACTGTGGTGGAATAGGCCACGCGGGCCATATCGTCCCATTCCTGCATCAGCTCCTCAGGCGTGTCCTTGAGTCCGAAACGCGCAATGGTGTATTCCGCGATCTGCTGGAACTGCATGGAGGAGACCTTGATCATGTAATCCGGCGGCACCTCAATGCCCCTCTTGCCGAGAAAGTCGATGTCTACCTGGTCCCAGACGCCCATGGAGTCGAGCAGGGTTCCGTCGAGGTCGAATATGGCTACTTTGGTCATAGTGCGAAGTCCTTCAGCAGTTCGCGGGCATGGTCCAGGGACGCTTCGGATTCGCTGCCGGAAAGCATGCGGGCGATTTCATGAACACGTTGATCGTCACGTACTTCCAAGACGGTGGTTGCAACGCCAGCCGTCTCATCCCCCACGCCTTGCGATTCCTTGGACACCACGAACTGGGCATCCGCCCAAGAAGCCACCTGTGCCAGATGGGTGACCACAATGACCTGTGCGTTGCGAGCCAATCGCGCGAGCCTTTTGCCCAATTCGACTGCGGCCTTGCCTCCCACGCCGGCATCGACCTCATCGAAGATGAAGGTCTGATCGTTGCCGCCACGGACGTCCGCCGCCACAAGTTCCAGAGCCAGCATCAATCGGCTGAGCTCGCCGCCCGAAGCGCTTTTGCCCATCGGCAACTGTGCGGAACCCTCGAACGGGGTGAACAGGAAAGCGATGTCATCACGACCGTACGGCCCGAGAGGACCGGTATCCCCCGCTGAATTACCAGCCGCCGCTTCACGGTCGTTGTCATGGCCGTCACTTAATTCTCGAGGGGTGACACGAACCTCAAGGGACGCACCAGACATAGCCAATGAGCTCAACTCATCGGTCACACGAGCACCCAACGATGCGGCAGCCTTGGTACGGGCGGCGCTCAGCGTATCGGCGGCGGCCAAAGCCGCGCTGTACAGCGACTGTCGTTCGGTCTCCAGTTCGGCCACCTTCTCCGGCGAGGCGTCCAGGTCCTCCAAGTCGAACGTGGCCTTATCACGCCACGCAATCACATCCGCCAAAGTCGGCCCCCAACGGCGAGTGAGTTCGTTCAGCTCGTGAATACGCCCGTTGATCTGGTCAAGGTCTTCGACACTGCCCTCATCGCCCAATTCCTGAGTGAGCGAGAACACCACGTCACCCAAATCGGCATTGATGGATTCCAATCGATCCGCCTGCTCGGCGAACTCGCCGCCGACGCGAATCGCACGCAACGAAGTCACCGCATGGTTAATGAGATCTACGGCCGACGCACCATCAGCATCGGCATCCACCTGTGAGGCATCCAACGCGCCCAACGCCGCGCCAACTCCTTGGGCGATATCGGCCGCGTTCTCGATACGCTCGCGACGCGACTTCAGTTCTTCGTCCTCCCCCAGCTGCGGATTGGTACGGTTGATACGGTCGATGGATTCACGCAAATAGTCCGCCTGCTGACGAGCGGAGGACTCCTGCGAGCGCAGTCGCCCCAACCGCTCATCCATGGCGGTCAGCTCATTCCATGCATGCCGGTAAGCGTCAAGCTCCACCTCGTCGTCGGCCACACGATCAAGGAATTCTCGTTGACGTGCGGCGGAGGCAATTTTCAGCTGATCGGCCTGCCCGTGAATGGTCACCAATTCTCCGGCAATAGAACCGAGCACAGATCGCGGCACGGATTTGCCGCCGAGTACGGCACGAGATCGGCCGGAAGCCGGCACAGTGCGAGAGAGGAACAGCTCACCGTCTTCGGGTTCGACGCCCGCATCGCGAGCTCGGGCAACAGCCGCCGCGACCCCAGTGAGGGCCGCAGGATCGCCGTCATCGGCATCACGTGAAGAATCGTCCTGACCATGGTTCCCGGAGTCTGCGGCTAGAGCATCATCGTCCAGCGCAAAAATCGCCTGCGCCCATGCCTCGTCTGCTCCTGCGGCGACCCGCGAGGATTCGGCCGTATCGCCGGACACCAGACGAATGGCGGACAGCAGCATGGATTTGCCCGCACCGGTTTCGCCGGTGATGGCCGTCATGCCACGGGCGGGCGCGATGGAGGCTTCTCGAATCGGCCCTAGGTTACGAATATCGAGTTCTTCGAGCATCAGCCCTCCGCCTTGCCGTTATGCTCGTCCGTCCTATCAGACACGGCATCAGCGGCAGTCGGGAACGTGTGTCCGTGATGCAGTGGCTGGCCCGAGGCCTCATTTCGTGCATGCTCACGCCAACCAACCACCGGCAGATCGAACTTGGAGACCAGACGGTTGGTGAACGGCACACCGGAGAGTCGGGCGAGGCGCAAGGTATCGCGCGATTCGCGCACCATGACGCGCGTACCCTGCGGCAGGGCGCGCTGGCGGCGGCCATCGCAGCAGATCCAGCCTTCGGACATGGAATCGTCCAGGATATCGATGGTGAAGGTCGAGCCGGAGCCGATGATCAGCGGCCTGGCGAACAACGCATGCGCGGCCAACGGAATCAGCTGCAAAGCCTTGACGTTCGGCCAAATCACAGGACCGCCGGCGGAAAAGGCATAGGCCGTGGAACCGGTGGGCGTGGAGACGATGACGCCATCGGCGCCGAAGGAGTTCATTTCCACATCGTCCACGCGAATGGAGAGCTCCACCATCTTGCCGCGGTCGGCGCGTTCCAAAGTGATGTCGTTCAGCGCCCAATCCTCGATGGGTTTGGTGGCACCGGGTAGCCAGACATCGACATGGGCGATCATGCGCTCGTCAATGGAATAGTCATGTTCGGCCACCCGCCGAATCGCCTCGTCGATCTGGAAGCTCTCGAATTCGGCCAGGAAGCCGACATGCCCCATGTTCACGCCGAGAATCGGTACCTGGGTGCAATGCACGAGCTCGGCCGCGCGAAGAATCGTGCCGTCGCCGCCCAACACCACGACGATTTCCGTATCGTCCGTCACGCACGCGGGACTTACGCCGAAATCCGGAGCTTCGGTGTTATCGATAATCGTGACTTCGAAGCCGGCGCTGCGCAGCTGGCTCACCGCCTCGGACACCACTGTGCCGGACTGCCTGAGCCTGGTATGCGTCACCACAACCGCATTGCGCTTGGCCATGGACATCCTCCTATTGAATCGGTCGCACTGATGACTATCCTAATCATCGCCTGAGCCATCGGCCACATCACGTCACCGGCCCTCGGACATCAGACAAGGCCAACATATGGGCGTCGATACTATTGCACACCGCATGCTGTTCCGCGGAGTCGATTATCGTAAGGCTTCGGCTTACAATTACAGCCATACACCATTACGCCATCAGTATGGCGGGAAGCAGGAACCATATCCAACGACTTTGACGAGTCCTCCTCAAACAAGGAGACCTCGAAAGGCCTGTCATGGTGGTACTCGACCGACGTAATCAGCCAAGACAAGAACGACCGGGCCTCCAAGCGCATCCGGCGCATGACGCTCACGGATCGCCTCATCAGGCATCCGGGCCGCCTGTCCATTCTGCATTTTTCCGTATTGATATTGCTGTCGACCGGATTATTGATGCTGCCCATCTCCACTACGAATCACGATGGCTTCAGCAACTTTCCGGTGTCGTTCTTCACCGCGGTTTCCGCCCTGTCCACCTGCGGCATTCCGGTGGTGAACACCGGCGAGTACTGGTCGATGTTCGGCCAGTTGGTCATTCTGTTTTCCATCCAGTTCGGTGGACTTGGCGTGATGACCTTTGCTTCGATAGTCGCATTGGGTGGTTATTCCGCAGGCGTGGCCAGCGCCGGCAACCCAGCATGCCTGTTCATTCTTGCGGTCGCAATGATTGTCGGTCGAGGCTTCCGTAACCATCACCGGCAACCTGTTGGATGCCGGCATCTCCGACCTGTGGGCCAAATCGGTCTCTCAGAAGCACGCCCGCATTCTGCAGCGCATTGGTGCCCACCATATCATCAATGCGGAAACCGATGCCGGCAAGCGCGTGGGTCATCTGGTGGCTGGCAACTATCTGGATTACATCGAAATCGACGGCCCATACAACGTCGTGAAGATTCACACCCCGCTGTACGCGGTGGGTCGCAACATCGAGGATGTGCAGGTGCATGACAAGTACGGTGTGACCGTGGTCGGCATCAAGGCCCCCGGCAAGGAATTCCAGTACGGTTCCAAGGAACTGATTATGCATCGCAACGATGAGCTCATCATCATGGGCAAGCAGGATCAGATCGACCGCTTTATCCAAGGCTGATTCTCGCGATACCCCCGTCCTGTTACTATATACCCATAATGCAAACGTTAGCATTAGCTCATCAACGATGATGACACTTGCGGTACGCAAAGCACAGGAGGTATCTTGCATCACCACACCGGCAACACAGGGCACGTACGTAACGGAAATTATGGGCTCATTACCGTGACGACCCGTACCACATTCGCCGACGATGTACGTTTTCGCACCACCATGGTCACCGGCACGCTTGAGGCAAACACCATTACCGGCAATCAGCTGATTGTCGACAATGGTACAGTGAGATGTTCCGGCGATGTTCATGTCGAGCGCATTGCCGGCAGAGGCAGAATCATCACCGATGGCAGCATCATCTGCGGCGGCATCGAGCTCACCGGCGACCTGCACTCCGGCGGAGATGTCACGTGTAACGATGATTTGCTCGTTAAGGGATCGCTGACCAGCCGTCATATCCGCGCGCGCAACATTCTGCTCCACGGCGTGCTTCAGGGGCATCGCATCAACGGCAGCAGTCTGGAGATCCGGCCATTGCGCAGCGCGATGTTCACCAGATTCGACATGCTGAAATATGAGGGAGGCAGCTCAGCCTCGCATATAGACGTCAACAAGATCGAGGCTCATCGGCTGACGTGCCGTACGTTACAAGCCGGCACTGCCATATTGCGTGATAACAGCATGGTGGAGCATGCTATTTGCTCGACTTCAATAGGTCTTGACCGAACATCCTGTGTGATGCTGGTCAACCGAGAATGCCGAAGATATCATTTGAAAACCGCATAAAGCAGATATTCCGCATTACCGTGCATGCCTTCAATGGGACTGTCGGCCGTATTGACGACGTGCAGCCCGTGCTGCCGCGCACAGGCGACGACATCGGCAAGGGTCTGCTCGCGCAATGCCGGATCGTCCACAATACCATGCTTGCCGAGTCCTTGCCGACCGACTTCAAACTGCGGCTTGACCAGCAGCACCACCTGAGCGCCGGGAGCGGCGATGCGCGCAATCACCGGAATCACATAGGTCAGTGAAATGAACGAGACATCGGACACGATCATCGCCGGGCGATATGGCAAATCATCGGCCGTGACTTCACGGATATTGACGCCGCTCATTTCGATGACGCGGTTATCTCCTGCAATACGCGGGTCAAGCTGCCCATGCCCCACATCGAGAGCCACGACTCTGGCCGCTCCCCCGCGCAGTAGCACATCGGTAAATCCACCGGTGGATGCACCGATATCCAAACATTCCAGACTTTGCGGCCCGGTCAGCCCATCGTCGGCAAAGGCCTTGAACGCGCCAAGCAGCTTGTAAGCTCCACGAGAGACATAATCATCACCCTTATCCACGGCAAGCTCACAATGACCGGCTTTGACCATGAATGACGGCTTGGTGATGGTCTCTCCGTCAACACGCACATGTCCGGCCTTAATAAGGCGCTGCGCCTTGGATCGGGACTCAACGAGATCGGAGGCCACAAGCATCATGTCAAGACGGTCAAGCGGCATTGCGGGATCAATCGGATGTTCTGACATCAATCAGTCACGGCTCTCGTCGAGCTCACTGTGCAATGAGTCAAGCACATTGCGGTAAATCTCGAGCTTGCGGTCATTGTCCTGATTGTCAATATCCACAAGATCCGGGTACCGTTGCGACACCGGCGTACGGCCGGCTGACTGAGGTTCGCTGTTCATCACTGCTCTCCAAGGGTAAAGTTCGGCACCATGGATTCATCCATCTGCGCGCCTTTGTCGGCGGCTTCCCAAGCGGCACATACCGCAGCACGAAGACCATCCATACTCGTGGGATCACTGACCTGAACCCGTCCGTTTTCAAACCATGCGCTGGCCTTGCGGCACTCCCAAGTACCGTCCTCGCAACGCACCGGTTCGCTCTGAATCTCGCCAAGCTCGCGCAGATCACGGGCGATGAACGTGGGGCGCAAGTGTTCGGGAGCCAGCATAAGCTCGGTCGGGTTGGTCACGCCGGTCAACACAGCCAGCGAATCATAGCCGCCACGGTTGCCTGCCTCGATATCCGTGTCGAGACGATCGCCGATGGCGATGGACGACTCTTTGGGCACCAAGTCATGATCTTCGGCGGCGTTGAGTTCACGCGCTTCATCGTACATATAGGCTTCCGGCTTACCTGCGGAGGCCACTGGTTCGACGCCAGTGGCGGTGATCACGGCTCGAATCATCGAGCCGCAGCCGGGCGCTATGCCCATTTCACGCGGAATGGTCAGATCACGGTTAGTCACGAAATATGTGGCTCCGGCTTCGACCGCATAGGAGACTTCAGCCATCATCTGCCACGTCATCTCGGGATACCATCCCTGAATAACCGCCTGCGGATGGTCTTCCGGGCCATTCACGATGGTCAAACCGTTTCGCGTGACCTCATCACGAAGATGATCGGCACCCAATACCTGCACGCGCGCACCGGCCGGCAACGCTTTGGCTACCATACGGGCCGCCACCACCGAGGAGGTGATGACCTGCCACGGTTCCACATCCAGGCCAAAACCCTTGAGCTGATCGGCCACCACATGCTGGAATCGTGAGGAATTGTTGGTGGTGTACTCGATAGTCATGCCGGCCTGTTCGGCAGCGCGGATGGAATCAGCCGCATAGTCGACCGGGTTCTTGCCGCGGTACACCACACCGTCGAGGTCCAGCAGCGCAAGCTGATAGGCCTCGGCAAGCGGACGATCGGTGCCTTTGAGAAAACGGGTCATTACGCCGCTCACTCCTCGGTTTCTTCAGATTCGGCTTCGGCGGGAGCATCATCAGCCGACTCTTCGGATTCGGCCGGTTCGTCGCTCTCCTCGGACTCCTCAGTGGCATCAGATTCAGCTACGTCGGATTCCTCCGCAGCTTCATCATCTTCCGGTTCCTCGGCGTCTTCTGATTCCTCAGGCTCCTCAGACTCTTCAGGCTCAAGCTCCGGAGCATACTGTGCTTCGGACGGGTCGATACCGAGGGTTTCCATCACTTCGGAGTCGTCGGTGATGTCCTCAAGATCATGGTCAACGACCACGTCATCGCTATCCTCGTCGATGTCTTCGTCGGCGTACTGGTCTTCAAGGCGGTCAAGCAAATCGTTAAGCTGCTCGGCTTCCTTGTTGCGGCCGGCTTCCTCGAGGAAATACTGTTCGGCTTGTACCGCACGCATGCGGTACTCCCCCGGCAGACCCTGCGAACGTCCGACGGCGTGAACCACATCAATGGCCTTATCCCACATTTCCAAATCGCCGAGAGCGCCAGCGTACACCAGGAACATCTCGACCTTCGGAGAGCCATGCAGTGCCTTGCCCTCGTCGGACAGTGCCAGTTCCACGGCCTTCTTCGGGTTGCCAAGACCACGCTCGCAGTCGGCGATGAACGGCAGGTAGTCCTGGAATCCGTTCATGCGGTAAGCGGTGCGGAATTCACGCAAGGCGAGCTTGTAGTCGCCTTGACGGTAGGCGATGAATGCCAACGTTTCACGGGCGAAGTCAATTCGGGAAGCCTGACGAGCCACCCACTTGGCATGCTCGAGAGCATTCTGAGGATCGTCCTCCTCCTGCGCAAAGGCGGCGAGAATATGCAGACCGATGTTCTCCGCGTGCTCCTTGGACAGGCCGCGCAGACGCTCCCTCTCATCCGAGGACAGCATCGACCATTCCATACCCTTGGGCATCTTCGGCTCGTCAGGGCGACGATCGGTGTACGGGTTCTGCGAGGGGAAGCTCATCGTGCCGTCGGAATTGCGGCGCGGACGGTTCATGTATTCAGAGCGCTTCTCCTCACGGTACTGGCGCTTCTCCTCCTGAGAGAACTCGCGGTAGCCGTCACGGCGGTCATTGTCACGACGGTCATCGCGACGGAAGTTGCGGCGATCGCCATCCCTATGGAAGTCACGACGATCGCCATCGCGACGGAAATCACGGCGATCATTGTCGCGGTGCTGGTAGCGCGGGTTCTCGCCGTTCTCGCCTTCGTGGGAACGGTAGCCACCCTCGCGGCGCGGCTTGAAACCGTCGCCGTCGCGGCGCGGACCATTGCCGCGGTAGCCGCCCTTGTGGAAGCCTCCGGACTTGCCGTAGGACTTGCGGTAGCCGCCGCGACCTTCACCATCACCATCGCGACGCGGCGCGTAACCCTCGCCATCCTCGCGGCGACGCGGCTTGAAACCCTCACCATCATGGTCGCGACGCGGGCGGAAGCCTTCGCCGTCACGACGCGGACCATTGCCGCGGTAGCCGGAACGACCACCTTTGTGGAAGTCGCCGCCCTTGCCGTACGACTTGCGGTAGCCGCCGCGACCTTCACCATCACCATCGCGACGCGGCGCATAACCCTCGCCATCCTCGCGGCGACGCGGCTTGAAACCCTCACCATCATGACGCGGCTTGAAACCGCCCTTGCCGCGCGGCTTGAAACCCTTGCCACCGCGGTTGCCCGGTCGGCGATCGCCATACCCCTTATGGCCGCCGCCGTAGGACTTGCCGGAACGCTCGTTACCTTCTGCCATTACTTGTTTTCCTTAATTCGTTGTTGATTAACGGTTTTCCACGGCGCCGAGCGCCTTCTTGCCACGACGGATGAGCGCGAAGCGGCCGGCCAGGAAGTCAGCTTCGGCCAGCACCTGCTCCTCATCCTCGATACGGTTGTTGTTGAGATACACGCCACCGGACTTGATGGCGCGGCGTGCCTCGGAAGCGGACTTGAACAGTCCGGCAGCCTGGGCGGCGTCGATTACGCGATCACCGGGCTTGGAGACGGGGAAGACGTGCTCGCCGTTCTCGTCGACCACCTTGAAACCGTCGAGCACGGATTCCAGCGTTTCCTCATCGATGTCTTCGAGGTTGCCACCGCGTCCGAACAGCGCACCGGAAGCGTCAATGGCGGCCTGGGTAGCGGCCTCGCCATGCACGAAGCTGGTGACCTCCCAGGCGAGGGTCTTCTGGGCCTCGCGCTTGCCGGGGTTGGTCTTGGATTCCTCGACCAGTCGTTCGATTTCGGCCTTGGGCAGGAAGGTGAACGCCTTCAGCAGGCTTTCCATCTCCACATCCGGGCGGTTGATCCAGAACTGGTAGAACTTGTACGGGCTGAGCATCGTGGCATCGAGCCAGACGGCGTTGCCCTCGGACTTGCCGAACTTCTTGCCGGAAGCATCAGTGATGATCGGGCTGGTGAACACATTGACGTCCACACCGCGCACCTTGTGAATCAGGTCCAGGCCGGAGGTGAGGTTGCCCCACTGGTCGGAGCCGCCGAGTTCCAACGTGCAGTGGTATTCGTCAAACAGGTGGAGGAAGTCGTTGCCCTGCAGCACCTGATAGCTGAACTCGGTGAAGGAGATGCCTTCCTCGGAGTTCAGGCGGCGAGCCACGGTGTCTTTGGCCAGCATGGTGCCCAAGCGGAAGTTCTTGCCGACATCGCGCAGGAAGTCGATGACGGTCATCGAAGCGGTCCAATCGTAGTTGGACACGAAACGCACCGGGTTGGCGCCTTCAGTCTCCAAAATGCCGCCGATCTGGTTCTTGAGGCGGTCGGCCCAGCCGGCCACCACGTCCTTCGGATTGAGCGTGCGTTCACCTGACTGGCGCGGATCGCCGATCAGACCGGTGGCGCCACCGACCAGGGCGATTGGATGATGGCCTGCCAACTGCAGATGACGCATGTTGATGAGCTGCACCAGATTGCCGATATGCAGGGATGCAGCAGTGGGATCGAAGCCGCAATAATAGGTGATGGGCTCGCCGTTCAGTGCTTCCGCAAGTCGATCCCTGTCCGTGGACTGAGAAATCAACCCGCGCCATTCCAGTTCCTCAAGCAGGGTGTTGAAACCCGCTTCCTTGAAGTCGGTGACGTGAGCCATAGCCTGTCGCTTCTCCCTATCGAATTGTGTATAAAACCGCCCAATTGGGCACAGTCAAGTTTCGCAGGACATGGCGACAGTGCATAACTTGTCAATGCGCCACAATCTGTCACATTTCCACTAGAGTTGGGAGTGGCTACTAAGCAGGGGAGCAGCGATAGAGAGAAAAGCACTCAAGGCACAGGCGCGGAAGACTCTGAAGCGAAGTTATTGGCTGATTGTTATCGCGTGTCTGTTCGCGGCGTTTCTGGGTGCGGAATACGGCTCCTCGCTGATTGCCATCCACACCAATTCCGGCACGGCTCAGACTTCCGTACAAACCGATGCACAGACCACCGCCGAGGCCCCTGGCGAGGGCTACTATGCATCCGGCCCGCTGGACATTCTGATGGAGATAGCGTCGGGGCAGGGAAGCGACGCACGCGACCAAGTCAACAGCAACGAGAAAGCCATCGCCGCGCTCGGCCGCTCCCGCGGCGTACTTTCCGCGGCACTCAACTCATTTTCCTCCGGATCGTTCATCCTGTCCGTGGCGGATGCGGCCACGTCCGTCATTCATGCGCAGAACATCGTCATATCCATTCTGGTGATCGTGGCACTGCTGGGTACTGTGGCATTCCCCCTGTTCGTAGTGCAGGTCTTCCGCGTGGTGCTGCGGCGCATCATGCTGGAGGCCCGAATCTACGAGAAAGTGCCGTTGCGCCGGTTCCTATACCCGCTGCAATCCAAGCGTTGGGTGCGCATGGCATGGACGATGATGGTCGAGAACGCGTACCTGATGCTGTGGTGGTTGACTTTCGTGGGCGGCATCATCAAAACCTATTCGTACTTCCTCGTGCCGTACATCGTGGCGGAGAACCCGAACATCAGTGCCAATCAGGCTATCAGCCTCTCCCGGCGCATAATGAAGGGCCACAAATGGGAGTGCTTCGTGGCGCAGGTCAGCTTCCTCGTCTGGTATCTGCTCAATGGTGCCACAGTCGGCCTGAGCGGAATCTTCTATTCCAATGGTTACAACGCGGCGTTCTTCGCCGAATACTATGCGTATCTGCGCGCTGTGGCCAAGGAGAACGGCATTGAGGGCGCGGGGTCATAGTTCATGTAAAAACCCTGCAATCAGCGGCGCGGGCCCATAAGTTCGCGCAAAGAGTCGATGATGTCCTGACGATCCGGCACCTGGAACTTCGGGAAGGACTTGAGCATACGCTTCTGCTGCGCGTTGATAACACCGTTGGCTGCCCAACGTAGACGCTCAATCGTATCCTGCGAAAGCTCGCGCATCTTATCGGATACCGCACTGGAACCCCATTGCCACGTGTCACCTGCTCGTGCAGCCACATCCTGCACCGTTTGAGTAACGGAGTCGAGCACCTGCTCGAATTCGAGCATGCCTGCCACCGTGACCGCTAAATCAATGATGGTGACCAGAGCCAGTACCGTGACCAACGTGTGCAGCATTGGCACAGGAATCAGGTCAGTGAACTGTGCCACGTATGGTTGGGCGCCGAGCACAATCACCACACCGGCAATACCGAAAATCACCGCCCCTAAAAGGCACACACGCCCTTGGACATTGAAACGGAAATTCGAGTAATCCCACCAACGTGCGTGGAAGAGCTCCTCCATAACCCACGAGGTCGTGTATTCAAGAATCGTGGCGCCGACCATCGAAATCAGAAAGATGATGATTGGATTATGGAGATTGCCGAGCACGGCGATGCCCAGTACCGCACCGGTGCCGTAAATCGGGCACAGCGGACCGTTGAGGAATCCACGGTTTACCAAGCGACGTTCTTGGCAAGAAACAAGGATGGATTCATAGACCCAGCCCACAAAGCTGTAGAACAGGAACCAGAGGAAGTAGTGTTCAAGCGCAATCATCATCGGCGGTAATCACCTTGCAACGCGGTGTTTGATGTGTGCCTCCAACGAGGGCAGATGTGGCTTGTTGAACCGGTCGAACGAGAACGTTTCGGCGGTGGCCGAAAGCTTATCCGACAACGTGACAAGGTATCCTTCGATATAGGCGGGCGGCACAGGGGTCATCGGGAACATATGGTTTTCGATGCTGTTGCGTTCGATGTCGTTGAGGTCAAAATCCTTCAAAGCGTTCATCAAGGCCGCATGGCCATGGGTGAAGCCGTGCCAACGGTGTTGCCCGTTGTCCCAGTCGTGCCAGTCGTACAGGAAGTAGTCGTGCAGGAGAGCCGCACGAATCAGAGACCTGAGATTCACGTGGTACCAGAGATGTGCGCGATCCGCCAGCCAAACGGCGAGGCACGCCACACGTATGGAATGCTCGAATGTGGTGACATTGCCGTGCTGATAGCAGCAACGTTCGATCTGCATGTGCTGATGTTCGATGACTTCACGGCCATGCTTGGCGACCAAGCGTTGAATCTGCGCTCGAGTGAGCAGGCGTCCCACGGTTTCGTCCTTCCCGTTCGGGCTGGTTCGGTTCATTCCATGTGATTACCCGACAACATTCAAGTATTTATCGGGTAACACCGTGACCGATTGTAGGGCACGCACATTACCGTGCACACTCATCCAAAAGAACGACAATAGGAACTGTTCGAGAGATCTTTGCGTTTAGCACGAGTCAGTGCAAAGATCTCTCGAAATCAGGGATTATTACGAGAATTCCTTGCGCCGAGAGGTCAGAGATACGTTGCGGCCAATCGGCTGTTGAGCTGTTAATCGTGGTGGGATTCGAGATAATCAAGATAGCCTTGAAAGCCTCCATAGAGGCTGGCCACATCGTAACCGCGATCGGCGAGAATTTCGGCCACTTCCTCGCTCCACCAACCTTGGGCGCAATAGACCACAACAGTTCGATCCTTGGGCACGGTTTTGAGTACATGAGCCAATGGATCAAGAGGAGCATTGATGGCACCTTCGACCGGGTGAGCGGCGAAATCGGCCGGTTCCCTCAAATCGAGCAGCGTAACCGTATTCGGGTCGAGCTCGGCGAATTCTTCCGGCGTGATGTGACGATACGCACACTCACCGCTCTCATCGGCATCAACCATATTATGCAAAGCAATAGGCATGTTCTTCCCCTCTCGTTCTGATCTTGGCTCCCCTCTGGAGGGGGAACTGTCCGCGTAGCGGACTGAGGGGAGGCTTGCTCAACCGTAGCAACTCCCCTCAGTCACCTACGGTGACAGCTCCCCTCAGAGAGGGAGCCATATAGCTCTAAATCGCGCAGGCCGGCTGAATATAGTTGGCCGAGTCAATGGCGGTGATGGTCGGTTGCTCACCACACACCGGGCAATCCGGCACATGCTCCGGCAATGGCACCCGTCGAATATTCATGTTCAACGCATCCACGGTGAGCATGCGGCCCACCAACGGCTCCCCCACGCCAACTATCAGCTTGACGGCTTCAGTGGCTTCCAGACTGCCGATCACGCCGACCACCGCACCCAAGACGCCAGCTTCCTTGCAAGTCGGAATCTCGCCAGCGGCAGGCATGTCGCGGAAAATACAGCGATAGCACGGGCCTTCACCGGGAATGACGGTCATCACCTGACCTGCGAATCCGACCACACCCGCATGAATATACGGTTTATTGGCCAATACACAAGCGTCATTGATAAGGAACTTCGCGGCGAAATTGTCGGTGGCCTCTATCACCAGATCGTATGCCTCGATGAGGCCGGCGATATTGTTGGCATCAACAAGCTCATAGTAAGTGTCGACCGTCACGTCCGGGTTGAGTTCGCGGATGGCCGCAGCCGCTGACTCCACCTTGGGCTCGTTCACCCGTGCAGTGGTGTGGATAATCTGGCGTTGCAGATTGCTCAAATCCACCATATCGCCATCCACGAGTCCGATGCGACCGACTCCGGCTGCCGTCAGATACAGAGCAACCGGCGAACCGAGCCCGCCCGCGCCGATAATCAGCACACTGGAAGCCAGCAGACGCTTCTGCCCTTTGACACCCACGCCCTTCAAAATCAGATGACGCGCGTACCGCTCCACCTGTTCATCCGTCAATGCCATGTTTTCTCCATGTTTCTGCCCTCTCCGGAGGGACGCTGTCATCACAGGTAACTGAGAGGAAGTTTTAACGCTGTCTCGCGAATTCCTCTCAGTCCGCTGCACGGCCAGCTCCCCTCAGAAAGGGGAGCCAATACCCAATCAGTGCAAATACCCCGTGGTCGGACTGGACGGCACGGCTTGTCCCTCGGTCACCTTGCCAAGGCCAGACAGATACGCGGCACGACCCGCATTGATGGCGTGCTTGAACGCCTCAGCCATCAACGGAATATTGCCAGCGGAGGCCACAGCCGTGTACGCCATCACCGCATCCGCACCCATTTCCATGGCATCGCAAGCCTGGCTCGGGCGTCCGATGCCGGCGTCGATGATGACCGGCACGTGCGCGTTGGCGATGATGATTTCGATAAAATCACGCATACGCAAACCCATGTTGGAACCAATCAGCGAGCCGAGCGGCATGACGGCGGCCGCACCAGCTTCTTCCAGCTGACGGGCTGCGATCGGGTCCGGGAACATGTAGGGCATGACCACGAAGCCTTCTTTGGCCAGCATTTCAGTGGCACGAATGGTTTCGGCGTTGTCCGGCAGAAGGTACTTGGTTTCATGCTCGATTTCGACCTTGACGAAATCAGTGTGGCATACTTCGCGGGCCAGTCGTGCAATACGCACGGCCTCCTCGGCATTGCGCGCGCCAGAAGTATTCGGCAGCAGCGTAATGCCCTCAGGAATGTAATCAAGCACGCTGTTCTCGGTGGTCTGCGCGCGACGCAATGCCATGGTGACAATCTGCGTACCGGCGTGCTCGACCGTGGCCTTGATGAGGTTCAGGTCATAGCGGCCGGAGCCCAAGATGAATCGCGACTGGAATTCGTGGCCTCCCAGATTCAGCGGCTTGTCTTCCACCGGCAGAATCGGCGCAGCGGTACCGACCGGATTGGTGACGGCGGGCTGCGGCGGCAGCGGCGTCGCCTCAACGGATGCTTCAGTAACCGGATTGATATTGCTCATAGCTCTTCCTTTCAGCCACCCTGAACAAACTGTACGATTTCCATAACGCACTGGTCGTCAAGCATGGCATCGGCACACTTGTCGCGCGGAATAATCTCACCATTAAGTTCGATGGCCACACGTTCGGCGCGGAATCCGTGTGCTTCGAGATAGTCGGCAACGCTGACCGGCGTATCGAGCTTGACTTGCTCTCCGTTGACCTGCATAACAACCTTTCCGAATAGTAAAAAAGGGTGCACGAAACGAACCGTACCTTAAGTGGTGCGCCCATTCATGAACCCAATCATGCGACCGTGTGGCCGCCGCGATGCATTGGCTACACCACGACCTGTCATACGGCTAAATTATGCAAACGGAATGAAAGACTGTTGCAGGAAACCTAACAAATCAAGAACAACGATTCCTTACGGCGGCATGACCCGCGTCAAGTTCCCCGGTCGAAGTCTGGCAACTTCCTCTCAGCCTTACGGCTCCCGTTCGTTACGATTATTCAGTGTAGGCCGTTGCGATGACAACGCAAAACCTAACTCCCGCTGGCGGGAGCTGGCTCGCGGAGCGAGACTGAGGGTGGTCATGTGGACAAAGACCTTCGCCCCCCAGTCGGCTTCGCCGACAGCCCCCGCCAACGGGAGCGCACAGTTTAAAACGTGCCGGGGGCCTTATACGCGGAACCGTCAGAAGTGGAGGCCGGGAACAACTTGAGCTCTTCGACACTGGCCTTGGCGTCGGCAATCTGCTCGCGCACACGACCATAGGCGGTGCCGCCCTTGCCGTTGCGGGAGTCGACCGAACCGTGGCTGGAGAGCACTTCACGCACGCCCGGAGCCTTTCCGGCCGGCAGGAATGCGGCGAAGGTCTCGATGAAGTCCTCGTCGGTCAGATCCCAGAGTTCCTGGCCACGGCCTTCGGCGAGCTTGACGCAGGCGCCGGAGAGCTCGTGAGCATGGCGGAATGGCACGCCGTTCTTGACAAGCCATTCGGCGATGTCAGTGGCCAAGGCGAAGCCAGTCGGGGCTTCAGCTTCCAAACGGTCGGCATCGAAGCGCATGGTTCTGACCATGCCGGTGAACGCGGGTAGCAGCACTTCGAGCGTGTCGACCTGATCGAACACCGCTTCCTTGTCTTCCTGCAGGTCGCGTGCGTAGGCGGTGGGCAGACCCTTCAGAGTGGCCAGCAGACCGGTCAGGTCGCCAATGAGACGGCCGGACTTGCCACGGGCGAGCTCGGCGATATCCGGGTTCTTCTTCTGCGGCATGATGGAGGATCCGGTGGAGTAGCCGTCATCGAGCTTGACGAAGGCGAACTCTTGGGTGTTCCAGATAATGATTTCCTCGGACAGACGGGAGATGTCCACGCCGGTCATGGCGGCCACGAATGCGAATTCGGCGACCAAGTCACGGGCTGCGGTGCCGTCGATGGAGTTGTCGGTCACACGGGAGAAGCCGAGCTCGCGAGCCACCGCTTCCGGGTCAAGGCCGAGTGTATTGCCGGCCAGCGCGCCGGAGCCGTACGGAGAGGCATTGATGCGCTTGTCCCAATCAATCAGGCGCTGCACGTCGCGAATCAGCGGCCAAGCGTGAGCCATAAGCTGGTGAGCAAGCAGCACCGGCTGGGCATGCTGCATGTGCGTACGGCCCGGCATCACGGTGCGACCGGCCTTTTCGCTCTGCTCAATCAGGGCATTAACCAAGTCAAGCAGCAATCCGGCAATCACACGGGAGTGACGGCGCAGCCACATGCGAATCAGGCAAGCGATCTGGTCGTTGCGGGAACGGCCGGCACGCAACTTGCCGCCGAGCTCATCGCCGGCAATATCGATCAAGCCACGTTCGAGGGCAGTGGCCTCATCCTCATCGTCTTCGATAGGAGCAAAGGAACCGTCATCCACATGGCGCTGGAGAGTGTCGAGCGCATCTTCCATGCGCTGCAGCTCGTCGGCAGTCAGGAGTCCCGCACGGCCGAGAGCACGGGCGTGGGCACGGGAACCGGCGATATCGTCGTCGGCCAGACGCCAGTCGAACTGCGTGGACTTGGACAGTCGGGCCAGTTCCGGCGACGGGCCGGATGTAAAGCGACCACCCCACAGGGCCAGATGTTCGTTGTTCTCAGTCATGAAGGCTCCTTGAAACCATGGATTGCAAACAAATCAGACTGCTTGTCAGACTATCAGCGTTGGGCTACATACCGGTGGATTCAAGTTGTTCGTATTCCATGTCGGGAATATCAGACGCATTGCCAACTGTCCGCTCATTATAGAGATGCACTGATGCGGCACTATTGTGCAAAAGACCGCACAGATATATATTGAATATATACGCAAACGATATACAGGGAGCGCAACATGACATCAACATTAGTCAACGTTCGACTTGACGAAAACACCAAGAAGGGCATGAGTGAAGTATGCAGCGAACTTGGCATCAGCATGAGCGCCGCATTCAATATCTTTGCCAAAACCGTTGTCCGGGAACGCCGTATTCCATTCGAGGTAACCGCTGATCCGTTCTATTCGGCGGAAAACATGAGCAGGGTACGTCACGCCGCCGCGCAACTTGACGCAGGAAAAGGCACTGAACACCAACTGATTGAGAACTAATATGCTCTTAATTTGGACCGACGAAGCATGGGACGATTACCTGTATTGGCAGTCACAAGACAAAAAGACATTGAAACGCATCAATAAAATAATCAAGGATATCCAACGCAATGGCGCGTCAGACGGCATCGGCATGCCGGAACCTTTGCGCGGCAATCTCACCGGATACTGGTCACGTCGCATTGATGAAAAGAACCGCATCGTATACCGCATTACGGGTAACGACGTTCAAAACCTAGAAATAGCCGTCTGCCGAACTCATTACGGAGAGCACTAAACCGCAGGCCTTTCACTCCGCCGACGCTTGATGAGACCAGTGCGGCGTACGCATACGTGAGCGCCGCACCACCGCATATGCCAATATTTCGAATTAGGTTATTTCCCCAATCTCTGGCATATTCAGATAAGCCTTGGGATAAGGGGCTGCGGGCGTTTTCTTGGAGATGATCACGCGGCCGTTCCCTGGCTCTGGCGGTATTGTACCGGGCTCATCCAACCGGGCGACCGTTTGATGCGCCCGTGGTCGTGCCAGCGGATGCAGTCGCCGACCGGGACGAGCGTCTCGCCGCGGGGTCGTTCCTCCCAATGCCCGGGATGGACGGATTCCGTCTTCATCCTGCCGAAGAACCCCTCCGCGGCGGCGTTGTCCGGGGAACGGCCCTTCGCGCCCGTCGACCATATCAGGCCGTGCCGTTCCATGAGGTCCGGCCATCCGGGGCACCGGCAGTTGGCAAGCCGCGGTCGGAATGCACCAAGGGCTTCGCCTCCCCCTCCGGCAGCGTCTCCGCGGCCTTGACGAGCATCCCGTCGGCGAGCCCGGCGTCGGGACCGGAACCGGCGGTGCACGCGACGATCCCGCCGTCATGGCAGTCGACCGGCGGCGAGAGGCACGCCCTTCCCGTCCCCGGCCTTGATATCCCGGGTGATGTCCGCGGGCCGCTTCTCGTTCGGGGACTTGGCGGTGAAGTCGCGGTCGGCGAGGTTGCCGGGCGCGGGCGTGGCCTCGCCCTCGTGGGAGCCGTAGCGCCGACGTCTCGGCACGTGCGCCGTCGGATCGCCCTCGGCCATGATCCCGCGGACCGCCTTCTCCGATACGCCGGTCCCGAGCGTGGCCCTGATCCCGCGGTACCCGTACCTGCCCTTGGACGCGGCGAACGCCTCCGCCGCCTCCGTCCCGAGCCCGGCGTATCCGTCAACGCTCAGCCTGGCGTGGCGGCAGTGGTGGCCGCCCGGCGCGATGCCGGGCAGGCATGTCATCGAGCCGGGCGAATACGCCGGGCGCGGACGGTCGGCCGGCAGGGTCTTCTCCCTGTTCGACAGGCGCCGCGGATCGGCGCCCGGGTCTTTTCCCGCGACCTCCGCCACCTCCCGCATCAACGCGTCCTCCAGCCCCAGCTCCTCGACCCCGCGACGCAACGCCTCCGCGTCATCGCAGACGGCTCCGGCGTTCCGGCTTCGCCGCGGCGCCGGCTTGTCGGCCTGGCCGGCGTTCCCGTTCCCGGGTCGTAACGCGGCCATTCCACCCCCCGTACACCCCGGCCCGGTCGTGGACCGCTCCGACGCCCGCGCCGAGCCGTTCGGCGGCCCGCTTCCGCCGCCCGGCACCGGTTCGATCGCCTTGGTCCTTGTCTCCAGCGGGATGATGGGTTCCGCCATACGACCGGCATACCTGGAATCCTTCGCCAACCGGCGTTCCGGGCACTGCCTGGTCGGATAGCCCAGGCGCCTCACCACCTGGGCCGTGGTCATCGGCGTGGTGAAATACAGGCCCACCGCGCGCTCCCGTTCTTCGGGACCGGACATACGAAAAACCTTTCGCTCAGTCTCCAAGAAAACATCCGCAGCCCCAGCTCCGAATGGCTCATCGAACAGCAGGATGTCTTTACCTGTCAAAATCGTTCTGACGAATGATGCACGTTGCCGCATACCTCCAGACATGGCATATGGCGGCTTGTTCGAATACTCTCCCAAACCGAAACGCTCAAGATAAGGAATAGCCTCCTTCAGGGCCTTACGTTTCGAGAGATGCTGGTTCATCAACGATAGAGCCGTGTTCTCAGCGAAAGACCAAAAACACCGCTTTGTTTCCCACCCGTTAAACCAAACGGCTAGGAACGTAACATGTCAGGATCTCGTTCTTCCCTGATTATCAACGGCTTTGGGATCCAAATATGATCTGTTAACATCCTCGTTGGAGAGCATACAAAATGACTTCATATTCCGATACAAAAAAGGGGAGCACAAGCATATTTTGCTTGAACTCCCCTCAGTCGCCTGCGGCGACAGCTGCCCGTGATTACGGGCAGCCGGACGGCTGCTGATTGTTGGCTCACTGTCGTTCGCGCCTCACCTACAAGCAGCCCACTGGACTGTTTGCTTTACGGTTCGGCCCCTCAAAGAGGAGAGCCAAGATAAGTGATTACTCGACGGTGTTCTTCGGGACCTCGATGCCGTTGCCGAACTTGACATCGCGTGCGGCAGCCACGCGGGACGGCAGGCCGTAGATGTCGATGAAGCCGTTGGAGGACTTCTGATCGAAGGTATCGCCGGAATCGTAGGTGGCGAGCTTGTAGTCGTACAGCGAGGAGTCGGAACGACGGCCGGTCACCACAGCGCGACCGCCATGCAGGACCATGCGAATCTCACCAGACACGTACTTCTGGGTGTCCTCGATGAAAGCGTTGAGCGACTGGGTAGCCGGGGAGAACCACTGCGCATCGTAAACCAACTCGCCCCAGCGCTTGTCGATATCGCGCTTGATGCGGTGCTGTTCGCGCTCGAGGCAGCAGTTTTCGAGTTCCTGATGAGCGGTGATCAGGGCCACGGCGCCCGGAGCCTCGTACAGCTCGCGGGACTTGATGCCGACCAGGCGATCCTCGATGAGGTCGATACGGCCGATGCCCTGGGCGCCAGCACGTCGGTTCATCTCTTCGATGGCCTGCAGCGGAGTGACGTCGCGGCCGTCGATCTTGACCGGGATACCTTCCTTGAACTCGATGACAACCTCATCTTCGACCGGCGGGAAGGCCGGGTCGTCGGTGTAGGAGTAGCAGTCCTTGGTCGGACCGTTCCACGGATCCTCGAGGAAGCCGGTCTCGATGGCGCGGCCCCACACGTTCTGATCGATGGAGTACGGGGACTTCTCGGTCTGGGTGATCGGCAACTTGTGTTCCTTGGCGAACGCAATCTCGACGTCACGGGTCAGGGAGAGATCACGAATCGGGCTGATGGCCTTGAGCGTCGGGTCGATGGAGGCGATGGAGACCTCGAAACGAACCTGATCGTTACCCTTGCCGGTGCAGCCGTGGGAGATGGTGTCGGCGCCGAACTGGTGGGCGGCGCGCACGAGGTGCTTGGAGATCAGCGGGCGGGAGATGGCGGAGACCAGCGGGTAGACGCCTTCGTACATGGCGTTGGCCTTGAGGGCCTTCATGCAGTATTCGTTGGCGAATTCGTCACGGGCGTCGACCACGTAGGATTCGATGGCGCCGCAGGCGAGGGCGCGCTCCTTGATGGTCTCAAGGCTTTCACCGCCCTGACCTACATCGAGGGACACGGCCACGACGTCCTTGCCGGTGCGCTCCTTCAGGTACGAGATGGCGACGGAGGTATCAAGACCACCGGAGTAGGCCAGAACAAGGCGATTGTTATCTGCCATGAGTTCCCTTTCATTCAAGGTCCAAAAAAACAAACTGATGTAAGTATATACAGAGGATTGTATATTTATGCACGGCGTGTTGGGGAGGATTGGGCAACTCTCCTCAGTCGCCTACGGTGACAGCTCCCCTCACCTTGGGGGGGGGCAAGAAAAAACACTATTTGGAGGCGAGGCCGAGCAGCCAGTCAGAGCGGGAGACGGCGGTGCCGTCGTCAGCGCAGATCACCATGACGGTATCGTCTCCAGCGATGGTGCCAAGCACGCCGTCGATGGGCTGACGGTCAATCACGGAAGCCACATATTGTGCGGCTCCGGACGGGGTATGCACCACAACGAGGTTGCGGGCAGCGGCCACCGAAGTGACCAGACCATTGAGCACACGAGCCATCTGAGCCTCGGTGCGCTCCCCCACGTCCTCAACATCGGCAACCGCCGAACCACGTCCAACCGTATAGGCCACCGTACCGTCCTTCAGCCGGGTTTTCACCGCATGCATCTCATCCAGGTCGCGGCTCAACGTGGCCTGCGTAACCGCGATGCCTTCGTCCAATAGGATTTTCGACAGCTGCGATTGTGACGTGATGACATGCGTGGCCAGCGCCTGTTCAATGGCACTGAGTCGCGCGGCCCTGGTGGCAGGGCGCTGCAGGGACGGCAGGGCTTCACTCATGCGAGCAGGCTTTCGTCGCCACGGGCCTTGCCGGTCAGCCAGGTGAGCAACGCCTTCTGCGCGTGCAGACGGTTCTCCGCTTCATCCCACACCACGGACTGCGGGCCATCAATCACCTCGGCAGTGACTTCCTTACCGCGATAGGCGGGCAGGCAGTGCTGGAATAGCGCATCCGGCTTAGCCAGAGCCATGAGCTCGGCATTGACCTGATAATCCCAGAACGGCTTGGATCGGATGGCGTATTCAGCTTCCTCACCCATCGAAACCCAGGTGTCAGTAAACACGCAATCGGCACCGGCGACGGCCTCACGAGCATCAGTGGTCACCAGAATGGAACCGCCGTTCTCAGCGGCAATGCGTTCGGCATCGGCCACGATATCCGGACGCGGCAGGTAGCCCTGAGGTCCGGCCACACGCACGTTCATACCGGCAACGGCACCGCCGAGCAGATACGAGTTGGACATGTTGTTGGCGGCATCACCGAGGTAGGCGATGGTCTGGTTCTTCAGATTGTCCACGCCGCCGCGGTGTTCGGCGATGGTCTGGAAGTCGGCAAGAATCTGGCAGGGGTGGAAGTCATCGGTCAGCGCGTTGACCACCGGGTGGGTGGAATACTTGGCCATTTCCTCCACGCGATCCTGACCAAAGGTGCGCCAGACCACGCCATAGGCCATACGGTCGAGCACACGGGCGGTATCGGCCACAGGCTCGCCACGGCCCAGCTGGGAGCCGGACTTGTCAATGACCAGCGGGTAGCCGCCAAGCTCGGCAACACCAATGGAGAAACTGGAGCGGGTACGGGTGGAAGGCTTGTCGAACAGCACGGCGACGGCCTGCGGACCGGCAAACGGCTGCTTGTAGAAACGGTTCTTGCTGAACTTGATGGCAAGCTCAAGCACCTGCTTCTGCTCCTCATGGTTGAGGTCGTCATCACGCAGCATATGGCGCAGTTCTGGGGTCATGGTGATCTCCTTATATAGGTCAGGTAAGTCAGTCGTTCGGCAGATCAGCGGGCACGTCCTTGAGAACGGCGAGCGCCTGGTCAACGTCTTCGGCGGTTACGATCAGCGGCGGTGCGAAACGCAGCGCATTGGGGGCCACCGCATTGACGATGAGCCCGTGTTCGAGGCAGTAGTTCATGACGGCGTGGGCGCAGGGATGCTTGAGCTCTACGGCATCGAGCAGGCCACGACCGCGCACGGATACGTAGAGCGGATTGCCGGTGACCATAATGCCATCGCGCAGCTGCTGGCCGCGGGCCTCGGCATTGGCAATGAGGTTATCGTCCTCAATGACACCGAGTGTGGCAAGTCCAGCCGCCGCACCCAACGGGTTGCCGGCAAAGGTTGATCCATGAGAGCCCGGAGTGAACAGGGCTGCAAGCTTCTCGCCGAAGGCAATCATGCCACCCATCGGGAATCCGCCGGCCACTCCCTTGGCAAAGGTCACCATATCCGGGGTCACGCCGCCGGAAAGATCCTCACGCTGAAATGCAAACCACTTGCCGGTACGACCGATGCCGGTCTGCACCTCATCGATGATGAGCAGCGCATGGTTGATGTCACACAGCTCACGCACGAACTTGACGTAATCGGCACCCAACGGCTGCACGCCGGCCTCACCCTGAATGAGTTCCAGAATCACCGCCGCTACCGGCCCCTTGCCATAGTGGCCAAGACCGGTCTGGGAGAACGCCTCGTACAGGGCGACCTCGTCGCCGGCGCGCACGAATTCGATGTCGGGCACCAACGGGTCGTAGGGCTTGCGGATGTTCGGCTTCCAAGTTGCGGAGAGCGCACCCATCGTACGGCCATGGAAGCCGTGCGTCATGGCAAGAATACGGGCGGGCTTACCGCCGATGGACGGCAGTGCGCCGGGCAGGGTGCGACCATACAGCTTGGCCAGCTTCAATGCCGCTTCATTACCCTCGGCACCAGAATTGCCGAAGTAGACCTTGGAACCTTCCGGGGCACCGGCCAGTTTGACCAGCTTCGCGGCGAGCTCGATCTGCGGCTCGGAAGCGAAATAATTGCTGATGTGAGCCACCTTGGCCGCCTGCTCAGACACGGCTTTCACCCACTTGGGATGGGCATAGCCCAGCGAATTGACGGCGATGCCAGCCAGGAAGTCAAGGTATTCGTTGCCATCAACGTCCCAAATATGCGCGCCCTGACCGTGATCCATAACACGCAGCGGCGTGCCGAACACGTTCATGTGTACCTGGGAGTACTCCCCCAGCCACTTGCTGTCTTCAGCGCCCAGCGTCTCGTTCTGCTCAGTGCTCATAGGAACTCCTCATTTCCATACCGCCTTCGGGCACGACCATGGTGCCGATACCGGCGGAGGTGAATATCTCGTTCAGGATCGAATGTGGTTTACGACCGTCGATGATGTGGGCTTGGGGCACGCCACCATCGATGGCGCGCACGCATGCTTCCATCTTGGGGCGCATGCCGGATTCCAGATCGGGCAGCATGTCGCGCAGATCCTCCACGCCGATACGCCCGATAAGTGAATTCTTATCCGGCCAGTCGGCATAGAGACCGTCCACGTCGGTCAGAATGACCAGCTTGTGCGCGCCCACGGCTGCGGCAAGGGCCGCGGCCGCGGAATCGGCGTTCACATTCAGTACCTCGGTGGCGTCCTCCTCATTCGGAGCCACAGAGGAAACAACCGGAATACGACCGGCCGCGACCAAATCCTCGACCGCGGAGGCATCGACGGACACCACATCGCCGACCAGACCGACATCCGTGGGCTTGCCATTGATAATGGGCTTGCGTTGCATGGCGGAGAACAAGCCTCCATCCTCACCGGACAGACCGACCGCCATCGGGCCGTGCGCATTGATCATGCCGACCAGTTCGCGCGAGACCTTGCCGGTCAGCACCATACGCACCACGTCCATCGCTTCCGGCGTGGTGACGCGTAGGCCTCCCTTGAATTCCGACTTGATGCCGAGGGCCTTGAGCATGTGCGAGATCTGCGGGCCGCCGCCATGCACGACAATCGGATGCAAACCGACCTGGCGCAGGAACACCATATCCTCGGCGAAGCACTGCTTCAAGTGATCGTCGATCATGGCATTGCCGCCATACTTGACCACGATGCGCTGGCCGGCGAATTCCTCCAGCCACGGCAGCGCCTCAATCAGCACTTCCGCCTTCTGATCGGCGCGCAAATCGGTATGCACGTCGAAATGGAATCCAGGTCCCTTCAATTCAGTAGCCATGTTCTTCTTTCCGTAACTTTGCCCCCCGCTGACGGGGCTGTCATGCTGCGCATGGCTGGGGGTGGTTTGGCGAGACCACCCTCAGTCCGGTTCCACCGGACAGCGTCCTGCAATTACAGTAGGCGTTGCCTACGTTTTGTCGGTTCGCCTGTCGGCGAACACGTCGCCTACAAACGCCTCTCGGCATTTGCTTCACGGCGACATCCGCCAGCGAGAGCATGGTGGATGTCAGCTTTCGTAGTCGGCGTTGATGTGGACGTATTCGTGGGTCAGATCGTCGGTCCAGACGGTGGCCTCGGCGTTCGATCCGGTGTTGAGGTCGATGTCAATGTGGACTTCGCGCGGGGTCATGTCGACTTCGCTACGGTCCCGTCCGGCACCACCGTTCTCGCAGATGCGCACGCCGTTGACGTCGACGGTCACCTTCTCGGAATCATAAGGTGCAACTTCAGGGGAAACGGTGCCTAGGGAGCTGACGATACGGCCCCAGTTCGGGTCATTGCCGGAGATCGCGCATTTCAGCAGATTCGAGGCCGCGACCGCACGGCCGCAGGCAAGGGCCGCGTCTTCGCTGGTGGCACCGGTAACGGTGATGCGAATGTCATGGGAAGCGCCTTCACCGTCGCCGATAATCTGACGGGACAGGGAGGCGCAGGCCTCGCGCACGAGCTTGTTGAACTCGTCCTTGTCGGGCTCCACGCCGGAGGCTCCGGAGGCGAGCAGCAGCACTGTGTCATTGGTGGACATGCAGCCATCCACGTCGATTCGGTTGAACGAATGCTCGGCGGCCACGGTAAGCGCGGCCTGCATTTGACCGGCACTGACCACGGCATCGGTAGTGATAACGCACAGCATGGTGGCCAGCTGCGGGGCGATCATGCCCGACCCCTTGACCATGCCGCCGATCTTCCAGCCGTTGGAACCGGTCAGTTCGACGGTCTTGGCCTTGGTGTCGGTGGTCATAATGGCATGTGAGGCGTCCGCCCCGGCCTCGGCGGTGCTGGCAAGAGCAGCATAAGCGGCTTTGGCACCGGCCAAAACGTTATCCAAGGGCAACAGCTCGCCGATCAGACCAGTGGAGCACACAGCAACATCCTCTGCTTGTGCGCCGACGAGTTCGGCGACCGCCTCGGCGGTGAACACGGACTGTTGATATCCCGCCTCACCGGTGCAGGCGTTGGCACCGCCGGAGTTGAGAATCACGGCTTTGGCGTGGCCGTCCGCCACGGCTTTGCGGCTCCACTGCACAGGGGCTGCACAGAATCGGTTCGACGTGAACACGCCGGCCACCGCGTCAAGCGGGCCGTTGTTGACCACGAGAGCGAGATCCTTCTTGCCTTCAACCGATGAAATGCCCGCCACCACGCCGGCAGCGGAGAATCCTTGCGCGAATGTGACGCTCACGGTGCTACTCCGATCTTGGTCAGGCCTGCATCTTCCGGCAGGCCAAGTGCGATATTCAATGATTGGACCGCTTGTCCGGCGGTACCACGGTTGAGGTTGTCGATGGCGGCGAAGGCATAAATGCGCCCGGACTTGCGGTCGGTGACAACCTGCAGGTGAGCGGCGTTGGAACCGATGATGTTGCCGGTGGCGGGCAATGCGCCCTCAGGCAGCAGCACCATGAAGTCCTGGCCTTCGTAGGCTTTTGCCCATACGTCTCGGATTGCTTCGTCACTCATCGCCTTGGCCTTGTCGGTCATGCGAGCCGACACGGTGGCGAGAATGCCTCGGGACATGGGCGCCAGTATCGGGGTGAAGCCAAGCGTGAACTTGCCGGCATCAGCTGCGGTCTCACCGGCCGCATGGGCGAAATTCTGCAGGATTTCAGGAATATGACGGTGCGTGCCGCCCACCGAGTACGGCAGCGCGGATTGCAATGCCTCGGCGGCCAACAGGTTGGTGCGTTTGAGGTTCTTGCCTGCGCCGGAGTAGCCGACGACCAAATTAGCCACGATGTCCTTCGGCTCGACCAACCCTTCCGCTATGCCGGGTTGCAGAGCCAGAGTCGTGGCAGTCACATTGCAGCCAGGGCCCGCAATTCGCTTGGCACCAGGCAGCGCCTCACGTTGACGGGTGTATGCGCCATCGGCAGTCTTGCCGGTGATGAGCTCAGGCATGCCGTAAGTCCAGTGCTCGTAGAAATCGCCGCCATAGAATTCATCCCATGCGGCCTGTTCTTCGAGACGATGATCGGCACCGAGATCCACGACCACGGCATCCGGGTCGAGCTGGGATGCGAGCTTGCCGGAAGCGCCATGAGGCAAGGCAAGGATAATGACATCGTGACCGTTGAGCACCTCAGGCGTGGTGTCTTCAACAACAAGATTGGCCAGTTGCGGAATATGCGGCATATGCTTGGCCATCGATTCCCCCACGGAGGAATGGCCTGCCACACATGTGATTGCAAAGTCGGGGTGTGCCGCAAGAATGCGCAGCGCCTCGCCGCCGGCATAGCCTGTAGCACCGGCTACGGCCACTGTATATTTCGTCATACTCATCTCTTTTCCGCTGACGTACTTCGCATGAGTATACGCGATTATGCAGACTATTGCATAGTTATACAGTGGGTGTGTTGCAGCAACTCAGCCCTATGCAGAGATGGAATCAGATGAGGGACCAGTGCCGCTGCCGGTGAACTGCTGAAGGATGTCCTGATACAGAGTCATGGCATCATAGCCATTCAATGCCATCCAAATAACCGCAAGGGTGTAGAACACGTTGATGACCACGGCTGCAAGAGCCAGGCCAAAGCCCTTCATATGGAACGTGCGCGTCCGCCACATCGCCACGCCGCCCATCAGAGCGGAGAGCACCGGTACGGGAAAGAACATGGCGAGCACGAAGGAAATGATTGCATAGGAATCCCAATGCCCGTACAGCGGATTCTGATTGGGGTCATTGAGATCGATACCGTTGTAGTAGTGAGGCTGCTGGGACTGGCCATTCGGCTGGCTGCTGCCAAACCGGGAGCCCGGCCCGTACTGGGGTCCAAACGGATTGTCCTGCTGGGGCTGCCCGTACTGCTGATTGCCGCCGAACGAATTGCCGGAAGAAGCGGGCCGTCCATTGTTCGGCTGCCCGGCTCCGACTCCGTTGTTATCAGCAGCGGAGCCGTTATTGGCATCGGGTTCGGGAGCGCCATAAATGTACGGGTTGTAGTTTGGCCCGTATTGGCCCGACATCGCACCATATGCGGGCTTCTGGTATTGCCCGTATTCCGGTGTGTTATGTTCCGGTTCACTCATGGCGCTCCTCATGCTTTCGTACAGTGATCAGGCACGCAGCTGGGCGCCAAGATCGGCAGCCTTGGCCACGATAGCCTGGCGAATGGCGTCGCTGTCATCGGCGGACAAGGTCTTGTCCGGAGAACGGAACACCACAGCGTAGGCCAGGGACTTCTTGCCCTCACCCACCTGCTCGCCGGTAAACACGTCGAACAATTCGATGGACTCGAGGTTGGCACCAGCCGCCTCACGAATCACTGCTTCCAGCTGATCGGCAGTCACCGACGCATCCACGGTAAAGGCCAAATCCTGCTTGACTGGCGGGAAGCTGGAAATCGGCTTGGCCTGCACCGGCTTGCCGGTCAGGGTGCCGAACAGCGCGGTAAGGTTCAGCTCAAACGCCGCGGAATGCGCCGGGAAGCCAAGTGCCTCGTTGACGCGCGGATGCAGTTCGCCGACCCAACCGGTGAACACGTCGCCCACCATGACGCGGGCAGCACGGCCCGGATGCCACTGTGCAGGCACATCTTCGGCCGCAGGCTGATCAAGCACGATCTTCGCACCGATGCGATCCGCAAGACGATGCACGGCTTCAACGGCGTCCGACCAATCGACCGGACGCTTGCCGCCCAGCCAGCCATCGTCTTCAGCCAGACCGGTCAGGATGCCGGCCACGTGGTCGGGCTGATCCGGCAGACCGGCGTCCAGCGCTGCCAGCTGCTCATCGGTCGGGCGCACGCCACCGGGCAGAGCCGGGATTGCGGGCGCGTTCGGATCCCACAGATAGACATGGCCGAGTTCATACAGGGACACGTTTTCAATGCCTCGGCGAATATTGCGCTGCACGGTGGTGGCCAAGGTCGGCAGAATGTCACGACGCAGGTACGGGCGATCGCCGTAGAGCGGGTTGGCGATCTCGACGCTGACCTTCTTGGTGGCTTCAGGGTCGAAGCCGAAAGCGCGGTAATCGTCGTCACCGACGAACGGGTAGCTCAGCGCCTCGACCATGCCGTATTCGGCCAGCTCGTCCGCCACGCGACGGCGGCGAGTCTGATCCGGGGTCAGGCCCACAAGGCCCTCGACCGGTGCAGGCGGCACGGTGACCGGAATCTGGTCGTAGCCGACCAGTCGGGCGATTTCCTCGACCAGATCACACGGTTCACCCAGATCTGGACGCCAGCTCGGCGCGGTGATGGAGAATTCGCCGTTGCCGCCGCCGGCCACAACGCAGCCGATGTCGGTGAGAATGTCGGAGATGCGGTTGATGTCCACATCGAGACCGGCCACACGGGCCACTTCGGAAGCCTTGAAGTGAATGACTTTCGGACGCGGCGTGTTATCCACATCGTTCGGATGCTCGCTGGGCTCGCCGTTACCGTACTTGGCCATGAGCTCGGCGGCCATCTGAGCCGCAGCAGGCTGCAGCTCGGTGTCGACGCCACGCTCGAAACGACGGGATGCTTCAGACGGAATCTTGTGGCGACGAGCGGAACGGGCGATGGTCACCTGATCGAAGTGCGCGGCCTCCAGCAGGATGTTCTTAGTGTCGGCGGTCACCTCGCCGTACAGTCCACCCATCACACCGGCAAGGCCGAGGATACGCGAGCCGCGTTCGCCATTCGGCGAATCAGTGATGAGCAAATCTTCAGTGCTCAGGTCATGTTCCTTGCCGTCCAGCGTGGTGAGCTTCTCACCCTCGTTGGCACGACGCACAACGATTGGGCCCTCGAGCTTATCGAGGTCGTAGGCGTGCATCGGCTGACCGAGATCGAGCATCACGTAGTTGGTCACGTCCACGGCCAGCGAGATGGAGCGCATGCCAGCACGAATCAGGCGGCGACGCATCCAGCTGGGCGTGTGGGCGTTGGGGTCGAAGCCCTTGACGACGCGAGCGTAGTAACGATCGCAACCAGGAACGCCATGAATCGGGTTGTTGTCATCAATCTCAATGTCGATGTCCACCGGAGTGCCGGGCTGGTAATCAGCAGGCTCCGGAGCCTTCTCGTTCAGCGCGATGGCCGGATCGGTGTAGACGGCACCGGTGGAGTGATGGTACTCGCGGGCAACGCCACGGTAAGACAGCGTGTAGCCACGGTCCGGGGTGATGTTGATCTCGAGCAGCGGCTGGTCGAGATGTAGCAGGTGCATGGCGTCCTGGCCGGGTTTCAGAGCTTCGTATTCGGCCTCAGAGAAGCCGTACTCACGTAGCAGGATGATGCCGTTGTGGTTGTCGCCAAGACCCAGTTCACGCTCGGATGCGCACATGCCGTTAGAGATATGGCCGTAGGTCTTGCGCGGCTCAATCTTGAAGTCGCCGGGCAGCACGGCGCCAGGCAGGGTGACGACGACCTTCTCGCCGGCCTTCATATTGGGTGCGCCGCAGATGATGCCGCGCGGCACCTTGTTGCCGTTCTCGTCGGTCTCGTTCCATTCGTCGCCGCAGTCCACGTGGCACCAGTTGATGACCTTGCCGTTCTTCTGCGGTTCGGGAGTGGCGTCCACCACATAGCCGACCACGATCGGGCCGGTCACCTGGGAGGAGTGAATCTCCTCTTCTTCAAGGCCCACCTTGACGAGGTCCTTGGCAAGCTGTTCATAGGTCAGGCCTTCGGGGACCTCGACGTGGTCCTTGAGCCAATCGATGTCGATCATAGGCATGGGTAATTCACTCCCCCATCACAAACTGTTCGGCGAAACGCACGTCGCCTTCAACCAAATCATGCATATCGTTGATGTCGCTGCGCAGCAGAAGCGTACGCTCCATGCCCACGCCGAACGCGAAGCCGGTGTAGACCTCCGGGTCGATGCCCGCGGACTTCAGCACGTTCGGATTCACCATGCCGCAGCCACCCCATTCGAGCCAGCCGGGGCCGCCCTTCTTATCGGGGAACCACAGGTCGAGCTCGGCGCTCGGCTCGGTGAACGGGAAGTAGCTCGGACGCAGTCGGGTCTTGGCCTCGGGACCGAACATGGCGACGGCGAGCTTGTCCAGCACGCCTTTCAGGTCAGCCATGGTCAGGTGCTTGTCGACGGCGAGGGCCTCGCACTGGTGGAACACCGGAGTGTGGGTGGCGTCCAGCTCATCGGTACGGAACACGCGGCCCGGGCTGGCGATGTACAGAGGCACGCCGCGGGTCAGCAGGGCGCGAACCTGATCGGAGGAAGTCTGGGTACGCACCACCATGTTGGAGCCGACGAAGCCGGCAGCGTCCTTGGCCTGGTTGCCCTTGACGTAGAACGTGTCTTGCATCTGGCGGGCCGGGTGATCCGGGCCGAAGTTCAGGGAATCGAAGTTGTACCATTCCGCTTCGATTTCCGGGCCGGAGGAAATCTGCCAGCCCATGGAGATGAAGAAGTCCTCGACGTCCTCCATCAGCTTGGCCAGCGGATGACGGGCGCCCAAAGGCTTGCGGTTCACAGGCAACGTCATGTCCACGGTTTCGGCGGCAAGGGCGGCCTGTTCGGCAGCTTCCTTGAGTTCCTTCTCCTTGGGGCCAAAGGCGCGTCCGAAATCGGCGCGTAGCTTGCCCATCAGCTTGCCGGCTTCCTTCTTCTGATCGGCCGGCAGGGAACCGATGGCCTTGCTGGCCTGGGTCATCGCCGAATCGGCGCCTGCGTACTGTGTTTTGATGGCCTTGAGTTCCTCCAGGTTGGAGGCGTGCTGGATCTTCTCGATGCCCTCGGCGACCGCTGCGGTCACCTGGTCGGCGTCGAACACCATTTGTTCTGCCACGAGAACCCTTTCATCTGATGATTTCTCAGCATTTCTAGCGTTTTTTACCGATTTCACATTCTTTCAATATGACCCGACATAGCCAGCGACATCAGCATCACCGCGGCCGAAGTACCAAGGTTCAGCGATTCGGCTTTTCCATAGAGCGGAATGGAGACGATGCGGCCACATCGTTCAAGGATCTCCGGCTCCAATCCACGCGCCTCATTGCCGAACAGCACAGCCTGAGACATGCTTACCGCTGCCTTGTCCGCCAATACCGCGGGCAGGCTTTCCGGCTTGCGTTTCTCGGTACCGTATACGTCAGCGGCCCACACGTCCACATGATGGTCGGAAGTCCAATCAAAGAATTCATTCGTACGCATGGTGAACACCGGTAGGTGGAACAAGGATCCCGCAGTGGAGCGGATAACCTTGGGATTGAGCACATCCACGCAATCATCCACGAATATGACGGCATCGCAGCCTGCGGCATCAGCCGCGCGAATCACCGTACCCGCATTGCCCGGATCACGCACCTGCCAGAATGCGGCAATCCGCGGAGCATAATCTGCGGTATCCAAGGCGAGGTCATCGACGTCCGACTGCATGGCCTGCGCATTGCCCACCGCCAGAATGCCTTGGGCATCCGCACTGATACGACGAATCACATCGCCAGTGCACTGATGAACATAAATGGTGGCATCCTGTGACGCTTCGACGATTCTCTCCAGCGTGGAGGAAACGATGCGCGGATGATCCAGCGCTTGTGCGACTTCCACATACAAATCCTGCACTACGTCGGGCCGCCATGTGACGGCTTCACGTACGGACTGAGGGCCTTCGATAAGAAAGCGGCCCGAACGTTCCCGGCCTTTGGCGCGGGCCAAATCGGTGATACGGCGCACACGGTCGGACTTCGGATTATCAAGAATCTTAGGCGTGATGGGCATGGTCACTACCCTACTGCCGGGTCATTACGTTGTCTTTCAGACACCCTGAAAAGCGAAGTGCCAATTCCCGGTACCAATGGCAACGCCTAGGGAGACCAACGGGACGGCTAGGCAGATGGCGTAGAAGAGCCAGTCGATGGGCTTCAAGCGGGCGATGCGCGCTTGCGAGCGCGGGGCATTGGAGCCGAAGCCGCGTGCTTCCATAGCGGTGGCAAGCTTGGTGGCACGGCGAATGGAGAGCACCAGCAGGCCGAATGCCTGGGAAAGCGCACGCGCTATGGCGTTACCGTCACCGAGGCCGCGCGAGCGCTGGGACAGACCGAGTGCTCGCCAGTCCTCCTGCAGCAGGGTGAACATGCGCAGTCCGGCCAGACCTCCATATACGAATCGCGGCGAGAAATGCAGAATCTCCACCAGTCCGTCAGCCAGATCGGTGGGGTCAAGTCCCAACGCCAGAATCACGCCCGGTACGGCGATCGCCGCCCCCCTGATGGCAGTAGCGATGGCGAGATATATGGATCCTTCACTGATGACGATCCAGCCGCTTTGCCACAGAATCTCGCCTGAAGTACGTCCATAGAGGAACACGGAAATGAAGCTGCCCGCTGCGGCAACCCATACCGGCCAGGTTTTGCGGCATACGGTCCAAGGTGCCACGCCGCCAATCCACAGCAGCGCGAATTCGATGCCCAGCGCCACCGATGCGGACACCACGTCCAGACTGATGAACATCGGAATGCACAGCAGCAGTGCACCGATGATGCGGCTGACGGCGTTGATACGTGCCACGAACCAGGAGGGTGAGGACGCCCTGACGGGTTCCACGCGCGTCTCCTGCGGACTGACCATCACCACATCGCTTATTGCGACAGCGGCCACCGCACTTGCCGGCTTTGCCGCGGCGTTCTCGGACATCGTATCCTCAGAGGCTCCGGCACCGGCATCATCAGTAACGAATCGAATCATGTCGCTCATGCCCGTGTCTCCTCGAACATCACCCGTCGCGCGCCCAGCGCGTCAACCAGCGCCTCATCGTGCGTCACCATGATCACGCATGATCCCTGATCGCGAATCGAGGCAATCAGCTTCACCATTTCGGTCCAGGTGCTGAAGTCCTGCCCGAATGTCGGCTCATCCATCACCAGTACCTTGGGAGCGGCGGCCAACATGGATGCCACAGACAGACGCCTCTTTTCTCCGCCGGACAAGGTGTAGGGGTTCGCTTTGGCGAAGCGGGTGAGGTTCATCTGCTCGAGCATACGATTCGCGGTCTGGTAAGCCTCGTCTTCACCGTGTCCCATCGATTTGGGTCCGATGGCCACCTCGTCGCGCACGAAGTTAGACGCGAATTGATGTTCGGGCTCCTGGAACACCATGCCGATACGCCCCAGCAGTTCCTTGCTTTTCCAGTTGATGGGTTCTTGACCTGCGTGCGGCGGTTTCAAACTATCCGCAATCAGCACTTTGCCATCAATCGGCTTCAGCAGACCCGCCAAGGTCAACGCCATGGTTGATTTGCCCGCACCATTCGGCCCCATCAGTGCCGTGACTTCGCCGGCGTGGAAATCCAAATTGATGCCGGTACCCAGCGCCGTGCCGCGTCCAAAGCTGAGGTTCTCGGTACTGAGCACCGTTTCCCCACGGGTTTCATCGTCGGGACGATAATCGGGAATCGCACGTCCCGGCACCCACGCGCCGCCGGCGGCCAGAACGTCGCCCATCTGCGCAAATACCTCATCGGGCTTGCCGTCCGCGATAACCGCTCCAGCCGGAGAATCGGCATCGGGTCGACCGAGCACGATCACGCGGTCCACCAAATCCAGCCATACGTCGATATGGTGTTCGACCACCACCATGGTCTGGCCGGTGGTCTCGATGACCTTTTTGACCGCATCATGCACTTCGATCACGCCTTCGGGATCGAGGTTGGCGGTCGGTTCGTCCAGCAACAACAGGCCGGGCTTCATGGCCAGTACGCCGGCCAGAGCGAGTCGCTGCCGTTGTCCGCCGGACAAATGACGGGTGGAGCGGCCCAGTTCGAGCCCTCCGAGACCGACCATATCCAGCGATTCGCGCACACGCTGCCAGATTTCCTCACGTGGCACGTTGAGGTTTTCGCAGCCGAACGCCGCGTCATCGCCCAGTCGTTCAAGAATGATCTGCGAGTCCGGGTCCTGAAGTACCAGTCCCACGCGGCCTCGCGCCTCGCGCGCGTCAACACCGTCGATGGTGAGCGAGCCTTCCTGCTCGCCTTCCTCATCGCCGCCCAGCACACCCGCGAGACCGGCCATCATCGTGCTTTTGCCCGCGCCTGAAGCGCCGAGCAAGAGCACACGTTCACCTGGCCGGATGGTGAAATCGACGGCACGCAACGCGAAATCCTTGCGCGTGGCGTGCCGCCAGCCCCAGCCGCTAGCCTCTACCGCAGCCGGATCGACCTGCATCAGACGCGTGCCTTGCTACGTCCGGATTCAAAACGCTCAAGCGCACCGGTGGCGGCGAGCGCACGGGACAGGTACCAGACCACCACGCCGGCAATCACGATGCCGGAGATGATGGAACCCACCAGGTACCAGGTGACACGCATGGCGTTCCAGCCCGGGTTGGTGGCCCAGTAGTAGGCCCAGCAGCCAACGCCGGCAAGCGCACCGGAAAGGATGGTGGTGCCGAGGTTCCACTTCTTCCAAGCGAAAACGGCGAAGCCGATCTCGGCGCCCAGACCCTGGATGATGCCGACGATCAGCGAGCCGCCGACGCCCCACTGGTTGCCCAGCGTGAGCTCAAGGAAAGCGGCGAGAGTTTCGGCGAACAGGGCGGCGCCGGGCTTACGCACGATGATGGCGGCAAGCGGGCCGGCGAACAGCCAGAATCCATTGAGCAGACCTTCAAAACCGGGGGTCACGCCTTCGAACAAAGTCAGCGGAGCGGTGCAAACGATGTCCCAGCCCCAGAAGATGACGCCGGATGCAACGGCGAGAATAGCGGCGACGACGATATCGACAACGCGCCACTTGTAATTAGCCTTGGCCACAGCTTCAGCCATGATGTGCCTTTCTTCTCTTCTCACGCAAACCACAGCAGCTTGCACGATTGGTTCAGGCACGGGTAAATAAGAGCGACAATTCCGTGCGCCAGCATTATCCGGTCACGTTCCATCGGTCGAGACTATGCGTCTCCTCTCAGCCGCCTGTCGGCAGCTCCCGTGTCAACTCCCCGACTATAAAGCAAACCACCGTCAAAGGCAATAGATTCGGTAAGCAATGTGGCGAGGCTCTCAGTGAAGACACGATGCCGCTCTTTGGCAAATCAGCGCCGCTGTGGAGTGATGAGCCAAGGTTCAAAGTACAAAACTACTTACCGAGCTTATCGAGCAGCAGGGCCTCGGTAATCACGTTGTTCTTCAAGCCCGGCAAGGAGATGGACTCGTTGGGGCTGTGTGCGTTGGCCTTCGGGTCTTCGGGGCCAGTGACCAACACCTGAGCAGACGGGAAGATACGCTGCAGTTCGGGAATGAACGGGATGGAGCCGCCCTCACCCTTGTTAATGGGTTCCACACCGAACGCCTCGGTCATGGCTTCCAGCGCATCCTTGGTGGCGATGGCGGTCGGATCCATGGCCCAACCCATGCCGTTTTCGCCACGCTCGACAGTGACCTTGGCACCGAACGGCGCGTGGGATTCAAGGAACGCGGCCAAGGCTTCCTGTGCTTCTTCAGGGCGCTGGGTGGGCGCGGTACGCAGAGACAGACGGAAACGAGTCTCCGGGGAAATCACATTGAAGGAGCCTTCGACCGGGTGCGCGTCGAAGCCGATCACGGTCACGGACGGCTTGGTCCACAGGCGGGAAGCCAGGGAACCGGTGCCGGCGAACTCGTAGCTGGAAACCACACCGGAATCCTCGCGTACGGTGGTCTCGTCGAGGTCGCGCTGCAGGCCGCCGATCGGCTCTTCGGCAGCCACGCCGGGCACAGCCAGATCGCCGTTCTCGTCATACATGGAGGCGATAAGCAGGGCGGCCAGCGTATTGGAATCGAAGATCGGGCCACCATATTGGCCGGAGTGCACTGGATGTTCAAGACCCTTGACGGTCACATCCACGCAGGTATTGCCGCGAAGAGAGGTGGTCAGGGAGGGAATATCGGCCGACCAGTTGCCGGAATCGGCCACGATGATGACGTCGGCGGCAAACTCGTCCTTGTGGGCTTCGATGAACGGGATGAAGCTCGGCGAGCCCATCTCCTCTTCGCCTTCGATGAACACCTTGATATTGACCTTGAGGTCATTGCCGAGGGCCTTCAGCGCGCCGGAATGGATGGCAATGCCGCCGCCATCATCGGCGGAACCACGGCCATAGAGGCGGCCATCGATCTCAGTGGCCACGAACGGGTCGGTGTTCCATTCGGCCGGATCCGGCACGGGCTGCACGTCATGGTGTGCGTACAGCAGCACGGTGGGCGCATCCGGGTTCACGATGTGTGAGCCGATGACTTCCCACGCGCCTGGAGTACCGTCCGCATTGGAGGCTTGCACCACCTTGGCATCCACACCGACCAGTCGTAGTTCATCGGCCACGAATTGCGCGGAACGCCTCATGTGCTCGGCGGTAATGCCGTTGGCGGAAATCGACTGCAGCGCCACTTTCTCGCTCAACACCTTGACGATGCGATTCCAGTCGGATTCCACACGAGAACGAATCTCGTTGGCAGTTAATGCGGCCATGGTAGTTCTCCTCTATATATGTTGTGAGTGGCGTTATTGCAATGGCTACGCCTATGGTCGGGTGTCTGAACGTCACCGTAACCTCAAAGCATGACATGGAATCCGTTCAAGAAACAAGAAGAGGCTCAGGTTCCCGTTGAGGAAGCCGCGAAGAAGGCCGCACCCAACGAGAAGAAAGGCCGTCCCACTCCAAAGATGAAGCAGGCTCAGGCCGCCGGCATCCGTCCGCTGGTTCCGGTGGACCGCAAAGCCAGCGCAAAAGCCGCCAAGGCTCGTCTACGCGAGAAGGAAAACGCCGAATACGAGGCAATGCAGAAGGGCGACATCAATCACATGCCCAAGGCCGAACGGTTGCCTTGGCGCATTTACATCCGTGATTACGTGGACGCCCGTTTTAACCTTGGCGAATGGTTTATTCCCGTGGCATTTGCGATCCTGATTGCGTCCATGCTTGTCACGTCTCTCGTGCAGAACCAGTGGGTATCCATCATCATGATGCTGTGCATGTATGGCTACCTGATTGCCGTAATCATCGACGTGTGGCTGATGTGGCGCAAGCTTAAGGCCAAGCTCATTGCCAAGTATGGCGAGTCGTCTGTGTCGAAGGGATCTCGCTCCTTTTCCTACGCGTGGAGCCGTGCCATTCAGATGCGCCGCTGGAGGCTCCCCAAGCCGCGTTACCCGAAACGCGGTCACTGGCCTGCGGACTGATACTCATCTTCTGGCTTCCTTGCGAGGAAGCCATTTTTTTTTATGCAATACTGACAGCGCAAACCAGTATGGCTTCCTATGATGGGAGCCATACTGGTTTGCGAAACATACTGCCGAGGAGGTCAATATGAACGAACAATTCGATTTGGCAATCATCGGTGCCGGCCCCGGCGGCTATTCCACCGCATTGCGCGCAGCTGAGCTTGGCATGAGTGTGGCCCTTATCGAGCGCGACGCCACCGTGGGCGGCACCTGTCTGAGCCGCGGCTGCATTCCTTCCAAGGCACTGATTACCGCCACGCACACCATCGACACCGTCCATCGGGCGGCCGAACTCGGCGTCAACGCCTCGGTGAACGGCATAGACTTCGGCACTTTGCGCGATTATCGGCTGCGCGTGGTGGACACCATGGTCAAAGGTTTGGCGGGGCTGTTAGCGCACCGTAATATCACTGTGCTGCGCGCCGACGCATCCTTCAATGCGGAAGAAACCGATGCAGCAGACAACGCCCGGCATATTGTTCATCTCGCCCCTTCCCCTGGGCAAACCGAGATTCTCACTTATCACAAGGCGGACGTCCCCGAGCCGACCGGCGCTAGTCTCGATCTGGCGGCCGGCAACGTTGTCATAGCCACCGGCGCCAAGCCTCGTCCGCTGCCCGGCAATCCGTTCGCCGGCGCGCTCATCGATTCCACGCAGGCATTGGAAGTCAACGAGTTCCCCTCATCCGCTGTGATTATCGGCGCTGGAGCGATCGCTCTCGAATTTGCCTCGATGTGGAACGCGGCCGGTTCACAGGTAACGTTGTTGATTCGCAAGAATCGCGTACTCTCCACGTGGGATCGTCGCGCCGGCACAACGTTGACCCGAGAGCTCAAGCGTCGCGGCGTGAACGTCATCACTCATACCATCGTCACCCATGTGGATACCGGCGCTAATCTGGGTGCCACCGTGCATTACACACATGAAGGGCAGGATAGCGAACAATCCGTATGGGGCGAGATTGCACTGGCGGCCATTGGACGTACACCAGTTGCTGACCCATCATGGGGCGTCGCACTTACGGAGAGCGGCCATGTTGCCACAGATGCGTTTGGCCGCACCAACAAATCGGGCATATGGGCGGTAGGAGATGTGACGCCGGGCCATGCACTGGCTCACCGCGCATTCGAACAGGGCATCGTCATCGCCGAAACCATCGCGGGTCTCAATCCCAAGCCGGTTGACGAGAACACCGTTCCGCAAATCGTGTTCTCCTCACCCGAGGCGGCATCGGTGGGGCTGACGATCGAGCAGGCGCAGGCACGTGAGAATCTCCTCGAGGTCAAGGAGACTATCTACCCAATGCTGGCGAATGCCCGCATGTTGATGAGCGGCACAGCCGGTTCACTGACTATCGTCTCCGGCTGCGATGCTGCCGACCCTGACACTCCACGGGTACTTGGCGTGCACATGGTTTCTCCCGTGGCCTCCGACATCATCTCCGAAGCCGAGCAATTGGTTGGTAACCGATTGCCGCTGGCTGACGCGGCCCGGCTCATCCATCCTCACCCCACATTCAGCGAAACGCTCGGCGAGGCGTTGCTGAAGGCCGACGACCGGCCGCTGCACACGCGCTGAGCCAGACCAGCGCACCTGATAAGATATTGTCCAGTGTGTTTCGTCCCAGCAAAAGGAAGAAGTGATGGCGGAAAAGGACGCTAAGCCCAAGAAGCAGAGCACAATCAAGCAGATCATCCAGATTTACAAGTACACGGCCAAGGAAGACAAGGCCCTGCCGTGGCTCGAGGCCGGTGCTTTCCTGCTGCCCGTGGTCGTCATGGTCATTATCGGCCTGATTGCCAAGTGGACCTGGCTGACCTGGATTTTCACCATGATCACCGCCGTGATGCTCGGCATCCTGCTGGCCACGATGCTACTCACCCGCCGTGCAGACAAGGTCGGCTACAAGCAGATCGACGGCAAGCCCGGCGCCGCAATCGGCGTGCTGAGCAACATGCAGAAAGCCGGTTTCGACTTCCCGCAGAAGCCGGTGTGGATCGACCCGAAGACCAAGGACGCCATCTGGCGCGGTACTTCGATGAACGGCATCTACCTCATCGGCGAAGGCGAGTACGGCCGCGTGATGAAGGCCATGGACCGCCAGGAGCATGAAATCAGGGGAGTCACCGCTGGTTCCACCATTCCCGTGTACCGCATTGCCGTGGGACACGGCCCCAAGCAGGTTCCGCTGGACAAGCTGCGCAGCACGGTGACCAAAGCCAAGAGCTACGAGCCCACCAATCACAAGAACGCGCTGGTAGCCAAGATTCACCCGCGCCGCCGCTTCCTGCTGACCAGGGCCGAGACGACAACGCTGAACGAGCGCCTGCACACGCTGCAGTCCAAGAAGGGCTATTCCATCCCCAAGGGCATGGATCCGAACCGCCCGCAGAAGATCTCCCGCCGCGCAATGCGTGGCCGCTGATAGACTGCCGCATATTCCGTAACGAATCCCCGCTGACTTTCCTGGGTTGGCGGGGATTCTCTTATATTCGTCCCTATAAGCATCATCTCCATCTGTCAATACCCACTGTCCACGTTGCGGACGTCCGTATTCATTCACCCGATTGGTCACGTTTCCTTTCCGTAATGACGTTTCCTTGGAATACCGCGCTTTGCCGGCTGCTGTCCATAGTCACGAAACATTCTCGTAACCCAAGTTTCGAGCCGGCGAAACGCGCGATTTTACGATGGATACCGTTATATTCCACATGAAAGGAGCGGTCCCGTGACCGAACTCAAGTCCAAGGAAGACGCCGAGGCCCTTATCAACAAGGAAGGCATCGAGTATGTCTCCGTCCGTTTCACCGATCTTATCGGCGTTCAGCAGCACTTCACTGTGCCGGCTAGCGAATTCCTGAAGGACGCCTTCACCGACGGCATGCCGTTCGATGGTTCCTCCGTTCAGGGCTTCCAGGCCATCAACGAATCCGACATGAAGCTGGTCCCGGATGTTGAGACCGCTTTCGTTGACCCGTTCCGCAAGCACAAGACCCTCGACGTGGCCTTCTCCATCGTCGACCCGCTGACCGACGAGCCGTACTCCCGCGATCCTCGTCAGGTCGCCGGCAAGGCCGAGGCTTACCTGAAGTCCACCGGCATCGCCGACACCGCTTCCTTCGCCCCTGAGGCCGAGTTCTTCATCTTCGACAAGGTTCGCTTCGAGAACTCCATGCAGCGTTCCTTCTACGAGGTTGACTCCATCGAGGCTCCGTGGAACTCCGGCGTTGACACCGAAGAGGACGGCACCCCGAACATCGCTTTCAAGAACCGTGTCAAGAAGGGTTACTTCCCGGTTCCTCCGATCGACCACACCCAGGACCTGCGCGACGACATGGTCGCCAACCTGCAGAAGGTCGGTCTGATCCTCGAGCGTTCCCACCACGAGGTGGCCGCTGCTGGTCAGCAGGAGATCAACTATCGCTTCAACACCCTGCAGCACGCAGGCGATGACCTGATGAAGTACAAGTACGTTGTCCACGAGACCGCTGCTCTGGCTGGCAAGGCTGCAACCTTCATGCCGAAGCCGATTGCCGACGACAACGGCACTGGTATGCACTGCCACCAGTCCCTGTGGAAGGACGGCAAGCCGCTGTTCTACGACGAGAAGGGCTACGCTGGCCTGTCCGACCTGGCTCGCTGGTACATCGGTGGTCTGATCAAGCACTCCTCCTCCGTGCTGGCCTTCACCAACCCGTCCCTGAACTCCTACCACCGTCTGGTTCCGGGCTTCGAGGCTCCGGTCAACCTGGTGTACTCCGCTCGTAACCGTTCTGCCGCCATCCGTATTCCGCTGGCTGGCACCTCCCCGGCTGCCAAGCGTATTGAGTTCCGCGCTCCGGACCCATCCTGCAACCCGTTCCTGGCCTTCTCCGCTCAGCTGATGGCTGGCCTGGACGGCATCCTGAACCACATCGAGCCTCCGGAGCCGGTCGACAAGGACCTCTACGAGCTGCCGCCGGAAGAGCACGCTGGCATCAAGCAGGTGCCGAGCTCCCTGGCCGAGGCTATGGACGCCCTGGAAGAGGACCACGACTTCCTGACTGCCGGCGACGTGTTCACCGACGACCTGATCGAGACCTGGATTGGCCTCAAGCGCGACGAGATCGACCAGGCTCGCCTGGCTCCGACCCCGCTCGAGTACGAGCTCTACTTCCACATCTGAGTTCTACTACTCATCAAGAAGACCCCCAACCGCTTCTGCGGTCGGGGGTCTTCCCGTATGCACTCACACAAAATGGTTCGCTGCGGGAAAAGTGTGAGCCAAATGCACATTATCACCCAAACGCACATGAGGATAACAAGCATTCCTCTGACGTAATTGGACATAAGCGCAAGAATTTCTCGAAAAAGCCCATTGCTCGAGAATTTCTTGTGCTAAGCGTCTGTCAGTGCAAAAAAACTCGAAATGGCGGTTTTGTTCGAGAAATCTTTGCGCTCAGGCAGCGTCAGTGCAAAGATTTCTCGAAAACAAGGATTATTTCGAGAAATTGTTGCGCAGGAAATTCATCGGAATGTATGTCACCTGACATCGACGATGTCTGAAATCCACCAATAGATGATTCGTACAACTCAATGTGCGATTACAAGTATGTGAGGCTCACACTTTTCTTATCGAGAATCATTCGTTGCGCAACTCAGAGCGCCATAAGGCGCTCGGCAAGGCCCCGGAAGGTCTGGCCGATGCCATCAGTGCGCAGAGCGCCCTCGGAGGTCAGGACCGCCGGGCGTCCGGCCTCACCGGTCTCGCGCACCTCGGGTTCCAGAGGGAGCTGGGCCATCAGCGGCACGTCATAGCCCAAGGCCTCAGTCAGCTGCTCGGCCACGCGCTGGCCGCCGCCTGCGCCGAAAATCTCCAGCTTCTCACCTTTATGCTCGTAGTAGCTCATGTTCTCCACCACGCCGCGCACCTTCATGGGCACCTGCAATGCGACCAGCCCGGAGCGCACGGCGATGTCGGAGGCGGAGGGCTGCGGGGTGGTGACCACCACGAGTTCGGCGTTGGGCAACGCCTGAGCCACCGAGATGGCCATGTCGCCGGTGCCGGGAGCCAGATCAAGCAAAAGCACGTCGGGCTCGCCCCACCATACATCGGAGAGGAACTGTTCCAAAGATCGCTGCAGACGGGGACCACGCCAGAGAATCGCGCGATCGGCACCGGCGAACATGCCGATGGAAATCAGCTTTACACCCCATGCGGTGACCGGCATAAGCATGCCGTTCAGGTTGGTGGGCTGGGTGTGCACGCCGAACAGACGCGGCAGAGAGAATCCATAGATATCCGCGTCAATGGCGGCCGTGTCATAGCCAAGTGCCGCAAAAGTGGCGGCGAGGTTCGCCGTGACCGAGGACTTGCCAACGCCGCCTTTGCCGGAGGCGATGGCGAAGATTCGGGTCTTGACTCCGGGCTTGCTGAACGGGTTCTGTTTACGTTCGGCCTTGAGATCAGCAACAAGGTCAGCCAGCTTATCGCGGCTCATCGAACCGACTTCGATATGGGTGTTGAGCTGTGCACCAGGATAGGAGCTCACTGCACCGTTGATCTGGTTGGTAATGGTTTCGCTCAGCGGACAGCCAGGAACGGTCAGTTCGACATGCACGGTGACGTCATAGGCATCAGTGTCAACGTTGGCATCAGCAGGCGTGGCCTCGATGGCGGCAATCATGCCGAGGTCGGTGACCGAACGGCCAAGCTCAGGGTCGATGACCTTGCTCAGGCGTTCATAGATCTCGGCTTCGATCTGACGTGCGTCGCTCATAAATCCGTATCCTCCTTAAGAACCTGTACTACCCTAGCGTGTGTTGCGGCGGCATGCCAGAGAGAGTGGAGTAAGTCACACTGGGGCAGGACTGCGTTGAGAATTCACTCCTTGGCTCGCAATGGTTACTCTCCTCAGTCGTCTGATGCGACAGCTCATCCGCAATTATGAACAAACTTCGTTCGCATCCTCTGGCTCGCTGTCGTTCGCTCTTCATCTACAAACAGTCCAGCCTCAGAGAAGGGAGCCAAGAAATCAGATGCTACCGTTTTCGAGGAGTTGGGCGAATTGAGCCTCATTGAGCATGGGGATGCCGAGTTCCTCAGCCTTGGCAGCCTTGGAGCCGGCGTTTTCGCCGACCACCACGTAATCCGTCTTCTTGCTCACCGAACCGGCTGCCTTACCGCCACGCTCAATGATTGCCTCCTTGGCGGAGTCGCGAGAATAGCCTTCCAAGGAACCGGTGACCACCACGGTTTTACCTGCCAAGGTTTGCGGCAGCGTACTGGTCTCCGCTACGTCAACGCCCACGCCGGCGGCCTGCCACGCACGCAACGTCTCGCCACGCCAGTCTCCGGGTTCACGGGCCGCGGCGAACCAGTTCACCACCGATTCGGCGATTTCCGGACCGACGCCATCGATGGCGGTCAAATCCTCGACCGTGGCGTTTTCAATGGCACCCAACGAACCCATAGCGGAGGCAATCAGACGCGCGGTGGGAGGCCCGAGCCGTCGAATGGACAATGCCACCAGCACACGCCACAAGTCCGCGTGACGGGCTTTGTCCATCTCGTCGAACATCTTGCGCGTATTCTCGCCGGGCCTGATATACACCGGCACATCAGTGACGCCCGTGCGCGTGGTTTTGTGGTCGACGCGAACGATAACCGCATCAGCCGGCACGTCATATTCCGGGTAGCGCGATGCGACAAAGGCCGGCTTCGCATCAGACAAAACCGCGGCTTCGCCAGATGAGCCGGGCATGATGTCCGATGCACTCCCCCGTGCCGACTGCACTACAGCCGGTTCGATTCCCTCCGCGGCAGCAGCCGTAGCAGTCGCCACCTGCGCACGCTCAGCCAACTGCTTGGCGGTAAGTCTCTTGGCCGCCGTAGGAGCCGTCCAGAAAGCGGGCACCTGATGCCACAGGCCAGAGCCACCCACGCGCTTGCGCACTTTCTTCTTCTTGCCGTTGGCATCGACCACTTCATGCACTTCGACAATCGCAGCCTCACGCCACACCTGCACGTCACGCAAATCGACGGCAGTCAAGGCGAACAGTCCGGATTCGTTCGAAAGCACCGGCCGCTGCACTGCCGGCAATGCCAATCCCGGAGCCGGCTCGTAAGGGTCCGGTTCCTCACCGGGAGCTACCAGAATCTCCGTGATATTCGGCGCATAGGTCGCCACAGAATCGGGACGGTTCTCCTCCGGGTTGGTCAGCGCGATGGCCGACTGCTCGCCCAGATGCTCGATATCGAAGGCCTTGCGCGAGGCCAGCGAGATCACACGCTCGGTGAGCTGCGCTGGGCAGCTTTCCACGTTCGGGCAGCGAATATCCTTATCGCCCTCCTTGGCGGGAGCCAGTTTCGCGCCGCATGACGGGCAGAACTCGGGCATAACGAATTCTCTCAGTTCGCTCTCACGCCCCTTGCGACGCTCCAGCACCGGCCCTACCAGTTCGGGAATCACATCACCGGCCTTGCGCACCACGACCGTGTCACCAATGAGAATGCCCTTGCGCTTGACCTCGAAACCATTGTGCAACGTGGTGCGAGCCACAGTGGAACCGGCCACATACACCGGTTTCAACACCGCAACCGGCGTCACACGACCAGTACGCCCCACCTGCACGGTGATGTTGAGCAGCTCAGTATTGACCTCTTCCGGCGGGTACTTATAGGCGATGGCCCAACGCGGCGCCCGCGAAGTGGCGCCAAGGGTGCGTTGCAGGCCAAGGTCATCGACCTTGACGACGATGCCGTCAAGCGCATGTTCGATATCACCGCGGTGCTCGCCGTAGTAATCGATCATGTCGAGAATCTCATGGAAGGACGTGACCGAACGATTGTGAGGAGAGACCGGCACGCCCCACTTGGCATACAAATCATAGGCTTGCGATTGGTCGGCTATCACGTCATGGGTGCCACGAGGATGATCAGGTCCCCAAGTGAGCTGCCCTAAACCATGCGCATAGAAGCTCAGCCGGCGAGTGGCGGTGATGCGCGGATCCTTCTGCCTCAACGAACCGGCTGCGGCGTTGCGCGGATTGGCGAAAAGCGCTCGGCCTGCATCCTCCTGCTCGTTATTGAGTGTATGAAAATCATCCCAACGCATGAACACTTCGCCGCGGATTTCCACGAAGTCCGGAATATCCTCTTTAGGCCCACCAAGCTGCGCCGGGATGGAGCCGATAGTGCGCACGTTCAGTGTGATGTCTTCACCGGTGACGCCATCGCCACGAGTCAGCCCCTGCTCCAGCACGCCGCCTCGATAGATGAGATTCAATGCCAGACCATCGATTTTGACCTCGCAGCTCATTGGCAACGGCTTGCCGTCCGGCCAATCGAGATCGCGAATCACCGAATCGTACCAGTCCTTGAGTTCCTCGATAGAAAAGACATCATCAAGGCTCATCATGCGGCTTGGATGCCGCACGGAAGTGAAATCGTTGGAGAACGAGCCGCCAACTCGATGGGTGGGCGACTGTGGATTGTCCAGCGAGGGGAACGCCGCCTCAAGCTTTTGCAGGCAACGCAGGCGCGCATCATAGGCGGCATCGGAGCTGACGGGCGCATCATCGATGTAGTAGGCGATCTGGTCGGCCTCCACCCAAGCGGCCACACGAGCCCACAGACGCGCCGCGACCTCGGCATTGAGCGTATTGACGTCAAGACGATCGAGCCGCATCGCGTCATCATCGGTGGCGTCAAGCGCGGCCACCCACTGCTCGGAACCGGGGGCAAAGCGGGTAACGCCTTCGTCGGGCCGGACCTCGGCCGCATCCCCATCGTCGAAATCCCATGCCAACTGTTCGTTCGTGCTCATGATTGTCTATCCTAGCGGGCGAACTCCCCCTGAAACGGCTACGCAGAAAGGGAACGAAGGAATTGGGCCTGGATAACGTCGATATTGTCGCCTTCGCCATCATTCATACGGGCAACAGCCACCGAAAGCGTGCGGGCAGGCACAAACATGCCCTCATCGACGCATACACGAGCGGCATCACGCACGATATCGGCCACTTCAATGTGCGGCCAGACCGGCAGATCATGCGAAGACAACACTTGCGCCGCGCTCTCCACCGATTCCGGCACACGGATGCATTGCGAATCGGCTCGGGAGACCAGCTCCTGTAACTCGCTCTCCAGCGATCCGATTGCTCCAGGTGCAATATGGTCGCTCATAATGTAGGCTGCGGCAGCCGTATCGAATCGGTCCAGCATCCACTCCGCATAGGCGAAACGGTAATAGGCGAACGCCGCATCATCACGATCCAGAGCCACTCGCAAGGCATTCAGGCAGGCGGCGCGCGCCGAATCCCAATCCTCATTGCGGGCCAGTTGAATGGCCAATTTCAGGTGCGACAGCGGATAGGCGGGCGCGTAGGCCACCATACGATTCAGGTGTGGAATCGCGGCTTTGGCGCCTTTGAGCTGTCCCAGCACATCAGCTAGTTCCATATGTGCATAGAACAGATTGTCAGGAATCAGAACCGTGCGCTCATCCAATGTGGCGAACAGGCGGTTGTACACCACTCGTTCGGCATAGGAATTGAAGTATCGTGGCACTCCAGACCCCATGGCAAAGGTCTGGTCCATACGGGCCGCAGCCGCTTCGGCCATCTCAATGGCCTGATCGGCCTGTCCGGAGAACAGCAGATCGCGAGCGCGCAGACGTTCCTTATCCAGCTCGTCGGCAAGAGTGAAGACAAAGTCCGGCGTATCGTTGCCATCAATCAGCGCACTGGTGACCTGCGAGGCCAGACCCGTCAGTTCGGGATCGCTGATGGATTCGATGATCTGCATGGCCCGCTGCGCTTTCTCCACGGAATCAAGTTCCGTATTACGGGCGATGTCGTGGAACGCATTGACGCCATGCTGCAGCAGGTCCACACGCTGAATCGCCAGACCAGCGCTATTCTGCGCACCCAGTACTCGCGCGGTCGACGCGTTGAACTGACGGTCGGCAAGTTCCGGCTCCTCTTGGGAGCCGACGGGCGAGAACCGGCTATCGGCCAAGTCGAAGTCGGCGTTGATGGGCTTGAGTCCGCCCTCGCCGTCGACATCCATCACCGCACCAAACATCCGGTAGGTTTCTTCAGGGTGGTCAAGACCATCGGTGTCGAGACGTTGCAGGAAGGCATCCCTGGCGAATGTGACGGTGACCATGTTGCGCACGGTGGGGTTACGGCGCAGCACGCTCATCGGATCATCACCCGCACCCGCATTCTCGGTTTCGTTGCCGTCATCCGACGCCATGCCGAAAGCCATCTCGTCAATATCTATGCCCCGCATAAGGTCTTCGAACTGGGAGTCGATGGATGCGCTGTCGTCGCTGTCTTCGGCATTCTGCTGAGACGGGCCCGCCCCATCCGTCTCCGCGTCCGTTGCAGGCTGCTCATCACCGGTGCCAGTGGGCGGCTGCCCAAAGGTCTCCTCATGCGTGATCGGTCGGGTCGGATCGCCATGGAAATCGCCATCCTTGGGATCAGCCTTGGAACTGACACGTCCCAAATCGCCGCTGCGCAAATGCTCGAAAGCGCTTAACGCCTCGCTCATCATCTCTTCGATGGCCGAGTCCTGCTCGGCAATCGCCTCTTCCAAACCGATGGAATCGATGTGCAGAGACACCTGATGCACGGCTTGACTGGTGCCGAAGCTCAGCGCCGCCATCATCAGGCCGACGCGCAAGTTGTAGGAGGCGCTCATCGATGCGCGCTCGACGCTGCTCAGCGTTCTCCACGTGCGCCGTTCGGTGTCATATCTGCTATCCGGCATCATCGACGTGCCCGCCGTGGTGAAGCCGATGGCCACTTCCCCCGAATCCAGTCGGGAACGAAACTCGACATCAAACCGATACGGTAGACGCAATCTGCGCAGCAGGGACGACAATGTCTGTCGATACACCCATTCGTCCGCTTTCGGCGCCGCATTCCTTGGGTCGGGGAACTCCTCACGAATCCGGTCTGCGGCGTGCTCGGCCGCATTGACCAGGCTCAGCACCGCACGGCGTTCATCGGATCCGTCATACGGGTTGAGCGCCATAATCGCGGGGTTTTCGATGAGCTTCATATCGATCTGCGCGGCCTCGGCACGGGTTACCGTGTCTTCCGTGGGATTGAGCCCACGCGAGGAATTGCGCTCCAGCCAGGCGCTCACCGCGGCAAAACGATTGAGATTGCCCTCGATTTTCAGGGACTTCAGTGCCTGATTGAAGGCCAACGACTTATCCCACGTGAAGAAATAGCCGCTCGAGTACGTCGAAGTATACAAATGCAGCGGCTCGGCGCCATGCACGGCTTCCAAGCCCGGCGTGTTATCAAGCGCCCCGGCTTCACGCATCAGATCCGCAAAATGATCCTCCAGGCCAGAGGCACGCATGCCGTGCGCACGAGCCTCCATCGTGTCGCGAATCGAACGCCTGATCGCACCGATGGGAGCCTCGCGATTGAGACGGCGGAAAATATTGCCGGAACCAAAACCTATCAACAGCCCATTGATTTGCGGCAGCATGTAGGCGGCGAAGAACGCAATGGCCACGGCATCACGGTATTCCAGATCATGACGCATATCAGCCGGCAGATTGGCGCGCATCTGCTCCAAGGTGTACCGGTTGCCGGCCTTAAGCCACGAGGCGAGCCACGTCATACGACCGGTGTCGTCACGCCCAATCACGCCTCCGGTGATGGCCTTCACCTCGCCATTGCTGCGAATCGCGCGGCCCAGCACATTGCGACGAGTCTGCCCCGCATCAAAGCCCAACCGCTCGCCATTCGGCAGGGTCACTTCCTTTTCCTTGCCGAACATGAAGCGCGGCTGCATATCCTGGATATCCATATCCGAATCGGCGCCCACAAACACGCGACCATGGGTATCGGCAAACGCCACCTGCGCAAAGTGATCCCGATCGGGGAAGATACCCAAGGAGAATCCGCGCCCCCGCGTGGAAGGCAGTTGCGCCCATCCCAGCACCAGTCCCTCGGGAACATTTTCCAAGGCGGGAAACGAACGCCTCTTGACCACCGGGCTCAGCGACACCGCATGCTTGGTCAGTTCATCGATGATGCCGCCCTTGCGCTCGCTGGCCTCGCTCAACGCATCGCCAAACGGGTTGGTGCTGGCCTGACGAGGCTTGGATAAGCCCAGATCGGAGGCAAGCGCGTTCATCGAATCCTTCAGCCCGCTCAAGAAGGACGGGCCGGACCGTTCACTGTGATTCGACATACGTTTTGGCATGATTCACATTCTCTACTGTTTGCCCGACATAAAGCCTATAGAATAATGGGGTGCATTCCGAAGACAGTCATCTCACCAGTCGTGTACACCGCCGATTGTCGTGGCGCCCGCTTGCGGCGCTACTGGCTGTTGCGGCCATCATCGTCGGCATGGAGTGCATTGTCTTCAACCTGCCATTCTGGCGCACACTGGGGGCCAGCACCGACACCAACGCCGTGCATAACACCTTGGGCCCGGGCCTGGTGCGCACCGATGACGATATGCTGACCGTCACCGATCCGACCAAGGCATATCTCGAACTGGCCGCAGACGGCACTTCAGCATATCTGCGCATCGACTCCCCCTCGCACGACACCATCGATGCGGTTCACGAACAGGCCGAGGCCGAATCACGGGCCAATGGGGACAAGGCGGTGTTCAAGCCACTGGACACCATCCATGTGCGCGTGGATGTGAACGGCAGTACCGGCCAAGCCATTTCGATGAATCCCGGCACCTCACGCAGCCATTATGTCAAAGCTGTGGGTGCAGGCACCGTACGCATCTGGATCCAGGAGGAACGCGGCGCAATTGTGCCGATCGCCGACGCACGCGCGAACGTGCACGTGCCTTTTGCCATCGATTGGATCCGCGTCGCGGCAATGGCCGCGCTGGCGTTGCTGGTCGCCATATGGAGGCCCGGCTCTCGATTGTGGCGTATCACGTTTGATCCCTCCAGCACACGCCAGCGGCTGGCGTTCGCGGCCATTGCGGCGATTCCGACACTGGCCATCGGCGCTTCCATCATCTGGCAGCTCACGCATGCCATGCCGCTCGCCTTCCATACCGCAGGCGGCTACACCTATGATTTCGACCAGTACGGTCATGTGGCCGATTCCCTAATCGCAGGCCGTCCCTGGCTTGACCTTGACGTACCCGGACAACTGGCCCAAAGCACTCACCCCTATGATGTGCCGACTCGTCTCAAACTGTTGGAGGATGGGGTCAGCCCGATGTATTGGGATTACGCCTATTACGAAGGCCACTGGTACTCCTACTTCGGCGTGCTGCCTGCCGTGTTGCTGTTCGTGCCGTATCGTCTGATTACCGGGCATATGTTGCCGACCGCCGCAGCCGAACAGTTCCTGGTGCTGCTGTTCATCATCTTCTTTTCGCTGCTCGTACTGCGTGTGATTCACCGCGTGATGTCAAAAACATCATTGGCCGCCGCCTCGCTCATCACCGTCAGTGCGCTGCTCGGGGCGCAAATGGGATATCTGGCTTACCGCACCAACTTCTACCAAGTGCCCTTCGCCGCTTCTCTGGCGTTGACTTCACTGGGATTATGGTTCTGGCTGGGTGCGGATACATCCAGTCGCCCACTAATGCCGTCCGACCGCTGGCAAGCCGGCAACACACAGCCACTGTCTTTGCCGCGACTGGCCGTCGGCGCCCTATGCATCGCGGCGAACTTCGGTTGCCGGCCGACCTTTGCGCTCACGGCCCTGCTGGCCATCGCCCTGTTCTGGCCGCAGATCCGCGCTATGATCAGCGATCTTGCGCATCGACGCATTACCATGCTCAAAGCGTTGCGCGCGCCGCTTGCCATGGTGATACCTGCATTGGTTGTGGTCATTCCGCTGATGTTGTGGAACAAAGTGCGCTTCGGCAGTCTGATCGACTTCGGCAACGCCTACCAATTCACCGTCTCCGACATGACCCGTTATACCACCCCGATTGCCGACATGCCGGCCACCGTCTGGTATTACCTGTTCCTGCCGGTGCGATTTGTACGAAACTTCCCGTGGCTGGCGGTCTCCCCCGCGCCAATGCCGGTTTGGGGCTATTACGAGGTGATGGTCGGCGCACTGTTCACCGCCACGCCGCTGATGCTGCTTGCATTAGTGCTGCCGTTCCTGCATAAGCTGGAGATGCATGGCATGCGTCGTTGGCTCATGTCTTGTTTGGCTCTGGCCGGCGTACTGGTGGTGTTCGACAGTTATGTGGGCGGTCTGGGCTGGCGATATTTGGCTGATTTCGGCTGGCTGGTGGCGCTCGCTTCGATTCCGGGACTGCTGTGGCTGGTCAACGGCCGAGAGCCCAGCACCTCGTTGGCCGGCGCGAACGACGCCGCATCCGGCGACGGCATCGCCCGTGTCACTCCATGGCGTTGGCTGATGCGATGGACCGTACTCATCATGCTGATCTGGACGTTGGCCGTCGCCATACTAGGGTGCTTTGCTCCCGCCCGCGATGACTCCATGCTGACGAATAATGCCGCGCTGTGGCACCAGGTTCAGTCCTGGTTTACGCTGCTGTAGCTAGGCCACGGTCGCACCCTACCGGCCGTCCAGCATATTCCCAGTATTGCAGGCAGTTTTCTCCAAGACCCGCGGCATAGTGTATGTGATGTAATTCACTGTTGTTCATCTGCAGTACCATGAGGATTCCCTGTGTCTACTGCCGTCCGAAGTCGTGTTTTCAAAATATCCGCAGCAGCCATCGCCATTGGCCTATGCCTGTTCTCGCAGGATGATGTCAGCGCCTCCATCAAGGAACGTCGTGTAGATCAGCTCAACGCGCAAATCTACCGCGTCTATGAGTACGGTTTCCGGGGGTTCTACTTCGCGTAGCGACATCGGCCTGCGACCGAGCGACGCACCCTTGGCTCCTCTCTCTGAGGGGAGCTGTCACCGCAGGTGACTGAGGGGAGCATTACCGCTTGGAGGCCTCGTACTTGCGTCGAATCAGATCCTCATAAAACGCCACGGCTTCGGCCGGCGCGTCATCGCACACGACCGCGTGCTCGTCCAGTACGAGTACGCGGTCGATTGCGTATTCGGGCCGGCGAATCATATCCGTGTCATGCGTGGCGAAGATGACCTGCTTGTTGTAGCTGAACAATGCCTTGGCCACGTGTGCGGTGCCAATCTCATCCAAACCCTTGCTGGGCTCGTCAGCCACGATTGCACTGGGCTCAAAGCTCAATGCGGCGGCAATGGCCAGCAGATGTCGTTTCTCGGAGTCAAGCTCGCTGGCCTTGGCCTTGGAGACCTGTGCCAGATTGAAATGCGCGAACAGATTGCCGATGCGCGCATGGCGTTCGGACTCCGGCACCTTGTGCTTTTTCAGTGCTTCGGACACCGCTTCGGAGATATTCGCGGCCCGGTAGAAGCTGTTCGGAATCTCCTCGCGACGCACTTTACCGACAAGGTCGTCAATGCGCTTCAGGTCTTTTTTCACGGCTGGGTTCAGTTGTTCGCTGCCGCCGGACACCGTAACCGTGCCGATATTGGCTTTAAGAGAGCCATCGAGCAATCCCAACAATGTGGATTTGCCAGCTCCATTCAGGCCGATCACAGCCACGCGCTGTTCGCTGATGGTCAGCATGGTGGGCGCAAGGCCAACATGCCCATCATCATAGGTATGGCCGGCTTCTTTCAAGGTGAACGTCAGCGAAGCCGGGCGCGGTAGCTCTTTGGACTGAAAAAAGAATCCCATGCCGCCCATTATGCCAGCAGCGCCTCCACAGTGGCGAGCACGGCGCAAATGCCTTGCCTAAACACTTCCGGCTCGGGCAGCAGCGAAACCGCCAAATAGCCGTTGGAGGTCATATCAAAGAAATATCCAGGCTGTCCGGTCAAGCCATGCTCGGCGATGAGCTTCAGCACCATCTCGTTCTCGTCAATCACGGACGGCACGCGCAGCAGCACGTTCCAGCCGCCCTCGGCTCGCAGCACGCTGACCAACCCATTCGGGTCCGCATCCAGCAGCTCGTGCAAAGTCGCGAGATTGCCGCGCACTCGTTCCTCCACACGCGCGGTTTGCTCAGTCGCGGCCTCCAACAGCGCCGGAATCCGCTGTGCGATGATGTCACTCATCGGCAGGTAATCGTCGGCTATGACATCAAGTCGGCGCTGGGCTTGCGCAACATCCTCGGCCGGCCCGGACACCTGAATCCACCCGACTTTGGCATGAGGCGCCGCCAGCATTTTGGAGAACCCGTCAAGCGCAAAAGTAAGCACACCCTGCTCTCCGGCCAAACGCGCGTTGCCGGCAAATGGCTCAAGGGCATAATCAAAGAACACTTCATCGGCAATAAGGGCGATGCCTCGCTCCCGGCACATCGTCACGATACGTTCCCGCTCGGCCGGCTTGACATAGGATCCGGTCGGATTATTCGGATTAATCAGTACCAATGCACGAATACGAGCGCCGCTCGGTCCGTCAAGCAATTGCTCCAGCTCGGCCACGTCAATGAACCAAGAGCCGTCGAACCGCAACTGGTATTCGACGGTATCCACGCATTCAAGCCGGGCGATCGACTCGATCAGCGGGTATCCCGGCTTGGGGGCCAGCACTGCATCTCCGGCATCACATAACAATTTGATCAGCCATGAGTATGCCTCGGATGTGGAGCTCAACACATACAATTGCTCCGGCTTCACGCCCCTGCTGGCGGTATTCGCTGATGCGTTCATCTGGGAGCGGTCCGCATTGGCTTCGTTCAGGAATGCAGCCAGAGCTTCACGAACCGCGTACGATCCGCGCGGATCGGCCGTATATACGTTCGGCACCAGTGCGGGAGCCAGTCCATGCCGCGTCGGATTGGAATCATTGAGCTTGCCCAGCGCAGTACCGTTTGCCCTGGCCGCAGCCTCGGCGGTCGCAATCGGATTCGGATCGGAAATATCCACTCGGGAGGAGAAATGCACGCTCATATCTCCCTACGATAGAGCGTGGCAACCCCGACCCTTGCCGCGGTTCGAGACCAAAGCAGCATGCTTGCGCTTCCAGCCATACGGCTATACTGGTGAGTCGTTCGCGCGGTTGGTGGCAGCAACCGTGCCGATATCATTTGGAATACACGCCCTCGCTTATGCGCGTGGCGTACGGTTTGATGTTTCGCGCGGGCTCCTCACCTTTCCGCTTTACGATGCATCAGACCTTGAGCGCATTATGCGCAGAAGGCAAGGTGACATGAAGATGAGGATTGAAGTCAAGAAGGGTCTGGTCAGGATGGTGGCCGTGTTGGGAGCCGCCACGCTCGGACTGTCCGTTGCGGCATGCGGCAACGCCAACACCGCCGATTCCAGCAATTCCAGTACACCCACCGTTTCGTTCATGCTTGATTGGACGCCGAACACGAACCATATCGGCCTGTACGCGGCCCAGAAGCTCGGCTACTTCAAGGACGCAGGAGTCAACGTGAAGATTCTGCCGACCGCTCAGGCCGGCGCGGAAACCAGTGTGGAGAACGGTGTGGCAAACGTCGGTTTCACCACGCTGAGCAATGTGGCCGCATTCAACTCGCAAGGCTCCGATCTGAAATTCGTCTTTGATCTGACGCAAAAGCCCGTGGCCCGCTGGTGCGCATTGGCCTCCCGCACCGACATCAAGACGCCGGCAGACCTGTCCGGCAAAACCTTCGTGAGCTTCGGCTCGGCAGAGCAGAACGCCGTGGTGCGTGAGATGATTAAGGATGCAGGCGGCCCCGGCGAATTCAAGCCCGCCACCGCCGGCACGAACACCTTCGAGACCCTTACTAGCGGCAAGGGTGACTTCGGCGGCTTCTACGTGACTTGGGAGGGTGTGGAAAGCGAGCTGAACGGCCCGGCGCTCAACTGCTTCGTTGCCTCCGATTGGGGCGTTCCCGGCAACCCGGACCAGCTCGGCTTTGCGGTCAAGGGCTCTTGGCTTAAGGATTCCGCCAACGCCGACGCATTGAAGAAGTTCCTCTCCGCCACCAAGAAGGGCTACGACTACGCCCTGTCCAACCCGGACAAGGCCGCCGATATTCTCGTGGCACAGGCCAAGGAAGCCCAGCTGGATTCCAAGCTGACCCGTACCTCGATGGAAGAGATCGTCAAGAACGGCTACTGGACCACCGATGATGCCAAGTCGCTGCCCGGCACCGTGAACTTCGATGACGCCCAGCCTTACCTTGACTTCCAGTACAAGGCCGGCACCTACCAGGACAAGGACGGCAAGAACCCCAAGCAGGCTCCGCAGGCCAAGGAACTCGCCACTAACGACTACGTGGACTGAGCGACTGTAGGGAGGCCGGCTCCCCTCATTCTTGAGGGGAGCCATTTATATTTTTCGAAGGCAAATGATGAACAATCTCAAGTCGTGGTTGGTGCGTATAGCGCCACCGGCCATTACCATCGGTCTTTTGCTGGTGGTGTGGGAGGCGGCCGTACGCGCGGGACATGTCTCGGAACGTGTACTTGCTTCCCCCACCCAGATCATCGCCTCCATGGTGCGCACTTGCCCGGATTTAATGGATGCCGCCGCCATCACCACATATGAGGCTCTCACTGGATTTGCCATCGCCATCGTAGCGGGCGTGCTCATTGGCATCGGGCTGTACCTATCCAAAACCCTGCACCGTGCGTTCTATCCGCTGCTGGTGGCCGCACAGACCATTCCATTGATTACTGTGGCTCCGTTGTTCATGATTTGGTTCGGATTCGAGCCACTGGGCAAAATCGTTATTGTCGCCGTGTTCGGCGTATTTCCCATCGCCGTGCAGACAGCCCGTGGACTGACCGCCGTGCCGCAATTTTACGAAGACGTGGCACTGACCTGCGGAGCCACACGTGCATGGGCACTCTGGCACGTTAAGCTGCGTGTAGCCGCACGCCAGATCTTTGGCGGCATTCGCATCTCGGCCGCCTACATTTTCGGAACGGCGGCCACCGCCGAATATCTGGGCGCAATGAACGGCCTGGGCATTTGGCTGCAAGCTGCGTTCAATTCGTTCCGTACTCCGCTGATCTTCTCCGCCACTGTAGTGGTGATCGCCGAAACCGCAATACTGCTAGGGCTGATTTCACTGGTCGAATGGCTGCTGCTCGGCAATGGAGCCGACGCGGATATCAGCGAGTAGCTCGTTCCTTACTTCACGCCCCAGCAATTAAGGACCGGCTTCGCCGGACTCAACACACCGAGCCGCACACTACCGCGCCCGGCTCGGCGGCGTGAACGAACAGCCCACAGGGCTGTTCTTTACTTCACGCCGCCAAATCGACGATCGCGGTGAATGTAGTTATCAATGGCGCGCCAGAGCACCTCACGGCCGCAGTCGGGGAACAGTTCAGGTACAAAGTCCAGCTCGGCGTACGCGGCCTGCCACGGCAGGAAGTTGGAGGTACGCTGCTCGCCGGAAGTGCGAATCACCAAGTCGCAATCAGGGATATCCGGATTATAGAGATGATCGGCAACCATCTTCTCGGTGACGCGGTCTCCGGAAATTCGGCCGTCACGCACCTCTCGTGCAATGGCTGCACAGGCATCGGCAATCTCGGCACGACCACCATAGTTGATGCAGAACACCACATCGATGACCTTGTTGTTCTTGGTGCGTTCCATTGCCACTTCAAGCTCGTCAATCACTGACTTCCACAGCTTCGGACGGCGGCCCGACCAGCGCACACGCACGCCCCATTCATCCATCTGCGCCACTCGGCGATGGATAATCTCGCGGGAGAAGCCCATCAGGAAACGCACCTCTTGCGGCGATCGTTTCCAGTTTTCAGTGGAGAACGTATACAGGCTTAGATAGCGCACACCGGCCTCTATGGCACCGGCAATGGTGTCGAACACCACCGGCTCAGCCGCTTGATGGCCATTGGTGCGGATCATGCCGCGCTGCTTGGCCCAACGGCCATTGCCGTCCATAATCACACCCACATGCCGGGGCACTTTGTTTTTGGGGAAATCAGGGATACGGGAGGGGTCGCTGAACGGAGCTGCGGGGATGTCCAACGACGTGTAATCAACGTTCTCAAAAGCCATACTCATGAATCTATCAAGCGCAGCGAACGAATCGGCCGTTCGAGGTAATACTCCCCCCAATCTTCAACCAACTCTTGCACAATACGCTCCAATGGCGCGTTATCAAGCACCGACCAGTCGCCTCGAATCAGGGCATCAAGCTGACTCAATACAAGCGGCGCGATACGTCGGGCATCGGTGGTGTGGTCGGCCTCGCACATCACACCGCCTGACGCGATGGAGAAGTAACGGCGCTCGGGCTTGCCGCACACCACGCAAGTGGCGAGACGCGGCGTCCAGCCGGCCAGCGCCAGGGCCCTCATCACGTAGGACTCGCTGATGGTCTGCGATGCATGAGCATGTTTGGCGAGCGCATTCAATGCACCGATAAGCAGCCGATACTGGTTCGGCAATTGCTCATGCTCGGTGCTGACGAGCTTATCAATGGTCTCCACAATGACGTTGGCAGCCTCGTACGCCGCATAATCGGCAGCTATTGCGGCACCATACGAAGCGACGGATTCAGCCTGTGAAACGACGTCCAGCGAACGGCCCTCAGCAATAAGCAGATCCACGCGCATGAACGGTTCAAGGCGTGCCCCGAACCGTGATTTAGTACGTCGTACGCCTTTGGCCACGGCTCGAATCTTGCCATGCTCGCGCGTCAGCAGGGTGATGATGCGATCGGCCTCACCAAGTTTGGCGGTTCTCAACACCACGCCTTCATCTCGGTACAGCGGCATCATCCCTCCTTTCGCAACGTTTGCGCCATATGTCAGTAAACGAACAGACCCCAGAACGCGAAGAACAACAACACGTTCAGCATAGTGAACGCCACCAGCCAGAACAGTACGCGGCCAAGTCGAGTGGAGGCGAGCACCGGTTCGGCACCGGTGACGATATTACGAACCGCCTCGCGCCTGGGCGGCAACTGGATAAGGCCACGATGCCAGGCCACCTCTATAAGCCTCATGAACACGCGAGACCATGCCCAGACCACCAGCACAGACACCACTTGGATCACCGGCCAGCTCCAATACATCACCCCGGGCGTTTCCGTGGGCGCGCCACCCCAGGCAAGTTTGACCACGCCCATAATCACTTGGCCTAGTCCGGCAAAGAAGATCAGCATCGCGGCCAGCGTGGTAAGGGTAAGCGTCAGCAACGATCCGCCGAAACCATGGGCGAAACCCAATACCACGGGCTTGGCAGGCAGGAGCATGCCAGCCCGCTTTGCCTCCCTCCGATTGCGCCGCCACTGTGCGTTCAACGCGATCTTGCGGCCAAGCGCTACCAATCCCAATATCGTTGAGGCCATAAGCAGCAGCACAACGGCGACATGCACGATCACGCCGTATATGGTTCCCACCCGACGGGCTTTCAACGCTCCCGGCAACCCAATCGACTGGTACAGGCCAGCGCCGGCCACGCGTTCACTGGTTTGCGTATAGCCTGCCGTGGTACCTACCGCCCAGTCGATCAGGTCATTCACATAGGCATCCGCGAATGGAGTTCCGGCCTCCGACTCGTCCCCCAAGCGGAGCACGTGGTTGGCCACGGGATAACTGCGTACGGTCACATCCCAGTTGTTGGCCTGGTGCGCGTTGTGCAGAATCGCGCGCACACCATCGACCTGTGCGGTCATCACATCCTTCGACCCATAGGCCACAAAAGTGGGAACGGCGTAGGCGGCAGGTTTGAGCGTATCAAGATCGAAATTCGTCAGCGAGAACAAATCGGTGTCCGCGCTGAACACACGCTGGACAATGGACTGATAGCCATCATTCGCACCGGCAAGCGTAAAGTCCTGGGTGACGAAGAAGCCCAACGACTGGCGTGGGCTGAATACCATCGGACTCAAGAGAATCTGGAAAGCGACATCCGGGTCATCCTGCAGCAGGTATGAGGATATCCAAGTGGATTCGGACGTGGCGTAAATGCCGACCTTGGCATTGTCGACGTTCTCAAGCTGCCGCAAATATGCAATCACCTGATCATAGGCTTTGGCGGAGGCCATGTAGTCGCGGTTGACGTCGGTGGTGTTCCAAACTGGTTTATCGAGTACTGCGGTCACAAAACCGGCTGAAGCCATGTCGGAGGCCACATCGCCAAATGAGTTATCACAAGTGCCGTAACCGGCACCGTGCATGAACACCACACCCGGTCGTTTGCCGGCAGCTCCCTGCGGCTCGCGAATAAGCACCTTGATGGTCTGCACGCCGTTCTTGTTGGCCTTGCCGCGCACTCCGGTCTCTTGAGTCAGGTTGCCGTCGCTGGTCATATTCAGGGTGATATACCGTTCACTGACCTGATAGGTGCCTTTACTGGGCAATGCTTCGCCGGTCGGATTGGCAAAAGTGACGTCCGTATCATCGGTAAGCGTGGCCATGGATTGGCCGGTGGGCTCGATATTCCATGGCACGGTAGTGAGATTGGAGATAGAAACCAGCACGCCCATCAGCATGATGAAGATGGGCAGACTGACCATGAGCCGGTGGAGGCTGGTCCACGGCTTGGCCTTCACGGTCAGACGCTGCTCTTCTTGTGGCACGAAAGGTTATTGTAGCCGTTCCACGGTAATTATGCCGTGGGGCGCATTCAGCGATTGGGATGCTGAATGGGAACCACCACCGGACCGGTGGCGTTGACGGGAACCAGGCCATCGGCCTCCATTTGGGCGGCGATTTCCTGCGCCTTGGTAAGCAACGTGTCTACGATCTGGTCTTCGGGCACGGTCTCAATGACCTTGCCCTTGATGAAGATCTGTCCCTTGCCGTTGCCGGAAGCCACGCCGAGGTCGGCCTCGCGGGCTTCGCCGGGGCCGTTGACGATGCAACCCATAACGGCCACGCGAATCGGCGCGGTCACGTCCTTCAGCCCCTCGGTCACGGCCGAGGCAAGCTGAATCACATCCACCTGGGCTCGTCCGCAGCTCGGGCAGGAGATGATGTCGAACTTGCGCGGGCGCAATCCCATGTATTCAAGGAGCTTGCAGCCCACCTTGACCTCTTCGACCGGCGGGGCGGACAGCGAGACGCGAATCGTATCTCCGATGCCTTCGGCGAGTAGTGCGCCGAACGCCAGGCAGGATTTGATGGTGCCCTGCCAGGCCGGACCGGCTTCGGTGACGCCGAGGTGCAGCGGCCAGTCACCCTTGGAGGCAAGCAGACGATAGGTTTCGACCATGGTGATCACGTCATGGTGCTTGACGGAAATCTTGAAATCATGGAAGCCGACGTCCTCGAACATGTGAGCTTCCTTCAATGCGGAGGCCACCAATGCTTCAGGAGTGGGGCCGCCGTATTTGGCGTAGAGTTCCTTGTCCAACGAGCCGGCGTTCACACCGATACGCAGAGAGATGCCGGCATCAGTGGCTGCTTTGCAGATCGAGGGGCCGACTTCATTGAATTTACGGATGTTGCCGGGGTTCACGCGTACGGCTGCGCAGCCGGCATCGATGGCCTGGAACACGTACTTGGACTGGAAGTGAATATCCGCGATGATCGGCACCGGCGACTTCCTGCAGATCTCCGGCAATGCGTCCGCATCGTCCTGACTCGGCACAGCCACGCGCACGATATCGCAACCAGCTGCGGTCAGCTCGGCAATCTGCTGCAATGTGGCAGGAACATTGGCCGTAAGCGTGTTGGTCATCGACTGCACGGAGATGGGGGCTCCCCCACCGACCGGCACCGAGCCGACCATGATGCGGTGAGACTTGCGACGCGGGTGCAGCGGCGATTCGCTGGTCAATTCGACCGGATTACCGGTTTTGCGGAACGGTTTTTCGGCGGATTTTTCCGTATTCAAGGTATTCATCATTGTTTGTTTATCAAATCATCGGCACGGTGACGAGCTTCAAGCTCAATCTGTCCCATTTCCTCCACGTCCGTGAACAGCGGGTCGCCACGCAGTTCGGCATCCATCTGGTCGAGCACGGCCTTCACCATGTCCACGATGCCAAGGTACGGCAGACGATGGTCGAGGAAGGCGTGCACGGCCTGCTCATTGGCCGCGTTGAGCACGGCCGTATGCTTTTCGGATGCACCCAGACAATGGCGGGCGAGCTGGACGGCGGGGAATGCCTCATTATCCAGCGGCTCGAACGTCCAGGTTGCAGCCTGCGTCCAGTCACATGCGGCAGCCACATTGTCCATGCGGTCAGGCGCGGACAAGCCGAGCGCGATGGGCAGGCGCATGTCCGGCGGTGAAGCCTGGCAGATAGTGGCGCCATCCACGAATTCGACCATGGAATGGACAATGGATTGCGGGTGCACCGTTACGTCAATACGGTCCGGCGGCACATCGAACAGTCGGGAAGCCTCAATAACCTCGAGTCCCTTGTTCATCAGGGTCGAGGAGTTGATGGTCACAACCGGACCCATGTTCCACGTCGGATGATGCAACGCCTGCTCAGGCGTGATATTCGCCATATCAGCACGTTTCCAGCCTCGGAACGGACCACCGGAGGCTGTGACCACCAGCTTGGAGACCTCGGCATGGGTGCCGGAACGCAACGACTGCCAGATGGCGGAATGTTCGGAGTCAACCGGATTGATCTGATCGTCGCGCCCTCGCGCGCTGAACAGCAGATGCCCGCCGGCCACCACTGATTCCTTATTGGCCAGTGCAAGCTGTGAATTGGCTTTCAGCGCGGCGATGGACGGCTCGAGACCAATGGAACCGGTAATGCCGTTCAGCACGACGTTCGCACCGGAACCTGCCAATGCGATCACGGCATCCGGTCCGCCGGTCACGCGGGTGTCGCGGGCACCGGCCTGTTGCAGCGCCTCCTTCAGTGCCGGAATCTTGGTGCTGTCGAATACCGCAACTTCCGGTACACGGAATTGTGCGGCCTGACGAGCCAGCAATTCGATATGAGCGCCGCCGGCGGCCAAACCCGTGACAGTGAAACGCTCAGGATGGCGTGCAATGACATCAAGGCCTTGTGTGCCGATGGATCCGGTAGATCCAAGAATTACGACGGTGGAGTTGGAGACTACGCTCACTGTTCCTTCTTCGTATCATCATGATCCAGCGTCGGGAAAGACAGATCCGGGATGCTTGAATTGAAATCATCGCTGGTTGGGAACAGCGAGGGGAACGGCATGTCGGAAATCTGTTCCGGACGCTTTGTCTCGGCATCCTTGCTGGGCTGGGCTGCCGGCTTCGGTGTGCTCACGGGCTCGGCCGGCACATCATCAGAATGGTCGGCAACCGGAATCGGAACGGATCCGGTGGTGCGCACCGGCTTGTTGGCCGGCGCAAAGGAGACCGGCATGGTCTCAGGCGCAGGCTGATGACGCGTCTGCGCGTGCGGCGGCTCCGGTGTTGCAGGGGCTTCGCTCGGCGCTGCAGGAGCGGCGGATGCGGCAGTAACCGGTGCGGCAGCCGGAGTAACAGGAGCCGGCATATCGTTCAATTTCAGTTCTTCCGGCGTGCCCAGACTCGGCATCTTGGGTTCAAAAGACGGCACGCTCACCGCAGGGATATCCTGTGAGGCTTGCGCCATATGGGCCAAGGCGGCCAGCGAGGAATCGCTCTCAGCCGTCGGAGGGACCGCAGGAGCTACCGGGGTCACCGGAGCTGCCGGAGCCACAGGAACCGCAGGAACCGCCGGAGTAGACGGGGCCGCGGGGGCAGATTTTGCTCCGAACGACGGTGCATCGGAGGCCACAGGCTGCGGTGCTGCGGACGAAGCAGGTGCGTATGACGCCGGCTGATATGCCGCTGGAGCAGACGCGTTATCGGCCTGCTCAGCTGCAGGACGAGCCACAAACAGATTCTGTTCGGCCTGATGCAAAGCATCGAACGCATCATCAGAGGCGGCGGCCTGAGGTGCGAAACGTGCGTCGGCAGCCGGGCGCTGTGCATTGGCAGCGAACAGCGGCGAAACGGCTTCCGCCGGGGCTGCCACCGCTGCTGCGGGAGCCGGGGCCGCAGCAGCGGCTGGCTCGTTGGCGGAAGCGCCACCGACTCGAGCGTAGGACTCAATACGGCTGAGCAACTGGACGCACGCGTTTAGGAAATAGTCGACCTGACGCTCGTCATAGCCCTTCTTGCCCTTGCGCTGGGTGAAGATGACATTGCTCACCGAAACGGCGTTGAGATCAGCCAAGTCACGGACATCGTCTTCGGTGACACCGTCGACGCCGAGGGATGCAGCGACTTTATCCACAATCTGATCGGTAAGACGGTCGACCTGCTTCTTGTCATACGACGGCTGCTTGGCCTCACCGGGCTTGAAGCGCTCGCCCTGCTCACGTTCCACATGCTCGAGAATCTGCTGGTACAGGTTCTCAGTCTGTGCCTTCCACGTCACACGACCATGCTGGGCGATCTCCCATGCGGTCTGCTTGTCGACCACCGCACGCTCGAGACGATTAAGCGCTGCGTCGACCTGAGCAATCACATAGCCGTCCTTGGTCAGGTCGAACGACACCGACTGAATATCACGCTGGGTAAGTCTGATTCCCTCACTGTCGTACAAAGCGTGGGCCCGCTCTAGAAAAGCGTCGACCTGAGCGGGATCATATCCCCACTTACGCTTGCCTGCGCGTGCAATGCCTGCCTTGCCGTCCCCTTCGCGAAGTTCCTGCGCCATCGGCTAATCGACCTCCTGCTGGATAAACAAATCTGTCCACAACTGTACGTGATTGTTGCGACGCGCGCGTGTATTTAGGCGGAAATTCACAGTTTTTGGCCTTCTCGACACTGGTCGGCCTCATTTCGAAAGCGCAGTGAAAGTGGGCAATAAGGGACTCGAACCCCTGACATCCACCGTGTAAAGGTGGCGCTCTAACCAACTGAGCTAATTGCCCGCGAGTATCAACAATAGCGTAAGGACGGCACAGCCGTCACTTGCACACGCCGGACGCCGCAATCATGACCTTTCGCCAAGGCCATGGCTTCCGCCCGTCGTTCCGATTCAGCGGCCCTTGCCGAAAGCGCGCAGACGGATACCATTCCAGTCCGGGCTGACAGTCAGCGGAGTGGCGGCGTTCATGCCTGCGGTCTGGGCGGCGGACTGCACGGTGGAAGAGCTGGCGGCTCCCGGACGACCGGGCTTCGGCGTCAACACCCACAATGGGCCGTCATTGCCGAGCACCGCGTAGGCATCGACGATGGTATCGGACAGTTCGTCCTCGTCGTCGCCATCGCGCCACCACAGAATGACACCATCCACGGCGGAGTCATAATCCTCGTCTACAAGCTCCTCACCCGTGAGCTCCTCGATCTTGGCGCGTACGGAGTCGTCCACGTCGTCGTCCCAGAGCCACTCCTGGACGATGTCGCCGGGCTTGAAACCAAATTCTTCAGCGTTCTGCGATGCCGTTTGATTCACAGGGGCTACATTAGCAAGTCATGGCGAACAAATACGTTAACGCGACCAAAAATCTCGCTTTGTGACCGTTTCACCGCAAAATTCCAAGCGCTCACGCCGTGCAATGCGGCAAGTCGTCGGCCTGTCCTTTACCGATGGCCACCAGTGCCCGATAGGCCTCGTCCAAGGTGGCGACCTTGACATCGCGCAGCCCGTCGGGCACATGGCCTGCCACCGCGCTGCAATTATCCGCAGGAGCCAAGAACCATGTGGCACCGTCGCGTTTGGCTCCAACCATCTTCAGCTGAATGCCGCCGATTTTGCCGACATTGCCCTTCTTGTCGATAGTGCCCGTGCCGGCGATGGTCTTGCCGCCACTTTCACTCTCGGGAGTCAGCTTGTCGATAAGGCCCAGCGTGTACATCATGCCGGCGGACGGCCCGCCGATGCTATCCACATGCATCGTCACCTTGGCATGGGCGAGCGATGCGGCATCAATGCCCAACTCATCGGCGTGTGCTTTGGCATACGCCAATCCCACTTCGCTGGCCGAGGACTGGGAACCGGCCATGTCCTTGTCGACCGTCTTCTGATATTCGTCGGCCGTCTGCCCCACTGGCACCGTCGCTTCCCTTGGCATGATCTCCATCTTCGGGTTCGCCCATGCCCACACGGCCTGTGCATTGATAATCGTGTAGCCGGGCACGCCGGAAGCGTTGACCGTGGTCAACAGCAATGAGCCGGAATCTTGGTACGTGGAAACGCCTTTGCCGGATACATCAATGACTGCGCCGTCCTCGACGCTACCGAGCACATTCTGGGTCGGCCCCGGCCCCTCGATGACATACGGGCTGGGCAGCAGTAGTATCACCACACCGAGCAATACGGCAAACGCGCCGATGAAATGACGCGGAGAACGAGCCGCCAGGTATCGCCTCACCCTCTGCGCGGCGCGCGAAAAACGCGATTGTCCGGTTTCCTTGGATGAGTTGGAAGATGACGCGGCCGAATCATCGTGTTCTGGATGGGCTTCCATAGCGGCCAAAGACCCGGATTGCCGATTCGTGTGACGTACAGACATATGCAACAGTGTATGCGAGTGACCGAAATGAACACACAACACACATATTCCTCGGCCTCCAGCGAACGGGCGCGGGCACAACCTACACTTGGGATAACACACCGCGGCAAAGAAGGATACGCATGGACGACAACGCGATTCACGAATGGCTGATCAAGTGCTTCGGCCCGATTCAGGGAGAAATGGCTTGGCAACAGATCGGCCAGCTGCCAGAGGAGATTCGCGCGCAGATGATGAGCCAGGATCCGAGCCGTCTGCCAGATCCTGCGGAAGTCCAGCAGATGATGGCAGCGTTCAGTGCCGGCGGCCTGAACACCATGGGCGATATGCAGCGCACGGTCGAAGAGGGACCGATCAACGTCAAGCTCGCCAAATCAATCGCATTGCAGCAGGCCAACGCTTCCGGCTCTCAGCCCAGCGTGTCCGCAGTGGACGGTGAAGCCGCTCGACGTGCTATGAGCGAGGCGAATCTGTGGCTGGACACGGCATGCGAGTTCGATCCCGCTCCCGGAGAGCCCGATGTGCTCACCCGCGCCGGATGGGTGGAAGGCACCATCGACCAATGGGCCAAATTCGCCGCTCCCGTGGCCGAGTCGATGAACGACGCTTTGGCCTCGGTGATTTCCGAGCGCCTCGGCGGCATGCTTGGCAACGGCGAAGTGGCCGGCATGTTCGCAGGCCCAGTGCCGATTCCGATTCCTGACGGCATGAAGGATCCCGGCCAACTCATGAAATTGCTGGGCAACACGTCCTTTGCCATGCAGCTGGGTCATGCGGCTGGCAATCTGAGCCATGAAGTGCATGGCAGCTTCGATCAGGGCATCTCTCTGCTGAAGAACCCTGCCGGTGGCCTGATAGCCCAGAACGCCACCGAATACGCCAAATTGCTGAATGGCGAGGCACCTGCGGAAGCCACTGACGAGACAAGTGAAACAACCAATCCCATTGGCTTCACTTCGGCCGCAACCAGTGCTGGCACGATTGACAATTCCGATTCGAGCGAAACCAGCACAACCGTCGAGTCCTCGGATGACGCAAACGCCGCAGACACCGCCGCATTCGAGGAAGCATTCGCCGGATTCGACTCCAACGAAAAGATTCCCGAGTCCGAGGTGCTGTCTTTCCTTGCGCTGCAGGAAATGGCCCATGCCCGCCTCTATGCTTCGGTTCCTTGGCTGATGCCCCGGTTTGAAGCACTCATCGGCAAGTATGCGCGTGGCATCTCCATTGATTTGGATGCCATGGAAGAACAACTGCGCGATGCCACTTCCATGGATCCTGAATCGATTTCCGGAGCGGTGAATCTCACCAAAGTAGGCATCCCCGATACGCCTGAACAGCGTGAAGCGCTGGCATCGTTGGAATCATTGCTGGCCATGGTTGAAGGCTGGGTGGATTGCGTGGTGTGGCGTGCCGGCATGGCTCACCTTCCGCATATCGAGCAGCTGCGCGAAATGATGCGCCGCGAGCGTGCAATGGGAGGCCCAGCGGAACGCACTTTCGAGAGCCTGCTCGGCCTGCAACTACGCCCTAAGCGCATGCGTGAAGCCGCCGGCCTGTGGGAGATGATCACGGTGGCCGAGGGGCCGGACGGACGTGATGCCAAATGGTCGCACCCGGATTTGCTGCCGGCCTTGCCTGGTGACAAGCCCGCGGATGGCGTTGCGACCGAATCGAGTGATTCGTCTCAATCCTCCGTCAATGCCGGTAGCTCTACTTCGCACCCTGCAGCGGATGGCAAGACCGACAACATCGACTGGGATGCCGAACTGTCCAAACTGCTCGGCGAAGATGGCAACGACGGCCCGGATACCCCGGACCAGCCCGACAATCCTCAACAGCCGAACGAGTGACGGCATCGCCATCGCTTAGGGCACATTATTTACACCGAGCGAGCCGAAGAAAAGCTGCTTGAAGCAATGTTCACAAGAAGCGGGAAGGGCGGCGCTGCTGCGCCCCATACCCATCCTTGGTCCGCGCATATGACAGATGCAGCGAGTCCTCGGCTCGTGTGACGCCCACGTACATAAGCCGTCGCTCCTCTTCCAACGTCTCCCCCGGTTCCGGTGACCCGTACGGCAATAGCCCTTCGGAGCAGCCGACCAGAAAGACGTGTTTGAATTCCAGACCCTTGGCCGCATGGATGGTGGAAATCATGACGCCGGGGTCGGTGCTCTGCTGGCTGCCTGTGGCGTCCAATCCCATGGCTTCCAACAGGGCCCTGCGTGTCGTGGCATCATCCGCGAGCGACGAAGACTGCCATCCGGAATCCTTACGCACGCGGAATTTCAGCCTTGCCGCGCGCAATGCCGCACCGAAAACCGGCTGCTGCGCGTTGATGCGCGTCAGAATCGCGCAATCGGAGGGCTTCGCACCCTGCGCAACAAGTCGTGCGATGCGAGCCGCCACACCTTGTGCTTCCAGGTCATCGGTGTCATAGGCCGTTCGGCTGATGCGCACCCCCTTCTCCCTGGCGGAAACCAGCTTCAAATAATCCTCACGATTGGGGGCCGCGGCAAGCACCCGATTGGCGAGACCCACCACTTCAGGAGTCGAACGGTAGTCGGTGCTGAGGTTGATGTCTGCAGACAGAGGGCCGAACTCATCGGCGAACTGCAACAGATGCCAGCTGGATGCACCCGCGAACGAGTAGATGGTCTGTGCAGGGTCGCCGACCACACATACATTGCGGTTCATAGCGGCCTTGCCATTCGGCCCGTCTCCCCCAAGCCATAAGTTCAGCAAACGATGCTGCAGCGGAGAAACATCCTGATACTCATCAACGGTGAGCCAGCCGATGGAGGAACGAATCTGCGCCGCCGCTTCGGGAAAATCATCCATGATGTGGCATACCAGCAGCAGGATGTCGTCAAAATCGATTTCTCCTCGCGATGTTTTCTCTTGCTCATACGCATCATAGATAGCGGCGAATCGAGCGGCATCGAACCCTGCGGGCGGCTGACGATTGGCCTCTACGCTGATACGCGCGTAATCATCGATGGGTACCAGAGAAATTTTGGCCCAATTGATTTCAGCCAGTACATCGCGCACGGTCAGTGCATCAATATCTCGTACAGCGGTAGCACGAGTGATGGCACGAGATACGGTGTCACGCTGATTTTCGATGAGATGCGGGAATGGTGCTTCACAGACGTCGGCCCACACACTGTTGAGCTGGCGCAATGCCGCAGAGTGAAAAGTAGCGGCGGTAACACCGGATGTACCGCCTTGCAGCCCCAGCTGCTCAAGTCGAGCACGCATTTCGGCAGCGGCTTTCACCGAAAACGTAACGGCAAGCGCCCGCTCGGGCTTCCATGCTCCCGTCGCGCAGGCATAGGCGATGCGTCGCGTAACGGTACGGGTCTTGCCTGCGCCTGCACCGGCGATGATGCGCACCGGGCCATTCAGCGTAGTCGCCGCCCGGCGCTGCTGCTCATCGAGCCCTTCAAGAATCTGCTGCGCTTGTTCCATGACCTCCATTGTGGCACGAAACCGAAAACCAGTGCGAAAACTACGTCATGAAGAGCCGGACATGTATTAGTGTGGAAGAGTGATGAAACGTAGCAACTATATGCTGGCAGCGCTTACCTCGGCTGTCCTGCCGAATCTGGCCATCGCGGGCGTGCGCGGAAGCACGCAGCCCAGCGCAACAGATGAGGACAAGGGCATCGATCAGGCAGTGGTGCAGGATGCCTCAGGCAAACTGTATGACGTATATGCCACTGACACCAAAGAGGGACGCGCTCGTCTGACACGGCGTGTGCAAGCGGCTCAGACGCTTGCCTTGGCCCGCGAGCCGGGTGGCCTTGGATTCGATTTGGATCATGTCATTGCATTCACTCCCGGCGACGAGCCTCAGATCGGGCAGACGACGACCACGCAGTCCGCTGATCAGCCCGAGGCTCAGAGCGCCCGTAAGCCCGGCCCGACAGGGGAAACTGCAGTGATGATTGCGGTTCATCGCGAGGGACAGGCGCGCTCGCTTGACTTGCTTACTCTTGATGACTGCGCTTCGGTCGGCACTGCATTGGGTGCTATTCATCGCCTGCCAACGGCATTTCTCTCGGCCGCCAAATATCCGGTGTTCACCACCGGCCAGATTCGTTCGCAACTGACCGCCTGGATTAAGCGTCTGCGCTCGGCAGGACATGTGCCGCAGGAAATCACCAATAGTTGGGCGCGAATCATAGAGACCGAGGGATTATGGTCGTTCTCCACATGCATGGTGCATGGCGGCTTCTCAGACGGCGACTTCCTGTTCTCGGGTTCGGCTATTACGGCCGTGACCAATTGGCAGGATATGCAGGTCAATGATCCTGCGCGCGATCTTGCCTGGATTTTCGGCAAACTTGACGAATCCCACCGCAATGCGGTGCTTTCCGCATACGGCCGCATGATGGGCTCCCGCCTTGATGACCTGATCATGCTGCGCGCCAACCTATGGTTGCAGATGGAGCAGGTCGGCGACTTTATCCAAGCATTGAATCGTGCGGATAATAATCGCATCATGCAGTTTAAGGCTCAGGTTGAGCGTCTCGCTCATCAGCTGGGCGTTATCAGCCGTGATACTACGCCGTCTACGGCCGCTCCGGCCGCTGGCGCAACCGCCAAGTCCGCTTCCCCATCCACCATTACCGTCGGCACTTTGCTGCGAGAGGATGACCGCCGCTACGCCGAGGCTGACGATACTACCAACGAGACCACGGAACCGTCCGACGAAACCCCCGATCCGGATCGTACCGGCTCAGCCGAGGTCGTTGCCGTGGGAGAAGCAGACATGACCCCGGCTGTGCCTGCCGCCGCTAAGGATAACGATCAAACCGCCGGCAGTCCGGTGACCGGCACTGGCTCAACCAAGCCGCAGCCCGCCAATGCCGAGCAAGGTGACGACGCGGTAACCATCACGCTCAAAGAGCTCATTGAGATGAACGATCAGCAGGCGGCGTCGGCACCTTCCGCCAACGTGGAGGATGCCGGCAAGGGCGAGGCTGATGACGATACCAATGATCGCCTGTCGCAGTCTGGTGCTGAGACCACGGTTATTCCCTTGCTTGAGCGCGAGGAAAGGGCGTTGCGTGACGCTCGCGCAGGACTGGCTGGGTACGATGACGAGGGCAATCCCTTGCATGACGGTCAGGACGACACACCTTCACGTGGAGTTCCGGAAACCACGCCGAGCGCGTAACCGGTCATCTCATGCCGACGTTACGCGGCACAATAGAACCAACGGATATGGCTGGAAACAGCCAACAATCAACCGCCCGGCGACGGGCACCAACGAGGAGCATTCATGGACATCGAACTGGGCATCCAAAACGTGGCACGACCGGTGAACTTCAGTACCGAGGAATCGGCCGACAGCGTCGGCAAGGCTATCGCACAGGCCGTAGCCAACGGCGAAACCATCAATCTGACCGATGATAAGGGTCGTCACATCATCGTGCCCGCCAAGGCACTGGGCTATGCCATCATCGGTTCCGAGACCAAGCACGCCGTCGGTTTCGGCGCTCTGTGACGATACGGATTGTTCAAGGGCTTACAGCAAGCCTCCGCGAGAGCGGAGGCTTTGTGCTATCGGTATAACGGCAGCGCGCCGCGTCGGACGATTTCGGCCACGGTGGCCTCATCGGTCAGGTTCTCTCCCAACAGATTCGGTTTGCCCTTACCATGCCAGTCCGATCCGCCTGTGACCAGCAAATGGTAACGTGCGCAAATGCCCAGCAATCGTTCGCGCTGTTCGGGAAGGTTGCCACGATGCCACACTTCCAGGCCATCCAGCCCTTCCGCAATCAACGCTTCAATCTGCTCATCGGAAAGCAGTCTCCGGTTTCGGCTCAAATCACCGGCATGAGCAATCAGAATCACACCGTCAGCCCCCTTCACGGCAGCAACCACCTCGCGCGCGGTCGGCGACGGCGTGGGAATGTAATATTTGGAGGACGCGCTGACCGCATCGGCAAACGCCTCAGAACGATTTTGATACACCCCGGCGGCAACCAGCGCATCGGCGATATGCGGACGTCCTATAGTGGTGTTCCCGCCTTCCTTGACCTGGGCGAGCACGGACTCCCATGAAATCGGAAGGTCCTTGGACATAAGTTCCACCATACGTTGCGTACGCCGCAATCGTGCCTGGCGAGTACGCGCGAACAGATCCACGATGCATTGATTCGTGGGATCATATTGGAATCCGAGCATATGCACGGAAACACCGTCATCGGTGGCCGTGATTTCAGTGCCGCGCAGTAGCGGCAGCCCTACCTTGCGTGCCGCGGCCTCGGCCTGAGGCCAACCGGCAGTAGTGTCATGATCGGAAATGGATACACCTTTAAGCCCCACAGCCTTGGATTGCTCGGCCAACACAGCCGGCGTCTCCGTGCCGTCGGAGAAGGCGGTGTGGCAATGGATGTCCCACCCGGTTGTGGGCGGTTCCATAGGCATCACGTATCCAGTCATACTGTCCATCGTAACCTCATTTCGCCCCTCCCATGTCTGCAACTCGATTCGCTACCAGGCAAAACCGAACATTCTCTTCCTATCTGACAACCACAGCGGTTAATCTTGAGCGCAGTACCCACACCGGAGGATTCCATGACGCACACGAACAGCACAAACGGCGCACGTAACGATACCAGTACTGCCTCAATTCCCCGGCTCACTGGCTGGAGGCACAGCGCCACATGGACTTATCTCATCATGCTGATTGCTTCGGCAGTGGCATTGGGAGCCTCGTTCATACTTTCGGCCGAGACGCTGCAGCTGGCACGCCATCCTGAGTCCTCATTGGGATGTGATGTAAATGCCGTGGTCTCTTGTTCCACGGTGGCTCAATCATGGCAGGCGGAACTCGTGAAATTCGGCGGGCTCTCCTATCCGAATGCGTTCTTCGGCATCGCCGCCGAATCAGTGTTCATTACCATTGCCGTGATTGGTATGGCGCGCGTGCGCGTGCCGCGATGGTTTGCCACTTGCACATGGTTTGGCGGCTTGGCAGCATTGGCCTACTCATACTGGTTGAGCACGCAGTCGCTGTTCGTGATTCACGCGCTATGCCCGTGGTGCTTGACGCTGATGTTCTCCACCACCATCCAGTTCATGGCGTTGAGCCACGCAACCGTGGCCGTGCAGGGATTGCCGTCTCGCAAGGTCACTGACGAAGAGAACGGCATCGCTCCCGATATGCCGCAGATACCGGCCGGGTTGAACAAGTATTACCGCCTCAACATCGACCTTATGGTTGACGTGCTGTGGATTGTGGCGATTGTAGTGCTGATTATCGTCACCGAGGGCGCAGCACTGTTCGCCGCATAAGCGGCTAATAACGACGTATCTCTCCTTCCATCAGCCTCACGGCTGGCGCTTCTCTCACCAGAGGGAGGTCAGGAACGGAGCAAATCGATATCGGCAACCAGCGTGGCCGAGCCGGTGAGTTTGACGTCCTCGTCGGTCACGTCCACTCGCAGAGTGCCGCCGCGCACGGTGATGTCCCAGTGTGAGATGCCGGTCTTGGCGCGTAGCACAATGCCTGTGGCGCACAAGCCCGTACCGCAGGAGAGGGTCTCTCCGCAGCCTCGTTCGTTGACACGCATCGTCGCCTCACCCACTGCGGTGTTGTGGTCGATATCATCAATACGCACGAATTCCACGTTCTGATCGGATTCGATAGTTGGGTTGACCACCGGCTTGGTAACCAAATCCAGATCCTCGACCACTGGCAGCGTGGAGAAGGCATCTTCAATCACCGCCACCACATGCGGGTTGCCCATGTCGACGAACGTGCCACGTGCCGAGCCATCGTTGCCGGGAATAGTGACTTCATAGGCGTCGGTCTCGCCGATTTTCCACTCCCCCATTTCCACCTGGAACACATTGGCACCATACGGCTTCACGTTGCCACGAGGGGTCAGAATCTTGACGCCGGCTCGGGTTCCAAGTCGGAACGGCTCGGTGGAGTCAGCCACGCCCTCACGCTGGGCGAATAAAGTGATGGCGCGTGTGCCGTTGCCGCACATCTCAGCCAACGACCCGTCTGCATTGCGATAGTCCATGAACCATTCAGCGTCACCTGCCTGCACAGCCATGATTTGCTCATCGCTCAGATCAGACACGAACTCAGGCTTGGTCAGGCGAATCAGTCCATCGCCGCCGATGCCGAAATGACGGTCGCACAGGAACCGTATCTCATCGGCAGTGGGCTCGAAATCGCCGGTTTTGTCGAGGTACACCACGAAATCATTGCCGGTTGCGTGTGTCTTAGTTACTCGTTGCGGAAGACTCATGGCTTTCAGAGTACTCTAGGGAACGAAACAATACTGTTCACAGACTGTTTCCGTGAACAGTGTGGGACTGGCCGCACGGCCGGCCTCGGGCATTTCGTACCGGCACGCAGTCTTGTAGGAGGATTCTGGCATGAGCTCATCAGCGCCCATCGGCGTCTTTGATTCAGGGCTTGGAGGCATTTCCGTTGCCCGAGAAATCGCCAAGGACATGCCGGCTGAGCACGTGCTGTATTTCGGCGATTCCGCCAACGCCCCGTACGGCGTCAAGACCCCGGAGCAAGTGAAGGCCTTAAGTTTTGACATCGTGGAACGATTCGTTGAACACGGTGTCAAGGCCGTGGTCATTGCCTGCAATACCGCTACCTCCGCCGCGGTGAACGATTTGCGCGAGCATTATGACATTCCGATCATCGGCATGGAGCCGGCATTGAAAGTGGCTTGCGACCGCGGGGACGCCCCTCTCGGCCAGCAGCATATTCCACAGCGGGTGATTGTGGCAGCTACTCCCCTGACCCTGCGTGAGCGGAAATTCGCCGAGCTTATGAAGCGTTTCGACTCCGATAACACGATTTTCAAGGAACCCTGCCCGGACCTGGTGGAGATTGTGGAGTCCGGTCAGCTTGGCAATCATGATCTGGTGATGCGCACGCTGCACCACTACTTTGACCGATATGACCTGGACCGCATTGATTCTGTGGTGTTGGGGTGCACGCATTTCGTGTTCTACCGCGACTATTTCCGTGAACTGCTGCCCAAGCATGCCGCAATCATCGATGGCAACGAGGGTACGGTTCGTCACCTTGGCGTGGTATTGGAATCATTGGGCAAGCTGGCACCGGAGGATGCACTTGGCCGCGTGGAGATTTCCAATTCCGACCCATCCGAGCGCATTGCCAAGCTGTCGCATGACCTGCTGAGTGCCTGACCTTGGCCACCCTCTTTGAGGGGAGCCAAGACAAATAAACAGACATTTCGTGGGTCCATTGCCCACATCTTTGTCCAAACAGCGCGCGTAAGCTCATGACTACTTGAACAAAATAGGGGGTTTGGTATGGCAAAGACCGCAATGATTGATGTAGGCGGCGGCTTTCGTGCTATTTTCGGCTGCGGCGTGATGGATCGCATGCTCGAAGATGGCATTGATGTGGACATGTGTTACGGCGTGTCCGCGGGGGCAGCCAATATGACCTCGTTCATCGCCCGCCAGCATGGGCGCAACCACACTTTCTATACCAAGTACGCGTTCCGTAAGGAATACGCGAGCGCGGAAAGTTATTTCAAAAATCACAACTTTGCCAACCTGGACTATATCTACGGCACGCTGAGCAACCACGATGGCGAGAACCCGGTGGATTACGCGGCTTTCGAGGCCAATCCCACCGGCTTTACCGTGGTAGCGTGCAACGCCGAAGACGGTTCGACCAAGTATTTCGACAAGTCGCGTGCGCGATTCGATGACTTCGATGTCATCAAGGCCTCATCGGCTGTGCCAGTGGCATGCGAACCGTATGTAGTGGACGGTGTGCCGTATTTCGACGGCGGCATCGCCGATCCAGTCCCGGTGCAGAAGGCATTGGATGACGGCTACGACAAGGTGATTCTGATTCTCTCCCGTCTGCGCAACGAAGTGCGCAAACAGCAGAAGGATCTGGCTCCAGCCCGTATCCTCGAACGCTCTTACCCCGCCGCGGCTGAAAAGCTGCGCATGCGGTACAAGACCTATAACGACGAAATCGAGATGGCCAAACAGTATGAGGCAGAAGGCCGCGTGCTGATTCTCGCCCCGGAAGACCTCTATGGTCTCAACACCCTAAAAAAGAACTTCGAGGGTCTGGAAATGATGTACCGCAAAGGCTATGCGGCGGCCGAGGCCATCCCCGAGTTCCTCAGCAAGTAAGTTTTGCAAACTTTCTCACTGAGCAACCGTCAGCGAGAAAGTTTGCAAGGCAAGGTGGCAATTACTCATTAATCAGCATTGAAAGCATATACATTGGCAGATAGGTGATTCCTTTCTCTTGGAATACGTTGGTTTCCGCGAGTACTATCGCCCTGTCAATGGCGTAGCCGTCAGTGTTCAGCGCATTGTCAAGGGCTGCATGAGAACGGTAGTATTTGCCCGGCTTAATCTCCAGGGCCAACACATCACCGTCATCGGTCTCTATCAGGAAATCCAGCTCACCAATCCCTTTTTTCGTGAAGTAATAGAGATTGGTAAATCCATGCGCGGTGAGTTCCTGCGCCACGACATTCTCGTAGACTCCGCCCATGTTCATTGCAGCCTGACCATCCAGTATGCCCAGTGCTGACTTCTTGCCATACGAGCTGGTCAGCAATCCTACATCGGAATAGAACAGTTTCAGCAATCGACGTTCTTTACTGGCTCTCAGCGGAGCCACGGGGGCAGCAACACTAAATGCCGGCAGCGCAACATTAGCACGAGTAAGCCAAAGGAATTCATCTCCTGAGTTCTAAATAGAAGTGCAACACCTTGTCTAAGGTTGGAAGTGTTCAGTTTCTAACTTAAGAAGGTGTTGCACTTCTATTTAGAACTCAGGGTCTTTATGCACTCGTCGCAATCTATAGGTAAGTAATTCGCGCACTCGTTACAATCTGCATACAGTCAATTTTCGCACTCGTTGAAATCTAAACCGGTCGCGACGATATCAATTCATATGGAATCAGAGCTGAAACGCAGTGAAGCCCCTCGCTTGGAGGGGCTTCACTAACGATGGATGCGGTTGCAAATGGGCCGATTACTTCGTTTCGTTGGCGGTGAGCATGGCCTTGGTGACCTGTTCGTAGAGATCCTGATAGCCGCCAGGCGTGGAGGCGGGCAGCACCACGGTCTTGGCGTTACCGGACTCGGACAGCGAACGCATCACATCGAGGTACTGGTTGAACAGCACCACGTTGTTCACGTCGTTGATGTTCATACCCACGGCCTGCAGACTCTTGATCTGGTCGACGATACCGTTGGCGATTTCGCGGCGGTAGTTGGCCTGGCCCTCACCCTGCAGCCGGGTCTTCTCCGCCTCGGCGGCGGCCTGGGTCTCGATCTGGATGCGCTGGGCCTCGGCGCGCTGGCGGGTGGCTTCCTTCTCGCGCTGGGCGGCGTTGATGGAATCCATGGCGTTCTTGACCTGCGGGCTCGGATCGATGGCGGTAATCAGGGTCTTGACCACAGTGAAGCCGAACCGGCTCATCTCGTTGCCCACGGTCTTCTGCACATCGAAAGCCACGTCATCCTTGCGGGCAAAGGCATCGTCCAAAGACAGTGCAGGGATAGCGGAACGCAGCGCGTCCTCCATGTAGGAGCGCAGCTGACCGGCCGGGTCACGCAGCTCGTAGTAAGCGGTGGCCACATCGTTCGGGTTCACGCGGAACTGAGTGGAGGCCACCACGGTGACGAACACGTTGTCAAGAGTCTTGGTTTCCAGCTGCACGTTAAGCTGGTTGACACGCATGTTGGTTTTCATAGCGATACGGTCCACAAACGGAATGCGGATATGAATACCTGCGAACTGCACCTTAAGGAACTTGCCGAATCGCTCAATGATGTAGGCCTGCTGCTGCGGCACGACGAAGAGTGCGGCACTCAGCAGAACAATGAGTAGCACGATGATAATGAGCAATGCAATCAGCCGGCCAGCAAAGAATACGGCCATGATGTTTTCCCTTCATCCACGTCGAAACCACCCTCGGCCTCGACTCGTGATTTCCATCGTATCAGCGTCCAAACAAAGCGGTAGACATCGTACGCATATGTGTACAACTGTTCACTATGTGTGCATGCTGGCTTCTTATAAAAGATGTGCGGCATCCAATCAGTATGCTGCGGCGATGGCCTGATCAAGGTCTGCGATCAGGTCGTTGACATCTTCCAAACCTATGGATAGGCGAATCAGGTTGTCACTGACGCCGGCGGCTATACGCCCGTTAACCAGCGGATCGTATCCGGCGTGGATGGCTTGTGTTTGGAAACTTTCGCTCATCAATTCTCTCCCCTACCGCCATAAATTCTATTTCCGAACTTAGCAAGCCTTGACGCGTGACACCGGCACGAAGATATTGCAATTGCTGATGTGTTCTTATAAGAATTGGCTATATACGCAAAAACAGCAATCCCATTTTCGCAAGTCCATTTTTTAGAGTCTTCGCCAGTTTGTGTGTGTGGGAAAAAGCCCCGGCGTCCGTTGCCGGGGCTTTCCCACCACACAAACTGGCGAAGACTCATTTATTTCCTGCGTTTGATAACCGGTTATTATGTCGATAACGCATTAGTGATGTTCAAAAAAGAGACGGTGTCACAGCAGACACAGAACTCAGAATGAAGACAACTGCGCAAGATGGAACGAATCGTTGTCCACCTAATCGACGAAAGATCCAAACGTCTTAGAACGTCAGGCCCTTTCTGCACATAATTCGAGGTCAAAGGTAAACCTCAGCATTCAGATCCAACGAGGCGAAAGTCAGTGGCGCCGCCTAGAAGTTTGTCTCGAAGTTGACGCGATCTTTCTGCCAACAAACAGCATATCCTATTGGGATCAGCCCCGAGACAAAGGCTCCGTTGAGCAGCATCCTCATTCACACAAGCTCTATTACCTGATTATCATAAACTCTACTTCCTAATTTGCATAAATCCTACTTCTCAATTATCATAAGTTCTACTTCCTAATCTGCATACACTAGGAGATCATATGATTCCTCGATTGCTCGGCACACGAGCACAACAAATGGCCACATGGTTTCCTGTCGTGTCAGTGATGGGACCACGCCAAAGTGGCAAATCTACCTTGCTTCGGCATACTTTCCCCAGTTATGAATATCTGAACCTAGAAACAAGGAATCTCCGCATAGCTGCGCAGCGCGATCCGGTAGGATTCATCAATTCACGCCCCTCTCACCTATTCATCGATGAAGCACAATATGCACCCGACCTATTCCCCGAAATCCAAGCCGCCGCCGACGAGAGACACGAGATGGGTCAATATTTGCTTTCAGGGTCGCAGAATTTCTTACTGCTCAAGCATGTCGATGAATCTTTGGCTGGTCGAGTCGGTATTATGCAGCTGCTCCCTCTGAGCTACCGCGAAGCCATGCAGGCTAATCCTGATCTCACACCGGATATGTTTATGTTTCGAGGTGGGTATCCTCATCTTCATGAAGTGGACATGCCGGAAGCCACCTATTTCCGAAGCTATATCACCACATACATTCAGCGCGATGTTGCGGAAATTCTTGACGTCCGCAACCTACAGTCCTTCCGCACTTTCCTGAAACTCTGCGCGCAAAACGCCGGACAGCTGGTCAATATCAGTAAACTTGCCGTCGAGACTGGGGTAAGCAATAAGACCGCTAAGGAGTGGCTGTCCATTCTCACTTCCAGCTACATTATTTTTATGTTGCCACCCTACGCTTCCAACGAACGCAAGCGTCTAACCAAAACAGCGAAACTATATTTTTACGACACGGGTTTGCTGAGCTATCTTCTTGGCATCACCAGCGTCGAACAGCTCGTCCTGCACAAAAAGCGGGGTGAGGTATTCGAGAACCTCATCATCGAGGAAACCCTGAAGAAACACCTCAATGCGGACGAAGAGCCCGAACTGTATTTTTATCGGGACAGCAACCAAGTCGAAGTCGATCTGATGGATATGACCGATGTCGGCAACCCTCAGCTCATAGAGATCAAATCCGGGCAAACCGCGCGTGATGATTTCTGCAAGCATCTAGTGACGGTCGGCAACGAATTAGGCATGCCGGCGGAGCAACGTAGCGTGGTGTATCGGGGAGACACCGATTTCAGCAATGCAGTTGCCTCATTCGCCTCGGCACGAACATTCCTCACACGCTAACTGTGTCATACCCTATAAGCGCAATGAGGTCCGATACCGGAAGGCATTGGACCTCATTCTCAAAAGTTGAGGTCAAAGGTAAACCTCGACGGTCAGATCCAACGAAATGAAAGTCAGTAATGCTGTCAAGAGAATCGCTCCGAAGCTAGCGTGATCTTTCCGCTAGCATACAATGTACCAACTTCCACCAGATCCAACCCGCATTGCACAAACAGCCGGAGCCCGCGTGAGCCCCGAACACTCATCCAACATTCATAAGCAGGCGAACGTGCATCCCATGTAATTCCTGGACCGAGCCCTAGTCGGTCAGCTCCCCCAACTCCTGCAGCTTGTTCTTGATATCCACTGCGGAGGGCTCCACCTGGAACGAGCCGTCACCGTACAACACAACCGGAATGTGCTGCTGGCCGCTGATGGCCACGGCACGGTCGGCAGCGCCTTCCTCTTCCTCAATGTTGTGCCAAGTGTATGCCACCCCCAGCTTGTCGAGCGTGTTCTTGGCTTGACGGCAGTCACCGCACCATGTAGCACCGTAGATATCAATGGCCATGTCGGGTCCTTTCCTCTGTTTCGCCGCGTACAGTTCTCACGCGGCCTGTTTTGCTAGATCGTGTCCATCATAACGGGAGACGTGATGGATACGCGTCTGGCATAATGCATACGCAGTCTTGTCCTGATGACGGTTTGCCACATAACACGGAAAAAACGTGGGTCCCTTCTTACATGGCACGAAATCCGCGAGTTGCAGTGAGATACCACCACGAGTCGATTTTTCTCTCTGCATCTGCGCCATAAAAGCCAAGTCCCACCGAGGAACGGAACCAAAAACCACATTCAGCTCGCATAATCCCGACAGCATCCCCGGCCCAACAAGAACAAAGGCATAAAAAAGCGGCGCCGGTGTGGCACAACCGACGCCGCTCCCCAGGAGTAGAAATAGGCAGGAAAAGTATCAGATCAGGCGAACACCCCCGAAGTCAGTTGTTGGAACACGTCAGTATCGGCATGTCGATCGATGTACCGGGCGTAGGCGGTATCGAAAGCCTGACCAAGATCCTCAATCAAATCGTTGGCGTCTTCGATGCCAACGGCAAGGCGCACCAGCTCATCGGTGATACCGATCTTCAGGCGCTCCTCACGGGGCAGCTCGAAATGCGTCATGCGACAGGGCAGCTCGGCAAGCGACTCCACAGCCCCCAACGATACCGCAAGCCGGAACAAATGCAGGTTGTTGAGCACATCCGCAGGGTCAACGCCGGGCACCACCTCGAAACTCAGCACGCCGCCGGCACCCTTGAGTCCCTTGGCGGCCAGATGCTGATCGCCGGCACCGGGCAGTCCCGGGTAATGCACCGACTTGACCAGCGGGTGCACCAGCAGGTAGCAGGCAATGGCATTGGCGTTCTCCTGCTGACGGTCCATGCGCAGGGCCAGAGTCTGAATGCCGCGGCGTACCGCGTCGCACTCAGCGGGAGCCAACACACCACCCAAACGGTTCTGCGCAAAGTACACGCGGTTCGCCAGATCCTCACCGGAAACGACCACCAGACCGGCGTTCACATCAGAATGACCGGCCAGATACTTGGTGGCGGAGTGAATCACCACATCCGCACCCAGCGCAAGCGGCTTTTGCAGGTACGGGGTCACGAACGTGTTGTCCACAATCGAAAGCGCCCCGAAACGGTGGGCCACCGTGGAGATGGCGCGTACGTCGTTCACCTTGAGCAGTGGATTGGTCAGGGTTTCAAAGTAGACGGCTTGGGCAGGCGCGATGCCGTTCGCGCGGTCGCCTTTGACGGCGGCCTCCAATGCTGCAATGTCCTGAGTGTCGACGGCCTCGACGATGATTCCCCAGCGAGTGAAGAACTCATTGAGCTGGGAATACGATCCGCCATAAATATTGTCACCGACCACGATGCGGTCACCGGGCTTGAAAATGCTCAGTACCGCATGAATCGCCGCCAGCCCCGAGGCGAACGCAAAACCACGCGTTCCCTGCTCGAGCTGAGCGATCTGCTGTTCCAGGAAGTCGCGTGTGGGATTGCCGCTGCGCGCATAGTCATAACGGGGCATCGCGTCGACCCTCTCGAAAGCATATGTCGTCGAGTTGTAGATCGGCGGGTTCACGGCTCCGGTGTTGTTGTCTCCAACCGGCAGTCCGTGGACGAGCTGAGTGTTGAACCTGGTCATTGCGCACCCCCTTTATTGTCGCGTTATCTGCGCGAGGCCACTCCCCGCGCGGCTTGGTTATGACCATAACGCAAATGGGCAGCGAATTGAACGGCGTGGCTATATGGGTTGCTTATGGATGGTTCAAACGCCCGTTCCGACACTCGCGATGGCTACACTGGGAGGCATGGAAATCACCAAGGCTTTGACCCGATTGAAGGGCCTGGAAAACGACCCGGTATTCATGCTACTGCATGGCTGGGGCTCCAATGAATACGACCTGCCCGACTTGCTGAACTACTGTGGGGCCGGTTCCGCCGACTATGCCAGTCTGCAGGCTCCCATCGCCTATGGCATGGGATACACATGGTTTGGCTCATGGGCGCATGAGGGCGTGCCGGAAGGCAAATCATTGGACGAACAGGCACTTGCCGCGGCGCAGGCTATCGATGCATGGGTCGGGGCAAACATTCCCGCAACCCGGCCGATAGTCATGATGGGCTTTTCGCAGGGCGGATTGCTGGCCACCCATATACTGCGATTCAACCCAAACCGGTACGCTGCAGCCGTATCCTGTTCAGGCTGGCTGGCGCCGGGCACCGTTGACGGAGATGCACAGCTCGCTTCGCTGCAGCCGCCGGTGTTCTATGGGCATGGCGCGATTGACGATATCTTCCCCAAAGCCGATGTTGCGGCGATGGGCACATTCTGGCGTGAGCACGGCACGCTGACCGAAGAAGTGTATCCGGGCATGGCCCATTCAATCAATATGCCTGAGATGCGTGATATCCAACGTTTTCTGGAGAAGAACGGGTTTATTAGGCCGCAGATTTGGTAGTGGCATAATCCAAGTGGGCGAATTCCGGGACTTTATACCATTTGACGGGATAGCCGGCACCGTGGGCGCAGAACACCGAATCCGGGGTGTTGTCCAGATCCGATTCGGGGTCATAGACGGCTATCTTGATGACCTGTTCCGCGTCATGGCACGGCTTATAACCGCCGAAAGTGGCGGAGAACCGGCCATGACCATGGGCGTACTGATTCACTTCCATCGCATAGTCACGCATTTCAGAAACCGGCGCTTCACCTTCAATCACTGCGTAGCCACCGTCGGTGGACGGCGAATCGAACGTGCCAGACATGCGTTGAACATCACTCATCGCCCGGCCGATCATATCGGCGGGCACTTCAAGACGGAATCGATACCACGGCTCAAGTAGTCGACAGTTGCCCTGGCCCGTGGTATCGGGGCGTTCCTCAACCGGAGAGCCGGGACGTCCGCTGACTCCGGCTCTGGCTTCCATCAGACCCTGACGAATCGCACGATAGGTGGCCTGACGGAAGTCACCGCCTTCGGTATGTTTCAGATGCGCCTTGCCTGCCACCAGTGTCATCTTGATATCGGTCAGCGGTGCACCAACTAGCACGCCGAGATGCTCACGCTCGGTCAGATGCGTAAGAATCAGACGCTGCCAGTTACGATCCAAATCGTTTTCGGACAAAGCAGATGCCACGCTGATGCCGCTTCCGGGCTTCCCCGGTTCGAGCAGAATATGCGCTTCGGCATAATGCCTGAGCGGCTCAAAATGGCCGATGCCCTCGATTGGCTCGGTGATGGTTTCACGATACAGAATCGAGCCCGGACCGAACGACACATCAAGACCGAAACGATCATGCAGGGTCTGCTGAATGATTTCCAACTGCACTGCGCCCATCAGCTGCACATGGACCTCGGCTAGCCGTTCCACCCACACCACATGCAGCAACGGATTCTCGTCCTCCAGCTCGCGCAATGCGGTGATGACCTTATGCAAAGTCAGATCATCGAATCGGGGGCGTGCCACGAATCCGCTGTCTTCCTGAGCATCATCTGAATTGTCGGGATCCACTCCATGCTGTCCGGTATTTCGCTGAGCAGCATCTCGGCCGACGTTTTCGGCATCGCCCGATCCCGCATCTGCAGGAAGCACCGTGTATGTCAATACCGGCTGCAGCGACGGTGATTCGGCATCCGGCTCATAGCCCAATCCCTCACCTGGGAAAGTCTGCGTCAACCCTGTCACCGCACATACCGCGCCGGCTGGCACTTCGGTGACCGTATCGAATTTGGCACCGTTGTATACACGCACCTGGTCGACTTTCTCGGACCATGCCGGCTCGGCGGTCTTCCGCGTTGACGACGATACGATTTCCTTGGCCTTCAACATGCCACCGGTAACCCTCAGCCATGTCATGCGATTGTGCTGCCCGTCATGGGCCACCTTGAACACGCGCGCGGCAAACCGTTCCGGCCACTGCGTTTCGGCGGTGAAAGATTCCACTCCATCCAAGAACTCCTCGACGCCTTCCAACTTCAACGCCGAGCCGAAGTACACGGGAAACAGTTCGCGTGCGGCGATCATTGCGCGCAACCGGACTACGGACAGCCAGCCATGCTCCAGATAGTCGTTCATCGCGGTCTCATCCAATGTGGCGATATCCTCGGCAGACTCCCCTAACGGCACCTCATCGTCATCGGACAATCCATCGACTGCAGGCAACGGATACGCCGCATCACTCAGTCGTTTGCGCAGCTGGGCCAGCACGGCTTCACCGTTAAATCCGTCTACATCGCACTTGTTGACAAAGATGAACGTCGGCACACCATATCTTGCCAGCAAACGCCATAGGGTTTCCGTGTGCCCTTGCACCCCATCGGTACCGGAGACCACCAGAATTGCGTAGTCAAGCACACGCAGCACGCGTTCGGTTTCGGCCGCAAAATCCACATGCCCCGGCGTGTCCAGCAAGGTCAATCGCAGATCACCATGCTCCACCAGTGCCTGATGCGCGAAAATCGTGATGCCTCGCGCCTTTTCCAGCGAATTCGTATCCAGAAAGGCATCGCCATGGTCAACGCGGCCCAACTTGCGAATCTCACCAGTGCGATACAGCAACGCCTCGGATAGTGTGGTCTTGCCTGCATCCACATGTGCCACGATGCCTGCCACTATCCGTTTCATATGTCACCTTTCCCGACAGCCCGATTATTCGTTACCAAATATATCCGTTATTTCCCCCGATATCGGCAATCCGACGAAGGATTACCCCTAGTGCAACCAGACCGCACAATGTTAGGATTCTGCTTGGCATCTGGCTTGTTGGGGGCTCATCGTGATGCTATTCAATGGTTGAGGAACTCGTAATGAGCGACGAACATACCACTGACGATGACGCCAGCCAAAACGGTCAGGTACCATTCGATCAGCCGGTAAAGCCCACAGCACAACAACCTACGCCAGGTAATGCACCGCAACCCGCAGTGCCATTCCAGCCAGTGCAGCCAGGACAGCCCTATGCTCCACAGGGCCAGCCGAATCAGCCGTTTCAACCCGCTTACACGGGTCAACCGGGCCAGCCAGGCGCACCGTTACGCCTTGGTTACCCCGCACAGCCCGGCTACCCCAACAACATCGAGTACGGCACCGATGCCTATAACCAGTACCACAATCTCTTGGATCAGTACTATGACATCGAATATCCGTACGATGCCTCAACGGAGCTGAACGACGCACTCACGAGTTTGGACGAAACGGCCAGCCCGTCTAAAGAGCTGAATGACCTCGACAAGTTGATACAAGACAAACTTGACGATATACAGCAGTAACCGAATCGGCTGTATCAGCTGATTTCCCGCCCCTGTACCCGGTTCGCAGATACGGGGCTTTTTCGTCAGGTTGGGCTGCCGCTACAATAAATCACCGAACATCGACCGATAGGAGGAGCATCCAGTGACCGTTCCCGGCATTACCGTTTTTGGCCAGCAGTCCCATCCCGACTGGACCGCCGGCACCCCGATTGCCGAAGACGCCACCGGATTCCCCACCGATTATGTGGCGCTTGATTTGGAGACCACCGGGTTTTATCCGAACCGTTGCGCCATCACCGAAATAGGTGCCGTACGCGTGCGCGGCGGCCGTGTCGTTGACCAGTTCCAGCAACTCATCAACCCGCTATGCCCGATTCCTCGTCAAATCACCGCGTTGACCGGCATTACCGACGCGATGGTCGCCGACCATGATCCCATTGACGGGGTGCTCCCCCAATTCATTTCCTGGCTCGCCGATTCCAACGCCGCGGCTGAGACCGAGCCCATCGTCGGTCATAATGTCAGCTTCGATCTGCGATTCCTGGACTATAACACCCGCCATATTGCGGGATGCGGATTCGCCTGCGCCGACTATGACACCATGCAAATCAGCCGTGCCCTGTTCCCCAAGCAGAGCCATCACCGGCTCGCCGACCTGATTGTACGATTCGGCATTGCCGATAACGAGGAACACCGCGCATTAAGCGATGCCATCCAAACCCAGCAGTGCTTCGAATGGATGCGGCATTATGTCAGCGAGCACCATGAATCCAGCACGATCCGATGGAAGCAGGCACCAGCCAAGAACAGCACCGAAATTCTGCACCAGCAGTTGGTGGTACAGCGGTAAGGCTCGTTCTCGGCTCCCCAAAAAAGAGAAAAACTACAAGCCGTATTCCTGGGCGATGACGTTCCACAGGTCGGCTGCGGCCTGATCGACGGTCTCGTTGACAATAGTCACATCGAATTCGCTTTCGGCGGCCAGCTCCACCTTGGCGGTTTCCAAACGGCGAGCCTGCTGTTCGGCGGTTTCAGTGCCGCGGCCAATCAGACGACACTTCAGCTCCTCGAAGCTCGGCGGTGCAATGAACACGTACACCACCTCAAGATCAAGCTCAGAGGCGCGCTGCTTGACGCGGCGGGCACCCTGCAAATCGATCTCCAGAATCGTGGGTGTACCAGCAGCCAGATGCTCTTCGACGGGCTTTAACAACGTGCCGTAATGGGCCATTCCATGCACCACTGCGGTTTCCAAGAACTCCCCCGCCTGTTCCTTGGCCAGGAACTCGTCTTCTGACAGGAACCAGTAGTTCACGCCATTGACCTCACCAGGACGCGGATCGCGCGTGGTGGCGGAAACGGACACCCACACTTCCGGGTGATCGGCGCGCAGCTTGGCCTCCACAGTGCCTTTGCCTACGGCGGTCGGCCCGGTCAGGACGATCAGACGACCAGCGTGAGTGTTCTCGGTCATGAATTCCTCCAATGTGCAGTAGCAGATTCCTGTGGGTTACTGGTTTTCGTCGCCCTCAGCGGTGGCTTCCATCAGCGCCTGGCGCACGTCGAGCGCAATCGACTCAGTGGCCTGGCTCAGCGAAGCGATATCCGGCCCGTGCGAGGCGATGAGACGGGATACGGTGACCAGCACGTTGCTGCGCGTGCCGCGGAACACGGTTTTCAGGTCCTTGGCTTCGGCACCCTGCCAGCCGTAGCCGGGAGAGAGAATAGGGCCGGTGAATTCGGAAGGGTTCACACCGGAGTCTTTCATCCACTGGCCAATGGTCGCACCGATGATAAGCCCGACCGAGCCCATACCGTCGATGTCTGCATTGTGCTGCTGCGCGTTGGACGCGATACCGAATGCCACGGTACGTCCCCGGTAATCGCCGGACTGCCGGATGGCGGTTTGCAGACTCATGCCCTCCGGGTTGGACGTCAACGAGGCGATGAACACGCCGCGTCCGTTTTCCAACGCTTCGGTAATCAATCCATTCAGTGAACGCGCGCCATAATACGGCAGCAGGGTGATGGCGTCCGCCAATAGCGGCGCACCAGGCTTGAAGTAGGCATCCGCAATGGCGGAGATGGTAGTGGAGAGCCCTCCACGCAGGCAATCCACGATAGTGATGACACCCATCTGACGGGCAGCGTAGAGCACACGCTCGAGCGCTTCAAAGCCCTTGGCTCCATAGCGCTCGAACATCGGCGTCTGGAATTTGACGGCTGCGGCCCGACCGTTGGCGGCCTGCAGCATGCGCATGGAGAACAGCTCGGCACCTTCGGCGTCGACGTTGTACCCCCAGTCGGTGAGGAGTTTGCGGTGCGGGTCTATGCCGACGCACAATGGCCCGTATTTGGCCATCGAATTGCTCAAACGCAGACCGAAATCGGAACGCTGGGCCTGCAACTCCTCATCGCTGGGTGCAACCATCAGAACTCCTGTTTCTCCAATTCGAACAGCTGCTTCGAATGCTCCTGGATGCTCATGATCTGATAATCATTATGCTTCACGGCCTCGATGGCGAGCAGTGCGGCTTGGAACTCGGTAATGGTGGTGAACTGCGGCAAATCGGCGGCGATGGCGGCGGCGCGGATGGAATAGCCATCGGAGCGGGAGCCGCGGGAGTTCGGCGTGTTGAGAATCATGTCGATCTTGCCCTCTTCGATGAGCTGAACCACATTCTTGCCCACGGATCCGGCGGCATGATGCACCTCAACCGGAGCTTCCGGATCGGTGTCCACACGGGTGCTGATCTTGTCCACGATGTTTGAGTCGATGCCGTAACGGCGCAGCACGGAAGCGGTGCCCTCAGTGGCCCAAAGCTTGAAGCCAAGCTCTTCGAGGCGTACTGCGAGCAGCGGCAGCTGTCGCTTGTCAGTGTCGTTCACGGAGATGAACACGTTGCCGTGGGTCGGCAGGCCACCGTCATAGGCGGCGAGCTGGCTCTTGGCGAAGGCGTGCGGGAAGTCACGGTCGAAGCCCATGACCTCACCGGTGGAACGCATCTCAGGTCCGAGCAGAATGTCGACGGTCTTGCCCACCGGAGTGCGGAAACGCTTGAACGGCAGCACGGATTCCTTGACCGCGACCTGCTGGCCGGGGTGGATGTCGCCACCGTCGCCCTTGGGTAGCAGCAGACCGTTAGCGCGCTGGTCGGCAATGGTCTCGCCGGCCATAATGCGAGCGGCGGCCTTGGCCAGAGCCACACCGGTGGCCTTGGATGCGAACGGCACGGTACGGGAAGCACGCGGGTTGGCTTCGATGACGTACAGCGTGTTGGCCATGAAGGCGTACTGCACGTTGATCAGACCCTGCACGTGGCAGCCGGCGGCGATGGCGTAGGTGCCTTCGCGCAGACGGCGAATCTGGTCGTCGGACAGCGTAGACGGCGGCAGGGTGCAGGCGGCGTCGCCGGAATGGACGCCGGCTTCCTCGACGTGTTCCATAATGCCGCCGATGTACAGCTCCTTGCCGTCGAACAGCGCATCGACATCGATTTCGATGGCATCCTGCAGGAACTTATCGATCAGCAACGGGGAGGGCAGACGGCCAGAGACCACAGTATCGGCCTGGGCCTCGGCAAGCGCGCGATCCACGTACTTGTTGAGCTGCTTGTCGTCATAAACGATTTCCATGCCGCGGCCACCGAGAACGTAGCTCGGGCGCACCAGCACCGGATAGCCGATGCGATGTGCGGCTTCCTTGGCCTCTTCGAGGCTCAGGGCAGTGCCGTAACGCGGGGCATTCATCTCCGCCTTCTTAAGGACCTCGCCGAACAGCTCACGGTTCTCGGCCAAGTCGATGGACTCCGGGGTGGTGCCGAGAATCGGCACACCGGCGGCCTTCAGACGTGCGGCCAGCGAGAGCGGGGTCTGGCCACCGAGCTGGACGATAACGCCCTTGACCGGGCCCATCTTCTTCTCGGCCTCGTAGATCTCGAGCACGTCTTCGAAGGTGAGCGGCTCAAAGTAGAGGCGGTCGGACATGTCGTAATCGGTGGACACGGTTTCCGGGTTGCAGTTGACCATGATGGTGTCATAGTCCTTACCGAGCTCCTGCACGGCGTGCACGCACGTGTAGTCGAACTCGATGCCCTGACCGATGCGGTTCGGGCCGGAACCCAGGATGATGACCGCCTCGCGCTCACGCGGACGAAGTTCGGTCTCATCGGCGTAGCAGCTGTAGTAGTACGGCGTGGCCGCATCAAACTCTGCGGCACAGGTGTCGACGGTCTTGTAGACGGGCTTGAGGCCATAGTTCCAGCGCAATTCGCGGATGGTGTTCTCGCCTTCGTCGCCGAGGCTGCGAAGATGGGCGATCTGCACGTCGGACAGGCCGGCGAGCTTCGCCTTCTTGAGCAGCTTCGGGGTCAGAGTCTCGGCCTCGCGCACGGCCTGTGCAGTCTCGTTGATGAGCAGCAGCTGCTTCAGGAACCACGGGTCGATCTTGGTGGCCGCATACAGCTGATCCAGCGTTGCGCCACCCCAGATGGCACGCATGAGCTGCAGGTAGCGGTGTTCGGTCGGCGTATGAATGGCCTTGAGCAACTCAGCTACCTCATCTGCGGACGGCTTGTCGCCGTCCCAGTTGAAGCCCATGTGACGCTTGTCAATGGAGCGCATGGCCTTGCCGAGGGACTCCTGGAAGTTGCCGGCCAGAGCCATGGCCTCGCCCACGGACTTCATGGAGGTGGTCAGGGTGGGGTCGGCACCCGGGAACTTCTCGAATGCGAAGCGCGGCACCTTGGTGACCACGTAGTCGATGGTCGGCTCGAAGGAGGCCGGCGTGGACTGGGTGATGTCGTTGCGAATCTCGTCCAGCGTGTAGCCGAGAGCCAGCTTGGTGGCGATCTTGGCGATCGGGAAGCCGGTGGCCTTGGACGCCAGAGCGGAGGAACGGGAAACACGCGGGTTCATCTCGATGACGATGATGCGACCGGTCTTCGGATGGATGGCGAACTGGATGTTGCAGCCGCCGGTGTCCACGCCCACGCCGCGGATGATGGCGATGCCGATGTCACGCAGCTTCTGGTATTCGCGATCGGTCAGGGTGAAGCAAGGGGCCACGGTGATGGAGTCACCGGTGTGCACGCCGACCGGGTCGACGTTTTCAATCGGGCAGACGACCACGACGTTGTCGTTGCGGTCGCGCATGAGCTCGAGCTCGAATTCCTTCCAGCCTTCGATGCCCTCTTCGATCAGGACTTCGTCGGTGGGTGAGTAATGGATGCCGGCGCCGGCGATGCGGTGCAGCTCCTCTTCGTCGTGGGCGATGCCGGAGCCCAGGCCACCCATGGTGAAGCTCGGGCGTACGACCAGCGGATAGCCGAGTTCTTCGGCGATCTTGTCGCATTCCTCAAGGCTGTGCGCGATGCGGGAACGGGCGGATTCGGCACCGGCCTCGTCCACGACCTTCTTGAACAGCTCACGGTCCTCGCCGCGGTCGATGGCTTCCAGGGAGGCCCCGATCAGCTCGACATTGTACTTCTTGAGCACGCCTGCCTCGCCCAACGCCATGGCGGCATTCAGCGCGGTCTGGCCACCGAGGGTGGGCAGCAGCGCGTCGGGGCGTTCCTTGGCGATGATCTGCTCGAGGATCGGGGTGGCGATCGGCTCGATGTAGGTGGCGTCGGCCATCTCCGGGTCAGTCATGATGGTGGCCGGGTTGGAGTTGACGAGGATGACGCGGATGCCTTCCTCACGAAGGACGCGGCATGCCTGGGTGCCCGAGTAATCGAACTCAGCAGCCTGACCGATCACGATCGGGCCGGAGCCGATGACCATCACGGATTTGATGTCGGTGCGCTTCGGCATATCACTTACCTTCCTTGGGGTTGTTCTTCATAAGTTCGCAGAAACGGTCGAACAGGTAGGCCGCATCGTGCGGACCGGCTGCGGCCTCCGGGTGGTACTGCACGGAGAACGCGGGAATGTCCACGCACTGCAGGCCTTCGACCACGTCATCGTTCAGATCGATGTGGGAGACGAACACCTTGCCGTACTTGCCGTTTTCGAATGGTGCATCGACCTGCTTGCCAATCGGGGCGTCGACCGCGAAGCCGTGGTTGTGGGCGGTGACCTCGACCTTGCCGGTGGTCAGATCCTTGACCGGCTGGTTGATGCCACGATGGCCGAACTTCAGCTTGTAAGTGCCAAAGCCGAGCGCACGGCCCAGCAACTGGTTACCGAAGCAGATGCCGAAGAACGGGTAGCCGGCATCGAGCACCTGACGCAACAGTTCGATTTCGGGGCCGGCCTGTTCCGGATCGCCCGGGCCATTGGAGAAGAAGACACCGTCCGGGTTCAGGGCTTCGAGTTCGGCAAAGGTGATGGTGGAGGGCACCACGTGCACGCGGCATCCGCGCTCGGCCATACGATGCGGAGTCATGCCCTTGATGCCAAGGTCCACGGCGGCCACGGTGTACAGCGGCTCCTTGCCTTCGTATTCGCCGCACGGCTCGATGGTGTAAGTCTCCTTGGTGGAGACTTCGTCGTACAGGCTCAGGCCCTGCATCTGCGGGGTGTTCTTGACATCCTCAAGCAGTTGCTCGATGGTCTTGAGCTTGCCGGTAGCGGCATCGACCAAAGCCTCGCCGGAGAAGATGCCGGCGCGCATCACGCCTGCGGAACGCAGGTGGCGTACCAGCTTACGGGTGTCGATATGGCTCAGGCCAACGATGCCGTTCTTGACCAGGTCATCGTCCAAGCTGCCCTCAGCACGCCAGTTGCTCACATTCGGGGAGGGATCACGCACGATGTAGCCGGCCACCCAGATACGCGAGGATTCGGGATCCTCGCCGTTCACGCCGGTATCGCCGATGTGCGGGAAGGTCTGCACGACGATCTGGCGATCGTAGCTCGGATCGGTGAGCGTCTCCTGGTATCCGGTCATGCCGGTGGCGAAGACGATCTCACCGGTCGTCTCGCCCAGGGCGCCATACGGCTCCCCCACATATACCTGTCCGTCTTCCAAAACGAGGACTGCATCGTCCTTGTCATACATCGGAATTGCGATGGTTCCGGACTCGTTCTGGCTCACCAAAACCCCCTTATGTTTTTCGGGTATTCGTACCAAGGTTAACGGCCAGCGCAGACTCACACGCCGGTGCGCGCGAAGTCTCGCCCCGCTGGCGGGGCAGCCGGCTCACAACCGGCTTGGACAATCACGGCGGAAAGTTGTTCCGCCCATAAAAAAGCCTCCCGGAGGGAGGCTTGAAAACAAATGACTAATCGACCGTCGGCTGGGTCTCAGCGGACGGGTCGGCGGGCTCGGATGCAGGAAAATCGGTTTGACCGGACTGGTCCGGTTCGTTCGATTCCTCGGCGGGCTCATCGTCCACCGATCCCTCGGGCTCGGTGTTCTTCGCATTGCACACCGCGGAAAGCAGGCCGTGGATAAAGGCAGGTGAATCGTCATCGCACAGGGTCTTGGCCAATGCCAGGGCCTCGTCGATGGCCACCTTGTCCGGCACCTCGTCGTTGAACAGGATCTCCCAAGCAGCGATACGCAGGATGTTGCGATCGACCACGCCCATGCGCCTGACCTTCCAACCCGTGGAGTGATCGTCCAGGGTCATGTCGATCTGGCGGCGGTGTTCGGCCACGCCCTTGACGATGTCGATGGCGTAGTCGGGAAGCGGGGTCTGAGCACCCGGATGCGCGATGCGCTCATCAAGCAGGGAAAGGATGTCCTGCCCCTTTTCGTCGGCCTCGTACAGGGTGTTCAACGCCCTTTTGCGCGCGGTGGAACGTGCCATACTGCTGCTGGTCCTTTGGTTCGACTGTCGACTAGGTATGTTGCGTGGAGAAGATCAGTTTTCGCGGCCGGTGTAGGAGCCATCCTCGGTGTTGATCTTGACGCGGTCGCCCTCGTTGATGAACAGCGGCACCTGAATCTCGGCGCCGGTCTCCACGGTGGCGGGCTTGGTGCCGGCGTTGGAGCGGTTGCCCTGCAGGCCCGGCTCGGTGTGGGTGATGGTCAGGATCACGGAGCCCGGCAGGTCGACGTTCAGCGGAGTGCCGTCGTGGAAGGAGATGAGGCAGTCGGTGCCTTCGAGCAGGAACTTGGCCTTGTCACCCACGAGGGTCTTCGGAATCATGATCTGATCGTAGGTGGTCATGTCCATGAACACGAAGTTGTCGCCGTCCTCGTAGGAGTACTGGAGGGTACGGTTGTCCACGGTCTCGAATTCCATCTTCATGCCAGCGTTGAAGGTCTTGTCGACGATTTTGCCGGAGAGCACGTTCTTGATGGTGGTGCGCACGAAGGCAGGGCCCTTGCCCGGCTTGACGTGCTGGAACTTCATGACGGTCCACAGCTGGCCGTCGAGGTTCAGGACGGATCCGTTCTTGATGTCGTTAGTAGTCTGTGCCACGTTATTCACCTATTTCAAATTCAAACTAGCTTAGGCAAAGCCCAAAAATTGCCTTGGTTATTATGCCACACCGGGTATACAGGAAGCGAACGCTGGGGTTTCCCACGTGAACCCCCGACTAGACTGGATGAATATGCGACCCTTCTTCGAAGCCATGTCCGTGTCCTGCGTCGTCCCCGCGCAATCGCCGTCGGACGACGAACGCACGGTGTTCGACAACCTGTCCTTCGGCATGGAACGCGGCGACATCATCGACCTGGTGGGCCCATCTGGCTCCGGCAAATCGAGTCTGCTGACCGCATGCGCCCGACTCAACCCGCACGCGCACGGCATGTTCGTCCTCGACGGCGTGGGCAGTGACGAATTCAGCGCGCAGCAATGGCGGCGGGACGTCTCCTACCTGCCGCAAAAACCGATCCTGACCGGCAAGGACGTGGCCGAGGCGATCCGGCTGCCCTGGACGCTCGCGATTCGAGGCAAGGAGGGCAAGGCCGCGCGGCTGCTGCCCGACGAACGCATCCGCACGACCCTGGACGCGATGGGGTGCGAGGACATCGACCTGACGCGCACGCCGCATGACCTGTCGGGCGGCCAGGCGGCGCGCGTGGCGTTGGCCCGCACGCTGCTCACCGACCCGAAAGTGCTGCTGGCCGATGAGGTGGACGCCGGACTCGACGACGACAACGCATCCAAAGTGGCCGCGATCATGGCGGACGCGGCCGCACACGGCATGGCGATCATCCGCATCCGACACCGTCCGCCGGACGGACGCGCCACCCGCACGCTGATGCTCGATGCGGGACGGCTCACCGATCTGACGCGGGATAAGGAGGTGCGCCCATGAACGGTGCCTACGACATCGACGTCTGGGGTCTCGTCCTGGCGTTGGGCATGGTGGCCGCGGCGGCCATTATCAGCGAACTGATGCACATGGGTATTGGCAAGACCTTGATGTGGTCGTCATGCCGCGCATTGGTGCAGCTGTGCGCCATGGGCTTCATTATTGGCTATGTAATCCGTTCGAACAGCGTGTGGATGGTGTTCGCATTGATGGCGGTTATGCTGATTGCCGCCGTGCAAATCGTGATGTCGCGCGCCCGAGGCATTCCCAAGGGTCTGGCTGGCCCGATATTTCTGAGTTTGGTCATTACGATGCTGCTTATGCTGGCGCTGGTCACCGAACTCATTGTGCGCCCGCATCCGTGGTATGCGCCGCAGCTGGTAGTGCCGTTGACCGGCATGTTGTTGGGCAATACCGTCACTGCCTTGGCGGTGGGGTTGAGCCGATTCTATGAAAGCATGGAAGAGCGGCGCGACGAAGTGGATATGATGCTGGCGTTGGGCGCAACCCCTTGGGAGGCAGCGCGTCCCTCCATCGTCTCCTCGATTCGTTTGGGCCTATTGCCAACCACTGCTTCGCTGGCTTCCAGCGGCATCGTAACGATTCCTGGCATGATGGCCGGCCAAGTGATTGCCGGTGGCGATCCGCTGAATGCCGCCAAATATCAGTTCGTGGTGTTCGGTGCGATTGCCGCGCTGACACTGCTGGCCGATGGCCTAATCATGGTCATGGTATACCGCACCTGCTTTACCTCAGACGACCAGTATCGACCACCTGAGGAGCGCTGACCGGGTTCTTTCCTGAACCGATAGCATTTCCTCTGATGAGTCGAGCCTCAAAGCACCAGTCTGCCGACGCCATACGATTGCTATGCAATAGTCACCGGCGTGCCATCCGGCACCTGATCGTAGAACCATTTGGCATCGGCCACGGTCAGGCGCACGCAACCGTGTGAGGCGGGCTGTCCAAGTTTCATTGCCTCATCTTCCAGATAATCGCCGAAGTTCTGGCCGGTGGGCACCGAGTGGAACAGATACGGGCCGTAGAATTGCACCCAATAATCGGCTCCCATGCCTTCAGATGCATTATAGAAATGATCTCCGCGCGCACTGATGGTATAGGTGCCGTACGGTGTGGCGTCATCCATGCCAGTGCTGGCGATCATCGTGTAGATGGTCTTGCCATTGGACTTGACGTACACCTCTTGCTTGGCGAGGCTGACGTCCACGCTCAAATTGGAATACTGCGATAGGTTGGGTTGCTTACCAGTAGGATTGCTCCACCGTGCGCGTTGTGCTTCTTTGTTCCGCTGTTCTTGAATCGCATGGTTGAAGACAGGCACCTGCTGGCGCTCAACAAATGAAGTTGGTTGCGTCACGGATTGCTTAGCCGCTGATTGAGATGGCGTTGCGTTCCCATTGCCGCTGCCGGGGTGGGGCCAAGCGCGCATGGCTCCCATAGTCGAGAAAACTGCCAGCACACAGCACACCAGCGCGCATACAAACACTATGATTCGTCGTATGGTATAGATTCGTTTGCGACGTTTATCTACCGCTACAGGGCGCTTTTGAGCCATAGATTCCTTCTCATCAGAAAGGTATTGCCTGATTGATTTTAATCAGACATTGCGACGGGGCACTGAACCGGGTTGGATGCTCATGCGGCCGTTGTACCATGCCCCCTTGCACTTACTTCCATATCAATCGGTTCGTCCGTTGAAATTTGGCGCAACAGTCCACTTGCGGCGCAATAGCATCCACAAACCGATAATCACGGCCACAGTACCGACCCCAATACCGAACAGGTCCGAGGATTGTGCCGCGTGCGCGGTTCCCTGGGACTCTAAAAGCACATCCTGCGTGACCACCAGCGAAAGCATCGCGTCAATGAAGGTCACAAATTTAACCGATGAGTCAAGGGGGTTGCGGGTCTTATGCGAGACAATCATGCCGCGGATAGCTATGCCGATTTTGATAAACGAAATCGTGGCTACCGTAATGGCAATAATCTCACCGTACTCGTTCGGCGAACCGGTAAAAAACATGGTCAGTGAGAACGCCGCGTAGCTCAACCCGATGAAGCACAGCAGTGCGCCGGTGCGATGGCAAACGTTCCTTTCCTGAGCGAACCGTTGCATGCAATCGGCTATTTGACGGTGCGAGTGTGCGCTTTGACAATGAAGAATCGTGAAATGCATAGCATCGCGTAATACACGGCGCTCACGATGAACAGCGCGGACATCGGCCACAAGCCCATCGCCAGCTTGACGATGACCATAATGCCACCCAGCGCCGGGGAGAAAGCAATGGTTAGCGCCACCTTGTCGTTCTTCTCCAAGGCCCGGTAATCACGGTACAGGCCCATTGCTTTGATGCGTTCGACGGACTGAGGCACGCGTAGCCGCAGAGGCTTGGTTTGCTTGATTTGCTTGGCTTGCTTGGTTTGCTCGGTTTGCTCGATCTGCCCCTCAGCCCGTTCGCCCTGCCCGACCTGAAGTGCTGCCCATTACCATGTTTGGTAGGTCCCGATGGTCGGGGCCGGGTCGCCGGTTCCGGTATGACTCTCTCGCCCTGTCGTTGATGATCCGGGGGTGTTGTCGCCGGGAACGGGGACGCCCGATGACCGCTGATAGGAACCAGGCCGGCTACACGGACGTTTCAGGGGCGCATGGCGCAGGTCTCGTCGTAATGTGGGTGCGACGCCGGACGTCCGGGGCTCCTCCGAATCCACGGCAACCGGAAAAACCTTCATGACGGGAGGAACGATGATGACCCCGGACGACATCGACGTGTGGGTCCACCTGGACGTGGGCAAGGGCGCGCACCACGCGCACGCCCTCGACCGGGACGGCGACACCCTGTACGACAAGCCGCTGAAACAGGACGAGAAGGCCATCCGCTCGATGCTGGAACACCTCTCCAGGCGCGGCCGCGTATTGCCGGTCGTGGACCAGCCCAACACCATAGGCTCCCTGCCCCTGACGGTGGCGCGGGACATGGGGATCACGGCCGCCTACCTGCCCGGCACGGCCATGCGCAGGACCGCGCAGCTACCGCCCGAGACGCTCAGGGACGCGGGCCTGAACGACGAGACCCTCGCCGCGCTGAAGCTGCTCGCCGGCCACGACGAGGACCTCGCCAACTTCAAAAGCGCGGCCCATCTGGCCGCCTACGCCAGCATCGCTCCGGTCATCGGCGCATGGATCCACCCTGCTCAAGCTTGACAAAACCAAGCTGGACGCCAGCCAACAGCTGGTGCTGGAGTTTGCTTCCAGCGGCATTCTCGGCTTGTTCGGCAAAGCATCATCAATTTTCACCACACAGGGCATCGGGTCCATCAAGCGTTCGACCCTACCCGAGACCATCTCGCATCTCACCAATTCGTTGGACGGGGAATAAACAGTAGCAAAGCCCCCTCTGCCACACATGCAGGCATCATTGCAATCGGAGACTGCTCAGCACAACCAATGGCATCGCCGCAGGCCGAGCAGTAACGAGCGGAACCCCCATAACCGACGGCAGGGATCAACGAGCCCTACCATCAGGTCCGCGAATCCGCTACGCTTCTACCGCGTAGCGAGGAAGAAGAAGCGCGGGAAGGGGAAGATGATGCTGCCGTCCGACTGCGTTGGATATTCCTCACAGACCCGAGCGAACACTTCAGCCTCGAATTCCCTGCGCCCGGCGTCGTCAAGCGCTTGCAGATACGGCCTCATACCGGTGCCACGATACCAGTCCATAATCGCCTCATGCGAGGGCAGCGTGTGCATGTACGTGGTTTTCCAGATGCGGAAGGCACTGGTATGCGCGTGCAACAACTCCCAGTATTCAGGCGGCGTGAGGTTGTAGAATTCGCGCTGTTGCGACAGCTCGTCCGCAAACTCGGGCGAGTACACGATACCGCCGATGATGCGGTGAATCGGCTCCTCATAGTTCATCGGCGTCTGCACGGCCAGCGCTCCCCCGATCTTGAGCCGGGCGAGCAGACCGGGAATCAGATGCGGATGGTCCGGCACCCATTGGATGCAGGCGTTGGAGAACACCACGTCGAAGTCAGTCGGCAGATCATTCAGTTGCGTAGACACATCGCACAGTTGGAAATCAACGTCAGGATAGGTTTTACGTGCCGCCTCGATCATGTCTGGCGAACTGTCGACGCCCAGAATCTCGGCGTGCGGATAGCGTTCACGCAGCACGACCGTGCTGTTGCCCGGCCCGCAGCCGATATCCAGCACGCACCTGACGTTGCCGTCATCCGGTGGCAGCTGCATCGCCAGATCACGCGCCGGCTGCGTGCGCTCCCGCTTGAACCGCAGATACTGTTCCGAATCCCATGTCACCATGTTCCCCACGCTAATCAGCCGTTCACATATCGGCCGAGCCTGTCTTGCATCTTGGCCTTAAAGCACACTTCGCGAATAGCGCACAATGGCACACGGACGACTCACGCGTCCGCCGCATCGTCCTTCAGTGCGCGCAGCAGGGCCTTGTTGCGGGAATCGATGATGCGCTTGCCGTCCTCGCCCTGCCAGGAGAAGAAGCCCTGGCCGGTTTTGGCGCCGAGGTTGCCTGACTTGACCTTCTCGGCAAGCAGCGGGCTGGGTCCGGTGCCGTTGTCCATGTCGTCGAACATATAGGTGCTGATGTTGTAGAACACATCGAGACCACCAAGATCGATACTGGCGATCGGGCCGACCAGGTTCCAACGGCGGCCGAGGCTGTACTTCATCACGTCATCCACGGTGGCCGCGTCCGCGATGCCTTCCTGAATGATATGGAATTCCTCGCGCAGCACCGCCATCTGCAGTCGGTTGCCGATGAATCCGAGCGATTCCTTGTTGAGTTTCGCCGGTTTCTTGCCGATTCTGGTCATCAGGTCGAACGTGATATCCATCACGTGCGGGTCGGTCTTCTCCCCCGGCACCACTTCGACCAGCGGCATCAGCTGCGCCGGATTCCAGAAGTGCGCCACCACGAAACGTTCGGGCTTCTTCAGCACCGATTGGATTTCCGTGGGGCTCAGGCCGGAGGTATTCGTAGCCAAAATCGCATCATCAGGTGCGGCCTGCTCGATCTCGGCCCAGATGGACTTCTTCAGATCCAGGTTCTCCGACACCGCTTCGATGACGAAATCCGCGCCGGCCACGCCGCTGGCGTAGTCGGTGAATTGGGAGATGCGCGCCAGCACATCGTCCACGGAATCGTCGGCGTGCAGCAGACCAGCCGCGGCGAACTCTTCGGCGTCGGCGTGAATCGCCTTCATCGACTTTTCGAGCGAAGCGTCACTGCGGCCGATCAGATGCACCGGATAGCCGGCCAGCGCGAACTGCAGTGCAATCGCATGGCCCATCGTTCCCGTGCCGACGTTCGCAATCGTCTTGATATCATCCACTGTGCTGACCATCGTGAGGCCTTCTTTCCGGCGGCATCGCCATGTTTCGAGGCATTGCGTGGAGTTGTACGCCACACGCTTTCAACTCGCATTGTATGCACGAACAGCACGCAATTGCGTGAGATTGACTCATTTTCACGCGAGCCGAGAGCAACATGGCGCACGTCACCGCACATGGATTGCGGGTCTTTGGACTCGCCTCCAGCTCTGGTCCGGAGAAATGTCAGCGACAACCGAACAGTACGGCATCGGAATCTCTCGACGATTCATGCTCAACAAGCATGGCAATCGATACGTTATAGGTAATTGCAATATTGACTAGACATTCCTATGCTGTGGCGCAACGGCACCAAGCCGACGCGAGTCTTCATGGTCAAGGACGGCATTTATGGCACAGAACCACAGCACCATCACCAATCCCAGCGCGTTCCCGTTGGGTGCGCCGAACGACGCATACGCCAAATATTTCATCGGGCAGAGCTATCTGGCACCGCTGGTCTCGGGCAAGGAAGTCAACGTTTCCAATGTTACGTTCGAGGTGGGCTGCCGCAATAACTGGCATATTCATCACAGGGCCTGCCAGATCCTCATCGCCGTGGGCGGGCGCGGCTACTACCAGGAGTGGGGCAAGGAGCCGGTCGAGCTCAAGCCCGGCGACGTGGTGTACGTGGCACCTGAGACCAAGCACTGGCACGGGGCCGCGCCGGATTCCGATTTCGCGCATATCGCCATTATGAATGTGGTGGACGGCGCTTCGAACGAATGGCTAGAGCCGGTCGAAGCCGAATACGACGCGCTGCGTTGATGAGCCGAAAACAGAAGGACACGATTATGAATATTTCTCCCGCCGCTGAACAGTATCACCGTACGTTTTTCCCGAACTCGGAACTACTTCGTCAGGACGATCCGGATATGGCCCAAATCATCGAGAATTTTGCGTTTGATGAGGTGCCGAACGAACCGGGCGTCAACGATCTGGACGATAGGACCCGTTATCTGGCGATCCTGGCCACGCTGCTCGGCAGCCAGAGCCTCACCGAATTTCGTGGCATCGTGCCGGCCGCAATGATCGCCGGACTTACGCCGGTGGAAATCAAGGAGGCGACGTATCAGGCCGTGGCATATCTGGGCATCGCCCGCGTCTACCCATTCATCGCCGCACTGAACGAAGTGCTGCGTGCGCAGGGCGTCGAGCTGCCGTTGCCGCCCCAATCCACCACAACTCCCGAAACGAGGCGCGAAGCCGGCACCCAAGCCCAAGTGGATATTTTCGGCGAGGACATGAAGGACTTCTACAAGTCCGGACCAGAGGAGACACGCCACATTAACCGCTGGCTGGCGGCCAACTGTTTCGGCGACTATTACACTCGCACCGGCCTTAACCTGAAACAGCGCGAGATGATCACGTTCTGTTTCCTTGCCACCCAAGGCGGGTGCGAGCCACAGCTGACCAGTCATGCCCGCGCCAACATGCGCATCGGCAACGATTGCCACTTCCTCATCGCCGTGGCCTCACAATGTATGCCCTACATCGGCTACCCGCGCACGCTCAACGCGTTGCGCTGCGTTGATGAGGCCGCGAAGAGTATGTGATGAAGGCTACCAAGCGCCAGGGGATTTCCCCGGCATTCTTTTCATCGAAGGGGACAATTCAGAGCACAACAGCCGACACGATGGTCAGCGAAGCCAGTGAGAAGAGCGTGCTTACGAGCACGAAGCCGACCGCATAGTCGGGCATGTTGTTCTTGCGGCCGGTGAACATGGCGATGGTGGTCATGGTCGGCAGGCCGGCGATCACGGTAATCATCAGAATCATGTCGTGAGTGATGGGCAGCTGCGGCAGCGCACTGGCCAACGTGGTCAGCAGCGCATAGAAAGCGAGCGGGAATGCGATCATCTTGGCGACTAGGCCAACATAGAGTTCGTAGCGTTTGAGGACGCCCCACCACTTGGTCAGCGCGAACAGGCCACCCAAGTAGATCAGCGACATCGGCGTGGCCATATTGCCGATGGTGTGCAGCGGCTTGAGGATGATGTCCGGTACTTTGACGCCAAGCAGAATCAGAATCAGGGCGAGCATCACGCCGATGAAGGCGGGGTTGACGAATCGTTTAAGCAGGCCGAGGACGCGAGTGCCTAGCGAGGGGCGGGCGGCCACCGGAGAACCGCTGTTCGCAGCCTCCCCCACCGAACCGGCGCCGTTCACCGAACCGTTCGCGACCGCACCTCGCGCGCCAATCGCGTTGCCGCCAGTCGTTTCGGCGACCGGCTCGCACAGCCATACGCCGTACGTCCAGAGCAGCGTCTGGTCGATGATCGACATCAGCGCCACGTAAATCGCGCCGTTCTGAGGCCAAAGTGCCATGATCAACGGAATGCCGATAAATCCGGCGTTGCCGAAAATCAGCGACGCCTGAAACACATGGCCACGCGAACCTTTGAGACTCAACAGCTTGGCGACCAGCCAGAACACCAGGATGAGCAGCGCATACATCACGGCGGTCAGCAGCATCACGCCCCAGTTGGCGGCGAGCTGCGCGCGGTCCGCACCGTCGACGGCGTTCGAGAACACGAGCACAGGGATGAGCACATTGAGCAGCAGCGAGCACATGCCGTCCAGCGCCGTCTGGCCATAGAACCGGAGTCTCACACATCCATACCCGACCATCAGCATGATCAGGAATCCGACCAACTGGCCAATCATGACGCCAAATTGCCCCATGCACGCTCCTCTCGCTCGTTCCCTCCCCGTGATTTCCTGTCACTGGTTCATATAGGCAGCCATCTGGACAGGCTCGGCGGCACACGCATCAGTATGTTCGATACCACCACATGTCAATCCACACTTCTCGTTCAACCGTTCCCCGTGCTAATGAGCCGCCGGCCACCCCGTGTTGCCTGTGCTGCGCGAGCACCATTACACGTATTGCATTCCAGTGACCATTGGACGCAACGTGTGGGTCGGCGCCAATGTGTCGATTCTGCCGGGAGTCACCATCGGCGACAATTGCGTGATCGGCGCCGGTTCAGTCGCGACGCATTCCATCCCCGCCAACTCGGTCGCTTACGGCGCACCTTGCGAAGTCGCACGCGAAATCGGCGACAAGGACCGCGAGTGTTTCTACAAAGACCGCAAGCTCGACGTGTGGGAGTGAGCTTTCGCGCTACTGCTCTTTGACCTTAAAACGCTCACTGAATTGACGGTCGCGCCAGTAGTAGACGTCGTCGCGTTCGTTGATTTCGCGAATTACCTTGCACGGGCTGCCGTAGGCGACCGTGTTGGCGGGGATGTCCTTGGTGACCAGTGAGTTGGCGCCAATGACCGCGTTGTCTCCAATAGTGGCTCCGGGCAGTACGGTCACGTTCGCGCCAATCCAGACGTTTTCACCGATGTGGACTGGCAGCGAATACTGGGCACCCTGATAGCGCAGGTCCGGACGCACGGGATGGCCGGTGGCCACAAGCGTGACGTTGGGGCCGATCATGGTGTGGGATCCGATGAAGATCTCACCATCGTCCACCAGCGTCAGGTTGAAGTTGGCGTAGCAACGCTCACCCCAATAGGTATTGCAGCCCCAGTTCGCATACACCGGGCATTCGAGGTACAGGCCCTCCCCCGCGGCGCCGAAGAACACCTGCATGAGTTCGGTGCGGCGTTTCGGATTGGTCAGCGGTGTGGCGTTGAGTTCAAGCTGGAGATCGCGTTGGGCGGCCTGCAGATCAAAAAAGCCGTCCACATCATCCGGCAGGTAGACCTCGCCGGAGAACATAAGCGCCATTTTCTCGCGCGTCGCATCATCGATAATCGGCTTGGCGATCGGCTTGTCTTCGGTCATCATTGGCTCCTGTTCGGCGTTTTGGCGATTGTGTCGGTCGAACTATTCTGTCACAGACTCGTTTTCAACACCCAGCATTGAGCGCAGCCAGTCGAGCTCGGCGGCAATTTCGGCATCGTGCACGGCGATGATGCCGCGGCGATAGGGGTCGTCGATCTGCTCGATGGAGAGCGGATTGCCGGCGTCACAGGCATCACCGTCAAGGCTGGCGCCATCGTGCAGGTCATCGACCGCAACCCGGACAAGGCCGCAGCAGCAGCGGCTGAAGGCGTCACCAATCAGACCCCATGGACCGGCGGTTTTAAGGTTGTCAAGTAAGCGGCATATCGCATGCGAATCATTCTCAATAAGAAAAGTGTGAGGCAAACGCACAATATCAATCAATCGCGCATTCGCGGGAATAGCATCAAACAGCCATTTCTTGGACTCAGATGTGCGATTGGCACCGTGCGGGCCTCACACTTTTCTTATTGAGAACGATTCGCCGTGCAGTCAAGCCCTCCATCCACCCAAAAAGGACTCGCTTTTGGCCGCGTCGTCGCGGTAGGCCTTGCCTAACTCGTCAATGAGCCCATGGAATTCCTGCAAATCCTTGACACTGAGGCTCGTATCCAGCACCACGGGCGAATAGGCCCTGTGGAATGCCGGATAGCCGGCCGGCACGTCGAATCCAAGGAAGGCGAATAGTCGGCGAGCATAAGTATCGGCCACGAATGTGCGGCGCGAAAACACATATAGCATCAGGTCGTCGGCCGTTTCGCCCCCGATACCGAATAATCCGAGCAACTCGGTCCGCAATTCGGCGTCGGGAATATCTGCCGCGCCCTCAGGTGAGGCTCCGCAACGCTCCACATACCATCGGCTCAGTGACTGTACCGTCTTGGATTTGTTGACATAAAAGCCGGATGGGCGAATAAGTTCCTGCAGATGCGCTAGCCCCATAATCGCCAGCTTATGGGGTTCGAGCACACCCTCCGCGTTCAACGCCGCAAGCGAACGATTCACATTGCCCCACGCCGTATTCTGCGTCAGCACCGCGCCCACCATAATCTCGAATGTGGTTTCAGCCGGCCACCATCCGGTCGGGCCAAGGGCGGCAGCCATGGTGCGGTACAGCGATTCGATATACGCGGGAGAAGGAACGCTCGGCACCCGCTTTGCACTTCGATTATTCATAGTTGCCATCTACCATTCACCGCAATTCATGCAGGATTCGCCGCATGAACGGGATAGTGACTAGGAATGTCAGCACGTCGGACACCGATTGTGCCATTTCCACGCCGAGCACGCCGAACGTCATCGGCAGAATCAGTACGATCGGTGCCAAAAACAGACCTTGTCGGCACAGGGCCAGGAATGAGGCGATGCCAGTGCGACCCATGGTCTGGGTCATCATATTGCCCATCATGTTGAAGCCGTTGAGAATCACCGTGCAGCATTGGATATGCAGCGCGGCCACACCCACCGCGACCACGGCCGGGTCGGAGCGGAAAATCTCGACCAGTTGCGGTGCGAACACCCACAGCAACACCGCCAACGCCACGAGCACGCAGGTGGCGAGCCGCACGCAGAACCAGTACCCTTCTTTGACGCGCGCGAACAGGCCGGCACCGTAGTTGTAGCCGCACACCGGTTGGAAACCTTGGCCGAGGCCGACGATCACCGAGTTGGCGCCCAACATAATGCGCATCACAATGCCCATGCCGGCGATGGCCGCGTCGCCGAACGGATTGGCGGCGATGTTCACGCAGGTCACGGAAATCGAGCCGGCGCCTTGGCGGATCAGCGAGGGCAGGCCGCCGCCAGCCACTTCGCGCATGAGCAGCACATCCGGCTTGCAATTGCGCAGGGACAGTTTCATCACACCGAATTTGCGGCTCATTGTGGTCAGAATCGCGAAACTCACCGTCTGGCAGATGGCGGTGACGAGGCCGGCACCGAAAATACCCAGGCCGGCCACGAAAATGAATAATGGCGCGAGCAGGAAATTCAGCAGTGCGCCCGACACCAGCCCGATCATGCCGAATGCCGACTGGCCTTGGTATCGCAGCAATCCGTTGAGCGCAAACGAACCGCATACGCAGGGTGCGGCGACCAGCAGCGGTGTCAGATATTGCACGGCGTATGGGGCGATCGTGGAGGTCGAACCCAGCATGACGACCAACGGCCGCAGGATCAGCAGCCCGATCGCGGCAATTACCAAACCGGAAATCACCGCGCCCGCGAAGCCCACGGCCAACAGTCGGGAGGCACGTTCGTTGTTCTGCTTGCCAAGTTCGCGACTCATCGAATTGCCCGCGCCGTTGCCGAAGAAGAAGCCGAGCGCCTGCATCACGGTCATGATGGAGAACGCGATGCCGATGGCGCCGGACTGCGCGGTGCCAAGCTGGCCAATAAAGAACGTGTCCGTGAGATTGTAGGCAGTGGTCACCAGATTGGAGATGACGGCCGGCAGGCATAGTTTGAGGATCAGCGGTTTGACCGGCTGCCCGGTCATCTGCTGATATTTCGCGTCCGCGCTTGCGCGTCTCATGCCATGAACCTGAACCACGGACGGTTATCCTACTCGCGCCTTGCCCTATGCGAATGCGCGTGACCGCCATACGGGTTAACATGTCATTCTCGGGAGTGAGCCAAAGAAAAGATAAAGCCACAGCCCGTGCCACGCCCACACCGGCTCATGCCATATTCCTAAAAAGCGCCGTGGTAAAGATGTCCGTTGAGCCTTACCCTAAATACCGCCCAGTAATGCTGCTTGGGTTGGCCGCGACCTGTTCCGGCGTTCCAGTGGCGACGATGCGTCCGCCGCTTTCGCCGCCGCCCGGGCCCATGTCGATGATCCAGTCCGCATTGGCGATCACGTCAAGGTCATGTTCGATGACCACGACTGTTGCGCCGCTCGCCACAAGCCGGTCGAACACGCCCAGCAGCACACGCACGTCGAGCGGGTGGAGACCGATGGTCGGCTCATCGAACACGAATACCGCGTCCGATTGGGCTTTGCCCATTTCGCTGGCGAGCTTCAACCGCTGGGCTTCGCCGCCCGAAAGCGCCGGCGTCGGTTCGCCGAGTGTCAGATACCCAAGACCCAAATCATGCAAGGTGGTCAGACGTGCGTGGACCTTCTTGAGGTCGTGGGTCACGGCCAATGCCTGATCCACGCTCATTGCCATGAGTTGGGGCAGACTCAGTGAGAGGCGAGATTCTCCCTTAACCGCACGCCGAATCGCGCCGGCTTCAGACGCATACCGGGAACCGCCGCAGTCCGGGCATTCGATGGTCACGTCCGGCAGGAACTGCACGTCGAGTGAGATCGAACCGGTGCCGTCGCACGTGGGGCAACGCAGCCGTCCAGTGTTGTACGAGAAATCGCCGGCCTTCCAGCCGCCCGTCTTGGCCGCATCGCATCGGGCGAAGGCGCGGCGCAGTTCGTCGTGAATATCGGCATAGGTGGCCACGGTGGAGCGCACGTTTGCGCCAATCGGCGTGGCGTCGATGAGATTCGCACGATGGATGCCCTCGGCCTCAAGTTCACGCACATGTTCCGGCAACTGCTCCCCCGCCGCCTGCGCTTTGAGCGCGGGAATCAGCGATTCGAGCACCATCGTGGTTTTACCGGAGCCGGAGACGCCTGTCACCGCCACGAGCCGGCCGCGCGGAATATCAACGTCCAGCGGCTTGACCGTATGCAGCTGGCTGGTTGTCATGCGGATGTGGCCAAGGTCGAACACCTGCGGTTCCGCCACGCGCTCACGGATGCGCGCGCTCACATTATCGGCCAAGAACGGCGCAATACGACTACTTGGATTCGCCGCCACTTCGTCTACCGTGCCTTGCTCGATCACATGCCCGCCTTCGGCGCCGGCAACCGGTCCCATTTCAATGAGATGGTCGGCGGCTTTGAGCACGCGCACGTCATGGTCCACGACCACCACGGAATTGCCGTCCGCCACTAGATCGCGCATCACGCCGAGCAGTCCGTCCACGTTCGAGGGGTGCAGCCCGATGGATGGCTCGTCAAGCACATACAGCACGCCAGTGGTGCGATTGCGCACGGCACGGGCGAGCTGCACACGCTGGCGTTCACCGGTCGAAAGCGTGGCACCGGCGCGGTCAAGCGCCAGATAGCCGAGGCCCAAATCCAACAGTCGGCGGGCCACGTCCAGGAATGACTCGCAGATGTTGGTGGCCATTGGCCGCATGTCGGCGGGCAGAGATTCCGGCACGCCGCGCACCCAATCCACCGCCGCATCCAAGGTCATCGCGCTGGCTTCGGCCAGGTTCAGCCCGCGCACATGCGGGGCCCGGGCTGCGGCGCTCAGTCGGGTACCTCCGCAGTCGGCGCATGGTCCCTCCTTGAGAAATCGAGCCACGCGCTTCAGGCCTTTCTCGTCCTTGGCTTTGGCGAGCGCGTTCTCCACCGTGTATACGGCGTTGAAGTAGGTGAAATCGAGTTCGGCGAAATCGTCGCCTTTCTTCGGCTTGTAAAGAATATGCTTTTTGACGGCCGGCCCGTTGAATACGATGTCACGCTCTTCGGGCGTGAGCTCGCTGAACGGCACGTTGGTGCGCACGCCCATCGCGCCGCACACCTGCTTCATAAGGTCCCACATGAGCGAGCCCCATGGCAGCACCGCACCGTCGTCGATACTTTTCGACTCATCCGGCACCAGGGCCGCACGGTTCACTTCGCGCACAATGCCGGTTCCGGAGCAGGTCGGGCAGGCGCCGGCCGAGTTGAAAGCGAGCGATTCGGCTCCGGGCGCGTGGAATTCCTTGCCACAGCCAGCACAGGTGATGGGCAGTCCGGCCGCCACGTTCAGCGTCGACTCGTTGCGCGCCCCGCAATGCGGGCACACGTGCGAGGCGACGCGGGAGAACAGGAGCCGCAGACTGTTGAGCAGTTCGGTCATCGTGCCGAACGTCGAACGGATGCCAGGCACCGTGGGCCGCTGGTGCAGGGCCAGCGCGGCCGGCACGTGCAGTACTTCGTCCACCTGTGCGCGACTGGCCTGGGTCAGGCGGCGTCGCGTGTACGTGGACAGCGCCTCCAAGTAGCGCCGCGAACCTTCCGCATACAGCACGCCGAGCGCCAGCGAGCTCTTGCCCGAACCGGAGACGCCGGCCACGCCCACCAATTCGCCCAGCGGAATGTCGATGTCGATGTTCTTCAGGTTATGCACGCGCGCCCCGCGCACTTCGATCGCCTGCGGCCGCTGATCGTTGCTCATGCTCGGCACCGCTCCGCCGCCATCCTACTGTCTGACCTATTATCAAGCGTCACGCCGTTACCTCTTTCTCGACCTCGCCCTAGACCGCCGCCGCACGAGCTTCATGGTCTCCAGTATCATCACGACCAACGACGGCAGCCGAGAGTCTTTCGCTATTGAGCACCGCCTCTCGCATGCTGTTCGCCGCGACAACGAACGAAAGAAGGTGCCACAATGCCGTGGTTCAGCGCCAAGAACGCGCTCGCAGAGGATCCTGTCATGGGGCTGCTCCGGGAACAGGTGATGACAACCCGCAAAGGAGTGTCCATCGCGTTGGACGCCGTCGAGGGGCATCTGAGCGTCGATGAATCCAGAAAGAGCGTCAACGATATCGAGCACGAGGGGGACGAGGTCCGTTCCAAGGTCGTTCACGCGTTGGCCAAGGCCTGGACCACGCCGTTGGACCGTGAGGATCTGTTCCGTTTCTCCCGATCCATCGACGACGTGCTCGACAACACCCGCGATTTCATACGCGAGATCCATCTTTGGAAAGGATATGCCGGCGAACACGCCAATGTCGCGTTGACCCACGTGAACGTCGCCCTGCACGATCTGGAACTCGCCGTGACCGCGGAAGGCGCCGACATGCGCCGGTACTGCCTCGAGGCCAGCAAGGAATCCGCCCGCGTGCGGCGCGCCTACGAATCGGGGCTTGCAGCCGTCTACACCGGCGAAATGAGCATGGACACCCTGAAAACCCGAGATCTGCTGCGCCGCGTCGACGTCATAGGCCTGAGGCTTGGGGAGTCCTCCGACGCCATCCTCGACGGGCTCGTCAAACGCGGGCTGTGACTCACCGGAATACCGCAAAGGGAAAGGCGCGAATATGCGCAGGAAACTGATTCTTGATTTGGATACGGGCATCGACGACGCGCTGGCAATCGGATCCATCTTCTCGCGTCACAGACAGTGGGCCATATACAACGGCAGCTTGATGCGTTCTCCATTCACTTCGAGTTGGCGGGGATGCAGAACGTATTCCTCGCCCAATCGTTGGGCATACCTTTTGCGGAATTTGTCGAGCGAAGACACACCGTATCGTTTCGTGGATTTCACTTCGATCGGGCTGATGCGAGGTTTCATCGCGGCATTATCGTATTCCCGAACGATGAGGAAGTCTATCTCCATGGTTTTCGAGGCATCCGTTCTATCCGAGCGCGAGAAGAAATACAGTTTGCGCCCATTAGCCCGGAATTGCTGAGCCACCGCATTCTCCACCAGCATTCCTTCGTTGAGCGAAAGCTTATCGAACAGAATATCCCGGTACACATCATCCGGCGTTGTCTCTCGATCGGCAAACGCCTGCGACACCAGCAAACCGGTATCCGCCATATAGCATTTGAATGAATCGTTATCTTCGTACAATCCCAGCCCCACCAAAGGGTCAGTCGAATTACGGCACAGGTTCACCAAGCGGGCGTCTTCCAACCAGAAGAACGCCGAATCGTATTCACGAGATCGAGCCCCCTTATCGACCGATGCCAGAGTGAATCGTTTCTCATGCTTGGACAGCTGCCCTGGAATCTGAGCGAAAATGCCCCGCACGTGGCCGGCATCGCCATTGGCGAACTTGCCGATATCATCACTGTACAGTTGCAGGATGCCACGTTTAATCGAATCCACCTCGCCAAAATCGCGATGCTCGACATAATCGGCAACCGCCTGCGGCATACCGCCCACCAGCAGATATTCGCGCCACAGCCTCATCGCTCGTTTGTGCAGCGCATCGGGCAACGGGACCAGACGCTCGAACGATTTGCGAATCGTTTCAGCAAGCAGCTCCTCCCCCATGGCCCAGCAGAACTCCTCAAAATCGAGCGGCCCCATGTCCATTTTCCGTTCCTCGGAGGGGATGACGATATTCGCCACATTCCTCTTGATGGAGATCAGCGAACCAATTTCCACATAGTCATACCGGCCATCCGCAACCAGATATTTGATGAGCTCCCTCGCCGCCGGATACCGCTGCACCTCGTCGAAAATAATCAACGATTCACGCTCGTACAGTCGCTTGCGGTAATACGCAGACAACAGCATGAAAAATGTGTCAAAGTCATCACGCTGGTTTTCGAAGATGTCGCGAACGTCGCGCGGCAAACGCGCGAAATCGATGAGAATATATGACTTGTACTGAATGCGGCCGAATTCCTCGACAATGGTGCTTTTGCCCACACGGCGAGCGCCTTCGACGAGAAGAGCCTCACGCCCACCCGCTTTTTGTTTCCATGCGATCAGCTTATCCAGCATCTTGCGCTTCAACATGAGCAATCACCTCATTACACGAAAACAACAGTATAGGCATATGCTATTCTACACGAAAACAGAAGTATAGAGATGGCCGATTCTACACGAAAACAACGGTATAAGGACGCAAGCCGAACCGGCTCACCCCCAATCCCCCCCATCACACCGGCGGCCTGTTTGATTGTGCGATTTTGTGCGAATGGCTCACACGGTTCTTAGTGAGAACCGTTCGCTGCGTACCTGACCCTAGAACCGGATCAGCGCCTTGATGACCTTGCGCTGGTCCATCGCCTCGTAGGCGTCTTGGATATGGTTGAGGTCGTACTCGGCGGTGAACACGCGGCCGGGGTTGATCTCGCCCTTGAGCACCGCGTCCAGCAGACCCTCATCAAGGTCATAGTGGCGCACGGGAGCCGGGCCGCCCTTGATGCCGATGTTGCCGTAGAACGTGCCTTCGGCGCTGATCTCCACATCGTGCGGCAGGCCCACACGGCCGATCACGCCACCGCGGCGAATCAGGCCAATCGCCGTGTCGAAGGACTGCTTGGAGCCCACGCATTCGAGAACTGCGTCCGCACCATAGCCACCGGTCATTCCTAGCACCTTGTCAATAGCTTCTTGGCCGCGCTCGGGCACGATATCAGTCGCACCAAATTCGCGGGCGAGCGCCGCGCGATCCTCGTGACGGCTCATGGCAATAATGCGCGTGGCACCGCGCATCTTAGCGGCAATCACACCGCACAGGCCGACTGCACCATCGCCCATGACCACGGCGGTGTCACCGGGCTTGGCCTCGGCAGAAGCCGCCGCGTGATAACCGGTGGACATCACATCGGAAATGGTCAGCAGCGATGCGAGCTGTTCATCGGAATAATCTTCCGGTGAACCGGGCACCTTGACCACGGTGCCGTCCGCCTCGGGCACACGCAGGTATTCGGCCTGACAAGCGGAGAAGTAGCCGCCGTGCGGGCACACGGATTCGAAGCCGGCCTTGCATACCGGGCACTTGCCGCAGCTGTACGGGAATGGCACGACCACGAAATCACCTGGCTTAACGGATTCGACCGCCGCGCCAACCTCTTCGACCACACCGATGGACTCGTGACCCACCTGGCTGTGCGCGGCCTGTCCGCTCAGCCCACGGAAGAACCACAAATCAGAGCCACACACGCACGTGCGCACCACGCGGATCACGATGTCATCATCCTGTTCAAGCGTCGCCTTCGGCACTTCTTCCACGGCCATCTTGCCAGGCTCCACGAAAATCGCGGCTTTCATCATTTCGTTCATGTCAATCACTCCTTTGTTGGGAATATCTGTCTATTGTCGTTTATTGTTTGACGTCGGTTTGCAGGCGCTTCACCTGTTCGATGATGTTCCGGTTTTCTTCGATGAGCTGCTGCGCCTCCTCGTCGCGCCCCTCAGCCTTAGCCCGCCAGTACAGTGTCTTGAACGATACGTACGCCTGCTGCATTCGAATGGATTCGGCTTTGGCAGCGAGACGCAGGGCCTAGGCGCGATGCCCCGAACTCGGGTCGCGAGTGATGGGGGCGATAATGCCGATCTGCTCGTAGTAGCGCAGCGTGGACTCCGGAAGCCTGGAAATCATCGACGCCTCGCGAATCGTATGCCATGCGGTCGTTGTGCTCATATCGACAACTCTAAAAACCTCAAGTACTTGAAGTAAAACGGCGACACACCCATGGATGTCTTCTGCACGAGTAGGCTGGGATTCGGCGATGGGACCCGCCTGAACTTGTTTCGAACCGCACACTGCTGATAGTTCCTACACACGATTTGACATTGCATGAAATCGTTGTGTCTTCAGCAGGATTCAGCGGTTTCAGGAAAGGCTACTATGGGTTCGCAATCCCCATTCGCAGGCGCCCGGCCGATTACGCACACGGCCACTCCCCCGGCGCGCAAGCTCCCCGATATTCATCTTGATATTGTGTTGGTCGTCTTCTGCGGCGGCACTATTGGCACCGCGATTCGCTATGCGTTCGAGCAGATTCCCGCGGCTGGCAGCTTCCACACCGGCACGTTTGTGGCCAACATGCTGGCTTGCTTCTGCTATGCAGGGCTGACCGCTTACTTGGCCGGCGCTTCCCGGTTCGGTGCACGTTCCAAAGAACTTGCCAGTCGCGGACTCGGCATGGGCGTATGCGGTGGTTTGTCTACGATGTCGACACTCGCGCTGGAAGGTTTTACCGCAATCCGCGACGGTCAGGTGGCGGCCGGCATTACCTATCTACTGGTGACGTTCGCGCTGGGTCTGGTTTGTGCGTCTGCCGGCGTGTGGGCAGGAACGCATCTGGCCGGCTCCTCGAACGTATCCGCCGAAGCGTCCGCTGATACGAATGCCGCTACGACCAGCAAGGGAGGTAAGGCGTGATGACCGTATTCCTACCAATCTTGGTCTGCCTGTGCGGCGGCGTAGGCGCCTCCTGCCGCTATCTGCTTGACGTGACCATCAAAACGTACTGGCGGCGCGCATTCCCACTTTCCACGTTCACCATCAATCTCATCGCCGGATTCCTAGCCGGTTTGGTCGCGGCGCTGGCCCTCGGCGGGACACTTGATGAACCATGGCGGCTAGTGCTGGCCACCGGTTTCCTCGGCGGCTTCTCCACGTTCTCGACCGCAATCAACGAAATGGTGACGCTCTTCCGCAAACACCGCTACCCCACCACAGCGGCCTATCTGGTGCTGTCGCTGAGTGTGCCGGTCGTTGCTGCGGCCTGCGGTTTTCTCGTCTGACCGCCACGTCGATTCCCGACGCGGTCAGCGGTATCATTGCGAGGTCGAACGTCACAGGTACATCCGGGAGGTATATGGGCATGGCGAACAATGGAGCGGATGTGAAGCCGAATCAAGGTGTGGGCGCCACAAATACCTCGACCACAACGAATACTGCGGAAAATACCGTGGGCACGGCAACCCCGAAGCAAAATGGACTCGCCGTGTTGGGCAAGCATATGAGTGTTTCCGCCGCGCAGACCATTGTGGAGTATGCGACGTTCGCCATTCTGCACTTGATCGGCGTGCCATCGCAAGTCTCCAACGGCATCGCCGTGGTGTGTTCGGCGACCTACAACTTCGTGATGAACCGCAACGTGACATTCAAATCGTCCAGCAACTTCACCCGTTCCGTGGCGCTGTTCGTGCTGCTATGAGGCCAGTTCGCTGTGGCGTTTGTAATCATGGTGGTAATCGCCTTCGCCATCATCGGCATGCAACGTGCGATGTCCTCAACTACTAGGCAGAACACTCATGGCAATCATCACGACAACATCCTCAGTCAACGCGGATACCATCGCGCCGACTGATTGCACCGACATATCACGACAACGAATAAGCGGCATATGACTCATTCATATGCCGCTTATTCGTATTTCAGAGCACTTATCAGATCAGAAGAACAGCACCGCGACGCCTGCCGCGAAGCACATGAGCAGAATCGAGGTCAGGAAGCTGGCGAGCATCGGCTTCTTACCCTTGGAAGCGATGGCTTTGAAGTTCACGTTGATGCCGAGCGCGGCCATGGCCATGCCGAGCACGATGTACGCGAAGTCCACGAGCTGCGGGGTGATGAAGGCGATGAACGGCACGAAAGTGCCGATGATCGAAGCTCCGATAAAGCCGAGCATGAACCACGGGAAGGCCACGGTCTTCTTGCCGGTGTTCTCCACCTCAGAGTGCTTCTTCTCCCACCAGATAGCGATAATGATGGCGGCGAACACGAGCATGAGCACACGGGAGAGCTTCATGATGGTGGCGATGTCCACCGCGCCGAAAGCGTCGCCGGCGGCGACCGCGTGGGCGATTTCGTGCAGGGAAGCACCGGCGGTGATGCCCAGCTGGTCCTTGGTCATGCCGGTCAGCGGGCCGAGCGCGATCTCCAGCAACGCGAACACAGTACCCATAATGGCTACGATGGCCACGGCCATGGTCACGTCGTTATCCTTCTCGTCCTGCTTGTCCTCAGACACCTTGATGGAACCGGCCAGACCCATGACGGCGGCCGCACCGCAGATGCCGGTGCCACCGGCGGTCAGGATGGCGAGCATCGGGTCGACACCGAGCTTGCGGGCGATGGCATAGCACACGATGATGGTCAGCGTGACGACCACAGCGGCGATCGGCAGACACTTGATGCCCTGCGTGAACAGCACGGCGAGGTTGAGCTTGAAACCGAGCAGGATGATGCCGAGGCGCAGCAGCTTGTTGGAAATCAGGCCAGCGGCGTCCTTGACGCCTGCCTTGCGGCCATCATTGGAACCGACGTAGGCACTGCGGATCGGGAACTGGATGATCATACCGATGAGCAGCGCGATGATAAGCGCGCCGAACAGGCTGAATCCGGGGAACTGCTTGAGCCAGGAGGCGAACAGCGAAGCCAGCAGAGTCAGAACGCCAATGAACAACATGTCAACGGCGGCAATGCGCTTCCACCATTTTGTACAGAACTCTCTCATGGTGTCTATTGAATCTCAAGTGTTTACATCGGTCAAATCATTGCTACCAATACATATCATCGATTTTACCGATGCCACATTCTGGCTCCCCTCTGACGGGAGACAAGGCACTGACTATCCGCGCAACACAGCGATAATCGCTTCCACCAGCTCTCGCTGATCGTGCGTCAGGCCGGATCTCGGCACCAAGGCATAGAAACGGCGCACGAATTCGTCTCCGAGCTTTCGCGCCGGCACTCCAGAAGGCACTGCGGCTTCCGAAATCAGCGACTGCCCAAAGCCGGAAGACAACGCCGCCGCAATCGCGGCATTGCTGGACACCTCCATGGTGCGAGGCGGCAAACCCTGCATGGTCTTGAAATACAAATCCGTGTAATACCGCACACCGGAACCGTGCTCGCGCACCATCCATACGCCGTCTGGTTCTCCCGCCAAGACCAGCCGGTCCTCGCACAGGGTGACACGATCCACCGAATCATTGACGATCGGCTTTTCCACCACGCCCAAATGCACGGCTTTCATGCTTGCTTGGCCAAGAATGGCGTCCGAGTTCATCACCTGCACGGCAAAATCGAACCCATCCATGTTCCGGGCCATGACCGGCAATGCCTTGGGAAGCAATATTGCGGCGGTCGTATGCGAGAACGAGACCGCCAATGGCTCGCGATCCTCCTGCACGCGGGCAATCTGCTCGCGCGTATCACGCCATAATCCATCAATACCAATGGCAGTCTGATACAGCATCCGCCCGGCCTGCGTAGGCGTCACATCGCTTTTCGCATTGCGCACGAACAGCGGAGCCCCGACCATCTGTTCCAATTGGGCGATGCGCGACGACACCGTCGACTGCGACACTTTCAGCTCGTCAGCAGCCAACGTGAACTGGCCCACCTCATATACGGCGACCAGGGTCTCAAGCAATGGGAACATGGTTCAACTGTAACGCCTTATACTTCGCGCATCTGCGCTAATTGCGTCTTTGCCTTGTGGAGTTTGGCGTAAATTTCGTTACGCTGTGCCGGATTCTTAGCACGCTGATGATCTCGCGTAAGTTTGTCAACATCGGCTTCGAGTCGCGCGATCTCGCCATGCTGCACGATGCGTGCATCCAGATTCTCGAAGTCCGTGGTTCCCAAAATCGCTTGCGAGCACAAGGAAGCCCACAGTTCATCAATGGTGGAGCCGGTCAACTCAAGCTGGCACTCCCCTGCCGGCTGCCAGTCGCCTGCATACACGTGATAAATAAGCGTGTGTCCGGCACGCCCCGGCTGTGCACGACGCACCGCGAACGCGCATTCCTCGCGCGTTCTGCCTTCGAACGGCACCTCGCGCACACATGCAAACACAATGCCCGACTTGCGTTGTCCGGCAATAAGTTCGATGACTTCAGAAGGTATTTCAGTGGCTTTAGCCGTAAGTTTAAGACCGATAATCAACACTTCTGGAATCAGTTTGCCATCCGCAAGTCCAGTGTTGGCAGAACGAGCCAGGGCCAGCATGGTGATGGATTCAATCTCATTCACAAACCGCTGCTTAAGCTTGCCGGAAATCGGTGCTTTGCCCACGAACAGAGCCTTCGGCAATATGCCCTTGGCCTCCGGAATCGCCGTGGAAACAGGCAGTCCCAGTGAAATTGCGGATACGGAACCACAGTGAGAAGCCTGTGCACCAGTCATCATCGACCTTCTTTCCCGGCCTGCCATCAGTGTCATACCCTCGCAGTGCAGCAGTCCGTTTATCTATTGGAAAGCAACACTAGCGCATCCAGGCCGGAAGTCGTGGTACATATCCATATCCTGCTGCGGTTATAGGAAATCCCCTCCGAGTTTCCTCGAAGGGGATTTTCTATAACGCTAGTTCAAGCGAAGATTCTTGTCTGATGAAAATCAGGCGAGGATCTTGGTCACACGACCGGAGCCAACGGTGTGGCCACCTTCACGCACAGCGAAGGTCAGGCCTTCCTCCATAGCGATGGGCTGAATCAGCTCAACGGTGAAGGTAGCGTGGTCGCCCGGCTGAACCATCTCAACGCCTTCCGGCAGCTCGATGACGCCGGTGACGTCGGTGGTGCGGAAGTAGAACTGCGGACGGTAGTTGGAGAAGAACGGCGAGTGACGGCCGCCCTCGTCCTTGGTCAGCACGTAGACTTCGCCCTCGAACTTGGTGTGCGGGGTGACGGAGCCCGGCTTGGCCACAACCTGGCCACGCTCGACATCTTCACGGCCAAGACCACGCAGCAGCAGACCGGTGTTGTCGCCAGCCTCGCAGGCGTCCATGGTCTTGTGGAAGGTCTCGATGGAGGTGACGGTGGTGGTCTGGGTCGGACGGATACCAACGATCTCGACCGGAGTGTTGACGGCCAGCTGGCCACGCTCAACACGACCGGTGACAACGGTACCACGGCCGGAGATGGTGAAGACGTCCTCGATCGGCATCAGGAACGGCTTGTCGAGGTCGTGGACCGGGGTCGGGATGTAGTCGTCGACGGCGTCCATGAGGTCCTTAACGGACTGGACCCACTTCTCGTGGTCCGGAGCGTCGTCGTGCAGAGCACCGTAAGCGGAGGTGTGGATGACCGGGCAGTCGCGGTCGAAGCCGTTCTCGTCGAGGAGGTCGCGGACCTCTTCTTCGACGAGCTCGATGAGCTCCTCATCCTCAACCATGTCGCACTTGTTCAGGGCGACAAGGATCTTCGGGACGCCCACCTGACGAGCGAGCAGCACGTGCTCGCGGGTCTGAGCCATCGGGCCGTCGGTGGCGGCCACAACGAGGATGGCGCCATCCATCTGGGCAGCACCGGTGATCATGTTCTTCACGAAGTCGGCGTGGCCCGGGCAGTCGACGTGAGCGTAGTGACGCTTCTCGGTCTGGTACTCGATGTGGGCGATGTTGATGGTGATACCGCGGGCGGCCTCTTCCGGAGCAGAATCGATCTGGTTGAAGTCGTACTCCGGGTTGACATCCGGGAACTCCTCGTGCAGCACCTTGGAGATGGCAGCAGTCAGGGTAGTCTTACCGTGATCGACGTGGCCGATGGTACCAATGTTAACGTGCGGCTTAGTACGCTCGTACTTTTCCTTTGCCATTACTTTTGTCCTCCTGGACGTCTCGTGAGTTTCCTGCACCCTTTCGCGCAGGCACTCGCTCTATTCTACTGGGTTTCTGGGTTATGTGCCACTTTGAAGAGCCAGAACCCAGTCAGCGGTACAGAATGTTACCGCTGACTGGCGACACTGGCTACTTCATCGTGAGGCGCGTGTCACTCGCCGCGCTGAGCCTTGATGATCTCCTCGGAGACGCTCTTCGGCACCTCGTCGTAGGAGTCCATCTCCATGGTGAACATGGCGCGGCCCTGGGTCTTGGAACGCAGGTCGCCGATGTAGCCGAACATCTCGGACAGCGGGACCTTGGCGTCGATGACCTTGACGCCGACACCGTCGGTCATGGACTGGATGTTGCCACGACGCTGGTTCAGATCGCCGATGACATCGCCCATGTACTCTTCCGGCGTACGAACTTCGACCTTCATGATCGGTTCGAGGATGACCGGCTTAGCCTTCGGGGCAGCTTCCTTGAAGCACATGGAACCTGCGAGCTTGAAGGCCATTTCGGAGGAATCGACCGGGTGCATCTGACCATCGGTGACGGTGGCCTTGACGCCCACGACCGGGAAGCCGGCGAGGATACCGGACTCCATGGCCTCCTTGACACCAGCCTCGATGGGGCCGATGAATTCGCCGGAGATGTGGCCACCGGTGACCTTGTTCTCGAACTCGAAGGTCTTGCCCTCGGTGGTGTCGAGCGGCTCGAAGTCCATCAGGACCTTTGCGAACTGGCCGGAACCACCGGTCTGCTTCTTGTGGGTGTAGCCCTGGTCCATGACGGCCTTGCGGATGGTCTCGCGGTAAGCAACCTGCGGCTTGCCCTGGTTGCACTCCACCTTGAACTCGCGGCGCATACGGTCGACGATGATGTCGAGCTGGAGCTCGCCCATGCCGGCGATCAGGGTCTGGCCGGACTCTTCGTCGGTCGTGACCTGGAAGGTCGGATCCTCTTCGGCCAGCTTGGAGAGGGCAATGCCCATCTTCTCCTGGTCGGCCTTGGTCTTCGGCTCGACGGCCACCTGGATCACAGGATCCGGGAAGGTCATGGAGTCGAGGGTGATCGGATCGTCGATGGCGCACAGGGTGTCACCGGTGGTGACGTTCTTGAGGCCCACGAAGGTGTAGATGTTGCCGGCGTCAGCCTGCTCCATCGGGTTTTCCTTATCGGCGTGCATCTGGAAGATCTTGCCGATACGTTCCTTCTTCTCGCGGGTGGAGTCGAGCACGGAATCGCCGGGCTTGACGGAACCGGAGTACACACGCACGAACACGAGCTTGCCGTAGAACGGGTGGGTGGAGATCTTGAAGACCAGAGCCGAGAACGGATCGGTCTTGACCGGCTTGCGGTCGATTTCGACGGACTCATCGCCAGGCTTGTAGCCCTTGATGGCCGGCACGTCCTCCGGGGACGGCAGGTAATCGACGACGCCGTCCAGCATAGGCTGAACGCCCTTGTCCTTGAAGGCGGAACCGCAGAAGATCGGGAAGGCTTCCTTGGCGATGGTGAGCTTGCGCACGCCAGCGCGGATGTCTTCCTTGGACAGGTCGCCGTCCTCGAAGAACTTGTTCATGAGCTCGTCGTCGGCTTCGGCAGCGGCTTCCACGAGCTTCTCGTGGTATTCCTGGGCCTTGTCCTTGAGGTCGTCCGGGATCTCGGTGGTGTCGTACTTGGCGCCGAGCTCCTCGGTGCCGTTCCACACGTAGGCCTGCATCTCAACCAGGTCGACAACGCCAGTGAAGTCGTTCTCGGAACCGATCGGCAGCTGCATCACGATCGGAGTAGCGCCCAGCTTCTCCTTGATGGTGTCGACGGAGTAGTAGAAGTTCGCGCCGAGCTTGTCCATCTTGTTGATGAAGCAGATACGCGGAACGCCGTACTTGTCAGCCTGACGCCACACGGTCTCGGACTGCGGCTCCACGCCTTCCTTGCCGTCGAACACGGCAACGGCGCCATCGAGCACACGCAGGGAGCGCTCCACCTCGGCCGTGAAGTCCACGTGGCCAGGGGTATCGATGATGTTGATCTGGAACTTGCCCTTGGTGTCGTGGGACTGACGGCTCCAGAAGCAGGTGGTAGCAGCGGACTGGATGGTGATACCACGTTCCTGCTCCTGCGCCATGAAGTCCATGGTGGAGGCGCCGTCGTGGGTCTCGCCGATCTTGTAGTTCTTACCGGTGTAGAACAGAATACGCTCGGTAGTGGTGGTCTTGCCGGCATCGATGTGGGCCATGATGCCGATATTGCGGACGTCGTGGAGGTCCGAAATCTCTTCAGCCATCGTTTTTCCTTAGCTTTCTTAGGGGGCTTAAGACTACCAGCGGTAGTGAGCGAAGGCCTTGTTGGCCTCAGCCATCTTGTGGGTGTCCTCGCGACGCTTGACGGAAGCGCCGAGACCGTTGGAGGCATCGAGGATCTCGTTGGCGAGACGCTCGGCCATGGTCTTCTCACGACGGGCGCGGGAGAAATCGGTCAGCCAGCGCAGCGACAGGGTGTTGGCGCGGTTCGGCTTGACCTCGACCGGCACCTGGTAGGTAGCGCCACCGACACGGCGGGAGCGAACCTCGAGGGACGGACGGATGTTGTCCAGGGCGCGCTTGAGCACAGCCACCGGCTCCTGGTCGGACTTCTCCTTGACCATATCGAGCGCGGAGTACACGATGTCCTCGGCGATCGACTTCTTGCCGTCAAGCAGAATCTTGTTGATAAGCTGCGCCACCACGGTGGAACCGTAGATCGGATCGGGCAGCACGACGTGCTTCTTGGAAGGTCCCTTACGTGACATATCTCTTACTTCGCCTTCTTTGCTCCATACAGGGAACGACCCTGCTTACGGTCCTTGACACCCTGGGTATCGAGCGCACCACGCACGATGTGGTAACGCACACCCGGCAGATCCTTCACACGGCCGCCGCGCACGAGCACGATGGAGTGCTCCTGCAGGTTGTGGCCCTCGCCCGGAATGTAGGCGGTGACTTCGATGCCCGAGGACAGGCGCACACGGGCGACCTTACGCAGAGCCGAGTTCGGCTTCTTCGGGGTGGTGGTGTAAACACGGGTGCACACGCCACGACGCAGCGGGCTTCCCTTCAGGGCCAAAGTCTTGGACTTCTTCGGCTTTGCCTGACGTCCCTTACGGACGAGCTGTTCAATAGTAGGCAACTTGAATTCTCCGATTCAGTGGTTTCTCTTGCTTTCGTGTGACCGCCGCACTGCGCCACACTTCTCAGCTCTCCGGACGCTCGTCTGCTGACGGCATCCGACGAATCGGAAAAGATAGCCCAGTCCACCGGCCCGATGGCCTTCTCCCCTCCCGTCGGCGCATTGCTGCGTGCGATCAGCGGTTTGAAGGATATCCCAGCGCGCACACCTATTACATAAGGCATGCCGTTGGCACACACGAATATCAATACTACGATTTCGCCGGACAACGACGCGCCGGAGAGTATTTGTCCCACACTCTGCCTCACACAGCAGGTGCCCCCGCGGAGACTATGTCGCACGGGGGCACCGCCAAGGAGGTTCAGCTATCCATCATTCACCACATACCAACTGTGTTATCTAGCACGTCCATGTGCTCTTCCATATCCAATGGGAACATCCATTTGCGGCCCGGCCTCTTTGCCGTATCACCTTGCCGTTTCCTCACTTATAGTATAGCAAAACCGCCCCTGCGAAACGCCCAAAACAGTAATCGGGAGTAAGTGGGAGCGGTTATTGCGCAGTCGGTTTTCAGCTGAGAAAATCAGCCTTCGACCTTGGCATCAGCGGTTGCCTTCTTGTCGGCATCGAACGGGTGATCACCGGTCGCGACGTTCTTGGCAGAGCCCTTCTCGCCATTGTCGGAATCCCAGTGGATCTCGTGCTTGTCATCGTGGTTGCGCCACCATCTGGACAGGATGGAACCAGAGATGTTGTGCCACACGGAGAAGAAGGTGGACGGCACGGCGGCAATCGGGTTGGAGGCAAAGGAGGTCAGAGCCAGGGTTGCACCCAGAGCGGAATCCTGCATGCCGACTTCGAAGGTGATGGCCTTCTGCTGTGCGTAGCGGAAGCCCTTCGGGTAGATCTTGTACATCAGCTTGGAGAAGCCGAAGCCCAGCGAGTAGCCGCACAGGTTGTGCAGGATGACCACCGGGATGGCCATCAGGGAGCTGGCCACGAACAACTTCGGGCCGTTGGCGGCAACGACCACGCCGATGATCAGCAGGATGGCCACCTGGGAGACGATCGGCAGGGCCACGGTAATCTTTTCGATCTTCTTGCCGAAGATCATGTGGCAGATCACACCGAGGGCGATCGGGAAGAGCACCACCTTGACGGCGTTGAGGAACAGGGACTCGACCGGCACGGACACGTACTGGGAGGCCAGCAGCTGCATCAGCAGCGGAAGTAACATCGCAAGAAACTAAACGGAATTGACCAAGAATGGACAATTCTGTTCGCATCGTGAACGCTCGCATGTCCACACCCAAGGCATGAGATGCAAAAGAACAATGCCTTCGGCGGGCGAGAACGCGATGAGCCACAATCGCAACACACCGGCACGCACATTTTCCACAGGATTGTGTATAGTGTTCACCTGTTGTGCTAATTCAGCGCTTTGCGCGCCGAGTCAAACACCATGGTGGCCATAGCTCAGTTGGTAGAGCATCTGATTGTGGTTCAGAAGGTCGCGCGTTCGAGCCGCGTTGGCCACCCCAGCAAGACCCTTCCGTTCATGGAAGGGTCTTTTGTTTTTTCTGCGCACCCCCACGTTGTACACTCGGGGCTGTCCACTTCACCAAACCCAAGGACATAAAGGTCCATCATGCTGTCTTTTGAGAACGATTACTCCCGCGCTGCCCACCCTGCCGTACTGGAGGCCGTGGCCGAAGCCAACAATCATCTGTATTCGGGTTATGGCTCCGACGAGCTTACCGAACAGGCCAAGGCGAAGATTCGCGAGGCTTGCGGCCAGCCGGATGCGGACGTGTGGTTCCTGGTAGGTGGCACACAGACCAACCAGGTCGTCATCGATACCATCACACCGGCGTATGCAGGCGTGATCACGGTCGCATCCGGCCATCCGAACGTGCATGAGGCCGGCGCCATCGAGTTCTCCGGCCATAAGGTACTCACGATTCCCCACCACAACGGCAAGATGGATCCGGCCGAATTGGACGAATTCTGCAAGACCTTCTATGCGGACGGCAACTACGAGCACATGGTGTTCCCCGGTTCCGTATACGTCTCGCAAAGCACCGAATACGGCACCATCTACTCCAAGGCCGAATTGCAGGCCATTGCCGACGTGGCGCATACGTACGACATGCCGCTGTTCGTGGACGGCGCACGTCTTGGCTATGCACTGACCGCCACCGGCAGCGATATGACGCTGGAAGATATGGCAAACATCGCCGATGTGTTCTATATCGGCGGCACCAAGGTAGGTGCCCTATTTGGCGAGGCTATTGTGTTCACCAAGCACAACACGCCGAAGCATTTCCTGACCCGTATCAAGCAGCATGGCGCGCTGCTGGCCAAGGGCTTCGTGCTGGGTGCGCAGTTCGATGCACTATTCACTGACGACTTGTACTTCAAGATCGCCCGCAATGCCAATGAGGCGGCCGACCGCATTCGTGAGGCACTGCGCGCCAAGGGATACACGCTCACCTTCGAAGCACCGACCAATCAGATCTTCGTGACGATGGACCAGCCGACCATCGACCGGCTCGAACGTGACGTGAAACTTGGATTCACTGAAAAGGCTGATGATACGCATACCGTGATGCGCATCTGCACGAGCTGGGCCACCACGTCCGAAGAGGTCGACCAGCTTATTGAGTTGCTGTGACCGTTGAGCTCCAGGTCTCTCCCTCCGCCATCGCTTCGCGATGCCAGCTCCCTCGTCAGAGGGAGGTTTTTTAAGCTCCCTCTGACGAGGGAGCTGGCCGCCGAAGGCGGACTGAGGGAGAGACCCCGGTCAAAACGAACCTACTCCCCTATGGCTTCGCGTTCCATGTCCACGAACTTGTGGACCGAGGCTTCCACGGAATAGTGCGCCTTGGTGTATTCGGCGTACTTCTCACTCCATTCTGCACGCTCAACCTGATGTTCGATCCACCAATCGATACGCCGTGCCAGCATCGCCGCATTCTGCACCGGGAACAACGATTCGCCCAGCAGCGCAAACTGGCTGGCCGCCGATAATTCGGACGCGGCAATCACCGGTACCAAGCCGCAAGCCATCGCCTCAATTACACTCACCGATTCGATGTCGGCAATCGAACAGTGCACGAACAGATCGCCCGAACGCAGCAGATCCGGCATATCGGCATGCTTGTGAAAGCCGATGTCGGCCTTGCGTGCCAGCAAACGACCGGCACGGAACCTGAGATACTGTTTGAGCGGCCCGGTACCGGCGATGATGAGCTGAATGTCCCCAGCATGCTTCGACATCGAAACTGCCTTAATCAGCGTAATCTGATCTTTCTCGCTGGCGAGCCTGCCGGACGCAATAACGCGGAACGGTACCGGAGCGGACGCCTCAGGATCAACCGGCTTCTTGGGTGAGTAGACAGGCGAATAACCGTTGGAAATCACATGCAGTTTCGCCTTGTATCCGTGCGCGCGTAGCAAGCTGGCGGTCATCTCGGTGGGCACATGAATATGATCGATGCGCTTGTACAGCCAATGTTTGAATAACCAGTACAGGAAGCTGGAGATGCCGGGAATATGGCGTAACGGACCGGCGGAATACAGCACGTTTTCAGGCTGCAGATGGAATCCGGCAGTGACCGGAATACCCATTTGGTGGGCGACCTTTGCGGCACGACGGCCGAACTTGAACGGCATATAGACATGCACCACATCCACACCTTGGAACGCGGTGCGGAACAACGTGTCACTGGGCTCGGCGAACTGCATGAGCTGTTTAGCCGCCACCCAGGAAACGAGCGGAACCTTGTTCACTCGTGCGGGATATTCAGGGGCGCCAACACCTACGAGCCGCACATGATGCCCTTGTCTCTCCAATTCAGCAGCCCACTGCAAGGCCGAATTGGACGTGCCATTGCCCTGGTTGCCCACGGTATCCACCACCAGAGCGATGGTCAGCGGGCGGTCAATGCTCTTTTCAATCCCGTTTTCGCGCATTGCTTCATCGTAGCCGTCACATCTGGCGGCTGAGTCCGGACCAATAGGAAATGGTATGGTTCAGCGACGTTTGCCCAATAAGGTGACCTATCGTTGCCGCACTACAGGAATAGCAATCACTTGTCTTGCAGAGCCCTCGAAACCCGCGCTGCAGCCTGAAACAGATCAGCGGTGTGTTTGAGCAAACTGATACGCACCCAGCCTTCGCCTGCTTTGCCGAAGCACGAGCCCGGCATCAATGCGACACCCGCGGTCTTCAGCAACCAATCCACGAATGCCGAGGAATTATTTGCCGAGTCTGCCGAGCCATCCGCAACCCTAACCTCACTCACTGTGCCATCGTGCACGCCCGCGCTGCCCCACCGCTCAGGTACTTTGGCCCATGCGAACAGTCCACCTTGCGCTTCAGATACCGGCAGGCCGGCTTGGGTAAAACCGTCTCGCACCACTTCGAAGCGATGCTGGTATTGCACGGCGAGCGCCGCCACAGTGCTCTGATCGGATTCCAGTGCCACTGCACCGGCCTGCTGGATGACGCTGGACGCCAGTACCGCGGTCTGCCTATGCACGGCCTTGACCGCAGCCAACACTTCTGCATTCCCCGCCACAAATCCACCGCGCCAGCCGGCCACCATATACATTTTGGAGAGTGACCCAAGTTCCAGAGCCACATCAAGCGCACCGGGTGTCTCCAATAGGCTCAGCGAGCGCGTACTTCCGAATTCAAGCCCAGCATAGGCAAAATCATTAAGCACGATGAACCCATACTGCTGAGCTAGGCGTACAGCGGTTTCATACAGTTCCGGCGCGGCCACAGCGCCGGTCGGATTGTTGGGATAGTTGAGAATCAGCAGCTTCGCACGTTCCCACACAGCCGGATCAACAGCATCCAAATCAGGCAGGAAACCACGCGCCGGATCGGCGGGAATCGTCTCGAATCGACCTCCGGCAACCGCCGTGGAACCTTCATATTGCGGGTAATAAGGATTGACAGCAACAACCGTCTCGCCCGGATCGATAAGCGCCTGAATAACAGTGGCAATGCCTACTGACGAGCCGGAAGTCGCCAGCAGTTGAGTGGCCGGGTCCACGGAGACACCGTGCTTGCTCTCGTACCAACCGGCAATAGCATTCAGGTATTCCGGCAAACCATCAAATGACGGATAGCGAAACAGGGAAGGATCATGGGCGGCATGAGCGAGCGCATCCTGCACAAATGCAGGTGGCCGACCATCCGGATTGCCTTTGCTTAAGTCGATGACATCTTCGCCGGCGGCGATGGCTGCTACAGCTCGGGCATCCGCCTCGGCAAAAGGATTGCCCGGCAGCCCTGCCGCCCGCTGAGAAATCAAAGCCGCGTTCGACATCGGTATGCCGGCCTCCCCTGTATCCAGCCAGCGGCGTACTGGTTTTGGAACGCCGCCGTCATCCCCAAAACGTTGGCCCGACCGTACTACAAACCTCATCGGCCGGTGATTGCTAAGGTACGGCAGCTCTGTTACGCGCGCAATGGCGTGTCTATACGCAGTATTTATGGCAGGTTACGGGCAGGACAACTTTTTCAATGGCATGCGGTGCTGTATCGACCACTCTCAGGCTTCCCTCAGGCGGCCAAAGTTCCCATTATTCCTTGGGACGGTGAAACCTCCATGGGAATGTGCTTTCTGTCCTGAATCGCAACCCCATCATGTGGTAAACGTCACACCATGCGGTAAAAAACGCACCGTACGGTAACACGATTTTAGCAAACTGCGGAATTAAGCCATTTTGCATTACTGCACCGTGCGGATTTCACTGCACCGTGGGTCATTCACCGCACCGTGGAGCGCTCGCCTATTCCATGCAGCATGGCAGAATGTGGGTATGACTGAGAACGCCGTGAATACTGCCGTGACTTCCCCCTCCCCCGCAATTCCTGCCGTGAACCGCCCGCTCGGCACACCGCTGGGCAAACATCCCACCCGCGTGCTGTTTCTGGGTGCAGGCGAGCTAGGCAAGGAAGTGGCCATTGAGCTGATGCGGCTGGGCGCATGGGTGTGCGCAGCCGACTCCTATGCCGGTGCTCCAGCCCAGCAAGTGGCGCATGAATATCGCGTGCTGGATATGGCGAATGCCGCCGAGTTGCAGGTGTTGTTCGATGAAGTCAAGCCGGACATTATCGTGCCCGAAGTGGAGGCCATCGCCACCGACATGTTGGCCGGAGCTGCAGCTGCCGGTGCCCAAGTAGTGCCAAGTGCCGAGATTGCTGCGATCTGCATGGATCGCGAACGCCTACGCGTGCTGGCTCACGAGGAGCTGGGCTTGCCGACCACGCCGTATCGTTTCGCTGGTTCGTTGGAAGAGCTGCGCGCCGGGGCTTTGGAAGTTGGCTATCCATGCGTGGTCAAGCCGTTGATGAGCTCGTCTGGTCACGGTCAGTCGGTGGTACGTTCCGCCGATGCCATCGATGCCGCTTGGACCGAGGCTCAGAAAGGCCGCCGTGCCGCCGATGAAGGTGATGTGTCGCGAGTAATCGTGGAAGCGTTGGCCCCATTGGAACGTGAGTTGACGGTACTGACTGTTTCTTCGTCCGCCGGTATTGTGACATGCGCGCCGATTGGTCAGCGTCAGGAGTCCGGCGATTATCGCGAGTCTTGGCAGCCGGCCGCTGAGCCAGGCGGCGAATCTGAGCGGGCTCAAGACATTGCACGCACCGTCGTTGAAGGCTTGGTGGCCAAGGCACAGGCAGCCGGTGAAACCGGTTGGGGCGTGTTCGGCGTGGAACTGTTCGTGCTCACCGATGGTTCGATTCTGTTCAACGAGGTTTCTCCCCGCCCGCACGATACTGGCATGGTGACGATGGCTTCCCAGCGCCTGAGCGAGTTCGCGCTGCACGCTCGCGCGATTCTAGGTCTGCCGATTACTGCCGAGCATGTGGCACTTACAATTCCGAGCGGCTCGGTGGCTGCCAGCCACGCCATCGTGGTGGCCGGCGATGGCGAAGCCGAATTCACCGACGTGGCCGCCGCACTGGCCGAGCCCAGCACTGATCTGCGTATTTTCGCCAAGCCCGAAGTGCATGGCCACCGCCGCATGGCCGTGGCACTGGCCGTCGGCGAATCCGAAGCCGACGCCCGCGCCAAGGCCGCCCACGTGGCCGATGCGCTGACTATTACCGTGAAGTAATCCGTGAGTGTTGTTGTAGCCCTCGATTGGTACCCTTTTACCGTTAGTTCACCTAGAAATTTCACTCCTGAAAGGTGAGTCATGGAGAAGCTGGAAAAGCTCTACGAGGGCAAGGCCAAGCAACTGTACGCAACCGATGATCCCGAGGTTCTGTGGGTCGAATACAAGAACACCGCCACTGCTGGCGATGGTGAGAAGAAGGAAGACTTCACCGGCAAGGGCCGTCTGAACAACCTCATCACCACCATCATCTTCGACCTGCTCAAGAAGCGCGGCATCGACAGCCACCTCGTCAAGCGCGTGAATGACACCGGCCAGCTGGTACGCAAGGTGAACATGTTCCCGTTGGAGATCGTGCTGCGTAACGTGGCCGCCGGTCACTTCTGCTCCCGCTTGGGCGTGGAGGAAGGCCTGCCGCTCAAGGAGCCGGTGCTCGAGTACTTCCTGAAGAACGACGATCTGCATGATCCGTTCGTCAACGATGATGACCTCGTGGCCCTTGACGTGTGCACCCGTGAGGATCTGGCTGAGATCGCCCCGCTGGCTCGTAAGATCAACGAGGCCCTGATCGAGATCTTCGCCAAGATCGACGTCAAGCTGGTTGACTTCAAGATTGAGATGGGTCGCGCCACCGACGGCACGCTGCTGCTGGCCGACGAAATCACCCCAGATTCCTGCCGTCTGTGGGATCAGAAGGACCACTCCGGCAAGGTCGAGCACCTCGACAAGGACCTGTTCCGCCGTGGTCTGGGCAGCATCATCCCGGCCTACGAGGAGATTGAGGAACGTCTGGCCGAGCTCGCCAAGTCCGAAGGCATCGAAGTCGCCGAGTAAGTCGTTTAGGTGCAGGTAGCAGAACATATAGCTGGCTCCCCTCTCTGAGGGGAGCTGTCGCCGATAGGCGACTGAGGGGAGGTCAAGACGTTCACCGCCATGACAACTCCCCTCAGTCAGCTTCGCTGACAGCTCCCCTCAGAGAGGGGAGCCAAGTTCTTTTACCGCACTTCTTCAATTTTTCAATAATTTCAAGAAAGGATTTCCATGGTTTTTCGCGTGTACGTGGAAAAGAAGCCCGGCTTTGATGTCGAAGCCCAGCAGCTTGCGGGCGAACTGCGCACGATCCTCGGACTGACCGGCCTCAAGGCCCTGCGCATCGTGAACCGCTACGACGTCGAAGGCATCTCCCAGGAGCTGTTCGACCAGACCGTGCCCACCGTGTTCAGCGAGCCTCAGGTGGACAATGTGGCCTACGACCTGCCCGACTTCGCCGGCGCCAAGGTCTTCGCCACCGAGTTCCTGCCCGGCCAGTTCGACCAGCGCGCCGACTCCGCCGCCGAATGCATCCAGCTCATCTCCCAGGGCGAGCGCCCGACGGTCCGCTCCGCCAAGCTGTACGCGCTGGAAGGCGAACTGACCGACGCCGACGTGGACACCATCAAGCATTACGTGATCAACCCGGTCGAGGCCCGCGAGGCCAGCCTGGAGACCAAGGAAACCCTGAAGACCCAGGTGCCGGTGCCCGGCAAGGTCGAGACCATCGCCGGTTTCAACGAGATGGACGCCGAAGCCGGCCAGAAGTTCATTGACGAGCGCGGTCTGGCCATGGATCTGGCCGACCTCGAATTCTGCCAGAAGTACTTCAGCGAGGAGGGCCGCGAGCCCACCATCACTGAGATCAAGGTGATCGACACCTACTGGTCCGACCACTGCCGCCACACCACGTTCGGCACTGAGCTGGACGAAGTGGATATTGACGACGCCACCGTCAAGGCCGCATTCGAGCGCTACCTTGAGATGCGCCACGAGCTCGGCCGCGATGCCAAGCCCGTCTGCCTCATGGACATGGGCACTATCGGCGCCAAATGGCTCAAGAAGAACGGCATCCTGACCGGTCTCGATGAGTCCGAGGAAATCAACGCCTGCACCGTCAAGGTCAAGGTTGATGTGAACGGCGAGAATCAGGACTGGCTGTTCCTGTTCAAGAACGAGACCCACAACCACCCCACCGAAATCGAACCGTTCGGCGGCGCGGCCACCTGCATCGGCGGCTGCATCCGCGATCCTCTGTCTGGCCGTTCCTACGTGTATCAGGCGATGCGCGTCACCGGCGCCGCAGACCCGACCGTGCCGGTGTCCGAGACGCTCGAGGGCAAGCTACCCCAGCGCAAGCTCGTGACCACCGCTGCCGCCGGCTACAGCTCCTATGGCAACCAGATCGGTCTGGCCACCGGCCAGGTCGATGAGATCTACCACCCCGGTTACGTGGCCAAGCGCATGGAGGTGGGTGCGGTCGTAGCCGCCACCCCGGCCGACCACGTGCGCCGCGAGACCCCGGCCCCCGGCGACAAGATCATCCTGCTGGGCGGTCGTACCGGTCGTGACGGTATCGGCGGTGCTACCGGTGCTTCCAAGGCTCACAATGTAGAGTCCCTGGAACTCGACGGCGCTGAGGTACAGAAGGGCAACGCTCCTGTGGAGCGCAAGCTGCAGCGTCTGTTCCGCCGTGGCGATGCCTGCCGTCTGATCAAGCGCTGCAACGACTTTGGCGCGGGCGGAGTGTCCGTGGCGGTCGGCGAGCTGGCTGACGGCCTGTTCGTGGACCTCAACACCGTGCCCAAGAAGTACGAGGGCCTGGACGGCACCGAACTGGCCATCTCCGAATCTCAGGAGCGTATGGCCGTGGACGTGGCCGCCGAGGATGTGGACGAGTTCCTCACCTACGCTCGCGAAGAGAACCTCGAAGCCACGGTGATTGCCACTGTGACCGAGGATCCGCGCATGGTGATGACCTGGAACGGCGACGAAATCGTGAACCTGTCCCGTGGATTCCTGGCCTCCAACGGTGCCTCCAAGCACCAGACCGTGCACGTCGAAGCCCAGCAGGGCTACGAGACCCCGTGGGGCGAGGGCACGTTGGCCGAGCGCATGAACAAGATGGTCACCGATCTCAACGTGGCCTCCAACAAGGGTCTGTCGGAGCGCTTCGACTCCACCATCGGCGCGGGCACCGTGCTTATGCCGTTCGGCGGCAAGCGTCAGCTCACCCCGAACATGGCCATGGTCGCCAAGCTGCCGGTGTTCGGCGAGACCACCACCGCTTCGGCTATGGCGTGGGGCTTCAACCCATACATTATGTCCAAGAACCAGTTCACCGGTGCATACCTGTCTGTGGTCGAGTCGCTGGCCAAGCTGGTCGCGGCAGGCTTCGAGCATGAGAAGGCCTACCTGAGCTTCCAAGAGTACTTCGAGAAGCTGCGCGACGAGCCGGAACGCTGGGGCAAGCCGACGGCCGCCGTGCTCGGTGCGCTGATGGCCCAAGTTGATCTGGGCGCCGGTGCTATCGGCGGTAAGGACTCCATGTCCGGCTCGTTCGAGGATCTCGACGTGCCGCCAACGCTGATTTCCTTCGCCGTGGCCGTGGGCAACATGAAGCGCGCCACCTCCCCCGAGTTCAAGGGTGCCGACCACCGTATCGTGCGTATCGCACCGCGTTACCTGGCCGACGGCCTGACTCCGGACAAGGACGCGCTGCTTGAGGCATTCTCCGTGATCGAGGAGCTCACCGACTTCCACGATGCCTTGGCCGTCTCCACGCCGGGCTATGGCGCCACCGCCGAAGCCCTGTTCAAGATGACGCTCGGCAACCGCATTGGCGTGACCCTGAACGACAGCATCGCCGTGGATGACCTGTTCACCCCGGCATACGGCTCGTTCATCGTCGAGCTGGCAGACAACGCCAAGCTTCCGGCCGTCTCCAACCTGGTGGAAATCGGCGAAATCGGCACCACCACCTCTGAATACGCGTTCAAGGCCGCCGGTGAGACGCTGGACTTGAACGCCGTGCAGGAAGCTTGGGAGTCCGGCATCGAATCCGTGTTCCCATACCGCTCCAAGGGCGAGGATAAGGGCAAGACCGTCGAGACCATCGACTTCCACGCACCGAAGAAGACCGCGTACACAGGTTCTTCCGTTGCCAAGCCGCACGTGGTGATCCCGGTGTTCCCGGGCAACAACTGCGAGTACGATTCCGCCGCCGCCTTCGAGCGCGCCGGTGCCGACGTGACCACGCTGATTGTCAACAACCTGACGCCGGCCGCCGTCGCCGAATCCACGCAGGCACTGGTCAAGGAAATCAACAAGAGCCAGATCGTGATGATTCCGGGCGGCTTCTCCGGCGGCGATGAGCCGGACGGTTCCGCCAAGTTCATCACCGCGTTCTTCCGTGCGCCGGCCGTCACCGAGGCCGTGCGTGACCTGTTGAAGAACCGCGATGGCCTGATGCTCGGCATCTGCAATGGTTTCCAGGCGCTCGTCAAGCTGGGTCTGGTGCCGTACGGCGACATCGTGCCGATGACCGACACCTGCCCGACGCTGACCTTCAACACCATCGGCCGTCACCAGAGCCGACTGGTCCGCACGCGCGTGGCCTCCGACCTCTCCCCGTGGCTGGCCAAGACTTCGGTGGGCGACATCCACACCGTGGCCATCTCCCACGGCGAGGGCCGCTTTGTGGCCTCCGACGAGGTGCTCGCCCAGCTCAAGGCCAACGGCCAGATCGCCACGCAGTACGTGGACGAGACCGGCACCCCCGGCATGGATCTGGACGTGAACCCGAACGGCTCGCTGCTCGCCATCGAGGGCATCACCAGCCCGGACGGCCGCGTGTTCGGCAAGATGGGCCACTCGGAGCGTTCCGGCAACGGCCTGTACGTCAACGTGCCCGGCAACAAGTACCAGCCGATCTTCGAGGCCGGCGTGGAATACTTCGCCGCCTGATAATCGGCGCACATCGCGCCTGATACGGCACACAGGGAAGGAACTCTCGGGTTCCTTCCCTTTTTTGTTCATGCCGGTCATGGGCTAAGGTTGGGGTGTTCGCACTACCGAATCCGCCGCTGAAAGGACCTGTCGTCATGCCGATCAACGAGGCATTGTTCGCCGCGATGAAGGCCGCCAGCTACATCAAGCCCAACGCGGGCAAGTCGTACAAATTGCAGCGCGTGGCGGAAGAGCTTATCGCCAAGCAGGCACCCGCCAATCCGAAATGCCGTGTCGAGGATATTTCGGCGCCTATGGCGGATGGATATGCCGTACCATTGCGAGTGTTCACGCCGCTGGTCGCCTATGGAGCGCCCCTGCCCGAAGCCCTGGAGGAATCTTCCGCCAATGACACGCCAGTGGCCTCGGCAATATCCGCGATTCTGCCCGCCGTATTACCCAAAGTCCTACCCAAAATACCCATCAAGGAAAGCACGTCGAGCGGCAACACCGGCAGCATTCCCGACGACTCCGGCACGGAAATCCCCGTGATTACGCCACATGGCACTATCCTGTTTTTCCACGGCGGCGGTTGGGCCACGGGCGGCATCAACCTGTACACGCAGGCTTGCGCGCATATGGCCGTGCGATTGCAGCGCCGTGTGATTGCGGTCGAGTACCGGCTGGCTCCTGAATACCGCTTCCCTACTGCCGTTGAGGATTGCTATGAGGCGGCCCGGCAGTTGTTTGCCGGGGAGTTGCCGATTTCTGGGGTGGGTGGAGGTTCTGCCGCTGATGGCCACCCCCAGTCGGCTTTGCCGACAGCCCCTGCCGGCGGGAGCGATATTCCTGCGGACCAGAGAGACATTCCCGCCAGCGGGGGCGATATGTCTGACCCCGCTCCCGATCCCGACAGCATCGTGCTGTTTGGCGACAGCGCGGGCGGCAATCTTGCGGCCGCCGTCTCGCTCATGGCCCGCGACCGCGGCGAGTTCATGCCGCGCACGCAGATGCTGCTTTACCCGGTAGTCGGCAACGACTACAACCCGGAGACCAGTCCGTTCGAATCGGTGCGGACCAACGGCACCGACTACATCCTCACCGCACAGGACATGGCCGACTACATCGACATGTACCGTTCGTCCGTGGCCGACCTGACCAATCCGTATTTCGCGCCGCTCACCGCGCATGACCTGAGCAATCAACCGCGCACGCTGGTGTTGTCCGCCGAATACTGCCCGCTCAGAGACGAGGACGAAGCGTACGCCCGTCGTCTGCAATTGGTGAACGACAACGTCTCCTGTTACCGGATTCACGACGGCATCCACGGTTATCTGCTCAACACGTCGGCCGTAGGGCTGGTGTCCACCACTTACCGGATCATCGAGCATTTCCTCGACGACACACCGCTGGAGCCGGCTCCCGGCACCGGCACCACCGCCAACGCACCGGAAGGAGGCGACGCATGGCAAGACGTACTTGGTACCGATTAGACAACATCGGCAAGTTCTACTCCTCCCAGGCTGGCCGCTCCTCGCAGACCGTGTTCCGCTATTCGGCCGAGCTGGCGGACGACATCGCCCCGGACATCCTGCAGCACGCGCTCGACCATGCCATCGCCCGGTTCCCGAGCTTCAACGTGCACCTGCTCAACGGCATGTTCTGGCATTACCTCGAACAGTCGGATGATAAGCCTCGAGTGGAGCCGGAACATCTGCCGATATGCTCGCGACTGCATTACGGGCCCAAAAGCATGCTGTTCCGCGTGAGTTATTTCCGCAATCGTGTCAATCTCGAGGTCTCGCACATCATTTCGGACGGTCGCGGCGCCATCAACCTGTTCAAGTCACTGTTGCACGCCTACATTGCCGAGCGATATGACGTGCCGGATGTGCCTTCGGATTACGACGGCTCGGACAGCGACAAAGCCGAAAACAGCTTCGACAAATATTACGAACGGGACAAAGCCGGCGCCGCGCCAGGCACGAAGATCTACCGGCTGGCCGGCCCCATCGACCGGGCCGCGCCCACGTTCATGGAATATCACGTCAGCGCCAGCAAGGTGCTTGGTGCAGCACGTCAGTGCGGAGTGAGCCTCACCTCCTACCTCATCGCCGCGATACTGTGCGCGATTCGCGACGTCATGCCCTCGCGCGCCCGCAATCGCGCGATTCGCGTGGATATTCCGGTCGACTTGCGCGCCTTCTTCAAGTCGGAGACCGTGCGCAACTTCTACGGCATGACTTACGTGGCGTACACGCCGGCCGATATCGAAGCCGATGAGGACTCCGCGAAAACTTCCGCAACGAGCCCAGACGCGACCGGCGACGATCGGCAGTCCGCCACCCGCACCGCGCACGGCAACGGTATGGGTGGATTGCTGACCGATGAGCCGTTGGCCGACATCGCCCGCCATGTGCAGGAGCAGCTCGGCCATGCCACCAGTCGCGAGCGCGTCGAATCGCATATGAACCGCATGATTGCGCTGGACAAAGAATCCGGCGCTGCGTCTCGCGCCCTCCCCTGCCAAGGACTGGGTGCTGGAGCTGGCCCGGTTCATCGCCGACCGCGAGACCACGACCACCGTCTCGAACCTTGGCCGAGTCACCTTGGATGAACGACTCGCGCGCCATGTGCGTTCGGTGAGCTTCCTCACCACACCGGCCAGCCTGAATTTCACGGTCTGCTCGTTCGGCGACGACCTGAGTATCGGCATCTCCACCATCTACCATGATCTGAACGTCATCAAGAATCTGTGCCGGATCCTCGCCACGCAGGGCATCAGCGGCCGTATGAGCATCGCCGGAGTGCATGTGGAGAAGGGAGCGTCGGCATGAAGCATTGTGACGCCTGCAACGTTGATTTCACCGGCGATATGGTCCGTTGCCCGCTGTGCCAGAACGAATTGCACGGCGAGGCCTCTCCCGCCACGTTCCCCACACAGCAGATCTACTTGCGCCCAAGGCGTTTGGCGGTGAAGATCATCACGTTCGTGACCGGCGCGATCCTATTGCTGCACGGCTTCTTCAGCTACCTGTTTTCGTGGCCGATACCGATTGCCAGCGCTTCGGCGGCTGCGCTGATCATCAGCGTACTGTTCATCAACAGTGCGATTCTGCACGTACCACGACCTCTGCGTATCATGTTCCGCTATTTCTATATCATGCTGGCGATTGCACTGATATGGTTCGCGGCCACGGGGAGCCATATCGTCACGATGTTTGTCATTCCCATCATGTGTCTGGTCTCACTTGTCTTCGACGTGGTACTGCTTATCGTGCTGCGGGCCAAGGCCATCGACCAATACGCCAAATATCTGGCATTCGACATCGTCGCTGGCCTACTGCCGCTGACGTTCATTCCGCTCGGCTGGGCTCCGTGGGATGTGCTGGTGATGGTCAGCGGGCTGGTCTCCCTGCTGGTGCTGCTCGGCCTGCTCGTCTTCGCCCGCCGCCAGCTCTTCTCGGAATTCGGCAAACAGTTCTCGGCGTAAGTTGACTGATATTGACGTTTAATAGTGATGGCCCACAGGAAGATTCCCTGTGGGCCATCACTATCTGTTGTGTATGGATACGCTTAATCGTCTACTTCATAGTGGTCGACAGATGCCTTCACCTGCGCCGCATCGGCATCGCTACCGGTTTCGAATTTTACCTTTTCTCCTGCAGGCCAAGCATTAGTACTGGCGTATACTTCGGCAGCCTTCACGCCATCGGCATCGTATAGAGCCAATATCAAGTTGACGGTACCGAAATCGATTCCGCTGATGTTTTCGATGACGGCTGAGTATGCGTAGTAGCCATATCCGTCATCAGTTTTCTCAAAAGTCGCAGAGGCAATCAGATTATTCAGCGCGTCTTCCGTTTCCGTCTTTTTCTTGACGGACGAACCGTTGGCAACAATATCATTCAATGGATCTTGATATTTACTGTCTACCGTGAGCTTGTAATTATCGACAAAATCCTTGAGCAATGCCGAACGCTTATCGTATACCTTAGTCCATTCGGTGCTGTAATCCGAGCTGAGATAGGAATAATCCTCGTTCACTTTTTGTGAATCCTCAAGCAGGTTGATATAAGTAATGACTTTCTCCTGCAACTTCGAATCCTTGAACTGCCGCTCTTTCAAAGGCTCATCGTTATCGATTTCAGCCTGAACAGCATCTTTGACATGCTTGACGGAATCGGTATCTTTCTTCTGCTCGTACTGGTCGAGAACATCCGAACGCTTCTGATACGCTTTTGCGATTATGGACATCGCCTCATCATCCGCATAGTCTGGACCGTCATCCTTTTGAGTGTTACCGCAGCCTGCAGCGCCAACGATGAACACCAAACTAACGACCGCTGCAAGTACCGTCTTACCCACGTTTCGTACATAGGAAATCATAAGAGTCCTCTCAATTCCTCGTTTTTCCTATGACGCGACTGCATAACCTCCAAGAATAAATCAGTTCCCAACTGATTTTTGACGATAAATAATTGACCTTGCTATACCATAAAAAAGCGCTGTTACTCATGCCTCATAGCATGAGTAACAGCGCTTGGCAACAATGTAGACTATTTTTTTCGGCTCTGTTGTGTGGATATTCACCGTATACGAGTCCATTTCTGCAATAGATGAATACATCTTTTCAATCACCGTTTTTGCCTGCTCATTAGCATTCTTCAACAAATCCCCCTTATTCAGTTTCTTTTCCGACTGCGTTTTGGCGTCTTTCAAGGCATCTGCTGTATCTGAAACTTCATTGCCGTTAAATAGTGAAGATTCTTCATCAAAGAATCTCAATGAATCCGGGTCCACCGAAACTGACTAGATAGTAGGTGCTGGCAGCGTGATGTCGATGGTTCGATTATGCTTATTGACATCAATCTCAGCCTTACTCAGATCGACGCCGGCACGGGCCTCAAACGTATAGAACATCACAAATGATTTTTTTTATTGAGGAGAGACATGGTGGTGATTAACGCAATTTACAAAAAGCTTTACGCGCAAGACTGTGGCAGCCGACTAAGTGGGGTAAGAAGCTTCTGAAAATCGCGGATTCCATAAGCTACTAAGTGACGGAAGCGAGTGGACAATGCAAACGCGGGAGCATGTGTTGGATACTTTGAATCATGACGGCGCGAAAGTCTTTGCCAAGGGGATGATAAGGCAGGGATGGAATGCTCTAGGTGAGGGAATGCATAACACCGTAGTCGGTATCCAGCATTCGTTGAAGAACAGTGGCAGGGCATGGAATCGTTTCGTCTCCGGATGGCAGGATGCGAAACAGGCCGCGAATGCCGCTCATTCTAACCCAAACAACACGGTGATGAGGGATTTCTGGGATGGTCAGTTCAAGAGATTCGGAGATTGGAGCAAAGGCCATGGGTGGTCCATCGGCGACACAATTATGAATGCCCGAACCGGGTATACCGATTTTCGGGGTATCCACGACATGAAGAATATCGCGGCTGTCGACGCCCGTCGGACGGTGTGGGACACCATGAATTTTGGTCAGCATGTTGTGTCGTATGCCAACGCGACGTATGACACGTTGGCATACGGCGAAAGTGGTGAAGCCTTTCGTGAATCCGACTGCGGATGGTGGTCTGCAGTGGAAGCATTCGCCACAGGATTATTTCAAGACGCTCGTTCCGGATCCAGATCAGTTATGGAATTTCAAGACCATATATCAGGCACCGGGAAAGTTGTCCGATGGGGCGGCTGAGGCATCTAATGCCATTCGAGTTGGTATCAGTGATCTATAAAGGATGGATGATTGACGATGAGTAAGCATTCTAGAAATGATGGTCGGCAACCGGAGCAATATGCACGTTTATCGGAGTCTCCTTCGGAGGATGAGTCTGATGAGGAGTTCCGTCAGTTTCTGCTTGCTAAGGGAGACCAGAACGATCCTGCGGTCAGGGATATGTTAAAGACCATTGATAGAGACAGGTATGAACGGTCTGCGGCGAATGGTGGTCCGACTCTGGAGTATGAGAGTCATGGCTTGTTGGCGTTGACGGTTCCTCATCTGCATGGTCCGCGTCCGGGGCATCGTGCGTTCGGAATGCGTGGCGTGGTGTTGAAGTCTTTGTGGTTCCTGTCTGTTTTTGTGGTGTCCGTGGTGGTGCAGGTAGTGTTCATGGATGCGGCAAAGGCGAATGGGGCGGGTGATTGGTGGCCGTTGGCGGCCGTCCCCAATGTTGGGGTGTTCGTCATTGTGTTTGCGTCGATAGCGTCGTCTCCGTTCATCGTTTACGCGATTGGCAGTTTGTGGCCTCGTCTGACCGTGCCTTTCGTGATGTTCGCCTCCTTGGCGATGCTTGCGGCTGGTTCGTTTGTGGGCCAGGAGGTTGGTCGTAGGTGGTTGTGGGACCGGTATGTGGCGACTGGCTTGTTGAAGCCGGGGGATTTCGTGGACTGGTCGTCTGATCGTCTGCCTGCGCCTTTGGCACAACCCGCGTCGGGTGGTTGGTGGGTGACCGGCTTGGTGGCCGGTGTACTGCTGGTGTCGGGTTCCCTGTTCCTGTACCGGGAGGATCGGCATCGTGGGTCGAACATTCTTCCTCGCTATATATCGTATGGTGGCGGCGTGGTTGGTCTGGTCGCGGCCATCGGCATCGCGTTGACCCGTCATGTGAGCGGTTTCGCGTTGGTGGCGGCCCCGCTGGTTGCGTTGTTCGTTGGGTTCCTGTGGTTCCCGTTGGATTTGGCGGCTGCCTGTTTTTGTGTGGATAATCGTCGTGAGTCGTGTGGCGAGTGGCCGGCCGCGTTCTGGCTCACCGCCGAGGCGTTGTTCGTCATTGGCGTGTGTACGGCGCTGCCCATGACGTGACGTCTGGTTGTGTGCTGGGATGGTAGTGCAAAGGAGGGTGAGTGGGGATGTCCATTCGGTTGGATGAGCGACGGTATGTCGAGGAGTTGAAGCGGCTGGTTGCGGATTTCCGGATGTGGAAGAATCCGCTGGTTCCGTTGCCGGATGGCTTCGAGGACGATCTGGCGTGGAGCAATGTTGCCTTCCTTATACTCTTCAAAACCAAAATCGGTTTCCTTGGCCGTAGTAAGATCCTGAATCTTTTCCAACTGCCTGGCCACAACCGAATTGGTCAGAGTCGCCTGAGGATGCAGCATATTGTCAACTGACCTATATCCAAATACCGCAGCAATTGCGCAAACGACGACTAAAACACCAATAAGAATGGCTTGTGCCTTCACTGGCAATTTCTTCCACCTTTTTTCATTGTAAATCCTTCTTCTCTTTGAGGGAATATGACATTAACTGTCCGCCCCCGAACTATTTTCAAGACCAAACGGCATAATATGGGGCTTATGAGCGAACATGTGGAGCATGGGTTTGGGCCGGTGTGGGATGGTGAGTCCCGGGCTTTGATTTTGGGATCGATGCCGAGTCCGAAATCCCGAGCGGCGGCGTTTTACTATATGCATCCGCAGAACCGGTTTTGGCCGGTGATGCAGGCGCTGTTTGCCAACTCCGCTGATCCTACTGACGCTGTCGGCGATTTACCTGAGTCCCGTCGTGCGTTTGCTCTGCGCCACCATATTGCGTTATGGGATGTCATTGCTTCTTGCGATATCACCGGAGCCAGCGATGCCAGCATCCGCAATGCCGTGCCCAACGATTTGGCACCAATCTTGCGCGGCGCCCCAATCGCCCATATCTTCGCAACCGGCGCGAAATCAGCGCAACTTTACCGCAAACTTATCGAGCCGCGCCTGACCGAAGCCGGCATCGCCATCGGTATGACCCAACTGCCCTCCACCAGCCCGGCCAACGCCTCAATGCGTTTGCCGGACCTTATCACCGCCTATCGCGAAGCCTTTCAAAAGGCAAACGTACTAGAGAATGCGTATTGGAAAAACTAAAAGTAGATACCTAAAAGTATGGCGAAACCATCAATCTCGGACGGCAAACCCAGCATCACGAATCCTATCTTGCATCTCATTGGCAATAGCAATACAGCGCGTCCGCGGAATACCAGCCTTCACACCAACACCAGTCAAATCCGCAACAGTGACGCTCTTCCCCCTTCCGTTCACCGAAGTCGCTTCCAAGCCCAGCCAGCTGGAGAACAACATGAAGGCCGCCGGCTTCAAGATTCCAGCCGATGCGATGGCCGAGATCGACAAGATCACTGGCTTCCACCGCTTTGAGCGTCACGTGGGCTGACGAATCTGAGACTTCCTCCAACGGAAGCGATTGTTAAGCGCCGAAATCGGTATCGCCTTGGGCCTCGGCCTGAGCGATGGCGGTTTCGGCGTTTTTTGCTGCCTGCTCGATGACTTGGCCGTAACCGGTCAGAGCCGCGAACGGCATGAATTGGGCAGCCCGCTGGCGGCGAGACATGTGTGGATGCTTGCGCGACTGGTGATGGGGCAGGTTGATGATGTCGTCGTATGCGCGAGTTTCTTGCAAGGTCATGCGCGATGACCTCCAATCTGACGGTTGCGAGCCTGACCGGTGGCACCGTCTTCCATATCCATGGCTTTGATGACGGCGTTGCGGCCGAATTTACGTTTCACATCCAGCAGCGCACGCTGGATATCATGCTCACCATCTCTGGCATCAGCGGGCTCGGACCCATACGATTGAGCCTCGTCATCACCGAACAGGTCGAGCTGCTCATAGCGTTTGCCGGCGGCAAGCTCCTCCGGCGTGGCCACATCATCGGCGATGACGGTCAGGCGTCTCACGAGCAGGCGTGAATCCACAATGCGCTCGTACAGCATCGTCATGGCCTCACGGATACGCGCCGAAGATGACGTGAAATCACCCAAACCAATCGACCCGACCGCGCTCTTGGGCACTTTACGCCCAAACCGGTCGACGGTCACCGGCCCCTGATAACTTTTCGCCGCACGCTCAGCGGCACGTTTCATCGCATAATCAGCGCATGAATCGAGCTTCGACGCGTCCAAACTGCCGATGTCATAGCCAACGGCAAGCGTGAGTCGATTCGTCAGCACGCCTTTATCAACCAAATCGAGGGCGAGCGCATCGGCCATCTCCTTGGCAATCAGTCGGGCCGTGGCATAGTCGGCGGGACCGGTGAGCACCTGCCCACTGCTGATGCTGTGCGCATCCGGCTCATAGGATTGAATGTCTTCAATCTCGCACGGTTCCCAGCCCCATGCATGATCGATCAGCAGTTCGGCATTCACGCCGAACATGCGGTACAGCAGGTCTTCGTTGTAGTAATCCGAGGCGCGGCCTACCGAGCATCGGGCGATATCGCCCATGGTCATCAGGCCGGCATGCTCGAGCTTCTTGGCATAGCCACGCCCAACCCGCCAGAAATCGGTGAGCGGACGATGATCCCAGAGCAGCCGCCGGTATGACATCTCATTCAGTTCGGCCACGCGCACGCCATCCGCGTCGGCCGACATATGTTTGGCGACGATGTCCATAGCGACTTTTGCCAGATACATATTGGTGCCGATACCGGCAGTGGCGGTGATGCCGGTTTCGGCAAGAATCTCGCGCACAATGGTTCGCGCCATCGCATGTGGCCCCATGCCCAGCGAGCGCAGATATGGCGTGGCGTCGATAAACACCTCATCAATCGAATACACATGGATGTGTTCGGGAGCGGCGTACCTGAGATAGATACCGTAGATCTGCCCGCTGACTTCCAAATAATGTGCCATGCGCGGCTTGGCGATGACCATCGAGGCCTTGAGTCTTGGCGAGTGTTCCAGATCGCGTGCGTCACAGGACTCCCCGATCAATCGGCCTCCAGGAGCATGGACCGCGCGCTCGATGTTGACCCCGCTCAAGCGTTGTTTTACCTCGAACAGCCGTGCACGACCAGGAATGCCATAGGCCTTGAGCGACGGTGAGACCGCCAGGCAGATGGTTTTGTCGGTGCGGGTCTCGTCGGCCACCACCAGATGCGTGGTCAACGGGTCGAGCCCGCGCGCCGCACACTCCACCGAGGCGTAGAAGGACTTGAGGTCTATGGCGATATAGACATGCTCGCGTTGCATGTCTCGGGCCATCGCCATCACCTCCTTATCCACTACCAGCAGCTTGACCAGCATAGCAAAGCAATCGAACATTTGTTCGACAGTGCGCAGCGAATCATTCTCAATAAGAAAAGTGCGAGCAATCCAAACATCTCGGCACAATCGAACATTTCCACAATTGACGGAATATCAGGGCTTCTCGGTGACCAATGTTCATTTCGCCGCCTTTCACCCGCACACTTTTCTTATTGAGAATGATTCGCCGTGAGACAACACGCGATGTAGCCGCCGATTGGTAGGGTTGACAGATAGTTAATCCCCTGTTTGAAAAAGGAGCTTTGGCTTGTCGGCTGAACTCGAAGACATTCATGAGGAATGTGGCATCTTCGGCGTATGGGGCCACCCCGACGCCTCACGACTCACCTATTTCGGCTTGCACGCGCTGCAACATCGTGGCCAAGAAGGTGCCGGCATCGTCTCCAACGATAACGGTCATCTCATCGGTCATCGCGGACTCGGCCTGCTCACCCAGGTGTTCGGCGATGAGCGCGAAATCGAACGGCTCAAAGGCGACCGAGCCATCGGCCACGTGCGTTACGCCACGGCCGGCTCCGGCACCACGGACAACATCCAGCCGTTCATCTTCCGCTTCCATGATGGCGACGTGGCTCTGTGCCACAACGGCAACCTGACGAACTGCCCGTCACTGCGCCGCAAGCTGGAAGACGAAGGCGCGATCTTCCACTCGAACTCCGACACCGAGGTGCTCATGCACCTCATCCGCCGCTCCCTGCAACGCACCTTTATGGACAAGCTCAAGGAAGCGCTCAACACCGTGCACGGCGGCTTCGCCTATCTGCTCATGACCGAGAACGCCATGATCGGCGCGCTCGACCCGAACGGCTTCCGCCCGCTTTCCCTCGGCAAGATGAAGAACGGCGCTTACGTGCTCGCTTCCGAAACCTGTGCCCTCGATGTGGTCGGCGCCGAGCTGGTGCGCAACATCCGCCCCGGTGAAATCGTGGTGGTAGATGACCACGGCTACAAGATCGTGCAGTACACCAACAACACGCAGCTGGCCATCTGCTCGATGGAGTACATCTACTTCGCCCGCCCGGATTCCAACATCTACGGCATCAACGTGCACTCCGCCCGCAAGCGCATGGGCGCACGCCTGGCACAGGAATCTCCGGTCGATGCCGACATGGTCATCGGCGTGCCGAACTCCTCCCTGTCCGCGGCCTCCGGCTACGCGGAAGCGGCTGGGCTGCCCAACGAGATGGGTCTGATCAAGAACCAGTACGTGGCCCGCACCTTCATTCAGCCCACGCAGGAACTGCGCGAGCAGGGCGTGCGCATGAAACTGTCCGCCGTACGTGGCGTGGTCAAAGGCAAGCGCGTCATCGTCATCGATGACTCCATCGTGCGTGGCACCACTTCCCGCCGCATCGTCCAGCTTCTGAAGGAGGCCGGCGCCGCCGAAGTGCACATGCGCATCAGCTCGCCGCCGCTCAAGTACCCGTGCTTCTACGGCATCGACATCTCCACCACCAAGGAACTCATCGCAGCCAAGATGAGCGTGGAAGAGATTCGCGACTACATCGGCGCCGATTCGCTGGCCTACCTATCTCTGGACGGCCTGGTCGAATCCATCGGACTGAACGCCGACGCCCCGTACGGCGGCCTGTGCGTCGCCTACTTCAATGGCGACTACCCCACCGCTCTGGACGACTATGAGGCCGACTTCCTGAAGTCCCTCACCCCCGAGGATCGCGTGCGACTGCCTGAGTTCGCGCTGTACAAGAGCAAGTACGTCGGCAACGAGTACAATACCGTGCAGCCGGATGCCCAGTAACTTATCATCAACCCATCCAACAACTCCTTGACCAGAGGCGCTTGCCTCCCCTCAGTCGGCTTCGCCGACAGCTCCCCTCCAGAGGGGAGCCAGAATAAGTAGAAAGGCCCAACCAAATGCCACAAGCATATGAGAACGCCGGCGTGAGCGTCGAAGCCGGGTACGAAGTCGTCAAGCGCATCAAGTCGCACGTAGCCCGCACGAACCGCCCCGGTGTGGTCGGCGGCATCGGCGGCTTCGGCGGCCTGTTTGACCTGGCTTCCCTTGGATACAAAGAGCCGGTTCTCATCTCCGGCACCGACGGCGTGGGCACCAAGCTCATGGTCGCCAAGATGGCGAACAAGCATAACACCATCGGCATCGACTGCGTGGCCATGTGCGTCAACGACATCGCCGCCCAGGGTGCCGAACCGTTGTTCTTCCTTGACTACATCGCCTGCGGCAAGAACGATCCGGCTCTGCTCGAGCAAGTAGTCGCCGGCGTGGCCGACGGCTGCGTGCAGGCCGGTTCTGCACTGGTCGGCGGTGAAACCGCTGAAATGCCGGGCATGTACGACGAGGACGAATACGATCTCGCTGGTTTCTCGGTCGGCGTCGCCGAGAAGTCCGCCATCGTGGACGGCTCCACCATTGCCGAGGGCGATGTACTCATCGGTCTGCCTTCCACCGGCGTGCACTCCAACGGCTTCTCTCTGGTGCGCAAGGCCCTGTTCGAGCAGGCTGGCTACACCGTGGACACCGAACTTGACGAGCTGGGCGGCGAAAAGCTCGGCGACGTGCTGCTCACCCCCACCAAGATCTACGTCAAGGCTCTCTCCCCACTGTTCAAGGCAGGCGTGGTCAAGGGCGTGGCCCACATCACCGGTGGCGGCTTCATCGAGAACATCCCGCGCATGATTCCGGACGGTCTGGCCGCTGAGATCGAGCTCGGCACCTGGCCTGTACTCCCGATTTTCGATGTGCTGGAGAAGGCCGGCAACATCGATCACAAGGAGATGTACAACATCTTCAACATGGGCATCGGCATGGTACTCGCCATCGACCCCGCCCGCAAGGACGAGGCGCTGAAGCTGCTCACCGACAACAACGAGCCCGCTTACGTGCTCGGCTCCATCACCGCCGACACCACCGGCACGCAAATCGTACTGAAGTAACTCGCTTTCCGCAGGAAAGGAACAACATGGGTCAGAAAGTATTGGTCATCGGCTCCGGAGCGCGTGAGCACACCATCGCCTACACGCTGCTCAAGGCACCGAGCGTTGACGAAGTCACCGTGGCCCCCGGCAACCCGGGCATGCTCAAGGACGGCATCCACACCACGCAGCTCAGCCAGTCGAACCACGCCGCACTCATCGACTTCGTGAAGGACAACGACTACGACTGGGTGCTCGTCGGCCCGGAAGTCCCGCTGATCGAAGGCATTGTGAACGATTTCGCCGCCGCCGGCATCAAGGCGTTCGGCCCATCCAAGGCCGCCGCCCAGATTGAAGGCTCCAAGGATTTCGCCAAGCAGCTCATGGACCGTCACAACATTCCGACCGCCCAGTACAAGACCTTCAGCGATCTTGAGCTGGCTCAGGACTACGTACACGAGCATGGTGCTCCGATCGTTATCAAGGCCGATGGCCTGGCCGCCGGCAAGGGCGTGACCGTGGCCATGGACGAGCTCACCGCTCAGCGTGCTCTCGAAGACATCTTTATCGACCACCGCTTTGGCTCTGCCGGCGCCAAGGTCGTTATCGAGGACTTCCTGGACGGTCAGGAATTCTCCCTGATGAGCTTCGTCAACGGCACCGATTTCTGGCCGATGCCAATCTCCCAGGATCACAAGCGCGCCCATGACGGCGACGAAGGCCCGAACACCGGCGGCATGGGTGCCTACAGCCCGGTTCCGCAGATTCCGCAGTCCGTGGTTGACGAAGCCATCGAAACTATCGTGCGCCCCACCGTTGAGGGCATGGCTGAAGAAGGCACGCCGTTCACCGGCATTCTGTACGCCGGCCTGATTGCCACTGCCGACGGCCCGAAGGTCATTGAATTCAACGCTCGTTTTGGCGATCCGGAAACCGAAGTCGTGCTCCCCAAGCTCACTTCCGACCTTGGCGCTGGCATCTCCGCCATTCTCGACGGCGAAACCCCTGAGTTCACGTGGAACGAGTCCAACGCCACCCTTGGTGTGGTGATTGCCTCCAACGGCTACCCGGAGAACGTTATCAAGGGTGCTCACGTGCCCGAAATCGACGTTGACGAGGATTCTCACGTCTACTACGCCGGTGTCGCCTCTGACGAGCACGGTAACCTTGTGGCCAACTCTGGCCGCGTGCTGCTCGTTGAGGCCTCCGCTCCGGATATCAAATCCGCGCAGGACAAGGTCTACGCAATCATCGATAAATTCGAACTGCGGGGAATGTTCTATCGCCACGACATCGGCTTCAAAGCCCTGAAGTAGCAGAAGCGGCGCATCTGCCGCGTTGCTGTCTCGTCGACGTACCTGTTGCGCTACGCGCAACCGTTGCGGTACAGCCGCTCCCCTCACCTGAGGACAGCCCAGTGGGCTGTCCTCTATATGGTTCGGCACCTTCCTCGACGCGCCTTGCAGCTGCACCACTTCTGCTACTTCAGGAAACCTGAACGCGTGATGATGGAGCGTTAGCCGCGTATTTTGGCCCGGTAGTCAGATCACACGATTGACGTGACTACCGGGCCAAATTTTTCTGTCCCAGTAGTCGATTTTGACTCTTTTTTACGAACCGGGACAGCAAACATTCGCCGTATCAGAGTAACCACCGGTGAATAGCAAAAAATTTCACCGAAAACATCATCATTCAACTCAGCTTTGAGATGAGATCCATCAGCTTGGCTTTGGCCTCGTTGAATGGCGGATATACCAACCATAGGGTGTCGGGGAACTGCGGCTTGCTGACCACGGTTTTGATGTGACTGAACGTGCGGAAGCCCTCTTTGCCGTGATACGCACCGATACCGGAACCGCCCACACCACCAAATGGCAGTCGGCTGGAAAGCAGATGGCCCAGCGGCAATGAGTATCCAAGAGCACCGGAACTGGTCTGGCGCTCGAAGGCAAGCCGCACTTCATGGTCGCGCGAAAACACATATGCTACCAACGGGCGAGATCGCCGATTGATGAAACGAATTGCAGCCTCGGCATCTTCGACCACCACGATCGGTAGAATCGGGCCGAAAATCTCCTCCCCCATCACCGGCGCATCCGGCTGCGTGCCGTACAGCACGGTAGGAGCAACGTAGCGAGCAGCCCGGTCGACCTTACCACCGCACATCACACGGCCGGCCGGATCCACCACGCCAGGCACCGCAACAATACCGGTCTCAGTGGTATCAGGACGGGCCTCAGTTGCCGTATTTCCAGACGCAGCAGCATTAATGCGTTTCCCGACCATGTCCACCGCAGCACCAACCGCAGACGCCACCTGAATCAGCGGAGAGCTCGGCTCATCAGAGGGCACGGTACCGACCGGCAGCAGCTTGCAGAGTCTGTCAAAGTGCCGTTCGTTGATGATACGGCCAAAGTTCGGCGAATCCTGTGGGTTCTTGCCATAGAACTCGGTAACTGCCACGGCAATACGTTTGGCCAACGCTTCAGCCACATCCGGCGTGGCAAGCACATAGTCAGGCGCCACACAGGTCTGCCCGGCATTGGTGAATTTGCCCCACACAATGCGGCGTGCAGCCACGTTGATGTCCGCAGTACGATCCACAAAACATGGCGACTTGCCGCCAAGTTCCAATGTGACCGGCGTCAGGTTCTCGGCCGCCGCCCTCATCACGATTTTGCCGACGCGCCCGCCACCGGTATAGAAGATATGGTTGAACGGATTCTTCAGCAGATCACCGGTTTCCTTAGGTCCGCCTTCAACCACACGCACCGCCTCGGCATCGAGGTATTGCGGCACGAGTTCAGCAAGCAGTTTGGATGTATTCGGTGAGAGCTCGGACGGCTTCAGACAGACGGCATTGCCTGCGGCGAGCGCGTCGGCCATCGGCTCCAAAGCCAGCAATACCGGATAATTCCACGGTGAAATGATAAGCACCACGCCTTTGGGCTCGGCGATCGTCCATCCGGCGGCAGGCTGCAGCATCCAATGCATCGCCTTAGGATGCCGGGCAGTCCACAGGCCCAGACGATTGCGTACAAACTGCGCCTCGCCAGCCACCAGGTTCAGTTCCATAAGCACTGTTTCAGCCGCGGGCTTGCCCAAGTCGGCCATGGCCGAGGAGATGAAAGCATCACGGTTCTCCATAACCAAACGGCGCAATGCGTTCAACTGTGCACGTCGCCATGCCAGCGGCCGCGTGAGCCCGGATTCGTAGGCAACTTTAAGTTGTTCGAAAGTCTCGTTCGTCATGGAAGCCCCCTTACTTTACGGCAGTGCTACTGCAATTTCAGACGGGCTGCACCCGCGCCTTGCTGGCTCGCCTGTCGGCTCGTACGCTGCCTACAGACAGCCTACTAGGCCGTCTGCTTTACGGCAGCGTCATAAAATCAGTATCTTTCAGATAGTTTTTGCCGGCGGTGATGTCGTATTGGATGAGTTTGTAGTCGGCAAGCAGCTGCTTGGTTTCGGCGTCAAAATCATCCTCGGACATCGGGTTGCCGTTTTGGTCGAGATAGATGTTCTGGCCTTCGGGAATACGATCCCAGCCCTGAATCTTGTTGACCACGGGCGGTTCCATGGCGGCAATCTTGGCATGCATTTCGGTCAGGAATGCCAGATACGGACTCACCTCGGCGTCCATATGTTCGGCAGCCTGCGCCACGAAGAAGTTCGGCGACGAGTAGGCCGCATCGCTGGCCTTGTTACCTTGGGTGCTTGAGGCCTTGTTCGACCAGATGAAGTAGTCGGTCAAATGCAGCGCCAGGGAGTTGTTTCCATCCTCGCTGGCAGAAGAATAGATGCCGGGCAAGTGGTCACCGTAGAACACCACGGTGACGGGCTTATCGAGTGCATCCAGCTCGTCCAGGAACTCCTGCGTGGCCTGATCGGTAATCTCTACGCCCTTCTGGTAGGTCTCGATTGACTGCTGCTCGTCGTCGCCCAGCGGCGTACCAGTGGTGGATTCGGCGGTGTAGTCGTTGTTCTCATACCATTCGTGGTAGGGCATGTGGTTCTGCATGGTGATGATCTGGATGAACTTGCTCGCAGAACCGTCCTTGATGCCTTCCAAAGCGGAATCATAAGATGACTTATCAGAAACGTACGGCGACTCGTCGATTTTGTCCTGATACTTGATCACGTCCGGTCCGGTCAATGTGTAGAAGTGCGAGAAGCCGAACTTCTTGTAGTTCGTGGCTCGTGAGTACATGCTGGACTCATACGGATGGTAACCAAGCGAGTTGGCGGGCGCACCCCACAGCTGATTGATGGTGGGGGTCCAATGCTGGCTGGACACCAGCTGCTGGTATGGGCTGGATAGCGAGGAATCGAAGTTGGCCATGCTCAGGCCGGACAATCCCATGTATTCCAGGTTGGCCGTACCACCGCCGTAGCCGGAGGAGAGCATCAGACCGGAAGTGGTGCTTGCCTTGATTTTGCGGATGTTGGGCATTGAATCCTTGTTGACTTTCAGCCCTGGCACACGCGACGGGTCGGAGAAGGATTCGGAAAGCACGTACACCACGGTGGAATCATTGAGGTTGTTGGTACGGGAAGCGTTGATGGTTTCGGCTTCCTGCTGATACCGTGCCGCAACCTTCTTCATGGTTTCCTCGGAATAGTCACTTGGCTTGTCCATGATTTTCGGGTTGAGCTGGCGGGTGAACGCCACCAGCGGACCGTTGCGCTGCGCGTCATATACGGAATCCCACATGGACGGAATGTCACCCATGGTACGAGAAAACTTGTTGGCCACGGAGTCGGTGGTGCTCACCTGAATGCAATACAGTGCGAATACCAGAACCGGCAGCAGCAGCAAAATCAGTCGGGAGGTGAGATTCAAGCTCAAATTGTCCGTACGAATCATGCGGCCTTTGCGCCCGTCAAAGTGCCGCATCACCAGAATCGCGGCAAGCAGTACGGCGAACGCGCCGAATGCCACAAGAATCGTTACATGCGCGCCGGCAGGGATGAATGTCAACATATTGCCGGTGTTTGAACCGAGGAAGCCAAGGTCGGCGGGCAGAATCGCCTCGTAGCGGATCTCGACTTTGAAGTGCTCGATGGCAGCCACGATAATGCCCACGCCAAGAATCACGATGCTGGCTGTCCAGAATCGATTGAACAGCATAAGCAGCATGAGATACAGCAGCGCCACAAGCAGTACGTTGAGCACGAATACGAAGTTGCCATCGGTCCACATCTTGCTCACAAAGCCAAATCCGACCGTGGGGCTGGATAACTGCACGCGGGTGGAGCTGGAAGAGACGCCCACTTCGAGCGCGGCCACGACAATGATGTCAAAAATAACGAACAGCACGCCGTATACCCAGCTGGGGAAAGGCTTGTACGTGCGCTTGGGCGTGACTTCGTCGGCTTCGGCCCGCTTGGACCAAAGCTTGAAACGGGGTTTCACTGTGGTAGTACTGCTAGTGTTTTCGCTCATTCGTCTGTTTCCGTATGTGACTGTTCAAGGGCATATTGTTGCCGCCGAACCTTGGAAAATCCATAGTCCCACTATTTTTCTTACTGTTGCCTAACTATTTACCCTAACGCAAAGGGTGCCTCGGGGTACCCCCAAAGCACCCTGATTGATAAGGAGCCTTCCCTGATATCGCATCTATTGCCGCGTAATATCAGGCCATTCGAATTGCCTTAAGGCGTGTCCCCACACAATCCTTTCAGACGCCCCATTATCGAGTTGGCCTGCATGCATATGCGGCAACATATGCGGTTCGGGCTACTTCACAGCGGCGGCGAACTGGTCGACCAGTGCGCTCATCCAGTCAAGCAGGTTGGTGTACTGCTTTGGCATCTGCTCGGTGAGCTCCACGATCGGCACGTTGGCATCCTTGGCGGCGCCGGTGATCTGGTCGGTGGTGGAGTTGGCTTCCTGGCTGTTGAAGACCAGCATCTTGATGGAGCCGACCTTCAGCGTGTCCTGGAAGTCCTTGATGTCGGCCGGGGTCGGCTCGCTCTCGTTGGCGGAGGCCTGGGCGTAGCCCTTCGGAGTGGCGTCGGTCATCTTGAGGTCGTCGGCCAGGTACCAAGCCACGGATTCAGTGGCGGCGTAGGGCAGGTTCTCGGTCTTGGAGGAAGTGTCCTTGATCTTGGATTCGAGCTGGTCTTCCTTGGCATGCCAGTCCTTGTTGAACTTGGCGTAGTCGTCCTTGTGGCTCGGATCGGCCTTCTGGTAGGCGGCGGTGATGGCGTCCGCGGTGTTGGAGCGCACCTTGGCGGAGAACCAGACGTGCGGGTTGTCGCCTTCCCTGATGCCAGCGGTTTCGGCGGCGGTGACCAGCGTGGCCTTGGTGGACTGCGCGGCCTTGGTGGCCCACGGGTCGTAGTCGGCTCCGTTGACCACGGCAACCTTGGCGGTGCCGAACTTGGCGACATCCTGACTGGTGGGTTCGTAATCATGTGCTTCGACGTTGGTCTTGGTCATGATGTTGGTGACTTCGACGTTGCTACCGCCGAGGTCCTTGGCCACGGAACCCCACTGGTTGATGGAGGCGACGACCTCGATCTTGCCGGAAGACGCGGCGCTGCTGGAATCGGACTTGCTGCCGGCGGCATTGCTGGAACCGCAGGCGGCCATCGAGAACAGGGTCGCCGAGGCGGCCGCGATGGCGAGCGCGCGCTTGGCGTTGGACATGATGGACATGATTGGTTTTTCCTCTCTAATTCAGCTGTTTGGCTGGGCGATGTTGCTGTTGCTGCATCATCGCTCGGCCACCCACACGACAGAATAACATATATTGAGAATTATTATCATTTGCATTTATATCGGCGTGTTGCACGCGCACACCCGCGCTGCCGGCGGAAATCCCGCGCCCCGACGACGGCAACGCGGGATCCCGCCGTTTTCGGCAGACGAAACGGCAGTATCCCCGCGTCCGAACGATACCCGCGCGGGGGTTCTGCCATTTAAAGCCTCGGAAACGACAGAAATCCCGCGCCACCTTCGTTCGGACGCGGGGGGTTCTGCCGTTTGCCGCACATGTCACAACGGCATCGCGGCACAGACCGACGCCTGCACCAGGTCGACGAGCCCCACGGTGTGGGCATCCTCACAGACCAGCGCATCACGCAAGGCGATTGCACGGATGATGTCGCGGCAGGCGCACTCCCCGTCTGTACCCAAATGGCGTGCCAGGCAACCGGCACCAATGACCGGCAATTCGAGCACGCACGAGGCCTCACGGATCAGGCGGGAGACCACTACGCCGGTCGAACGCTCGTCATAGACGCCGTTCTCCTCGCCCATGCCGTACAGGCACAAACGGTCGTCGTCAAAGAATCGCTCTTCGAATTCGTCAAGGCCTACGGCATTGGCCACCGCACCCACGAACATCGACTCACCCCACTCGTTGAGACGGAAGGAATCGGCCAGATACTGCGCGACCGGCGTGGCCTCAAGGCCCACAGGCAGCGAGACCAGAAACGCGCCGGCCCGACCTTGCAGCGATCCGAGCGTCCGTTCAAGGTCATGTTTGACCGCGCAGCTCATGCAGCACCCCTCGAGCCCGAACGAATCGGACTCGCCGAACACCACCCCGCTTGCCTGGGGCTTCGCGACGTTGCGCACGATATCGAGACCGGATTCCACGGCTTCGTTCGGGCGCACGTCATAAGCAATCGAGCATACGGACGGGAAGGAATCGACCAACGAGAACGCCACGGAGTCCAGGCTCAGGCGGTCGGCGCCGGTGAGCAGCACCACGGGCGTGCGCCCCTCCGCGTTTCCCTGTGATTGCAATGCCGGATGAATCATGACAGCCTTTCTGATTTGATAATGGTTATCATTATGATATAGTTGCAGGCATGTCCAAAACATGTCAAATTCTGGGAACACGCGCCGGGGTCGGCAACCGCGTCTCCCACTCGCACAGGAAAACACGCCGAACCTTCGCCCCGAACCTGCAGTCCAAGCGGTACTGGGTGCCGTCCTTGCAGCGGCACGTCACGCTTACCGTGAGCGCCAAGGGCATCAAGACCATCGACCGCATCGGCATCGAGGCGGCGATCGCCCGCATCCGCCGCGATCAGAACGTCAACTGAACCGGCCACGGCATCACCCCCATGCTCGGGCAGTCAGTAGGCCCGCCACTGTGCCGGCGCGTAACCGCGCAACAAACCGCGCTAACGAGCTGCATCACCCACATGGCACCGCGACGTACGCGACATACGTGACATAACAGCGTGACACCCACACATAGAAAGCACCACTCATGGCAAGCAAATCCTCCGCAATCCGCCCGGTCATCACCCTGAAGTCCACGGCCGGCACCGGATTCACCTACACCACCACCAAGAATCGTCGTAATACGCCGGACCGTCTTGAGCTCACCAAGTTCGATCCGGTAGTCCGCAAACGGGTGCTCTTCCGAGAGACCCGCTAATCCATCTGTTCGTTCATTGGACACCAGTCGCGAGGCGAGGAAGAGGCTTAAGCACCCGCCGAAATCGTTTCCTTGTTGGCATTCCGGCGGTTTCCTCTATCACCATTTCATGAACTCATCTTCCGAACCTTGCGGCATGCGCCCAATGAACGAATGCACTCGTCCCAGCTCCGGCCGGCGCGATTCCCGCGCCCCGGAGCCTTATCAAGGAGCCGGACATGGCCAAAACCAGTAAGATCAACCGACAATTGCAGCGCGAACGCATGGTCGCCAAGTATGCCGAACGCCGCGCCGAATACAAGCGCGACAGCGTCAACCCTCATCTGACCGCCGAAGAACGCGCCGAGGCGATGCGCAAGCTGCAGGCCCTCCCCCGCGACGCCAGCCCCACCCGTCTGCGCAACCGCGATTCCATCGACGGCCGCCCGCGCGCCTACAACCGCAAGTTCGGCCTGTCACGTATCAATCTGCGCGAGAAGGCACACAAGGGCAAACTGCCCGGCGTGGTGAAATCCAGCTGGTGATCGGGCCGGCACAACCGGCCGTCAGGCCGTCTCAGGCCATCTCAATTCACCGGATTCCACCCGCGCGTCCGACGCCATTCTCATCCATATCACCACACAACACCACACAACCAAAGGTCCATAACCATGCAAGAGGGCATCCACCCCGAATACGGCCCCGTGGTCTTCTATGACCGCTCCGCCGACAAGTACTTCCTCACCAAGTCCACACTGGTGGCCAAGGCCGTAAACCTGCCGACCATCGACTGGGAGGACGGCAACACCTACCCGCTCGTCAATGTGGAGGTGTCCAGCTACAGCCACCCGTTCTACACCGGCAAGAATGTGGTGATCGACGCCGCCGGTCAGGTGCAGAAGTTCAACGCTCGTTACGGGCGCAAGTGATTCGCCGCACATTCCGCAAAGACCGTAAGACAAGAAGAAAGGAACGGACATGAAGGTCAAGGCATCGGTCCGCTCATTGGCCCGCAAGGATGGCTCCTATGTCGTCCGCCGGCGCGGCCATCTGTATGTAATCAACAAGAAGAACCCCCACTGGAAGGCGAGGCAAGGCTGATGGCACTGCCCAAGTACAAGGCGTCCCGAGCAAACACGCATTCGCGCCGAGCCAACTGGAAGGCCAAGGTGCCTCAGCTGGCCACGGCCAGAACGCCTGAAGGCGAAGTGGTTCAGGTTCCGCAGAATCTGGCCGCAGCCGTACGAAAGGGGTATATGAAGCCATAACCAACATCGTGGATTCCGCAATCCATCAAGTCTCGTAACAACAACTCGACGGTCCGCTCCACAGGCCGGCGGCGTACGTTCTTTCTCCCATTTCCTTCCGTATGCCGTCACCTGCCGGGGCGAACCGCCGTTTTATGAGGCCACCGCATCCGATCTGGCCAAGCTCGCCAAGGCAGACATCGTGGTGCCCAACGGCGCCGGCTACGACGGCTGGGCGGAAAAGGCGCAGCTTGACAAGAAACGCCAGACCATCGTGAACGTGGGCGGCCTCATGGGCGTCACCGCCACCGACGAGCACGAGCATTCCCACGACCACGCCGAGGGCGAAGAAGGCCGCCATCACCACCATGGTGCTACGAACCCGCACCTGTGGTTCAGCCCGGAAGCCGTGCTGAAGGCCGCCGAAGCCATCAACGCCGTCTACGCGGACAAGGCCGGGGCCGGTTCTGCCACCGCCGCCACCGTGCAACGTCACTTCAACGACAGGAAGAAACCCTCAAGGAAATGGACAACTGGCCCACGTATTACCCGGCATCCATGAGCAAGGAGGAAGTGGCCACCGAGATGCTGGCCCACTGATTCGCCATCGGCCCAGGCAACCATGTGCAAAGTTCCCCGCATATCGATGTGTACCATCGGTATGCGGGGAACTCGCATATTATCTCGACCACTATCATGCGTACGGTGCTAATATGACGGCGATATGGCAGGTGATATTCGCATGAAAGAACCTCGCATGCAGCGCACGGAACAGGTGAACACCGCGCAACAGGACCATTCGGCGAACTATCTGTTTCTGATTATCGGCACGCCGCTGGTGGCGTTCCTGATTGCGGCTTCCGCGATGCTCGAGTCGCGTGGGTTTCCGGTTCCGCTGGTGCGTATCGGCACCGGTGCCGCGGGGCTTATCCTGCAGGCGATTCCGTTCATGCTGCTGGGCGCGATGATGTCGGCCGCGGTCAGCACGTTCGTCAGCGCCGATTTTCTGACCCGCCACATACCGAAATCGTTGGCCGGCGGACTGGCCGCGGCATTGGTGGCCGGTCTGTGCCTACCGGTGTGCGATTGCATGGTGGTGCCTACGTTCGCGAATCTGATGCGCAAACGCCTGCCGCTGCCGTGTGCGGTGACGTTTCTGTGCGCAGTGCCGGTGATGAATCCGATGGCGATATGGTCCACATGGTTCGCATTCACCGACAAACCAGGAATGGTGGCGGCCCGCGCGGGGTTGGGCATGGTAGTGGCGATAGTCGCGGGGGTGTCGTTCGCGGTGTGGCCGCCCCGCTCCCCTGCGGTACGTGAGAGGCCGCTGACGATTGGGCGGTCGTTGGTTTGCGAGGATTGTGCAGGGGCGACGGGTGATTCGCCTGAGAGCCACCCCCCAGTCGGGCTTTGTCGACAGCCCCGCCGGCGGGGCACGGGGCGTGGATTGGAGCGGTTCACGCATTTCATTCGGCATACACATGACGACTTTATGCGGATGATGCCGATTCTGCTGTTCGGCACGATCATTGCCTCCATCATGCGCACCGCATTGTCGTCGTTGACCAACGGTTCAAGCACGCTCGATGACGCTGGTGCCATCGTACTGATTCTGGCGGCGATGGGACTGGCGTTCCTGTGTTCGCTGTGCTCTACGTCCGATGCGGTGATCGCCGCCAGCATGATTGGCGCGCTGCCGGTCTCCGCCATGCTTGCCTTCCTGGTCTTCGGCCCGATGCTCGACCTCAAGAACACGTTGATGCTGGCCACGGAATGCCGGCCACGGTTCATCATCCGGTTCATCGCGACCGTGGCGGCGGCCTGCTTCCTCGCCGCGATTGCCGCCCATCTGGTGATGGGAGCGTAGCCATGAAACGCAAAGTCACACTCCCCGACCGCGTGGAGGCGCTGTGTTTCGCGGCGCTGGGCGCGGCCATCGCCTATGCAGCGGTGGGCGGATCATACACCACGCTGACCACGCCGCGTTCGCTGCCGTATCTCATCATCGGTGCGGTACTGCTGTTCGTGCTGGCGACCGCAGCATGGCTCGGACTGTTCCATGCCACGGAGCGTTCGGTTTTACGGTTCCTGATCGCCTTGATTATTCCGGCGCTGCTGATCGCCGTGCCGTTCCAGCCCAGCAGCGGCAGCGGCGGCTTCGACGAGTACGCCGGTGGCCGCGCTATCGTCATTCCCCGCAGCTCGCACAAGCCTGATGGCTCCTCGCAGCTGCACGGACTCGACACGGCGAACAAGACCCTGACCATCAGCGACGACGAATTCGGCTCATGGTTCGAGCAGATCGACCATAATCCGCAGCGTTACGTCGGTTACCATGTGCAGGTCACCGGGTTTGTGAGCAAGTCGCGTACGTTCGACGCGGACGAGTTCGAGCTGTCCCGCCAGTTCATGTCCTGCTGCATTCTCGACATGACCCCATTCGGGTTCATAGCCAGCTCCGGCAAGGCCGGCACCCCGCACAATCACGACTGGGTCACCGTCGACGCCGTCATCAAGCAGGGCGCCTACGGCTCCGCCGGCCACGAGCGCCAAGGCCTGATACTGCAGGTCCGGTCGGCCAGCAAAGCCGCAGCCGCCCCGACCGGCTACTTCTACTGGCAGTAAATGACGCGTCTCCCGAAATGGAAAGCACTGTGCTGCGCCATGACTCGCCCCATATCGGCAGAAATCCCGCGTTACAACGAAAGGTACGCGGGGGCTCTGCCTTTATAGGGCTCAAAACTGGCAGAAATCCCGCGCAGGCCTCGTTGAAACGCGGGATTTCTGCCAGTTGATTCAAATCATGTGACAACATGCCGGGCATCTGATTTGCTTTAATAACGATAATGAATATCATTTGTTAACGGAAAGGGGCATAACGTCATGAGCATCGAGCAAACCGCGACCACTCGGCGCGTGACGCGACCCCGACTCCTCATCACCCAGGTCCTGGCGGAACTATCCCGATTCGCCACGGCCCAGGAAATCACCGACATCCTGCGAGCGCGGCACGCGCATCGGCACGGCCACCGCCTACCGCAATGTGCAGATGATGGCCTCCCAAGGCGAGCTCGACGTAATCCACGTCAACGGCGAGGCCTCTACCGCGAGTGCTCGGACCAGCATCACCACCATCACATCGTATGCCACGAATGCGGGCGGACCATCGAAATCGAGATTCCCGGACTTGAGCAGTGGATCGACAAAGCCGCCAAGCAGTTGAAGTACCAGACCATCGCCCACGAACTGGAGATTTTCGACCTGTGCCCCAAGTGTGCGGCGAAGCATGCCATCGAACCGCCTCTCAGCGTCGGCACCTCACCAAAGGATGGACCACTGACGACGCCAGACGATACTGGCCGTCGGCGCTCGAACAAATAATGGCGCAGTCCCGACGCTACTGGCCTTCAGCATCGGTGCCCTTCCAATCCTTGGCGCAATAGCGACGATATAAGCTCCACTCGCATCGTTAGATTGCCAACGCTTGGCGCAGCACCGACGCCAGACACGCTCATCGTCGTCGTTCCACCAATATTTGGATTGGTACCGCCACCACCTATACCAGGCGTCGACACTCGGCCAACAATCGGCCCGTTACCGACACAAAACTGCATGAGGTCTCATTGCTCTTAATAGCAGCAATGGGCCTGATAATCACTTTCACCAACTTTCGCCGCTGCCGTCTGCCGCCCTACAGTCACAGACGAACAAACGCTGAAAGGAACAACAATGACTATCAAGACCATCGATGAGCATGCTTACGAGATCGTTACCGAAGAGGGCACCTTCGCCGTCTGCAAGGACACGCTGGCCAAGTTCGACGCCACCAAGCACGAGCACGGCGTGGCCGCCTGTGGCCGCTGCGGCTGCTGCTTCACCGGCGACTGCTGCGACGACACCGGCTGCGAGCACAACCACACCGAAGAGTACGGGGGGCAAGGCTTGCCTGCACGCTTGCCACGAGAACCGCGAAGGCCACGAGTGCGCCTTCTGCCACCTTGCCTTCGACACCAACGAGAAGTGCCACGATGAGATCCTGGCCGACCTCAAGGAACTCAAGGCCGAGCTGGCTGTCTGAGTTTTAGGTTTCCGATTTCTCCTGCGGATTGACCCCTCTCAGGGAGGGGGCCAAATTCCGACACGAACCACCGCGCTTACCGTATGATGTATACGGGCGCGGTGGTTTTGTTTTTCTCGATGATGGCGCAGATTTGCTCGGGCGCCTCCTTGCAGCCGCGCCGGATCCATAGCCAGATAATCGATGAGACGGCGGAGACCAGAATTTCCAGCGCATAGTCGTGCGGAATGCCGCTGTAGCTCAGCTCGGCACCCACACGGGCCGCCTGCCCAAGCAGCATCTGCTTCAACACATCCTTGACCCGGTCATACATCTGCATATCGTTGCCCGAACGGGACAGTGCGTCGAAGAACGCATACTCACGCTTGACATAGCGCAACGCCTCGGCTTCGTGTTCCAGTTCTACAATCTGGTGGCCAACCTCACGGCCAAGGAGAACGTGGAGCTCGCCTCCGAAATCATGAAAGACGCGCAGGAACCGACCCAAGCGCTTATCGACGTGGGGCTTCAGGACCGTATCAACAACTTCCCCGCGCAGCTTTCGGGCGGCGGACAGCGGCGCGCGGCCATCGCCCGAGCGGTGGCCACGAACCCGAAGATTCTGCTGTGCGACGAGCCGACTGGCGCTCTGGACTACAACACCGGCAAGCAGGTGCTGCAGATTCTGCAGGATCAGAGCCGTAAGAAGGGTGCGACCGTGGTCATTGTGACGCACAATTCCGCCATCGCGCCGATTGCCGACCGCGTGATCCACATGCATAACGCGCGCGTCAAATCGATCGAAGTGAACGAGCACCCGATGGATATCAAGGATCTGGAGTGGTAAGCAGTATGACCGATCTCAACGATTTCACCGAAACGACCAACCTTACGCCCGCGACCGACTCCGCAGCCGATTCCGCCGCAAATTCAGCAAACGACTCCTATACCGCGCCCGGCAGAACGCCCCACGCGCACAAGGCCAAGCGCAACCGCCGACGCAACGGGTCATTCCATAAGCGCATGCTATGGAAAGACACCCGCGTCACCATGGCCAAATCCAAGGGTCGATTCGCCTCCATCGTGAGCCTGATGACGCTTGGCTCCTTTGCGCTCGTAGGCCTGTTCGTCACCGGCCCGGACATGCAAATAACCGGCACCGACTTCTTTAATCAGAACAATCTCGCTGACATAACCGTCATCAGCGATTATGGCCTGACCAAAGCTGACGAAAACATTATTCGCAGCGCGCCGAAGTGGCCAAGGCGATGAAGGGCGGGGCCGTCTCCGAGTCCGCGCCGATCTACTACGAGGAGATGTCGAAAGTGGCCGGCACGGAGAACGACAAACAGTCGATTACCCTGATCGCCACTGATGACGCCTACAATTTCGGCGACTACATCACCCTGCGTTCGCGCACCGGGCACAAGCCGCAGGTGCTCACCGACCGTGGTGCGATCATCTCCGAACGTATGGCGGAGATGATGGACGCCAAGATAGGCGACACGATTACCGTCACCGATTCGAGCGGCACCGAGCGCAAGGTGCGCGTGGACGGCATCACCGAAATGCATATCGGGCATTTCATGTTCATGACTTCGGGTGGCTATAAGCACGTGTTCAGCGAACAGTACCAGTCGAACGCCTATATGGTGAGGCTCAAGAACCATGAGACCTCCAATGTGGAGTCGCGTAGCGCCAAGCTCATAAAGTTGGACGGCGCGAAGGGCATTGTGCAGAACACGACTTCGAAGAAACAGGTGGCCACAATCGTCGACTTGCCGGATCAGATCATGGAAGTGCTGATTCTCGCGGCTGAGCTGCTGGCCGTGGTGATCCTCTACAATCTGACGAATCTCAACGTCTCCGAACGTATCCGCGAACTGCCGACCATCAAGGTGCTCGGCGGACTCGGCGTGCTGGTCTACCGGCGGTTGAAGACGGTCGACATGCTCGGCGCCCTGAAGTCGGTGGAATAGCAGCGGAATAGCAAATGGGATCGGCTTTGAAGCCGATCCCATTCAATTATTCGCTCACTGCTTTCTGAGCCTTCTGCGCTTTCTGCTCCTTTTGGCAATCAGGGCATAGTCCGAAGACCTCCAGGGTGTGGGATTCGACGGTGAAGCCGTGGCCGTCGGCCACTTTGCGCAGCCAAGCCTCGCTGGGCGGGTCGATTTCCACGGTTTTGCCGCACCGCTTGCACACCAAGTGGTGGTGATGTCCGTCGTCGCCGCATAGGCGGAACAGCTGCTGGCCGTCCAGGCGGATCGTGTCGGCGGCACCGGCATCGGCCAAGGCGTTGAGCTGGCGGTACACGGTGGCCAAGCCGATTTTCGAGCCTTCGTCCTCCAGCCTGCGGTGCAGGTCCTGAGCGGAGATGAACTCCTCACAGTCGGCCAAGGCGGCGCGAATCGCGTCCTTCTGCTTGGTCTGGCGTTCGATATGTTCAACCATCGATAAGGTCACGCCTTCTTTTTCAGGTCGTCCCAGCAGCCGGTGGCCTCAAGGTCAGCAACCGTGGCATCAGGGTTGTCGGTGAGCACGGTGATGTGGCCCATCTTGCGGTCGTGGCGCACTTCGGCCTTGCCGTAGTCGTGCACATTCCACTCCGGGTGGGTGGCGATCAGCGCGCGCGTCGGCTCCACATGCTGGCCGAGTACGTTGACCATCACGGCCGGCGAGAGCAGCTTGGGCTTGGGCATGGGCCAGCCGGCGATGCCGCGGATGTGGGCGTCGAACTGATCCATCGAGCAGGCCTCGATGGTGTAGTGGCCGGAGTTGTGCGGGCGCGGGGCGAGCTCGTTGACGATGACCTGATCGTCCTTGGTGATGAACAGTTCGATGGCCAGCGTGCCAGCCAGTTCGAAGCCCTTGGCCAAGCGAATCGCCAGTTCATGCGCTTCGCGAGCCACATGCTCGGACACTTCGGCGGGGGCGATGGTCATGTGCAGGATGTTGTTGCGGTGCTCGTTACGCACGATGGGGAAGGTGACGAAGTCCTTGCCGTTGCCGGAGACCAGGATCGAAGCCTCGAATGCGAAGTCGACGAAGCCTTCCAGGATACTCGGCGGGAAGCCGCCACCACGGTCGGAACGGGAGCGGATCTTCTCCAAGTCGGCGTCGGAACGCAGCACGAGCTGACCGTGGCCGTCATAGCCGCCGGACACGGTCTTCAGCACGGCCGGATAATGAATATCATCCAATGCGGCGTCAAGCTCATCGAAGTTGTTGACAGCGCGCCACGGTGCGGTGGCGGTGCCGTGGTCGTTGATGAACTGCTTCTCGTGCACGCGGTGCTGGGTCACGCGCAGCAAGTCAGTGCCCTGCGGGGTGGCGGTGATGCCGCGCACCTCGTCGATGGCATCGGCGTCCACGTTCTCGAACTCGTAGGTGAGCACGTCGGACTGCACGGCCAGATCATGGATGGCGGTTTTGTCATCGTATTCGGCGGTGATCTGGAAGTCGGCCACCTGACCGGTCGGGCAGTTCGGCGTCGGGTCAAGCACGCCGACGCGGAAGCCCATGTAGCGGGCGGACAAAGCCATCATGCGGCCGAGCTGGCCGCCGCCGATGATGCCGATGGTCGATCCCGGCATCAGCATCGAAACACGACCGCCTGTTTCCTCAGACAAGCTGGGCATTGGATTCAGCCACCTTTTCTTTCATTTCGTTACGGTAATCCTCAAGCTTGTCGGCCAGTTCGGGCTCGAAGGCGGAGAGCATCTGCACGGCGAGCAGGCCGGCGTTGGTGGCACCGGAGTTGCCGACGGCGGTGGTGGCCACCGGAATGCCGCCGGGCATCTGCACGATGGACAGCAGCGAATCCCAGCCGGACAGGGCGTGGGAGCGCACGGGCACGCCGATTACGGGCAGTGTGGTCTGCGCGGCGATCATGCCCGGCAGGTGGGCGGCACCGCCGGCACCGGCGATAATGACCTTCAGGCCATTGGCGCGGGCGTTGTGCGCGAACTCGGCCATGAGCTCGGGCGTGCGGTGCGCGGAGATGACCTGCTTGTGGTAGGCGACGCCGAACTGGTCGAGAATATCGCAGGCGCGCTTCATGGTCTCCCAGTCGCTGGCCGATCCCATGACCACTGCGACTTCAGGCTTGGATTCATTTGCCATTATCATTTACTCCCTAGTTATTGAGAATACGTCCACTGTACGCCCGGGCGCTTACTTCGACATGCCTTACAGCTCAATGGCGATTTTGCCGAACACATTGCCTTCTATCATCTTGGCAAAAGCCTCAGGAGCGGCATCCAGACCGGAGAATACGGAATCAATCGCCGGATGCAGATTGGCACGTTCCACAAAGCGCAGCAAACGAGCAAAATCCTCACGCGAACCCATGGTGCTGCCCTGCACGCGGATGTCCTGGAAGAACAAACGGGTCAGCTCAGCGCCGGGCTGATCTCCAGTGGTAGCGCCGCAGATGGCAATGGTGCCGCCTGGTCGTACGGATTTCATCGAATGACTCCATGTGGCCGCTCCTACAGATTCAATCACAGCGTCCACCTTGCTGGGCAGGCGGGCACCAATCTCAAATGCGGCATGAGCGCCGAGCTTCAACGCCTTGACTCGCTTGTCCGCTTCACGTGAGGTGACGAACACCTCAAGGCCGGCTGCCTGCGCAAGCTGAATCGCCGCGGTGGATACGCCGCCGCCGGCGCCTTGAATCAGCACGGAGTCGCCAGGCTTCACACCGGCCGCGTCGAACAGCAATGAATATGCGGTCAGCCAGCTGGTGCCCAATGCCGCAGCCTCAATCTCGGTGAGATTGGACGGCTTGGCAAACACATTGGCGGAAGGTACGGCGGTTTTCTCGGCCATGGTACCGGGATACTTCTCCGAAAGAATCGTGCGACGCTCCCCCGGAGCCACACCGGCACCATCAGTACCGACGAACGTGTACAGCACTACCTCTCTACCGGCCTTCAGCCCATGCTTGCCGGGAATGTCCTCGTCCAGAATGCCCACGGCATCGGTGCCCAGGATCATCGGCGTCTGTTCGGCCGACAACCCCACGCCCTGCAGAGACCAGACATCATGATGATTCACGGTTACGGCACGTACCGAGACGGTCGACCAGAATGGCCGGCTCTGCGGCTCGGGCTGGTCTCCCACCGCCAGCACGGATAACGGGTCATCATGATTGACGGCAGACGCATATACGGCCTTCATTGCACGCTCCTTGAAGATCGGCCGGTCACCACAAGGTCCGGCAAATTACCTCCTTTATTTTCCCACACAACACTCTGTGAACACCGCCCATCCATGCTGCATGCTGTATCAAATCCGCTATCCCTCCTCATCGCCGCAGTATTTGCAGTATTTACGGAGATGTTGAGGGTATTGCCCTCATCCGCGCACGTTGCCGCCTGCGCAGCGCTAGCATGTCGATTTCGGTATGAATTGTGGAGGGAGATTCGAGGATATGCATAGCATGCCGGGAAATGGAATCAGTGCACACGATGCCAGCGGCGCAACCGACAACACTCATTCCCCCGACTCAGGCAATCTCGCCGATGCCACCCTGCTGCGTCGCATTACCAGCCCTGCCGACGTCAAAGCACTCTCCCCCAATACACTGAATGAGCTATGCCGCGAAATTCGCACCACCCTACTGCATTACGGCCATATTCACGGCGGGCATATAGGCTCCAATCTGGGCATGGTGGAAGCCACCGTCGCACTGCATCGCGTGTTTGATTCACCGCATGACCGCATTGTGTTCGATGTCTCCCACCAAAGTTACGTGCATAAAATGCTCACCGGCCGCGCTGCCGCCTATCTGGACACAAACCGATTCGGCGACGTGACCGGATTCACGAACCCGGACGAGAGCGACCATGACCAGTTCGTGCTGGGGCATACCGGTACCTCAATTTCATTGGCCTGCGGATTGGCGAAAACCCGCAATATGGAGGGGCCCGATAGCGGCATCGGCAATGTAGTTGCCGTTATCGGCGATGGTTCGCTAAGCTCGGGCGTGGCATTTGAAGGCTTGAATAACGCCGCTGAGCAAGGCGGCAATCTCATTATTATTCTCAACGACAATGAGATGTCGATCGCCGGTGATTTCGGCGGCATGTACGGGACACTCGCCCGGTTGCGCGCCTCGGGCGGCACTGCACAACCGAACCTATTCAACGCATTCGGACTGGATTACCGTTATGTGGAGCATGGCAATGATGTGGATGCGCTGGTAGCGGCATTTGAGGAAGTACGCAATATCGACCACCCTGTTGTGGTGCATATCCACACGTTGAAGGGTGCCGGCTACGACGGCGAGTCCACCAGCTCCGCCACCGGAATCCACCCGTCCAGCAATCTATCGCACCGTGAACCGTGGCATTCGGATCATTGTAATCTGTCCGACCATGACCCGCATGAGGGTCAGTGCGAAGCCTCCCATTGGCAGAACCCGGATTCCGCCATCGGCAAGCCTGATGATCCGCGCAAATATTATGGCAAGATGGCAATGGCCGCGCTCGAACCGCGATTTGCCAGCGAACCGGGATTGGTGGTCATCTCCCCCGCCACGCCAGGGTCGAACGGCATCACCCATGAATTCCGCGAACGCGCAGGCTCGCATTATGTGGATACGGGCATCACCGAATCGCATGCCGTGGCTTTCGCAGCTGGCATCGCACGGGCTGGCGGCACACCAGTGGTGGCCACTACGGCCTCATTCTTCCAACGCGCCTATGACCAGTTCTTCCAGGAGATGAGCCTGAACCGGTCTCGCGTGACGGTGCTTGACTTCCTAGGCGGCCTGTCCGGTTCCGACAACACGCATTCCGGCGCGTATGACGTGGCGATGTTCGCCAATATTCCAGGCGTCACGATGCTGGGGCCCACCTCGGCGGATGAGTATCTGACTGATTTGGCATGGGCGACGCTGCCGGCTGGAGCCGATGGAGCTCCCGATGGGCCGGTGGTGATTCGCGTGCCGGGCGAGGCGATTCTGGCTGCGGAACGGGAGCCGAGTTTGTTGCCGGTGACGGGTGGACGGGTTCAGGTTGGCCACCCTCAGTCGACTGTGTCGACAGCTCCCGCCAGCGGGAGTGACCCCTTGGCTTGGCGTATTAATCAGACTGGTTCGCGGGTTGCGATCGCCGGATTGGGCAACGCATATCCGCTTGCGGAGCAGGTGGCTGCCGCGTTGACCGCCGAACATAGCATGAAGGCAACGGTCATCGACCCGCGCCAGTGCACGTCGTTGGATGCGGATGCGCTGGAATCGTTGCGCGACGGCCACGAGCTGGTCGTCACGCTTGAAGACGGGCAGCTGGAAGGCGGCTGGGGTGAGAAGGTGACCGCATACTATGCGAATCATCATGTCTCGGACAGCAGCCGTAATCCTCGTGTGCTGAACTTCGGCGCAGCCAAGGAATTTACCGACCGAGTGCCGCTGGGCGAACTGAACGAACGTTATGGACTGACGGTGGAGCAGGTGACAGAGGCGATCACTCGTTGTTTTTGATGGCATCCAGGGCCGGGATTTTGACGGCTTTGTTGGCCGGACCGAAGCCGAACAGCAGGCCGATTAGCGTGGAGAACAGCACTGCAAACAGGAACAGCCACCACGGAATCACCGAATAGCGGGTCACGTCCTCACCTCCGACCAATGCCTGCCACATAATCATCCATATGGATGTGCCACCAGCACCATCGCCGGAACTTCCGTTTGAGCTGCCGACCATGCCGCCCGCATACATCCTGCCGGCCACATTGATGCCCAACGATATCAATCCACTCAGCATGCATCCGATCAATCCGCCAAAGAATCCGATTGCGCCGGCTTCAGTCAAAAACATGACGCGGATATCACGCACGTAGCAGCCGAGCGCCTTCATAATGCCGATCTCGCGCGTGCGCTCGGTCACGGACATGACCATCGTATTGGCGATGCCGATGGCCGCCACCAACAGAGAGACCGCGCCGATGCCGCCCAGAATCAGCTGAATCGCTCGCGACTGCTCCTCCAACGACTTGCGCATGTCCTCATAGGACGAAGTCTCGTAGCCAAGCGCCTTGATCTGTGATTCCACTTCGGGCACGGAGGAAAGATCCGCAGCCTTGACCAACACCTGATCGTAGGTGACGGTTTTTTTGGCGGCGGCCGGATCGACTTTGGCGCGCAAATCCTTGAGCGCCTGCAAATCCATGACCAGACCGTCCGCCGTGGCATATCCCTTGTTGTAATCGCCGCCGATAATGCCGGACGCACGCAGATCGATGGTGACGTTGTCGGATTGGTCGCTTCCAACAGTCGTTCCGCCTCCCCCGCCGTACATGTTCTGCACATATGGGTCGCCCTGATAGTTGGTTCCGGTGGTCAGGCTGATTTGCGTGGTGAGCGGGTCGAAGAACGGGTCCTCATCCTGATCCGGCTCGCATTCGCCGGTGGCCGAATTGAATGTGCAAGACGAATAGCCGCTGTCACGGGTGCCAGTACGCATCTCACCGTTTTTCAACGTGTCCATGAACCCGTAAGCAAACCATTCACCGGCAAGAACCTGGTCTTTGGTAGTTGGCTTGCTGCCATCGACCATTTTGTAGCCCATCTGTTCGAACTGGCTCATATCGATGCCCATGATCTGCACGTGATCGTAGATGTACCGTCCACCTGCGCCGGCCTTGGCCGTGACGTTGTAGGGGAAGTTCATTATCGGAGTCACGCCGGATACGCCGCTCATCGAGCGGAACGATTCGAGCGCTTTGTCATCGAGCTTGGCATCGCTGGATGCCGACGATGATCCGTTCCCGCCGCCCATCGGCCCGGCATAGCCGCCACTGGTGTAGACGGTGACGATGGATAGGTCGCCCATCGATTTGAGCATTTTTTCATTCTGCTCGTTGATGCCCTGCCCGAGGGAGATCATGAGCACAATCGAGCAGCATCCGACGATGACGCCCAGCACGGTCAGTATTGTGCGGGATTTACGTCGCCATAGGTTCTGTCTGCACAGTCGCAGAATGTCGCTGAATCGCATGGCCGGAACTTTCAGACTGTTTGAACGGAACCGTCAGATTGGCCCGAGTCATCGGGCACAATCTGGTTCGGTTCGGCGGCGGCGTTCACCGGCTCGATCACCGTGGTCGGCGTGGCATCGGTAGACGGGCTGATTGCGAACGTACTTGTTGCGCCGCCGCTTGCAGTGGCGTTATTCGCGGTGGTGCTATCCGCAGCATCGCCCACAGTCTTGCCGCTTGCAATATCGCCGCCGGACTGAGTGTCTAATTTGCCGTCGGCATTGCCGCCAGCCCAGTCATCCCACTCTTCATCAATCTCGCTCTTGGCTTTCTTCTTGCGATGGCGACGCACCAGCAGAACGATACCTACGATTACCGCAACCGCAACGGCTGCCGCTGCCGCCCATACCCACCATGGCAAACCCTGGCTGGCATTCTGATTCATATCGGAATCGACCCTGCTTGGATCATCCATCGGCGCCGCATCAGCCACCGAGAGTTTGACTGGGAACTCTTTGGTTTTGCTCTGTCCATCGGAATCCTCATAGGACACTTTGAGTGTGGCGTTGAGTTCACCGGAAGCGGTGGGAGTGAAGGCATAGCCAATAGAGCCGGTGGCCCCGGAAGCCACATTGCCCACATACTGGGTCTTCATCGTCGCGTCAAAACCCTCTCCCTCCATCGTGGCCTCAACGTTGGCGATGTCGCCCTTGCCCTTGTTCACATATTCCAGCGTGACCGTGGTCTCCTGACCGGCCACAATCTGGTCTGACGGCACCGGATCGCCAACCTCGAAGCGATCGGGCTGGCTGATTGGCACGGCTATCTTCACGTCGGACTGATTCGAGGAGCGTGCGCCGGAGTCCAGATATTCATACCTGAAACTGACAGTCACCGGCTGGGCACCGCTTTTGGCCGAGGCAAGCGCCTGCATCGGCACAGTCTGGCTCAACGAATAGCCGGCCCACAGCGCATCGAAATAGAAGGTGTTCGTGCCGCCCGCAATGGCGAAGCTTTCGCCGCCGTCCACCGTGACCACCATGTTCGCGACGGCCACCTGCCCCATGTTCTGGAAGGTGAAGTTCAAGTCGAATTTGGCACCGGCAGCCACGGAATCGCCGCCGTAGGTGAAGTTGGTGACGATGATGTTCGGCACCGGCCCGGACACCGGCGTGGGAGCCACGCTCTGATCGGCCCCCTGCGCGCTGCCGTCATCCGCGCCTACGGCGTATGCCAGATGAGGCAGGGAAACGATGGCGAGCATCATGGATAGCGAGGCAAGCAGGGCAACGATGATGGCAAGCATACGTGTGGTGAGGTGTTTCATCGGGCATCTCCTTAGACGGTTTGTACGGACGGCACGGATGCAGACGGCACTGCAGTAGGTTGAATGGATTGAACGAACTGGTCGGATTGAGCCGACTGAATGGACTGAGCTGAAATCGATTGAACAGTGACGCCTTGGTTGATCTGGTCGCTGACGATACGTCCATCAAGTAGCGTGACGATGCGATCGGCGTAGGCGGCCATCTGCGGGTCATGGGTGACCAACACGATGGTCTGGTTGAAGTCGCGAGCGAAGGAACAGATCATGGTCATGACTTCGGTCTTGGTCTTGGAATCGAGATTGCCGGTGGGTTCATCGGCGAATACCACTTCAGGCTTGGTCACGAATGCACGGGCAATGCCAACACGCTGCTGCTGTCCGCCGGACATCTGCCTCGGATAATGGCCGAGTCGATGCCCGAGCCCGACTCGTTTGAGCACACTGCGAGCCACGCGGTCACGACGTTCCTTTGGCACTCCGCGGAACATCAACGGCATCGCCACATTTTCCAGCGCCGTCAAATTGGGCAACAGGTTGTACGACTGAAACACAAAACCGATGTGCTTCTGCCGAAATGCCGCAAGTTCACGCTCATTGAGCTTGCTGACCGGCACCCCGCCGATTCGCACCCCGCCGCGCGTGGGCTTCTCCATACCGGCGAGTTGGTTGAGTAGCGTGGACTTGCCGGAACCGGACTCGCCGAAGATACAGCAAATCTGTCCTTGCGGAATCGCCAAAGTAACGCGGTCAAGCGCCACCACGGTCTCATCCTCGACCGGATACTCTTTGCGCAGGTTTCTCACTTCGATAATGGCTCGCGCCACGGGCCCTTCTTCCCTCGTTCGTCGCCATTGGCGGACTTTTCGGCAACAGCCGTTTTTCAGCACATCTGCTGTCAGTGTATAGCTAAAGCACAGCCGCCGCATCCCTTAAGGGTGTTCCCGGGTATGAGAAGGAGGTGGAGGTGGACGTTTCAGAACAAGCGGCGCCGGTATTCGCGCGAAGGCAGGCGTGATACGGGCCAACGCCGCCCGCTGCCCGATATCGGCGCAGTGCGGGATACCGGGCGTTCCCCGCTCCACCTACTACCGGATGATCGAGCATCCCGAGACGGAGCGTGCGGATCCAATCGCCGGCGACGTGCGCGCGGCCTGGCGCGACGGCCGCGAACGCTACGGCGCCAGGAAGATCAAGGCCGCCCCGGAAAGGAGGGGCGTCACCGCGTCCAGCAGACGCATCGGCAACATCATGCGCGAACACGAACAAGCCGCCGAAGAAGGAGCTCGCGTACCGGAACCACTGCACCACGATCGAGCAGCTGAGGCACAACCTCAACGACTACGTGTGGCGGTCCGACAACCAGCGGCTCCACTCCACCCCCGCACAAACACCCGAAGAGCCGTTTTTCAGCATTTCCATGTCCCATGCAGTCGACTACACCTTGGCTGTACCCTCATCAGTAACTAATCGTTGTAGGGCCGCGATGGACACAAGCGATTTGACTGCAGTGACACTGCTCTAAATCGAGAGCTCCTTCTGGTATTTCCCGACCTCATTCAGTAAGGCGAGCGGTATATGGCATTCGGCTCCCGGATGGGATGCGAGATAGTGCTGTTGTTCCTCGGAAGACTCCTCAAATCGAGTGAGCCGTTCGATGGTCACATCAGCAAGGTTTCGCTCACGAATGGCGGCTTCGAATGCATCCCTCTGTTCTGAATCAGTCCAATAGAAACCGGCATGCTCTGAAATGGGTGTTTTTTCATCGGCCGGAGTCTCCTGAATGAGCAGGGCATGCAATCTAGCCAGTGTTTGCAGTGAGACCTGCTGCGAATCGTAGGCGACGGCCACAGTCTCCACGGCGCCAGCTTCACCGGAAGCAATCTGCTCCCCTGTGGGTCGCGGGATTCTCGATTGTGCGAATCCCGCGACTGTGCTTGTCACACCTTGCACCCGGTCATAGTAGGTCTGGACGCCCCAATAGCATCCCCCTGCCAGATAGACGGTGGGCATATCATTTCTCCAAATCAGCATACATCGGATAGTTGTTATAGGTGAACGCAGCTTTCTTAATGTCCTTGGAACCAACTGCCGTGATGTTCTGATACCACAACGGAATCTGCGGCAAATCGTTCAGCAGAATCTCTTCGGCTTCCTGATACTTGGCGTTGGCATCATCGGTCGTGGGGGCCGCGGAACCTTCGGCGAGAATTTTGTCGACATTGTCATTGTGGTAGTCGTATTCGTTGTATCCGCCATCGGAGCTGAAGCGCAGCGTCAGATAGTTTTCGATGTTCGGATAGTCCGGGGCCCAACCCGACTGGTATGGAGTGGGCAGAGTCTTGTCGACGGCGGCGGTGCGCAGCTCCTTCTTTGTCGGATATGACTGCGGCTGCACATCGACACCCAGATTGTCCTGCAACTGATGCAAGACGGCTTCAATCCACTGCTTGTCACTGGAATCGGCGTTGTAGGCGATGCTCAATGTTCCATCCCACGGGGAGATGGCATCCGCCTTCTTCCAGAGTTCCTTCCCCTTCTGTGGATTGTATTCGAGGATGGTCTTGTTCTTCAGATTATCGGTGTATCCGGTGATGGAAGGCGCCGAATAATCAACTGCCTTGACACGGGTGCCATAGAAGAGCTTCTTGATGATCAGGTCTCGATCGATGGACAGGCTGATGGCCTGACGGCGAAGTATGCCTTCCTCCCCGCTGAAATGCTTCAGGCGTTCGGGAATGCTGATGCCCTGTGTCTGGGAACCGGCCGCGGTGAACACTTTCACATTCTTATTCTTCTGATAGGAAGAGTAGGAGGTGGCGGGAATCTGATCCAGAAGATCGAGGTTACCGGCCTGAACATCAGCGTATGCCGAGTCCAAGGTCGTATAGAACCGGAAGTCGATGCCACCGTTCTTCGCGGGGAAGTTGCCTTTGTAATCGTCGTTACGAATGACCTTCGCGCCCTGTCCATGCTTCCAGGAAACGAGCTTATAGGCACCGTTGCCAATCGGCTTCTCGCCATACGCTTTAGGATCCTTATAGAATGCTTCCGGAACTGGCAGGAAGCTGACGGAACCCAATTGGCTGGGCAGTGCGGAGTCCGGCGCGTTCAGATTGATCTGGAACGTGTGGTCATCCTCGACGACCAGCCCTGACAGCTGAGCGTCTGAGGGCGTGCCTTCCTTCTGCAGTTCGTCGTATCCCTTGACGATGGAGAAGTACGAGGAGTTCAGCTGGGCGTTGGTCACGTTCGCCGCATAGCTCCAGGCCTTGGTGAACGACTCCGACGTGACCGGCGTGCCATCCGTGAACTTCCAACCGTCCTTGATCTTCACTGTGAACTGGGTTGCGTCCGAATTCGGTGTGATGCTTTCGGCCACTTCATTCACCGGCTTGCCGGACGGGTCATAAGCGACCAGACCAGCGAGGATGGCGCTGAGTATGCGGTCTCCGCCGACTTCACCGGTGTTCATCGGCACCAAGGAAACCTGCGGTTCGGTGCCGTTTACGCTGATGACAGCGTTTGGACCCGCTGACGAATCGTTGGCGGACGATGCCGACTGGGTGCTGCCGCATGCCGAAAGCAGCAGGACTGGTGCCAGAATCGCGGCTATCTTCTTCCATCGAACCATGAATCTTCTCTCCTGTTAATGTTCACTTTTCGATAAGAAACATTATTACCTAATGGAACAGCCAAGGAAGGCAGATTCGATATATCGATTTCTTATAGGACGTTATCCCCTGGTTGATCCGCTGTTGCGTATCCCCTGCACCCAACGCTGCAGCGTGGAGCGCGGGATGCCGTACTCCTCCCTGATCCGCGACGACGGCTTGCCGTTCTCGTACGACTGCACGATCTGCCGCTTGGACTCCTCCTCGTAATGACGCGGATGATTCTGATCGGCCGTGATGATCATCTCCTTCGTTGCCTTGTCCCACACGAGACCGTCCAATACATTGCAGCCAATCCATCGTCATGGTGGTTCGTCTCCTTGGCTCTTATCCCCTGTCCCAGTGGTCACACGACCGGTGTCGGGTATCGACCCGACAGCCGTGATACGGCGTGAGGGCCCCGTGCCGCGCATGGTGTTGGTTCATGCGTGGCGCGGGGCCCTCTTGTCGGTTCGGCGGCGGTTGGGTCCGGTTTATTCCGGATCGGTTTCCATGGCGAACGCCTCCCATGGTCCGAGTGTTCCCGTGGTTTTCAGGTTTCCTACGGGATCGTCCGTGTTGGCGATGAGGATCGTGCCGTCGGGCATCGTTTCCAGTTCTCCGGCCGGTGCGGCCTGTGTGGGCGAGAGGTTGATGACGGTGAGGATGGTTCGCTCGTCGAGGGTTCTGGTGAAGGCGATGATCCGGTCGTTTCCGGTTTCCACGCGTCGGTAGTCGCCGGCGGCGACCACGGGGTCGGTGTGGCGCAGGGCGATGAGCCGTTTGTGGAACGAGTACACGGAGTCGGGGTCGTCGATCTCGTCGGCGGCGTTGATCTCCGTGTGGTTCGGGTTGACGGCGATCCAGGGTTCGACCGGGGCGTCGGGCATGGTGAAGCCGGCGTAGGTGGAGTCGTCCCATTGCATCGGGGTGCGCGCGTTGTCCCTGCCGTATCGGGCGAGGGATCGCATCATAGTCTCCGATGTCCGTATCCCGGTTTCCTCGACGCGTTGATGGTAGGCGTTGATGGATTCGAGGTCGCGGTACTGGTCGAGCGAGGTGAAGTGCGCATTGGTCATGCCGAGCTCCTCGCCCTGGTAGACATACGGAGTGCCGCGGTGCATGTGCAGCAGCAGCGCGAGCGCCTTGGCGGAGCGGATGCGGCCGGTCTTGCTGGTGTCGTCGCCCCAACGGGAGACGACACGCGGCTGGTCGTGGTTGTCGAGGAACAGGCTGGCCCAGCCGTGTCGGGCGATGGCGTCCTGTTGTTCGGCGAGCTTGGTTTCGAGGTCGGCCGGCGTCCATGGTTTGTCGTCCCATTTCGATTCGGGGGTTTGGTCGACGCCCATGTGTTCGAACAGGAAGAGCATGTCGAGTTCGCCGTTGGCGGGGTCGGTGATGTGCTCGTTGCGTTCGGCGGTGATGCCGGGGGCCTCGCCGACGGTGAGGAAGCCGTCACGCCCGTCGAACACCTCGCGGCGCATCTCGGCGAGGAACTCGTCCTGACGCGGACCGTCGGCGCAGAACGGGTTCGGGCTGGAGTAGCCCTCCTCCCCCACCGGCAGGTCATGGAGCTCGGAACCGGTCTCGCCGGGGAGCCTGCCGTTGGGGTCGGTGCGCTTGGAGATAAGGGTGATGACGTCCATGCGGAAGCCGTCGATGCCGCGATCGAGCCACCAGTTCATCATGTCGTACACGGCTCGGCGCACGGCCGGGTTCTCCCAGTTGAGGTCCGGCTGCTTCTTCGAGAACTGGTGGAGATAGTACTCGCCGCGCTCCGGGCTGTACTCCCATGCGGAGCCGCCGAAGTAGGAGCCCCACTGGTTCGGCTCGGCGCCGGGCGTGCCGGGCTCGTGGCCGGGGCGGGCGGGACGCCACCAGTACCAGTCGGCGTGCGGGTCGTCCTTGTCCTTCGACGCCTCGAACCACGCGTGCTCGTCGGAGGTGTGATTGACCACCAGGTCCATCACGATCTTGAGGCCGCGCTTGTGCGCTTCGGCGAGCAGCTCGTCCATGTCGTCGAGCGTGCCGAACAGCGGGTCGATGTCCCGGTAGTCGGAGATGTCGTAGCCGTTGTCGTCTTGCGGGGACCTGTAGACCGGAGAGAGCCACAGCACATCCACGCCGAGGTCGGCGAGATAGTCGAGGCGGGAGGTGATGCCCTTCAGGTCGCCGAGACCGTCGCCGTTCGTGTCCTGGAAGGAACGTGGGTAGATCTGGTAGACGACGGCGTTCGACCACCACGGGTTGGGCGTGGCGCCATTCGTGCGGACGGCGTCGGGCAGGGGTTCACGGTTGAAAGAGGTCATCATCGGCTCCTTTGTTATCGTTCGATGATCGCATGGTCGTTGTGGGATCGTACGGGTGCGCCTGTGGAGTTGTCGCGGAGCGTGAATTCGCTGCCGTCGGAGCTGGAGGCGGTGATGCCTCCAGCGATCCTGCGCGTCGTGTATTCCACGGTGGTGCCGTCGCCGCGAGTGATGCGGGTCCGGGCGTCGTCGCGGAGCGGGTTTCAGGCTCGCGGGGCGCGCCGAGCGATCCGCGGCGTTGGTAGACGGGCGGGATGAGCGTGACGCGATCGCCGCGCCATGGTTCGCCGTCCATGAGACGGACGATCATGTCGACGCCCATGCGGCACAGGTCCGCGGGCAGGAGCGGGTATTCGTCGATGCGCAGCCGCCTGCCGATCGGGTCGGTGAAGGTTCCCGCGGAGATCACGGACAGGTCCGCGGGGAAGCGGATTCCGTTCTTGCGGGCCACGGCGACGAGGCTGTTGAGGAACATGGGGCCGCCTTGGGACACGATCGCGGTGTCCCCATTGAGCATGGCCATGTCGAGGATGGTTTCGATGGCGTCGAAGTCGTCCTCGTCGGTGTATTGTTCGTCGACCCGGATGTTCCGGCGTCGCGCGTTGTCGAGGAGGGCGGACCGCAGGCGGACCAGGTAGTTCGCTCCCCCGCCGCGTTCGTAGTCGACGTGTTTGCCGCCGATGAACATGATGCGGGAGTGTCCGAGCCGGTCGAGCCGGTCGATGATGCCGCCGCCCATGAGGGTGAAGTCGATGTCGACGCACGGGATGCCTGTGTCCGCGCCGGGCAGTCCGATCGACACGAACGGCACTCCCGTGGCGGCGGCCACGGCGAGACGGCTGTCATCCATGTTGACGTCCATGAGCACGACCCCGTCCACGAGTCCGGTGTCGATGAGCCGTGCGAGTTGCTCCCCGCCGTTCTCCTCGGTCAGCAGGAGGGTTTCGTAGCCGTGGAATCGCGCCTGTCTGAGGAAGTGAAGGAAGTAGGCGAAGTAGTTCGTGTAGCTGGTCGAATCGTGGACGGGCGAGCTCAGGGCCACGAAGTGGGTCCTCGTCGCGCGGGCGGCGTGTTCTCCGGGCTCGGGCACGTAGCCGATCTCCCTCGCCGCGGCGAGGACCCTGCGTCTCGTGGCCGGGGAGATGGGTCGTTTCCCCGACATCACGTACGAGACGGTGCTGATCGACACGCCGGCCTTGCCCGCCACGTCCTTGATTCCGACCATGTCTTGCGTTCCTATCCTTCCTTGACGGTGAAGCCCTGGCTCCTACCCTGCTCGACGAGCTTGGCCTGCCATGCCTTGACGCCGTCCATCAGCGTGCCCTGGCCCATGTAGGCCGCGCCCACGGTGTCGGTGAAGATGCTGCGAGCGTACACGTCGTACGGGAGGAATTCGAATCCGGTGACCACGTTCTTGGCGGCCTCGGCGAACACGGCGTTGAATTTCTGGCCGCCGAAGTATTCGACGGTCTCGCCTTTGGTGTTGACCATGGTGGTCTGGTTGAGGAACTTGTCGTTCTTCATGGATTCGAGGTCGGCGGGGAAGCCTCCCTGGTCGACCCTGGACATGACCGCGTCCTTGTTGTGGAGCGCGTACGCCATGAACTTGTACGCGGCGTCGGCCTTCTTGGACGAGGAGAGGATCGCGAGGGAGCTGCCGCCGCTCTCGGAGACCTCGTGTCCGCCGGCCGACCATGCGGGCATCTGGGCGATGCGCCACTTGCCGGCGCCTTCGGACGCCTGGTTGAGGAACATGCCGGGCGCCCATGCGGCGGTGATCACGCCGGCGAACTCGCCGGAGCCGACGGCGCGGTACCAGTCGTCGCTGGTGCCCTTGGTCTTCGTTTCGATGAGGTCCTCGTCGATCATCTTCTGCCAGAGCTTGGTGAATTTCCTCACGCCGGGGTCCCCGGTGAGGTTCACGGTCACGGTCTTGCCGTCCTTGGACGTGGAGTAGGGGTGGCCTCCGGCCTGCCAGACCATGGCATTGAAGAATCCGGCGTCGCCGGGGTCGTTGGTGATGTAGGATCCGACCGCGCGGATCTTCTTGGCGTCCTCGTAGAACTCGTCCCATGTGGCGGGCGGTTCGTCGATGCCGGCCTTGTCGAAGACCTCCTTGTCGTAGAAGAACGCCATGGGGCCGGAGTCCATGGGCAGCCCGTAGATGCCGCCCGCGTAGTTGACCGAACTCCACGTGCCCGGCGTGTAGAAGTCCTTGAACTTGCCGGCCCCGTTGTCGGTGAGGTCCTTCAACGCGCCTTTGATGGCGTATTCGGGGATGGCGTAGTATTCGATCTGCGCGATGTCGGGGGCTCCGCTGCCCGCCTCGATCGCGTTGGACAGGGCCACGTACTCGTCCTTGCTGCTGCCGGCGTTGGCGAACGTGACCTTGATGTCCGGATTGTCCTTCATGAACTGTTTCGCATTGGCCTTGAGATTGTTGTCCCACGCCCATACGGTGATCTCGGTCTTGCCGTCCGAGGATGCGTTGCCGGTGCCGCATGCCGCCGTGGGGGCGATCATGGCGATCATGGCGATCACGGCCGTGGCCGTCTTGGAAAACCTCATTGTCTCCTCCTATGGGTCCCTTTTCGGAAATCGTCGGCGTCATCTTCGGTGTCGTCGACAGCTCAACATCATACGGACTGGCTTCCAAGCCCGCCAATTTATTTCGATGATTTCGACGATATCGGACGAAGGATTGCGAACCGGTTCGATGAGGTGTTCCCGCCCGCCGCACACGTCCGCCAAGATTATTCCTTACGCTATGGAGGCCGGACCATCGAAAACCCGACCGATATCGGAGATTGCGTGTGCCGTGATGTGTCATGACGGAACAATCGAACTGGACCGTGTTCCTGTACGATCCGAAGACCCTGCCCAGCGACGAGTCCGGATTGCCAGTAGAGGGACTGTGTTCCATGGCCGTGTACCACATCCACGTCGCCGCGACGGCCGCCGATGCGAACCGGTGCCATATCCTGCGTCCCGACACCATCTGCGTGGTCCGGTAGTCGTAGGGGCACATGTACCAGTAGCCGCCATATCTGGCCAATCGTATACGTTCCGGCAGCATGATCAGTTCGAGTGCGAACACGCATAGCCACATGAGCGAGAACGGTATGGTCACGGGCGGTGCCGTGATTGTCTGCCATATGCTCTGCATCAGGATCTCCCGTCTTTGCCGATTCCATCGTTTCCCGGTTCGTTGTCCTGTCGTGCACCCAGTAATCTCGAAGCTCGCTAATACATAAAGCCCTTGGAATCATTACGATTCCAAGGGCTTTTCCGTGACCCCGGACGGGCTCGAACCGTCGACCTTGAGATTAGAAGTCACATGCTCTATCCAGCTGAGCTACGGGGCCAAACTCGCATCAGTCTAATCGTAGGGGTGTAAAAGCTCCGCGGTATATCGCCCTAGAGCTAACGGCTCAGCCCTCGAACACGCGGTCACGAATCATGCGGCCTGACTCATCCAGCGCCGCGGAGAAACGGCCGTAATTAGACAAAATCACTCCCATGTAGAGCATATCCACAAGCGCGGCATCTGCCACGCAGGAGAAAATGGCATTGCCATAGATCGCGCGCGAACCACGTCCGGTCAGCAACACCACATCGGCCCAACTGGCCAAAGGCACGCCTACGGCATTGGTAATCGCAATGGTTTTTGCGCCATGCGATTTTGCCAATCGCAGCGCCTTGACCGTATCCGACGAACTTCCGGAGTGAGAGAACGCTATGGCAACATCGCCATGGCGCATATGCCCGGCGCCGATCTGCTGCAGGTAAGCATCGGTGCTGAGACGGCAAGTGAGTCCCAAATAGCCGAGCTTGGTGAACAGATCGGTCGCAGGCGTCAGCGAATTCTCCACACCGAAAATATCAATAAAACCGGCTTCGGCAATCAGCGCGATTGCTTTACGGTAAGCCTTGACATCCAAGGCATCACACATCTCGCCAATGAGCGTTTTCGCACCTTCGGCGGCCTTGGCGGGAATCTCCTCCACATTGTCCCATGGATTCAAATCGAACCCGGACAGTGGGTCGAACGTCACCTGATGTTCGGCGGCCGGATGCCGCAATACATAGCGCAGTTCACGGTATCCGCCGAAGCCGAGCTTGCGGGCAAACCGGATTACCGTGGGCTGGCTGACATGGGCGATATCCGCCATCTGGCCGACAGTCAGATCGGCGGCTTCTTCGGCATGCTCACGAATGTACTGTGCCACGGCGCGCTCCGCCGGGCGCAACGACGGATACACATGGTCGATGCGCTCGAGTATTCCCACCGAGGACTGCACAGCAATACTCCCGTCTTCTAACGTTAACCTCTGTTTTCGAGCGTACCGGCCGTATAACGGCGATTTGGCATTAAGGACTGACCGGAATATGAACTGTGCCTGAACTCTTCCGCCGCATTTCGCACATCAGACACGTAAGATTGAGTTATGGTGCGGATTTCGGTGGGGAGCTCCACCCATCAAGTGAGCGAACGACTGTACGGCGTGTTCTTCGAGGACATCAACCACAGCGCAGACGGTGGATTGAACGCCAACATGGTGAACAACTATAGTTTCGACGGCGTCTACCTCGATCACCACACTTGGCGCGCCGCAGGCTCTGACCGCTGGCGCACCCAAGCAGACCCACTGCGATTCTGGGATTTCAACAATTGCTCGGCCGTCAGCTATGGCACCGAAATCCGTGGGGCACATGGCCAGAGAATGACCACCGATTGCCCCGAACCACCGGTGCACGCCAACAGCCGTTACGTACGTATCACCGCCCCGCGTCCCCTCTGGCTCCATCATCGTGACCACGGAAGGCTGGTATCGATTCGTCACCAAAGTCAGCGGAAAAACCACCGATTACGGCAAATTGCGCATCACCGTGGAATCCAGCAGTAACACCGACGACCACACCGTCGTCATTGTTCGCGATGAAGATTGAACCATATAGCGTTACGCTGGTCACTTCACGGTAATACACCGCTTCATCGGGCATACAGATTCTCGCGTGCCCGCTATCGCATGCTTTCCCCGCACATTTTCGAAAGAATCACCCTTAAGGATGAGGGGAAATTGTGTGAAATAAGGGAATAATGGGGGATATCCCCCATAGCGGATGCCGATATGGGCAGCCATGATGGAAATCACGACGGTCACCAGACCGTCGGCCAACGATGAAGGAGTGTGCGGCATGTTTATGAATCTGTTCCGCAGGCAGCGTCCTGCATTGGCGCGTCTGGCTCGCAACTCCAACTCCTATCAGCACCCGATGGCCAAAGCCGTCAACTCATCCCCCATGACGTCAGCGACTTCCGCGACTTCCACTCTGGACGCGGCCATCAGCCAGGTTCACAACATCCCGGTTTCAGCCATGAGCAGGATGTCCGGCTCTCCCACCGTGTATGCCCGATAGGCTCTATTCGATAATCCAGCTCAAGGTCAGCAGCACCACCAAGAACAGCACGTTCACCGCCGAATAGACGGCGAGGTAACGCCCCTTCTTATCCGGGTATTGGCGCGTGACGTTCTTATAAGCCACCAGCGAGGCCATGGATGCGATAAGCGTGCCCATACCACCCAGATTGGTGCCGATGATCAGCGCCCGCCATTGACTGCAGAAGCTGGACAGCAGAATGGTGGTAGGCACATTGCTGATTACCTGGCTGGACGCCACCGCCACTTCCAACGGATGGGAACCGACCAGGGTGCGTGCCAGCTCATAGAATTCAGGCACACGGCGCATGTTACCGATGAAAATGAAGAACATGCAGAAGGTCAGCGGCAGTCCCCAGTCCACATATTTGAACACGCGGCGGTCGGTGAACAGGAACGATACGACCACAATCACGCACATGGCCCATAACGGGATGGTGCCGGAAACAGCCAGCAGACAGACGATGAACAGCAGTGAATAGATGACCGTGCGCCAGCCGCCGTAACCGGCGCCGTAACCGGTGATGCGGATCTCATCGGGCTGATGTTTGCTGCGTTCGGGAGCGAGCACACCGGTTTCGAGATCGCCCAAATCGCCCACTGGTTTGCTGCCGAACACCACAGATATCACAATGACCAGCAGTATCGCTGCGGTGAAGGAATACGGCGCCATGATGCTGATAAATCGCTTCGTCGACATTTCGGTGAGCGCTTTGAGGTACAGATTGTGCGCGTTGCCGACCGGCGTCAGCATACTGCCCACATTCGCGCCGATGGTCATCAGCGTGGCCACCAGTATGGTCTTATCCTCTTGGCCCGCCATGATAAGCACCGCAATAGCGAATGGCACGAACGTGACCAGGGCGACATCGTTGGTGATGAGCATCGCGGAGAAGAACGTCAATGCCACCAAGGTGAGCACCAGCCCGCGCATGGTGGAAGTACGTTGCAGCAGACGGGAGCCAATGATGCGGAAGATGCCGATGCGCTGAAATCCGCAGACTACAATCATCAGGCAAATCAACTGGCTGATGGTGCTGGCATGGATGTACATGGTGTATTCATCATCCGGAGGTACTACAAAACACGAAATCAGTGCAAGTATTGCGGCAACGACAAGAATCGTTTCATTTTTGGCCACATTGACCAGCCAACGCCGCATTCATTCCTCCATGGACATTCCCGTTACCGCACCTGTTTTATTCTACGCGCAGATTGGCATAAGGTACGTAGTCTCGTCGCTCAGCTGGCCTGAATCACCCGCTCTAATGCTTCGCAGATGACTCGGATGCCGTCGGTGATATCGGCGGCATCCGGGCGCACGAAGTTGAGACGGATATGGGAATCATCCATTTCGTCAACATCGAACACACTGCCCGGCATGAATGTGACGCCTTGTGAACGGCAGGATTCCAGCACGTCAAGCGAGCGTACGCCCTCCGTCAGGGATAGCCAGATGTAATAGCCTCCGGCCGGCACAGTCCAACGCACGCCGTCTGGGGCGAATCGTTGCAATGCCGCGATTGCGTTGTCTCGCCGCCGCCGATAGGAATCAGTCAGCGTTTGAATATGCTCGGCGATGCGACCTTCCTTAAGCAGCTCCAAGCAAATACGCTGCGATGACGTGCTCGTATGCTGGTCGACCATGCGGCGTAGAGCCGCCAGGCGGTTGATGACGTGCGGGTCGGCCACAATCCACCCTGTGCGCAGGCCCGACGTAACAGTCTTCGAGAACGTGGACAAGTACATCACGTATCCCGCGTTCTCCATGCCCTTGAGCGGTATGGGGCGATGCGAATCGGATGACTTCCCGCCATACCACAGGTCGCCGTAGGCGTCGTCCTCCACGATTAGGCACTGGTAGCGTCGTGCCACGTCGATGAGTTCACTGCGGCGTTCGGGCGGCAGCGTGGTGCCGGTGGGGTTTTGGAACGTGGGAACTGTGTAGATGAGTTTGGGGCGGAATCGCGCACAATAGCCTTCCAGCAGGTCGGTGCGCATGCCGTGTTCATCGACCGGCACGCCGATGATGCGAGCATCGGCCGAGCGGAACGTTTGCAATGCGGGGAAGAACGTGGATTGTTCGACCAGTACGCAGTCGCCAGGATTGACGAATGCGCGCACGATAAGATCGATGCCTTGCTCGGAACCGGAAAGCACCATCACGTTTCGTACATCGCACTGCACGCCGCGTGTGCTCATATGCTCGGCAAGTAATGCGCGGAGTTCATCGAATCCTTCGATAGGCGATTCTGGCTGACCGTCGAATTCGCGCGATTCGAACGCTTCAATGCTCACTGAACGCAACAAATCGTCGGGAATATCCGCCGGATTAGGCGAGCCGGTGGCAAAGTCGATGATGGTATCGCCGCGTTGCGCCCGCTCAGCCGAGGCAATGTCGTGGTAGGTGAATCGGTTGGAATAGTCGGAGAACAACACCGACCACGGCGGCCGCACAACGCTCGGTTTCGGCTCCTCGTCAATCGGCTTATGTCTCGCTACAGGAATCCGGGCAGTCTCAGTATGCTGCAACGGCAGCACGAACGTGCCTTTGCCTACTTTGGAGGCGATGAGTCCCTCATCTTTGAGTTGCTGATAGGCCTGTAATACCGTGGTGCGATTGACCTCGAGGCGTGAGGCTAACTCGCGTTCAGGCGGCAAACGATAGCCCTCAGCCATTGCGCCGGAGACAATCTGTTCACGCAGCTCAGCAGCCAGCTGCCGGTACATCGGCACCGTGCTGCGCCGGTTCAGCGTGAACTGCATGGCAGATCGTCTCCTTGATTCGTCGGTCGAATACCAGTCTAACGGCAGACGAATCGGCTACAGCGACAGGAAGAGCTCGTGGATGCGGATGTCGTCCGTGAGTTCGGGATGGAAGGCGGTGGCGAGGATGTTGCCTTGGCGCAGGCCCACCACGTGACCATCGACTTCGGTTTCGACCGTAGCCTCGGGGCCGACCGACACCACGTAGGGTCCACGGATGAACACCAGTGGAAAGTCCGCGATGCGCTGTGGGTCGTCGGCTTGGCCGAAATCAGCGATGGCTTGGAAGCTGCCGAGCTGACGACCGTAAGCATTGCGGCGCACTACAGCGTCGAGCGCGCCGAAGTAGACGTTCTCATCATTGTCGAGCTTCTTGGCCAGCAGAATCATGCCAGCGCAGGTGCCAAGCACCGGTTTGCCGGCCTTGATGTGCGCGGCAAACGGCTCGAACAGGCCGGTGGAACGTAGGAGTTTGCCTTGCGCGGTGGATTCGCCGCCAGGCAGGATGACCCGGTCGATGGATTCATCGAAATCCTCGGCCGCGCGCAACAGCTTCCACGGGGCGCCGAGCTTGTCGAGCACCGCCGCATGTTCGGCGAACGCGCCCTGCACGGCCAGAATACCGGTCACGCCGTGCGTGGCGGTTTCGGCGTCTGCGGATTCTTCTTTGGAAATGTATTCAACAGCTACAACCATGTTGTCCTCTCCGGCTTCGGCTCCCGTCACTCGCCGCGAGCGGCCATGATGGTCTGAATCTCGTCCTCGTTGATGCCGACCATGGCTTCGCCTAGGTTTTCGGACAGCTTGGCGAGCAGGTCGGCGTCCTGCCAGTTGGCGGTGGCCTTGACGATGGCGGCGGCGCGCTTGGCCGGGTCGCCGGACTTGAAGATGCCAGAGCCCACGAACACGCCTTCGGCGCCGAGCTCCATCATCAGGGCGGCATCGGCCGGAGTGGCCACGCCACCGGCGGCGAAGTTCACGACGGGCAGGCGGCCGTTGTCATGCACGTACTTGGCCAGGTCGTAGGGCACGGCCAGCTGCTTGGCGGCCTCGTAGACCTCGTCGTCGCGCAGACCGACGAGCTCGCGAATCTGCTTGTTCATGGTGCGCATGTGGCGTACGGCCTGAATCACGTCACCTGTGCCAGGCTCGCCCTTGGTGCGAATCATGGCAGCACCCTCGGCGATGCGGCGCAGCGCCTCGCCCAGGTTCTTCGCGCCGCACACAAACGGCACGTCGAACTGGTTCTTGTCGATGTGGTACACGTCGTCGGCCGGGGAAAGCACCTCGGATTCGTCGATGTAATCGATTTCGATGGCCTGCAGAATGCGGGCCTCGGCGATGTGGCCGATGCGCACCTTGGCCATAACCGGAATCGAGACGGCTTCCTGAATGCCCTTGATCATGGCCGGGTCGCTCATACGGGAGACACCGCCGGCGGCGCGAATATCAGCGGGGATGCGCTCCAGCGCCATCACTGCGCACGCGCCGGCATCCTGCGCGATTTTCGCCTGTTCGGGCGTGGTGACGTCCATGATCACTCCGCCCTTGAGCATTTGGGCCAGATTACGGTTGAGTTCCGCACGATTCTGCGTCATGAGTTTCCCTTCGTTTCGACGCTGCTTGGTATCGCGCTTCATTATTGAACGGATCGGATTGGCCCCACCCAAACCAGTCCAATTTGGATGGGGCCAATCCGCAACTTCTGCACCCATCCAATCCGGCAACCGGTTGTATGGCCTTATGCATCCGGCACGTATTCGAAGATACGCGCAATCAGTGGGAGGTATTAGCCGACGGTGTTGCCATAGATTTGGGCTTGGAGGTCTTTGCGGGCGGTTTCCATGCGGGTGATTTGGCCAAGGAGGGTGATTTTCTCTTCGCCGTCGGGCAGTTGGGCCATGCGGCGTTTGGCTAGACCGATCTGGCGCATGAAGCCCATGTCCAATAGTCGGGTGAGCAGTTCGGTGGCGTATCGCTGCTCCTCCGCAGTGGCGGGTCGTAGCTGCATGGCGGCGGCACCAGGCGCACCAGCGCCACCGGGCGCGTTCGGCTGCACGGGTTGCGCACCGTTGCCGCTGTCATCTCCGGGCAAAGGCAGCGGCATGACGGCCAGCTCGTTGATGACCTGATTCAACATAGGCCCGCCGGCCTTGGTGAGGTTGTGCATCCACAGACCCTGCGGGGTGTTGTCGGATGGCAGTCCGCCGGCGGCCGCAATCACCTGAAACAGGGTGCGGAACACCGAAGTCATGAAATGGTCGATGGTCAGCTGGCCGAACATGGTACGGTCGATGGCGCGCGGCACCTGAATCAGTGTGGCCATGAACTGTTGCTCGGCGATGAACACGGCATCATCAATCTTGAAGTATGCCTGCTCGGCGGCATCGCGACGCTCCAGAGTCTTGCGGGCGGCCGGATTGGCATATGGATTAGTGCCGGGTTCCACCCGACGCTCCTCACGGTCGAACCGGCGCTTGGGCGCATAGGCGTCCTCGTCGCGCACGTGCATCTGACGGCGGGCCGCCATCACCTCGCGGCGCATCACCTCGAGATCCACGCCGATACGGCCAGCAGCCTTGCGCGCATAGGCATCCCACAGGGAACGGTCGCGAATCTGTGCCACCAGCGGAGCTACGGCTTTCATTGCCCCCACTTGACCGGGAGTATACGTTAAGTCAAACCGGCCGATGGCGGCATCGATCACGAAGTCATAGAGCGGCTTGGCATTGGCAATCAACGAGCGCACCGCCTCATTGCCTCGTTCGATACGCAGATCGCAGGGGTCAAGATTGTTGTCGGCCACAGCCACAAAGGTCTGGGAAAGGAATGCCGAATCGAGACCAAAGGCGTGCAGTGCGGCTTTCTGGCCAGCGGCATCGCCATCGAACGTGAATACGATACGTGAACTCAATGGCTGGTCTTTGATCTTCAGCGGACCGACCAATTGCACCGCACCCAGCGAATCGTCGGCAATAAGGCGGCGTACGATCTTGGCATGTTCGGCACCGAATGCGGTACCACACGTAGCAATGGCGGTGTCAATGCCGGCCAGATGCATGGCCATCACGTCCGTATAGCCTTCGACGATTACCACCTGCCGTTTTTTGACGATGGCGGATTTGGCCAAGTCGATGCCGTAGAGCACCTGGGTTTTGCGGTAAAGCTGCGTATCCGGCGTATTGATGTATTTGGCGGCGATCTGGTCGTCCTCATACAGCTTGCGCGCGCCGAAGCCGAGCGTGCGTCCGGTCGAATCGCGGATGGGCCAGGTCACGCGGCCGCGGAAATAGTCGTAGATGCCACGCTGGCCTTGGCGGGCCAGGCCGGCGTCGAAGATCTCCTTCTGTGTAAACCCCTTGGATGCCAAATGACGCACGAGATTATCCCAGCCTTGGGGCGCGTAGCCGCAGCCGAAACGTTCGCAGTCGGCTTGGGAGAAGTTGCGACCGCCGAGCAGTTTGCGGGCGGGCAATGCCTCCTTGGTCAGGATTTGGGAGACGAAGAAACGCTGGGCTTCCTCGCAGGCTTCCAGCAGTCGGGTGCGCTTGGAGCCGGCGTTTTCGCGGTTCGGCCCGTTGCCGCTGTTCTCGTAGTGCAGCTCGATGTGGTACTTGTCGGCGAGTAGTTCCACGGCTTCACGGAAGTCGATGTTCTCGGATTGTTCGACGTATTTGAACACGTCGCCGCCCAAACCGCAACCGAAGCAGTGCCACACGCCGAGCGAGGGGCGCACGTTGAAGCTGCCGGTTTTCTCGTCGTGGAACGGGCATAGGCCGACGAATGTGCCTGTTCCGGAGGGCTTAAGCGTTACGGTCGCGGATACGATGTCATACAGGTCCGCGGCGGCGCGCACCTTCTCGACATCTTCTTTCTTAATCATTCCGACCATAAGTCTCTAGAGTAGCGCCACGTGTGAGACACGGTAGATATGTACCGTTACTTTCTTGGCTCCCCTCACTCGCCTATGGAGACAGCTCTCCTCACCCGAGGGAAGCCAAGGGATAGGTCATAGCTCTCTCAGGGAGGAAAGCTGTCAGCGCAACTGACTGAGGGTGCCCGCCACGGAACAGCCTCAGCACAGGATGGAATGGAGAGCCAAGGCGGAATTGTCGGTTAGGGACGCCACTTGATCGATGGCCACGCGCAAACGTTCATTGTCGTTGGTGGACTCATTCCAATCGGCCAGGAACTGGCTTTCCAGCGCGTCGGAGGGCTGCGGTGAATCGGCCATCAGCACGTCGATCAGGTCCTCGACGATTTTCAGTTCCTCCTGGTGGAACGGCTCCCTCTCACGCGGCGCCATGACGAAATACACGGCGATGCCTTTTAATGCCACAATCTCGTAATTCGTATCCTCGGGAATCACGATATTGGCGGAGTAACGCGTCAACGGTCCCGGTCCGTACGTATCGCGAGTGGCGGTTTCCACCGACCAGCAAAACCTCCCAATCAAGTCGGAGGTGATGTTCTTCAACTGCGCCAAAGCTTGACGTGATCCGTTGAAATGCGCAGGGAACATATGTTCACGCCTGAGTCTCATGAATGCTGCCAACAGCTTATCCGCATCCCACTTGGTCCCATACCAGTCGCGCGTCTGCTCGATGATGTGGTCCAAAATCTGTGAATCGGCGAGCACAATCGGGTCGAAGGCACCAGTGGCGATGGAATCCTCAACATCATGCACCGAATAGGCGATGTCATCCGAAAGATCCATGATCTGGCATTCCATCGGCTTGGTAGCCACAGGTGCGCCGATTTTCAACCATCGGAACACGGGCTCATCATCCGGGTAGACGCAGAACTTCTTGGACCGCTCCCCCTTGGGATGCTGGTCGGCCTCAGCCAAAGTCCACGGATATTTGACCGCTGCATCAAGAGCTGCACGGGTCAGGTTCACACCGGCGGAACGGCCGTCCGGATGGAAGATTTTGGGTTCGAGACGGGTCAGAATGCGCATGGTCTGCGCGTTACCCTCGAATCCGCCAATATTGCGCGCGATTTCGGCGAGCGCCCGCTCCCCGTTGTGCCCGAACGGCGGATGGCCAAGATCATGGGCCAGGCAAGCGCAGTCGACCACATCAGGATCGCAGCCAAGCATTGCGCCTATTTGTCGACCGATTTGGGCGACTTCCAGCGTGTGGGTGAGGCGGGTGCGAGCGAAATCATCGGTACCAGCAATCAGAATCTGGCTTTTCGCGCCGAGACGCCGCAGGGCGGACGAATGTATCAGCCTTGCGCGGTCACGCTCAAAAGCGGTACGGGCCTTGGACTTCGGCGGTTCAGGTGCCCAACGCTCTTCATCAAAGGCACTGTAGCCCTCATCGCTCAGCACCCGTTCCCCATCTTGCGTTGTTTCCATAGTCCAAGCATAGGCCCATATATCGGCTGCCGTACAGTGTTACAGCAGCGTGGCTGGATCGAGCTTGGCGAGGTCGTCAGCGGGCAGCACCTCGGCGGCGTGCTCGTAGAGACGCGGAATGCGATTGCGCAGGCAAGTGAAGACCTCATAGCTGATGGTATCGGCGGCACGGGCCCAGTCGTCGGCAGTGGGCTCCACAAACTGCTCACCACGACCCGGGCCGAACAGTTCGACCGTGTCGCCCTCGTGAACTCCGAGTTCGGCGGCGGAACCGTGCAAATCCACGATGAACTGGTCCATGCACACGCGGCCGCAGACGCGGTAGAGCTTCGGGCCCTCGGTGGTCATAATGCGCACTGGCCCGCCCGGCTTCTCCACATGCTTGGCACCTTCCATATCGAATCCGGAGGCGGAGCGGTGGATGCCGTCGGCGTAGCCCAATGGCACGATGGCAGTGGACGTGTTGTCTGGAGTCAGGTACGTGCGGCCGTAGGAGATGCCATGGCCGGCCTCCACATCCTTGACCGTGCCGAGCTGCGCCTGCAGGCGCATGGCCGGGGTCAGATGCCAATCGCGCGGGGTGCCCATGGCCGGATCAGGCTCGTAGCCGTATAGCCCGATGCCGGGGCGGGTGAGCTCGAAATGAATTTCCGGGCGATCCAGAGTGGCCGCAGTGTTGGCCAGATGACGAATCTCCGGCGGAATTCCGGCCTTTTCCATACGTGCGGTGAAGTCCTTAAACGTTTCGATCTGGCGGTCGGTGGAGGCCACGAACTCAGGCACGTCAGGCGAATCGGCCACGGCAAGGTGACTCCACTGGCCGACGATATGCAACACGCCTTCCTTGGCAAGTGGCACCAGCTCGGCAAGCGCGGCGGCGAACCCTGCAGGCGTGAAGCCGTTGCGGCCAAAGCCGGAATCGACCTTAACGTGCACGCGAGCGGGCTTGCCGAGTTTGCGCGCGGCGGCGGCCACGGCATCGATACCCGGCAGGGAGCCGACGGACACGTCGATGTCGGCAGCAATCAGCTCGTCAAACGGGACTTCGGTGCCGTTGTAAACCCAGGTCAGAATGTGGCAGCGGTCGGGGCCGATGCCGAGTTTGCGTAACAGCAGAGCTTCGTGCGATTGCGCAGTGCCGAGCCAGGTGGCACCGCCGGCGAGCGCTGCCAGCGCAGAAGGCAGCAGGCCGTGGCCGTAGGCATCGGCCTTGACCACGCCCATCACCGCGGTGCCGGAGTTCGGACCGCCGACCACGGAGACCAAATGGGCCATGTTGTCACGCATGGTTTTGAGGTTCACGATGGCCTGTGCGGGGTATTGGCGGCGGGCGGCCGCATAGTTGGCCTTGCCCTGCTCGGACGAGAATGCGATTTCAGGTGCTGCGTTCATGCTCATAGGCACCTATTGTTGCGCAGGAATGTGACGTATTGGCGAAATCGTCTGTTTTCGCGTGGCAGTCGTACACTAATGACCGATATGCGGTTTTGTATAAGAAACCGCCTTTGATTCCCGGCGTTGAGGCGTGCCGGGATCCCGGAAATCCGTCCGGTTCAGCCCCATAATCCTAGATTTCATGAGAGAAGAACATGGATCTGTTTCGTAAGAAAAGCGTGGATCAGCTTGTCGCCGAATCCACTCCCCTGAAGCGCACGATGCGCACCTTCGATCTGACGATGCTTGGCATCGGCGCGATCATCGGCACTGGTATCTTCGTGCTCACCGGTAAGGGCGCGCTGACCGCCGGCCCGGCCTTGTCCGTATCGTTCCTGCTGGCCGCCGTCTGCTGCGGTTTTGCCGGCCTGTGCTACGCCGAGTTCGCCGCCATGGCGCCGGTTTCCGGCTCGGCCTACTCCTATGCCTATCTGGCGTTCGGCGAGCTCATCGCCTTCGTCATCGGCTGGGACCTGATTCTGGAGTACGCCCTGCAGGCGGCCACCGTGTCCGCCGGCTGGTCGGGCTACTTCAACAAGCTGCTGGAAGGCTTCGGCCTGCATTTGCCGGTCGAACTGACCGCCGCCTACGGCACCACGCCGGGCGTCACCACCTACTTCAACCTGCCCGGCTTCGTCATCGTGCTGATCATCACGTGGGTGCTGTCCATCGGCATCAACCAGACCAAGCGCACCAATGACGTGATGGTGCTTATCAAGCTTGCCATCATCGTGCTGTTCATCGTGTGCGCCGTGTGGTATGTCAAGCCGTCCAACTGGCAGCCGTTCTCCCCGTATGGCATCTACACGTTCCAGCCCGGCTCCACCCAGCCGTACGGCATCGTGCCGGCCGCGTCGATCGTGTTCTTCAGCTTCATCGGCTTCGACGCCGTCTCCTCCTCCGCCGAGGAGACCGTCAACCCGAACAAGACGCTGCCGCGCGGTATCCTGCTCTCGCTGGCCATCTCCACTGTGCTCTACGTCATCATGACCATGATCATGACCGGTGTGGTGCCGTACAAGGAGTTCGCCAAGTACATCGACGCCCCGGTCGCCGGCGTGATCCTGGAAACCGGCATGAACTGGCTCGCGGTGATCGTGAACCTCGGCGCGCTGATCGGCATGACCACGGTGATGCTCGTGCAGCTGTACGGCCAGTCCCGCATCTGCTACGCCATGAGCCGCGACGGCCTGTTCCCGGAGTTCTTCGGCCACGTGCACGAGAAGTACCGTACCCCGTTCAAGGGCACGTGGTTCTTCGGTCTGCTGACCGCGTTCGCCGGCGGCTTCATCAACATCAACGTGCTGTTCGAGCTGGTGAACATCGGCACCCTGTCCGCGTTCATCATCGTGTCGGCCGGTATTCTGTGGATGCGCAAGACCCAGCCGGACGCGCACCGCGGCTTCCGCGCCCCGGGTGTACCGGTCACGCCGATTCTGGCCATCGTGTTCTGCTTCATTCTCATCGCCGGCCTCAACTGGGAGACCTGGGTGCGTTTCGCCGTCTGGTTCGGTTTGGGCCTGGTAGTCTACTTCAGCTACAGCCGCAAGCGCTCCAAGCTTGGGCTGGAAGACAAAGCCAAGGCTGAGGCTACGGCTGCTGCCAAGGACTGAAGTCAGTAAGCGATTCACTAAGTGATTATGATTGGCCCCTTCGGGGGCCAATTTTGTTACCACTCGTGGCGCTGATAGGCGATTCTGGTGGTGTCCACCGGGCGATCAATCAATTGAATCAGGCCGCATCGGGCGAAGCCGGAACTCTCCAGCACATGCTGCATAGCCTTGTTGTTGGGGTGAGTATCAGCCCGGACGTTGCCATAATGCTTCAGAGCCCACTTGATGCAGTCACGGGCCGCATGCCGCACCAGACCGGATGATGCGATGCGGTGAATGGTCACATAGGTATCATTATCCAGCCAAGCCCCATCGATGTGGGCGTAAGTGGGATCCTCACCAGGGCACAATGCGAACTGAGCCAGAATACGCTCATGGCCGTTGCAGGTGTCCACCAGCAGCACTGTGCGCTGGTTGGCAATATCGTCTTCAATCACGGATTCACGGGGGAACTCATTGCCCCATTGGGTGGGATTGCCATTGGCCGCCATCAGCTCACGGGCACGCGCGTAAATCTTCTGCATATGCGGCAAATCACGCATGGTGGCGTGGCGGAAACGACGAGACGTCGCCTTGTTCGCAGCGTTCGGCTGAGTCATTCCCACCTCTCTCATAGGGCAATCACCAGTACAGGAACTGACGGTAAACCTACCATGCCATAGGCACAAGAACCCCCGCCCGCGTTACATGGCGGACAGGGGTTCGTATAACACCTAATCAGGTCAGACGACCTTGCGCTCAAACGGGTCGGAGCTGATGCCTTCCTCGAGAATCTGCTTGGCCCATTCCTTGGCGGTGAACAGGCTGTGGTCGCGGTAGTTGCCGCAGCTCTTCTCGGTGGTAGCGGGAACATCATCCCACGTGGCCTTGTAGGCGATGAATTCCAGCGATTCCTTGAGCGCCTTGGCCACATCCTCAGTGGAGTGCGTACCCCAGGTCAGCAAGTGAAAGCCGGTGCGGCAGCCGAACGGCGAACAGTCGATGTAGCCGGGGATGCGCTCACGCAGCAACACGGCGATAGTGTGCTCGATGGTGTGCAGGCCGCCGGTGGGAATCGCCTGCTTGTTCGGCTGGGTCAGACGAAGATCATAGTTGGAGATCACGTCGCCGTGAGGACCCGTTTCCGTGTCAATGTAACGCACGTACGGCGCCTTGACCTTGGTGTGATCCAGCTGGAATGATTCAACGACAGGCTTCTCAGCCTTTTCCTCTGCCATGCTCGGCTTCCTTTCTACACATTTGCATGTTCACATGCCGTATCGCTTAGCAAGCGTAGTCGCGCCCACACGGGAATACACGGAAATACCCCATGATTCGCTATAGGCAATGGTTATTGCGCATTCCCGGCGTTAAACGAGGCGACGGCTTCCATAAAGCGCTTGCCGTAAAGGTCGAGCTTGTGCTGGCCCACACCGTTGACAGCCAAAAACTGCGCATTGGTAATCGGCTTGATACGGGCCATGTCTCGCAATGTCTTGTCGGAAAAGACGATGTACGGCGGTTTGCCGATTTCCTGGGCGATGGTGCGACGCAGTTCGCGCAGCTTCTGGAACAGCGCCTCCTCGTCATCGTCAGGAATATAGGATTCCATTGCAGCGGAAGCACTGGCTGATTCGCTGGCCACTCCCCCATGTCGACTACTTACCGAAGCCGACTTACGCTCCACACGTTTGATTTCATAATGGAAATCCGGCGCGGCGGTTTCAGCAGCACGCGCGCCAAACATGACAATCGGCATACGCCCTTCGGCGATGAATAGGTAGCCATCGGTGGCCATCTGACTCAGCACATCGCGCACGCGAGCCTCGTTCACATCCTTGAGCATGCCAAACGTAGGCATCTGTTCCGGATTGAGCCATGCCAGGTCCTGCGCTTTGGAGCCGCGTAGAATCTTGACGATTTTGCCGGAACCGACCCGCTGATTCACATCATGCACGCACCGGCTGATCGCCTGGGCAACGCTGGTGACGTCGATGGTCTCGAAAGTACTTTCGCAGTTCGAGCAGGCACCACACTTGTCCTCATGCGTATCCGAGGGCGCATCCGTCGGCGTGATTTCCTGTCCGAAATACCGCGTCATGTACCGGTGCAGACAATCGGCGGTGCGGCAATAGCCCACCATGCCATCCAGCAGGCGTCGTTTGGACTGCCGCACGATTTCCTGATCTTCGGGGGTCATGCGCTCGTTCTCATAATCGCTGTCGAGTAGCCGGCGCCGGGTCACGATATCCGATTCGTTCCACAGCAGCGTGCAGCGGCTGGGCTCGCCGTCACGTCCGGCGCGGCCGGCCTCCTGATAATAGGCCTCGATGGATTCCGGCAAGTTGTGGTGGATGACGTATCGCACATCGGACTTGTCGATACCCATGCCGAACGCATTGGTGGCCACGACCACCGGCACCTTGTCGGTGATGAAGTCGTGCTGCGCCGCTTCACGCGCGTCCGACGACATGCCGCCATGGTAGGCGACCGCCGCGTGCCCCATCTGGTTCAGCGTAGCTGCGAGCGCCTCGGTGGTCTTGCGGGTGGCACAGTAGATGATGCCGGATTCGTCCGGGTGGGCAGCCACATAGTTCGCCACCCACGCGGCCTTGTATTTGGTTTCCAGCTTGACCACGTCGAAATACAGGTTCGGCCGGTCGAATCCGGTGACGGTGACGGCAGGATTCCGCAAACCCAGCAATCCCACGATGTCGCGGCGCACGCGCTCGGTGGCGGTGGCGGTGAATGCGCCGACCGGCGGGCGCTTGGGCAGGCCGACAATGAAGTCGCCAATACCAAGGTATGACGAACGGAAATCCTGCCCCCATTGGGAGACGCAGTGTGCCTCGTCCACGGCAATCAGGGAGATTGGCGTGCGGGCGGCGAAGTCGCGGAATCGGCCGGTTTCCAATCGTTCCGGAGCCACGTACAGCAGTTTGAGCTGACCCGCCGCAGCCTGGGCGAACACCACGGCCTGCTCATCCGGGGTTTGGGTGGTGTTGACGAATGCGGCCGGCAAGCCCAGATCATTCAGGGCATCGACCTGATCACGCATGAGGGAGATCAGCGGCGAGATCACGATGGTAACACCGGGCATCAGCGCGGCGGGAATCTGGTAGCACACGGATTTGCCGGCACCGGTGGGCATAACGCCCAGTACGTCCCGGCCATCCAGCAAAGCATCGACGATGCCTTGCTGGCCTGGCCGGAACGAATCGTAACCGAAGTATTGCTTGAGCGCCCCCAGCGCCGCCTCATGTGCCGTCATGCTTCCCAACCATACCGCACTGCCGCGGTCACAAGTCATGTATGCCTGTTCAATTATCCGTAAATCGGTTTCAAGGGGCGGATTGGACGTTTCGGGGACATCTACTTCCGTTTCAAGGGGCTGGTCATCAGCTAAACCACATATACAAATGACATTATCCCAACGCCATTCCGCCGTTTTCACGCCTTGTCTACTTGGGCAACAGCCCCTTGAAACGGAAGTAGATGTCCGGGATAGCGCAAATCCGCCCCTTGAAATGGAGAATCACCGAAGTTACGTTCCGAGAACGGCTCGCAGCGTCTCCGTCACAGACGGTCGAGAGCCTGCTTGAGGTCGGCGATGAGGTCATCGGCGTTTTCGATGCCGACCGAGATACGCACCAGGTTGGCGGGCACCTGCAAGGTGGTGCCGGCCACAGAGGCGTGGGTCATAGCGGCGGGCACCTCGATCAGGCTTTCCACGCCGCCGAGCGATTCGGCCAGCGTGAAGATCTCGGTGTAGTCCACGAACTTCTTGGCAGCCTCGGCACCGCCGGCAAACTGCACGGAGAGCACGCCGCCGAAGCCGCCATGCATCTGACGAACCGCGATATCGTGGCCCGGGTGGGATTCGAGGCCCGGATACCAGACGCGCTCAATCACGTCAGCAGGCTGGGATTCCAGCCATTCCGCCACTTTCAAGGCGTTGGCGCTGTGACGCTTGACACGCAAATCCAGAGTCTTCAGGCCGCGAATGTCAAGGAACGAATCGAACGGGGAAGGCACGGCACCGGCTGCGTTCTGCAGGAAGGCCACCTGCTCACGGGTTTCCTCATCGTTGAGCACCACGGCACCGCCGACCACATCGGAGTGGCCGCCGATGTACTTGGTGGTGGAGTAGACCACCGCATCGGCACCATCATCGAGCGGGTGCTGCAAGGCGGGCGAAGCGAAGGTATTGTCGACTGCCACCTTGGTGCCGTACTTATGGGCCATTTCGGAGGTGACTGCGATGTCGGTGATGTTGAGCAGCGGGTTGGACGGGGTTTCGACCCACACATACTTGTACGACTTGGCGGCGAGCGCGGCTTCCACGGCGGCGGTGTCGGTGATGTCCACCACATCGAGGCCCACGCCCCACGGCACGAACACCTTGGAGAGCAGACGGTAGGTGCCGCCGTACACGTCGTTGCCGAGCAGGATGTTGTCGCCGGGCTTGATGGTGGAACGCAGCAGCACATCGATGGCGGCAAGGCCGGAGGAGAAGCTCAGCGCGTACTTGGCGCCTTCCACGGCGGCGAGCTGCTCGTCAAAACTGGCGCGGGTGGGGTTGATGGAGCGTGAGTAGTCGTGGCCGCCGCGCAGGCCGAGCACGCCGTCCTGCTTGAAGGTGGAAGTGGCGTAGATCGGCGTAACCACAGCACCGGTGGTGGGGTCAGGCTCCTGGCCGGCGTGGATGGCGCGGGTGGCGACGGCGGTGTTGGCGAACTTGGCGTTGTATTCAGCGGACATGGTGTTGGTTTCCTTTGGTGTTTGGTTGGGTATTGGACGGGTTTGGAAAGTTATAGGATCTTTGCGGGCTGGCTCCTCTCAGTCAGCCTTCGGCTGACAGCTCCCCTCAAAGAGGGGCGCCAGAGCCCTTTTTGGCTCCCCTCTCCGAGGGGAGCTGTCGCGGAAGCGACTGAGGGGAGCACTTAGCGTTTAGAGGTACTGCTCGGCAAGGGACGGCTTGGTGGTGCGGTCGACCACGTCGCCGTAACCGTTGGCTCGCATCCAGTCGTCATCGAAGATCTTTTCGAGATAGCTACGGCCGGAATCGGGGGCGAGCACCACCACGATCTGGTTTTCGTCCAGATCGTTGGCGAGCGCGTACTTGATGGCACTGGCCACGGCCATGCCGGACGAGCCGCCGACCAGCAGCCCCTCCTCGCCGGCCAACCGGCGGGTCATTTCGAAAGCTTCGGCGTCGCCGACGCGCACGATGTCATCGGTGATGTTCCGGTCGAAAGCCTTGGGGTAGAAGTCCTCCCCCACGCCCTCGATGTCGTACTGGTGGACTTCCTCACGCGAGGTGGCGGAGTAGATGGAGCCTTCCGGGTCGGAGCCGATGACCTTGACCGCGCCGTCGGAGACTTCTTTCAGATACTTGCCGGTGCCGGAGATGGTGCCGCCGGTGCCGATGCCGGCTACGAAATGCGTGACCTTGTGATCAGCGGCCTCCCAAACTTCCGGTCCGGTGGTGTAGTAGTGGCTCAGCGGACCGTTCGGATTGTCGTACTGGTTCGGGCGGAAACCGCCGGGAATGGTGTTGGCCAGTCGTTCGGCGACCTGGTAGTAGGAGCGCGGGTCGTCGGGGCCGGCATCGGTCGGCGTGACGATGACTTCGGCACCGTAGGCGCGCAGCACCGCACGCTTGGATTCGGAGACCTTGTCCGGCAAAGTGAAGATCGTACGGTAGCCGCGCTGCTGGGCGACCAGTGCCAGACCGACGCCGGTGTTGCCAGAGGTCGGCTCCACGATCACGCCGCCGGGTTTCAGCTCGCCGGACTTTTCGGCGGCGTCGATGATGCGCTCGGCGATGCGGTCCTTGGATGAGCCACCGGGGTTGAAGTATTCGACTTTGACGGCGATAGTGGCCTTGACGCCGGCCGTCTGCGGGATGTGGTTCAGCTTGACGAGCGGGGTGTTGCCGATGAGTTCGGCGAGGCTGTTGTGGATGGTCATCTGAAGTCCTTTGTTGCTGGGGTTGGGGTTTGCTGCGTTGCGTTCGTGAACCGACGTTCCCAGACGAATGGACTGTGGCCTTGTGCTTTGAAATTCGAGTATTTCAGTGATGAATCCGATACGTCCCACAGCTTGCGCGTTACACGGTTGCGCCTATGCCAAAGGTTCCACGAATTCTTGCGGCAAATCTGCCGCGATTGAATGCTCTATCTCAAGTTATGCGTCACTGACCGCTCGCCTAGGGGCGTCGGTTAGCGACAACAACATGAGATAATCTGCATGTCTCACACCATAGCACAGCCCGCGACAACTGCGTGTCGCGGGCGTTCATATGGTGGACGCGAGGAGTCGGCAACGATTCCGCCGTCCCTTCATGAGGGAGCCAAGAGGAGTTACAACGAGGCGGCTTCGATGAGTTGGCGGGTGTAGTCGGACTGGGGACTGCCGAGCACTTCGGCGGTAGAGCCTTCTTCTTCGACGCGACCATCGTGGAGCACGAGAATCCGATCGGCGATATGCTGCACCACGCCGAGGTCGTGGGACACCATGATCAATGCTGTTTCACGACGTGTTTCACGGATGGCGGCGAAGGTATCGAGAATCTGGATACGCGCGGCCACATCGATGGCGCTCATAGGCTCGTCGGCAAGAATCACTTTGGGCTCGTTGATGATGGCTCGCGCGATAACCACGCGCTGCGCCTGACCTCCGGACAAGTCGACCGGATACCGGTTCAGGAAAGTGGCCGGTTCAAGGCCAACCATGGTCAGAGCCGCGGCCACTCGCTCAGCGATTTCGGCTTTACCGAGGTCATGCCGCTGCAACACCAATGGTTCGGCAACTGACTGAGCAACCCGCCAACGCGGGTCAAGCGACGAGAACGGGTCCTGAAACACCAGTCCCGATTCGCGGCGGAGCGCTTGCACACCGGGTGATCTGCGACCACCGGCAATGGATTGACCGCCATACGTCACAGTGCCGGAATCGGCGGATTCGAGGCCGAGCATGATGCGGGTCAGCGTGGACTTGCCGGAACCGGAACCGCCGATGACGGCCAAGCATTCGCCAGGGCGGACGTCGGCGGAAACGTCGAAGAGGACTTGGCGGCGCGCGGAGCGGGGACCGAAGGATTTGTTGATGGATTGGGCGGAGAGGAGGAACCTATTGCCATCACTCATGAGAATCCTCCTTGGGAGTGCGGAGGGTGAGGGCTTGGGAGGCGGCGACCAGTCGTTGGGCCTGCGGCGTGGCCGGTGCGGCAAGCAGATTGGCGGTCGCGCCGGACTCCACAATGCGGCCAGCGTCCAGCACATAACAACGCGTTGTGGCACGTGCCAACACGGAGAAATCATGGGTGATGAACAGCATCGAGGCACCGGCATCGTCCACTAGAGAGACCAGCAGATCCACAATCTGTCGCTGGGTGATGGAATCCAACGCGGTGGTCGGCTCATCGGCGATGATGAACCGCGGCGAGGTGATCAGCGCCGTGGCGATGCCCACGCGCTGCTGCTGCCCACCAGACAACTCATGCGGATATTTGCCGGCCATATCACGGTCCAGCCCGACCTTGTCCAGCATGGCATTCACTCGGTCGGCACGTTCGGCCTTGGTCAGGTCATAATGCAATTTCAGCGGTAGAGAAATCTGCTGGGCGACAGTCATCACTGGGTTCAGTGAAGCAGCCGGATTCTGAAATACCGCGCCCACATACCGGCCACGCAGGTCGGCGAGCACATGCTCAGAGGCACCGATGATTTCCGTACCGCTCATATCAATCGACCCGTCGGCTGCAGCAGTCAATGGCAGCAGCCCCAGTATCGCCTTGGAAATCATCGATTTGCCGGAGCCGGAGGAACCGATTAAGCCAACCCGCTCGCCATCGGCAATGGCCAAGTCCACATCGGAAACAATTAATCTGCCGCCGACAGCAATGTTCAGACCATGAATATCAACGCTCATCGCCGCCCTCCCCTGCTTCCCTCAACGCGGGATTGGCGACCGGGTCGATGGCATCACGCAACACATCGCCGAAAATATTCAGGGCCACCACCACGACCGTGACAATCAGACCGGGCCACACCACGGTCAGCGGAAACACATTGATGAGCTTGACCGATGTGGCCAGTGAATGTCCCCAGCTCGGCACACCCGACGGCACACCGATACCGAGGTACGTAAGTCCTGATTCGGCCAGCACCGCCGTGCCAGCGGACAGTGACAGTTGTACGGCCAGCACGGGCAGGATATTCGGCACGATATGGCTCACCAACACACGCCATCCGCTGGCTCCATTCGCCAGGGCCGATTCCACATACGATGAACGGGCCGCCAGCAACGCCACCGGACGGGCCACACGTGCCAGATTCAGCCCATATCCGAAGCCGCAAGCGATGACGATCACGACGATGGATGCACCGAGCGGTACAGCAAGAATCAGCGCGATAAGCACAGTGGGAATGGAGATCAGCGCATCGACCACCACTACAGACGAGCTGGCAAGCGCCGCATTGCGTGCGACCATCGCCGCAATGAGCAGCAGCCCCCAAGTGGCGGAAACCACTACGGTAAGCAGCACGATGAGCAGGTTCGTATGCGAGCCGGCAAGCAGCCAGCTGAACACGTCGGCTCCGGTACCGTCGGTGCCGAGCCAATGCGCAGCGGAGGGTTTAGCCCATACGTGGTAGCCGTCGGTGGTCCATAGGGATTGCGGGGTCCAGAACAAAGAAACGATGGCGATCAGCAGCCATGAGGCGAGCACGATAAGCGCGAATTTGCCTTCGGCCCGGCGCCACATGGAGTGGAGGACGATTGCGAAAGCCGCTCGTTGACCACCCTCCGGCATCGCGGTGCGACGCCACCTCACATCAGCGGGAGGATTGGGAACACGCTCCCCCTCGACTGCAGACGGCGAGAAGGAAGTAGACGATTTGCTCATGCGGTCACCTCCGTAATGGTGGCGACGGTTTTGAGGCGTGGGTCAAGCACACGGTGGAGCAGATCGACCACAAGGCCAATCAACAGAAAGAATGCGGCCAAAAGGAACAGCTCACTTTGCACGGCAATAAGGTCGCGATTGCCCACGTCGGTTACGAGACCATTGCCGATACCCGGCAGGGCAAACAGGTTTTCGATGACCATCACGCCGGTGATCATCGAGGCGAACGTCAGTCCGATAACGGACACCAGTTGCGGGGTCGCCAACCTCAGGCCGACATGCAGCACTGCCTGGGTGCGGGTCATGCCGCAGGAACGAGCCATGTCGATATAACCGGAACCGGCCAAATCGTCCAGAGCCGAACGCGTGTATCGCATGATGGTCGCGCCCACGATGACACCGACCGACAACGCCGGCAAAATCAACGACAGCATCGCCGAACCGGGCGCTCCCCAACCGTCCAGAGGGAACCCTTGCGAAGGGAAGACGCCAATCAGTCCGACGCCACGGCCGAATAGCAGAATCAGCAGCAATCCACCCCACAAAGCAGGGATGGCACCGCCGATGATGGCCAGCACATGGAACGCGGAACGCACTCGCTCGGAGCGAGCCAGCACCGCTGCACAACCCAGCGGCAGGCCAATGACCAAGGCAATCATCATGCCAAGAATGATCAGAGGAAAGGTGATGGCTGCGCGCGAGCCGACCAGTGAGGTTACGGAACGACCGGTCAGGATGGACGTGCCGAAATCACCATGGATCAGTGCACCCATCCAATCAAAGTATTGCGCGACTAATGGCCGATTCAAGCCGAGCTGTTCGCGCAGCTGGGCCACGCGCTCGGGCGGCGAGTTGACGCCAGCCATCACGGAGGCCACGTCGCCGGGCAGAATGCGCAATGCCGCGAAAATCACCACGGACAGGCCGAGCAGCGCTACGACAAACAGCGCCAGTCGTTTGAGCACGAATCGCATAATGCCTACTTTACTCGGGGTTACTTTCCTTTGGCTCCCCTCAGTCGCCTACGATGACGGCTCCCCCTCTCTGAGGGGAGCTGTCGCGCAGCGACTGAGGAGAGGTCATAGGAGGAGGATGACTGAGGCCATCCTCAGTCCGCTTCGCGGACAGCTCCCGCCAGCGGGAGCCCGAAAAAACGTAACTACTTCTGGCTGAATTCAGCGACGGAGTAGGTCACGTTATAGAGGGGCAAGACGGTCTGGTTAAGGTTGAGGGGGAAGCCCTTGACACCCTTGGCCGTGGCGGGGGGGGTGCGGTAATTGAACAGCCAATCCGCAGCGGCGTCCTCGGACACCAACTTGGCGGCCTCGGCGAACTTGGCGTCACGCTCCTTGTCGGAAGTGGCGGCCACGCCCTCGTTGTACAGCTTGGTCACGTCCTTGTTGTCGTAGCCGAAGTAGTAGGTCGGGTCGGTCCAGGAAGCGAAGTCGTGGCTTTCGTTGTGGTCTACCAGTGAGATATCGAAATCGTGGTTGGTGTACACGTCCTGCAACCAGGTGGAGAATTCCACCACGTTGACCTTCAGATCAATGCCGATGGGCTTCAGCTGCGAACGCAGCTGGTCGCCGAGCTCGGTGCCATAAATGTTGGCGTAGGTCAGGCTGAGTTCCAGCGGCTTGTCGGCGGAGTAACCGGCCTCAGCCATAAGCGACTTGGCCTTGCCCTGATCGTAGGGATACAGGTTGGTCAAATCCTCGTAACCGGGGTCGAGGGACGGAATCGGGCCGCCGAGCGCCTTGTCGGCGCCGCCACGGGAGGCGATGAGTTCCTTGTGGTTGATGGCGTAACGGATGGCCTGGCGAATGCGCTTGTCGGCCAACTTGGAACCGGAGGCGTTGTTGAAGCCGAGCACAAACTTGTCGGTGCCGTCACCGGCCTTGACCGTGTAGTTCGCGGAATCGGACTTGAACGGCTCGGCGAGGTTCTCGGTAATCGGGGCGAGCACTTGCACATCGCCGGACTTCAGGGCGTTGACCGCGGCGTTGTCGTCAGCCAAGTACTTGACCACCACGGTGGGCGTCTTGGCCTTGTTCTTGCCCCAGTACTTGTCGTTGGCCTTCAGCGTGATCGAGCTGTTCTCCACGAACTTGGAGACGGTGTACGGGCCGGAGCCGATGGCCTGGGTCTTCAAGTCGTACTTGGCGTCCTTGTCGAACACCAGTCCGGGGCGGCCGGTCAGGGTCCACAGCAGGTTGGAGTTCGCGCTCTTGAGTGTGATGACCACGGTGTCGGCGTCCTTGGCCTCGACCTTATCGACGGCAGCGAGCGCGTCGGCGTCGTGATAATCCTTGGCGATGAGTTCGTTGATGGACCAGGCCACGTCTTCGGCGTCGAGCTTGTCGCCGTTGGAGAAGGTCATGTTCTTGTTGAGGTGGAAGGTGTAGGTCAGGCCGTCCTTGGACGTCTCCCAGCTGGAGGCGATGGCGGGAACGACCTGGTTCTTGGAGTCGCGGGCCACCAGACCCTCGTACACGTTGCCGATCAGGATCTGGTCGAGCGCGGAGCCGGCGGTGTTGCGAATGTCCAGATTGGTGGGAGCCAGTTTGAGACCGATGGTCACGGCGTCGGCATAGGTACCGGACGAGGCCGCGTTCTTGGAGTCTTTCTTACCGCCGAAGGCGAAGGCGGCGCCGGCGATAACCGCCACCACCACGACAACGGCCAAGGCAATCAGCCACCACTTCGGGCTGTTCTTCTTCGGATTCTTTGCGCGCGAGGCAAGGCTCGCATCTGTGGTTGCGCCGTCTTCGACGTGCGCACCATTGTCTTGAGACATGGTTCTTCCTCTATATATGTTGGTTTATACGGTTGGCCGCCACAAACGGGTCGTCCACCACAGCCCATCATAGCTGCGGGGCTGTAGAATTGCACATGAAATCCATCTTGAATCTGGAGGGTTATCATGCTGGTCGCCGTTGATATCGGCAATACGAACATCGTGCTTGGTTTTCTGGATGGCGACACCATCGCCGGAACCTACCGCATCACCGCCAAAGCCAACCATACATCCGATGAATACGGCCTGTTTTTGACCGAATTCCTGAGAATGAGCGGTTTCCAGCCGTCCGATGTGGATGACGTGATCATCTGTTCGGTGGTGCCGAAGGTGATGCATTCCTTCCGCTCCTCCATCGTCAAGTTCTTGAATATCGAACCGATGGTGGTGGGCCCCGGCATCAAGACCGGCATGAACGTGCGCGTGGATGACCCGAAATCACTCGGCGCGGACATTCTGGCCGACTGCGCCGGCGCCTATTACGAGTATGGCGGTCCGGTGCTGGTGGCCGATTTCGGTACGGCCACCACGTTCACGCATGTGAGCGATAAGGGCGTGGTCGATTCGGGCGTAATCACCACCGGCATTCGTGCAGGCGCCGCCGCCCTATGGGGAGACACGGCCCAGCTGCCGGAAGTGGAGATTACCCGACCGGAGACCATTTTGGGCACCAATACCAAGACCTGCATGCAGGCAGGCCTGTATTACACGTTCCTGGGCGGCGTGGAACGCACAATCAGCCAGTTCCGCAAGGAGCTTGGCGGCGAGGACTTCAAGGTGATCACCACCGGTGGCCTTGGGCGCGTGTTCGCCTATGATACCGAGCTGATTGACGTCTATGACCCGGATCTCATCTTCAAGGGCATGGCGCATATCTACGCCCGCAATGTGAAGTGACGAAATCGGCCTTTAGCTAGGACTTCCCTCAGGTCTCTCCCTCCGTCCGCCTTCGGCGGCCACCTCCCTCGTCAGAGGGAGGTTAGCGAGGAGCTACTTAATCGTGAAGCCCTGGTTGAAGCCGTATTCCTTGAGATCTTTCTGCCAGGTGGCAAGCCCGTGTTCAAGACTGACTTTCTTGCCGGGCCTGTCCAACGATTCCAACGGCTTGCCTTTCTCGTCTTTCATACCCATATCGACTTCCATCTCACGCTGTTCGTAGGCCTGTTTGCTGCTGGCCCATTCATAGGCTTTGCCTACCGTGCTCTTGAAATCGTTACGTGCATACACTTCAAACGGCAGATACTGATATCCCACGGATACATCCTCGGCCGCTTCGGAAAGCACACGGTTGAATTTCTGCCCGCCGAAATACGGAATTTCGACGCCACGATCGTTCGTGATCGTGGTCTTATCGAGGAATTCACCGGAATTGAGGGTGTCATAGTCGGCAGGGAAGGCACCGCCAGCCACACGGGCACTGATGCCCTGCGCGTCATGGGTCACGAAATCCACGAATCGATAGGCCGCATCCGGCTTACGCGTCAGCTGCAACACGGCAAGTGCGGATCCGCCGCTTTCGGCATTGGTGGGCTGGCCGTCATAGGTGGGCATGGGCGCCACACGCCATAGTCCGGACGCGCCGGGCACATTGGATAGCAGCATCGAAGGCATCCATGCGCCGGAGAACATGGAAGCAATGGTGCCGGTGCCCACCCTGCGCTTCCATCGCTCAGACCATGTGGCGGACATGGTGTCCACCAGGCCTTCATCGATCATCTTTTGCCAGAATTCGGTGAACAGCTGGGTGCCGGTATCGTGGTCCAGATCGATGGTCACGGTTTTACCGTCCGGCGAGGTATGGAAAGGCTGCCCGCCCGCAAGCCATATCATGGCGTCGTAGAAGCTGCCATCGCCCGAATCGGCCGCAATATAAGCGCCAATTTGCTTGAGTTTCTTGGCGGCCTCGTAATAATCGTTCCATGTCTTGATTTGCGTGGCATCCACCCCGGCCTGCTGGAACACATCCTCGTTGTAGAAGAATCCCATGGGGCCGGAATCCATCGGCAATGCATACACTCGTCCGGCAAGCTGGACGGACGACCAGGTGCCAAGGGTAAAGAAACTCGCATAATCGGAACCGGTACGATCGGTTAGGTCGAGCAGCTGACCGGATACCTCGTATTGCGGCAGCGCGTAGTATTCGATCTGCGCCACATCCGGCGTGCCGTAGCCGTCCTGGATGGCGGTATTGAGATTCTCATAGCCGGAGATGTTGGTCCATTCGACGCGGATGTCCGGATTGGCTTTCTCGAAACGGCGGATGACTTCGCCCATGCTGGGTTCCCAGCTCCATACGCTGATTTCGGTACGGTTATCGACCGTGGCTTGGCCGCAGGAGGCTAGGGATACGGTAAGGACCGCGGCCACGACTATGGTCGCCAGTCTGCTGATTCGCCGTCCGATTGTTCGCATGGTGACGAGTCTACTAGGCGGGGCTTAAAACGCCGTATGATGAACCACCCTCAGTCTCGCCTCGCGAGTCAGCTCCTGCCAGCGGGAGCCAATACGGCAGCAGCCCCGCGGCGAGATGCGTCACGGGGCTGCTGTGGATATATAGAGAAGGAATTATAAGGCTTACTTCACGGTGAAGCCCTGATCCTTGCCGTAATCCTGCAGGGCCTTCTGCCAAGCAGCGACACCGTCGCTCAGCTTCTGGTCACCGGTGTAGGACTTGCCAAAGTAGTCGCCGAAGATGGTGCGGGCCTTGACCTCGAAGGGCAGGAACTGGTAGCCGGAGGACACGTTCTCAGCAGCCTGAGCCAGAACCTCGTTGTACTTCTGACCACCGAAGTAGTCAACATCCTGACCATCGGCGTTCTTCACGGTGGTGGCGTTCTTGAAGGAGTCCTTTTCCAGGGAGGCCTTGTCAGCCGGGAAGGCGCCGCCAGCCACACGAGTGGCCACACCAGCACCGTGGTTGGCGTACTCGATGAACTGGTAAGCAGCATCAGCCTTCTTGGTGGAGGCGAGCACAGCCAGCGAAGAACCACCGTTCTCAGAGTTGGTGGTGGAGCCGTCAGCGGTCGGCATCTGGGTCACACGCCACTTGCCGGCACCGTCAGCAGCGGAGTTAGCAAGGTTGGCAGGCATCCAAGCGCCAGTGAACAGGGAGGCGATGGTGCCGTCGACCATGCCCTTGAACCAATCCTCGGACCAGCCGGCGGTCTTGGTGTCGAGCAGACCCTCGTCCAGCAGCTTCTGCCAGAAGTCGGTGAAGGTCTTGACGCCCTTGTCTTCGGTCAGGTTGACGGTGACTTCGGAACCATCGGAGGAGGTCTGGAACGGCTTGGCGCCGGCCAGCCAGGTCATGGAGTCGAAGAAGCCGGCGTCGCCGGTGTCGGAGGTGATGTAGTAGTTGTCGCCGAGGGCGTGAATCTTCTTGGCGGCGTCGTAGTACTGATCCCAGGTCTTGATCTGCTCGGCATCAACGCCGGCCTTGTCGAAGACTTCCTTGTTGTAGAAGAAGGCCATTGGGCCGGAATCCATCGGCAGGCCGTAGACCTTGCCGGCGAACTGCACAGAAGCCCACGGGCCAGGGGTGTAGAAGTCCTTGTAACCAGAGGTCTTGTCGGTGATGTCCAGCAGGTTGCCCTTGATGGCGTACTGCGGGACGGCGTAGTACTCAACCTGAGCGACGTCCGGAGCGCCAGAGCCAGCCTCAATGGCGTTGTCCAGCTGAGTGTATTCCTTGGTGTTGGTACCGACGTTCTTCAGGTCGACCTTGATGCCGGTCTCCTTCTCGAAGTCCTTGGCAACCTGGGTCAGCGAAGGCTCCCAAGCCCAGACGGTGATTTCCTTGACGTCGGAATCCTGAGCCGGCTGGCTGGACTTGCCGCTATCAGAGCCGCAGGCGGCAACGGAAACCAGCATGGCAACCGCACCGGTGAGGGCAACGGCCTTCTTGGCGGTAGTGAACTTCATCGTTCTGTTCTCCTTCCTCGAATCGTCTAGAACGATTCAAACTGTTTTGTCGCTCGCAATCATTGCGTGTTACCTAGTGTCAATTATTGATTTCTCCTCGACACTGAGAAGTGGCTCTATGAAGCCATTCCTTTCGCTATGGTTGCGATAACATCTTTTAGTATACACATCTCAAAACAAATCGCATTTGAATCGCTATAAATAGACCTCTTTACAGCTTTACCACCAGCACACCGTTCGGCTGAATGGCCGCCGTATGCTCGGATTCGTTGACCTGAGCCAGCGAGGCGACCAGCGGCTCGCCGTCCACGTCCACAATCGCCACATCGTGGGTGCGGTTGAACAGGAACATGAAGTGGTTCTCGCCAGTTTCATCCGCACGCTCAACGCGCAGCACTTCGCCGCGATCGTCTTCGGCCGAGGTCTCGATGCCGAGTTCCTCCAGCAGCGCGGGCAGGCTCTTGGCCAAGCCCTCACGGCCGAGACGGGCACCGACGTATGCGGCCTTGCCGTCGCCGAAGTCGTTGATGGTGATGGCGGGAGCGCCGTCGAAACCGGTCCACTTATCAGCCTTGAAGGAAGCAACCACGTGAGCGGTATCGGCCACGGAGGTGATCACGTCGGCGAAATCGTGCGCCACGGTACCGTTGTCCAAGTCGAGGTGGTCCATGGCACCGGGGAAGTCGTTGCCCATCGGGGCGAATTCCTCAACGCGCACGCCCACCACGTCACGGATGGAGCCGGGGTAGCCACCCAGCCAGACGTGATCCTTGTCGTCCACCAGACCGGTGTAGTAGGTCACGAACAGCTTGCCGCCGTTCGCCACATACTCGCGCACGCGGCGCGTGGTCTCTTCAGACAGGATGGTCAGGCTCGGCAGCACGACGGCTTCGTACTCGTCCCAGGGACCGCGAACCGGCACCACGTCTGCGGTCAGACCGTTGTCCGCCAGCGCGCGGAACCACGCGAGCGGCTCGGTCCAATGGCGTACCTCCTGAGTAGGCGTGGCGGTGTGTTCCGTAGCCCACTGAGACTCGTAATCGAAGACGACGGCGACCTTGGACTTGACCAGCTTGGTGCTCAGCAGGCCCTCGTCAGCAAGCTTGTTGAGGTCGGCACCCAGCTCGCACACGTCGCGGAAGATCTGGGAGTCGGGGCCCGCGTGAGGAACCATCGAGGAGTGCCACTTCTCGGCACCGGCCTTGGACTGGCGCCACTGGAAGTAGCAGATGGCGTCGGCGCCCATGGCCAGGTGGGCCAGGGAGTCGCGCACCAGTTCGCCGGGTTCGACGCGGTAGTTGATCGGACGCCAGTTGACGGCGGAGCTGGAGTGCTCCATGAGGAACCACGGATTCTTGCGAGCGATGCCGTCACACAGGGAGGCCGAGTAGGCCAGCTCGTCGAAGTGAGCTTCGCCAGGAGTGAAGTAGTGATCGTTGGACACGAAGTCCACGTCGTAACCCCACTTGTCGTAATCGATGCCGGCACCGCCGGCGGAGACCATGAAGTTGGTGGTCTGCGGCTTGGGGGCGATCTCGAGCAGGGCGTCGCGCTCGGCCTTGTAAAAGTCGAGCAGGGCGTCGGAGCTGAAGCGCTTCCAGTCAAGCAGTTTGCCCGGGTTCATGAAGTTGCCATCGCCGATGAAGCGCGGCGGGATGATCTCGGAGAAGTTGTTCATGCGCTGCGCCCAGAAGGCGGTGCCCCAGGCGTCATTGACGGCGTCGATGGTGCCGTACTTCTTCTCGCACCACTTCTGGAAGGCGCGCTCAGCATCTTCGGAGTAGTCGAAGCGGTTGTGGCAGCCGTACTCGTTGCTCACGTGCCAAGAGACCACATAGGGGTTGTCCTTGTAGTGCTCGGCCATCTTGCGACACAGGTTGAGCGCGTAGTCAAGGAAGACCGGGCTGGTGGCCCGCCAGTGCTGTCGGGCACCGGGCTGGCAGACGTCGCCGCGGTAGTCGACCCAGAGGATCTCCGGGTGGGCCTGGGTCATCCACATCGGCGGGGATGCGGTGCCGGAGGCGAGATCGACAGCGATGCCAGCCTTGCCGAGCTTGTCGATGACGCGGTCGAGCCAATCGAAGTCATACACGCCTTCTTCGGGCTCAAGCTTGGCCCAAGAGAAGATGGCTACGGAGACGAGGTTGACGCCGGCCTTCTGCATGAGGGCTACATCTTCGTCCCACACTTCCTCAGGCCATTGGTCGGGGTTGTAATCGCCGCCGTACCAGATGCGGGGCTTGCCACCCGCAAGAGGCTGCGGCCACTTGAATTCGCGATGTTCCATGATGATGCTGTTCCTTTAATGAATAAATATCTACGTGTGGGCAAATGGGAGTCACGCAGATACGCAAGGAGGCGCCTGCACGATTCTCAACAATGCGAATATCTGCATAGACGCCTCCTTCCTGTTAGTGGTTATGCCTTTATCTCGGCTCCCTCCACCAGAAGGGAGCCGAAGTACGGTTACTCCTTGACGGCGCCTGCGGCGAGGCCGGACTGCCAGTACTTCTGCAGGCACA